>Ga0190274_10000005_pt1 | contig 563383 bp, 475 predicted proteins | sample Popmic531T_FD_133002 | JGI IMG/M metagenome (GOLD analysis project Ga0190274, IMG submission 133002) | Populus adjacent soil microbial communities from riparian zone of Yellowstone River, Montana, USA - 531 T | ecosystem: Environmental > Terrestrial > Soil > Riparian zone | place: USA...
CGACGACCTCATCGCCGCCTTGGCCGACGCGGCGTTCCCATTCGCGAAGCCGATGGACAACACCGACTACGAACTCGTGTGGCGCAAGAAGATGATCAAGCCGCTCGTGACGTACGCGCTGCGGGAGTTACGCGGCGATGACACGCGGGAGTTGCGGCGAAAGATCGCCCGGCAAATGCTCACCTGATTGAAGCCCGGTCTTTCGCCGCAATCGTGCAGTACCGGGCCCCGATCACGGAGCGCACGATGACTTCGACGCCCGGCCCAGGCAGGGCGCGAAAGGCGGCGAGGTCGAAGGGTTCCTCGCGGCGGTAGCGCTGATTCAGCGGCACCGGCTGGTTGGGCGCGTCGGTCGGCGTCGGCCCCGTGAGCGGCCGCAGCATGTGTTCCGTCAGCACCGGACTCCGCAGACGCAACGCGACGAGAATCGAGAGCCCTGACGGTTGGGGTGACGACGGCGGCGGCATCTGCGGCGGAAACGAGTCCATCGGATCGGCGGGCGACGTCAGGGACGACTTGAGCTCCGCCGTCATCATGACCGTTGGCGCGCGCATGTAATGCGCCACGCCGGCCGCGGTCAGTGTGGTGCGCCGGGCCCGGGCGTCACGCGCCGCGTGCATGACGCGGCCGATTGGACCTTCGAGCACCACCTCCGCATGCGCCTGGTTCTCTTCCGGCCGCCCGCGAAACGCGCCGACCGCCATGCACACCGCTTGCGCCTTCTGGCCGTTCGATCCGTCACGAATCGCCTGATCGACTTCCGCGTCGGTGAGCGGCGCGAGCGGCACGGCCGCTGCGGCAACTGTGGCCGACGGCGCGGCGTCAAGCGCGACGTAACTCTCGCGCGCACGCACGCTGACACCCGGGCGTTTGACCCGGACCGTCAGCGTATGGACCTTGCCGTCCAACGCGTCGGGCGCGAACCCCAGCAGGTATTGATGATGCAGTTCGTCGACGATCCGGCCAAAAGCCGCGGAGAGTTCGCCGGGTTCCCGCAGTCGGTAGCGATCGCCGCCAGTGTTGCGGGCAATGGCGCGCAGCTCGCTGTCGTGCGTCTGGACCGCGGGCCCCTCGACGCTCACGGTATAGATCAAGATGCCCTCGCGCGCGGCACGCCGCGAGGCATCGGCGAGCGACGCTTCGCTGGGATCGGTCCACGGATGGCACGGACCGTCAGGTCGCCCGGCGGCGAGGTTCGGCCCGACGCCAGGCAGAAGAATCATCGGCCCGTAGTCATCGCCATCTGAGAACAGCAGAATCGCGCGGCGGCCCGAGATGCGGTCGAGTGACGTGATGGCCCGATCGACACCAGCCCACACCGGCGATCCGGCATCGCCCTGCAGCGGTCCCTGCAGAACCTTTTTGAGCTGGGACTTATCGGCCGTGAGCGGCTGGCATTCAAGCGTCAGCGTGTCGATGGACGCCTGATCGGCAGGCAGCAGACCGTCGATAAACACGCCAGCCGACGCGGCAATCTGATCGGCCTGCCGGGCCACACTGCCGCTCCGATCGAGCACGAGCGCCGCGGCAATCGGCTGCACGTCACCGGCGAACACCGTGATTTCACGGCGCTTGCCGTTGTCGAGCAGTTCGAAATCGTTCTTGGAGAGACCCGCGACGAACTGCCCGTCCGCACCACGCACCGTGGCGTGCACTTCGACGGTGTGAGCCGTCGAACGGAATTGCTGCGACGCAGTGGCAAGAACAACCGCCAGAGGTAACGACGTGAACAGCGCAAGCAGAGACCGAGACATCGAACGAAGACCACGAAACCATGAAGTAGTGGAGGAGTAAAGGTTTGTTTTCGGGTCACCCGCCGTGAGTTTTCTCGAGCGCGGATCGGAGCAGCTGCAGATACGACGGCGTGCGTTTGCGGTCGTCCTCGGCACAGTGGCCGCGATAACGGTTCACGAGTCCAAGAATCTGGAGCGAACCCGAGAGCCGGTCCGCTCCGAATGTCTGCGCGCGGCCAAGCGCGACCGCTTCGCGCATCAGCGCGTCCGCTTCGTCGTACCAGGATTCGATGTTCATGTACGACACGGCCAGGCCCTGCAGGCATAGCGCGCGATCGCTGTCTGGAACGTCGGCTGACGACCGTGGAATATCGACCTCACGCACACCGGTACGCTCACGGCGGACTCGGCCTCGTCGCGGCTCACAGACGACTCCGGGAATCGATTCCCGGAATCCATTCCCGGAGTCGTTTGGAGACAAAAACGCGATCGAAACGAGACTGACCAGATTTGGGCGCAATTTCAGAGAAATTGCCGTCGGGCCGCCAGGCGCTTCCCCGGTCGAAAGGGAAGCAAAACGGGCCCAGCGGCAGTATATTTACCTCGATCTATGCGCCACGTGCCTGCCGTCGTTCTAGGGGCTGGTGTGCTCGCCGCCGCTATTGGCCTGCGCTCCGGCCCGATGGCCGCGCAAGCCCAGCGGCCGGCGCCGCCCGCCGCAACATCCGCCCCTCGCGACTTCAACAAAGTTGTCTACACCTACTGCGGCGATTGCCACGACGACGCGCGGAAGCGCGGCAACGTGTCGTTCGATCACTTCGATGTGACGAAAGCCGGGGACAACGCGGAATTGACGGAGCGGATGATCCGGAAGCTGCAACTCGGCATGATGCCGCCCCCCGGCGAAGAGCGCCCCGACCCGGCTTCGTACGCGGCGTTCATCGCCGCGCTCGAATCGAAGGCCGACGCCGCGGCCCTGGCGCGCCCGAACCCCGGCGTGCGCACGTTCCCGCGGCTGAACCGCACGGAATATCGCAACTCGATCCTCGAGCTGGTTGGCCTCGACGTGGACGCCGGCGCGTGGCTGCCGCTTGATCAGAAGAGCGCGAACTTCGACAACATCGCGGACGAACAGACTATTTCAGCGACGCTCCTCGAGTCGTATCTGAACGCCGCGGGCGACATCAGCCGGCTGGCCGTCGGGGATCGCCAGGCGCCCAACGTCGCGCGTACCTACACGAACTCGAGTTACGTCTCGCAGCATCCGTGGGATCACCTCGACGGCGCGCCGATCGGCTCGCGCGGCGGGATGGTTCTCAAGCACATTTTCCCGGCTGACGCGGAGTACGTGTTCGAAGTCACGTTCACGGGCGGCAACAACACGCGTCTCGAGGACATCGATCTGTCGCTCGACGGCCAGCGCATCGCGCTCGTGCGCTATGAAACCGGCCAGGCACGTGCCGCGGACGGGACCGGCGCGGTGCCGATGAAGACCGAGCCGATTCCGATCAAGGCCGGGCAATACGTCCTCTCAGCGGCATTCGTCCGGCGTTTTGAAGGCCCGTACGAAGACCTGATCCGGCCGCACGACTGGTCGTACGCGGGCGGCGGGGCGGGCGGCGCGGGCATCACGACGCTGCCGCACCTGCACGACGTGATCATTCACGGGCCGTACCGCGCTACGGGCGTGTCCAACACCGCGAGCCGGCGCAAGATTTTCACGTGCCGCCCGACCTCGAAGGCGGAAGAGCGGCCGTGCGCCCGCGCGATCGTCACGCGTCTCGCGTCGTCGGCCTACCGCCGGCCGGTGAGCGCGAGCGAAGTGGAAACGCTCCTGAAGTTCTACGACCAGGGCACGGCGAAGGGCGGATTCGAAGGCGGCGTGCGCGGCGCGCTCGAAGCGATTCTCGCCAGCCCGCACTTCATCTTCCGCATCGAGCGGCAACCGGACGCCGTCAAGGCCGGGATGCCCTACCGCGTCAGCGACGTCGATCTCGCCTCACGCCTCTCGTTCTTCCTCTGGGCCATGCCGCCCGACAAGCCGCTGATGGACGCGGCGCTGCGCGGCGAGCTGTCGACGACGGCGGGCCTCGAACGGCAGGCGCGGCGCATGCTGGCCGATCCGCGCGCGGACGCGCTGGGTCCGCGCTTCGCCGGCCAGTGGCTCCGCCTGCAGGACGTCGACAAGGTCCATCCCGACCCGAACGTCTATCCGAACTTCGAGATCCAGCTCGGCCGGATGATGCAGCAGGAAACCGAGCTGTTCTTCCTGTCGCTCCTGCGCGAGGACCGCAGCGTGCTCGACCTGCTGCGCGCCGATTACACGTTCCTCAACGAACGGCTCGCGCGGCATTACGGCATCGACGGCGTCGCCGGCGAGCACTTCCGCAAGGTGACGTATCCCGACGCTTCGCGCCGCGGCCTGTTCGGCCAGGGCAGCGTGCTCGTGCAGACGTCCTACGCCAACCGCACGTCGGCCGTGCTCCGCGGCAAGTGGGTGATGGAAGTGCTGCTCGGCAGCCCGCCGCCACCGCCGCCGATGGACGGCTCGGTCCCGGCGTTCGACGACACCGCCGAGGGCAAGTCGGGCCGGCCGCTGACGACGCGCGAGCGCATGGAACTGCACCGGAAGAACCCGACGTGCAATTCGTGCCATCGCGTGATCGATCCCATCGGCCTGGCGCTCGACAACTTCGACGTCACCGGCAAGTGGCGCGCGCGCGAAAACGGCATGCCGCTCGACACGCGCGGCGAGTTCTACGACGGCACGTTCATCTCGACGCCGGCCGAACTGTCGGCGGTGCTGCTCAAGCGGCCGGTGCCGCTCGTGCGCACGTTCACCGAGAATCTGATGGCCTACGCGCTCGGCCGGCGCGTGGAGTACTACGACGAGCCGACGGTCCGGGCGATTACCCGGGCGGCGGAAGCGGGTAATTACAAAGTGACGTCGCTGATCCTCGGCGTGATCAAGAGCGACGCGTTCCGGATGCGGATGGCCGATCCGGCGAACGAGCCACTCACGAAATCTGGCGGCAAACGGTAGACAGGAGACCGAGACACCATGAACTTCATCACCGGCAAGCATCTGCCCCGACGGACGTTCCTGCGCGGGATGGGCGCCTCGATGGCGCTGCCCTTCCTCGACGCCATGGTGCCCGCCGCGCGCGCGCGCCGCGAAGCGCTCGCGGACCCCACGCGATTGCTGTGCATCGAGGAAGTGCATGGGCAGGCCGGGTGCAACGTTCTCGGCGCCAGCAAGTTCCTGTTCGCGCCGGAGAAAGCCGGCCGCGACTTCACGATGGTGCCCGACAGCTCGCTGGCGGCCTTCGAGCCCTACCGCGATTACATGACGATCGTCAGCAACACCGACGTGAAGATGGCCGAGGCGTTCGCGCTGCCGGAAATCGGCGGCGATCACTTCCGGTCGAGCGCGGTGTTCCTCACGCAGTCGCACCCGAAGCAGACGCAGGGCTCGGACATCTGGGCCGGCACGTCGCTCGATCAGATGTACGCCAAGAAATTCGGGCAGGCGTCGCCGATGCCGTCGATGCAGTTCTGCATCGAGAACCTCGACCAGGCCGGCGGCTGCACGTACAACTACTCCTGCGTGTACATCGACGCGATCAGCTGGGCGTCACCGAACGAGCCGCTCCCGATGATCCGCGACCCGCGCATGGCGTTCGACATGATGTTCGGCGCCGGCGGCACGCCTGAAGCGCGCCTGGCGCGGCGGGAAAGCCGCAAGAGCATCCTCGACTGGATCAACAGCGAGGTCGTCTCGCTGCGCAAGCAGCTCGGCGCCGCCGACCGCGCGCGCATCGATCGCTACCTCCAGAACGTCGCCGAAATCGAGCGCCGCATCAAGGCCGTCGAGGCCCGCAACCTGAGCGGCGAGACGCGCGAGCTGCCGGCCGCGCCGCCCGGCGTGCCGGATTCGTACTCCGAACACGTGAGGCTGATGTTCGACATCCAGGTGCTGGCGTTCGAATCAGACTTGACGCGCACGATCTCGTTCAAGACCGGCCGCGACGCCGACAACCGCGTGTTCCCGGAAAGCGGCTCGAGCGGCGCGTTCCACTCCGCCTCGCATCACGGCGGCGCCGACGCGCGCGTCATGGACTTCAACAAGATCTGCCGGTACCGCACGGGCCAGATCACGTATCTCCTCGACAAGTTGAAGTCCACGATGGACGGCGACAAGAACCTGCTCGACAAGACGATGGTCATGTGGGGCTCGCCGATGGCCGACTCGAACCTGCACAACCACCGCCGCTGCCCGCTCGTGTTCTTCGGACACGCCAACGGCCAGTTGCCGGGCGGCGTGCACATCAAGGCGGCCGACGGCACGCCGATGGCCAACGCGATGCTGACGGCCATGCACAAGCTCGGCATGGACGACATCAAGACGTTCGGCGACAGCACGGGCGAACTCGCGCTGACGATGTAACGACGATCGGACCACCACATGAAGGCGCGAAGTGCCTGAAGGAATTGATTGGGTTTTCCAAAACCCAATCGAACTCTTCAGAACCTCACGCCTTCATGTGGTGGTGCTTCTTACGGGGGACACATGACACGTCGATTTGGACTGGGATTCGCCATCGCGCTGGGTCTGGCGACCACGCTTGTCGCGCAATCGCCCGTGAGCGCGCCGGTCGCCGATGCGGCGAAGCGGGGCGATCTGGCGACCGTGCGGACGCTGCTGAAGCAGGGCGCCGACGCCAGTACGCCGCAGCCCGACGGCATGACGCCGCTGCACTGGGCCGCTGAGCGTGGCGATGCCGCCCTTGCCGATGTCCTGATTCACTCCGGCGCGAACCTCACGGCGGTGACGCGGCTCGGCGAGTACACCCCGCTGCTGCTGGCCGCCCGCTCCGGCAATGCGCCGGTGGTCCGCGCGCTCCTCAAAGCCGGCGCGCCCGCATCGTCGGTCACCACCAGCGGCACGACGGCCCTGCACCTGGCGGCCGGCGCCGGCAGCGTGGACGCGATCAATGCGCTGATCGACGCCGGCGCGAACGTGAACGCGCGCGAGAACGAGAATCAACAGACGCCGCTGATCTTCGCGGCCGCCGACAATCACGTGAACGCGATCAAGGCGCTGCTCAAGCGCGGCGCGGACGTGAATGCCGCGACCAGGACCATCGACCTCACGAAGCAATCGGCCGAGATCCGCCAGGGCGCGACGGTTCGCCGGCAGGTGTTGAACGCGATTGTCCCGCAGGGCGGGCAGGCGACCGCGAGCCAGGAACAGACGGCGATTCAGGCGACGCGCGAGTACTACGCGACAGGCAAAGTGCCGACGCCCCCGGCAGCGGCTGGCGGCGGCGCGGCCGGTGGTGGTGGCGGGCGCGGAGGCGGAGGCGGACGCGGCGCAGCGGGCGCGGGTGCCGCAGCGGCGGCCGGTGACGCAACGGCCGCGGGCGGTGCGGCAGCGACGCCACCCGATGCCACGGGCGCGGCTGGCGCGGGCAACGGCCCCGCGGGACGAGCCGGCGGCGGCGCGGGCGGCGGGCAGCAGACATCTACCGACCAGCAGAACGCCGAAGGCGTGGCGGCGTCCGGCACGGTGAAGGGCGGCATGACGGCGCTGCATCACGCCGCGCGCAGCGGCTACACCTCGACCGTGACCGCCCTGCTCGACGCGGGCGCCGACATCAACAAGAAGTCCGCGGATGGCAACACGCCGCTGCTGGTCGCGCTAATCAACGGCGAGTTCGACGTGGCGATGCTGCTCATGGAGAAAGGCGCGAACCCGAACATCGCCGGCGACGGTTATGCGGTCACGCCGCTCTGGCAGGCGGTCAACGCGCGCTGGCAGCCACGCACGCGGTACCCGCAGCCGCAGGAGATGGACTACCAGAAGGCCACGTACCTCGACGTGATGAAGGCGCTCCTTGAAGCCGGCGCGGATCCCGACGCGCGCGTCAAGGCGCATCCGTGGTTCATGGTCTACAGCGATTGCGGCAACGGCAATTGCGGCCTCTCCAACGTCACCGGTTCGACGGCATTCTGGCGCGCGGCCTACGGTACGGACGTCGAAGCGATGAAGCTGCTCGTGAAGTACGGCGCCGATCCCAACATTCCGACGATGGTCGCCGGTGGTGGTGGCGGACGCGGCGGTGCTGGTGGCGGCGGTGGCGCGGCTGGCGGGCGAGCTGGCGGCGCAGGCGGGGCTGCCGGCGCGGCTGGGCGAGGTGCCGGTGCTGGACCGGGCGCCGCGGGTGCCGCGGGTGCCGCGCCCGACGCGGAGCCGCCAGCTCCACGGGTCGATCCGTCAGGCCTGCCGCCCGTCCCCGCGGGCGGACCCGGCGTGCCCCCGCTCCATGCGGCGGCCGGCGCGGAATACGGCGAAGGCTACGCCGGCAACGCGCACCGGCACGCACCGGACAGCTGGCTGCCGGCCGTCAAGTATCTGGTCGAAGAGCTCCACATGGACGTGAACGGGCGCGACGACGGCGGCTACACGCCGCTGCATCACGCGGCCGCGCGCGGCGACAACGACGTGATTCTCTATCTGGTGTCGAAGGGCGCGGACGTGAAAGCCATCAGCCGCAGGGGCCAGACAACGGCGGACATGGCCAACGGCCCGGTCTCACGCATCTCGCCGATCCCGGCGACGATCGAGCTGCTCGTGAAACTCGGCTCGAAGAACAGCAACAAGTGCGCGAGTTGCGCTCCGTAGAGCGCGCCACTTAGCGGGACGCCGCCAGCGCTTTGTATTGACGAAGCGCGGCGGCGATCTTGAACTCAATCCCGCGCCGCCCGATCTCGACCGTCGCCTTGGTCGGATCGCCCCTCACGCCTGAATCCGCCGGGCCGCCCCAGGATTTGATCTGATCCTTTCGCACCGCGTCCGGCTTCACGAATAACAACTGCGAGGTATCGCTGATTCCGGCATGGCTGCCGACGGTGGCGTCGTCGTACTGGAATTCCTTGAGCAGCCAGTCGCGGTAGTCGATGCGCCCCTGTTCGTAATAGTCGGTGAGCGCGAAGACGCGGACGCCCTGGCCGGCCCATTCGGCGTTGAGGGTCTTGGCCACGGCGGTCATGCCATCCTGGTTGCCGCCGCTGTCGCCGATGAACAGGATGTCCTTGAAGCCGTGGGCTCTCAGGCTGCGCGCCGCCGCGTCCAGCAGCAGATCGTACGCGGGCGACGGCAATGAGATGGCGCCGGCGGTCTGGCGATCCGGATTGCCCTCGGGCACGTACTGAATCGTCGGCGCCACGAGCGCGTTCTTGAGCGTGCGCGCCATGGCGTTGGCCGCGTGCGTGACGATCACGTTGTGCTTGCCGAGCGCCATGTGGTACCCGTTTTTTTCCGTGCCGCCCGTGGGAATGATCACGGTCGTCTTGCCGGCCTTCATCAGGTCGCGCGTTTCTTCCCACGTCAGTTCGTCGATGAAGACGGTGTCGGGCGGTGTGCTCGGCGCGATGCCCGCCGGCGCGGTCTCCATCGTGGGCGGCCGTACGGGTGGAGGTGGCGGTGGCGTCGCAGGGGCCGCCGTGGTGGCCGCGCCCGCATTCCCGCCGGCCGGGCCCCCGCCTCGCGCGGGTTGTTCAGCCGCGGGCTGGATCGTGCCGTCGACCAGGCCCTTGATCTGCGCCACGGCGTTGTCGACTTTGATCTGAATGAAAATCCGGCCGAGTTCCGCGGTGGACTTCGACGGATCGCCGCTCACGCCGCTGTTCTGATAGCCGCCGCCCGGCGCGAACTTCGCCGGCCTGACGTGCGCCGGGTTCACCGCCATCATTTCCGACGTGTCCAGAATGTTCGCGTGATTGCCGGCCGCGGCTTCCGGGCCGAGATTCTTCGTCACGTACGCCGTCTGATCCGTGTGGCTCTTCGCGTAGTAATCGCCGATCCAGAAGGCTTTGGCTTCGCCCTTCCACAGCGCCGTCAGGCGCGCCGCGGCGTTGCGCATGCCGGTCGCGTTGCCGCCGGATTCACCGAGATAGAGAATCGTCGTGAACCCGCCCGACTTCAAACTGCGGCCGGCGCTCATCAGCAGTTCGAGGAAACGATCGTCCGGCAGCGTGATCGTGCCGGGCTTGCCCATGTGCCCGCCGGGATTCGTCCAGCTGCCCTCGGGCACGTACGCAATCGTGGGCGCCACGAGCGTCTTGCCGACGGCGCGCGCGACCTTGTCCGCCGCATAGTTCATGACGAACTTGTGTTCGCCATCGACCATGTGCGGACCCTTCTGCTCGGTGCCGGCCGTGCCGATGATGACGGTGGTCCAGCCGCTCTTGATCAGATCGCGCACCTCAGCCCAGGTGAGGTCTTCGAGAAACACGCTGTCCGGCGGTTTCCCCGACGGCGCCGTCGCCGGCGCATCCGTGGGACGCTGGGCGGTGACGCTGGCGATCGCCAGGACGAGTGCAAGAGCCGTGACGAATGGTTTCATCGTTCACCCGCCGATCTTGATTCGATAACTTCCGTCGTCCTGCCGCTCGCGAAACTGCCCGTGGCACGTCGCGCAGAGCTGCTGCAGGCCGGTGGCTGCCGTCTTCGCGTCTTCGATCTTCCCGGCCGCGAGACCCGTGTCGATCGTCGTCGCCAGTGCGAGCGCGTCGCCGGCGAGTTTCACGGCGCCGGCCGGGCCGTTCGTCTTGAAATAGGCCTCCACGTCCGCGAATGACTTCTTGAGCGCGGCCGCCTGATCCTTCAGCGCGGTCGCGGCGTTCGGCTGATCGAGTCCTCCGCGCACCGCGATGCTCGCGGGGTTGATCGTCAGCATCATCTGCCGGAAGCCGAGCTCGGCCGGCGTCATCGGCGGCGCGACGCGCTTCGCGAGATCGACCAGGGCCGGCGAGATCACCACGGTAGCGAGCACGACCGGCTGGCCCTGGAATTTCGCGATCAGGTCCGCCGGCAGGTCCACGGTGTAGCCCCTCGAGCGCCGTTCGATCTCAGCCTTGTCGAACTTCATCACCTCACCCTGCACGGTGAGATACGCATTGGCTTGTGGCGCGGCGTTCAGCGTGGGCGCGAGGACCAGCAGCTCTTTGCCGGTCGCCTTGGTGTTGTCCTGGTCCACGGTGAACGCAGTTTTCGAAATTACGGTCTCCACCGCCGCCACCATGGACACGTTTTCGCCGATGTGGGCAGCGGGATTCCTGAGGATCGAGGCCGCGGTCATGGGGATCAGCGGTTTTGCCGCAGGCGCGGCACCCTGCGGCGGGGCCTGGCTCGCACGAACAGCGAGCGTGAGGCCGAGAAGGGTCGCCGCGGCGGCCATCGCGACGGCGCCGGCGCGGTTCCGACGGGGATTTGAGATATCAGCCACAGCGATCTCCTTGGAAGACCAGGCGAACTCGCCAAGCATAACGCTGTTTAGTTTGGCGACGATCCTGCCAGAACAGCGAGCCACGCGAGCGAGTCTCGCGAACGGAGCCGCGATTTGCCGAGTGCACTTGAGACGAGGCGAATCGCGCGAGTGAGCGAGCCGGGGGTTCCGCCTTCGCGACTGGAGCAGGCGTGTCGCTACGGCGGGACAAGCTGGGGGCAAAGCCCCCAGACCTATAATGTCCGCGCATGAGCAAACCGGTTGCGGCGGCCCGGACCGTCTGGGGCATGAACGGCTACCAGTGGATCGTCATCTTCGCCGCCTGGCTCGGCTGGGGTTTTGACGTCTTCGACGGGCTCCTCTTCAATTTCGTCGCGCCCAACTGCGTGCCCACGCTGCTGGGCATCCCCATCGGCACCCCCGAGGCGCGCGCCGTCACGCTCGAATGGACAGGACGGCTCACGGCCCTGCTGCTGATCGGCTGGGCGATCGGCGGCGTCGTGTTTGGCCGCCTGGCCGATCGGATCGGCCGCACGCGCACGCTGATGCTCACGATGCTGCTGTACGCCGTGGGCACCTCGCTGTGCGCCATCGCGCCGAATATCTGGACGCTGGCGTTCTTCCGGCTGATCGCCAGCCTCGGCATCGGCGGCGAATGGGCCGCGGGCGCGGCCATGGTGGCGGAGACGGTGCCGGAGAAGCGGCGGCTCGAAGCCGGCGCGCTCCTGTACACATCGGCGCCGGTGTTCATCGTCCTCGCGGGGTACGTCAATCAGTTGATCGCCGGCACGTGGTTGCCCGATTCTCCTTCGACGTCGTGGCGCTGGGTCTTCGCGTGCGGCCTTCTCCCGGCGGCTGCGGCGCTGGGTGTGCGGATATTTGTCCGCGAGCCCGAACGATGGAAAGCGGTGCGCGAAAAGGTTGCGCCACCGCGGCTCGCGGAGCTGTTTACGCCCGAGCATCGGCCGGCTGTGGTCTCCGGATTTCTCACGGCCGTGACGGCGCTCCTGATGTGGTGGAGCTGCAACGCGTTCATTCCGGTCGTGGCCACGGGCATGGCGCAGCTGGAAGGCGCCACGCAGTCCCTTGCGCCGTCCGCGATCCAGGCGTTGTCGCGATCGTGGATCTGGCAGGCCACGATCTGGTTCAACGTGGGCGGCCTGCTGGGCACGTTGCTGACGGTGCCGTTCGCGAAATTCCTTGGTCGCCGGACGATGTTCGCGATCTATTTCGCGGGATCGGCCGCCGCGATTCTCGCGACCTTCGGCCTGGACCTCGCACCCGAAACCCGGCTGCGGATGTACTTCCTGATCGGACTCACCGTGTTCGGCGTGTTCGGCAGTTTCACGTATTACCTGCCGGAACTCTTCCCCACACGGCTCCGTGGCACGGGCGCCGGCTTCTGCTACAACATCGGCCGTATCGTCGCCGCCGCGGGCCCGTTCATCGTCGGCAGCATCGCCGCAAAGGGCACCGGCACGGCCATCGTGACGCTGTTCTACGTCGGATTCATTCCTGCCGCGGGCCTCTTGATCGTCCCGTGGATTGTCGAAACGCGGGGCCGGTCGCTACGCGACTAGCACTCCGGCAACAACAAGGCCCAGCATGACCACATCGCCCGACGTCAAACAGTCGCCCCTGCGAACCGCGCTGGCCGGGCTCATCGGCAATGTGCTCGAATGGTTCGACTTCGCCGTCTACGGCTACTTCGCGAGCAACATCGGTCATCAGTTCTTCCCGCAGTCCGACCCGGCCGTCCAGACGTTCCTGACCTTTGCGACGTTCGCGCTTGGATTCTTTGCGAGACCCATCGGCAGCATCATTCTCGGCCGAGTGGGCGATCGCATCGGCCGGCGCGCGTTGCTGACGCTGTCGATCGCACTGATGGGCGGCGCCACGCTGGTGCTCGGGCTTCTGCCGACGTACGAGCAGGTCGGAATCATTGCGCCGATCCTGCTGATGCTCATGCGCGTGCTCCAGGGCATTTCCCTGGGCGGCGAATTCACGGGATCGATGGTCTACACCACGGAGGCGTCGTCTCCGCTGCTTCGCGGTCTGGTCAGCAGTTCGACGGCCGCCGGCACGACGATCGGATTCATCCTCGGCTCGGCCACCGCGTACCTCATCAACCATTCGCTGACGGCCGCCCAGGTTGATGCCTGGGGCTGGCGCATTCCGTTCGTCGGCAGCATCGTCTTCATGCTCGCCGGGTACCTGTTGCGCCGCGGCATTCACGAGACCGAAGCGGGCCTGAAGGCCATGCAGGAGCGTCCGCCGCTGGGGCCCTCGCTCGTCGCGGACGCGCTGCCCATTCTCCAGACGTTCGGCATCGTCGCCATGACGAATGCCGCGTACTACCTGACGTTCACGTTTGCCGTCGAACGCCGGAAAGCGGCGGCCCAGGCGGCCGGAACGGCGAACGCCGATGTGTTCCTGCTGATCAACACCCTCGTTCTGTTCGTGGTGCTGTTTGCGAAGCCGCTCGGCGGCTGGCTGTCGGACAAGACGGGCCGGCGCCGCCTGATGATCACGCTGACGATGGCGACGATGGCGCTGATTTACCCCGCGATCAACCTGATGATGAGCGGAACACTGCAGCATTTCTTCTGGGGGCAGGCGATCCTCGCGGTGCCGCTGGGCATGGCGCTTGGTCTGCAGGGCGCGATGGTCGTCGAGATATTCCCGCTGCGCACGCGCGTCACGTCCATGAGCATGGCGTACAGCGTCACGCTGGCCCTGGCCGGCGGCACGGCGCCGATGGTCGCGACCTGGCTCATCGACACGATGAAACAGCCGCTCGCGCCGGTGTACTACGTGCTGCTCTACGGGCTGATCGGATTGGCCATCATGTGGCCGATGAAAGAAACGAACGCCAGGCCGCTGGATCAGTAGCGATGGCCTGGAAGCCATGAAGAAACGTGGTCGGCATTTTGTTGTCGCTGCCGCCGTTCTCGCGACGGCCGTCTGTGCGCGGAAGGAAGAGGCACCAGCGGTCACGCCGGCGCCCGATCCGCCGACGGTGTTCACGGCGCGGGCGCTGAGGAACATCACGGTTCCGCGGACGCCGGAGCGCGTCGACCGCGGGAAGTATCTGTCCGAAGGTCTGCTGCAGTGCTTCGTGTGTCACTCAGAGCGCGACTGGAACAAGCCGGGCGCGCCGCCGATTGCGGCGCTCAAGGGCGCCGGCGCGGTGCTGCGGCCAGGACTGACCGCCGTCAATCTGACGCCGGATATGCAGACCGGCACTGGCACGTGGACCGACGACATGCTGATCCGCGCGATTCGCGAAGGCATCAGTCATGACGGCCGCGTGTTGCACCGGCAGATGTGGTACGCGTCATTCCGCGCGCTGCCGGATGACGACGTCGAAGCGGTCGTCGCCTATCTACGATCGCTCAGACCGATCCGGCGTCCGCTGCCACCCACGAAGCTGACGGATGCTGAAGTCACCAGACTCAAGGTGCCGATGCCCATCACCGAGCGGATTCCGGTTGTCGCGCCGACGAGCGACGTTGACCGCGGCCGCCGGCTGGCCGGGCTGGCGGATTGCAGCGGCTGCCATACGTCGTGGTACACGCCGAAGAATCCGGGACTCTTCGGCGGCGGCAATCTCGTCGAGCGGGCCAGTCTGAAAGCGTACGGCGCGAATATCACGAGCGACGACTCCGGGATCGCGCACTACGATGCGGCGTTCTTCCGTGAAGTGATGCGGACCGGTGCAGCTCGCGGCCGCGAGTTGAGCCCGATCATGCCGTGGACGGTGTTCCGAAATCTGAACGACGCGGACCTCGATGGCCTGTTCGCCTACCTGCGCGCCCTGCCGAAAGTGAAGCACGTCATCGACAACCACGACACGCCGACGACGTGCGCGATCTGCGGAGGCGAGCATCCGCTCGGGCAATACAACAAGCCGCCCAATCTGACACGCATCCCCGTGCCGGTCGCGGAGCTCAAGGACACGGTCGGGACGTATCGCTTTGACGACGGCGCAACGCTCCGTATTGTCATCGAGGGCAACAGGCTTCGGCTGAAGTTCGACGGCGACAACGGCTGCGATCTCGTCACAACGGATCGCCACGTCTACTTCTGCGAGGAAGACATCGACAGACTCGAGTTCGTTCGTGATGCGACCGGCCAGGTCACGGGAGTCATGAATATTCTGGAACCTGGAAAGAAGATTCGATAGGGCGCTCCGGTTAACAGCCGGCGGGCAGCCTCGCCGTGCTCGGGGCGTCTTTTGTTAGTTCGCGCGGGGCCCCACCCCCGCGCGCTGGTCGAGGCGCTCGGCGCCCTCGCTACGCTCGGGGCCTCGCGGCGACGAACTCGCGCATCTTCTTGTCGTCGAACACGCCTTCCCAGCGCGCGACCACGGCCGTGGCGATGCAGTTGCCCATCACGTTGACGGCCGTGCGGCCCATGTCGAGGATTTGATCGATCGCGAGCAGGATGGCGGCGCCTTCGAGCGGCAGTTGGAACTGCGACAGCGTCGCCGTCAGCACGACCAGCGCGGCGCGCGGCACGCCGGCGACGCCCTTGCTCGTGACCATCAGCGTCAGCATCATGACCATCTGCTGGCCGAACGACATCGGCACATTGAACAGCTGCGCGACGAACACGCTGGCCAGTGAGAGATAGAGTGTCGTGCCGTCGAGGTTGAAGCTGTAGCCGGTCGGCAGTACCAGGCCGACGATGTTCTTCGGGCAGCCGAACTTCTCCATCACCTCGAGCGCCTTCGGCAGGGCGGCCTCGCTGCTCGCGGTTGAGAACGCGATCAGGAACGGCTCCTTGATCGCCCGCATGAACGTCAGGAAGGGCACACGAATCAGGTACGACACGCCGCCGATGACGATGATGGCGAAGATCAGCAGGCCGCCGTACATCAGCAGCACGAGTTTGCCGAGCGTGAGGAGGATGCCGATGCCCAGCTTGCCGACCGTCGCAGCAATCGCGGCCATGACGCCAATCGGCGCGAACTTCATGACGTAGCCGGTGAACTTGAACATCACCTGCGCCGTGCTTTCGAGCACGTCGAGGACCGGCTTGCCCTTCGCCCCGACGGCGGCGAGGCCGATGCCGAAGAAGATCGAGAAGATCACGAGCTGCAGGATGTCGCCGCGCGCCATTGCGTCAATCGCCGACGTCGGAATCAGCGACACGAGCATGTCCCAGCCGCTGTGCGTCGGAATTGCCTGCACGGCTTTCAGCGTGTCCGTGGACATGGACGGCGGAGTCACGCCGACGCCTGGCTGGAAGAGATTGACGAGGCCAAGGCCCAGGAACAGCGCAATGGTCGTGGCGGCTTCGAAGTAAATGATCGCCTTGAGGCCGATACGGCCCATGGCCTTGAGGTCGCCCGTGCCGGCGATGCCGACGACGAGCGTCGAGAACAGCAGCGGCGCGATGATCATCTTGATCATCCGCAGGAACGTGTCGGCCAGCGGCTTGATCTGCTCGCCCAAGCCGGCCACGTGCACGCCGTTGACGTCGGACGACGGCCAGAAATGGCCGATCAGGATGCCAACGGCCAGGCCGATGAAAATCTGCGTGGTATTGCTGGGACCGCGGCTCTCGCCCGTGCGCACCGGGGGAGCTTACTTGATGACGGTGTTGACGTCCACGCTGAACGTGCGGAAATTACGGTAATCGGCGCGGCCGGAGACCACCTGGCCCGACGCGAGCGTGTACACCTCGTCCATCCGGACGGGCACCCACAGGCTGATTTTCGGTTCGGGCGCGTAGCGCACCGTGATCTTCGCCGACGAGCTCTTCTCGAACTTCAAGGACAGCTCGGTCTGGACGATGCGGCCGTTGGCGGGCTCGAGCCAGATCTTCCCTTCCGCCGGCGCGTCGGTCAGCGTCCGGATCAGGCGCGGCGTTCCGGTTTCCTTGAATTCGAGCTCGGCCGCGCTGATCCCGTTGATCGTCTTCAGGCCATTGGCGGTGAATGTGGACCGGCGCTGGTTGTCCTCGCGGACGAACCGCAGCGCCGTGGACGGCACGTTGATCGAACGCGACAGATTCCCGATGTTGAAGCGCGCGCCTTCCTGCGCCAGGCGCAGCGCCTGCTGATAGGCATCGGGAGCGGGATTCGTGAGCAGCTTCAGCAGCCGATCCGTGTGGTCGCGAACGGGCGATCCATCCACCTGGTATACGTCGCGGAGCGAGACCCAGCCGGCGGGACCGGCGTTGATCAGGATGACGTCGGACTTGAGCGTCCGCCGCTGCTGCGCACGAAATCCGGGCTGCGTCGCCGACTGGTAGTACTGCTCCTCCGACACGACGCCGGAGAACTTCTTGTCGTACTCGGCGACGTACTTCCCGGCGGCCTCCAGTAATTGAGGGACGGTCGGCGGCGGCGGGCGGGACTGCGCCCGAAGCGCGACACCGGCAGCCGCGACAGTCACCGCGATCACGAGGTACGCCACGCGCGTCGGCATGGTCAATGAGGCGACGTTAGCACCGGTCGGCAAGAGGCGGATGTTAAAAGGTTGTTGTCACGGCGCGGCGCACCCTGCCGCTTCAGTCCGCCGAAGAATCGATACTTTCGTCTGGAATCGCGGCTGGTAACCGACCTGGGCCGCATCCCAATGAATGGTCGAGGCGCCGGCCGGATCGAGATCGACGATGCCCACACGTTCGTAACAGGCAGAAGCGAAGTTGTTGGCCCACGTGATCAGCCGGGTGTCGGGCTGCAGGTTGGCCACCCAGGACGTCCCGGAATCCACGAACACGAGGTAGCGCGGCTTGACGCGCTGGAGGTCCTGCATCAATTCCTGCCGCATCTCGTCCGCGAAGGGCTGCCGCTCCGTCAGGGGGTACATATAAATGTAGCCGGTGGCCGACGGGCGGTCTGCGTAAAACAGCACTTCGGGCTCCGATCCGAGCACGGCGATGCGGTCGTCAGGCCCCGTATGGGCCCGCAGGTAGCGGCCAATCTCCGGCGCCTCGAGGAACGGATTGGTCTCGTACACGGCACGGATGACTTCGGTCGGAGACATCTGGAACAGAAAACGCCAATCACGTCCGACCTGGATGGCCGCGACGGCCGCGACCAGCGTCAACGTGAGCACGCGCGCCGTGCCGGCCTTCATCGACCGCGCGAACATGCGATCGGCCGAGGCGAATGTAACGCCGGCCAGCAGCGCGATCGCGGGCATCGCCAGGATGAAATAGTGCGGCCGGAAGAAGTACCCGGGAACGATGGCGAGCGCGGCTGCGGCCAGCAGGCCGATCAAGGCACCCCTGGAATCACTCGACCATCCCGTGACCACGAGAAATACCACGCCCATCAGGCCGAGGTACCACCACCAGCCCGTCGCCAGCGTGACGTAGCCCCAGGCCATCGAAAAGATCGCCGGCGCCATCGAGAGCGGCGTCGTCGAGACATACGCAGCCGCGTACTCGAATGTCCAGTGCCAGAACTGGCCAAACACGCCTTGAACGGCCATCACGGCCACAAGCCCGAGCAGCGAGACCACCACGCCGGCCGCCACGATCACGCCGCGCCGGATCGCATCGCGCGACCACAGCGATTCACCGCCGCGCATCGCGAGTGCGATGCCCAGCACCGCAAAGGGAATCGCCTGCTGCTTCATGACGATCGCCAGGCCGAACATGAGGCCGGAGAGTGCGAGTCGCCATGGGCGTCGCCCGTCCTGCAGCACCACAAGGCCGGCGAGCACGAAGAGCACGACGAAGTGCGTCGCGTGCGCGAAGACGCCCATCGACCACCGATCCAGGGCGAGCAGTGCGAAGACCGCGGTGCCAATACCGGCCACCAACTCGCCGGCCACACGGCGGGCCCACACGTACAACAGCGCGAGCGACACGACATGGACGAGGAGCAGTCCGATCCGGACACCTGTCGCCGTCTGTCCGAACACGGCCATCATCGCGGCGTACGCGTAGTACAAGCCAGGAAACTTCATGTTGTAGATGGCCGCGTACGGAGGAATGCCTTTCAGGATCAATTGACCTGCGTAGGCATATTCGCCCTCGTCGCGCTCGAGCGGCAGGCCCGCGAGCCGGATCCGGACGACGCAGACGAGTGCCACGACGGCAGCAAGCAGCACGGCGATCCCGATGCGCGTGAGGGTGTTCGTGCGGCTTTGATCGGCCATCTGCGCCGCGACGATCTGGGCGCCGGTCGTCCGCGACGGATGCCGCGGCCCCTTCGATTGCCGGCCCGATGCCATCGCGTGCATTGTAGACGGTTGGCTGCGGTAGACTCGCCGCCATGCGCGTGTCCCGGCGCCAGTTCATCACCGCCGCAGCGGTCGCACCCGCCGTCGTGCGACGATCGTTCGCCTGGCAGGGCGCCGGTCCGGCGATCGCGGCGGCGGCGCTCAGGGCCAGACTCGAAGCGCTGAGCGCGTTCGGACGGCCTGCCGGCGGGACATTTGCCGATGGCGTGAGCCGCGTCGGGTTTTCCGACGCCGATCTGGCCGGACGCCAGTACGTCACCGGCCTGATGCGCAACGCCGGCCTTCAGCCACGCGTCGATCCCGCAGGAAACATCTTCGCCCGGCGTGCCGGTACGGATCCGGCGCTCAAGCCGATCCTCTTCGGCTCGCACATTGATTCCGTGCCGAGCGGCGGCAACTTCGACGGTGACCTCGGCTCGCTCGCCGCGATCAGCGTGATCGAGGCGCTCGATCGCGCCGGCGCGCGCACGCGGCATCCGCTCGAAATCGTCGTCTGGTCATCCGAGGAAGGCATTGCCTTCGGCCGCGGCCTTGCCGGCAGCCGCATCGTCGCCGGCGACGTGAAACCGTCGGACATGGACGTGGTCTGGAACGGCCTGAAGCGCGCCGACGCCGTGCGCAAGATCGGCGGCGATCCGAATCGCATCATGGATGCCGTGCGGAACAAGGGCGCGCATCATGCCTATCTCGAGCTGCATATCGAGCAAGGCGGCACGCTCGAACGCGATCGCGTCAATGTCGGCGTGGTACAGGGCATCGTCAACATCGAGCGCTACACGGTCGTTGTCACGGGCGTCGCCAATCATGCGGGCACGACGATGATGGCGGATCGGCAGGATGCGCTGGTGGCGGCGTCGCAGTTGACGCTGGCGGTCCGCGAGGCGGTCACCTCCAAACCAGGCCGGCAGGTGGGCACCGTCGGTCAGCTCAACGTCGAGCCCAACGCGCCGAACGTCGTGCCAGGCGTCGTGCGGATGACGATTGAGTTACGCGACCTGTCGAGCGAGACGATCGCCACGATCCTCGCGGACATCCGTCAGCGCGCCGCGGCCATTGCGCGGCAGTCGAAGACGACGATCGACATCAGCGAACTCACCAGAAATCCCGGCGCGCCCGCCCATGAGGACGTTCAGCGCGCGATTGAACGCGCCGCGGGCAGCCTCAACCTGTCTGCGCGCCGTCAGCCGAGTTTTGCCGGTCACGACGCGCAGATGATGGCCGTGCTCAGTCCGATGGGCATGATCTTCGTGCCAAGCGTCGGCGGCGTCAGCCATTCGCCAAAGGAATTGACGACGTGGGAGGACTGCGCGAACGGGGCGAACGTGCTGCTGAATGCGGTGCTCGAGATCGACAAGACCTAGCGAATCACTTCCACCCGAACCGCCGGACCGCCCGCGAGATCGCTTATTTGCGCGCTTGCAGCCCGTGCACCGCGCCCAGGATCATCCGGTTGAGCGCGGCAATCGACAGACCGCCCTGGTCCGTCGCGGGAATCGTCGCGAAGCCAATCGCGGCGGCCTTCGGATAGCGCGCGAAGATCATCTCGAACAGCTTCGCCAGCTCGGCGCTCGACGGGCCATTCGGTACCTTGTTCTGGTGCCCCTCCACTTCGCGCGGATCGAGCACGTCCATGTCGATGTGCACGTAGATTTTGTCGGTGATCCGGCTCAGGCGATCGAGCTGGCTGGTCACGGCCGGTGAAAGCGTTCGCAAATCGTCGACGCTGAGCTGTTCAATCGTCGACTTGTCCAGCAGTTGCTGTTCGAGCGGGTCAGTCAGCCGCACGCCACCCATCACGACGTGCTCGTCGGCAAGCGGCGGATCGAGTCCGGCGTCGAGACGCATGCCGGCCAGACAGCGCCCGGTTGCCACGGCCACCGGCATGCCGCCCAGCGAACCGCTCCGCGTGGTTTCCGGCGTGTTGAAATCCGGATGCGCGTCGAGCCACAGCATGCCGATCCGGATCGGCGCACTGGTCGGTCCGGAGTGCTGCAGGCCCGCGACCATGCCGGGCATGGACGGGCACGTGCCGAGCAGGCCGACGTTGAAGAATCCGTCGCGAACGTTGGTCGCCACGGCCCGGCCGAGATTGCCGAGCGCGAAGCCCAGCCGCTTCCAGCCGCCGTACTCCGGCTCCTGCTCTTTCGTGAGCGCGACCTGTTGCACCCGCACGGTCGCACCCAGCTTGTTCAACGCCGCCTGAACGCCTCCCTCGGCCATCGTCGTTGGGCCGATGGAGGTGCCGGTCGGGATGAATGGCTGTTTCACCAGCGCGATGCGCAGTGCGCCGCCGGCCTGCGCGTCAGGCCCGACGCACGAAAGCGCGAGGACGGCGGCCAGCAGGGCGACGATCGTGATCTGGTTTCTCATGGCTTCGCGATTCCGGTTACCACGTCTCCCACCAATCCACCCCCGGCATGCCCGGCAGCGGCGTCAGCATGTCGGAGCGCGCATTGTCGTGCAACGACGTTCTCAGTCCCTGCGCCACTTCGAGACCCAGGCCGGTGACGGCCAGCACGACCAGCAGTCCCGCGCCGAGTGTGACGCGCGGGCGCCGGCGTAACTCGTCGACCGTCGCCGAAAACGCCAGCGCGAACAGAATGCACGTCGCCGGTGTGACGAGGACGACGTAGCGGACGATTTTCGAATATCCCATCGCGCCCAGAACCATGTGCGCGGCCACGACGGTCAGAATCCACAACAACAGGCCGGCACCGACGCGGCCGACGTCGCGGACACGTCGCGCGTACATCAACAGCAGGAACGACGGGATCAACGTCCAGATCACCTGCGGGAGCAGCTGTACGTACGCCCACGGTGTGCGGACGACGGTCTGGAAGTAGACGAACTGGTTGTTCTGCACCAGCCGCGTCGCCGGCTTGCCGGCCCACGTCGGAAAGGGACTGCCGATGGTGCGCCACTGCCACAATTCCCAGGGCAGGTGGACGAGGAGCGCCACGCCGAGCAGGACGCCGGCCCACGTCGCATACCGGCGCCACGGCTCGCGAGGCCGCAGGGCCCAGGCCAGGGTGAACAACGCCGGCACGATGAGCACGGACGTCAATTTGATCAGGATGGCGTAGCCCAGCAGGGCGCCGCCGGCGCCGACCAGCCATAGACGATTGCGCAGGACGCCGGCAAGAAACACCGCCGCCGCGAGCGTGGAGAACGCGATGATCGGACCGTCGAGCCAGAAGCGGCCGATGACGAAGGCCATGATCGGCGTGATCGATCCGAGGATCGCGAGCGAGATCGCCGCCACGCCGTCGAACGGCCGGATTAGCATCGATCCGAGCCAGATGAGCGCCCAGAAAAACACGATGTACGAAAACACCTGCGTCAGCGGAAATCCGCGCTCGCCGAACAGATGCTCGAAAACCCAGAACAACGCGACGGCGCCTGGTGGATGGAAGAACAGGTCGTAGCCATACTGCTCGCCGACGAGTTCCCTCAATATCGGATGGCCCTGGAGCGTGTAGCCCTTGCCGGCGTTCAGCTGTTCCACGAGCGCGACGTAGATCTTCTCGTCCTGCTCCAGGTACTTGTGGAACTCAGCCGGATGCCATCGGCTCGACGTGGTGAGCTGGTTGCCTTGCGAATACCGGGGCAGGTCCAGCGTCGCGATACGGCCGACGAGGCCGGCGGCAAAGATCGCGGTCACGATCGCCCACAAGACCGGCGGCGACAGACGCCAGCCGGGTGGCTTCGGCGCCGCAGGAACGGCTGGTCGCGATCCTTTCTTGCCCTTAGCCACCCATGTACCCCGTGCGCGCCCGCACCTGGTAAGATTTGCCGGGCTTGATGACCTTCACGGTCAGATCATGCCATCCCGCACGGGGAACGCCCGAGAGGCTGTAGCGCACCACGTAGCTCGATCGGAAGTCTTCGAAAGCCCGCAGGAAGGCGTCGTCGAGCAGCGTGTTGTTGGCGCGCGCTTCCATCTGCGTGGGCGTGTCGGCAATCACCTTGAACGGCGAAACGATTTGCGCAAGGCCGCCGGTCGCGTCGGCGATGCGATGAAAAAACTCCGCCGGCTGGCGCACGCGGTCGCCGAGCAACGGAGCGATGGTGATACTGGATGTCGCGGTCGTAGCCCTGCCGGATCCCGCAGTAGAGCCGGTATCGTAGCCTTTCGCCACCACGAAGACGGCCGTGTTCGATCGGCCGGCGACCTCGATCACTTCGTCGTCGCTCAGAAAGCTCGAGCTGTCATAGCCATCGGTGAACACGAGGGCCATTTGACGACGGCCGGTGATGGGTCGCTGCGCCAGCACGGTCGCCAGCGCATCGTTCAGCGACGTCTGCCCGATCAGCCGGCCCAGATCGATCGCCCGCACAGCCGGCGGCGGCAAGAGGGCGACCCGCTCCTGGATACGTTGATTGAAGGTCAGCAGCGAGACACGGTCGTCAGGGCGCAGGCGCGTGCGGATGCGATTGGCGGCCGTGACGATCGCCTGCGCGAGCGTCTCGGTGACGCTCTCACTCGTGTCAATGACCATCGTCACGTCGATCGGCTCCGTTTCACGGGAGACGCTCAGCACCTCTTGCTTGACGCGGTTGTCCGTGACCTCGAAGTCCCGAGCGGTGAGATCGGCGACGACCTTCTTGCCTGACGACACTGCGACATTCAGCTCGACGATATCCACACTCGAGCGAAACGGCGTCTGCTGGCCGCTGACGGTCGTCAGACCTGCGCCGGCGATCACCAGGACGATGGCGAGATGTGGGCGCGCCGTCATCGCCTGCTCATTTCCCTCAGCGCTTTCAGCCGTGACGGGAAAAAGCGGAGATCACCGTGCGCGTAGTACCACCACGGATCGGTCACCGGGTCGGGCGCGGTCCGTACGGCCCTGGCGAGGCTTTCTGCGTCCTCGTGCGCGTTCTGCGTCAGTGCCAGCGCCATCAGGCCGATTCGCGGTGATTGCGCCGACGGAATGATCGTCAGCGCAGATTGGTAGGCCCGGCTGGCGTCGTCGGGCTGGCCAAGGGCTTGAAGCGCCTTGCCGCGGAACAACCGGCGCCAGTAGAGAAACACGCCGTCGTCGGTCCAGCGGTCGTCGTAGCGATCGAGGAATTCGAGCGCTTCGGCGGGACGTTTCAAGCGAATGAGCAGCCAGGCCGATCGCAGCGTCGCCTCGGGCCGTGTGGCCGCGTATTTGGCGGCTTCGGCGTAGTGATCGAGCGCGGCTCGGCCCCGGGCAGGCAGCGTCGCCGCATTTTCAATGGCAAACCCCTCCTCCATGAACCCGCGGGCCAGTTCGATCCAGGGATCGATCAGCATGGGCGGCGCGTCAGGGGCCGTCTGGGCCGATGGCGCGGCCGCGACGCGGTTGCGGAGCGGCCTCAAGCCGTGCTCGTCGACGAAGTCAGGCCGTCGGCGGCCCTCGAGCACCGCGACGGCCGTCTTGTACCACGCGATTTCGAACGCATCATAGGCGGCGTTCACACCGGGCAGCTCCGCGCGCCCGCGAAGATGTTTCCCGCCGAGCGCGATGAAGTCGAGCCAGTACACGTAGCGTTGATGGTTCAGCGCCGCGATCGCCACGTCGAGCATGAACATGGCCTGAATGGGCTTGCGCTCGCCTGCTTCCCAGCCCGTCAGAACGCGCGTCCGAAAGTCCGCGCGAAAGGCTTCGAAGCGGGCGTTGGTCGGGAACGCGTCGGTGAGCACGCTCTCGTCTTTGGCCAGGTAGGCGGCGAACAACTCGTCGCCCATCATCTGATCGTGCCGGCGTTGCGGCGCGGCGGCGAGGACGACCGTGACGGTCGCGCCGACCAGCACGGCGGGCATCATCAGCCGAAAGGGGCGCTTCGTCATAGTCGCTTGCCTCGCACGTTCGCGCGTGCGTAAGCCAGGGCTGAACGGAATTCTTCGAATTCTGCTTCCGCGCCTTCGCGCTTGCTCCACCGCCGGATGACGGCCATGTCAACGCGATGCCGCCTGGCGATGGCCACTGCCGCCGCCAGACTCTGGCGGTCCGACCAGTGATAGAACGCCGCCAGCCGGTCGCGACAGGAATCGGTTGCTGACAACGCCCGGGTCCAGCCGCGGCCGACGCGCAACCTCACCGGCCGGATCTTCAGGTCGTCGCCGATCGCGAGGGGTCCGCGTGGAAACTCGACGAACAACGCGGTCCGTTGATGGACGTATCTATCGCCTGATCGTTTGAATCCACTGCCGGCAAGCGCTTCGTCTACGACCTGGCGCTGACCACCGGACTGGATGATGAAGTCGAGATCGTGCGACATGTACGCGCCCCCGGAGTAGATTGTCGCGCAGGCGCCCCCCGTCAGCACGGCATCGACGCCCGCCGCGCGCAAGGACGACGACACGATACTCGCGACGCGGCCGATGGGCGTGTCCGGGCCGATGGCCATGGCACCTGAGGCTAGAGAGGCTTCCCGGACCGGCGTGGCCGGCGGCGAAGCGCACTGACCCGCGACTGCAGTTCACGGTCCGCCGCTGCCAGCCTCAGCAGGTAGCGGTCGAGGTCCTGTTTGGCGAAGTAGCGGGGATTGATCCGGACGAGCCGCGTGCGGCCGGCGAGACGGGTCGCCACAAGCCCGTCGCGCTCAAGGCTTCTGAGCGCGCCCTGGATGCCATTGACCGGCTGCGCCAGCAGGCGGGCGAGTTCCCGCGGATAGCTTTCCGTCAGGAGCCTGAGCGACAGCAGGACGCGGGTGCGCACCTGGCCGCCGAACGGACTCGACGAGGTGACCATGATTAGTGGTCATTTGACCACTTTTTGTGGTCACAATCAACTCGTCGTATCCGGTCGCCGCCCACGCGCTCTGCGCCTACTTGCCGCGGTACCGCGCACACAGCAGGTCGATCGCCATCTGCTTCCGCGCGTCAGCCAGCCTGGCATCACACCGGAGGTACGCGACCAGTTCCGGTGATCGCTCGAGGACGAGCTCGATCCGGCGACGATCAGGCATCACCGGATCGACGCGGAGCGTTTTCACCACCCGCGGGCCGGCGGGTGAATCCACGTCGTCCACGAGGACGACGTTGGCGTCGCCGAGCGGCTTGGTTTCATCCTCAATCTGGTACGTGCGCGGGCTCGAACTGAAGGCGGCGTAGAAGGAACGGTCGCCACGGCTCACGGTCATTCCGCGACGCGTGCTGAAGGGCGTGCTTCCACCAGACGTGCCGCCCGACGATCGGGTCAGCGGCCAGCCCGGCGATCCCCGCCACAGCACGAGCAAATCCAACACACCCTCGCCACTGCCGTTCACGTGCGTGAACCACCCGCCCACCACGGACGCCGAAAGGACTCCGTCTCCGGAGGATTCAGTTCCGGGTCGCGGTGGCACTTCCTGCCGCGGCGGTGCGACGCCCGCCGCGCGATTCGTCACCGGCCCGGTCGGGATGGCCGAGGTGGTGATGGACGCCTTCACCGCGCCCTTGAGCACCGCGTCCGCACAGACCGGCTGCATGGACGGATGGTTGAGGCCGCCGGGAATCTGCGCTTCACAGCGCAGGTATTCGAGCAACTTCTGCGTCTTGCGCACGACCGTGGACACGCCGTCCGTCGGATTCTGCATCGGCGGAACGGTCAGCGTGCCCGCGATGACCGGCCCGGCGGGGTCGTCCACGCGATCGACGAGGACGACGTTCGCGCCGTTCAGTTCGACCCGCTCACCCAGCACAACAGTCGATCGAGTTGCGGGATCGAAGCTGGCAGTCAGGTGGAGGCCGCCCTGATAGATCGAGAAAGGGATCACGCCGGAACCACCGCGCCCCTCGCCACCAGACTGACTCCCTGAGCCTGTCCGTCGATACGGCCATCCCGGTGATCCGCGCCACAGGATCAGAATGTCGATAACAAAGGGGCCGCTTCCAGTCTGATGGCCGACTGACGACGCGATGACGGATGGCGACAGCGTCCACATGCCGGGACCGGACCACCGGATACTCTGCCTCGCGGCCGCACCTGGCGCCGGCGCCGCGCCCCGCTGCTGCGCCCCCGCCACGACTGTGGCGAGCGCCAGGAATCCGATGGCGATCCACGTCCTCATGGGAAGGCTCTCGGTTCTACTTCGCCTTCGTCCCTCTCCACTTGTTGATCTGGCGGACGACGAGAAAGATCGTGAACGCGACGACCAGGAACTCGATCACGTTGTTGAGGAACACGCCGTAGGCAATCACGGCGCCGTCCTTTTTCGCGTCCTCGAGGACCGGTGCTGTCTGGCCGTTCAAGGGGATGTACATGTTATGGAAATCCACCTTGCCCAGCGCCAGGGACAGAAGCGGCGTGATGATGTCGGTGACGAACGAGTTGACGATCTTGCCGAACGCCGCGCCAATCAACACACCCACGGCGAGATCGAGTGCGTTGCCCTGATTCACGAACGCCTTGAATTCCTTGAACATCGGCATCGCCGGGTCTGAGGACCCGGCCTCCATGAAAGACGTCCGTTAACGACCGTACGTGACGCGAAAGATTCGTCGGCCCTGATCGTCACTGATGAGCAGCGACCCGTCGGGCATGACCAGGACGTCCGCCGGGCGCGCCGACGCGTCGCCTGTCGCGCGACCCGCCGAGGGCGTGCCGCGGACGCCCTTGAGAAACCCGTCCACGAAGGGCTCGAGACTCGTCATCTTGTGCCCCGTCGCGTCGACGTGCGCCACCATGACGCGATAGCCGCTCGGCTGGCTGCGATTCCACGATCCGTGGTGCGCGATGAAAATCGCATTCCGGTAGGAGGCGGGAAACATCGTCCCGGTATAGAACCGCATGCCGATTGACGCGACGTGCGGTCCCATCAGCCCGGCGGGCGGCGTCGTGCTCGAACACGCCTTCTTGTCACCGAACTCCGGATCCTTCACCGTGCCCTGATGGCAGTACGGAAACCCGAAATCCATCCCGGGCTTCGGCGCCACGTTCAACTCGTCATTCGGCACGTCGTCGCCGAGATTGTCCCGCGCGTTGTCGGTGAACCAGATTTCGCGTGTTTGCGGATGCCAGTCGAAGCCCACGGTGTTCCGCACACCGCTCGCAAATACCTCCATGCCGGTGCCGTCGGCCTTGAGCCGGACAATCGAGGCCAGGCGCGGCTCGTCGAGATCCTCACAGACGTTGCACCGCGAGCCGATGCCGACATAGAGCAGCCCGTCGGGTCCGAACGCGGCGAACCGCCACGTGTGACCCCCGCGGCTCGGCAACTGGTCGTAAATGACCACCGGCTCGGGCGGGGCGTCGAGATGATTCTCGATGTCGTCGTAGCGGAGGATCCGCGTCGTCGTGACGACGTAGAGCGACCCGTTCCGCATGGCGATACCGCTCGGCTGGCTCAACCCGGCGGGCATCGCAATCGGCTTGATCTCGTCGGCCTTGTGATCGCGATTGCTGTCAATCAGGGCGTAGACACTGCGCGACGACAATGACCCGACAAAGACCGTGCCTTTCGGGCCGACCACCATTTCACGCGCGCTGGGCACGTTCTCAGCGAAGACGCTGATGGCAAACCCGGGCGGCAGCTTCAGGGACGTCAAATCGACAGGCGGCGGGCCCGCCGGCGGCGCCTGCTGGCCCGAAACGGCCACCGACGCCACAAAGGCCAGCGGCAACAGGGTAATTCTCAAGAAGCGCATGCCGAATCCTACAACGTACCCGTCGTACCTGCTGTACCTGCCGCCGCCGTCATAGACTACCCTCCGGTGTCCCCCACCATCTGGCTGATCGTTGGCCTGCTCATTCTTGCGAACGCGTTCTATGTCGCCGCCGAGTTTGGCGCGGTGGGCGTAAGGCGGAGCCGCGTCCGGCGGCTGAGCGAAGATGGCAACCCCCTGGCGCGGCGTCTCTGGCCCTATGTCGAGCACCCGGCCGACCTGTACCGGTACGTCGCCGTCTCACAGGTCGGCATCACCGTGTCGAGCCTTGTCTTGGGCGCCGTCGGCCAGAGCGTGGCCGCCGTGTCCCTTTCTCCGCACCTCGCCTCGCTGTTTGGTCTCGAACCGCACACCGCGGCATCGACCGCGGCCTTCATCGTCCTGTTTCTGCTCACCTCCACGCAGGTCGTGCTCGGCGAGCTGATTCCCAAAACGCTCGCGCTGCAGTTCCCGACGGAAGTCGCCCTGGCCACGGTGCTGCCGATGCGATGGTCGCTCGTCGCCTTCAAGCCGTTCATCGTGCTCCTCAACGGCTCGGCTTCCGCGTTGCTCCGCATGGCCGGCGTGTCGCTCAGCGGCCATCGTCATCTGCATTCCCCCGACGAGATCGCGCTGCTCTTCGCCGAGAGCCGTGACGGTGGTCTGCTCGAACCTGACGAACAGCAGCGGCTGCACAAGGCGCTGAAACTCAGCCGGCTGACCGCGCACGACCTGATGGTGCCGCTCGAGCGCCTGACCGTGGTCGACGTGGACGCGTCGTGGGACGACGTCCTGAAAACGGTCTCGAGCAGTCCCTTCAGCCGCCTGCCGGCGTATCGCGGATCGCGCGAACAGATTGTGGGCGTCCTCCGCGTCAAGGATCTGGTGCACCGATTCGTCGACGAGGGATCGCCCGCGGTCATCACGTCGCTCCTGCGCCCGTTTGCCACGGTCGCCTCGCGCGTCCCCGGCGACCGCGTCGTCGCGCTGCTGCGCGAGAAACGCGCGCACCAGGCGGCGGTGACCAATGACGCCGGCGTCATCATCGGCTTCGTCACGATTCAGGACGTCCTGGCCCAGTTCCTCGGGGCCGGCGCGAAGGCCACATGACGGTCCTCCTCATCACGGCGGCGCTGTTGCTCGCGAATGCGCTGTTCGTCAGCGCGGAGTTCGCCATCATCGGCGCCGCGCGGCCGGCGCTCGAGCACCAGGCGAACCAGGGCGACAAATTCGCGCGCCGCCTGTTCAAGCTGCTGACCACGCCCGACAGCCAGGACCAGTTCATTGCGACCTCGCAACTGGGCATCACCCTGGCGAGCCTGGGCCTCGGGATGTACGCGGAGCATACGTTCGCCGGATGGCTCGAACCAAGGCTGGCGCTCCCGGCGATCGAGCGCATGATCGCGGCGCATACGCTGGCCAGCGTGCTCGCCATTGCGGCCCTGACGTACTTCCACATCCTGCTCGGCGAGATGCTGCCGAAGGCGGTCGCGATCGCGCACGCGGAACGGACGCTGCGCGCGGTCTACTGGCCGATGCGTTTCGTGCGGATCTTCTTTTATCCACTCGTGTACGTCCTGAATGGCACCGGCAATGTGGGCCTCCGGCTCATGGGTGTGCGCCGGAAGGAAGGCGACGCTGAGCAGGTCTACACGGCGGAGGAACTGCAGATCATCGTCGAGGAAAGCACCGAGGGCGGCGCCATCCGCGCCGAGTCCGGCATGTTGTTGCGCGAGTTGCTGGAGTTCGGCGATCGCACGGCCGGCGAAGTCATGGTGCCGCGGGTCCGCGTGCTCGGCATTCCGGTCGGCGCCACGCCGGATGACATCCGGGCGACGCTCACCAGGCACCATCACACCCGATACCCGATCTACGACGGCGATTTGGACCACATCGTCGGCATGCTGCACGTCAAGGATCTGCTGCGCCGCCTGTTGACCAACGAGAATGCCGGCGCCGGCGACCTGCGTCCGATGCCCGTGGTGCCGGAATCCGCGCCGCTCGACGCAGTGCTGCGGACGATGCAGCGATCGGCCGCGCATCTGGCGATCGTGATCGACGAGCACGGCGGGACGGCCGGCGTCATCAGCCTCGAGGATCTGTTCGAGGAAGTCATTGGTGAAATCGACGAAGGCCCATCCTCGCCGTCCATCGCGTCACGCCCTGACGGGACTGTTGTCGCGGCCGGCACGGTGAGACTGGACGAGCTCGGCCGCCATTTCGATCTCGATCTGGCGCACGACGAGGTGGACAGCGTCAGCGGGCTTGTCCTGGCGATCCTCGGCCGTCCGCCGGTGGTCGGCGATACCGTGACCTACGAGCGCGTGCGCGTCGAAGTGACGGCCATCAGCGGCCATGGGGTCAAGCAGACGCGCGTGTCCCTGCTACCGGCCAAGCCGTCCGACTGATGCTTGCCCGCTTCCCCCTCGCCGCCTGCCTGGCCTTCGCCGCCATGGGCGTCGCGGCGAGCCAGCGCGCACCCGCGCGATCGGGTTTCGACACCGCCTCATTCGACCCGGTCGTGCGGCCCGGAGACGATCTCTACGCGTACGCGAACCGCGCGTGGATCGCCGGGAAGTCCATCGCCGGCGATCGATCGAAGGAAGACGCCACCACGGAAATCTTCGATCGCGTGGAGCTGCACGTGCGCGACATCATCGAGCGGTTGGCGAAGTCCAGCCCGCGTCGCGGCTCATCCGCACAGCAAGTGGCCGACTTCTACGCGAGCATGTTGAACGACGCGGCGGTCGACGCGCGCGGCATCGCGCCGCTGCGGCCGCAGCTGGAGGCGATCAACGCGATCAACAGCGCCACCAGCCTCGCCGAGCGCGCCGGCATCCTGACGGCGACCACCATCGCAGGCCCGTTCTTCAACCGGCTGGCGCCGCATCCGCAGAATTCCGGTGAGCGTATCGTGCAGCTCTCGCAGGGCGGCCTCCTGCTCACCCGGGACGACTATCTGACAGACGATGCGCGATCGCGTGAGATCCGGGCGCATTACCGCGGCTACCTCGAACAGATCTTCGCGCTGGTGGGCCGTGCCACCCCGGCAGCCGACGCCACGGCGGTAATCGAGCTCGAGATCACGCTGGCCCGGTCCCACACCCTGCCCGTTGAGGGCGTGCCAGTTCGCAGCCAGTTACTGACAGCCTCGCGGATGAACGTCGAGATGCCTGGCTTTGACTGGGTCGCGTGGGCCAAACCCCAGGGCATCGATCGGTCGCTGCCGATCCTGGTCGCGCAGCCGTCGTTTTTCCGCACGTTCGCCGCGCTCGTCCCAACCGTGCCGATGTCCACCTGGCGGCCGTGGCTGGCGGCGCGCTATGTCAGTGCAATGGCGCCGTCGGTGACCGAGGCGCTCGGTAACGCGCGCTTCGAATTCTTCGGACGCTTCCTTGGCGGCCAGCAGGAGCCACGGCCCCGATGGAAGCGAGGGGTATCGACGGTCAACGTCGCCCTTGGCGATATCGTCGGGCGTCTGTACGTCGCCGAGCACTTTCCGGCCACGGCGAAGGGCCGCATCCAACGGATCGCCAATCAGGTGATTCAGGCCTACCGCGACCTGGTGTCCTCGCTGGAGTGGTCGTCATCCGCTGGCCGCGTCGAGGCGCAGAGCGCGATCGCCCGCGTGGCGGCGCGTGTCGGCGCTCCGGACGTCTGGCGCGACTACCGCGGGCTGACCATCGTCGCCGACGATCTGTTCGGAAACACGCTGCGCGCGCAGACATTCGAGAACGATCGGCGCATGGCGCAAGGCGGCACCCTGGCGGGCGCCGGCGAATGGCCCCTGCCTCCGCAGACGGTGAATGCGTTCTACAACCCCGCGACTGGCGAATTGATTCTGCCGGCGGCGATGCTCCAGCCGCCATACTTCGATGCGGACGCCGACGATGCGATCAATTACGGCGCGATTGGAGCCGTGGCCGGTCACGAAACCGGGCATGCGCTTGACGGGATCGCCCGGCGGATTCCCGCGGGATTCACGGTCGAGCGTTTCAATGACCTGATCGGGCTCGTGGCGGCCCGCCGGGCCTACGAGCGATCGCGTGATGGCCGGCCCGCGCTCGTCATCGACGGCCTGACGGGCGACCAGCGGTTTTTTCTCGGCTGGGCCCGGATCTGGCGCGAGAAAGTCCGGCCCGAATATGCGGACCAGCTGTCGCGATCGAGCCCGTACCCGTCAGGCGCCCTCCGCGCGAACGGTCCGGTGGCGCATCTCGATGCGTTCTACACGGCGTTCAATGTGGAAGCGAAAGACGGAATGTACCTGGCGCCGGACAAACGGCTGAGAATTCGTTGACCGTTTAACAACTAACAACTAACAACTAACAACTAACAACTAACAAGTAAGGTCGCCTCTGACTTCTTCCCTCAGTTGTTAGTTGCTAGTTGTTAGTTTTCCGCCAGTATCCGCAACAAATACTCCCCATACCCCGCCTTCGCCAGTGGTTTGGCGAGCGCTTCGAGCTGGGCCGCGGTGATGTAGCCCATGCGGTAAGCGATTTCCTCGGGGCAGGCGACCTTGAAGCTCTGGCGCCGTTCGAGGACGGCGATGAACTGCGAGGCCTCGAGCAGGGACTCGTGCGTGCCGGTGTCGAGCCATGCGTAGCCCCGGCCGAGTGTGGCCACGTCGAGCTGGCCCATTTCGAGGTACCGGCGATTGACGTCGGTGATTTCGAGCTCGCCGCGCGGCGAGGGCTCGAGTGACGCGGCGATGTCGAGCACCTGGTTGTCGTAGAAATAGAGACCGGTGACCGCGTAGCGCGACTGCGGTTTCGCCGGTTTTTCTTCGAGCCCGATGGCGCGCCCGCCCTTGTCGAACCACACGACGCCGTACCGCTCGGGATCGTTCACGGGATAGGCGAACACGGTCGCGCCGCTCGTTCTCGCGGCCGCGCGCTGCAGGCGGGAGGGCAGATCCTGCCCGTAGAAGATGTTGTCGCCGAGGATCAAACAGCACGTGTCCGATCCAACGAAATCGCGCCCGATGATGAATGCCTGCGCCAGCCCGCCCGGATTGGGCTGGATGGCGTACGTCAAGTTCAGTCCCCAGCGGCCTCCGTCGCCCAGCAGCTGTTCGAACCGTGGGGTGTCCTGCGGCGTGGAGATGATCAGGATGTCCCGAATGCCCGCGAGCATCAGGGTCGTCAACGGGTAGTACACGAGCGGCTTGTCGTAAATCGGCAGCAGCTGCTTCGAGACGACCTGGGTTGCAGGATAGAGACGCGTACCGGAGCCGCCGGCGAGAATGATGCCCTTCACGACGTTGCGATTCTTCAGGACCGGCGTGATCTTGTCAACCGGCGCGCGGCGGAGGCGGCGCGCAAACTTGACGATAGACTGCAGCAGAACACATGACGACCGGGGTTCCATCGCTGGCATCGCTGAGCCGGCTGTCCGAACGCGGCGCGGCCGGGCTCGGCGACATTCTTCGCCTGGGTGCGCACGGGGACTGGAGGACGAGAGCGCTGGCGCTCTCGGCGGCGGGCCGTGTCGCGCGCGATGAACCGTTGTGGAAAGGATTGGTGGCGTTCGGCGTGCGCCGCATTCCTGCCTGGCGTCAGCGTTTTCCCGTCGCGGGCTACCGCGGGCGGTACGTCCGTAACCGGATCATCAACGGCCTGTTCGATCGATCGTGGCCGGTGCGCGTGGCGGCTGCGCTCAGCCTGGGCGAGATTCGGTCGTCGGCCGGGCTCGCGCAGCTCCGGCGCATGCTCACGGCGCCCCTGCGGCCCGAGCGCCTGGCGGCCGCGGCGGCGATCGCGAGCAGCGGCGAACGCCTGGATGGCGACCTGAAGACGCTGCTCGAGGGATCCGGTCCCGCACCGTCGTACATCGGCGATTCGACCGGCGCGATCGGGTTTCTGACGTTGCTGGCCGCCGCACATCCGAAGGTGCTCGCAGCGTGCGCCCGGCAATGGCCCGCCGACACACCCCGGGGAGCCGCGAGTGCATCCGCCGCCGAGTGGGCGGCCTTCCTCGCCGGTGATGCGACCGACGTGCCTTATGCCGGTCCCACCGCGGAGATTGAACGCTACGACGCCGACGGCGAAACGGCGTACCTGCTGACCAAGCCGTTCAGCCACATCAATCACGCGCAGAACGTCCGCCTGCTGCACTCGTTTCTGGTCGCCGCCGAACAGCTCGAAGTACCGCACGGCGGCCGCGTGCTCGATCTGGGCGGCGGCTCCGGCTGGGTCAGTGAGATGCTGGCGACGCTCGGCTATCAGCCGTTCACGGTCGATCTGGCGACGTCGCTGCTGATGATTGGCCGGCGCCGGTTCGCGGCCAAACATCTGACGCCGCGCTTTGCCGCGGGCGACATGACGCGGTTGCCCATCGCCGACGGATCGATGGACGCGGTCATCGTGATGGATGCCCTGCACCACGTGCCGGACGTGCCCGCGGTGTTTCGCGAGGCGGCGCGCGTGCTCGTCGAAGGCGGCCAGTTCATTCTGGCCGAGCCGGGCGAAGGCCATTCAGAAGCGGAAAAGTCGCGATCCGAAATGCAGCAGCACGGCGTGCTCGAACAGGAAATTCACGTGTTCGACGCCGTCGACTTCGGCCGACAGGCCGGATTTGGCCACATCCGGATCGTGCCGCATTACGTGCCGGGGATCGCGATGTCGCCGCAGCAGCTGGCCGCGGCCATCGAGTCGCCGGCCGACGACTGGATGATTTACCAGAAAGAGCAACGCGGCTACCTCGCGACGTATCTCATCCAGTCGACGTTCGAACGCCCGGTGCTGGTCTTCCGCAAGGGCCATCGCGTGACCGACTCGCGCATGCCACGCACACTCAAGGCTGAGATCACCGCGCGGCTCTCGCGTGCGGGCCGGCGCGTGCATGGCACGGCGGCGATTCGAAACACGGGGGACACGCTCTGGCTCGGCGGCGGCGACGCCGTGGGCCACGTGCGCGTCGGCATCCAACTGCTGAGCCGGGAGCGGCGGCTCGTGAACATGGAATTCGCGCGCGTGCCACTCGCCGCCAATGTCCCGGCCAGCGGGTCCGTGACCGTCGCCATTGACCTCGATCTGCCTGACGAGACCACGCCCTACGTCCTGAAAATCGATATGGTCGCCGAGGGCATCCGCTGGTTCGAAGACGCCGGATCCGCCCCGATTTACCTGCCCGTGGACTGATTCGTCCCAAAACCTGCCGTACCGGCAGCCCTACGCGCCGGGATGAATCTTGCAGGGTACACAGCGGACGCGAGGGGTCGGATCTGTTTTGGCACGATTTTCGTGCCAAACGGACCCGACCTCATCACGCTCAGGAGGGTTATCCGGATGCGCACGGCTCACCGGACATTGATTTTCGCGCTCGGAATTGTCGCGCTGACGACGGTGTGGAGTCACGCGGCCATCGACGCCAGGCAGCCAATGCGGACCGGCCAGTCGACGCCCGTCATCATGACCGTCGTTCCAGCCGCGCCGGCTCCTGCCAGGGACCCGCAGATGCTCCAGATCACCGGGAAGGACTTTCAGCCGCGGCTGAAACTCATCATCACGACGCCCGGCGGCGGGACCATCGAACTGAAAGACGATGCGATTCAGCAGTTGCGAGACTCATCGTTCCAGGCCTCGGCGCTCCTCGCGACGGCCGGCAAGTACTCGCTGGTGGTCACGAACCCGGATGGCGGCGTCTCGGCGCCCTTCGTGCTCGAGGCACGCGCGGTCGTGAAGCTGCCGACGCCGATCATTCAGCGGATCATGCCGGAGGGCCTCACGAAGAACGCCGAAGCCCAGAATCTCACGGTTGAAGGCCAGAACTTTGGTCCTGGCCTGCACGTGACGGTCACCGATCCGCTCGGCGTGGAAGTGCCCGATCCCGTTGTGCGCGATGCGACGACCAGTTCGTTCAAGCTCAGCGTGAAACTCGAAAACGCCGGGCCGTACAACCTGGTCGTGAGCAATGCGTCGGGCGCCGTGTCGAATGTCGCGGTTTTTACCGTGAAATAAGGGATATCGGCGGTCTGCTGGCGGCGGGAATCTCGCCGCCACAGAACTGCCGAACATGCTCTGCGCGAAGCTGCCTGATGTCGTCGCGAGGTTCCACGTCGTTGACGTAGAACCGGGTGGTGCGGGGATCGGGCACCAGTGCGCGGCAAATCCGCTGGCGTTCCTCGTCGATGCGCTGCTGTTGTCCGGCGGTGATTGGCGCGTACAGCGGTCGATCCGATTTCCGCCAGCCGCGTCCCCAGCCGAAGTCGAACACCTGGCCTCCCAGGATCGTGGCGCGCATAATCACATACGCCGCATACGCCACCGGCTTGTGGTGACTGACGTCTAAAATGCACTGGCGCAGGAAGCGATCGGCGCCCTTGCGGTCACTCCACGTGCCACCGGACCAATACTTAAAGTCGTGAACGAAACAGCAGCTGAAAAACTGCGCCTCGCGAAAGCCGCTGCATCCGTTGCTGGTGAACGGGATCGGCGCCTTGACGACGTCAGCCATTCGGGTCGGAGAGAACGGGCCGCGCGACGGAAGCAGCCATGGCGATGCCGGCGGCAGCAGGGCCAGCCCCGAGAGCGACAGAATCAGCAGCTTCAAGCGGCGCCATTGTAAGCGAGGAGACCGGTCGGTTCCCAGCGCTTTCGACCGGCTTTCGAGGGCTGGCCCCGACCAGGGAAACAGTGGCTCCGCGGTGCCACGGCACCAGATGGAGAAAGACCGCGGGTATCATCGGGGCATGTTCATATTCGCGTTTCTGATCGCCGTTCTGCTGCCTTCGGCCGTCCCCGCACAGCCCCAGCCCGACAGCTTCAAATCACTGGAATTCGTCGTCGGCAGTTGCTGGCTGGGCACATTTCCGGACGGGAAACAGACGGATGAGCACTGTTTCGAGTGGGTGTATGACAAGAAACTGATCCGCGATCGCCACGTGGTGCGCGGCGGTGGCGGAGTGCTCTATCAGGGCGAGACCATCTACAACTGGAATCCGACGGCGAAGCGCCTCGAATATGTCTACTGGAACAGTGACGGCATGGCGATGCCGGGCCAGGTCGAGCCGATGACTGACGGCGTCCGGTTCCTGCAGCAGTATCCGACCGACAAGGGTCCCATCGACATGAGGGTCATCTGGACCCGTGGCGGTTCAGACAGCTACCGCGTCCAGACCACCATGCGATCGGGCGACACGTGGACGACGGTCAACACGATGGAGATGACGCGGCGGCCGCGCCGCTAGAAACTGAATCGCTCTTGATCTGCGGCACGACTTCGTACCGCTGCGTCTGCTCCAGTCTCATTCCTAGACGCGCCGGCTTTCGAGCAGCTTGCGCAACTCGTGCCGATGGCAGTGGCGCTCGTCCTCGGCACAGTGGCACAGCAACGTCACGGTCCCGGACGCCGCCAGGTGCTTGATCAGCCGCAGTGTGAATTTCTGGCCGTGATTCTTGATGGAATGGTTGCGGGCATCCACGGCGCCCGTGGTGAACAACTCGCGGCGATAGGCCCGCAGAAACGCCGGCCACGTGACGCGCCCGGCCATCACACGCGCGAGCAGATCTTCGCTCGGACCGAGCGAGGGCATCCACACGTGGTAGCGGTTCGTGGGCATGGCTCGGCCACGAAAGCGTGTCGCCAGAATCCGTAAGCCGTCGCGCCTGCGATCGATCGCGCTCCAGACGGATCGCGTGCGAATCATCCGCGAGGCGAAGGCGCGTGGTGCTCAGGGCCTGGATGACCGGCCATGCGACACTCCGGGTGTTGGCAGTTGCAGTGCAGCTCGGCGATCTGGCCCGCACGTTTACACTCGTCACTGCAATATTTACCGTAGGGACCTTTGACGGCGACCGAACACTCGCAGGCCGGATGGGCGCACTTCCGCTCAGTTGTCATGGACCCCTCCCTGCCGCCACTCTACGCCCCGATCCAGGCCCTAACAAGCGAGATAGTCAACTCCATGGCTGACGAGAGTCCGCCATTATGATGTTATAAGTCGCTAAAACAAGGACCTTTGCTATCGTTACGGTGGTTCGCGACCCCGGTAACAAAATGGGTATTTGGTACCCTCCTTGCAAATTTTTGCCTGCAATCAAGGTCCGTCCTCGCACCGGCGTGGATTTACTGAAAGGCCGTGAACGATGCCGGAGCCGCTGCCGTACCGACGACCGCCGCCAGACGCCCCCGAATCGGGCTCTCGTTCCCGATCATCGATCCCCAGCGTGTCTGACGGCTTGGGCGATCGGCACGTCTCGCTCGAATCCGGCTCCGAGGCCTGCGTCGAGACGCGGCGTTTCGATACCCGGTTCAGCGATGCCGATGGATTCGAGACGGCACTTCGCGCGCAGGTCGATCGACTGCGACCCATCCGGCATACAGCGCTCGCCACGATCGTGGCCGTCGAACGTCGCGACAACGCGTTGTGCCTGATCTCCCGGTTGCCGTCGGGCCGCCGATTGTTCGAGTTGGCCGAGTCGGATGATGGCTGGGCCTTCGCACTCAAAGTGGTTCGCGAAATGCTGCCGGCGCTGATGGCGCTCTACAAGGCTGGCGCGGGCGCACACGGCGCGATCGCCGCGCCGCGCATCCTGGTGACGCGTGAGGGGCGGCTGGTACTCGTCGAGCACGTGCTCGCGCCGGCGCTGGAATCGCTGAATCTGACGCGCGAGGAATTCCGCGCGCGCGGCATTGTCGTGTCAGACGGCGACGCTGACGTCCGCTTCACGGAGCTGACCGATCTGGCGCAACTGGGCTACGTGGCCCTGTCAGTTCTTGTGGCGCGTCCACTCGACGCCAGGGACTTCCCTGCCTGCCTCCCGGAACTCCTCGATGAATTCGAGGCCGGCATGGGTTCGCCGGCCGCCGCGGCAAAAGTGCGGGTCTGGCTCGAGCGCGCCATGCAGGTCGCCGACGTGAAGCCGTTTGCGTCGGCCCGCGACGCGCAACGGGCGCTCGAAGAATTATCCGCAGACCCACATGTTCAGGCCGCTGAGTCCGCTGGGGCGCTGCTGGCGTTCGGATCGGAAGAGGAGGAAGACGGAGAAGAATCGCAAGCGCAGGAAGTGAAGATTGACGAGCCTCGTCCCTCGATCTTCGCCGTTCCGCTCGAGCGCAAAGCCGTCGCGCCGCCTGTCACGATCGATCCACCGCGACCCGCGCCCGTCGTCGTGGAGACGACGGCCCCCGTCGTCCCAGAGCCTCCAGTCGTCGCAACGCCTCCCGTCGTCGTCAAGGCTCCGGTCGCCGTAAAGCCTGCCGCCGTCTCGAAGACACCTGCCGTTCCGAAGCTTCCAGTCATCACGGAGCCTCTTGTCGTCGCAGAGCCTGTTGCTGTGCCGCCTCGGCCGGCGCCGGTGCCGGCTCGCGGCCGGACTATCGCCACGACGTGGATGGTTGCCGCTCTGGCGGTGCTGGTGCTGGCGGAGACGGTTGTGATTGGCGGCTTGATGTACTGGAGGTCGATGGCCGACGTCGACGAGCGCAGCCCGCGAGCCGAACAGACCGCTGATGCGGCGTCGGACGCGCTCAGTGTCGCCGCGCTCGCGCCGCAGTCGCCGACAGCCACGTCGACCAACGCCGTCACGCCGACCCCAACACCGGCGTCAGCGCCTGCGTCCCCAGCTGCCGTACGACCGGCAACGCCGCGCGTGGGAGGCCTGACGATCAAATCCGCGATCGATCTGCTGGTGCTCGAAGATGGCGCGACGATCGGATCGACGACGACGCCGCTGGCGGTGGCGGATGGCCGCCACACGCTGGATTTCGTGAATCAGACGCTCGGATTTCGCCTCGCCCTCCCGGTGTCGGTGAGCGGTGGCAAGATGACCACGCTGAATGTGCCGGTGCCGAACGGACGGCTCAGCATCAATGCGATGCCGTGGGCGCAAGTCGCCATCGACGGCCGCGACGTCGGGCAAACGCCGCTCGCCAATCTCGCGCTGCCGATCGGCACGCACGAAGTGAAGTTCGCGCATCCCGAATTCGGCGAGCGTCATCAGACGGTTGTCGTGAAGGTCGACGGCATCGCGCGGGTCACGCAGAATTTTCGCTGAGAAGATCAGCCTTCGCTGCGTGGCTTGCCCAGCCGAAGCTCGCGGACGGTTTTCGTTCACACGAATAAATTTGGCGGAGAGGGAGGGATTCGAACCCCCGGAACGGTTTCCCGTTCAGCGGTTTTCAAGACCGCCTGTTTCAACCACTCACACACCTCTCCGTTGATTGATCTGGGGGCTTCGCCCCCAGCTTGTCCGCCGAAGCGGCACGCGCCGCGAAGGCGGAACCCCCGACTCGCTAGCTCGCACAATCCGTCGCATGGCTTGACGGCGACAGATTGCGGCTCGCGTCGCGAGGCTCACTCGCTGACGCTCGCGAGCTGACCTGGGGCCTTCGCCCCCGGCTTGTCCGCCGAAGCGGCCGCGCCGCGAAGGCGGAAACCCCGCTCTACCCCTTCGCAATAACCTCGCTGCCCATATACGGCCTCAGCACCTCAGGCACCCTCACCGTCCCATCCTTCTGCTGATAATTCTCGAGAATCGCGATCAGCGTCCGGCCGACGGCGAGCCCGGAGCCATTGAGCGTGTGGGCGAATTGCGCTTTGCCGGTTCCGTCCGGACGGAACTTGATCTGGGCCCGGCGCGCCTGGAACGCTTCGCAATTGCTGCAGGACGAAATCTCGCGATATGTTTTCTGGCTCGGCAGCCACACTTCGATGTCGAACGTCTTCGCGCTCGCAAATCCCATATCGCCGGTGCACAGGAGCACCCGTCGATACGGGAGCTCGAGCCGTTCGAGGATCGACTCGGCATCGCGCGTGAGTTTCTCGAGTTCGTCGTGCGACGACTCGGGCGTCGCGAATTTCACGAGTTCGACTTTGTCGAACTGATGCTGCCGGATCAATCCGCGCACGTCGGCGCCGTACGAACCCGCTTCGCTGCGGAAACACGGCGTATAGGCCGTGTATTTGATCGGCAGCTTGCGGCCGTCCAGGATCTCCTCACGGTGCAGGTTCGTGAGCGGCACTTCCGCGGTCGGAATCAGAAACAGATCCCAGTCCCCCGCGATCTTGAAGAGATCGTCCTCGAACTTCGGCAGATTGCCGGTGCCGGTCAGCGCCGCGCGATTGACGAGAAACGGCGGCTCCATCTCCTGATACCCGTGCTCGCGCGTGTGGACGTCGAGCATGAAATTGATCAGCGCCCGCGCCAGCCGCGCCCCCGCGCCGGCGAGCACGGAAAACCGCGCGCCGGACATCCGCGTCGCGCGCTCGAAATCGAGAATCCCCAGCGCCGCTCCAAGCTCCCAGTGCGGCTTGGCTTCGAAATCGAATGTCGCCGGTGTGCCCCATCGGCGGACCTCGGGATTATCCGCAGAGGACTTCCCCACCGGCACGCTCTCGTGCGGAAGATTCGGCAACACCAGCAGCCGCGCGTCCCGGCGCTGCTCGATGCTGGCCAATTCCACTTCGAGCTCGCGGACGCGGCCCGCCCGCGCCTTGTTCTCCGCGAAAATCCCGCTGGCGTCGCGGCCCTCGCGCTTCGCGCGAGCCACCGACTCGCCCGCTTCGTTCTGCTCACGCTTGAGCGTTTCGACCAGGGGAATCAGACGCCGGCGTTCCGTCTCGAGCGAGGCCAGTTCGGCCAGTTCGGCGGACGGATCCATCCCACGCGTCCGCAGTCGTGCGTCCACCTCGGGCAGCCGATCGCGAACGAACGCCGGATCGATCACGGCTTGTCCTTCGGTGCAGTCGCCGCCGGCGCAGGCGCCTTGTCAGAGGCCGGCGCGCTCGCCTTGGCATCCGGCTTGGCCGTCGTGTCCGCTTTCGTCGTCGACGGGGCTTCCGCCTTGGCGTCGGATTTCGCGTCGGACTTCGCGTCAGCCTTGGATTCAGCCGCGGCCTTCGCCGCCGACGAGCCCGCGCTGTCTTCGGATTTGCGGGCGTAATCCGTCACGTACCAGCCGGACCCCTTGAACTGGAAGGCGGGTGACGAGATCAGCTTCCGGACCTGCTCGGCACCGCAAGTCGGGCAGATCGTCAGAGGCGGATCGGAGAACTTCCGAATCAGCTCAAATCGAGCGCCGCACGCGTCGCATTGGTACTCGTAAAGGGGCATGAAGGTTCGACCAGTCCTCAATTATAGGGATAATCCCCTCGGCTCCCTCATGGCCGGCACCCTGTTCGTCGTCGCGACGCCGATCGGCAACCTCGAAGATCTGTCGTTCCGGGCGCTGCGGACGCTGAAAGAGGTCGATCTTATTGCGGCCGAAGACACCCGGCGCACGGCCAAACTCCTCGCGCATTACGCCATCCGTAAGCCAATGGTCAGCCTGCGGGAACACAACGAGCATCGGGAAACGCCGAAACTTGTGGCGCGGCTGGCCGCCGGGGAATCGATCGCACTGGTGTCAGATGCCGGAACGCCTGGGATTGCCGATCCAGGCCAGCCTCTCGTTCACGCCGCCCGAGAAGCCGGAATCAACGTGACGCCGATCCCCGGGCCGAGCGCAGTGATGGCGGCCCTGTCCGCTACGGGTATCGCATCGGACACCTTCCTCTTCCTTGGCTTCATCCCGCGGTCGGGATCCGAGCGGGAGCGCTGGATTGAAGAACTGATTCAGGCCAACAAGCCCGTGGTCTTTTTTGAAGCGCCACATCGGGTGAGCCGAACCATCGCCCAGCTACAGTCATTATTGGTTAATAGACCTATTCATATTCATCGCGAGATATCAAAGATTCACGAAGAATATATCAAACAACCAAATAACGTTGAGTTAGCCAAATTGACCCAAGCTGGTGAGTTTGTCTTGGTGGTTGATCCGCCAGACATCGCCGATTCAGCTGTGGATATCACTGATGATATGGTCGCCAAGACCGAGAGGCTGATTGACTATCTGACCAAAAATGAGTCAATGAGTCTTGAGTCTTCTGAGGAGATGGCTGCGAAGGCGATAGGAGCTGACCAGCGAGCCCTGCGGAAGGCTATCAAAAAGTCGCGAATCCGCCAGCGCCAGCGGGAGGACCCCGATTCTTGACCTGTCCTGGGGCGTCTGGTAACTTGATTTCCGTCAATCCGCAGTTGATCTCGGTCTGGCCCTATCCGGACTAATTCCAGGGCCCGGCTGATTACGGGAGACACCCAAATGGCCAAGCGAACAGGGTCCAGGACTCCCCCGCTGCAGGCCAAGACCGTCCAGCGGTCTGAAGCCCCGGTCACGCGGCCCGCCAGTCGGGCGTCAACACGCGGTCCCCAGCCCCTGTTTCCACCACCACCTCCTGCCCCATCGGGCGAGGCGCTTGCGCTGTTTCAGCGAGGCATGGAGGCCATGCAGCGGCACGCGTATGCGGACGCGTCCCGGGCCTTTCAGGGCGTTCTGATGGGGTTCCCGGCCGAACGGGCGCTCACGGAGCGCGCCAAAGTGTACCTGGCGCTGTGCGAACGCGAGCTCGACAAGCGGCCGGCCGCGCCACGAACGATCGAAGAGCGCCTGACCGCTGCGACGGCCGCGCTCAACAACGACAACGATGCCGCCGCCGAAGAACTGGCGCGCGGCGTACTCGGCGACGAACCCCGGCACGACCTGGCGCTCTACCTGCTGGCGGCGATTCACGCGCGCCGTGGCGATCAGGATGAGGCGCTCGCGCTGCTGGCCAAGGTTCTGGCCATTACGCCCGAGGCGTCCGCTCAGGCGCGCGCCGACGCCGATTTTGACGGCCTGCACGAACTTGAGGCCTTTCGTGCGCTGACCGAGCCGCCCGGCCCGTCAGCCGCCGAACCGCGCCGCGGCCGTCGCTCGCGCCCCTCGGGTAATGACGAGCGGTAAGATACCGACACTGTGTCCCTCTTCGTCGTGATCCTCGCGGCCGGCAAGGGCACGCGAATGAAATCCGCCCGGCCGAAGGTCCTGCACGAACTGGCCGGCAGTCCCATCATCGAGCACGTGCTGCGCGCGGTGGACGGCCTGCGCGCCACCGAAACCGTCGTCGTCATCGGCCATGGCGGAGACGACGTCCGTGCGGCGCTCTCGGCGCGTCCATCCTTGCGCTTCGCGGTGCAGTCGCCGCAGCTCGGCACGGGCCATGCGCTGCTGCAGGCTGAAACGGCGCTGGCGGGGAAGTCCGGGACCGTGCTGTTGCTCTCGGCCGACGTGCCGCTGCTGCACACGAACACGTTGATGCGCCTGGCCGAGCACCATCGGCAGCGCAAGGCGGCCGCGACCGTGTTGACGATGGAGCTGCCCGAGCCCTACGGCTACGGCCGGATCGTGCGCGACCGGAAGCGCCAGGTCACGCGGATTGTCGAAGAGCGCGATGCGTCGGGCGAGCAGCGCAAGATCCGTGAGGTCAACACCGGCATCTATGCCCTGGATCTCAAGCCGCTGTTCAGCACGCTGCATCAGCTCGCCACCGATAACGCGCAGGGCGAGTACTACCTGACCGATCTCGTCGGCCTCTATCGGCAGCGCAAGTTGCGCGTAGAGACGCTGCTCATCGACTCGGCCGACGAGTTGCGCGGCATCAACAGCCGCGTGGACCTCGCCGAACTGGGCGCGACGCTGCGCGCGCGCAAGAACCGCGAGATCATGTTCGCCGGTGTGACGCTCGAGGATCCGGCCACCACCTATATCGACGCGCAGGTGTCGATTGGCGCCGACACGATCGTGGGTCCCGGCGTGGTGCTGCAGGGCTCGACGACGGTCGGGGAGGGCTGCCGGATTCACGCGGGCTGCCGGCTCACGAACGCCGTCATCGGCCCGCGGGTCACGATTCTCGACCACTCCGTGATTGCCGAATCACGCGTCGACGCCGGCGCGAAGATCGGGCCGCTGGCGCACATCCGGCCGCAATCCGAAGTCGGGGAGAACGCTCACGTCGGCAATTTCGTGGAGCTGAAGAAGACCACGCTCGGCAAGGGGTCGAAGGCGAATCATCTGGCCTATCTGGGCGACGCCACGATTGGGGAGCGCGCGAACATCGGCGCCGGCACGATCACGTGCAATTACGACGGCGAGAAGAAACATCAGACGATCATCGAGGACGGCGCGTTCATCGGATCGGACTCGCAATTGATCGCGCCCGTTCGCATCGGCGCGGGGGCCTACGTGGCGGCCGGGTCGTCGATCACCAAGGACGTGCCGCCGGATTCGCTCGGCGTGGCGCGCGCGCATCAACAGAATCGCGTCGGCTGGGCTGCGGCCCGCCGCGCCAGGAAATCGAAGGGGTAGATCAGCACATGTGCGGCATCGTCGGTTACGTCGGATCCAAACCATTACTGCCCGTCATCATGGAAGGGCTGCGGAAGCTCGAGTACCGCGGCTACGACTCGGCCGGTGTCGCGGTCGTCAAGAACGGCGAGATGACGATTCGCCGCAGCGCCGGCAAGCTGGCGAAGCTCGACGACGTGCTGGCGAAGGACCCGATCGACGGGGAGTTCGGCATCGGCCATACGCGCTGGGCCACGCACGGGCGGCCGACCGAGGAGAACGCGCATCCGCACCGCGACTGCAAGGGACGCATCGTCGTCGTCCACAACGGCATCATCGAGAACTATCTGGAGCTCAAGCGGGAACTGACCGCACTGGGCCACCGGTTCGTCACCGAGACGGATACCGAAATCGTCGCGCACATGGTGGAGCAGGAGAGCCGCGGCGACGGACTGGCGGCGGCCGTGCGCCGCGCGCTAACCAGGCTTCGCGGATTGTTCGCGCTCGTCCTGATCTCCGCCGACGAAGCCGACACCATCGTCACCGTCCGGAACGGGCCGCCGGTGGTGGTGGGGATCGGCAAGGACGAGTACTTCGTCGCGTCGGACATTCCGGCGATCCTCAACCACACGCGTGACGTGGTGTTTCTCGACGATCAGGAGATGGCGATCGTGACGCGCGCGGGCGTCACGTTCACGGATTTTTCCGGCACGCCGAAGACGAAGGTCCCGCAGCACGTGACGTGGGATCCGGTCATGGCCGAGAAGGCCGGCTATCCACACTTCATGCTCAAAGAAATCTACGAGCAGCCGTGGGCTGTCCGCGAGACCGTCCTGGGACGGACGTCGGCGGAAACCGGCCAGGTGTACCTCCACGAAATGGGCCTCGACGAGGCCGCGTTGCGGGCCGTCGAACGCATCGTGATTCTGGCGTGCGGCACGTCGTGGCACGCGGGGCTGGTGGGGAAGTTCCTGATCGAAGAACTGGCGCGGCTGCCGGTCGAGGTGGATTACAGCTCCGAGTTCCGCTACCGGCATCCGATCATCGACGCGAAGACGCTGGCCGTCGTGATCACGCAATCGGGCGAGACCGCCGACACGCTCGGCGCGTTGCGTGAGGCCAAGCGGCTCGGCGCCAAGTCCATCGCGATTTGCAACGTCGTCGGCAGCATGGCCACGCGCGAGGCGGACGGCACGGTCTACACGCATGCGGGCCCGGAGATTGGCGTGGCGTCAACGAAGGCGTTTACCTGCCAGCTCGTGGCGCTGCATCTGCTGGCGATTGCGATCGCCCAGGCGCGCGGCGCGCTCACCGTCGATCGCGCCAGGGAAGTCATCACCCAGCTCGAGCAGCTGCCGGTGCACATCGAGCACGTGCTGAAGTCGAACGACCGCATCAAGGCCCTGTCTGCGACGGTGCAGCATCATCGCGACTTCCTGTACCTGGGGCGCGGCATCAACTACCCGATCGCGCTCGAGGGCGCGCTGAAGTTGAAGGAGATTTCCTACATCCACGCCGAAGGCTATCCGGCGGGGGAGATGAAGCACGGGCCGATCGCGCTGATCGATGAGGACCTGCCGGTGGTCGCGCTCGCGGCCGGGGATGAAGTGTTCGAGAAGGCGCTCGGCAACATCCAGGAAGCCAAGGCCCGCGGCGCGCGCATGATCGTCGTTACCAACGCCTCACAGGCCGCGGTCTTCGACGGATTGCTCGATCCGAAGCGCGACATCGTGCTCACGGTGCCGGACGCGCATCCGTTGCTGCTGCCGGTCCTGATGGTCGTGCCGCTGCAGCTACTCGCGTACCACGTCGCGATCGGCCTCGGCGCGGACGTCGATCAACCGCGCAACCTGGCGAAAAGCGTTACGGTCGAATAAGAGGCCGGGGCTCGTTTTTTGGTTCGCGCGCGACAAAAAACGAGCCCCGGCCTCCTATTACCGCGTCGGTGAACGCCGTGGTGCCGATGGCGGGGTAGCCAGGGCTCGCGATGTCCGCGGTGCGGGCGCCGGACGCCAGTGCGTGTTCGACCGCGGCCACGACGGCCGCGCCCTCGGCCTTGAGTTGAAGCCCGTCTGAGAGCAGCATGGCGCCAGACAGAATGGCGCCGATCGGATTGGCGACGTCACGGCCCGCCAGATCCGGCGCCGAGCCGTGCACCGGCTCGAACAGGCCGGCGCCGTAGCCCAGGCTCGCCGACGGCAACAACCCCAACGACCCGCACACCGCACCCGCTTCGTCCGAAAGAATGTCGCCGAACGTGTTCTCCGTCACGATCACGTCGAAGCTCGCCGGCGCGAGCACGAGCTTCATCGCCGCCGCGTCGACATATTCGTGCGTGAGCGCGACATCCGGGTACTCGCGTCCGATTTCCGTGACCACCTCGCGCCACAATCGCGACACGTCGAGCACATTGGCCTTGTCCACGGACACGAGCCGGCGTCGTCGCGAGCTCGCCAGTTTGAAGGCCACGTGCGCGATCCGCGCGATCTCCTCACGCGAGTACGCCATCGTATTCAGGGCCGACGATCGATCCGCCGCGATGCCACGCGGCTGGCCGTAATACAGGCCGCTCAGCAGTTCACGGACGACGACCAGATCGGTGCCGTGCAGGACGTCGGGCCGGAGCGGACCGGTGCTCTCGAGCCCGGCCCAGGCGCGCGCCGGCCGGAGATTGGCATACGCGCCCACGCCGCGTCGCAACGCCAGCAGCGCGGACTCGGGCCGCTGATCGGGAGGCAGATGATCGAACTGCGGATGCCCGACCGCGCCGAGCAGAATCGCATCGGCGCCTTTCGCGGCGGCAGCGGTCTCCGGCGGCAGTGGCGGCCGGCCGAGGCGAATCGCCGCGCCGCCAATCAGAAAGTGGTCGAACTCGAAGGTATGACCGAACGCGTCGGCCACGGCCTGCAGCACCCGCACGGACGCCGTGGTGACCTCAGGGCCGATGCCGTCACCCGGCATCACGACAATGCGTGCCTTCATGTTTGATCGGCGGGGTCCCCTGCACCCCGCCTCATACGCCGAAACCGTAGCCAGCGGATTCCGACAGTTGATCGTTCGTACTGAGGTTCGGCGCCGAGCCGCTCACGTCGAACACGATCCGCCGCAGATCGTCGTCCGTCACATGCTTCTGGGTGTCCGCGAGCGTCACCATCCGGCGATACACCTGATCGAGATCCTGCCGCGACAGCGTCACGCCCAGCTGCTCGCAGCGGCGGGCGACGGCGTGGCGCCCCGAATGTTTGCCGAGCACGAGCGTCGTCTCCGGCACGCCCACGTCTTCGGGCCGCATGATTTCGTACGTGCGCCGATCCTTGAGCATGCCGTCCTGGTGGATCCCGGCTTCATGCGCGAACGCGTTCCGGCCGACGATGGCCTTGTTCGACTGGACGGATTCGCCGGTGATTTCCGTGAGCAGCCGGCTGCAGGCATAGAGCTGCGTGCTGACGATGTTGGTGGAGACCGGCACGCGATCGCGGCGCACGCGCGTGGCCATGACGATTTCCTCGAGCGAGGCATTGCCGGCGCGCTCGCCGATGCCGTTGATCGTGCACTCGACCTGACGGGCGCCGCCGGCGATCGCGGCGAGCGTGTTCGCCACGGCCAGTCCGAGATCGTCGTGGCAGTGCGCGCTGAAGATCGCGCGATCGGCGTTCGGCACGCGTCCGATGATCGTGCGGAAGAAGTCGCCGATCTCGTCGGGCGTGGAGTAGCCGACCGTGTCCGGCAGGTTGACGGTGGTGGCGCCCGCGTCAATGACCGATTCCACCACCTGGCAGAGAAAGTCGAAATCGCTCCGGGTGGCATCCTCCGCCGAAAACTCGACATCGTCCGTGAATTGCCGCGCCCGGCGGACCGAAGCCACCGCCGCGTCGAGGCACTCGCGCCGGCTGAGGCGCAACTTCCGCGAGAGGTGCAGGTCCGAGGTCGCAATGAAGGTGTGGATGCGTCCACGCCGGGCGGGCGCGATGGCCCAGGCGGCACGGTCGATGTCATCCGGCGCGCAGCGGGCCAGCGCCGCGACGGTCGCCCGCGTGACGATTCCGGCCACCTGCCGGACCGCCTCGGCGTCGGCCACGGACGCGATAGGGAAGCCCGCCTCGATGACGTCGCAACCCAGGGCCTCGAGGTGCCGGGCAAGGCGGATCTTCTCGTCAATCCGCATGGAGAAGCCGGGGGCCTGCTCGCCGTCCCGGAGGGTCGTATCGAAAATGATCAGCCGTGCCTGGTCACTCGGGTTCGACATGGGACGACCAGTCTGCGGGGCCGCAGACCCAAAGTCAAAGTTATGATTCTTAGGATAATATAAGCATATTAGCGACCAGGTTAAACGCAGGAAACGAGTCCCGGCTATATGACACTTGAGGATTTGCGGGTCTTTTCAACGGTTGCAGCCGAACGGAGCTTCTCCAGGGCGGCGCGGAAGCTTCGGCGCACGCAACCGGCGGTCAGCCAGGCCATCAAGCGGCTGGAGCAGGCCACCGGGGAGCGGCTGGTGGACCGGACGTCGCGTGACGGGACCCTCACCGACGCCGGCGAGGTCCTGCTCGACTACGCCAACCGGCTGCTGCGGCTCGAAGCGGAGGCGACGGGCGCGGTGTCCGAACTGCGCGACGTCAAGAGCGGCCGTGTGGTGATTGGCGCCAACGAGAGCGCCGTCCATGCCGTCCTGCCCATCATCGACGCGTTCCATCGGGCGCATGCGGGCGTGCTAGTGGACGTGCGCCGGGTGCCGGCCCGCCATGTGGCGCAGGAAGTGCTGCTGCGCAACCTCGATCTCGGCGTCCTGACGTTCAATCCGACCGAGAAGGAACTGTCGTCAATCGTGCTCGGGCGCGATGAGCTCGTGCTGCTCGTTCCACCGGGGCATGCGCTGGCCGGGCGCAAGCAGATCACCATGGAAGAGATGGGGCGCCAGGCTGTGATCGCGCACAATGATCCGTCGCCGGCGCGCGAACAGGTACTGCGACTGTACGAACAACGGCAGACCATGCTGAACATCCGCATGTCGCTGCCGAGCCTCGATGCGATCAAGCGCGCCGTGGAAATGGGCCTGGGCGTCGCGCTGCTGCCGCGTCGATGCGCGCAGGGAGAAATCGCGCGCGGCCAGTTGCTCGAAGTGCAGGTGCCCGACCTGCGTTCGCCGCGCGAACTGCGGCTGGTGCACCGCAAGGACGACACGTTGTCGCACGCGGCGCGCGCGTTTGTGGAAGTGGCGAAGAAAGCGGTGGGCAACTAACGACTCGCAAGTGACTTGTTAGTTGTTAGTTGTCAGTTGTTAGTTACGGTGTCCCTTCAAACCCCCCCACATAGGGCAGTTTCGCCGCCGTTCTCCGCACCTCGTCATAATCGGCCAGCAGCAGCGCGGTGGCGTCCCACGCGCCCGAGAGCAGCGCATGCCGCGCCGATTCGGCGATGCTCACGGTGGCCGACAGATCGCCCGCCGTGACCGCGCGCGCCTCGAGATTGACGGTGATTTCCAGCCCGGCGTCGGCTCCGGTCAAGGCGCCGAGCGCTGCGCGCGTGGGTGCGTCCACGGTCACGCACGGCAGGCCCAGCATCAACGCATTGCCGGCAAAAATCTCCGCAAACGACTCGCCCACAATCGCGCAAATGCCCCAGCGTGCGATCGCCTGCGGCGCATGCTCCCGCGACGATCCGCACCCGAAGTTGCGGCCCACGAGCAGCACGCGCGCGCCGGTGCGGTTCACATCGTCGAACGGATGCACGAGCCCGCGGCCGGCTGCCTCGATCCGGTCGTCTTCGAACAGATGGGTTTCGAGACCCTCGAACGTGATCGCTTTCAGAAACCTGGCCGGCATGATGCGGTCCGTGTCGATGTCATGCCCATCCACGACGATCGCGCGGCCGGCGACGCTGGTCACGGCGCTCATGACCGGCTCTCCCAGGCGCGCACGTCAACGACCTCACCGGCGATGGCGGCGGCCGCCACCATGGCCGGACTCATCAGCAGCGTGCGGCCGGTCGGGCTGCCCTGACGGCCCTTGAAATTGCGATTGGACGACGACGCGCAGAGTTCGCGGCCGTGGAGGCGATCGGGGTTCATCGCCAGGCACATGGAGCAGCCGGCGCCGCGCCATTCGAATCCGGCCTCGGCAAACACGTCGTGCAGGCCCTCGCGCTCCGCCGCCACGCGGACCGCCTGCGACCCTGGCACGACCAGCGCCCGCACGTGCGACGCAACGCGGCGGCCACGGACCACGCGCGCGGCCTCGCGCAGATCGGACAAGCGGCCGTTTGTGCATGACCCGACGAAGGCGACGTCGATCCGAACGCCGGCAATCGCCTGGCCCGCGTCAAAGCCCATGAACGCCAGCGCCTCGTGTTCGCCGGCGCCGGCTTCGCGGGCGCCCGGCAGGCGGCCGTCAACCGCGACCGACTGTCCGGGATTGATACCCCAGGTGACGGTCGGCGCGATCGTCGCGGCGTCGATCGTCACCTGATCGTCGTACGCGGCGCCGGCATCCGACGCCATCTGCCGCCACCACGCACACGCGCGATCGAACGCGTCGTCCTTCGGCGCGAACCGCCGGCCGCGCACGTAGTCGAACGTCGTCTGGTCGGGATTGACGTAGCCGAGCCGCGCGCCGCCCTCGTTCGACATATTGCAGATCGTCATGCGCTCGTCCATCGACATGCGATCGAGCACCTCGCCGCCGTACTCATACGCGTACCCGGCGCCCGCGTGAATGCCCAGCCGGCCGATGATCGTGAGGATGACGTCCTTGGCAAAGACTCCTGGCGCCAGGCGGCCCGTCACGTCGATGCGCCGCACCTTGAACACTGATGCGGCCAGCGACTGCGACGCGAGCACGTCGCGCACCTGCGACGTGCCGATGCCGAACGCGATCGCGCCAAACGCGCCATGCGTGGAGGTATGGCTGTCGCCACAACAAATCGTCATGCCCGGTTGCGTCAGCCCCAGTTCGGGCCCGATGACATGGACGATGCCCTGGACGCCGCTCGCGAGGTCGAACAGCGGAATCCCGTGCGCCCGGCAGTTGCGCTCGAGCGCCGCGGTCATCGTTTCCGCCATGCCGTCGGTGAACGGCCGCGCCTGGGACAGTGTGGGCACGATGTGATCGACCGTCGCGAACGTCCGCTCGCGCGACGCCACTCCCCAGCCCCGCCGCGCCAGCTCGTCGAATGCCTGCGGGCTGGTGACTTCGTGAATCAGATGCAGCCCGATGTACAGCTGCGTCTGCCCATTCGGCAGCTGCCGGACGGCGTGGCGGTCCCAGACTTTCCGAAAAAGCGTTTGGGGCATTGAGAGACGAGTACAACTTACAACTAGCAACTGACAACTAACAACTGTGGTTGTCGCCCGCGGCGACATTTTTTTGGTGGGATTCTCCTGCGCCCTACCTGTTAGTTGTTAGTTGCTAGTTGTTAGTTAGATAAACTGTTCTTCTTGTCCACCGATCCCCTTTCTTCACTGAATCCCGCACAGCGCGAAGCGGTGCTGCACACCGAAGGCCCGCTGCTGATCCTGGCCGGCGCCGGGTCGGGGAAGACGCGGGTGATCACGACACGCATCGGCCACCTGATTGCGAACAAACTCGCCTCGCCCGACGAGGTCCTGGCCGTCACGTTCACCAACAAGGCGGCGGAGGAAATGCGGTCCCGCGTCGAGGCGCTGCTCGGTGAGGACTGCCGCCAGGCCTGGATCTCGACGTTTCATTCACTCTGCGCACGCCTGCTGCGGCGCGAGGCGCCGGCGATCGGGCTATCGCGCGACTTCGTCATCTACGACTCGTCCGACCAACTCTCGGTGGTCAAGCAGGTCCTGAAGTCGCTCGGCATCGACGACAAGATGCTGCAGCCCCGCGCCGCGCTGAGCCGCATCAGCCAGGCCAAGAACCGGATGGAGAAGCCGGGAGACCTCAAATCCACGGGCTGGAACCTGCGCGATCAGCAGGTCAGCCGCGTGTACGAGGGCTACCTGAAGACGCTGGCGAACGCCGGCGCGCTCGATTTCGACGACCTGCTGCTGAAAACCGTCGAGATCTTCGAAACGGTCGAGCGCGTGCGGAACTTCTACGCGCACAAGTTCCGGTTCGTCCTGGTCGACGAGTACCAGGACACCAACCGGCCGCAGTACATGCTGATCCGCCGGCTGGCCGAGGTGCACCGCAACCTGTGCGTGGTGGGTGACCCTGACCAGTCCATCTACCGCTGGCGCGGCGCCGACCTGCGCAACATTCTCGATTTCGAGCACGACTTTCCCGACGTCTGCATCGTCAAGCTCGAGCAGAACTATCGATCGACACAGGTGATTCTCGACGCGGCCTCGGCCGTGATCAGCCGCAACCGCAACCGCAAGGACAAGCGGCTCTGGACCGAGCAGCAGGGCGGCGCGCGCATCGTGTACTACCGCGCGGGCGACGAGATTGAGGAGGCTGACTTCATCACGCGCGGCCTCCGCGAGACGGCCCGCCAGCAGCCCGAGTCGATGACGGCGGTGCTGTACCGCACGAACGCGCAGTCGCGCGCGATCGAAGACGCGCTGATGCGCGAGGGCGTCGGCTACCGCATCATCGGCGGCGTCCGGTTCTACGAGCGGCGCGAGATCAAGGACGCGCTCGCGTACCTCCGCCTCCTCATCAATCCGCACGACGACGTCAGTTTCCGGCGCGTCGTGAATGTGCCGGCGCGCGGCGTCGGCAAGTCGGTCCTCGAGGCGCTCGAGGCCGTCGATCCCGATGGCGAGACTGGCGCGACGCCGTTGCTGATGGCGGGCCTGAACCCGGTGCCGGCGGCCCAGTCGCTGTGGTCGCGCCTGGTCGTCGCGCTCGAGCGGCGCCAGATGCCTCCGCGCGCCCTGGCCGCGCTCCGCACGTTTCGCGACATCATCGCCGGCCTGAGCCGCGACGTCGAAACCGCATCCGTGTCGATTGCACTGGGGCTCGTGCTCGACCGATCGAGCTATCTGCAGAACTTGCGCGACGAGAAGAGCGAGGAGGCCGAGGGCCGCATCGAGAACCTGATGGAACTGGTCTCAGCCGCGCGCGAGTATGAATCGCGCGACGACGATCCGACGCTGGGAGGTTTCGTCGATCGATTGTCGCTGCTCTCGGAAGCCGACGAAGCCCAGGGCAAGAAAGAAGCGCGCGTGTGGCTGATGAGCATGCACGCGGCCAAAGGCCTCGAGTTTCCCATCGTCATCGTCGCCGGCATGGAGGAGGGCCTCTTCCCGCACTCGCGATCGGCGGAAGACGAGGACGAGGTCGAGGAAGAACGCCGCCTCTGTTACGTCTGCCTCACGCGCGCCCGCGAACGGCTGGTGCTGACTGGCGCGTCGCGACGCCGGATCTTCGGCGAATACCAGGCGACGGAACCCTCGCGGTTCCTGGCGGAAATCCCGGAGCAGCTGGTCGATCGCATCGAGCCCGCGCCGCCGCGCTGGCAGCATCAGGGCTACGAACTGCGCAACCCCTACGCGCGCCGCTACGGGGGGAAGACGTTCAAGGAAGGCAAGGACGGCTCGGAAGGGAAGTCCTATTCGTACGAGCACGAGGACCAGTCAGCGTCAGGCGTGCGCACGGGCATGCGCGTCCGCCACAAACAGTTCGGCATCGGTACCGTCCTGGAAGTCGAGGATCAGGGCGACGACCTGAAGGTGACAGTCCGGTTCGCGGCAGTCGGGACGAAGAAACTTCTGGCGCGATACGCGGGGCTCGAACCGGCCTAGAAGAATGCCGGAGCTGAAGGTCCGGCCTCCTAGGAGGTCGGGTCTTTAGGCCCGGCTGCGTCATCGCCGGCGGTCGGGTCTTCAGACACGGTCGGCCCGGGATTTCCGCCGTTGCCGCCGTTACCAACCGCGCCGTTCTCCGTCTCATCCGGCTCCGTCAGCGTCGCCAGCGAGACCAGTCGATCGCCCTCGGCGAGATCCATCATCCTGACGCCCTGAGTATCACGACCGATCGGGCGCAGGTCCGATGCCTTCATCCGAATCACCTGGCCCTGCTCGGTGACCAGAAACAGCTCGTGCCGATCGGTCACGCAGGCCAGGCCGATCACCGGTCCGTTGCGGCGGCTCGTCTGGATGTCCTTGAGGCCGATGCCGCCGCGCGTCTGCGTGCGGTACTCGGCGGCCTCGGTGCGCTTGCCGTAGCCGTGCTCGCACACGGTCAGCACGAAGCTGTCGTTGTCGATGACGCCCATCGCGACGACCTCGTCGCCGTCGCGCAACTGCATGCCGCGCACGCCGTAGGCGGTGCGGCCCATGGGCCGCGCGTCGGACTCCGAGAACCGGATCGCCATGCCGTTGCGCGTGCCGATCATCAGGTCCTTCGTCCCGTCGGTTTCCTCGACCGCGATGAGCCGGTCGTCCTCGTCGATCTGAATCGCGATGATGCCCGCGGCGCGCGGGTTCGAGAACGCCAGCAGATCGGTCTTCTTGATCGTGCCCTTCTTCGTGCCCATCACGATGAAGCGCTGGCCCTCGTTCTCCGGGAAGCTCTGGACGCGCAGCAGCGCCGCGACTTTTTCGCCCTCTTCCATGTTCACGAGGTTCGCGATCGACTTGCCCTTGCTGCTGCGGCCGACTTCGGGCACGTCGTAGACCCGCAGCCAATAACACTGGCCGCGGTCCGTGAAAATCAGCAGGTAGGCGTGCGTGTTTGCGACGAAGAGGTGCTCGACCACGTCCTCTTCGCGCGTGGTCATGCCGATCAGGCCCTTGCCGCCGCGGCGCTGGCTGCGGTACTCGTCGAGCGGCGTCCGCTTGATGTAGCCCGTGCTGGTCGCGGTGATGACGACGTCCTCGTCGGCGATGAGGTCTTCGACGCGGAACTCGCCCTCTTCCTCGACGAACGCGGTCCGCCGGCCTTCGGCGTGCTTGTCGCGGATCGCCTTCAGTTCGTCGAGCACGATACCGATGAGCAGGTCCTCGCTGGAGAGAATCGCGCGCAGCCGGTCGATCGTCGCGCGCAGCTCGGCGAGTTCGTCCAGAATCTTCTGCCGCTCGAGGCCGGTCAGCCGCTGCAGCTGCATGTCCAGGATGGCCTGCGCCTGGATGGTCGTCAGCCCGAAGTTCGTGACGAGGCCGGCGCGGGCCTCGACCGGATTGCGCGATCCGCGGATCAACGTGATGACGGCGTCAAGATGGTCAAGCGCGATCTTGAGGCCCTCGAGGATGTGCGCCCGGGCCTCCGCCTTGCGCAGCTCGAACTCAGTGCGGCGCCGGACGACGTCGCGCCGGAACTCGATGAACAGCTCGACCATTTCGAGCAGGCTCAGCACCTTCGGGCGCGCACCGACGATGGCGAGCAGCGTGATGCCGTAGCTCGTCTGCAGCTTCGTATGCTGGTAGAGGTTGTTCAGGATGACGTCGGGCAGCTCGCCGCGCTTGAGCTCGATGACGATGCGCATGCCATCGCGGCTCGACTCGTCGCGCAGATCCGAAATGCCCTCGAGCTTCTTTTCGCGCACGAGCGTCGCGATGTCGCCGACGAGCGTGGCCTTGTTGACCTGGTAGGGAATCTCGGTGATGACGATGGCGACGCGATCGCCCTTTTTCGATTCCTCGAACGACGCCTTGCCGCGCAGCGTGAAGCCGCCGCGACCGGTCTTGTAGGCGCGGACGATGCCCGCGCGGCCGACGATGGTCCCGCCGGACGGAAAGTCGGGCGCCGGAATCGCCTGCATCAGCAGGCGAAACCGTTCTTCCTTCGGCGCATGCCGGCGCTCGATGACACCGATGACGCCGTCGATCACTTCGCGCATGTTGTGCGGCGGAATGCTCGTGGCCATGCCGACGGCGATGCCGGTCGATCCGTTCACCAGCAGGTTCGGGAACGGCGTCGGGAGAACCGTCGGTTCGTCGTTGGTTTCGTCGAAGGTCGGGCGGAAGTCGACGGTGTCCTTGTCGAGATCCGTCATCATCGCTTCGGCGAGCGACTCGAGCCGGGCTTCGGTGTACCGATAGGCGGCCGGCGGATCGCCGTCCACCGAGCCGAAGTTGCCCTGGCCGTCGACCAGGGGGTACCGCATGCTGAAGTCCTGCGCGAGCCGCACGAGTGTGTCGTAGGCCGGCGCGTCGCCGTGCGGATGGTAGTTGCCGATGACCTCGCCGACGATCTTCGCGCACTTGCGGTAGGGCCGATTCGACGCCAGGCCCATCTGCCGCATCGCAAACAGCACACGGCGATTGGCCGGCTTCAGCCCGTCGCGAACGTCCGGCAGCGCGCGCCCGATGATCACGCTCATGGCGTAATCCATGTACGAGCGTTTCATCTCGTCTTCGATGTTGACGGGCAGGCGGGACTGGGTCTGATCCATTTCGGGGTGCTGTTCGCCGGGTCTAAAGACCCGGCCTCCTGGGAGGCCGAACCTTCAGGTTCGGCATGGTCTAAATATCCAGATTCTTCACGTCCAACGCGTTGTCTTCGATGAACTTCCGTCGCGGCTCGACCTGGTCGCCCATCAGCGTCGTGAACATCAGATCCGCTTCGAGGTGATCCTCGGCGCGCACCTGCAGCAGCGTGCGCTTCGTCGGATCCATCGTGGTTTCCCACAACGTGTCGGGGTTCATTTCGCCGAGGCCCTTGTAGCGGTTGATCGTCAGGCTTCGGCGGCCGGCGGCGACGAAGTATTCCACCAGGTCGTCGAGCGACTCGACGGTACGGTCCGCGTCACGCGCGGTCTTCGCCACGCGCGCGGCGGTTTCGGCCGCGACATCGGGCGGCGCGACGTTGCCGGCGCCGTCGGTCTCCGCCTCGACCTCGTCGGCGGCGTCCGCCTGCGCCACCGACGTGCGAATCAGGACCGGGCCCGTCATCAGGTCTCGGATGTCGTGATACGACGCGATCAGCGTCCGGAACTCGGCGGTGGTCACGAAGTCCAGATCGAGCCGATGCGGCCGGCTGTAGCCCGCCGACTTGTCTTCCATCTCCACCGCGAGCGCCTGGTGTTCCGTGTCGTCGACGACCGTCGTCGTGACCTCCGGCGTGCGCAGGTGGTCGGCGAGCGCGGTGACGGCCGCGCGATCGCCCCAGAACGTCTTGTCGCGGGCGTCGCCCTCGAGCAGGGCCAGAATCACCTTGCGCACCGGTCCGCGCCGTTCGACGACCTGCATCAGCTTGCGGAACGTCATCAGCTGTTCCAGCCGGCGCTCCAGGCTTTCGCCGGACAGTTCCTTGCCGTTCGAGGCGACGAGCGTGCGCGATTCCGCCGCGCGCCGCAGCAGGAACAGCTCCATGTCCCGTTCGTCCTTGATGAACGTCTCCTGCCGGCCGCGCTTGGCGCGAAAGAGCGGCGGCTGCGCGATGTAGATGTGGCCGCGATCGACCAGATCGCGCATCTGCCGGTAGAAGAACGTGAGCAGCAGCGTGCGGATGTGCGAGCCGTCGACGTCGGCGTCGGTCATGATGATGACGCGGTGGTAGCGCAGCTTCGACGCGTCGAATTCGTCCTGCCCGATGCCGCACCCGAGCGCCGCGATGATCGTGCGGATTTCCTCGTGCATGAGCATCTTGTCGAACCGTGATTTCTCGACGTTGAGGATCTTGCCCTTGATCGGCAACACCGCCTGGAACTTCCGATCGCGGCCCTGCTTGGCGGATCCGCCTGCCGACTCGCCTTCGACGATGTAGATTTCGCTCTTGGCCGGGTCGCGCTCCTGGCAATCGGCGAGCTTGCCGGGCAGCGCGGTGTTGTCCAGCGCGCCCTTGCGGCGCACGAGGTCACGGGCCTTGCGGGCGGCTTCGCGCGCCACCGCGGCCTCGACGGCCTTGGCGATGATCTTCCGCGAGATCGCCGGCGTCTCTTCCAGAAACGCCCCGAGCTTGTCGTTGACGATGGCCTCGACAATGCCCTTCACTTCCGTGTTGCCGAGCTTCGTCTTGGTCTGGCCTTCGAACTGCGGCTGCGGAATCTTGACGGAGATGATGGCCGCCATGCCCTCGCGGATGTCGTCGCCGCTGACGCTCTCCGTGAGCTTGTCGGCCAGGTTATTCCGGCTCGCGTAGTGATTGATCGTACGTGTGAGCGCGGCGCGGAAGCCCGACAGGTGCGTGCCGCCCTCGATCGTGTTGATGTTGTTCGCGAACGAGAACGTCGTCTCGGTGTAGCTGTCGTTCCACTGCAGCGCGATCTCGACCGAGATGCCGTCGCGCTCGCCGATCATGAAAATCGGCTTCTCGTTGACCGGCGTCCGGTTCTTGTTCAGGAACTCGACGAACTCGCGGATGCCGCCCTGGTACAGGAACTTATGGCTGCGGCCGTCGCGCTCGTCGTCGATGGAAATCGACACGCCGGCGTTCAGGAACGCCAGCTCGCGCAGCCGCTGCGAGAGGGTCTCGAAGCTGAATTCGGTCGTCTCGAAGATCTCCGAGTCGGGCTTGAACGTGACCTTCGTGCCGCGCTTCTCCGTGACCCCGGTGATGTTCAGGTCGTCCTGCGGGGCGCCTCTCGCGTACCGCTGCGCGTGGACCTGGCCGTTGCGCCAGATTTCCAGGTCGAGCCGCTCCGACAGCGCGTTGACGACGGAAACGCCGACGCCGTGCAGACCGCCGGAGACTTTGTAGGCCGTGTTCTCGAACTTGCCGCCGGCGTGCAGAACGGTGAGCACGACCTCGGCCGCCGGCCGGCCGCTCTCGTGCATGTCGACCGGGATGCCACGGCCGTCGTCGACGACCGTCACAGAGTTGTCGATGTGAATCGTGACGGACACGTTGCGGCAGAAGCCCGCGAGTGCTTCGTCAATCGAGTTGTCGACGACCTCGTAGACGAGGTGGTGCAGCCCGATTGGGCCCGTCGACCCGATGTACATGGCGGGCCGTTTCCGGACGGCCTCGAGCCCTTCCAGAACCTTGATTTTGTCCGCGCGGTAGTCGTCTGCCCCGCTGGCAGGCACAACCGCGCTCGCCACCGGCGACGGCTGCCCGTGTTTCTCTGCGTCTACTTTGGCCATTCGTAGTGTCTGGGTGCCCGTGTCGATCGGTGAATTGTTCACTCAGATCCGCATCGGCATGATCACGTAGGTGTACTCGTACCCGTCCGCGCCGATCGGCTTCATGACCGCCTGGCTCATTTCGTCCTTGAACTCGAGTTGCACGGTGTCGGTCTCGACCACCGCCAGGAAGTTGTCGACATAGTCGGCGTTGAAGCAAATCTGCATCGCGTCGCCGCCGTACTCGACCGGCAGCACTTCGTGCGCTTCCCCGACTTCCGGCGTGCTCGAGGTGATCTCGACCTGATCTTTGCCCATCACGAATTTGACGGCTTTGGACCGTTCGTTCGACAGCAGCCGGACGCGCCGCACGGCGGCCACGAGCCGGTCGCGATCGAATTCGATCTTCTTGTCGTTGGACTTCGGAATTACCCGTTCGTAGGCCGGGAAGTTCGCGTCGATCTTCCGCGAAATCAGCAACCGGCTGCCGGCGCGGAAAAACAGGTGATTCTCGCCCTGGGAAAATTCCACCGCGTCGCCGCCATCAATCAGGCGCGCCACTTCGGTCAGCGTCTTTCTCGGCAGCAGCACATCGCCGTTCACGTGCTTGCCCGGCGACTGCTGCACGCTGATGAACGCCAACCGGTGGCCATCGGTGGCCACCATGCTGAGCGAATCCCCCCGCATTACCAGCTGGGCGCCGTTCAGAAAATACCGCGTGTCCTCGCTCGTGATCGCAAAGCGCGTGTGCGAGATTAGCCGTTTGAGCGCGGCGCCCGGCAGCGTCGCTTCGGCCGGTCCGCTCTCGACCGGCGGCGTGGGAAATTCGCTCGCAGGCAGCGTCTGCATCCGCGACTCGAACCGGTCCGCCGCGATCGTGACGCTCTTGCCGCCCTTGTCTTCTTCGATCCGGACCTCGGTGTCCGGCAGCGCGCTGATGATCTCGAATAGTTTTTTGGCCGGCAGCGTGAGGATGCCGGGCTTGGCGACCGTGCCGTCGCATCGGCTGCGCAGACCGACGTCGAGATCCGTCGCGAGCAGGGAGATGCCGTCCTTCGTCGCGTCGATGAGTACGTTCGCGAGAATGGGAATCGTGTTCTTACGCTCGACGATGCCCTGGAGGAGTGAGAGTTCCTTGAGTAGATCGTTCTTGCGGACGACGAGTTCCATAGGCAGGGCGACCTCTCGCTGGCAACCCCGCGCCAATCCGCGGGGATCTCTCCGGATCAATTAGATCAAGTAAAGACAGAGAAGTATAACAGGAATAAAGGCTTGTTGGTAAGTCAAACAAGCGCAATAAGTCATTTATTGTCAATAAGTTAAGTTGTGGATGTTTCTGTGGAGATGGCCCGCGCCCATCCAACTGGATCCTGTGTGAAAAACACCCCGATCCGAGTCTTCCACAGTCCATCCACAGGCCCGGTTGTGGAAATCTCGGGAGCGATCGCCCGATCGCGTGAAATCAGGAACGAATCGACTCGATGAAGGTGTTGACGAGGTTGTTGAAAGCCTGGTCGCGCTGGCGGAGGTCTTCGACCTTCCGGACGGAGTGGATGACCGTCGAATGGTGCTTGCCGCCGAAACTCTTGCCGATCTCCGGCAACGACGCGTTCGTCAGGGCCTTGCACAGGTACATCGCCACCTGACGCGGCATCGCCACGGACTTGGAATTGTTCCGGGACTTCAGTTCCGCCATCTTGAGCTGGTAGTAGTCGGCCACGAACTTCTGGATCATGTCGATCGTGACGGCGCGCTCCTCCTGCCGGATCACGTCACGCAACGCTTCCTGCGCGAGCGTCAGCGACAATTCCCGGCCGGTCAGCGAACCGAACGCCAGGAGGCGGATCAGCGACCCCTCGAGCTCGCGGATGTTCGACTTGATCCGGCCGGCAATGAACAGCGCGACGTCGTCGGGCAGAAACACCCCTTCCGCATCGGCTTTGCGCTTGAGAATCGCGATCTTGGTTTCGAGGTCCGGTGGCTGGATATCGGCGATCAGGCCCCATTCGAAGCGGCTGCGCAGGCGTTCTTCCAGTTCGGTGATTTGATGCGGCGGGCAGTCGCTGCTGAGCACGATCTGCTTCTGCGCGTCGTGCAGGGCGTTGAACGTGTGGAAGAACTCCGTCTGCGTGCGTTCCTTGCCGACGATGAACTGGATGTCGTCGACGAGCAGGATGTCGACGCTGCGGTACCGCTCGCGAAACTCCAGGATGCGGTCGTACCGAATCGCGTTGATCACTTCGTTCATGAACCGCTCGGCCGAGATGTACGTGAGCTTGAGGCCGGGGCTGTGCGTCAGGATGTAGTGGCCGATCGCGTGCATCAGATGCGTCTTGCCCAGGCCGACCCCGCCGTAGAGAAACAGCGGGTTGTAGGAGCGCGACGGCGTTTCGGCGACCGCACGGCAGGCGGCGTGGGCAAATTGATTCGACGCGCCGACGATGAATGTTTCGAAGGAGTAGCGCAGGCTCAGGCCGTCGGTGGGACTTCTGGGATCGGCGGACGGTTCGGCGGTTTGCGGGCTCACGAACCCCGGATCGTCGGCGGTGGCCGGCGTCGTCCCCTCCGGCAGGAACACGACGGTCGCGCGCGGGCGGCCGATTTCAGCCAGGGCCTCGCCAATCAGCCCGGTGTAGTGTTTATGCATCCACTCGACCGCGGCGTGGTCATTGACGCGAACAAAGACCGTGGATCCGTCGTCACGCACAAGGGACGTGTGACTGAACCAGGTGTGGAAACTGTAGTTGTTGACCTTGGTCTCGATGCGCGTGAGCGCGTCGTCCCACACCGTGCCGGCCATCGCCTCGCCCCTGTTTCTTCCGAGCGTCAGGACTTTCGCCCACGCCGGCGTTCGCGCCCTTCGGACGACCCCAATCCTACAGGAAACATGGGGGATGGCCGCCGGATTACGACTTTCGCCATCGCGCAACGTGTTTAGAATCAGTAGTTTATGGAGTCGATATCTGAAAAACTGCTGATTTCCACAGGTTTTTCCACAGGTGTGGAAAACTCCAAACGGCGCACGCGGCCCCTGCTGAAAACCGGCGAATCTACCATAAGGGCCGGACGGCGGACAACCCGCCGAATTGACACGTCTTTTAGTCGTCGCTACGATCTTAGTTTCTTCGCCGGGTGTGGCACCCAGACCGGGAGTCAGTAACGCATGAAGCGCACGTTTCAACCTAATCGCCGCCGCCGCAGCCGGACTCATGGCTTCCGCGTCAGAATGAGCACCAAGAACGGACGGATCGTCCTCAAGCGCCGCCGGCAGAAGGGCCGCAAGCGGCTGACGGTTTCCACGCGTTAGCCGGGCGCGATGCGTCGGGCATGGCTGACGCATTCGGTCCCGACGTCCGGCTCCACTCCCGTCGCGAGTTCCTCGCGGTGGATGACGGCGGCCGGCGTGTGTCGGGCCGCTTCATCACACTTGTCGGCAAACCGAATGGCCGCCCGGTGGATCGACTCGGGATTGTGGCGTCGCGCCGCATCGGCGGCGCCGTCGATCGCAACCGCGCCAAGCGGCGGATGCGCGACGTGTTCCGGCGCTGTGTCAATCGCACGGGCGATCGCTGCCTCGACGTGGTGGCCATCGCCAAGAGCGGCATCGCGAACGCGCCGTTCGGCCTCGTCGAGGCTGATTTTCTTGCCGCCCTGCGGAAGCTTCGCGGCGCGAGGTCGTAGATGTCCCTGAGCGTGCGCGTCGCGCTGATTCTGATTCGGGCCTACCAGCTCGTCCTGGCCCCGTTTGCCGGCGGCGCGTGCCGCTTCGAACCGTCCTGTTCCGACTATGCCGTGCAGGCCGTGCGCGAGCACGGCGCCTGGCGCGGCACGACGCTCGCCCTGCGGCGCGTCGGACGATGTCATCCGTTTGGTCCTGCGGGACTCGATCCCGTGCCGCCGCGCTCCTCGGGACGCTGATCGGGCACGGCGATTCATATGGAAAAACGCGTTTTCTTAGCCATTTTTCTCTGTTTTCTGGTACTCGCGATCTACCAGTCCTACTTTGCACCGCCACCGCCCGCGCCCGTGGTGACGCAGAACACGGCCGCGCCTGCGGCCGCCACGCCTCCCGCGCCCGGTGCTGTACCGGCGGCAAGCGCGCCGGCGTCGACCGGCGCGACATCGGTCGCGCCCGCGCCCGCGACGCCCGTCTCGACGGCCAAAGTCCTCATCGGTGACACAGTCGCGCGCGACATCGTCGTCCAGACCGATGCGGTGACGGCGACGTTCAGCACGCAGGGCGCCGTCCTCAAGAGCTACCGGCTGCGCGGCTATCACGACGCCAAGGGCGAGCCGCTTGAATTGATTCCGGTCGATCTGATCGGCGTGGACAAGCCATTCACGGTGGCGACCGACAATGATCAGGAGTCGGCGACGCTGGCGACGGCGCTTTATCAGCCGAGCGCCGATCAGCTGTCACTCGGATCCCAGCCCGGCACGCTGTCGTTCGAGTACCGCGACGACTCGGGCCTCAGCGCGCGGAAGACGTTCTATTTCCAGCCCGACAAGCAGCCCTTCCAGTTGAACGTCGAGGCCTCCGCGGATGTCCGCGCGGCGCCGCGGCCGATCACCATCAAGTTCGGCCCGGGCATCGGCCCGGGCTTCAGCGCGGACGGCACGACGCCGCGCGCGCTGCAATCATTCAACGGCGACATCCTGCGCCTCACCCCGGCTGACGTCCAGACGCAGGCGCGCTACGAAGGCACGCTGCGGTTCACCGGCGTCGACGATCACTATTTTCTGGCGGTCGCGCTGCCCAACCCGCCGACCGCGCGCGCAGAGTTCGTGCCGATCACGGTGCCGATTCCCGGCGATCCGAAGGGCGCGACGCGATCGTTCATCGCCTTTTCCATCCGGCCCGATCCCGGCGCGGCGCCGGCCGGAACGGTGAAGCTGCGCTTCTTCATCGGGCCCAAGGATTTCGATCACCTCCGCACCGCCGACTCGCAACTGACCTATGCGATCGACGTCGGCATGTTCCGGATCATCGTCATCCCGCTGCTCCAGGCGTTGCGGTGGATTCACAGCTTCGTCGGCAACTGGGGCTGGTCGATCGTCGTCCTGACCATCCTCATCAACATTCTGATCTTCCCCTTCCGCCACCGCTCGATGGTGTCGATGAAGAAGATGCAGGCGATTCAGCCGCAGGTGAAGGCGATTCAGGACCGCTACGCGAAATACAAGATCACCGATCCCGAGCGCCAGAAGATGAACACCGAAATGATGGCGCTCTACAAATCGAAGGGCGTGAGCCCGGCGGGCGGCTGCCTGCCGATGCTGATGACCATGCCGATTCTGCTGGCGTTCTATCAGTTGCTGAGCCACGCGATCGAGCTGCGCGGCGCGCCGTTCGTCGGCTGGATCCACGACCTGTCCACGAAAGATCCGACCTACGTCTGGCCGATCATGATGGGCGCGACGATGTTCTGGCAGCAGCGCATGATGCCGACGACGGCGGACCCGACCCAGCAGAAGATTTTCATGCTGATGCCGGTGATTTTCACCGTGATGTTCCTGTCCGTGCCGTCCGGCCTCGTCGTGTACTGGCTGGTCAGCAACCTTCTGACGATTGGCCAGCAGTACCTGACCAACCACATCATCAGCACCAAGGGCGGCCCGCCGCCGGCGCCGCGCGTCGCCAACGCGCTCACTAAGGCTTGAAGGACTGAGTCACATGGCGAGCGAGCTCGACACACGGGTCATCGACTTCATCCAGCGCGTGACGACCGCCATGGGGCTCGACCTCGAAGCGGATCTCGAAGAGACGCCGGACCATCTGCGCGTGAACCTCACCGGCGACGGCGCCGACGCGCTGTTGCAGCGGCGCGGCGAGGCGATCGACGCGCTGCAGGTGATCGTGAACACGGTCTTCGGGCGGGACGCCCGCGGCGACCGCCACTACGTCGTCGATGTGCTCGACTTCCGCAAGGGCAAGGACGCCGAACTGAAAGACATGGCGCGCCAGCTCATGGACAAAGTCCGCGCGAACGGCGGGCCGCAGGAAATCGGCCCGCTCAATCCGTACGCGCGCCGCATCGTGCATCTGACGGTGGCCGAGGACGAGACGATGTCGTCCGAGAGCATCGGCGACGCGTTCCTCAAGACCGTCGTCATCTCCAGGAAACGCTAGGAGGCCGGACCCTCAGGTCCGGCGGACCGGCACGTGTTCGCCACTAACGACACGATCGTCGCGATCGCCACGCCGCCCGGCCGGGGCGGCATCGGCGTGGTGCGCATCGCCGGACCCGACGCGGCGCAGATCGCCTCGACACTGCTGGACCACGCCGCGCTCGAGCCCCGCCACGCCACATTCGCGAAATTGATCGATCCGGGCGATGGCTCGGTGATCGACCAGGTGGTCGCCACGCGTTTCGCGGCGCCGCACTCGTACACGGGCGACGATGTCGTGGAGATCAGCGCGCACGGCAGCCCCGTGCTGCTGGCTGAGATCGTGCGCCTCGCGATGCGCGCCGGGGCACGGCTCGCCGAGCCCGGCGAGTTCACGTTTCGCGCGTACCTGCGCGGCCGCATCGACCTGGCGCAGGCCGAAGCCGTCGCGGACCTGGTGGATGCCGTGACGCCGCTCCAGGCGCGCGCGGCCATGGATCAATTGGAGGGCACGCTCACCGCCGCCATCACGCGGATCGACGCGGCGCTCTTCGATCTGTCGGCGAAGCTGGAGGCGTCGCTCGACTATCCCGACGAGGGCTTCCACTTCAGTTCAGCGCCGGAGACGTCGGCGGCGATTGCGTCGATTCTGCGGGAGCTCGAGGCGCTTGCCACCGACGGGCGCGTCGGGCGCGTGATTCGGGAAGGGCGCACGGTCGTCATCGTGGGCCGGCCCAACGCCGGCAAATCGAGCCTGTTCAACGCGCTCGTCGGCGCCGCGCGGGCCATCGTCACGGACGTGCCCGGGACCACGCGCGATCTGCTGGTCGAGCGTGTCGATATCGACGGGCTCGCGATCACGCTCGTCGACACGGCCGGCCTGCGGGAAGCGCGCGATGCGATTGAGGCCGAGGGCGTCAGGCGCGCGCGGGACGCGCAGGCAGTGGCCGCGCTGAAAGTGATCGTGGTCGATGGCAGCGCCGCGCTGACGGACGAGGACCGCGCGCTGGCCACGCCGACGCCGGAGCCGCGGGTGGTGGTGATCAGCAAAATGGACGCGCCGCGCGCCTGGCCGGCGGCTCAGCTCGGGCTTGGCGAACGAGACATCGTCGAGGTGTCGGCGCTGACGGGGGCGGGACTGGCGGACTTGCGGCGGGCGATGGTCGTGTACCTGACCGAGCGCGAGGACCTGCGCGATCCGCCCGCGATCACGAACGCGCGCCATCTGGCGCTGGTTGACGAGGCGCGTGACGCGGTCGCGCACGGCGCCGACGCGCTGGCGGCTGGCGCCACCGAAGAGCTGGTGCTCACCGACCTGGGCCGGGCCCGGCGCGCGCTCGAAGAGATCACCGGCCGCCGCTCGACCGACGACCTGCTTGCCCACATCTTCGCCAGATTCTGTCTGGGCAAATAGGTTTTGCACAGGCGGGGTCGGGTCCGTTTTCCACAGGCGGCGCGGTTCGAGTTTCATTTTCCATGTCAATCGACGGAAAATGAAACTCGTTTCGGACAAGCCTGTGGAAAACGGACCCGACCCCGCCTGTGCAAAACTTTGACGTCGTCGTGATTGGCGCCGGGCATGCTGGCTGTGAGGCGGCATGGGCGGCGGCGCGCCTGGGGTGCCGGGTCGGGCTGGTGACGCTGTCGCCGGACACGGTCGCGCTCATGCCCTGCAATCCGGCCATCGGCGGGACCGCCAAGGGGCATCTCGTTCGGGAAATCGACGCGCTCGGCGGCCTGATGGGCCGCGCGATCGACGCCACCGGCCTCCAGTTCAAATTGCTCAACCGCAGCCGCGGTCCCGCGGTCTGGTCCCCGCGCGCACAGGCGGACAAGCGGCGCTATGGCCAGTGGGTCAAAGACGCGCTCGCGGCAGATCCCAACATCACCTGGCTGTACCGCCGTGCGGGGCAACTGCAGCTCGACGGCGATCGCGTGACCGGACTCGCGTTTGAAGACGGGGACGCGGTCACCTGCCGTTCGCTGGTCATCACGACCGGCACGTTCCTGAACGGACTCGTGCACATCGGCGATGAGCAGCATCCATCGGGCCGGGCTGGCGAACCGCCGACCCGGGAACTGGCCTCATCGCTGCGCGACTGCGGCTTTGAAATGGGCCGGCTCAAGACCGGGACGCCGCCGCGCCTCCATCGCCGCAGCATCGATTTCTCGCTGTTCCACGCCGAGCACGGCGACGATCCGATCGTCCCGTTCTCGTTCATGTCCGGCCGGCTCGGACCGAACCGAATCGCCTGTCACGTGCTCTATTCCAGTGCGCGCGCGCACGACGTCGTCCGCCGCCACATCGACCGATCGCCGCTCTACAACGGGCAAATCAGCGGCATTGGCCCGCGGTACTGTCCGTCGTTCGAAGACAAGGTGATGCGATTCCCCGATCGCGAGCGGCATCAGATATTTCTGGAGCCGGAGGGCCTCGACGTCGACGAGATCTACATCAACGGCCTGTCGATGAGCCTGCCGCGCGACGTCCAGGAATCGGTTGTGCACGCCCTGCCTGGACTCGAGCAGGCCGAGTTCATCCGTCACGCGTATGCCGTCGAGTACGACTTCATCCAGCCGACGGAGTTGTGGCGCACGCTCGAAACGAAGCGCGTCGGCGGGCTGTTCTTCGCCGGGCAGATCAACGGGACGTCCGGCTACGAGGAAGCCGCGGCGCAGGGCCTGATGGCCGGTCTCAACGCCGGACGTCGGGCACGCGATCTGGATTCCGTCGTGCTCGAACGCGATCAGGCCTACATCGGCGTTCTGATCGACGATCTCGTCACGAGCGGCTGTCTCGAGCCGTACCGCATGTTCACGTCGCGCGCCGAACATCGGCTGCTGCTGCGCATCGACAACGCCGATCTGCGATTGACGCCCATTGGCCGACGAGCCGGTCTCGTCGACGAGGAACGCTGGCAGCGGTATGAGGCGCGGCGCGAGCGGCTCGAGCGCAATCGTGCGGCCGCGCTTCGCCACATCGTGAGGATCGACGGCGCACCCGTCACGGTCGCGCAGGCACTGGAACGGCCGCCGATGAATCTCGACGACGTCACGGCCCTCGGTTTTCAGTTGGACACGCTCCCGGATCAGTCGTCGATCGACGAAGCGACGTTTGTCGCCGAATGGAAATACCGCGGCTACCTGCGGCGTCACGACGCGCAGTGGCAGCGCACGCTTTCGCAAGAGGCGCGATCGATTCCCGTGGGCTTCGAGTACGCCGGGATTCCGGGTTTGTCGCGCGAAGTGACCGAGCGGCTCTCGTCGATCCGCCCGTCGACGATCGGCCAGGCGGCTCGCGTGCCCGGTGTGACCCCCGCCGCCGTCGCCATCGTCGCGTCGCGCCTTGCGCGAGCGTAGCCTCCGTTGCGCGGAACTTGACCTCGGTTCTCAGCGTTTTCGAGACGTGTGTAGTACGTAACCGGCCTCAGCCGCACGCTCGCGCGCCCTCCGCGTGAGCTAACCGTCGGGCGCGCTGCGCCCAGAGCGCTCGCAATTCAGGCGGGCCTGTGCCTGCTGAGCGATGTACTCGGGATCGGCTTGGATCTGCTTGATCAGCTCAGCTATCGGAAGACGTTTCCTTTGCTAAACCAGATAACTCTTGGCCGGCCGATGCGGTCGTCCGAGAATGAGTCGTGCCTCCGAGGAGCCAGTCAGCCGCCTGTGTGCGCGGTTCAAGGAACTCGGCCTCGTCGTTTCGTCAGAGCAACTCCGCTTGCTCGGTGAATATTTAGGTCTTTTAACCAAATGGAATAGGACAGTCAATCTCCCTTCCCTCCCTGACTCCCTTGGCGGGCGAGGCGATCGATCGACTGTTGGTCGAGCAGGTCGTGGCGGCCCGGGTGCGGAAATCCGTGTTCCTCCGCGAGGCCATTCGACTGCTTGGGCTCGAGCGGGCTGAAGTGGCGAATGTCAGGTTCGAGCAGATGCTGTCAGAACCGCGGTTTCGCGAGGCCGCGAGTTGGGTGAGCGTTCGGGCAGTTCGGGCGGATCTGGACCTGTGGAGAGGCCTTTCTGCCTTCTTGGCGCCGAATGGACGGGTGCTGTGGTTCCGCTCGACTGGCGTTGGGGTGGGCTCTCTTGAGGCCGGCCATGGCGAGGCGTTTGAGCTCAAGGGGGGTCCGACCGTTGATCCCCGGGCAGAGTAGCGAGCTGGGGATCCTCCGGCGAAGGCGTTGAAGGGGTCCAGGCTTGGCGCTGCCCATCAAGATCGCCGCGCCCTGGCTCCGCGTCGTGCTTATCGAATCCAAGCAACGTAAAGCCGCGTTCCTCCGCGAAGCGGTGGGCCAGCTCGGACTCTTGGATGTGGAAGTGGAGGCCCGGCGCGCCGACGCTCTGTTAACGCGGAACGATCTGGCGTGTTCCGCCGATCTCGTCACGGTCCGTGCCGTGCGGCTCGACGAGGAACTGAGCCGCATCATTGGATTCTTGTTGCGACCGGCCGGCAGTTTGATTGGATTCGGAGCCGACGGACCCAAAGTAATCCCGCGCTAGTAGCCTCGCCAGGATCCTTCTAACTTATTCACTTGACACGAGATACAGTTGTGTACTCGGATAGGGCATGTACGGTACGCTTCGCGGATTCCGAGCCGCCTGATGCCCCGCCACGCCCGCCAAGAGCTCGGGATCGTCAACCTGAACGGCCGCGAGCCTTCGGTTGCATCAAAACTAAGAACCCATCTCAGGATCATCGAGCTCGATCCATTCAAGACCAAGCATCGGATCGTCCGGGGCGACGCGCGTTCGATGAACACGGTCTCTGATGAGTCTGTTCATCTGGTGCTGACATCCCCGCCATACTTTGATCTCGTTACATACGACGATCACGAATCTCAACTGGGCCATCTCCACCACTACGCCACTTTTCTGGCCGAGCTTGAAAAAGTTTGGACGGAATGTATGCGCGCCCTTATTCCTGGTGGGCGCCTTTGTATCGTGGTTGGTGATGTCTGTCGGTCGCGGCGTCGTTTCGGAAAGCATGAAGTGATTCCACTTCATGCGGACATCTTGATCCAATGCCGGCGTCTGGGTTTCGAGGGCCTCGCAACCATTTTCTGGCACAAGATCGCGAACGCAACGACTGAGGTCGGTGGCGCTGGCGCGACGCTCGGCAAACCCTACGAGCCGAATGGCGTCGTGAAGAACGACGTTGAGTTCATTCTTCGGCTCAAGAAGCCGGGACCTTATCGAAAACCGACCCCACTTCAGAGGGCGGGAAGCCTGATGCCGCCGGTCGAGTATGACGCGGCAATGCGCCAGGTGTGGAGCGACATTCCCGGCGCCTCGCGAACCAAAGGCCACCCCGCCCCATTTCCGGTGGCGATTGCCTCCAGACTCATTCGCATGTCGTCGTACGTCGAAGATATTGTGCTGGACCCATTTCTGGGAACGGGTACGACGACTGCGGCCGCGATTGAAACCCGACGAAGCAGTATTGGCGTCGAGATTTCTGAGCAGTATTGGAAAGACGCTCAGAAACGATTCTCTATCATGTCACCGGCTCCGGCGATGAGTTTCGAGTAGCGCGTTTGGCTCACGCGGCCCCATTCGAGTTCAAACTGCTTCGGGCGTTTGAAGGCCTGTTCAATGGCACTGTCTATAAGCATCGGGTTTCAACGCTCGGAAACTTCGTCGCCACCCATTTGTACGAGGACCTCGTTGACCACGGCGGTTCTCAGAAAATCCAATCGAGGGTGGCGTCAGGGCAGTGCGTCGTGAATATCGATGGTTCCACGCGAGGCGTGAAGGCACGGCGCGGTGATGGAACCTTCGGCGCCACGGTGCCAGGATCTAAGCCTGAACGCCTACCCGGATTTGTCGTACTGCAAGGCATGGTCGCGCTGACCCACATTGGCGCGGAGTTCAAGATCGTGGCGACCGCTCACCTTAAACAAATTGATCGCGTGCTCCAAGACCTCACTGGCTCGGCAGTCAGTTTGAAAGAAAAAAGTGCCAGCGCGATTACGGTCGGCTTCGCGGCTGTCAACTACTCTGAAGGGTGGACCGGCATGGAAGGCACGCGGTCCTTTCCTGTTGTCCGAAAGCCGCATCGGGCTCTGCAAGAATCGGAGGAAACCTCACGAAGGCTGCTGGAGACCGCCCGACCTGCCTTTGATGAGTTCGTGCTCCTGAAGTTCAAGGCCACAAACCAACCGCCGTTCCCCTTCTCGTGGCTCAATTCAAGCGGCACCGCGTCCGACTATGGCGCGGCCGTCGTCCGCATCGCGGACCTGTACGACCGGCGATTCTGACGGGAGGAAAAGCCTTTGATTTTTCTCAAGGCTGGGACATGATGCACCGCCCCCACCCCAATGATTCGCGCATTGCGCATCGTTCTGACGACCATCGAATGGGGCTTCGCGGCGACCATTACGGTCATCTCGGCTGTCCGTGTCACGTATCCAGATCCTGCCCAGATTCCGTTCCGCATACGTCACGCGCTCGTCGAGACCGTGCATGTCCACTACTTTCCGATCGTTCTTTTCTTGGCCTCCGGCATCTTCATATCGAAGGCCGGAGCGGCCATTCTCGAACGATTTGGATTGGATCGCAGGGCGGTCAAAGCCGTGCTAGATGCGGCGCAAGAAGTTTATTTCAAAGGGACGCCGAAGGAAGATCTGCATCTCCATCGGGTGACCCTTTTTCGTGCCCGCTACCACCTGCGAGATTGCCAATGGATCAAACCGTGGACATGGCAACCCACCCCGCTGTTCTGGCGGTGGCAATGGCGCCGGCGTCTCTCCTTGCGAATGGTGGCTCGTTCCGGCACGAACTATCAGCGCCCGTGCGTTCCTTTCTGGATCGACAACGACGATCAGGTCCGCAACGAAGGCGTCAGCGGCCAAGCATGGTTCATGACTGGTCACTTGGTTGTTCTCGATCTCCCAGAATGGCCAGCAAATACCGCCGAGCCGTCTGCCGTTCCCGAATGCGTCCTGTACGCCAACCGCTGCGGTTTAGCCCTTCAAAAGGCCGCGCAATTGCGCGTGAAATCGCGAAGTATTTCGGCGACGGTGGTGAGAAAAGGCGGCGCGCCTTGGGGCGTGTTGGTGTTCGACAGCAGGGAGCCCCAAGGCATTTCCAACGCACCAGAGAAAACTCAAATCGTGGAACTAAGCGCCTTGACCCTTAGTCAAATAGTTTAGAGCCTTGGGAGCAGTTCCCATGAAACAGATCACTATTCAGCTCAAAACAACCGTCCCAGGAAGCCAGGGCGTGGTGAACCTGCGCCTCTCGCCTTATGACATACCCACTAGGGCGTGGGCTCGGGTCGATGACGCTTCGGGCCAACTGGTAATCACGTTTGACTACCCTGATCACGAGCCGCCCCGTGACGTGCAAGTGAGCAAGGAAATCCTACTGAAGGTCGGTTGGTACAGCGGAAAGATTCTTTCGTTGAAGGTCGCACTCCCCCCGACTCACGAGGGCATCCGTGTCACTGCTTCGTTGAACAACCTTGACAGGGCACTCGAGGAGCACCGGCGGAATGCAACCCGGTACAACCAACAAGCCAATACGGACTTGATCAAGTCAGCGATTTCCAACAGCCGGCAGGCGTTCACCGAAGCGATTGTGAATTAGTCCACTGTGGCCGGCAGGCGAAGCCCCGAGGCGCCTCGCCGCTATCGTGGCGCGCCTGAGAACTGCGAAACCTCCGCGTCACCGCTCGTCGGGCCGGGTTTTCCATGCCGTTCTGACGCCCGCCTCGCAGGCTTCCGACGGAAACAAGAATGGAGACTACGGCGTAATCGTTAACTGGGAGAGCCTCTGCTGCTATTGCGCTGGGAATGGACCGCAATTCCGCGGTCCAGGCAGTAATAGTGGCGGTGACCCGACCGCCGAGTATGCCTCATCCGTCGCCGATGAGGGTACTCTGTGCGCCCTGCGGCCAAAGTGAAGGAGCACCGTCTCCCGACGGATCTGGAGCTGCTGGTCGGCGGGGAAACCGGATAGTTGCGACAACTAAATACAGATCTGGCCAATTAGTTCTCTGTGCTGGACTTCGCAAGCCATGGGCGACGCATGGCGTGCTGGGAGTCTGTCATGGAGTCGTTTATCTTCACGGCCGTTGGTGTCGTCTGCCTCACGGTCTTGGCCGTCCGAATCGTTCTTCGAGACATGTCTTCACTTCTGGAGGAACTTCGAGAGTTCCTCGATAAATGGAAGGGGGGAGGCACTTGAGTTGGCCCTCGAGTTTCACAGCACAAGCGCCCGGACGCTGTTTGCCCGGTAGGTATCGGTGTGCTTACTGACGAACTTTGAACCCTGAGTTTTCGTTGGGCTTCGCGAAGTTTAATGACTTCGGCGCTAGAATCCACGCGTGACGCTCGTCACAGAGCTCCAGATCCATTGCGCCTTCTGCCACGGCGCGGTCACGCTCCACGTTTCGAATTGGCCGGGGCCGCAAGAGGAACCTACACCAGAGGCCACGCGGTGGCGCTGCCCGCATTGTGAGAAAGACAACCAGGCGGGTCTGCCGGGCCCTCTCAAAGGCGTCACGAAGGGCCACGGTTCCGCACCAGATGGGCGGATCCGGTAGCCGTCAGCCAGCGCAGGCACGGACAACAAATGTGTCCGGTCACTGACAGTCTACGGGGGCCTGGTGTAGACAAAAGTCCAACTGGTTGACACCTTCTAAAATTGTTCTTGAGAAAAACGAGTAGAATATGTAGAGTCCCGCTGGCATGAAATTCGCTCTACTCACGGGTGCTGGCGTGCCCGCAGAGTGTTGGCTTCGCCTAAAGACAGAAGCGAGGCCGGTAAGAGGCCGGCGCGGGATCGCCCGCGCCGGAGTGTCGGAGCAAATCTTTCCTGGATCGCTGCACACGGCCCAGGCGACGGTCGGTGTCCAGGCGAATCTATAGCAACCCTAGAAGGCCCTTCACCATCAGAAACAACGTCACGATCAGAAACGTGGCATAGCTGAGTAAGTGAAGCATCTTCACTGCCCCCCATCCCGCATCTGATTCTCCGGTGGGCCCATTGGGCTCATCGGATTCCTTTACGAATACGACGCTCAAGCGGTCGAAGAAGGGACTCTCGAACGTGAGAGACGTCTTTCGCCGACTTCCAGCGCGTCGCTTGCTGCTCACCGCTTTCGGTGGGCCTTTCCCTCGGCCATATCGGGCCTTGGGGGTCGCTTCTACGGGTGGTTTCATTCCACCCTCCTCCAGTTACCGATCGACGTTCGGCGGACGAACCGAAGGTCATCGGTAACAATGCCTAGGGCGTTCTACAGGGCCCTGCGCGCCGACGATCCTGCCCCCACATCGAGTGTTGCTTCCTCACAACGACCTCCCTTGTTGGTTAACTAACATTACTCAACCTAAACGGGTGAGCCCTTGGATTATAGCACATCGTGGAAGAATAACCACTCAATTATTTATGTAGTTATACACTTGACAAATTACATGCACAGGCCTATATTCGATATCCAACCTAGGGGTGCTCCACGCCATGGAGACATCCGAAGCCGATAGGTGACTGCCTATGGAGATGACTACTGAGCGCCCGGTCGCTCTGGACCGGCGCGAGGAAAATCGTTTCAAGCGGCGGATTCAACTGGACTTTACGAGAACTGCGTATGCTCGACTCGTGGAGCTCAAACAGGAGACCGACGCTCCGACACTAACGAGGGTGATTCGACAAGCCTTGCTGTTGTTTGATTGGTACACGACCTATCGACGGCAGGGTTACACGCTACAAATGAAAGGGCCTGGTGGCACCGTGGATGTCCCAGACCTCGATCGAACGTTCTAAGTTTCTAGCAGCCTAGAAGGTAAACGACGACAAGCCGGTTGATCCTGTGGGGGATCAGTCGGCTTTCGTCGTCTTGTGCGGCGGAGGCAAAGCTGATGGCCAGCAGACGGCACAGAGGCGATACGGCGACCTTTGAGGAGCTGGACCAGGCCGGGCGCTCCCGGTCCATCTCGGCACAACTCCTAACCTTGCAGCGGGCGATTCTCGGACGGGCGCGGAGGCCCGCCAGCCTGGAGCGCAGGGATCAACTCCTGCGGCAGGTTGATAGGTTTGGCGCAGAGCATTGTTACCGTCGGACGCCCCACTCACCATCCGTCAAAGAAGGCTGTCCGAAGACCAGCCAAAGCCAAGAAGCCGAAGTAACTAGTACACAACGCCCCAAAACTAGCATCCATAGCTATGCGTTCAATGCTATACTGCAAGCATTCGGGGGCGAATCATGGGCGAAGGCACGCCAGAACAGATAGCGTTAGAGGTCGGCAAGATATTTACGCCAGCTGTGCCGGTCAGCGAAAGCGACCTTTTTGCCGGTCGGCTCAGTGAGATTCGCCGCATTGTTGATGCTGTAAATCAACGCGGCCAGCACGCAGCGATTTTCGGCTATCGAGGCGTTGGCAAAACCTCTCTCGCAAACATCATCAGTTCAAAGTTGACCGCCAACGTGCCGGTTGTGGCGCCGCATGTGAATTGCGATTCGCTCGACACGTTCACGTCGCTCTGGAAAAAGGTCTTGTCTGATATTGACCTGCAACAGAAGCGGAAGTTACCTGGATTCCAACTCGAAATGTTTGTCGAGACGAAGAACGCGGCGGATGTTTTGGGCGACTCGGTCTCGCCTGACGATATCCGCAGGCTCTTTACTTTTCTTGGTGAAGACAAGGTCTTGATCGTAATTTTCGACGAGTTCGACAGGATGGATTCGGTGGCGCGTCGAGCCGTGGCCGACACGATCAAAACCCTCTCGGATCATGCGGTGCCTGTCACCGTCATCATTGTCGGCGTTGCCGAAACGGTTGACGATTTGATCAGCGAGCACGAATCAATCGAACGTGCTCTGGTCCAAGTCGAGATGCCGAGAATGAGTCGGCCTGAGCTCACGGAGATCCTGACGCGAGGCACGAAGCGCCTTAGCATGTCGATCACGGACGAGGCCGCAGGTTTTATTGCTACCCTCTCCCACGGACTTCCGCACTACACCCACCTTTTGGGACTGCATGCCGCCAGAACAGCACTCGATCTCGGCAAGAAGAAGATTAGCGCAGACCATGTGAATGCCGCGATCAGCCAGGCCGTGGCGAACAGTGACGCCAGCCTCCGAAGCGACTTTCGGAAGGCAATCACCAGTCCGCAGCAGGGAAATATTTTCCGTGAAGTGCTGTTAGCAGCCGCCATGGCGCCAACGGATGAGTTTGGCTACTTCCCGGCCGCCGCTGTGCGCGCACCGCTCAGCATGATTAGGGGGCGGCACTGTGACATCCCGAGCTTTGCGAGGCATTTGAAGAGTTTCTGCCAAAAGTCTCGCGGCGGTGTTCTGGAAAAGTCTGGTACTCATTTCAAACTGCGCTACAGATTTGTGAACGCTTTGATGCCGCCCCTGATCGTGATGAAGGGCCTCGCGGATCAGCAAATCACTGCCGCCGACGTCTTTGAGGTGAAATCAGGAGAAGGAGAACGGCCCGTCAACTGACGGGCCGTTAAAGCCGGGGCGTGGCGAAAGAGGCAAACGCAGCGGTCTTTAAAACCGCCATCCTGGCTGGATTTGCGGGTTCGACTCCCGCCGCCCCCACTAAAAGCTTATCCCAATCGGAGATTCTTCGGGTGACGCCATGATCTTCAATGTCTACTGTGATGAAAGCAGGCATCTTGAACACGACCACCAGCCGGTAATGTTACTGGGCGCGGTTTGGTGTCCGCGCCATAAGACAGTGGAGGCCTCTCGCAGGATCAGGGAGATCAAACATCGACATGGCATTCCGGCGCATGCCGAACTCAAGTGGTCCAAAGTGTCTCCCGCAAAAGCCCAACTCTACGTTGATCTCGTCGATTATTTCTTTGATGAAAGCGACCTCCATTTTCGAGTCCTGATAGCAAGCAAGGTTGGACTCGACCATGCGAAATTCAACCAGAGTCATGACATCTGGTATTACAAGATGTACTTCTGGATGCTGAAGGCCCTCCTGCTTCCAGATGCCAAGTTTCACGTCTACATCGACTACAAGGATACCCAGGGCGGCGCCAAGGTCGCGCGCCTTCACGATGTGCTCTGCAACAGCATCTACGACTTCAATCACGAGGTCGTCGAACGAATGCAACTGGTCCGTTCTCACGAAACCCAGTTGATGCAGTTGACAGACCTACTGCTGGGGGCGGTTGGATTTGCTCATGTTGGCGGCGATAGCGCCGCGAAGCGACAGATCATCGATAGGGTGAAGGCGCGGTCTCGATATTCCTTGACACGAAGCACCCTGCCCCGTGAAGACAAGTTCAATATCTTCGTATGGCGGTCGCAACAGGCGGACATCTGAGCAGCCGCCATGACCTACAGCCTCACTTACCCGTCGCTCGTTCTCTTCGATCATGGGGACTGGCCACGCTACTTGGCGGATGTCTATGCGATCTTTCGCCGCGACCTGATTGACTCAAGGCCGACATTCAGGGGTAGGCGGCTTGGCCTGAAAAGGCATCCCATCTCCGACGGCAAAGAGGGCACTTTCTGGCATTGCATCAGCGACGGAGACAATGAGGCGGATCGTTTGCCGGACATTCGGCGGTGTGAGCGGATTGCTTGGATTCGGTTTCTCATTGAGAACTGCGATCACCCAGATGTTTGTTGTTGGGTGAGAGTTGTAGGCGGCAAGAACAGGGTCCTGATTACTCCGGCCGATTTTGCCTACATTGTGGTTCTTGAGGACCGCGGAGAGTTTTTGCTCCCGTGGACCGCGTACACAGTGATAGCCCTGCACAGACAGCAAAAACTAAAGAGGGAATTTGAAGCTTTTGAACGAGAGAGGAAGACGAAAGCCGGCGTCGCCCAGATTTGATCTAGACGACACCTTTACTCCTTTCACACATGGTGAATGAGCTATTGAGGATTATTGACCGCCAGTATTACTCAACGCAAGTCTTTTATGAAAAAAAGACTTGACAACATATGACTAAAAAGTACTGGTACTTCACGAGTTTTGTAACTTGTTAACCCGCAAGAACTTACAGATCGACCCTCTGCTTTTTCGAGAGACTACCCCAAGATATTGGGGTTAAAAGGTAGCTTAGCGTGGCCCAGTCAAGAGCATTAATGTCTGGATTGGAAGACAAGGACGCCGCATATCTCGCACTTCTCGCAAAGTGGAACCGCTCAATTAATTTGACTGCCCTGAACATTGACCCGCCCGACCAAAGGGCCATTTCGCGACTAATTGATGAACCTAGGGGTGCCGTTAGCTTTGTCAGTTCTCGATACCGATTCGCGGTTGATCTCGGCTCCGGTGGCGGGTCTCCTGCGATTCCCCTGAAGAATGCTTGTCCCTGGCTGTCGTTCGTACTCATCGAATCTAAGTTAAGAAAATGCGCCTTCCTTCGCGCGGTCGTCCGGGAACTCCAGTTAGATGACGTAAGGATTGAGAATGTGCGAGTTGAAAATATCGAGAAACTGTTGCCAGACCTTATAGGCCGTGCAGACTTGGTAACCTTCCGCGCAATACGGACCGGAGAATCGTTCTGGGAATGCGTCTTCAGCCTATTGAAACCTGGCGGTCGGGCAATATGGTTCGGGGGCGCGGTGGACAGCATGCCGGACCGTTTTGGCGACGTTGAAGTATTCGGCGCCGGCGTGACTGGTCTTATTCGCGGTGGGTCCTAGGACAATGTTGACACCGCCGCCGGGGGATGTCGATCTTCCTATTTTCTGCGCCTTCTGCCACGGCGCGGTGACGCTCCATGTTTCGAACTGGCCTGGACCGCACGAGGACCCTACGCCAGAAGCCACACGCTGGCGCTGCCCCTATTGCGACAAGGACAACGAGGCTGGACTGCCGGGCTACCTCGCAGGCGTCACGAAGGGCCACAAGCCTGAAATAGGTCAAATAAACTAAAATACAGCGAACATAATGGAGAATCGAAAATGAAACGTACGCTCATCGTTTGGGTCGCGGCTGCGTGGGTTGTATCGCTGGCAGGCGTCGGGTTGTGGGCCAGTCAGGTCAGGCTTGGGATTCGCGTCGTTCAGTCTCAGGTGATCTCTGGCGCCGACTTCGGGTTCCAGGCTGCTGGCCAGCCTGATGCCGCTAACGGATTCGTGGCAGGCCACCTCGTCGTCAAGATTGACGGCAAGTGGATCGAGGCACGGATCGCAGAAAAATAGGGGTCGCTGAGGGTGGGCCAGTCCAGAACGGGCCCACCCGTCCGGCGAAATAGCCGGAATTGACTTCATGCGACTGGTTGAGGATGGGTGGAAGCGAGACCAGATTGAGGCGTCCAATGGCTGGCAGACCATATGACCCGTGGAATCCTGGAATTAGATCGCCCGAGGTTTGGCTGGAGGAACGTCGAAAGTCGATCAGGACAGCAGCCGATGTCGCTGTAGTGGTAGGAGTCCTAGCTTCGCTGCTGATCGGGGCTTGGCAGATCCGAGGGAGTCGAATCGCCCTAGAGTTGAGTCAACGTCCACTAGTGCTCTCGACTGGTGAGGCCCACTGGCTGACAGGCACTCCTGCGAGTGGCACCAGACCGGCTGCGACTCTCACCTTCAAGAACATGGGCCATGGTCCCGCCGTGGAATTGGTAATAACTGCGGCGGCCTTCATTGCGCAGGACCTAGAGACAGCCAGACTGCTTGAGACGAGTGCCATAACCCCTCTTATTAGAATTGGAATCATCGGCGCTGGCGCTGAGACGGTAATTCGGGCCGTGCTGACAGAGGCGATTTCAGTGCGTAACATGAACGACCTCTGGAATCGTCAGAAGAAGTTCTTCATAGTCGGAAGGCTCGTCTACAAGGATATTTTCGGCAACGTGTGGCCGCAAACCTACTGCACAAGGTGGTTACCCCCCCAAGGCGGAGCTTTTGATCCGGGGACAGGCGACTGGGTTAATTGCGATGAACCCGGTTAGCCAACTTATTATTACCTCGGTAGGCGTCAGCTTCGAGCCAGCGATTCATCCAGACCGAACCAGTGCACCCCCGCCACTCCTTGGTGGCGATGTTCCACGTGGAACACCTCCGGACTGAAGCAGGGAGTCAAAGCGCCATGTGTTTTGGCCCCTCCACCTGGCCGGTAGAGCCGTCGCCAGCCGGCCAATTCCGCTTGACCGCTCGGAACGCCCAGCCGACAATGCATAAACCAGTCGATTGGCTACATTTGGCTAAATGACCAAACAAGGCAACATCATCGCCGTCGCCAACCAAAAAGGCGGCGTCGCCAAGACCACCACCGCCATCAATCTCGGCGCCTCGCTGGCGATGGCGAATCAACGCGTCCTGCTCGTCGATCTCGATCCGCAGGCCAATCTCACGAGCGGCGTCGGCCTCAAAGGCCAGGCCGGACCCGCGGGCACCATCTACGACGCGCTCATGGACGATCAGCGCGACACCTGGCAGTCGCGCGACTTCGTCGTCGCGACCACGGTCGATCACCTATCCCTGATTCCCGCTGATCGCAATCTGACCGGCGCCGAAATCGAACTGGTCAATGCGACCGGGCGCGAGCATCGTCTTCGCCGCCTTCTCGACGCGCTGCGATCCGATTTCGACGTCATCTTCATCGATTCGCCGCCGTCGCTCGGCCTGCTCACCCTGAACGCGCTCGTCGCCGCCGATTCGGTGCTCGTCCCGCTCAACTGCGAGTACTTCGCGCTCGAGGGCATCGCCGAATTGCTCTCCACACTCGACCGCGTGCGCGAAGCGCTCAATCCGACGCTCGCGCTCGAAGGCGTGCTGCTCACGATGTATGACGACCGCACGAATCTGGGACAGCAGGTCAGCGCGAACATCCGCGAATACTTCGGCGACCGCGTCTATCGCACCGTGATCCCCCGCAACGTCCGTCTCGGCGAAGCGCCGAGCCATGGCGTGCCGGTGATCCTCTATGACGCGCGCTCGCGCGGCGCCGAAGCGTATGTCACGTTCGCGCACGAGTTCGCGAACCGCCGCCTGGCCGCCGCGCAAGCGGCCAATGGTGCCGGACAGTGACGACATGACTTTCATCGCCGTCTTGGAGGCCCGTCATGGTTGAGAAACGTCCCGCGCTTGGCCGCGGACTCGGCGCACTTATTCCGTCGGCTACGCCGCAGCCGCCGCTCCGCGAGCGCGACACGACCCGCGCGCCCGCCGACCTGGACATCGATCTGCTCTCGCCGAACCCGAGTCAGCCGCGCGTGCAGATGGACGATGCGCGCCTCGACGAATTGGCGCAGTCGATTCGCGCGCACGGTGTCATTCAGCCAGTGCTCGTCCGCAAAGCCGGCGATCGCATCGAGATCGTCGCCGGCGAACGCCGCTGGCGCGCGGCGCAACGCGCGGGCCTCCTCAAAGTGCCCGTCGTCTATCGCGACATCCCGGACGACAAAATGCTGGAGGTCGCGCTGATCGAAAACATCCAGCGCGAGGATCTGAATCCGATCGAAGAGGCGCAGGCCTACCGGCGGCTGACCGACGACTTGCACCTGTCGCAGGAAGCGATCGCCGCCAGCGTCGGCAAAGATCGCGCGACCGTGTCGAATTACATGCGCCTGCTCAAACTGCCCGCGGAAGTGCGGAATGAGCTGGCGTCGGGTGCCTTGTCGATGGGCCACGCCCGCGCGCTGATCACGCTGCCGACCGAGGCCTCACAGCGCAGCGTCGCGCGTGAGGTCGTCGCGCGCGGCCTGTCCGTGCGGGAAACAGAAACGTTGGTGCGGCACGAAGTTTCGCCGTCCGTTCCGCCCGAGCCCAAGCGCCTCGACCCCAACACGCGCGCGGCGGAAGACCGCCTCAAGGTCGCCCTCGGCACCACGCACGTGCGGATCATCCGGAAAGGCCAGGGCGGCCGCATTGAAATCGATTTCGCGAACGAAGAAGAGCTGCAGCGGGTGTACGAGAAGATAACGGATTGAGGAAGGGCAAAGCCTTTTTCCCTCCCCCTTCCCTTTGCCCTTTGCCCTCTGCCCTTTGCCCTCTACTATCTCTTCAGATGTCCAAACGCCTCACCGAATATGCCGATTGCGCCGGCTGCGCCAGCAAGGTGGACGCGTCGGTCCTGAGCGAGCTGACGGCGGGCTTGCCCCGGCAGGACGATCCGCGCGTGCTCGTCGATTTCCGCACGGCGGATGACGCGGGCGTCTACCGGTGGACGGAACGCTCGGCGCTCGTGCAGACGGTCGATTTCTTCACGCCGATCGTCGACGACCCCTACGACTTCGGACAGATCGCCGCCGCCAATGCGATGAGCGATGTGTATGCCATGGGCGGCCAGCCGCGCACGGCGCTGGCCATCACCGCCTTGCCCAAGACCGGCGGCCCCGCCGCTGATGTGATTCGCGAGATCTTCCGGGGCGGCGCGGACCTGCTGAAAGCCGCCGGTGTCTCGCTGCTCGGCGGCCATACGGTGACCGACCCGGAAATCAAGTTCGGCTATTCGATCACCGGCGAAGTGGACCCGGACCGCATTCTCACCAACGCCGCGGCCCGGACGGGGGACGTCTTGATCCTCACCAAGCCCCTCGGAACCGGGATCATCGTCCGTGCCCGGCGGTTCGGGCAGGGGACCGACGAGTATCTGGCCGCGGCGGTGCAGTCGATGAAGGCGCTCAATGATGTGGCGGCTGCCGCCTCGCGCAGCCTGGCCGCAGGCGCCGTCAGTGCCTGTACGGACGTCACCGGGTTTGGCCTGGCTGGCCACGCCAGCGAGATGGCGCAGGCCAGCGGGGTGACGCTCGAGATTGAGGCCGCGAGCCTGCCGGCACTGCCGGGCGCGTTGGCGCTGGCCAGGGAATTCCTGCCCTGCGGGGGCCGCGCCAACCTCAAGTTCTACACGGGATTCCAGGCCAGCTCCTCCGTCCCGCTCGAATGGCAGCTCCTGTGTCAGGACCCGCAGACATCCGGAGGCCTCCTGCTGGCGATTCGGCCTGACCTGGCTGCGGATTTCGAGCGGCAGCTGGCCTTAGCGGGTGTTCAGGCGGCGGCGATTGGCCGCGTCGGCGCCCCGCGCCCCGGCCCAGCGGTCGCCAGCGCCGGATTAATCCATGACAACGCCCCCTTAGTACGGCTTTCGTAAGGGTTTGGCGCGATTCCAGCCTTGCCGGCCCTACCTCCCGAATGGTATAAATTGACGTTTTGCTGAGGCGTCATCCGCCGTTTCCGGGTGACTGGCCCAGCATAGCCACCACATCTTCAGCCTCGTGACATCACCATTGGCCTCTGACACACGTGTTGACTCGACCCGCAGGGTCCGGCCGGGAACTGTGGGAGCCTGCTCATGAAGGGCGGTCGTGCGGCCCGGCGTTATGCCGCCGCGCTCTTTGACGTCACGCACAAGAGCGGATCAGTGGAGGCCGTGGGGCAGAGCCTCGCGCAACTCCAGGCACTCATCAGCGGGCATCCGGAATTGAGCCGCGCGCTCGCGTCGCCGGCGATCCCGGCGACCGTCAAGCGCGACATCCTGCTCGCGGTCGTCGACGCGGTCGGCGGCGTCCCCGCCGAGATCCGCCGAATGCTCGCGATGCTGGCGGATCGGGATCGGCTGGCAGAGCTGCCCGAGCTGGCGGCGGCGTTCGCGCTGCGGCTCATGGACGCCAAACGCATTCTGCAGGCCGATGTCGTTACCGCGGTGCCGCTGTCCGACGCGAGCCGGGCGGCGCTGACCGAGGCGCTCGGCCGTGCCACGGGCAAGTCCGTATCCATCACCGAGCGCGTGGACCCGGCGATTATTGGCGGCGTCATCGCGAAGGTCGGCAGCTTTGTCTACGACGCGAGCCTGATGCGGCAGCTCGAGCGGATGCGCGATACGCTGACGGCTGGCCAAGGCAGCTAACAACTAGCAACTAGCAACGAACAACTAACAAGCAGCGCGCCCCGGCGGACGGCCGACACGCAGACGAACCCCATGCAGATCAAAGCCGAAGAAATCTCCAAGATCATCCGCGACCACATCGGCAACTATTCGGTCGGCGTGGACGTGGCCGAAGTCGGGACGGTCATTTCCTGCGGCGACGGGATCGCCCGCATCCATGGCGTCGAACGCGCGATGGCCGGCGAAATGCTGGAGTTCCCCAAGGGGCTCTACGGCATTGCGCTGAACCTCGAAGAAGAAAGCGTCGGCGCGGTGTTGCTCGGCCAGTCCGAGGACATCAAGGAAGGCGACACCGTCAAGCGGACGGGCCGCATCATTTCCGTGCCGGTCGGCGACGAGATCATCGGGCGCGTCGTCAACGCGCTGGGCCAGCCGATCGACGGCAAGGGCCCGATCGCGTCGAAGCAGTTCTCGCCGATCGAGCGCCTGGCGCCCGGCGTCGTGGATCGCTCGCCCGTCAAGGAGCCGCTGCAGACGGGCCTCAAGGCCATCGACGGCATGGTGCCGATCGGCCGCGGCCAGCGCGAGCTGATCATCGGCGACCGGCAGACCGGCAAGACGGCTGTCGCGGTCGACACGATCATCAATCAGCGCGGTCTCGGCGTCATCTGCATCTACAACGCCATCGGCCAGAAGCAGTCGACGGTCGCGCAGGTCGTCAAGACGCTCGAAGCCGCCGGCGCGATGGAGTACACCGTCGTGGTCGCGGCCGGCGCGTCCGACCCGGCGCCGCTGCTCTACATCAGCCCGTACTCGGCGTGCACGATTGGCGAGTACTTCCGCGACACGGGCCGCCATGCGCTGTGCGTGTACGACGACCTGTCGAAGCACGCGCAGTCGTACCGTGAAATCTCGCTGCTGCTGCGGCGCCCGCCGGGCCGTGAGGCATACCCGGGCGACGTCTTCTACCTGCATTCACGCCTGCTGGAGCGCGCGGCGAAGGTCAAGGCCGAGCTCGGCGGCGGATCGCTGACGGCGCTGCCGATCATCGAGACGCAGGCCGGCGACCTGTCCGCTTACATTCCGACGAACGTCATCTCGATCACCGATGGCCAGATCTTCCTCGAGTCGGATCTGTTCAATCAGGGCATTCGTCCAGCCATCAACGTCGGCAACTCGGTGTCGCGCGTCGGCGGCTCGGCGCAGATCAAGGCGATGCGCCAGGTGGCCGGCAGCTTGCGCCTGGATCTGGCGCAGTACCGCGAACTGGCCGCGTTTGCGCAGTTCGGCAGCGACCTCGACCCGGCCACGCAGAAGCAGCTCAACCGCGGCAAGCGCCTGGTGGAAATCCTCAAGCAGCCGCAGTACCAGCCGCTGCCCGTCGCCAAGCAGGTCGCCATCATCTACGCGGCGACGAACGGGTATCTCGACGCCATCGCCGTCGAGAAGCTGCGCGACTACGAGGAAGGGCTGTATCGGTTCCTCGACACCAGCTATCCGCAGGTGCTGGGGTCCATCGCCGAGAAGAAGGCGCTGGACGACGAGATCAAGGCGGCGCTGAATGCCGCGCTCGGCGAGTACAACCAGCAGTTCACGGCGGCGTCCACGACGGCGGCCTAGCGTATGCCATCACTGATTGACATGCGCCGGCGCATCCGCGCCGTCAAGTCGACGCAGCAGATTACGAAGGCGATGAAGATGGTCGCCGCGTCGAAGCTGCGCCGCGCGCAGGAAAAAGTGGTGGCCACGCGGCCGTACGCGCGCGAAGCGCGGCGCGTGCTCGAGAGCATCGCCGCCCGCGTCGATCAGACGGCGCATCCGCTGCTCGTGCGGCGGCCCGGCGCCGAGGCTGGCGCGACGCTGCTCATCGTGATCAGCGCCGATCGCGGCCTGTGCGGCAGCTTCAACACGAACATCATCAAGGCGGCGGGCGCGTTTCTGCGCGAGCACGCCGGACGGTCGACATCGTTCGGCCTGGTCGGCCGGAAGGGCCGCGACATGCTGAGCCGATGGGGCATCCCCGTCCGGTTCGAGCACGTCAATCTGCCCAAGACCATCGGCTTTGCCGAGGCGGAGATCATTGCGAAGGCGGCCATCACGGAATTTACCGAGGGCCGCGTCGACAGCGTGCAGCTCATCTACAACGAGTTCAAGTCGGTGATCCAGCAGCGGATCGTGATCGAGCAGCTGCTGCCGTTCGCGCCGATCACCCCGGCCGCAAAGCCGGCGGCGGGCGAGACGACTGAATATCTGTACGAACCGTCGGCCGAGCGGATTTTCGACGTCCTGCTGGTCGAACTCATCGAGGCGCAGATTCTGCGCGCGCTGGTCGAGTCGAACGCCGCGTTCTATGCCGCGCAGATGACGGCGATGGACGCCGCGACGCGCAACTCGGCGGACATGATCGAAAGCTTGACGCTGACGATGAACAAGGTGCGCCAGGCGGCGATCACGCGAGAGATTATCGAAGTGGTGTCGGGCGCGCAGGCGTAGGGGACGGGTACGACAGCTACGACGGGTACGGCAGGTACGACACTTTCGAACTTCGAAGGGTTTGAACTTCGAAGTTCCGCGGAGCGGAACTAATGGCAGTGGCAACAGCAACGAAGGTCGGCAAGGTCGTCCAGGTCATCGGGCCGGTTGTGGACATTGAATTCGCGGGCGGGGCGCTCCCGGCGATCTACAACGCCGTGCGCGTCACGGGAAAGTCCGGCGATGACGCGATCGACATCATCGTGGAGGTCGAGCAGCACCTCGGTGAGAACCGGGTGCGCACCGTCGCGATGAAGCCGACCGACGGTCTGCAGCGCGGCATGACGGCCGAGGATCTCGGCGAGCCGATCTCGATGCCCGTGGGCCCGGGCACGCTGGGCCGCGTGTTGAACGTGCTCGGCGAGCCGGTGGACTTCCCGGATCGCCCGGTGCCATGCGAGCAGCGGTGGCCGATTTTCAGGCCCGCGCCGACCCTCGAAGAGCAGTCCACCGAGCTCAAGATGTTCGAGACCGGGATCAAGGTCATCGACCTGGTCGAACCGTTTCTCCAGGGCGGCAAGATCGGGCTGTTCGGCGGCGCCGGTGTCGGCAAGACCGTCATCATCCAGGAACTGATCCACAACATCGCCGTCAAGCACGGCGGCGTGTCGGTGTTCGGCGGCGTCGGCGAACGCACGCGCGAAGGCAACGACCTCTGGCTCGAGTTCCAGGAGAGCGGTGTCATCGACATCAACGATCCGTCGAAGTCCCGCGCCGCGCTCATCTACGGCCAGATGACGGAGCCGCCGGGCGCGCGCCTGCGCGTGGCCCTGTCGGCGCTGACCGTGGCCGAGTACTTCCGCGACGCGGAAGGCAAGGACGTGCTGCTGTTCATCGACAACATCTTCCGGTTCACGCAGGCCGGTTCGGAAGTCTCGGCGCTGCTCGGCCGCATGCCGTCGGCCGTCGGCTATCAGCCGACGCTGCTCTCGGAAATGGGCCAGTTGCAGGAGCGCATCACGTCGACCCGCAAGGGTTCGATCACGTCGGTGCAGGCGATTTACGTGCCGGCCGACGACTACACCGACCCCGCGCCGGCGACGACCTTCGCGCATCTCGACGCGACCACGAACCTCTCGCGCGCCATCGTCGAGCTCGGCATCTATCCGGCCGTCGATCCGCTGGCGTCCACGTCGCGCATCCTCGACCCGCGCATCATCGGCGACGAGCACTACAACGTCGCGAAGCAGGTCAAGCAGATCCTGCAGCGCTACAAGGACCTGCAGGACATCATCGCGATCCTCGGCATCGACGAGCTCTCGGAAGACGACAAGCTGACGGTCTCGCGCGCGCGCAAGATCCAGAAGTTCCTGTCGCAGCCGTTCTTCGTCGCCGAGCAGTTCACGGGCATGAAGGGCGCGTACGTCCCGATCGCCGAGACGGTCCGCGGGTTCAAGGAGATCGTCGCGGGCAAGCACGACGGCATTCCGGAACAGTTGTTCTACATGGCCGGGACGATCGACGACGTGATCGAGCGCCACCAGAAAGCGAAGTAGACGCGGACCATGGCGCTGCCCCCGCACATCCGGCTCGTGTTCGTGACGCCCGAGCGCGAGATCGTCCACGACGACGTGGACGAGGTCGAGCTGCCAGGCGAGGACGGCGATTTCGGCGTCCTGCCGGGCCACGCGCCGCTGCTGGCCGCGCTCCGCAACGGGCCGATGTGGTACCGCAAGGGACGCGAAATGTCGCATGCGTTCGTCGGCGGCGGCTTCGCCGAAGTGGTCGGCGATCGGGTCTCCGTCCTCGCGCCCGTCGCCGAGCGGGCCGAAGACATCGACCGCGCGCGCGCGGAAGCCGCGAAGCGCAAGGCCGAAGCCGTCCTCGCGTCACCGGTCGTCGACATCGACCTCGAGCTCGCCCGCATCGCCCTGCTGCGCGCCATCACCCGGCTGCACGTGTCCGAACAGATCCGACGGCATTCCTGATATTCATGATGAAGCTTTCCTCCGCCGTGCTCTCCCATCCCGGACTGCGGCGGGAGGCCAATGAGGATTCGGTCTGCGCCCGCAAGGACCTGGGCCTGTACATCGTCGCCGACGGCATGGGCGGCCACGCCGCCGGCGAGGTGGCGTCGCGGCTGGCGTCGCAGGTGATCGAAACCTTCATCAACGACACGCGTGAGGCGGACGTGAACACCACGTGGCCGTTTCCGTACGACGTGAATCTCAGCCTGGATGGCAACCGCCTGACGGCGGCGTTCCGGCTGGCCAATCGCCGCCTGACCACCGCGATGGAAGGCGACGAAGCGTTGCGGGGCATGGCCACGACGGCCGCCGCGTTCCTCGCCAACAAGGGCAAGCCCGTCGTCGCGCACGTCGGCGACAGCCGCGTGTACCTGTTTCGCGACGGCGAGCTGACGCAAGTCACCCAGGATCATTCGTGGGTCACCGAGCAGGTGCGCGCCGGCGTGTTGACCGAGTCCGACGCGCGGCACCATCCCTGGCGGCACGTCGTGACGCGCGCGCTGTCGGGTGGCGACGATCCGGAAGTGGACGTCCGCGAGCTCGACGTCCAGGCTGGCGATCGCGTCCTGCTCTGTTCCGACGGGTTGTCGGGCGTCGTGCCGCCGGATCGGCTGGCGGGCATCGTCGGGAAAAGCGTGCCGCTCGAGCAGACGTGCCAGGACCTCATCGACGCGGCCAACGAGGCAGGCGGACCCGACAACATCACGGTGGCGATGTTGCAGGTCGATGTGGCATAACCTCGCGCAACTCCTCCGCTACCGGGGCCTCATCCAGAGCCTCGTCGCGCGCGAGCTCAAGGCGCGGTACCGCGGATCGGCACTCGGCATATTCTGGTCCTTCGGCAACCCGCTGCTGCTGCTGCTGATCTATTCCGCGATCTTCAAGTACTTCGTGCCCAACCGCGACAGCACCGTACAGCCGTACGTGCTGTTCCTTTTCTGCGGGCTCCTGCCCTGGACGTGGTTCGCCGCCTCGCTCAACGAGTCGGTGGGATCGCTGATCGCGGGCGGCAACCTGATCAAGAAAGTGCTGTTTCCGGCGGAAGTGCTGCCGATCGTCAGCGTGCTGGCGAACATGGTGCACTTCCTGCTCGGCCTGCCGATTTTGGCGGGGTTCCTTGTCTATTACGCCTACACCGGGCCGGGCGCCGCGCCGGGCACGCCCGCGATCGCCCAGGTGGCACTGCACCCGGCCGAGTTGATCTGGCTGCCGGTCGTGATTCTCATTCAACTCGTGCTGACGACCGGCCTGGCCCTGATGCTGTCGGCGCTCACCGTGCACTTCCGCGACGTCCGCGACATCCTGGCCAACTTCCTGACGTTCTGGTTTTTTGCGACGCCGATCATCTACCCGGTGCAATCGGTGCCGGGTTTGAAGCCGCTGCTCGACCTCAATCCGCTGACGCACCTGACCGTGTCGTACCAGGAGATTCTGTTCTATCCCGACAACGCCTTCGGCCACGTCTACTGGCTGCTGGTGCTGGGCGGCGTCTCGGTCGTCGTCTTCCTCGCCGGCTACTGGCTGTTCGACCGGCTGCGCGACTCCTTCGCGGAGGTCGTATGACCGTCAAGTCCGCGATTGTCCTCGACCACGTCACGAAGATCTATCGGCGCTTCGGCAGCCGGCACTTCGCGACGCTCAAAAGCGCGCTGCTGCGGCGCAGCATCCTCGAGGATCTCAAGCCAAGCGAAACGTTCTGCGCGATGAACGACGTCTCGCTGCGCGTGCCGACGGGCAGCACGTTCGGCGTGATCGGGCGGAACGGCTCGGGCAAGAGCACGGCGCTCAAGCTCGTCGCCGGCATCACCAAGCCGACGTCGGGCACGGTCACCGTCACTGGCCGGATCTCGGCGCTCATCGAGCTGGGCGCCGGCTTTCACCCGGAGATTTCCGGCCGCGAGAACGTGTTCATCAACGGCATCATGCTCGGGCTGACGAAGCGCGAAATTGAACGGCGCTTCGATGAAATCGTCGAGTTCTCCGACCTGGCGGATTTCATCGACGAGCCCGTCAAGAACTATTCGTCGGGCATGTACATGCGGCTGGGGTTCTCCGTCGCCGTGCACGTCGACCCGGAAGTGCTCCTCGTCGACGAAGTGCTCGCGGTGGGCGACGAGGCGTTTACCCACAAGTGTCTCGACAAATTCGCGGACCTCAAGCGCCGCCGCAAGACCATTCTGCTCGTGACGCATTCGCTCAACCTGGTCGAGCGGTTCTGCGACGAGGCGATGTGGCTCGACGGCGGGCGCAACGAGGCGGAGGGCGATTCAAAGCGCGTCGTCGACGCGTACATGGCGAAGGTCCAGCTCGACGAAGAGCGACAGCTGGCCACGGCCGACGTGAGAGCCCGGCAGGACGCTGACTCGGCCGCGCGCTCGCAGCCACGAGCGGCCGAGGCGGCGGGACCCACGGCCGACGTGAAGCATCTCGGCGAGGGTCGCTGGGGATCGCGCGTGGTCGAGATCTCGCAGGTCGGCCTGCTCGATCTCCACGGCCAGGCGGCGCACGTGTTTCAGGCGGGCGATCTGATGCGGATCCACCTGCGCGTGCGGGCCAGCCGGCCGGTCGATGATTTCGTCTTCGCCGTCGGGATCTTCAATGCCGAAGGCGTCTGCGTGTACGGCACGAACACGGAAATCGAGGGATTCCGTCCGCAGTCGTTGTCGGGCGACGCCGACGTGTTTCTGTACTTCGAGGCGCTCGAGCTGGTCGAAGGCACGTACAAGGTCGACGTCGCGGTCCACACGCGCGACGGCGTGCCGTACGACTACCATCGGTTGTTCTATACGTTCCGCGTCAAGTCGCGCACGAAGGACGTCGGCATCTATCGGCCGCGCCACCGGTGGGAGTTCGAAGGCCAGGTGTCGATCGCGCCGCAGGAGCCATCCTGACGCCATGATGCTCGACATTGACGAGGCCGCCGCGTTCGTCGGCAAGGCGCAGGCCAGCGGCCAGCGCGTCGTGTTCACGAACGGCGTCTTCGATCTCCTGCACCCGGGGCACGTCCGGTACCTCCAGGCGGCCCGCGCCGAGGGCGACCTGCTGGTGGTCGCCGTCAACTCGGACCGTTCCGTTCGCGCCAACAAGGGCCCGACGCGGCCGGTGATTCCCGAACGCGAGCGGGCCGAGATCGTCGGGGCCCTTCGCGTCGTGGACGCCGTCGTCATTTTTGACGACGAAACGCCGCAGGCCATCGTCGATCGACTGAAGCCCGACGTGCTCGTCAAAGGCGCCGACTGGGCCGCCGATGCGATCGTCGGCCGCGAAACGGTCGAAGCCCGCGGCGGCCGGGTGGTGCGCGTCCCGATCGAACAGGGCTGGTCGACTTCGGCGATTATTAAGAAGGCCCAGTCCGTTCCAGGCCGGTAGCCGGTCGCGATGCTCCAACACACCTCTTCGCTCGCCCTGCGGGCATTGTTCAAGGCCGCCGCGTCCCAAAGCGGACTCGGCCGGTCCCGCTCGATGCTCACCGGCCTTTCGCCGGCTGCGCTCGCGTACCACGTCGCAGTCGTCGCGGAAGACGGGCCGGTCGTCGTGGTGGTGCCGACGGATGCGGCCGTCGAGCAGCTCGTGAGCGACGCACGGTTCTTTCTTGCCAATATCGGAGGATTGACCGCGGCCGACGTCGACCGCGCGGTGTTGCGGTTTCCATCGCAGGAAGTCGATCCGTACCGCGGTCTGCTGCCGCACCTTGAAGTGGCATCGGCCCGCGCGTCGGCGCTCCACGGGCTGGCGAGCGGCACGGCGCGGCTGGTCGTCGCCTCGGCGCGCGCGTTACTCCCGCGATTGTCCGATCCGGCCGCGCTTGCCGCCGCCGGCCTGCGGCTTGGGCCGGGGCAGGAGATCGCGCCGCGCGACCTGGGCGAACGGCTCGTGCTTGCCGGTTTCTCGCCGGAAGATCCCGTGGACGAACACGGCGAGTTCTGCGTGCGCGGCGGCATCGTTGATTTCTATCCCTCGAGCGATGCCCAACCGGTGCGCCTGGAGTTCGTCGGCGACATCATCGAATCGATCCGGCGGTTCGACGCCGCCACACAGCGATCGTTGACCGCGCTCGACCAGGTGCTGGTGACGCCGCAGCGCGAACTGCTGCCCGACGGCGCCAGGCCTGACGATCCGGATGGATTCGATCGATCGTCGACCTTCATCGACTACGTGCGCTCGGCCGGGGCCGGCGTGATTGTCTGCGAGCGCGACGACGTCGTCGAACGCGTGACGGCGCTCGAAGAACAATGGCGATCCACGGAAACGGATCTGTCGGCGCGCGGGCGCGTGGTGCCGGTGTTCGAGGCAATCGCCGTCGCCGCGCCCACGATCGCCGAATGGCTGAACGCCGGCCGGCAGATTACCGAGTTGGCCATAGACCCGCCTTCGTCCCCTGCGGGGACTTCGGCGGGGCAGGCGTCGGATCCGCCGCCGGAACTGATCGCGGCGGCTCCTCCGCCTGGCGATCACGTCTCAGCACGGCCTGCGGCCGCCTTCCACGGGCGCATCGGCGACTGGGTGGAGGAGATCCGCGCAGGCCGGGCGGACGGCGACCGCATCGTGTTCGTCGCCGCATCCCCGGGCCGGGCCGAGCGCACGATCGAGCTGCTGGCCGACTACGACATCCGCGCGCGGCCGGTGGCCGACGCGGATGCGCTCGAGCACGCGGCCGTCCTCGTGACGATTGGCCAGCTGTCGCACGGCTTTCATCTGCCGGCGGCGCACTTGCGCGTGTACGCCGAAAGCGATCTATTCGAGGAGGAGCGCCGCCCGCACGAGCGCCGCCGGTCCGCGAGCCGCGCGTTCCTCTCGGACTTCCGCGATCTCAAAGTCGGCGATCTCGTGGTCCACGTCGACAACGGCATCGGACGGTTTGTCGGCCTGAAGAAGATCGCCATCCCGGGTAGTCCGGAGGAACTGGAGTTCATGGAACTCCGGTATGCCGGCGACGACAAATTGTTCGTCTCGCTCGAGCGCCTGGATCTCGTGCAGAAGTACACGGGTGGCGCCACGCCGGCGCTCGACAAGCTCGGCGGCGCGACGTGGGAAAAAGCCAAGACCCGCGTCAAGAAGGCGATGCGCGACATGGCGGAAGAGCTGCTCAAGCTCTACGCCGCCCGCAAGGCCGTCGCCGGCCATGCCTTTGCGCCCGACACACACTGGCAGCAGGAGTTCGCCGACGCGTTCGAGTACGACCTGACGCCGGACCAGACGACGGCAATCGCCGACATCACGCGCGACCTCGAATCGCCGACGCCGATGGACCGGCTCCTGTGCGGCGACGTCGGCTACGGCAAGACCGAAGTGGCGATGCGCGCCGCCTTCAAGGTCGTGATGGAAGGCAAGCAGGTCGCGTTCCTCGCGCCGACGACCGTCCTGGCATTTCAGCACCTGCGGACGATCAGGGAACGGTTCGCCGGTTTTCCTGTGAAAGTGGACATGCTGAGCCGCTTCCGCACGAAAGGCGAGCAGAAGGAAACGCTCGGGCACCTCGCATCCGGCCAGCTCGACATCGTCGTCGGTACGCATCGCCTGTTGTCGAAGGACGTGTCCTTCCGCGATCTCGGCCTGCTGGTCGTCGATGAAGAGCAGCGCTTTGGCGTGGCCCACAAAGAGCGCATCAAGCAGATCCGCCGCAAGGTGGATGTGTTGACGATGACGGCGACGCCGATTCCGAGGACGCTGAACATGTCGCTCGCCGGCATCCGCGACATGTCAGTGATCGAGACGCCGCCGCGCGATCGGCTGTCGATTCAGACCCAGGTCGTCAAGTTCGACGCGCAGGCGATCGGGCGCGCCATCCGCACCGAACTCGAGCGGGGCGGACAGGTCTTTCTCGTTCACAACCGCGTCGAGTCGATTCATTCGATCGCGAGCCTTGCCGCCCGTCTCGTCCCCGAGGCGCGGATCACCGTCGGCCACGGCCAGATGAGCGAAGACGAGCTCGAGCGCGTGATGATGGACTTCGTCACGCACAAGTACGACGTGCTGGTCGCCACGACGATCGTCGAGAACGGCCTCGACATTCCGAACGCGAACACGATCATCATCAACCGCGCCGATCGCTACGGCCTGGCGCAGCTGTATCAGCTGCGCGGACGCGTCGGCCGATCGGATCGGCGCGCCTATGCCTATCTGCTGATTCCGCCGGACCAGACGTTGTCGCCCGTGGCGCGCCGGCGGCTGGCCGCCATTCGGGAGTTCAGTGACCTCGGCAGTGGATTCCGCATCGCGGCGCTCGATCTCGAAATCCGCGGCGCCGGCAACCTGCTCGGCGGCGAACAGAGCGGGCACATCGAGGCCGTGGGCTTCGACATGTACATGAAGCTGCTCGAGGACGCGGTTCGCGAGATCAAGGGCGAGGACCTGGCCGACGATCGGCGCGCGACGATCAATCTCAAGATCGACGTGCGCGTGGACGAGCAGTACATCCCCGACATGAACCAGCGGCTCTCCGCCTATCGACGCATGGCCAGTGCGCGGGCGCTGGAGGAAGTCGATCGGCTGCTCGAGGAGCTGCAGGATCGGTACGGGCCCACGTCCGCGTCCGTGCTGAATCTCGCGCAGCATGCGCGCATCCGCGTGATTGCCGATCTCATCGGGCTCGACAGTCTCGAGCGCGATGGCGGCGCGGTCGTGCTCAAGTTCCGGCAGGACGCCAAGGTCGACCCGGTCGTGTTGATGAACCTGGTCAGGAGCCGGCCCGACCTGACGTTGCTGCCGCCGGCGGTTCTGCGGCTGTCGCTGACCCCCTCGGCCACCGCGGCGCCCGCCCATGCGCCCATGGCCGGGAAGGGCCGAGGGAGACCGGCCGAATCAGGCTCGGCGGCGTCGGACAGATCGGGAGGCCGTTCCTGGTGGACGGCCCGGGCGTCCACTGGCGTGGCGCCCGGTTTCAGCCGGGACCGCATGCTGGCGGAAGAGCCCGACGACCCGTCAGCGCCCGGTGGATTGTTCGAACGGCTCGGCGAGCTGCTGGATCAGTTGAGCCACAGCCTCTTGACGGGCTAAAATATTGATTCCGAGTCACTTGCGGCCACGGCGCGGCCGTCCGCATCAGAAGCGAGTTCCTATGAAGCGTATTGCTGTCGCCGTCGTGGCCCTGCTGGCCCTCAGCGCGTTTGGCCATCCGGTGCGCGCGCAGAAGAGCACCATCATCCAGAAGGTCATCGTCAAGGTGAACGGCGAGATCTTCACGCAGACTGAGCTCGAGTTCGAGCAGATCATGGCGCTCAAGCAGGACGACAAGGTCGTCGAGAATGCCGATTCGCTCAAGGACGCCGCCCTGATCGCCGCCCTGGAGCCCATCACGCCCAAGGTGCTGGTCGCCGCCGTCGACGAGCTGCTCATCGTGCAGCACGGCCGCGAGCTGGGCGTGAAGTTCACGGACGAGCGGTTCAAGGACGCGCTCGATCAGCTCAAGAAGACCAATCAGGAGCAACTCGACAAGTACGCCAAGGAAAAGAATGTCACCGCGGACCAGGCGTTCCAGGCCGCGCTCAAGGCCGAGGGCATCACGCTCGCCCAGCTTCGCGTGAACGTCGAGCGCGCGTTTTTCAAACAGGTGGTCGTGCAGCGCGAGCTTCAGAAGAGCATGACGCTCACGGAAGAAGAGGCGCGGCAGTACTACAACGCGCACCTGGGTGAATTCATGAAGCCCGCGACGGTGTCGGTCCGCGAACTCTTCGTGAATGTCCCGACGGCGACGGTCGGCGGCCAGACCGCGGTCAGTGTGGGGGCCGACGAGGAAGCGAAGGCGAAGATCACGGCCGCGCGCGAGCGCGCGCTCAAGGGGGAGGATTTCGCGAAGCTCGTGGCCGAGCTTTCGGATTCGCCGACCAAGTCCAGCGGAGGCCTCATGGGCCCGGTGCCGCAGACCGATCTCAACCCGATCATCGCGGCGGCGATCCAGAAGCTGAAGCCCGGCGAAATCAGCGAACCGCTTCGGCGCGCCGGCGGCTACCAGCTCCTGAAGCTCGAAACGAAGGTCGACGCGGAACCCGAATCGCTCGACAAGTCGAAAGACGCGATCGCCGAGAAGATCCTCAGGAGCCGGGAGCAGGTCGAAATCTCCCGATTCATCCAGAAACTGCTCACGCAGGCCGTGATCGAGTGGAAGGACGACACCTACAAGAAGATGTACGAGGCTGAGCGCGCCGCGCAGCTGAAGATGGCGTCCGGCGGCAAGGTCGGGCACTGACCCGACCGCCTTCGCCAAGGCTTCGGCGCGACAGGCTCCGCCTTCGCCGGGGCTACGGCGCGCGGAGCGGAGCGAAGCAACCACACCCATGACCCGTATCGGATCCATCGAACTGACCGACCCGGTCGCGCTGGCGCCGATGGCCGGCATGACGGACACCGCCTTCCGGCGGCTCGTCAAACGCAAGGGCGGGTGCGGGCTCGTCGTGACGGAGATGGTCTCGTCCGAGGGCCTCGTCCGCGGCATTGACCGCACGCTCGAATACGCCGAGTACACCGAGGAAGAGCGGCCCGTCTCGATTCAGATTTTCGGCGGCGATCCCGCGGTCATGGCGGATGCCGCGCAGGTCGTCGAGGCCATGGGCGCCGATGTCATCGACATCAACATGGGGTGCCCCGTCCCGAAGATCGCGAAACACAACGCCGGTTGCAGCCTGATGCGCGAACCGTCGCATGCCGCGAGCGTCGTGCGCGCGATGACGAGCGCCGTGCGCATTCCGGTGACCGTGAAGATGCGCGCCGGCTGGAACGAACACGAGATCAACGCCCCGACGCTGGCGCGCATGGTCGAGGATGCGGGCGCGGCGGCGATCGCCGTGCACGGCCGCACCGCCGCGCAGTCGTACTCGGGTGAATCCGATTGGTCCCTGATTGCGCGTGTCGCCGAGAGCGTCAGTATTCCGGTGTTCGGTTCCGGCGATTGCGTCGAGCCCGGGCACATCGTCGACCGCCTCTCGAACCACGGCGTCGGCGGCGTGCTGGTCGGCCGCGGCGCGTTGCGCAATCCGTGGATCTTTGCCCAGGCCTCGGCGGCGGCGCGAGGTCTGGCGCCGGTTCAGGCCTCACGCGCCGATCGCGGCCAGTTCCTGCTCGACTACATCGATCTGCTGCTGGTTGAACGCGTGGACGAAGCTGAGGGTTTTCGGCATCAGGCGCCAGCGGCCGGCGCCGAGGCTGGATCGCACACCGCGGCCGCGCCGGCCCGCGGCCACGACCGTTGGGTCATCAACAAGCTGCGGGCGCTCTGCTCCTGGTACACCAAGGGGTTCGAAGGCGGCGGCCACCTTCGGGTGTCGATCAACTCGGCCGAGTCGATCGACCACCTCAGGGACATCATCGCGAACTTTTTCTCGCCAGTAACATCCCTGAGATAAATACGTTCTGTCGTTAGACCAATATTATTTGGTCTTATAGCCTATCGTTTGGGCCCACCCGGCTTCTTCGGCCGCCACGGCCGATTGCCTCCCCAAGCGCCCTTTGGCTTCCGATCGTCGCGTGGGCGCTCAGCGCGTCCGGCGCCATTCGATCGTGGTGCGGGCCGATCGCCTGGCGGCCGACCGCTTGGCGGCCGATCTCCCCGCGGTCGGTCTCCAGGCGGCCGATTTGGCGGGGGGCGGTCTCCGCGCGGCCGGTCGCGCTCGCGCCAGTCCGGTCGGCTGCGATTCGCGCCGCCGCTCCCGCCTGGTCGATCGTCGCGCGGTCGATCCTTGTCGTGCGAACCACCTGGCGGCCGATCGCCGCGTGGCCGATCGTCGCGCGGGCGGTCGCGCCAGTTCGTTCGCGGCCGGTCGCCAGGCGGCCGGTCGCTCCTGGGCCGATCTTTGCCTTGCCAGCCCGGTCGACTCTGTCCGTCGCGCGGCGGCCGATCGCGGCCGTCCCCGCGCGGTGGTCCGCCAGGCCGATCGCCGCGCCAGTTTCCGCGCGGCCGATCGCCACCGGGCCGATCGCCACCAGGCCGATCGCCGCCAGGTCGATCGCCACGAGGTCGATCCGTCCCGCGCCAGTCGCCGCTCGGCCGATCGCCTCGAGGTTTGCTGTCGCGCGGCCCATCCCAGGGCTTCTTCGGACGCCACGGCCGATCTGCCTTCGGTGGACCGCTCGCCGCCGGCGGACGTCGACTCTCCGCTCCGCTCGAATCTCCACGCGGCCGATCTTCACGCGGCCCGCCCTCACGCGGCCCGTCCCACGGCTTCTTCGGACGCCACGGCCGATCCATCTTCGGCAGCCCGTCCGGCGGCGCAGACCCACCGCTCCGTCCTTCCGCTCCGCCTTCTCCGCCCCCGTCCGCTCCGGGACCTCCGTCCCCTCCGCGTCCTTTGTACCCGTGCTTCTCTTTGTACCGAGCGCGCTTCTGATCTCTTGAAATCACATACTTCGCGCGAGGATCCTTATGATCCCCGCCGGGCCGCCAGTCCCGCCCCCGCCTGGGCGCAGGCGTTTCGCGGCGCGCCATCAGCGCGTCGCGGGCTTCGTCCGGTCCCGTCCAGAGGCGGCCACGCTCGAACCACTTCAGTTCGACGTTCGGTTGCGTGCGTTTGAGCTGCGTCAGCGTCGGGACCAGGTCCTCGCGTTCGCGCGACCGGAACGACGTCGGCGTCTCCCCATCGACAATGACCCAGAACGAGTGTGCCGCCACGATTAGATCCGCTCCAGTCTCTTGAGTTTTTCGATGAGCGTCGTGCGCTTGAGTTGCAGGAGATCCGCCGCCTGGCTCTTGTTGCCGTCGGTCCGTTCGAGCGCGCGCTTGATCAACGCGTGCTCGAACTTCGCGACCACCTGCTCCAGATCGACGCCGGGCTCCGGCAGCACGTACTCCGCCGGGTCGACCGCGACCGGCAGCTGCTGGATCTCCGGCGGCAGGTCGGTGGCGTCAATCTGGCTGCGGCCGGGCGAGAGCGCGAATGCGCGCTCGATGACGTTCTCGAGCTGCCGGACGTTGCCGGGCCACTCGCAGGCCATCAGTGCCTGCTGCGCGTCCTGCGCGATCGTCATGCGCCCGCGCGCCGGGTTGGACTCCCGGGCAAACCGATCGAGAAAAAACTGCGCGAGGATCGGAATGTCGGCCCGCCGCTCGCGGAGCGCGGGAATCCGGACGGGGATCACGTTCAGGCGATAGAACAGATCCTCGCGAAACGACCCGTCCGCCACCATCTTCTTGAGGTCCGAGTTCGTGGCCGCGACCACCCGCACGTCCACCTTGATGGTCTGCGAGTCGCCGACCCGCTCGAATTCCCGGGACTGCAGGACGCGCAGCAGTTTCGCCTGCAGCGACGGGCTCATCGTCCCGACTTCGTCGAGGAACAGCGTGCCGCGGTTGGCCTGCTCGAGCCGGCCCTGGCGATTGGCCACGGCGCCGGTGAAGGCGCCGCGCACGTGCCCGAACAGCTCGGCTTCGAGCAGTGTTTCGGGGATGGCGCTGCAATTGAGCGCGACAAACCGCTGGCTCCGCCGCGGGCTGGCGTCATGAATCGCCCGCGCCGCCAGTTCCTTGCCCGTGCCCGTTTCGCCCGTAATGAGCACCGTGCTCGACGTTGCCGAGACGGTGTGAATCAACTCGAACAGCCGCATCATGATGGGCGTCCGGCCGATGATGCTGTCGAGCTTGAACCGATCCTGAAGCTGTGCGCGCAAGTACGCGTTTTCGGACTTGAGCCGCCGCTTTTCGGAGGCCGTGTTGAGCTCGTGCAGCAGCTCCTCGAACTGGAACGGCTTGGTGATGAAGCCTTCCGCGCCGATTCGCGTGACTTCCACCGCCTCGCGCACACCGCCAAAGCCGGTGATGACGATGGCGGTGATCTCGGGATACCGGGCGAACGCTTCATCGAGCACGCGCCGCCCGTCGACGCCCGGTAACCTGAGGTCCGTAATCAGGACGTCGAACGCGAACTCGTTCAGCCGCTCCAGCGCCTCTTCACCAGTACCGGCCTGTTCGACGCGGTACCCAACGTCGCCGAGCCGTTCTGCGATCACCTGCCGGAACGCCAACTCGTCATCGACGAGAAGGAGATGCTGCTGCGCGTCGGTCATCCGTGACACCTTCTAGAAATGCGGGGGGACTTCGTCGCCCCCCTGTTCGTTCGCACGGCTCACTCGCGGATCGCGAAGACGGCCGCTGCGCTTCTAAAGTCCGTTCCAACGCCCGCCGATAGCTCAGGGCGAGGGAAGACACCGATGTTGGACCGCAAGACAGTTTCAATTCCCACGGCCTGCGAGCTCGTCGGCGTCAGTCGCCGCACCATCTATAACTGGATCGCCAGCGGCAAGATCCAGTACGTCCGCACGGCCGGCGGCTCCGTGCGCATCTTCGCCGACACGCTCTGGCGCGAGCCCGGCGGCGAACTGCGACCGCCCATCGAACTGGCCCGCTTCAGCCGTGGCGCCTGACGACCTATCGCGGACGACCGAGGCCATGGCTCCCGAAGTCGTGAGCCTCTTTCACCGACTGAACAATCAGCTCGGCGTCATCCTGGCTAACTCGGAACTGCTCGAGAACAAGCTCAGCGACGAGACCCACCGCGTCCGGGCCGCCCAGGTGGTGACGGGCGCCCTCGAGGCCATCGGGATCGTCCAGCACCTGAAACAGGCTGTTGGAGCCGGCCACTTGGAACGCGCCAAGTCATGAGGTTGACAGCCGGACGACACTCCTGAAATCCCCGCCAAGAATTTGACAATACTAGCACACGATTTCACGAACCTTCACAGTCCGACAGTCCAGCATAACTAATTTATTTTCAGTCACTTACACACAATAGGCACGTTTGGGCGACATTCGCTTTTGCTTTGTGTTGGTCCTGGCACCGCTGTTGCGAATGTCGGCATCGCGACTTCGAGCGATTTGGAGGGACCAAGAGATGCAGCGAGTGCCCCTAGCGACCGACCAGCGTGACCGTGTTGCGTCGTGTCTGCCATTTGTCGAATCGTTGGCCCGCCGGATGGCCTCGACCATGCCGCACTCCATAGACCTGGGCGACCTCGTCCAGGATGGCGTGATTGGCCTGATCGACGCCGCGCACCGGTTCGACGAGGGCCGGGGCATCAAATTCGAGACATTTGCCGAACGACGCGTGCGGGGGGCGATGATCGACGCCCTGCGCCGCGACGCCTGGCCCCGTGGCGTGCGCCGGGTGCGCCGCGAGCTGGAGGCCGCCCGCGAGCAGCTGCGCCGCGAGCTCGGCGCCGAGCCGACGCTGGCGGACCTCGCCAAGCGGGTCGGGTCCGACGTGGAACGGCTCGAGCGGACCATTCTCCGCATCACGACGATTGAATCAACGTCGCCGATGGCGAACCTCGAAGCGGTGGACAGCTCGACGCTGCCGGCCGTGATGGTGCCGAGCGAACCGTTGTCGCCGCACCGGTTGTTCGAGCAGGGCGAAATGCGCGATCGCGTGCGCAAGGCCCTCGAGCGCCTGCCGGCACGCGAACAGCGCATTATCAAGCTGTATTACTTCGACGAAGCGACGATGAAGCAGATCGGGACAGCGATTGGCGTGAACGAATCGCGCGTCTCCCAGCTGCACGCCCGCGCCATCACGCGGTTGCGCCAGGCGCTGGAAGCACAGAACACCCGGCCCGCGCCGAAACCGGCCGCGCGCCCCGTCGTGGTACACCGCCGCCGCGTCGCGGCCACCACGCGCCCGGCCGCTCCGGCCCGTCGCAGACTACGGCAGGTCGCGTAGCAACTAACAACTAGCAACTGGCAACTAACAGGTAGAGCGTCTTACCTGTTAGTTGTTAGTTGTCATTTGCTAGTTAGGCTGCTTTTCAGCCCAGAGTTTCGCGCGCGACCCTGACGAGGTCTCGCAGCCTGAACGGCTTCGGGATCCACCGGCACCCGCTTTCTTCGAGAAACCGCTCGGCTTCAGTTCCGGCGACGTCGCCCGTGACGAAGATCAGCCGCTTGCGCACATCGGGCATGTGCGCCGAGACTTCCGCGAACAGCGCCGGACCATCGACTTTCGGCATCTTCAGGTCGCAGACGATCACGTCGTAGCGCCGCTCGGCGAGGCGCGCCAGGCCTTCTTCGCCGTTTTCGGCGCGGTCGACCGTAAAGCCCTCGTCGCCGAGCGAGGCCGCCACGGCGTCGCCCAGCGCGCGTTCGTCCTCAATCACCAGTGCGCGCGCCCCTGGCGGCACCGGCGGCAGCGGACCGGTCGGCACACTCTCGGGCTGGCGCACCGCTGCGCCGCTCACGGGCAACTCGAGAAAGAACGATGCGCCACGGCCCGTGCCCGACTTCACGCTCAACCGCCCGCCATGTTCCTGCGCGATCGCATAGGCCACGGTCAAACCGAGGCCCGTGCCCTTGCCGACGGCCTTGGTCGTGAAAAATGGATCGAATACCTTGGCCTGCACGTCTTCCGCCATCCCGCTGCCGTCGTCATTGACTTCGAGAATGACGGCGTCGCGTTCGGGGTCGTGCCAGGAGCGCAGAATCAGCGTCCCGCGCCCGTGGGCGGACAGCATCGCCTGTTCGGCGTTGATGATCAGATTCAGCAGGATCTGCTGGATCTGGTGCGGGTCCGCGAAAATCGGCGGCAGTCCGGCCGCCAGCGCCTGCACGATGACGACGTTCGCGGCGCGCTGCTCGTAGGCGCGGAGCGCCAGCGTCTCGCGTACGACCTGATTCAGTTCGACGGTCGTGCGCGTCGTGTGACGCTTGCGCGCGAACGTCTGCAGGTTGCGGACGATGCGTGCCGCGCGGTCGGCGGCGTTATGGATGGCGTCGAGGTCGCGCCGCGTGATGTCGTCGAGTGTCCGGCCGGCGAGGCGCTCGGCGCACGCGAGGATCGTGGCCAGCGGGTTGTTCAGTTCGTGCGCGACACCGGACATGGTCTGGCCGAGCGAGGCCAGTTTTTCGGCCTGCACGAGCTGCTGGTACATGTCGCGCGCCTGGTCCTGCAGTTTCTTGCGTTCGGTGACGTCGCGGATGACGGCTTCGATCCGCAATCCATCGCCGGCTTTTTCGCGACGCGCATGCGCGGTGACTTCCACCCAGAACGCGCTGCCGTTCGCGCGGCGCAGGCGCAACAGGTAGGCCTCGACCTGGCCGTCCTGCGTCAGCTTCTGCAGGAACTCGGCGCGGGCCTGATCGTCCAGGAATCGCTCGGCGTCGAACGGCCGGACCTCGCCCGGCGGCGCCGACGCGGACCATCCAAAAATCAGTCGGAGGTGCGGATTGAGCGCGAGTGTCCGGCTGCCGGTGCGGCGCAGTACACCGACATAGGCGCCTTCCGGCAGGGCGTCGAAGAAGCTGTCAAAAAGGCCGGGGCTCGTTTTTCCCTCGGCGGGTCCGGTACGTGCCCCGGCTTTTTCGGTCATGAGCCGGCCCGGTGCGGTCCTGCTAGTGTCCGTGTGACAGGCCGCGGCCCTTGGGCGGCAACGGCGTGTTCGTGTGCCCGCTCTGGCGATCGGCGTATTTCTTTTCGATCGCGTCGCGAATCGCTGTCACCTTCGCGCCGGTGTTGAACATCTGCCACGCTTGGTACGCGACATCCACGCAAATTTCACAGCCGAGCGCGTGCGTGTCCCAGCCGATGACCTTGTCGGTCGAGTTGCGCGCGGTCACAAAGCAATCGTGGTTGTCTTTGTGGCCCCGGCTGCCGCAACCGCAGAAGCAGGGCACGTACTTCATGACTTCCGGGTGGCGTGCCGCGAATTCATACGTGGCGCGCATCACGATGAGCGGGCGGATCGCACGATCCACGCCCATCGGCAGCAGTGGCAGATCCGCCCCCAGGTACCGCGGATCCGTATTCGCCTTTTGTCCGGTCATCGGCGACGTTTTGATTTGTGCGGTCGCCGACACCGCGTCAGGTGAGACGGCCGCGGTGACGATCGCCACCGTCGCCAGCAGGTATCCGATTGGCAGCAGCAAGCGTGAAATCATCCCGCGATCTTACCATCTGACGTAAAATTGACGGTCATGTTTGCGACGCGCGTGCTCGACGGGCAGACCGCTGTCGTTACCGGCGGCGGAACGGGGATTGGGCTCGCGATCGCGCGCGCGCTCGGCAGGCTGGGCGCGACGGTTGTGGTGGCCAGCCGGGCCCCGGAGCACCTGTCGGCCGGCCAGGCCGCGCTCGAAGCGGATGGCTCGAAGGCGCTCAGCGTCGCGGTGGATGTGCGCGACCCGACGGCCGTCGATCGGATGGTCGAGACCGTCCTCGACGCCACGGGACGCATCGATATTCTGATCAACAACGCCGCCGGCAATTTCATCTGCCGGGCCGAAAACCTCAGCCCGAATGGATGGAACGCCGTCATCGGCATCGTGCTGAACGGCAGCTTCTACTGCTCGCGCGCCGTCGGCCGCCACATGATTGCGCGCGGCGGCGGGGGATCGATCGTGTCGATTCTCGCGACGTACGCGTGGACGGGCAGCGCGGGGACGATTCATTCGGCCGCGGCCAAGGCTGGCGTGATGGCGATGACGCAGACCCTCGCGGTCGAATGGGCGCCGCACAAGATTCGCGTGAACGCGGTGGCGCCGGGACCGATCGAATCGCCGGGCGCCGCGGCGCAGTTGTGGTCCACGCCCGAAGCGGTCGAGGCGATCAAGAATCGCGTGCCGCTCGGACGATGGGGGCAACCGGACGAAATCGCCGACGCGGTGTCGTTTCTCGTGTCACCGCACGCGTCGTACATCACGGGCGATGTGCTGACCGTCGATGGCGGCCAGTGGCTCAACCGCGGGTCGTTCAGTTTTCTGACGCTTCCACGCTGATCGGATGTCCATGGCCCGCCTGCCCAAACTCGCCGACCTGACGCCGAATCTCAGCGGCTGGGGCTTCTTCCTGTGCACGCGGAAAGAGACCCGGTCCGGCCGCACTGGCAGCGCGTACCTGGAGATCGGCCTGCAGGACGTGTCTGGCGAAATCGGCGCCAAGGTGTTTCAGGACGTCGAGACGATCACGCTCGAATTCGACGCGGGCGAGTTCGTCAAACTGCAGGGCCGCAGCAACCTTTATCAAGGCCGGCTCGAACTGATCCTGGAAAAAATCCGGCGCGTGATGCCCGACCGCGACGCGGCCGACGGGTTCCGCGAGGCAGACTGCATCCGCTGCGCGCCGAAACCCGTGGATGAGATGTGGGCCGACCTGCTCGGCCGCATCGACAGCATCTCGGATCCCGCACTCCGGGCGCTGCTGCTGACGATGGTGCAGCGGCACGCGGATCGCCTGCGGATTTGGCCCGCGGCGAGACGCGTGCATCACGCGTATCGAAGCGGCCTGCTCGAACACATTCTGTCGATCATGAACGCCGCGGTGTTTCTCGCCGATCACTACGGCGCCAGGCGCGATCTTCTTATCGCCGGTGCCTTGCTGCACGACATCGGCAAGCTGCAGGAGTTGGCGTACGACACCTCCACGAACTACACCGTCGAGGGCAATCTCGTCGGCCACATCGTGCTGGGCGTCGGCATGCTCCGCGACGCCGTCCGTGACCAGCCGGCGCCGGGCGTGCCGGCAGAACTGGTGACGGAACTCGAACATCTGATTTTGTCGCACCACGGTGACCTCGAGTTCGGGTCGCCGGTCAAACCCATGACGATCGAAGCCTTTCTGCTCGCGACGGTCGACGATCTGGACGCCAAGCTGCACCAGATCCGCCAGCACCTGGACGATGACGACTCGCCGGGCCGGTTTACGTCGCTGCACCGCCGGCTGGATCGATCGCTGCTCAAGCCCTCCACTTCGTGAACACGCACGGGGCCGCCGCCGCGACCCGGACGCGCGCCTGGAGCGCGTGGATCGCGGTGTGCGTGATTTGGGGCACGACGTACCTCTGCATCAAGGTCGCGCTCGAGACGATTCCGCCGTTCGTCATGGGCGGGCTGCGCTACGTGATCGCCGGATTCCTGCTGGCCGGGGTTCTTCGCCTGCGCGGCCATCGGCTTCCCGGCCGGTCCACCTGGGGCGCGCTCGCCATTGTCAGTTTTTTCATGCTCGGCCTCGGCAACGGTGGCGTCGTCTGGGCGGAGCAGTCGGTGCCGAGCGGTCTCACGGCCGTGCTCATCGGCACCAGTCCGTTCTGGATGGTGGGCGTTGATGCGCTACTGCGCCGGCATCAGCGCACGCACCCGCGCCAATGGCTCGGCCTGGCGATCGGCTTTGCCGGGATCGTGATGCTCGTCTGGCCGGAGATTACGGCCGGCGGGGACGGGGGCCGCAACTTCGGCTGGGGCGTCTTTGCGGTGCAGCTCGCCTGCGCGGGCTGGGCGGTCGGGTCGGCTTATACGAAACGTCACGTGCTGCCCGGAGACATTCTCGAATCCGCGGCCCTGCAGATGATTTTCGGCGGCATCATCATGTTAATCGCCGGCACTGCGATGGGTGAGTGGCCGCATCTGTCGTGGAACCTGAAAACGACCGCCGCATTCGTCTACCTGACGCTCGCCGGCTCGCTCGTCGCGTTCGCCTGTTTCTCCTACGCGCTCAAACACCTCGACGTGGCAGTGGTCTCGCTCTACACCTACGTGAATCCCGTGATCGCCGTCGCGCTGGGCACGTTGCTGCTTGGAGAAGCGTTCAGCATGCGCATGCTGGTCGCCGCAGTGGTAATCGTGATCGGGATGTTGACGGTGGGGAAGAGGAATTAGTACGACAGGTACGACGGGTACGACGGGTACGACAGGTACGACAGGTACGTCGGGTACGACAGGTACGACAGGTACGAGGAACGACGCTTCGCCGGGCCTACGATTTGATTGCTAGAACCGCCTTATTGATCCGCTCATCTGAACGATGGCCCATGTTGTCCCGTCGCGCCTCAATGTCACGGACTGAAACCCATGGTCCGAGGGGTCGCTGAGGTGGACGACGACCTCCCCGCCCGACATACGCGTCGGCGCCTCCATGGTGGTGATGTTTGTGATGCGCCAAGGCTGCACGTCGGTGAAAACTCGCGGCGACCGGAGTCCTGCGGCCTTCGTCCCGCTTCCGGCCGCCCGAATTACGCCAATGATCGCGACCAAGTCGGCCTGGCCAAGCTCGCTTGCTGGGGACGTCATCACATCGATGGGTAGGTTCTCGTCGTCGGCAGACAGGATCTGGCGACGGTCTCGTCCGCTCAATGCCGGCTGCACCCAGAACTTCACCACCCCTGGCACAACTTTCCATGGGCGCGGGCCTGCCACTGCTGTCGCGGGTGGCCGACCGATCGCCACGACGCGACCAAACATGACTCCACCATTTCCGGACTCCGCCTCGAGATACACCTCGATGATGAGTCCGCTGGGAAACGATGTGTCCTTCAGGAACCAGGGTTTGGCGTCCACAGGCAGCTCGACCAAAGCGGTCCGCACCTCGGCCTCGGTGAAAGACGCACAACCTTCGCCGATACAGACCAGCCCGGCGATCGTCCGAATCGGCACCGCGGCTGTCGGCGACAAAGGCGGCGGCGCGGGCGTGACGCGCAGCGAGGCGCCACGGGCGGCGAGCCGATCGGCGACCTCCGGTTCGCCGACACGGCGCTTGAACGCCGCGTAGCGTTCGAACACGATCGCGAACTCGGCGCCCTGTTCGCTGAGAAAACGCGCAGACGCCGCTACGGCGTCGTCGAACGACCGTATCGCCGACGCGAACGACGCACCCGCACGTTGGTCGTCACCCAGCCGCCCTTGCATTACCGCCACCGCGAAGTAATTGCCAGCGAGCGTCGCCGGACTGGGATCTGCGAGCTTCAAACGGATGCCGAGCGCCTGTTCGTATTGCGCCAATGCTTCAGAAAACCGGTCCTGCACGACCAGGCTCTGCGCATAGGCTTCATGCGCGTTCGCAGCCATGTCAGACGAAGGAAACGCCTTGTCCGCCAGACTGGCGTATTCAGCACAGGCCATGTCGGCGGATCGAGGGGCACTTTCGGACTGGCGCCGGCAACTGTTCTCAGCCCCAAAAAACTCGCGCTGGAGCCGAATCTTGTCTTCGCGGATCGGATCAGGGAACGACACTTCCACGATCGTCATCACGCGCGCCGGCCGGCCCTGTTGAAGGAAAGGCTTGAACGTCCACTGTTTGATGGCATCAGCAGCGGCTTGATGGAGTTCACGCGCGCCGGTCAGAATCGTGACGGACTCCACGGTGCCGTTGATCCGCACGATGATGTCGGCCACCACCAGACCGCCAATCTTGGCGGCCGCAGCCGCAGGCGGCACGATTGGTTCGACCTGCTTGACGATCTGTTTCATCGCGTGGGCCGTGTCGACGCGCGCGACGCCCTGGGCGAAGGCGATACCCGCAAGTCCCAGAACGCCGATCAGGGCGAGACCGAGAAGCGCTCGGGGACGCTCGCTGCCTTCTTTTCTAGCTGAACAGTTGACCCGGCGGAGCGTCATTCCTTGTACCTGCCGTACCTGCCGTACCTGCCGTACCTGCCGTACCTGCCGTACCTGCCGTACCTGTCGTACCTGTCGTACCTGTCGTACCTGTCGTACCCGTCGTACCCGTCGTACCTGACCCCTACCTGTCGTCACCCGCCGGTTGCTCCCCGCTCTTCGGCCCCAGGGCAAACGTCATCGTCCCGTCGCACACGACCTTACCGTTGACGCGGGCGGCGCCGCTGAGGACGCCCATACGGCTGCGCAGACGGCGGACGTTGGCTTCGATTTCGACGACGTCGCCGGGGTGGACCGGGCGGCGGTAGCGGACGCGTTCGATGCCCATGAAGAAGATGAGCTTTTCGCGGTTCTCGGGCTTGGACAGGATCAGGATGGCGCCGACCTGGGCGATGGCTTCGGTCAGGATCGTGGCCGGCAGCACGGGCTCTTCCCCCGCGCCGTGCCACAGGTAGCGCTCGTTGAGTGACACGTTCTTGACGCCGACGATCCGCTTGTCGGGCTCGCACTCGGTGACCCGGTCGACCAGCAAAAATGGGTACCGGTGCGGCAAAATCCGCTCGATAGCGGCGTAATCGAGCGGCAGATCCAACGGTGTCATCGCGCAACAGTATAATTCCTGTGCTCGATCTCCCTCGCATGAGCCAGACACCACCATCCGTCCGTCCGTCCCCGACTCAGGCCGCAGGTCTGAGCGAGCGGGACGTGCTGCTCACGCTGTTCGATCTCGGCCGCCAGGTGGCGGCGGTCATCGATTTCGACGAGCTTCTGCAGCGCATCCCGGATTTGATCGGCCGCCTCATCCAGTTCGACGCGTTCGCGGTGTATCTGCTGGACGAAAAGCACGACCAGCTGAAGATCGCCTACGCCGTGGGGTACCCGGACACGGGCGGATTCAAGCTGCCGATTTCGAGCGGCATCGTCGGCCGCGTCATCGCCGCCCAACAGGCCGTCGTCATCGGCGACATCCGTACCGACCCGGGCTACATCGAAGTGGTGCCGGGCATGCAGTCCACGGTGGCCGTGCCGCTGATCCACCAGTCGAAGCCGATTGGCGCGCTCAACGTCCTGTCCCGGGCTCGCGACAACTATTCGGAACGCGACGCCACGATCCTGCGGCAGTTCGCGTCACACGTGTCGGCGGCGCTCGTCAACGCGCAGCTGTTCGAGCAGCAGCGCCATGACGCCGAAGCCTTCGAATTGCTCGCCGAGATCGGCCGCGAAGTGGCCGCCGTGCTCGACCTCGAAGAATTGCTGGCTCGCATCGCGCAGCTCACCAAGCGCGTCATCGATTACCGGACGTTCGGGATTCTGCTCTACAACGAACCGACCAAAGATCTGGAGATGAAGGTCGCGGTTCAGTACGGCGAGAAAGTCGCGCTGCCGAAGGTCGCGCTCGGCGAGGGCCTCGTCGGATATGCCGCGCTCCACCGCGAAGCCGTGATGGTGCCGGACGTGTCGAAGGACCCGCGCTACATCAAAGTGGTCGATGATGTGCGGTCGGAACTCGCGATTCCCATGCTGCTGAAGGATCGCTGCATCGGTGTCTTCGACCTCGAAAGCCCCGAGCTCGACGCGTTCACCAAGCGCGACGTCGGGATCCTGACGATGCTGGCGAGCCAAGCGGCGGTGGCGATTGAGAACGCCCGGCTCTACGAAGAGCTGTCAGCCAACGAGGCGCGGCTCGAGAAAGAACTGGGCTTCGCCAAGCGCGTGCAGGCCGCGCTGCTGCCGACGCAGCTACCGAAGCGGCTCAAGGGCGTGGACGTGGCCGCGCAGTTCGCGCCCGCGCGCGAGCTCGGCGGCGATTTTCACGATTTTCTGATGCCCGAGTCCCACACGCTCATCGTCGCACTCGGCGACGTGTCGGGCAAAGGCGTGCCGGCCGCGCTCTACAGCGTATTCGCCGGCGAGCTTGTGCGCGGCCGCACGTTCCGCCGGCGCTTTCAGCCCGAACGATCGTCGCCGGCCCACGTGCTGACGTCGATCAACACGATCCTCCACGAGCGGCAACTCGAGGAGTACTACTGCACCCTCTGCTACGCGGTCTTCGACATGAAGCGGAAGTCGTTGACGATGTCGAACTCAGGCCTGCCGTATCCGGTGCGATCGACGGCCGAAGGGACCGAGCTGATCGAATTGCCCGGCGTCCCGCTCGGCGCCTTCGTGGGTGTGAACTATGACGACCTGACGTTCCCGCTGCACTCGGGAGACGTCTACGTGTTCTGTTCGGATGGCGTCTCGGAAGCGATGGACGAACAGAACCAGGAGTTCACGCCCGCGCGGCTCGTCGACGTCGTGCGCCGATCGCGCGATCTTTCGGCGGCCCAGATTACGCAGAACATCGTTTCTGCCGTTGCCGAACACCGCGCGGGGTTTCCATCGAACGACGACATGACGGTCGTCGCGGTAAAGATTACCGACGCGTAGGTCAGTTCGTTCTAAAACCCGCCAGGCGCGCGCCGCTTGGCAGCGGTGTGGCTGTGCCGGATCTTCCAGGCGCCGCGTTCCTTCACCAGCACATGGGTGGCGATGCCGCCCGAATCTACGACGCGATCGCCCGTCTTGTATTTGATCGTGTAGTCGGCCGTGACGTACGCCGACGTGTCGCCCAGCATCTGGACGACGATGTTGGAATGCGACCACACGAGGTCCTGGAATGACTTCAATTCAGGGCCCAGATGGTTGTCGCGATAGTCGACCCATCCCCGGTTGATGCCGCTCCCCTCGAAGATGGTCACATCGGCGTGGTACATCGTGGCGAGCTTGTCGATGTCCCTGGCCGTAAAGGCCGCGTCATACGCCTTGAAGAACGCGAGGACCTCCGGCTCACGCGACTGGGCCGCCAGGGCGGCCGTTCCCGAGATCAGGGAAAGAACGACGGCGATTGGCGCAAGGATTCGTGTCATGCCTTTATCTTCTGTCTGATCAGGTCCGCCGCTCCCCGGATTTCGTCCATCGTGTTGTAGAAGTGCGGCGACATGCGGAGGCCGGGATTCTGCGGGCCCGTGCGGGTCGTGCAGATCAGGCGCGCCGCGGTCAGCGCCGGGCCGAGCTGTCGGACGTCGAGGGCGCCCGGCTGGAAGATCACGATCGCGGCGGATCGGGCGGGATCCGGATCGGTCCAGAGTTTCACGCCGTCAATCTTCCGGAGTTCGGTCATGAGCGTCTGCGCCAGCAGGCGCGCGCGCTTCTCGATCATGGCCCGGCCGATCGATCCCTGGAACTTCAGGCCTTCGGTCAGTGCGGCAATGCTCGAGTCGTCGCGCTGGCCGTTCGTCTCGAATGTCCGCGACAGACCGACCGCGCCGCCGTACACGCCGATCACGGACGGATGGAGTCGGTCGTGCACGGCCCGGTTCGCGTAGAGCAAGCCCTTTTCCTTCGGGCCGCACGGCCACTTGTGCATCGATCCGCTGTAGAAGTCCGGTTTCATCGCGGCGAGATCGAGATCGAGGACGCCGAACGACTGCGCGCCGTCCACGAGCGACAGAATGCCCCGGCTCCTGGCCGCGGCGCAGATTTCGGCCGCGGGCAAGAGATCGCCGGAGTTGCTGTTGACGTGCGTGATCGCCACAAGCTTCGTCCGCGGCGTGAAGAGGCTGGCAAACAGATTGACGTAGCCGTCGGTGCCCGGGTGCGCTGGCACGAGCGGCGCGGTCACGATCGTGAATCCGAATCGCTGCGCCTTCGTCCGCCACGCATTGAGGTTGCTCGGATGGTTGTCGGCCCACACGATCACTTCGTCGCCGGCCTTGAGATCGAGACCGCTGGAGACGAGGTTATTGGCCTCCGTCGTGTTGCGCGTAATGACGATCTCTTCGGGCGTGACGCGAAGCGCCTCGGCGAGCAGCCTTCTCGACTCCTCCTTGCCCTTCGCGAACAACTCGTTCCTCGCCTCAGGTGTCGGGCCCGCCTCGTAAACGCGCATCGCCTTGTCGAGCGCTTCGATCGACGCCAGCGAAGTGGGGCAGAGGTTGGCCGCGTTGAGGAAGTTCAAATCGCGCGGCACCAGAAACCGCGCGCGCACCTGCCGCCAGTAGTTCTCGTCGGTCACCGACGGTGCTTGCGGGAGTGGCGCCGCCGAGAGCCCCAGTTCCTCGACGGACTCGCGCGTCCAGACGGTACGCGGGAATAATGCCGCGGATCCGGACAACGCCAACAGCTGCGCAAAGCTGCGACGAGAGAGTGATGGCATGGGAAACTCCGACGCGATTATACGCGTCGGTTGGTCCCGGAACCGAGACTGGCGTAAGCTCCCCTTTTCAAGGCAGCGCTCGCTCTGCCGCGGCGGCTGCTCGCTGCAGATGACCAGGCGGCGTCAGTGAGGATGTTCCCATGGAGTACTCAAGACGTGACCTCGGGAAGCTGGCGTTGGCGCTGCCCGCGGCGGCGTTCTTCGGCCGGTCAGAGACAGTCTGGGCCGAGCTGTCGCAGACGGTCCGACCCAATTCGCTGATCAATGGCGTGCAGATCGGGACGATTACTTACAGCTACCGGAGCATGCCCGATCAGAGCGCCGAAGCCACGCTGAAGTACGTCGTCGCGTCAGGCATCAGCGCGATTGAGCTGATGGGCGGCCCGGTCAACGCGTACGCCCGCGCGCGGTCCCCGTTTACGCCGAGCACCGAATCTGGGCGCGGGGGCGGCGGTGGCCGCGCCGGTGGTGCCGGGGGTGGGACTGGTGGCCGAGCGGGTGGGGGCGGTGGAGGCGGCGGACGCAGCGGGCCGGATCCCTCGACGCTGACCGCTTCCTGGAAGGGCGTGCCATGCGCGCCTAGCCGCGAAGGTGTCGTCGCGGCCGCGATCCCGGCTTCGGCTGCGCCGGCCGCGCCACCGGCGGGTGGAGGCGGACGAGGAACGCAGACGCCCGAGCAGCAGGCTGCGGCGAACGAGGAACGCAAGTGGCGCATGGGATTGTCGATGGACATCTTCAAAGATCTTCGGAAGATGTACAACGATGCCGGCGTGCGCATTTACGCCGTGAAGGACGTCCGGCAAGGCAACGATGAAGATCTGGAATACACGTTCGCGGTCGCCGAAGCGCTCGGCGTCAATCATGTGACGCTCGAACTCCCGGGCGGCCCGAACGCCGGCGAGACGCTCAAGCGCCTCGGCGACTGGGGAGTCAAGAAGAAGATCTACGTCGCCTACCACACGCACGTGCAAGGCAGCATGACGGTGTTCGATGAAGCCTTCGCGGTCTCGAAGGGCAACATGGCCAACGTCGACCTCGGCCACTTTGTCGCCGGCGGGAACAAGGGCGGCACGCCAATCGACTTCCTGAACCAGTTCCACGGCCGCATTTCGAGCGTACATCTCAAGGACCGGACGCTGCCCCAGAACTGCGCCCTGAATCTGCCGTGGGGAACGGGGGAGACGCCGATCACGGAGATCCTTCAGTTGATGCGGAAGAACCGGTGGACCTTTCCCGCGTCCGCCGAGCTGGAATACACCGTGCCGCAGGCTTCCGACGCCGTGCAGGAAGTCAGGAAGTGCGTTGAGTATTGCCGTGCGGCGCTGAAGTAGCTACCTGAGATTCTTGAGATAGACGTTCCGGAACTCGACCTTCATCGGCGCTCCCACGTGCAGCTGCACGCCGATGAGCCCCTTCATCGCTCGGTTCGCCTGATCGTCGTCGACGAACAGCGCCGTGACATGTCCGTTCAGGATGTGGATCAGCGTGTTGCCGCGTGCAATGACCTGGAACTGATTCCAGTCATTAATCTTGATGATGGCCTTCAGTGCTTCTCCGTCCTCCACTTGCCCAATCTGGCCGCGCAACGGTGGTGGCGGGGGTGGCGGAGTTGGTGCCACCGGGGGCTGTGCGGGCGCGCCGGCCGCCCGACCAGCGCCCTGGCCGCGCGGGGCCACGGGCAGACCGCTGCTGCACTGCCCCTGTTTCGCGTCGTTGGGTCCCGCGTATTGCACGGTTCCGCGCGGCGCAAGAAAGCCAGGACGCCCGCGCTCCTCGTACAACATACCGGTATACGCGTTGGCGAAGTCGATGTCCGCTTGATAGCCGCACAGCACCCACTTGCCGACGGCACCCGTGAGCTGTCGACTGCGATACTGCACACCGCTGTTCGTGGAGTTCATCTTGAACTCGAGCTTGAGTTCGAAATTGTCCGGCTCGCTGCCGCGATAGATCAGGAAGGTGTTTTCGCTGAGGGGTTTTTCGGGAGTGGTCTCGCCGACGATCGCGCCGTTCTCAACCCGCCAGAACCCAGGATCGCCGTCCCAGTTGGTCAATGTCGTCCCGTTGAAGATCTTTTCGAATCCGGTGACATTGTCGAATGGGATTGGCGCTCCGCCACGTCCGCCCCCGCCACCCTGGCGCCCCTGACCGCCGGCCGGCGCACCCGTTGCCGGGGGCGGTGGCTGTTGTGGCTGCCCCTGTACGACGGCGATCATGACCAAACCACAAGTAAAGACGATTACCGCCCTCGTTCTCATTTCATGGCTCCTCGGATCACAATCGAACGTTCAGGTCGTGCGGTTCGGTCTCAGCGCAGAAAGGCTTCCGGCAAGCCTCCGTCCACGGGAATGACATGTCCCGTCGTCCGCGCGCTGAGATCCCCTGCGAGAAAGCAAATCGCGTTCGCGCAGTCATCCGGCAGAATCGGGCGCCGCGTGATCGTCCGCTGCGCGTAGAAATCAGCCAGTTTGCCGCGCAGCGACTCGGTGGACTCGTCCTCCGAGCAGGCAATCTTGTATTTCGTGAGCGAGACGATGACGCGATCGCGTGGAAACATCGCGGACCCGGCCACGACCGTGGCCGGCGCGATGCCGTTGACTCGAATCTCCGGACCCAGTCCAACCGCGAGCTCGCGAATCAGGTGATTGATGGCCGCCTTGCTGACGTCGTACGGCTCGCTGCCATGCTTGGGCACGACGGCGTTCGCCGAGCTTGTGAGCACGATGCTCGCGGGCAAACCCTGAGGCTTGAGAATCGCGGCGGCTTCCTGCGCCAGGACGTGATTGCTGGTCACGTTGATACTGAGTGCCTGGCCCCAGACCACCTCGGCCGGCGTTCCTGGATCCGGGGTCGGGTAAATCGCGGCGGTGTTGACGACGATGTCCAGCCCGCCGAAGCGGAGGACCGTCGCGCGGAGCGCCGCCGCGATCGACTCCCGCGACGTCAGGTTGAGCTCGCACCCGAATGTCATTTCGGCGTTCGAGAGCGCGGCCGCCTCCCTGGCCGCCGCTTCCGCACTCGCAGGATTCAGGTCCGCCGCCACGACATGCGCGCCCTTTCGCGCCAGCTTCAACAGGACATCGCGACCGATGCCGCTGCCGGCACCGACCACAAGCGCGATCTTCCGGCTGAATTCCTTCTCCGGCGGCATGCGCTGCAGCTTGGCTTCCTCGAGCGCCCAGTACTCGATTCGAAACGCTTCGCCGCGCGGCAGGGCCACGTAGTTGTGGAAGCTCCTGAACCCTTCACGTTGCTCGGGATGCCGAGCCTGCCAGAACGTCGGCGCATCGTCTTCGCGGTCCTCGAGGGCATTGGCTCCCGCCATTACCTGGATGGCGTTGACGAAGAACTCGGCCGTGATTCGGGCTTCCTTTTTGTCCTTCGCAAACCCGAACAGTCCGATGCCGGGAATGACCACGACCGACGGATCGGACCCACGCTGAGCGGGCGACGCCGCGTCGGCAAAGGTCGAGTAATAGCCGGCATAATCGCGGCGGTATTGCTCAACCCGTTGCGTGATGCGTGACTTGAGCGTGTCGAGGTTCTCGCCGGCTGGATCCCAGTTCACGAACATCGGCGAAATTCGCGTGCGCAGAAAGTGATCCGGGCAGCTCGTGCCCAACTGGCAGAGATCGTCCGCCCACGTCGAGTTGGCGAAAGCCAGCGCGTCGTTCGACGTGTTGACGTGGCCGACGACGCGCCTGCTGGACGACACCAGGCCGCGAAGAAACGGCAGGATGGCGGTCGCCACCGCGTCGCGATCCGCGGCCGGTTGGCCGATGGCGGCCCCGCCGAAGAGCGGTCGCCCGCTGCGCTGGTGATGGTCCTGGATGAACTCGCCCATCTGCTCGATCGTCCGAAGGCTGTTGTGATAGCACTCGCGTTGAGTCCGGCCCCAGGTAAAGAGACCATGGCTGCCGAGAATGAGGCCATCGGCATTCGGCGCGCCTTCGAGGGCACGCCGCAGCATCAGCGCCAGCTCGAAGCCCGGCCGCTGCCATGGCACCCAGATGATCCGGCGGTCGTACCGCCGGTTGAATTCTTCGATCTTGCGATCGCCGTTCGCGCTCGCCGCCAGGGCGATTGCCCAGTCGGGATGGAGGTGATCGACATGATCGAACGGCAGGAACGCATGGAGCGTCGTGTCAATCGACGCCGCGACGCGGTTGTCGCCAAAGGCGCAGAGCGGGTAATACCCGACCATCTCGTCCTCGTGCGCCTCGCCCCGATAGCGGTCGATGAGCTGCTCGAGCTTTTCCAGGTAGAGCACCGCGAATCCCGACGTCCCCATGGACCGAAGGTCTCCGCCACTGCCCTTGACGGCCAGCACCCGCGCCGGCTTGCCCGACACGGGATCCAGCAGGTCGAACTTCGAGCTGGTATTACCGCCGCCGAAATTCGTGATCCGCAGATCGGCGCCGAGCAGGTTGGAACGGTACCGGAGCAGTTCGAGGGGCCGATCCTCGAGCGCTGCCGCGTCCTTCTCGTCCCAGAGATCCTGTAATAAACCCGACGTTGCGATTGCCGGGGAGCCCGCAGCCTTCGACGAATGCTCAGGCTGCCCCGAGCCCTGTCGAGGGGCAGGGGCGGAGCCCCTCGGATCATTCTTAGACACCCATGACCTCCCGATGCTCCTTCAACCTGCTGTAGTGCGTTGTCCAGCGATCGGTTGCAACCGGATCGAATCGCTCGACGGGAAAAGACTGTTCGATGATGGCCCTCGCCTCGGCGAGTGAGCGCACCGTGCCGGTCGCGAGTAATTGCATCGCGATGTTTCCGAGCGCGGTGGCTTCGACGGGTCCGGCCAGGACGGTGCGGCCGGTCGCGTCCGCCGTGAACTGGTTGAGGAGCCGGTTCCGCGACCCGCCCCCGACAATGCGAATGTGCGTGTACCGGCGGCCCGTCAACTCCTCGAGCCACTCGAGTACGACGCGGTACTTGAGGGCCAGGCTTTCCAGAATCGCGCGCGCATACCCTGGTTGCCCGGCTGGCTCCACCTGACCGGTCCGCCTGCAGTACGCGGCAATGGCGGCCGGCATGTCGGCCGGATTGAAGAAGCTGCTGTGGTCCGGGTCGAAGACCGACCGGAAGGCCAGCCGATCGTCACGCGCCGCAACCAGCAGGTCGTCGTAAGACACCGGTTGTCCCGCATCGGCCCAGCGGCGCATGCACGCCTGCAGCAGCCAAAGCCCGGCGATGTTCTTGAGCAGCCGCGTCGTGCCGTTGACGCCGCCCTCGTTCGTGAAATTGAGTTCGCGAGCTCTCGCCGAGATGACGGGTGCGCCGACTTCCGCGCCGAGGAGTGACCACGTGCCCGAACTGAGAAACGCGCCGCCCGAGTCCGTGGACACCGCCGCGAAGGCCGACCCGGTGTCATGACACGCCGGCGCCACCACCGGCGTGTTGGCCAGGGACGCGGAGACGTCGTGTCGAACTCCGCCGATGACCGTGCCAGGTTCGATCAGCGGCTGGAACAAATGCGTCGGCAGGTCGAGCTCCGACAGCAGCGCAGTCGCCCACGAGCGGCGCTCCGCATCAATCATCTGTGTGGTGGTCGCAATGGTGTACTCGGACGCGAGGCGGCCGGTGAGCCAGTAGTTCAGCAAATCGGGAATCGTGACGAACGCGGTCGCGGCCCGCAGCAGGTTCGGCGTCGATCGCTTCGCCGCGTAGAGCTGAAACAGGGAGTTGAAGCTCAGAAACTGGATGCCCGTGGTCGCGTAGATGCGTTCGGCCGAGACCTGGCGAAAGACCTGCGCCGGCGCATCGTCGCTGCGCGTGTCGCGATAGTGATACGGGTTCTCGAGCAGTTGGCCCTGTTCGCCGAGGAGCGCGAAGTCGCACCCCCAGGTATCGAGGCCGACACTCGCGAGGGTGACGTCGGTGACGTCCTCGAGGCTCGTTTTGACTTCGTGCCAGAGGCGCAGAATGTCCCAATGCAGTGAGCCATTCGTGCGCACCGCGACGTTGGGAAAACGCCGGATGTCCTTGAGCGTGAGGACATCGCCGTCGAGTCGTCCGAGGATCGCTCGTCCGCTCTCGGCACCGAGATCAAGTGCCAAAAACCGTGCGCTCACGCGTGCATCAGCATATACGTCGCGCCGGTCTATTTGAATAACAGCGGCAAAAACTGCCCCAGGTAGTCGCGCCAGTTCAGCCACGTGTGGCCACCCGCGCTCTCCGTGTACCGAGGCGCGAACCCGTGCCGCTTGAGGAGTTCCACGGTCGAGCGCGTCGTCCCCACCAGCGAGTCGTCCTTTCCGGTGCTGAACCAGAGCACCTTCAGGCCTTTCTTCGCGGGGGCGTTGTCGAGCATCGCGAGGTTGCGCTTCTCCCAAGCCTCACCGGCCGCCGATGCCGCCGCGGCACCGCCGCCTCCGCCGAGGAGCAGGCCGGAGCTGAACACCCCGATGTAGGCGTAATCGGTCAGATTGAGAATGGCGATGTTCAGCGTCTGGCTGCCGCCCATCGACAGCCCGGCAATGGCGCGATTCTCGCGGCCCGGCCGCACACGATAGTTCTTTTCGATGTACGGCCGAATGGCCACGGTGAAGTCCTGCGTGAACGCGTCAGGTTCCCCGGCTGCAATGGTCAGCGCCGGTGCCGGTGCACCAATTCCGGGCGTCGGACCGTTCGTGTGGCCGGCGGGCATGACGACGATCATCGGCTGTGCTTTCCGGGCGGCAATCAGGTTGTCCAGGATGATTCCGGCCCGGCCGACCGACGTCCAGGCCTCGTCGGAATCCCCCGCGCCGTGCAGCAGGTAGAACACCGGGTATTTCGTGTTGTTGGATTCGTAGCCGGGCGGCGTGTACACATGCATGCGCCGATGCCGCCCCAGCGGCGTCGAGTAGTACGTGATGCTGGCCACCGCGCCGTGCGGCACGTCCTTCGTGTCGAAGATGTCCGACCCGGGCACCAGCGCGAGGCTCCAGACGTTGTTGTTCGACACGCTCGTCAGCGGATTGCGCGGATCGATCACGGCGACGCCATCGACGTTGATGTTGTAACGATAGGCGCCGGGCGGAAGCGGCGCAGACGTGAACGTCCAAGCGCCACTCTCCCCCTTCGTCATCACGCCGTTCTGGCCGAGACCGGGGATGTCGCTGCCGCTGACCCGAACGGCCTGCGCCTGCGGCGCATTGATGCGAAACGTGATCCGGCGGTCGGCCGAGACTTCCGGCGAAACCACCGGCGGCGCACCACCGCCTCGGCCTTGTCCCCGCCCCGGCTGCGTTGGCGCCGTGGCGGCCTGACCCACGGAATCTGGCGTCGCGAACGCCGAGGCCAGAACGCACACGGCCACGAGCAGGCCGGATTGTGATTTGCGCATGATTAGCCCTCCAGCACGTCCACCCAGGAGCCACTTTTGGCCGACGCCAGCACGGCGTCGGTCACGTAATCGGTCGCCAGGCCGTCGCGGAACGTCGGTGGGCAGGGCGTTCCGGCATGGGCCGCCTTCAGGAAATCCGCGAACTGATGAATGAAGGTGTGCTCGTAGCCGATCTGGAGACCCGGCACCCACCACTGCTTCATATAAGGATGGTCGCTGTCGGTAATGTGGACACTTCGCCAGCCGCGGACCTTGCCCTCGTCCTTGTGGTCGAACCACTGCAGGCGATGCAAATCGTGGAGGTCCCAGCGCGCCGACGCGTGCTCGCCGTTGATTTCCAGCGTGTAGAGGGCCTTGTGCCCGCGCGCGTAGCGGGTGGCTTCGAACACCGCGAGCGAGCCGTTCTCGAAGCGGCACAGGAAGGCGCTGGCGTCGTCGATGCCGACGGGCTCGACCTTGCCGGTCAGCGAGTGTGTGCGCTCCTTGATGAAGGTCTCGGTCATCGCCGACACCTGGGCGATCGGCCCGTTGAGCCAGAGCGCCGTGTCGATGCAGTGGGCGAGCAGATCGCCCGTGACGCCGCTGCCCGCGACCTTCACGTCGAGACGCCACAGGCCCTCGCCGCCCTGGGGAAGGTCCTGGGAAATCGTCCAGTCCTGGAGGAACTGCGCGCGGTAGTGGAAGATGCGGCCGAGTTTCCCCTCGTCGATGAGCTGTTTGATCAGCGTCACCGCCGGCACGCGCCGGTAGTTGTACCAGACGCTGTTCGTCACGCCAGCCGCTTCGACCGCCTCGACCATAGCCTTCGCTTCAGCGGCCGTGCGCCCGAGCGGTTTCTCGCAGAGCACCATCTTGCCGGCCTTCGCGGCGGCGACAGCGATCTCCTGGTGCGTGTCATTGGGACTCGCAATATCGATCAGATCGATGTCCTTGCGCGCGACCATTTCGCGCCAGTCGGCTTCGACGGACTGATAGCCCCAGTTCGCGGCGAACGATTTCGCGCGATCCGGATTGCGCGCGCAGACCGCCTTCAGCACCGGCCGATAGGGCACATCGAAGAACTTCGGCGCGTGCAGGAAGGCGTTCGAATGCGTCCGCCCCATGAAGCCGTAGCCAATCAGACCGATGTTGAGGTCTTTCATGGCGGCTAGTCCCACCCGTGTGCATTGCGCACCGAGATCATGGTCTTCAACACATCCCGCCACGTGCCCGGCTGCATCATCGTCGCGTTCGGAAACATGCACCCGTCCCAGCAGATATGCCGCATCGTCTTCGTCAACTGCCCGCCTCCGTCGCGGAGCCAGTATCCGGCGTGGCGGGGGATATCCAACTTGCCGTTCGGATCGCCTGGCAGACAGTGCCGTCCGGTCTTGTCGTGCGAGCCGGAGCCCTTCACCGTGGCGTCGTTCTGCGCCACGTGAAAGTCGATCGTCCAGGGTCGGAGCGCGTCCGTCATCGTCCTGAGCGCCGCGTCGAGCACGTCCCCCTGCGACCAGTCGAACGGCTCCGGGAGCAGACGATCGTCCGGTGCGTTATAGCCCATGGTGAACAGCAACGTGTGCGCCATGTCGGCCTGAAACCCGAGCGTGCCCGGGCGGTTGACCATTTCAAGAAGCTCCACGTTCCGCTTCCAGCTGTGCATGCCGCCCCAGCAGATTTCACCTTCCGCCGCCAGCCGTTCGCCAAATCCTTCCGCGATGTCACAGGCCTGCCGGAACGTCTCGGCGATGGTCCGCGTGCTGCCGCCGGGGTCCGCCGCCCACTCTGCCGGGCCCGCGGCCGAGTCGATGCGCACGACGCCGTACTTCCGCACGCCGAGATCGCGGAGCTTGCCGGCAATCGTGCAGGCTTTCCTGACCTGGGTCAGGAATTGTCTCCGGTCCTCTGCGCTGCCCATCGCTGAGCCGCCGCCGGTGGGGGGCCAGACCGGTGCGACGACCGACCCGACCATGAAGCCCTTGCCGCGAACCTTGTCGGCCAGCGCCTTCAACTCATCATCCGTTGCGTCGATGCTCGTGTGCGGATCGAAGAGAAACAGATCGACGCCGTCGAACCGGACGCCGTCCACTTCGGCCGCAGCCGTCAGGTCGAGCATTGTGTCGAGATCGATCGTGGGCTCGGCGCCGGGTCCGCCTTTGCCGACCAGGCCTGGCCACATCGCGTTGTGCAGCTTCGGATACGCGTGCGACTTCGTGCTCATGACGTGGTGTCCTGTGCCTATCGTCGGGAAGTTCTGAGCGCTTCGTTATCCGGGTTGCCCGGGCCAAAATGTTTGAGCAGCACGAGCGGGTCCGCCGTGCTCCTGTTTTCGATCAGCACGCCGTCCCGCGCCGCGGCGGCCGTGACAAAGATTTCGTCTTCCGTCATCTGACCGAAGCGAATCATCGAGGGCGTCGAGACGCCCACGCGATTCACCGCGCCATGGCCCTGCGTCAGGATCACACCGTAGGCCTCGGCGTCGCGGATGGTCACCCGTCGCCCCGGCAACACCGTCAGTTCCTTGGCCGAGTACCACGCGGTGCCGTAACAGACCCATTGCTCGCGGTACCCGGCGTCCTCCGTTTCTGCAAACGGTTTCACCGGGCGCGGAAACACCCGGTTGTCCTGCGCGAACGTGGGGTTGACGTTGGCCTCCCAGTCGAGCAGTTCGACAAGGTAGTCCAGATCGTCGTGGTATTGGGGGAGCACGTCCTTCGTGAGTAGCGCTCTCGGTGTGATGCGGCCGCCCACTTCCGACTGGAACATGGCGAAGACGTCGCTGTTGACCTGCGGTTCGTACGTCACCAGCGAGCCGGGCGCGTGCAGGATGCGGGGATTGATCTGCCACCCGGTGCCCACCTCCAGCCGGAACGCACGCGACAGATTCAGGATGCCGTTGTCGCCGCGGTTCCAGTTCTCGAGACATCGCCGAACCTGCGCCTTCGTCGTTCCCGGCTCGAGGCCCATGAACGTGTACGGAAAGTCGTTGTCGGTCTTGTTGTATTGCGGGGGGAAATAATAGGCCTCCGGCTTGCCGCGACGGCCGAGGAGCTCGGCTTGCTCCTGGCTCTGATGCAGGTGGTGCGGAATCGGGCCCATGTTGTCGAAGAACTTGCAGAGCAGATTCCATCCGCCCTCACGCGACACGACGTCCGCCCCGATCAACAGGTCGCCGGCGCGCTCGACGGCGTCGCGCAGGAGAAAGTGCGATCCGTCCGCCTGTCTGACGTAGCTCAGCCCTTCGTCTGCCGGCGTGCCGGGACCGTTGTCGGCGTTCGTGGTCGATGAGAACCACCGTTCGTTGATGCCGCCACGGTGGCCGCCAAGGGCGTAGAGATCGTCGGGATGAAGTTTGAGTCTTCGGCCGGGGATCATGAACGACCGCGGCACCCAGCTTGGCTCGAGGCGCAGAATGCCGGATCCGGCGCCAACCGCCGCTTCTATCTGGGAACGCGTGAGCATCGTGGGTTTCCTTTCCGGACGCGAGGACAATACAGCCCGGGCCCGGGCAGATCAAGAAGCGCACGCGCGGCTGTCGCGCAACAAGCTCCGTTGCGCCCGGTGACACCGCGGAGAGGCATAATGGCGCGTCATGCGAGGCGCCTATCAGGGACGTCGAGCGGTGACCGTCGAGAACGACCGGCTTCGCGTGACCGTCCTCGAAGGCGGCGGGCACATCGCGGAGATCCTGGACAAGGCGACGGGCATCAATCCGTTGTGGACACCGCCGTGGCGCTCGATTGAACCGGAGGAGTTTGATCACGTCGCCCAGCCCGGCTACGGCGGCGGGCCGGCGGAGAGCCGGCTGCTCTCCGCCATCATGGGCCACAACTTGTGCCTGGATATGTTCGGCGGGCCCTCGGCGGAGGAGGAGGCCGCCGGTCTGTCGGCGCACGGCGAGGGTTCGATCGCGGTTTACGACATTCAGCACGATTGCTCAACGCTCTCGGCGCGAGTCAGGTTGCCGATCGCGCAGCTGAATGTCGAGCGAGAGATCTCACTCCACGGTTCCGCTGTGCGCATTCGCGAACACGTCGAAAGCCTCGCCGGCATCGATCGCCCGGTGGGTTGGACCCAGCACGTGACGCTCGGTCCGCCGTTCCTCGAGCGCGGCATCACGGAAGTCCGCGCCTCGGCCACGCGCTCGAAAACCTTCGAACGGGCCTTCGGCAGCGCCGACTATCTCACCCCGAATGTCGAGTTCGACTGGCCAATGGCCCCGGCCGCCGACGGCCGCCACGCCGATCTGCGCCAGTCGTCGCCGGCGCCCGCGTCGAGCGCGTACACCGCGCACCTGATGGACCCACGACAGAGTCTTGCGTATTTCGTCGCGCACTCGCCGCGCTATCAACTCGCGTTCGGATACGTCTGGAAGCGGGCTGACTTTCCCTGGCTCGGCATCTGGGAGGAAAATGCCAGCCGCGGCGACTCACCGTGGAATGGCGTCGCGCTGGCGCGTGGGATGGAGTTCGGGGTGTCGCCGTTTCCGGAAACACGACGCCAGATGGTCGACCGCCATCAACTCTTCGGCGTGCCCACCTACCGATGGATTCCGGCGCGGAGCCGGGTGTCGGTGGAGTACTGGGCGGTCGCCCTGCCGACGCCGCAGGTTCCTGAAACGCTCGAGTGGCCGACCACGCCCGGCGGCAATCCATCCGGGCGCGGCGGCACGTCTCATTAGTACAGTGTGAACGCGTAAATCGCGTCGCCGACGGCGACGATCACGTACTGGTGACCGTCGAGCATGTACGTCTGCGGCGCGTTCGACGGGCTCCCGATGCGGCTGTGCCACAAGGGCTTCCCGGTCCGCGCGTCGATCGCCACGAAGTTGCCGCCGGCATCGCCTGTAAACAGGACGCCGCCCGCGGTGGCGAGAATGCCGCCCGAGCCGCCACCTCCCGTGACGCCCGGCCATTCGTGCCGCCACGCCACGTCCCCGGTCTTGTAGTCGATCGCCGTGAGGTAGCCGGGCAGGGAGCCCACACCAGTCCGGGTCTTGCCGCCAAGCCCCATCGAGCCGCGCGGATCGGGATCGGTCAGATAGAGCAGGTTAAAACCGTTGCGCTCGTGCACGTAGAAGAGGCCCGTCTGCGGAGAGAAGGCCGCGGGCGGCCAGTTGGTCACGCCGCCCTCCTCGGGAGACACGAGGGAGCCGGCAATCGTGGCTTCCTTCTCCGGATTCGGCTCGACGACACCCGTTGGACGAAGTCCCTTGGCCCAGTTCGATGCCGAGCCGAACTTTTTTGTCACCACGTGCTCGCCCGTCAGGCGATCGACCGTGTAGAAGTAGCCATTGCGCGACGCGGTCGATACGAGTTTCCTCGGCCGCCCGTCGATGACGCCGTCAATCAGGATGGGCGTTTGTGCGGAGTCCCAATCGTGGGTGTCGTGCGGCGACGTCTGGAAATACCAGGCCATCTTGCCCGTGTCCACATGGACGGCGACGAGCGAACACGTGAAGAGGTTGTCGCCGGCGCGGGCGACGCCGGTGTAGCCAGGCGTCGGGTTGCCCGTGCCGGTGATGTAGAGCCGGGTCTCGGGATCGTAGACGCCGGGCACCCACACTTGTCCGCCACCATGTCGCGCGGCGTCGAGACTTGGCCACGTATTTAGGCCCGGGTCGCCCTCTTTCATCGGCACGGTGTAGAAAATCCAGTTTCGTTTGCCCGTCTCCGCGTCGTACGACTGCAGGAAGCCGGGCGCGTCCAGATCGTTGCCGGTGCCGACGAGCACGTGGTTGCCGACGACGATCGGCGCGGGCGTGGAGAAGTACTGCTGCTCGAAGTCGGCGATCTCGACGTGCCAGCGCTCCTTGCCCGTTCTCGCGTCGAGTGACACCAGATAGTCGTCAGGCGTTTCCAGGAAGAGGTAGTTGTTCCACATCCCCAGGCCGCGGTTGCCGATGTGCGTGCCGCCCTTGGTCTTCCAGTAGTAGCGCCACTGCTCGCGCCCGTCGCGCGCGTCGATCGCCCACGCGTTGTCGGGCGCCGAGACGTAGAGCATGCCGTCCACCATCAGGATGGAGCCCTTGATGCTGGCTGTTCCACCGGTGACGGCGCTGGTCCCTTCGCCTCCAATGATGACGTTGCCGCCGCCCGCGCCACCGCCGGCCGCGCCCGGCCCGGTCGTGAGCCGCGCGATCCAGGCCAGCGTGAGGTTCTTGACGGTGGTTTGGTTGACCTGCGTGAGCGCGCTGAAGCGGCGGCCGGTGTAGTCGCCGGAGTAGGTGGGCCACGTCTCCGCCAGCGGTTTGAGGAGCGACGCGGGAGCGACGCCCGCGCCCTGGCCGGTGAGAAGGGCGGGCACCACCGCAAACAATCCGGCGAGCAGCAATCGTGGGAGCGTCATTTGATGGTCACCAGGTAAGCGGTCACATTGTGAATGTCTCTGTCGGTGTAGACAGTCAGCAGTTTCTTGTGCATCTCGAGCGGGTCCCGGATCTCCACCTTCGGCACATCACCATCCCGCCTGATCGATCGCTGGCTGCCGTCGGCCAACCCGACAATCACCAGGAAGTCGTCGATGCGAACCAGCCGGCCCTCGGTCTTCTGACCGTCAGCGGTCGTAATGGTGACGTTGACCTGACGGCGACTGGGCGCTGGCGGCGCTGCGGTTTCGTCCGCACCCGCGGCGCTCGCGCCCTGGCCACCGGCCCGTCCCCCGCCTCGTCCGCCGCGACCACCTCCGCCGCCAGCCACCCACAGGTTCTGCAGGTCCATGGGATTGGACACGCGCGTCCCGATTCCGCTGAGGTCGCCAGTGGGTGAGTGGCACGCACTGCATCGCTCAGCGAAGTATTTCTGTCCTGCCGCCGCGTCGCCCACCAGCACGTTCAGCGTGACGGGCGGCCCGGCCGGCGGTGAGCCTTGACCGCGTGCGCTGGCCAGCACGCTCCGAATGAACGCGGCGACGGCCTTGCTCTCGTCGGCGGGCAAAACGATCGGCGGCATCCTCGGGAGGCGACCCTCGCGGATCACGGGGCCGATGACCTCGCCATCCTCGTCGTTCAGCGCGAGTTGCGACCGCAGCAGATTTGGGCCGCCGAGCTCACCGCCCCGCAGATCGCCGCCGTGACAGGCGCGACACATGACGTCGTAGATCGCACGACCGCGCGCGATCACCGCCGGGTCACCCGGCGGCCGTTGCTGTGCCGGAAACGTCGCGCGGCCGCCGCCTCCGCGGCCGGCTTGCCCGCCGCCTGCCTGGCCCGCACCTGCGCCGGCCGGTGGCGGCCCCTGCTGCGGCGGGGCCTGCGCGCCAAGCCGGATCGCGAAACTGGCCAGTAGAAGACACGACGCCGCCGCGAGACTAACCCTGGTTCGCATGGATGACCTCACGAGGGAACCGGCGCGATTGTCGTTGATATCATTCGCCCGGGCATGAACCGCACTTCGCGCGCCGATGTCGGGTTGCTCGTCCTTCGCGGCAGCGCTGCGCTCATGGTGGGGTTTCACGGCTGGACAAGGCTCCATCGCGCCATCGGCTATGTCTTCTTCGACCAACCCTGGACCTTCGTCGACATGGTGCACGGTCTGGGCTTTCCGTTTCCGGCGGTCTTTGCCGTGCTCTCCGCGCTCTCGGAATCCGCCGCCGCATCGCTGATGGCGGTCGGACTCTTCACACGCTGGGCAGCTGCCATCCTCGCGATCGACATGGCCGTGGCGCTCCTGAACGAACTGGTCAAGGGCGACCCGATTGAACTGCCGGCTCTGTACTTCCTCGCTGCCGTAACGATCGTCTTGCTCGGGCCAGGCCAGTTGTCCGTTGACGGCCTGCGGCGCCGGGGCTAGCGACCCTCGACAAAGACCACTCCCCATGGACTGCCGCCTGTCGCGGTCCGGCGAGTCACCGTGCCCTGCGCGATATCGATCGTCGAAACGTCAGCAGACGGCCCGTTCGCAGTGAAGAGGGTACGGCCGTCCTGACTGACGGCAATGCCCCATGGCCGTTCGCCCACATTCGTAATCGTGCGGATCAGTTTTCGGCTGGCCGCGTCGATCACCGCAATCGAGCGCGCCCGACCGAGTGACGCAAATAGCTGGCTGCCGTCCGGAGACAGAACCGCGCCCATCGGCCGCGCGGGAAACGCGGCGCCCTCGGCCCTGGGAATCTGAATCGTCGTCGAGACACGATGGTGGGCCGCGTCGATCACCGACAGCGAGCCATCGGTCTCGTTGGTGACGAATGCCGTCGCCCCGTCGGTCGTGAATGTCACGGACCGCGGCCTGGATCCGACCTTGATGTGTGTCACGACTTTCCCGGAGGCCGTGTCGACGACGACGACTTCCTCGTCGTTTTCGCACGTGACGTACACCTCGCGGCCGCCCGGCCGTACGGTGACGCCTTCCGGCTCTCCGCCCACGGCCACCCGGAACCGCACGTCGCCGCTGGCAATGTCGACCGCGGACATCTGCGCCGCATCCTCATTTGAGACGTACAGCGTGGCGCCATCCGCGGAGAGATCGAACGATTCCGGATCCTGACCGCTCTTGAGCGTGCGGAGCAGCCGGCCGGACGCCAGATCGACGACGCCGATGCCGTCAGCCGATCGGTCCGCCGGCGGCAATTTCGATTCGTCAACACCGGGCCCCCCAATCGGCGACCCCGACAGGGCGACGTACAAGTGCTGGCCATCATGGGACAGGCGCAAGCCTCGCGGCCGCTTCCCCACGGGGATTCGCGCCCGCGTCTCGCCCGTTCGCGCATCGATCACGACGACGGTTCCGCCCGTTTCATCGGAGACGTAGAGTCGCGGACCGCTATCGGTGGATGTGGTGGCGGCAGTGGTTGGCGCCGACGTCGGCGCCGAGTCGCCACACCCCGCGGCTGCCATCATCAACGCCACGACGATGAGGGACGTCCATGGCGCCGTCCGAATGGAGCCCTGCGCAAGTCCGCGGCTCATGCTGGAACGGCATTGTGCCGTAACGCCTGAGGGGGCGCAAACATGGCCGTCGACTCTCTCGCGTTGCGCTGGGCAAACGGTGCTCAACCGGGTTGTCCGCTCGGCTATGATGAGTCACCCCGTTTCGAGAGGCAGCTATGTTCCTGCGACGAAAAGTCCTGGTAGCGATTCTGATCATCTCTGGCGCCACGCTGTGGGCCAATGACCACCTCACCGTCGGCGTCGACAACGGGCGAACGGGCTGGATCAAAGACGAGAAGATCTTCAACACCACCAACGTCCAGACCATGAAGCTGCTGTGGAAGATCACACTCGACAGCAAGCCGCGCGAAATGCACAACCTGTTTCAGCCGCTCATTGCCGAGCGCGTGACGACCGCGCATGGGACGCGCGAGATGGCTGTCGTGGCCGGCGTATCCGACGACCTCTTCGGCATCGACGTCACGAACGGCGAGGTGGTCTGGACGAAAAAGTTCGACAGTACCTACACGCCACCGCCCGGCGGCCGTGGTGGTGGAACACTGTGTCCGGGAGGACAGACGGCCGTGCCGCTTCTGGCGCCGGCGGCTCGCGGTGCCTACACGATTTACGCCATTTCTTGGGACGGCCGGCTGCGCCAGGTCAACCTGGCGGACGGGAAGGACGTGGCGGCGCCTGAAAAATTCGTCCAGCCGAACGGCAAGCCGTACGCCCTGAACTTGCTGAACGGAGTCATCTACACGGTGACGGCCCAGGGGTGCGGCGGCGTCCCGAATTCATTCTGGTCGTTCGACTTGACCACCCGTAAAGCGAGTTCGTTTCAACCTGCCGGCGGTGGTCTGTGGGGCCGCCGGGGCGTGTCGGTTTCGCCGGAAGGCGTCGTGTACATGGGCACCGGTGATGCCGCCTACAATCCCGCGACCCGAAGCCTCGGCAACGCCATCGTCGGGGTCAGGCTCGCCGCGAACAAGCAATTGGAACTCGTCGATTACTTCGCCCCGAAGAATGCGAATTTTCTGTTCCGGCGAGACCTCGACATGAATGTGACGCCGATGGTGGTTGACTATCGGAAACGCAAATTCCTCGTTGCGACCAGCAAGGAATGCCGCGTGTGGCTGCTCGATCGCGATGCACTCGGGGGCGAGGACCATCGCACCACACTCGATACCACGCCGCTGATCTGCAACGAACGCGTCGCGTTCGACGGTCACGGCGTCTGGGGATCGTTGGCGGCGTGGCAGGATTCACGAGGTACGCAGTGGGTACTCGTGCCGTTCTGGGGACCGGTAGCGTCGACGTTTCATGCGCCGGTCGAACACAGCCGGCCCAAGGGCGGCGGTGTCGCGGCGTTCAAGCTCGAGGGCAACGACACCAAGTGGCAGCTGACACCGGCGTGGCTGTCGCGAGACATGGATCTTGCCGAGGAAATTCTCGTCGCCAACGGCGTCGCCTTCACCTACGCCGCCGGCGAGGACGCCACCCAAATCGATCCGGATCGCGCCTGGGATGAGCCAGGAGGGGGACACCTGGGAGGCGGGTTGAACCCCACGTCGCCGCGCCGGATTCCGAACTCGAGACGCGCGGCCGTGTACGCCCTCGACGCCCTGACGGGCAAGGAGCTCTGGTCGAGCGGCGATCAGATCACATCGTGGAATCACTTCAGCGGCTTAACGGTAGCGAACGGCCGCGTCTATGTCGCCATGTTTGATGGCACGATCTATTGTTTTGGCGTGCCCCGGCCGGGTGTTTCCAAATAGCCGGAGGACCAGACACATGCGCCTCGCAACAATCGTCGCCGCCTGTTCTCTCGCTCTCATCGTCAGCGGCGGCCTCCTGCGCGCGCAGACCCGCGGCGGGGGTTCCGAGTGGACGACGGCTTATGCCGATGCCCAGCGAACCTCGTGGATCAGAAACGATGCGGCCATCTCCGTCGAGTCGATGGCCAAACCTGGTTTCGAATTGCAGTGGACGTCGAAGCTCGCCGCGCAAGGGCAGCCATCGACCGCGTTGTTTCAGGGTGTGACGATCAATGGGGTGATGCTGTTTCACCCGCTGACAATCGTGACGGGTGCATCGAATCGCGTCTCGGCGATCGACATGGACACCGGCTTCGTTCTCTGGGATCGGCAATACGACCTGCCGTCATCGGCATCGTCATCCGTCACATGCCCAGGCGGCATCACGGCGGCTGCGGCGCGGGTGACGAATCTGGTTCCGCCGGCGCCTGCCGCCCCCCGCGGTGGCGGTGGTGGCGGCGGCCGCGGTGGTTACACGAGCGCCGTTGGTGAGCCTGGCGCCGGCGCGCCGGTGCCGCAGCGTGGTGGCGGAGGTGGCGGACGTGCCGGCGATCCCGTCGCTGGTGCCGGCGCAGCGGCCGCTGGTCGTGGCGGTGATCCGGTGGCTGGTGCCGGTGCAGGAGCCGCTGGTCGTGGCGGCGATCCGGTTGCGGGTGCTGGCGCAGCGGCGGCTGGTCGCGGCGCCGACCCGGCGGGCGGACGCGGAACTGCCCCGGCCGGTCGCGGGGCCGATCCCGCTGCGGCCGGAGGCCCCGGCCGAACAGGCGGCGGCGGTGGTGGTGGCGGACGCGGCGGCACGGCCATCTACGCGATTTCCGGCGACGGACTCCTCCACACCCTTGGCCCGTCATCAGGGAAAGACGTGCTGAAACCCACGCCGTTCCTGGCTGCCAATGCGCGGTTCTCCGATCCGATTGTGGTCGGCAACATGATGTACGTGACCACGAGCGGCAATTGCGGTGGGGCAGCGGACGGCGTCTGGGGCCTCGACCTCGCGGCGGAAAGCCGCCCGGTGGCGTCATGGAGAGTGAATGGCGGGAGTCCGGTCGGTCCTCTCGCATTCACCACCGACGGCACGATCATTCTGGCGGTTGGCCCGGGCACGACGACGATGGGCGGATTCGCAAACGCGATCGTGGCGCTCGATCCCAAAACGCTCCAGCCGAAGGACTGGTTCACGCAGCCGTCGGCTGAGTTCGTCACCGGGCCGCTCGTGTTTGTCGAAGGCGACAAGACCGTTGTGGCGGCGGCGACAAAAGACGGTCGCCTGTGGTTGCTGGACGCCGCTTCGCTGGGCGGAGCGAATCATTCGACGCCGATGCATGTCTCGCGGTCGTTTGCGGCGAGCGGGATGCCGCTCGCGCCCGGCGCGCTGGCGATGTGGCAGCAGGTGATTCCGGCACCCACGCCGCCGCCGGCCGCTGCGCCCGCCCCAACAACTGCGGCACCCACGGGGCCGCCCGCGCCTCCCGCGCCAACCGTGCTCCCCGGTACACGTTGGCTGCTCCTGCCAGTGTCTGGAGGATTGCCGACGGACCTCGGAGTGCCCGCGACAGGCGCGATCACAAACGGCGCGATACTCGCGATCAAAGTCCAAAACAGCAACGGAAGGTTTTCTCTGGAGCCAGGCTGGGTGTCTGGTGACTTGGCGTCGCCGATGACGCCGCTCGTCGTCAACGGGGTCGTGTTTGGCCTGTCCAGAGGCGGCCGGACCCTGCCAGCGGTGCTTCATGCGTGGGACGGAATGACCGGTCGCGAGCTATGGAATAGCGGCAAGGCGATCATTTCGCCGGCGACCGGCCCGAGCTTCTGGAGCGGGACTGGACAGGTCTATGTCGGGACCTCGGACGGCACGGTCTACGCGTTCGGCTTCGCGATGGAGAGGAAGTAGTTCATGCGGTTTCGAGCCGCCATGGCATGGCTCGCGCTGGTTGTGCTCGCGGGATCGGCCGCGGCCGGCGCACAGCAGCCCGCAACGAATCCAGCGCAACGAACTGTTAGTCTCACGGTTGGCGATCCGATCAACGGAAAGATGTCGTACAGCATCAGCGAGATTGTTGCGAAACCGGGCGAGCGGCTTCGTGTCAGCCTCGTCTCCGTCGGCCAGATGCCGAAGGCCGTGATGGGTCACAACTGGGTGTTGTTGAAACTGGGCGTTGATCCGAAGGCGTTCACCGACGACGCCGCGTTTGCCCGCGAGACGGATTTCATTCCGCCCAAGCGGAAGGCCCAAATCCTGGTGCACACAGAGCTGATTGGACCTGGTGAACGGGTTGAAGTCACGTTGACCGCGCCGAAGGCGCCAGGGCAGTACCCGTATGTCTGCACCTTCCCGAACCACTTCGCCGCCGGGATGGCCGGCGTACTCGTCGTCAAGTAGACTCGCGGGGGCCTCACGGGGATTCGATGACATCGCGCTTCCGATCGATCGCCGCGTGGGGATGTGCCGCTGTGACGGTGGCCTTGACTGGTGCGTTGGTCGTCCTTGCCGACCCGGCGCAGCTGCCTGAGGGACCAGGCAGAGCCGCGACCGTCAAAGTATGCAGCGTCTGCCACCAGGTTGAGCGCGCCACTGCCGTTCGGCTCACCCGTGAGGGCTGGCAGAACGTCCTGGCGGATATGGTCCAGCGCGGCGCGAAAGCGAGCGATGACGAGTTGCGGCAGGTGCTCGACTATCTCTCCGCACACTTCCTCGGCGAGGCGGCCCGGCCACTCAATATCAACCGGGCGGTGCAGATCGATCTGGAGATGGTCGCAGGGCTTTCACGCAAGGAAGCGGCGGCGCTGCTCGCGCATCTGAAGAAGTCGGGTCCCTGCAAGTCGCTCGAGAGCCTCAAACAGGTCCAGGGCGTTGACTACAAGAAGATCGAGGAGCGAAAAGACTTTCTGGTCTGCCAACCGCTGCTGATGCCCAAGGCGAAGGGACAACCATGATGAAGCCGCGCGCTCTGGCGATCTCGTGCCTTGCCGTGTCACTGGTGGCGGGCACGGTCGGGACACAAGCGCAACTGGCCACGGCGGGTGCGTCAGGCATCGCCATGGGTCATCTGCACCTCACGGTGCGAGATGCGGCGACCGACCGGACGTTCTGGGCCGCGCTCGGTGGCACCGCCGTGCAGAATGGCAATCTGCAGCTCATACAGTTCCCGGGCACTTTTGTGATGCTGCGCCAGGCGCAGCCAGGTGGCGGCACCATCGGATCGACCGTTGACCACGTGACCTTCCGCGTACGTAACCTCCAGGCGTCGATCGAGCGCTGGTCCAGGGAAGCCGGCATCATCGTCGGGGCCGACAAGGCCATCACCACGCCCGACGGGATGCGCATTCAGCTCGTCGATGATGCATCGAGCGACAGCCCGGTGAGGATGGGATCCATTGCGTTTCTGACGATCGCGCCGCAAGAAACCCAAGCGTGGTACGTGAAGCAGTTCGGCGCGACGCCGGGCAAGCCTGGTGGGGCGATCACCGCCACGCTGCCGGGCGTGATGCTGGAGTTCGGCAAAGCCGACACCGCGCCGGCCACGACGCGCGGCCGCGTGCTCGATCACATCGGATTTGAGGTCAAGGGCCTCGAAGAATTCTGCAAGAAGCTGGAAGCCGCCGGGATCAAACTGGATCGCCCGTTCACGAGGCTTCCCAACTCATCCACCGCCATCGCGTTTCTCACCGACCCCTGGGGCACCTACATCGAACTGACCGAAAACCTGGCGCCCGCGAAGTAGGCCGCGGCGACGACCACGGCACTCGCGAAGACCAACGGCGACAAGGACGGGACGATTCACACGCATAGGCAGTCGTTCCGCTTCATTCCTCAAGAAACCGGCCGACAGGCTGTAAGCCTTCGACCCGGTCACAGACCACTTTGAACACCATCATGAGCGGCACGGCCAGCAGCAATCCCCAGACGCCCCACATCCAGGTCCAGAACGTCAATCCGGCAAACACCGAAACCCGGTTCATCCGCGCCGCTTTGCCCATCAACGTCGGCGTCAAAAACGATCCTTCAAGACTGGTAATGAGCAGCGACACGCCGGCGACGGCGGCGGTCATGCCGAACGTGCCGAATTGAAGGAACGCGACGGCAGACAGCGCGCCTGTGACGAGCAGCGGACCGTAATAGGGAATCGAATTGAACAACCCGGCCATCAGCCCCCAGAACGCCGCGCCTTCCAGCCCGAACCACCACAGGGCGAGGGCCGTGACGACGCCCACGAGCGCACTGGTGAGCAGCTGGATCATGAGGAAGCGCTCGATCTGATCGGCGATCTCGTCCAGAATCTGGACGGTCACGCGCTTCTTCGCCCGGGTCGGTCCCGCGAGTTCCACGAGCTTGCGCTTGAACAGATCGTCCGACAACAACAGGAAGTACGTCAGGAACAGGATCATGACCATCTGGTTCATGAACAAGGCCGCGTTCATGGAGCCAGACCACAGGTAGTCGCTGACCCGGAACGGCGGGTCTTCCACTTGCACGCGCACCACATCGCGCGTGGCCGGCGGATCGCCTTTCTGCAGTTCTTTCGCGGCTTCATCGACTTTCGCCAGCGTTCCAGGATCGGCCGAGGGACCGTGCATGGCCTGCCGCAGTTGCCGCGCCACGGCCGGCAGCCGATCGGCGACGTCGGCCGCCTGACCCTGCAGCATGTACGCCAGCCCTGCCGCGCCGGCGACGAACGCGAGCAATACCACGGCCGCACCGAGGGCGCGGGGGACGCGCCACCGCTGCAGCCGATCGACGGCCGGGCCAAGCGCGTAGAAAAGCAGGGTACCGAGCGCGAGCGGGATCAACACCTCCTGCATGTAGCGCAGCAGGAAGATCGACGCGCACACGGCCAGAATCGTGAGCGCGATCGTGCGCGCGTCAAAGGACTCGTCGTCGGCGGAACGTGAAGTCACGACGATCTTCAGCCTATCACCGCGACCGGGCGCCGCCGAGCGGAACGCGCGCGGACTATTTCTTGCTGAGCATCGCCAGGGCGAGCTTGGCCTGCCGCAGGCACGGCGCCTCGTTCATCACCTGAAGGTGCAATGGCGTGCCGGCGCCGTTCAGCCAGTTGTTGGCCTCGGACAGGCAGGTATCCCGTTCGGTCGTCACCTCGATCGCCGCCTTCCGCATGGTCTGCCGTGCCTGCGGCGACAGGTTCATGGTGTCGGCCATCTCGCGCGAGCCGTTCAGTTCGTCCGACTTGACGTTGACCATCGTGAGCAGGAGCCACACGCCCTGGTCGGCCTCGCCGGCCACTTTCGACTGGACGACCTTGACCCGTGCGCGCGACGCGGCGATGGCGAGGGGAAAACGCGCGGTGCCGATCGCGGGAATGACGTCCGATGTCATGTAGCTGTGTGCTTTCCTCGCGACGTCCGCGAAGTCCGCCGTCACGCCGGTGGCGCTGGCTGACACGCCGCAGCCGGCGGCCAGCGCACTGCAACAAAGAGCGAGTCCCATCATCCCGTGACGCATCATGACCCTCACACTCCAGGGGTTGGTCACGATCAAGAATTGCGCCAGCGCCGGAACCTGCCGTTCTCGTGCGGTATCGTCGCGCACGCGCCGGCCTCATTACGTTTCTGAGAACTGGCGCGCGTGTACGGGCATAATCACCCCGTGCGCTACCTGAAGGCCGGAACCGCCTTTCTTCTCGTGGTCGCTCCGCTCGCCATGGGCGTCGCGGCCGCTCAGCAACCCACTGCGCCTCAGGCGCCTGCACCGCAGCCAGCGTGCGCCGTCTCGGCGGATGCCGACTTCGGCGTGACAATGGGCAAACCGATTCGTGTCGGCGGCGGTGCCATGTCGGTCGTGGCCCGCGAGCGCGCCTACATGGACGCCCTGCGCGGACCGGACGGTCAGGCGATTCAATATCGGCGCCTGGGATCGGGACCGAAGGCGCCCAACGGCGGCATCGTCGACATCTACGAAGTGACGTACCCCGGCCCTGAGAAGCCCATCACGCTCTACATCGACGCGTACCGGTACGACGATCCCCGCGCGCCAAAGGGATTCACGTGCGTGCCGTTTCGATTGGGTCCGCCGCCCATCGATCAATTCATGGCGGCCGATGCGCAGATTCGCGCGGCGCTGTCGCTGGCGTCCGGCGGCGACGTGCCGCCCATCTCGCTGGATCCAGACGGATCGTCGATCCACGGCGTCGCGCTCGATCGATTCCGCGTCATCGCCGCCGCGGCGCGCGCCGACGCGGCCGCCGGCACGCCGATGACGCCGGACACGGTTCCGCAGCCGCTGAAGGGCAGCGGCGCCGTACTCTTCGCCTATCCCATCACGTGCGAGGGACGGACGGTTCCTGCCGCCTCGATCGACATTCAACCCGCGCAGGGCGTGGCGATTCGGCGTCTTGGCGGCCTCGTCTCCGGCGACGACGCGGCGAAACTCGTGAAGGGCTTCAAACCGCCGGCGGGCGCCATCGCGTCGTCGTTCGCGCTCACCACGCTGCGCGCGGGAGACGCCGTGCGCATTTCGTATACGGAAACCGTGTGCGAGGCGAAGCCCACCGACGTGGCGCTCCTGGTTCGGTACGCGCCGGCGAAGGCCCTGTCACTGCCGCAGCCCACGCTGCCGGCGGGCGCGACCGAGGCCGGATCGGTCTATCTTCAGGTCGTGATCGACGCAGTCGGTCAGATTCGCGAGCCCGAATATATCGGCGGGCCGGCGTCCCTGACGGGAGCAGCGATCGCGGCGATCAAGGAGTGGAAGATCCAGCCCGCCACGATCAACGGCACGGGCATCACCGCCGACACGTTGTTGATCGTCCAGTTTCGGGACGGCCTCGTCTTCTTCAACGGCGGGCCGGTCAACGGCTGGCGCGTCCGCTGACTACTTCCGGATCTTGTCGTCGCTGACGCCGAACCAGGTGAAACTGAAGTACGGATCGGTGTTGTACGCACGGGTTCCGCGCAGGTCGTACGCGCACAGCATCCCATTGCCGTTCTTGTCCCAGGCCTCGGAGATACTCTGAAGGTTGAAGTCTCGCACCTCAGCCAACGTCGCGTAGCTGCTGCCGAAGACGCCATTCAGGTAGTCGCGTTGCGCGGTGTCCGTGAGCAGGCCGCCGGCGCGCATCCCGTTGACAATCAGATTCCACCACGAGTCCTCGAATTCATCGCCGAACACGCTGACCTGACCGATTAGCTTCGAGTCACGCGGACAACTGTCCGGACTTCGCATCGGCCCGGCGCGCAACGCGCCAGACGCGGAGACAATGCCAGCGACAAGCACGATTCCCAGGAAACGCAGGCGCATGGGGTCCTCCTGATTTGGACGGGGTCAGCCGTTTTCTACCAGTACACGGACATCAGGTCAAACGCGTCGGCCATCGTGTGGGAGATGTCGACGGATCGAACTAATCGAGTGGCTTGAGCTGAATCGCCTGATCGTGGCCATCGGGACACAGGAAGGCGGGGCCGAGTTCCGTCCCCTTGCGCTCGTGGCGTATCACGCCCTGTGACGGCTTCCCGCAGGTCGCGCAGGCGCGCTTGTCATTCACATGGAGTAAGACCGCCAAGTACAGGTCGGACCTCTTGTTGAACTTGACGGCCCATTTGGACTTCCACAGGGCATCGAGGATGTCGGCCGTGATCCCGAGCACGGTCATCGTGTGTTGCTCGTCCTTTCGGCGGCGGGTGGCCGACTGGAACTTGCGGAACTCCGCTTCAGCCTCGGTATTGACAGCGGTCGAGCGGAGGGACTGGCGTTTCATCCCCTCACGATACGCCATCGCCGGTCCGCCAGGACGCCCGTTCCGGGACTCGTTCGGCCCCCACTCGACGCCAGGCCCCTGTTGACTGCCACACCGGGCCGCTCGGGGGGTGTGTCAAAGGGAACAGACAGGGGGCACAGGCCGGCCGCATGCTGGGTCCATGCCAGTCATCCTGATCGTTGTCTTATTGGTGCTGCTCCTCGGCGGCGGTGGAACCTACTACGGCCGGCGCTCCGGCTGGGGCGGCAGTCACTACGGTGGCGGCCTGCTGGGACTCGTGGTCCTCGTGATCCTGGTCCTGTGGCTGACCGGGAACCTCGGCCGCGCGGGCCTGTGAAGCTGATTGTCGAGCCGGCGGACGGCGTCGCGCCGGTGCTCCAGGCTATCAACCGCGCCAAGAAAAGCGTGGAGATTGCCATCTTCCGCTTCGATCGTCCGGACATCGAGACGGCGCTGCGAGCGGCCGCCGAACGCGGCGTCCGTGTCACCGCGCTGATCGCCTTCGCCAATCGCGGCGGCGAGAAGAGCCTGCGGAAGCTCGAATCGCGGCTGCTCGAGGCGGGGATCATCGTGGCGCGTACGGCCGACGACCTCGTCAAGTACCACGGCAAATACATCCTGATCGATCGCCGTGTCCTCTACGTGCTGTCGTTCAATTTCACACGCCTCGATATCGATCGCAGCCGCGGCTTTGGCCTGGTCACGAGCCAGGCGCGGTGTCTGCGCGAGGCGCTGAAACTGTTCAAGGCGGATTGCACGCGCACGCGGTACACGCCTCGGGTGGAGACGTTTGTCGTGAGTCCCGGGAACGCCCGGCCGGTACTCGGCGCGTTTCTCGCGAAGGCGAAAACACAGTTGCTGATCTACGACCCCAGCGTCTCGGACAAGCGCATGCTGCGAATTCTGCGCGAGCGGGCGAAGGCGGGCGTGGAGATCAGGATCGTCGGGAAGGTGTCCGGCTCCGGGTTCGACGTGCGCAAACTGACGACGCCACGACTCCACACGCGCACCATCATTCGCGATCGCCGCCAGGCTTTTGTCGGCAGCCAGAGTCTTCGCACGGCCGAGCTGGATTCCCGGCGCGAAGTGGGCCTCATCGTCACGGACTCGAAGGTCGTCAAGACGCTGATCGAGACGTTTGAGTCTGACTGGAAGGGCTCGAAGACCAGGCGCGCGGCGTCCGCGCGCGCGTCTGCCGCGCCTCCCGAAGCGGCCAAGTCGTCCGCCCGCGAGGTCGCGGCGGCGGTTGACGTGTTCACGAAGGAACTCGAGCCGCTTGTGACCAGCGTGAAGAAGGCCGTGAGACAGGCGGTCGTCAAAGCCGGCGAGGACGTGCTCCACGACAGCGACGTCAAGGACACGATGAAGAAAGTCGTCAAACGGGCGGTGAAAGAGGCCGTCAAAGAGGCAGTCCATGAAGCGCAAGAAGCGGCCCGCTGACACCACGGACGTCGCGAACTTTTCGCGGTCCCGGCGGGCGTCACGCTCCGCGACGGCCTGCCTGATCGGGCTGGCCGTCCTCACGGGATCGTGCGCCTCGCTGCCGTGGCAGACGTCCAAGTCCGAGATCAGCCGGGCGGAACGCCTCGAAATCCTCCGCCGGGCGCAGGTCTGGGCGCCGACTGACGTCGCCTCGATGGATCTCAAGACCGGACCTGTGGGACCAGGCGCGTTTGCGCTCGGAGAAACGGTACGGTGCGACTACGTCGAGCGCGACATGAACGGACGATCGCCGAAGTTCATATGCATCATTCCCGGCAAGGAACCCGACGAAGTGAAAGTGAAATACGGCGTGGGCAACGCCGAAGTGTACGGCGAGGTCATGGCCACGCGACTGCTGTGGGCGCTGGGATTCGGAGCCGACCGGATGTATCCCGTCCGCGTCATTTGCCGCGGGTGTCCGGCGTCCATCACCGCCGGCCAGTTGCTGCCCTCCGGTGAGCGCCTGTTCGACCCTGCAGTGATCGAACGCAAAGCGGCAGGCCGGGAAATCGAATCACGCCCCAACCAGGGCTGGTCCTGGCCGGAACTGGAACTCGTGGATGCCAGCGTTGGCGGCGCGCCGCGGGCGCATCTGGACGCGCTGAAACTGCTGGCGGTGATGATGACGCATACCGACAGCAAGGCGGCACAACAGCGTCTCGTCTGCCTGGACCCGCGGCCGGCGCCGGGCGCGACGACCGAAAAGCCGTGCGCGCAGCCGTTCATGTTGATCCAGGATGTCGGGCTGACCTTCGGCAAGCCCGACCTCATCTATCGCAAGGTGAACTACGTCAATCGCTCGCGATGGTCGAGCACGCGCGTCTGGCTCGGCACGGACGGGTGCACCGGCAATGTGAAGAAACCGTTCCTGGGCACGCTGTACCAGCCCCAGATCAGCGAAGGCGGCCGGTCGTTCCTGGCCAGCCTGCTGAACCAGCTCACGGACTCGCAGATCAGGGACCTCTTCGAGACGGCGCGCGTCTCGCTGCGTTCTGGACCACAGGAGCGGGAGGTGTCGGCCGTGACGAATGTCGACGGCTGGGTGTCCGTGTTCAAGCGCAAGCGTGAGGAAGTGTCCGCACGACGATGTCCGGCTGAGCCGGCCGCCGGAAAGTAAGAGCGTGATCCGCATGCGCAGACCAGTTCGACACGCCCTGTGTATCGTCGCCGCACTCGGGACGGCCGTGTGCGGCAAGAGCCCAGAGCCGGTGCCGACGCCGACCGTGGCGTCAGAATCCCCGAAACCCGCACAGGCCACCGCCACGCCGGTCACGCGCGATTCGCCGGGAGGGACGCTCGCCGCGCCCAACGCGGCATTCGCGGAATTCAAGCGGCAGCTTGAGCTCTACCTGGCCGTGCGCGAAAAAGTCGAAGGGTCGGTACCCAAGCTGTCCCAGACCAGCGATCCCGGGAAGATCGCCGCGCGCTCGGCACTGTTGGCCGCCGCCATCCAGGCGGCGCGCAAGGATGTCAGACAAGGCGCGATCTTCACGCCCGCGGTTTCGGCTGAGATTCGACGCATCCTGGCCGCTGATGCCGCCGCGCGCACGCCGGCCGAGAAAGCCCACCTCATGGCCGAAGTGCCGGGACAACCTCCGACGGTGAACGGGTTGTATCCGACGGACTCGCCCAAAGGGCCGGCTGCGCTCGCGAGCTTCCCGGCGAAGCTCCTGGCCCTGCTGCCCGAGTTGCCGGAGAGCGTCGAGTATCGATTCCTGGGCCACTCGCTCGTGCTGAGAGATGTCATCGCCAACATCGTGGTGGATTACCTGCCAAACGTCGCGCCGGCTCGCCCGGGCGGAGGCCTGGAATGACGCGTCTGCGCACGGTCCCCACGCTGCTCATGGTCCTGATGGCGGGGGCGATGTCGTTGGCGGCCCTGCCTCAGGCGCCGTCCCTGCCGTGCCGCCCTGGTTCCGTCAAGTTCGGCGTCATCGGCGATTTCGGTGATGGCAGCAAGGGCGAGTACGCCGTGGCGGCGAAGTTTGCGGAGCGGTACGCGCTCTGCGCGTTCGACATGGTCATTACCGTCGGCGACAACATCTACGGATCGGAACGCGCGCAGGACTTTGTGAAGAAATTCGAGACCCCTTTCAAGACGCTGCTCGACAAGGGCGTCAAATTCCATGCGTCCCTGGGCAATCACGACGATCCCAACCAGCGCTTCTACAAGCCGTTCAACATGGGCGAGAAGCGGTACTACACGCTGACGCGAAAGAACGTGCAGTTTTTCGCGCTCGACAGCACCTACATGGACAGGAAGCAACTCGACTGGCTCGAGGATGAGCTGAAGTCGTCGAAAGCCGAGTGGAAAATTCCGTATTTCCACCATCCGCTGTATTCGTCCGGCGGCGCGCATGGTTCGTCGATCGACCTGCGGGACGTGCTCGAACCGGTGTTTCTGCGGCACGGCGTCCAGGTCGTCTTTTCTGGCCACGACCATTTCTACGAGCGCACCAAACCTCAAAAAGGGATCTACTACTTCGTCGCCGGCAGCACGGGGAAACTCAGGGTCGACAACGTCCAGAAGAGCGCATTGACGGCGACCTCCTTCGATACCGGCCGCGCGGTGATGGTGGTGGAGATCGCCGACGACGCGATGTTTTTCGAGACGGTGTCGCAGGACGGCAAGGTGGTCGACAGTGCCTGCATTCCGCGAGGCGTCGATCTTCCGGTGAGCGGATCGCGCGAGCGATGTCCGCCGCGGAAACCGGGCATGCCGCTCGAGTCGTTCGAACCGGAGGCCTCGCCGGAGGGAGTGTCCTTCGAGTTGCGGATGCCCGTCAGTCAGAAGATCGACGTGTTGTCGAAGAGCCTCGTGGAACTGGATCCGGCGGGCACACTCGAATTGGAAGAGAAGAAGGACAAGTCACGCCCTGACGCGTGAGCGGCTGATGAAGACCCGTATCGACATCCGACGATTCCGCGTCCCCCCCGGCGTACGGCTCAGGCTGTCGCGGTTCGATCCCGGCGACGTGACGCCGTTTGAGTCTGACAAGGGCGCTCGCAGACTGCTCGAGAAGACCACGCGACGTCTGTTTGCGCTCACCGAACTCCTGTACGCGCAGAATCGATGGGCCGTCCTCCTGGTGTTTCAGGCGATGGATGGAGCCGGCAAAGACAGCGCCATCAAGCACGTGCTCCGCGGGCTCGACCCGAAGGCCACGCAAGTGCATCAGTTCGGTTCGCCCTCGGTCCGCGAACTGAACCACGACTTCATGTGGCGCAGCCTCAGCGTGCTGCCGGAACGCGGGCGCATCGGCATCTTCAACCGGTCGTACTACGAGGAAGTGCTGGTCGCGCGCGTCCATCCCGACGTGCTCGACGCCCAGCACCTGCCGAAGTCGCTCGTGACCAGAACGATCTGGAAGGATCGCTTCGAGGACATCCGGAACATCGAACAATATCTCTCGCGCAACGGCGTCGTGATCTGCAAGGTCTTCCTCAACGTGTCGAAGGGTGAACAGCGCAAGCGTTTCATCGAGCGGCTGCGGGATCCCGCGAAGAAATGGAAGTTTTCCGTCAATGACGTGAACGAACGTCTCCGATGGAAAAAGTACATGGCGGCCTACGAGCACGCCATCAGCGCGACGAGCACGCGCGACGCGCCGTGGTACGTACTCCCGGCGGATCACAAGTGGTTTACCCGTCTCGCCCTGGCGCAGGTCGTGCTCGAGACGCTCGAAAGCCTGGATCTGCGGGTGCCCGCCTTGTCGCATCGCGACCACCGCGACCTGCGTGACGCCAAACGCCGGCTGCGCGCCAAGTAGCGGGCCGCTCGTTAGTTTCTTCGAAGACCTGCGGGCCGGCGGCTCCGGGTGATAATGCAGGAATCGCTAGCCTCACGCGTTCGTCGGGACACGTCACGCTGACAGCCGTCACGGTCGCGCTTTCCCTGGTGGCGCTGGCCGGCCAGCAGCTGACGCTGCCCAACGGACGGAACTCGGTCCACTTCGCGGTCATTGGCGACAGCGGCACCGGCAACGCGAATCAGGCGCGCGTGGCACAGCGCATGACCACGATGCGGGCGGCGTTCCCCTTCGACATCGTGCTGATGCTGGGGGACAACCTGTACGGCGGCCATAGTGCCCGCGACTACCGGGCCAAGTTCGAAGTGCCGTACAAAGCCCTGCTCGGTGCCGGCGTCAAGTTCTACGCCTCGCTCGGCAACCACGATGACAGCAGCGAAGTGCTGTACGAACCGTTCAACATGAACGGCAAGAAGTACTACACCTTCAAGCCGCCCAACGGGAGCGTGCGGTTCTTTGCGCTGGACAGCACGTACATGGACAAGGACCAGCTGGCCTGGCTCGACAAAGAGCTCGCTGGAAGCGGCTCAGACTGGAAGATTGTGTTCTTCCACCATCCGCTGTACTCCTCCGGGGCCGCGCACGGATCGACCGAATCGCTCCGCCGGCAGATCGAGCCGCTGTTCGTCCAGCACGGCGTGGACGTCGTCTTCTCCGGCCACGATCATTTCTACGAGCGCATCAGGCCGCAGCAGGGCATCCACTATTTCGTGTCGGGCGGCGCGGGCAAGCTCCGGCGCGGCAACATCCGCAAGACGGCCCTGACGGAAAAGGGCTTCGATCAGGGCTATCACTTCATGCTGCTGGAGGTCGCCGCGGACGTCATGCACTTTCAGGTGATTTCTGACGCCGGCGTCACCGTGGACTCCGGACAGTTCACCCGGCGGGACGCCAGGTGACCGGTCGCGCTCACGCCGCGAAAGCGTTACCAGAACATGACAGGCCATCTTATGGCCCGGGATGGCCAGTGTTTGGCGTGGTCCGGCCGTGTTGAGTCGTGTGCGTTGCCTGACCGGACTGGTACGGGTGATGCAAATGACAAATGACAACTGAATGGCATTCTCACCGGAACGCCGCCTCCGAATCGTCCGCTTCCTCACCGCGTGCGCCGTTGTCGTGTCGCCGTTCATGGGGATGCCGGCCACGCAGACCCCCGGTCCGGATGCGCAGACGGCTGACTTCAACGATCGCATCAAGAGCTACCTGACCGTTCGCGACCGGGTGGATGGCAACGGGCCGCCCCTGAGGCAAACGGCGGACGCGGCAAAGATCGTCGAGGCGCAGAAGGCGCTGGCCGCGCTGATCCGGAACGCGCGCGCGAGCGCGAAGCAGGGCGACATCTTCACGCCCGCCATCGAGAAACAATTCAGGGCACTGCTCAAGTGGGAGACCACGGGACCCGATGGAGCCAGGACGAAGTCCGTGATCCTTGAGGAGAAGCCCCTGGTCGAGTTGAAAGTGAACGCGGAGTATCCGGCCAAGGAACCGCGCACGACCGTGCCGACGAAAGTGCTGGAGGTGCTGCCAGCCCTGCCGAAGGGCGAGGGCCTGGAGTATCGCTTTGTCCGGAAGCACATGATCCTGCTGGATACGCGAGCGAACCTGATCGTGGACTTTGTGTTCAACGCGCTGCCCTGACGCGCAGGTACGCGTGCGGTGGTCCAGATGGCCTAGTCGATCCGCAACGTGACCGCGGGATTCACGCGCAGGGCCCGACCGGCCTGGGCGCGCCAGCGATGTCTTCGTCCGCACGGAATCCCCGCCCTTGCGTCAGGGGAACGCGCAACACTTCGAAATAGTTGCCGCTGACGACCTCGCACTCCGATGACTGCCGATCGTCGCCGATCACGACCATCGGGCACGCCGGCGCCATGGCTACCAGTTGCAGCGACGTGACTCGGTCGCGCAGGTATCGGTACTCGGTCGCCGACACGCCGTGCGATCCCATGACGAGCGTGTGCGAATCAGGCAACGGCCACGGTCTGAGAAACCCGGCCTCGAAGATGGCGAACCACGCGACGACGAGACCGATCCCGAGCGTCAGCGTTCCGGTGACCGTCGCCGCGAACGTGTAGTCGCGCCTGAGGCTGCGTGCGCCGTAGCGCAGATCCCGCCAAAGGGGCTCGAGCCACCTGGTCATGGCGCATTCATTGTGAATGGGACGTCCCGGGCGCGGCAAGTCCGGTGGGAAGTCGGTGCCCCGCCTGCTGCAAGCCGCCGGGTGACCGATCGAGGCCGGCAGAGGCTCCTTGTGCGCATCTCGAGCCGTCTCCAAGTATGGTGTGTGGGAGGAGGCGGGTCACCATGCTCGCGCGTTCGATCACCACGCTCGGAATCATCACCACCGTCGCCGCAATGCTCCTGGCAGCGGCTCCGGCCGGGGCACAGGACCATCCCGCGGACCCGGTCGCGCCACCGGCCGGTGTGCAGGGTGCGCCCGCGCAACCCGCGGGGGCTCCGTTCAACGGTCTGCAATTCGGCCTCACCTTCGAAGGCTTCTATCAGTACAACTGGAACAAGCCGTTCGATCGGATCAACCTGCTGCGCGCGTACGACACACGCGCCAACACCTTTGGCATTCAGCAGGCGGCGCTGGTCCTGGACTTTGCCCCGGACGTCGCGGCCGGGCGCCGGTTCGGCGGACGCGTGGACTTGCAGTTCGGCCAGGCCACCGAAACCGTCCAGGGCAGCGCGGCCAATGAGCCACGGCCGGACGTGTACCGCCACGTCTGGCAGGCCTACGGCACCTACGTGTTCGATGCCGGACGCGATCTGCAGGTGGATTTTGGCAAGTTCGCGGCGAATCTCGGGTTCGAAACGAACTACGCCAAGGACAACAACCACTTCTCGCGCGCGTACCTGTTCAACTTCCTGCCGTTCTACCACTCGGGTGTGAGGGTCAGCCTGCCGGTGACTGACAAGTTCACCGTGATGTACATGCTGACCAACGGCATCCAGCAGACAGAAGACTTCAACAATTTCAAAAGCAGCCAGGTCACGGCCATCGTCAAGCCCACGAGCCAAATCGCGTGGACCGTGAACTACTTCTTCGGTCAGGAACAAGCGGACAGCAACCTGCCCGATGGTCCGGACGGATTTTTTAAAGTGTTCGATACGTACGTCACGTACAGCCCGACCGCCAAAATCGCGCTCGGCCTCGACGTGACCTACGTTACCAACCAGGTGAATCGCGGTGACCCCGCACGGTCCCTTCAGGGCGTCGGCGTTTATGCCCGGCACCAGTCCACGGACAAGGCCGCGCTGTCGGTGCGGTACGAACGGCTTGACGATGAAGGCCTGTTCGGCGGAATCGCACAAGTGATCCACGAAGTGACCGCGACGGTGGAACACAAGTTCACGGAAGGGTTCCTTCTGCGCGGTGAGTTCCGCCGCGACTGGTCGAATGAGCCCTTCTTCACGACGGGCACGCCCGGCACGCTGCGCCGCCACCAGAACACGGGGCTCGTAGGCTTGGTATGGTGGTTCGGGAACAAGCACGGCACCTGGTAACGACGTGAGCCACGACGGCGGCGGTCCGTGAGGCGCCGGGCCCGCCAAATACGAATGGAGTAGTGGGCGGGCTTTCCGCCCGGAGGTCTATGACCAAGGTATTCACGCCCATCATCGTCGCCGGCACCGTGACGCTGGCGGCCTGCTCGTCAACGCCCGCTCCCAAGTTCGAACCCGTGACGCCCGTCACGGCTCGGCCCGCCGATACGGGAGGCGACACGGCCCGTCCAACCGGTGAGCTGCGGATTGGCCAGAGCCAGTTCTTCAGGTACGCCGCTCCGCCGGACTGGCGCGTCGGTGAAGACGGCCCGATGGCGCTGACACTGGTGGCCCCGGACAATCAGGCGTACACCGTCATGGTTGGCAATGCCGGCGTTCAACCGGGTTACCCGCCCGATCGCTACGCCCATGACAAGCTCATGGCCCTGCAGCCGCAAGGGTTGCAGATCGGACGCGCGACACAGGCCACGCCGGTGGCCGGGTTCCGCGCCGCCTATGCCTTCGAGGTCAGCTATGTGGCGCGCGGCGTGCCGAGCCGCGGCGTGGCGAAAGTGTCGATCGCGCCGGCGTACGACACGCAAACGATGACCATGACGGCGGCCATCTCCGCCGCCAGTCAATGGGACGGCTACTCGAAATGGCTTCCGCAAATCGCCGATCAACTCTCGGCTGTTGATGGCGGGGCATTCGGCCAGCGCGGCCTGATGGCGCAGAACCTGGCGAACTCCAAGGCCTACGCCGAGGCCGCGGGCAATTATCGGGACTGGTCGCAGAAGAACTGGCAGCAGGTGACCGACGGCCGGAATGCGTCGACCGATAAGCGGAATGCGGATTTCCGCGACGCGATCGGCGGCGTCCAGCCGTACAGCAATCCGTTTGAGTCGGGAAAGGCCGTCGAGATGCCGACCACGCACAAGTACTACTGGGTCGACGCGCAAGGCAAGATGGTGGGCACCGACGACCCGACGGCGAATCCGAACGTCGGGTCGACGACGGAATGGCGCCGGATGACGCTCGTGAAACGGTAGTCCGGGCGTCGCGGCTGCGACTAGTCGTGGAGCACGACGCCGAGCAGCGAGCGGTTGACCTTGATGACGCCGTTGTATTCGATCAAGCCCAAGCGCCGGAACTTGTTCATGAAGAAGTTCACGCGCGATCGCGTGGTGCCGACGATCTCCGCGAGCGTTTCCTGAGAAATCTTCGGCAGCGTCGCCTCGGGGCTCGCCTGGCCGTAGCGCGCCATCAGGAGCAACGTGCGCGCGAGCCGTTTTTCACTGGAGTTGAAGAGCTGATCGACGAGGTCCGCCTCGATCCGCACGTTGCGCGCGAGCATGTGCGTGATGAAGCGGTGCGAGAACGTCGGCTCATCGCGCAGCAGCAGGTTCATCGCATCCTTGTCGATCGTGAGGATGCGCGTGTTGACCATCGCGGTTGCCGTGCCGATCCGGATCGTCTGGCCGGTGAGCGCGCCCTCGCCGAAAAAGTCGCCGGGTCCCAGCACGGCGACGACGGCTTCCTTGCCGATCTTCGACAGCACGGACAACTTGACCGCGCCCTTTTGCACGTACTTCACCACGTGGCCGGGATCGCCCTGCGAAAAAATCACCTGGCCCCTGGCGTACGTCACCACGCGCCGGGCCGGACCCACCGACTCGAGGTACGACTCCAGATCAAAGCCCGCAGGGGCTCTTGTAGCGACGAGTTTGGCCGCGCTCTTCGGACGCGTCATCAGGGCATGACGATCATGGCACGCCGCTTCATCCTTTGAGCGGATTTCGACCCTGAATCACGCGGAGCAGCACAACGATGATGGCGATGACCAGCAGCAGGTGGATCAGGCCCCCGGCGGTGTAGGCCGTGGCGAGACCAAGCGCCCAGAGCACGACAAGAACAACAACGATGGTAGTCAGCATGAGGATTCTCCCTGGTGGCGATCTCGATGGAGTGCCATCGTAGGTCCGCGGTGAGGTCACACGCTGTCCGGTATTGCACACCGGCCGGCCGGCTCGCTCAGTCATGCTTAGGCCCGTGGCGCGAACCCCGGCTTTCCGCACACCGCTGACCAAACCCGTTCGCGCGTTCAACGCGCACGCGTTTCTCGCCTCGGCCGGGCCCGGACGCACGGTCCGGGAATATCGGCGGGGCGAGACGATCTATCAGCAGGGCGAGGCGGGCGACGCCGTCTTCTACATCCAGGAGGGCGGCGTGCGGCTGTCGGCGCGGTCGACGGCCACCGACGTCGTGGTCGCGAACCTCGCACCCGGTGATTTCTTCGGGGAAGGCTGTCTGCGGAGCCAGCTCCCGCGCACGAACAGCGCCACCGCGGTCACGCCGGCGCTGATTCTCCGCGTCGGCAGAGACCGCATGACACACCTGGTGTTGTGCCAATCGTCGATGTCCGACCGTCTCGTGGCCCACCTGGTGTCGAGCCACGCGCGGATGGAAGAGGACCTGGCACTGCAATTGTTCAAGACAAACCCAACGACAAAAGGGCGAGGTGCCCAATGAAACCCATGGCTATCGTCGGCATGATCCTGATCGCGTTCGGCATCGTCGCGCTGGTGTACGGCGGCATTACCTACACCAAACGCGAGACCGTGCTCGATGTCGGTCCCATTCACGCGACCGCGGATCGGGACAAGACCATTCCCCTGTCTCCGATCGCCGGCGTCGTGGGCATCCTGGCCGGGGCCGCGCTCCTGTACTCCGCCCGGAAATAGACGGAACGCTCCCGATACCGCCGCACCCAGCGGCGCGGTGGTGTGCCGAACAGCACAGCGGCTGCCCGTGAGTGACGGCTACGCTGAACCCATGACCAATCAATCACGGACCATCGTCGGCCTCAGTCTCGCCGTGCTCGTCTGCGGCAGTCTGACGCTGCATGCACAACGGTCCCAGTACGGGACGCCGCCACCGCCGGCCGGCTCGCAGATGTCCGGCACCTACGAACTCGAAACCACGCGCGGAGACGACCCGCGCCGCACCGCGCAGGCCGCGACGCGCGCGCTGCCGCCGGGCCAGCGGGACCGGGCGTTCGAGAGCCTGTTTGCCAAGCTCGATCCGCCACAGGTCCTGTCGATCGATCGGCGCGGACAGACGATCACCATCGCCTCCTCGCGCGGTCCGCAGTCGTCGTTCGACGCCGACGGCCGCTCCCTGCGGGAGCGCGGGGCTGACGGCCAGGACATCACCACGCGCGCGGCCATTTCCGGCAACCGGTTGACGGTGTCGAGCAGTGGCCACCGCGGCAGCGACTACTCGGTGACGTTTGAATCGCTGGACGCCGGCCAGAACCTGCGCGTCACCCGGCATCTCGATGACCAGAACCTGTCCCGCATGGTCACCATCCAGAGCTACTACCACCGGGCCGCGCCAACGCCGCGCTGGGACGTCTACGCGACACACGGCAATGGCCGCGGGAACGGCAGCCGCTCGGGTAATGGATCGCCGTGGTGGTCGACGTCGGCCGTGCCGGACGGCACCCGCATGTCTGCCACGTTCGACACGCCGCTCAGCATGCGCACGTCGCGCAATGGCGAGCCCTTTACGATGACGGTGCGCGGACCGGCGAACTTCCAGGGCGCGCGCCTCACCGGCGTCGTGACGCGAGTCGGCAACAACGGTGGCGGCGGTTCCGATCTGCGCATCGACTTTCGGACCATCGAGTATCGCGGACGGTCGAGCGAGTTCGACGCCTACCTCAACACTGTGCGCCTGCCGAACGGCGTGATGCTGCGCCTCGACGCGGACGGCGATGTGCAGGAGCCGGGCCGCGACGGCAACCGCACCGTGCAGAACGGCGCGATTGGCGCGGCTGTCGGCGCGGTCATCGGCGCGATGGCGGGGGGCGGCAAGGGCGCCGCGTTTGGCGCCGTCATCGGCGGCACGGGTGGCGTCATCCTGTCGCAGGGTCACGAGCAACTCGAACTCACGCGTGGCACGGACGTCACGCTGACGGCCGTCACGCCCTACCGCGGGCGATAGCCCGCGTCAGCTCGCGCGACTCACCCGAACAAATCCAACTGGCTGCCCCCGGCACGCCGGAAGGCCTTCGTCGAGAGCGGCACGTGCTGGGTCAGGCCCAGGCGGCGCCGGTGTAGCTCGAACATCTGATGAATCGACTCGGCAAACGGACCTTCACCCGTCATGCGGGAACCGAATGTCGAGTCGTTCAACTTGCCGTCGCGGATGTCACGAAGGCGGCCCAACACCTTCTCTTTCCGAAGCGGCGCATGCGCGTCGAGCCATTCCGCGAACAGCTCCTTGACGCCGTGCGGCAGGCGCACGACCGTCCGGCCCGCCGTCATCGCGCCGGCCTCGGCCGCGGCCGCGAGGATCGCCGGTACTTCGTGATCGGTCAGCGCCGGAATGATCGGCGCGACCATGACGCCGACCGGAATGCCCGCGGCGCGAAGTTTCCGGATCGCGTCCAATCTCAACCCCGGCCGTGACGCGCGCGGTTCCATTGTCCGCGCCAACTCGTCGTCCAGGGTCGTGATGGACAGGAACACGGCGGCAGCCTCGTGTTCGGCCATCGGCGCCAGCAGATCGATGTCGCGCGTGACCAGATGGTTCTTCGTGATGACCGCCACCGGATTCCGGAACTCGCCCAGGACCTCGAGGCACGCGCGCGTGATGCGAAGCGTTCGCTCTACCGGCTGGTAGGGATCGGTGACGCCGCTCAGGCCGATCACCTGCGGCTTCCAGGATTTCGCCGACAACGCCTCGCGCAGGAGGGCGGCCGCGTTCTCCTTGACGAAGATGCGGGTTTCGAAATCGGTGCCCGCCGACAACCCGAGGTATTCGTGGTACGGCCGGGCGTAGCAGTAGATGCAGCCATGTTCGCATCCGCGATACGGATTGACGGAGGCCTCCATGGGCACGTCCGGACTGTCGTTGAACGCGAGGATGGTTTTCGAGGTGTCGCGGTACAACTCCGTCGGCCGCGCCCTCCCGCGGTCCTCGTCTTCGTCGCCCTCGTCCGGGACGAACGCCAGCCGCTCGAAACGGCCTGACGGATTGCTGGCCGCGCCGCGGCCCTTCACAATCGGCGTATTTGCCACGAATCCAGCCTAGCGCACCGCCCGGGCCCTGTCAGGACACACTCCGGGCCGAACTGCGGTATACTGCCACCAGTCCCACCGCACTGAACCAGCCAGCGACCACTGCAAAAATTTGTTGTGCGCGCAGACGAGGCTCAATTCGGCGAGCAATCGGAGCGCGATGTCTTCAGCTGTGAACTATTCGCCAACCTCCGTGAGCGTTCGAACCACGTGCGAGAGTTGCCACCGGGCGCTCGAGCTCGAGTGCGAGGGGATTGCGGGTATGGCGGGTTATGAGACGTACAACGAGTACGTTTGCCCGCACTGCCGCAAATTGAACCGGGCGAAGACGCCCGGCCGGATCATCTCGGCGCGTCCCAGCGAGCTGACTCTAGACACTTAACTTTGGGACAAAGCAGAGACAATATGTCAACGAATGGAACGATCAAGCGGATGGTCAGCGAAAAGGGTTTTGGATTCGTGGCCGCGGCCGATGGCAACGAATACTTCTTTCACCAGTCGGCGGTTGCCGACGGGCAGTTCGACCAGCTGCGTGAGGGTCAGGCCGTGACCTTCCAGACCGGACAGGGCCCCAAGGGTCCGCGCGCCGAGAACGTGCGCATCGCCTAACAAGGCGTCCGTCTTCGATACGTCGCCGGATCGGGGTGCCGGGTCTTCGGACCCGGCGCCCCTTTCCATTTGTGCCCTGCCGTGCCTTGACGTCGCACACGACGCGGCCGCTGACTCGCTATTCCCGCGAACAAGGACTACGCTCTCCACCGATCGTGCAGGCGCCTTCCGCTTCCGCCGTTCCGGTCGCGCTCCCCACCAGCCCTCACCGAATCGCCGTCCTCGACATCCTGCGGGGCGTCGCCCTGTTCGGGATGATCTTCGTCCATTTCCACCAGGAGTTCAGGCTTACGAGCGAGGGCATCGCGCTCTATCCCGGCGAATCGTGGATCGGGTACATCGCCTGGTTCGGAGTCGAGCAGAAGGCGTGGGGCACGTTTGCATTTCTCTTTGGCGTGGGGTTCGCCGTGCTGATGCGTCGCGCCGAACAGCGCGGGCAGCCGGTGGTGGCGCTTTACCTGCGACGCCTGGCCGCGCTGGCCGTCATCGCGGTGGTGCTGGATGCGTTGACGGGATTCACGGTGCTCCTCGATTACGCGATGTTCGGCGTGCCGCTCTTGTTCATGCGCAAGTGGCCGGCCGCCATCCTTCTCGCGATCGCGATCGTAAGCGCAGGCTCCTGGGCGATCGAGCCGTTCGGCATGGCCGTCTATGAATGGGCCACGTTGGGGCGGGAAGGCGCCGATGCCGCGATGGCTTCGCGACCGCCGCCGCGCATGAGAACGCCCCCGCCGCCGCCCCAGACCTACGGCGAGTTCGTGGGCCAGCGGCTGCAGATGCTGAAGGAACGCCTCAGCCATCGGAGCAGTTGGTATCCCAATAGCTCCTTCTCGCTGTTCATCATCGGCTTGCTGGCCGTTCGGCGCGGGGTCTTCGACAACCCTCGCCGGCACGTGCGAGTGATTGCCGTGTTCATGGCGATTGGTCTCGGATCGTGGGCGCTGTTCTGGTGGGGGTTGCCGCACCTGCCGACAGCGTTCGCCTCGCGATTCGTCGGGCGGATGATGAAAACGGGCCTCGGCATCATCAGCGACCAGTGGCTGGCGTTCACCTACATCGGCGCCGTCGTCCTGCTGCTGGCGTACCGGCCGCAGTGGACCGGTCGGCTCGCCTTCTTCGGCGTCGCCGGCCGCATGGCGCTCACGAACTACGTGACCCAGTGCATCGTGATTTTCATCTTGTCGTCGCCCTTCGCGCTGGGCCTGCACCTTCGACCCTACTTCTACACGCTGGGCGCGATCGCGCTGTTCGGCGTCGCGGTCGTCTTCAGCCATTTCTGGCTGTCGCGCTTCCGGTACGGGCCGCTGGAATGGTTGTGGCGCTGCGCGACGTACCTCCGCGTGCCGCCGCTCCGCAGGGCGACGAGCCAAGCCTCGTAACTGTCCGGGCGGCGCTTCAGTACAATAGGTTTGATGGGATTTCGGCTGGATCGCGAGGCGGGCGTGGTCACGGCCGTGCGTCACGCCGATCAGGCGTCGCACGCGCTGGCGTACTGGCGCGGTCGGCCGGCGGAAGAGCGCGTGGCTGCCGTGGAGTTCCTGAGGAGGCAGTTCGGTGGAGCTGGCGCCAGACTTCAGCGAGTTCTTCGCCTTACTGACCGAACACCGCGTTGAATTCGTGGTCGTCGGCGGGTACGCCCTGGCGTTGCACGGCGCACCCCGATACACCGGCGACCTCGACATCTTCGTGCGCCCGACCCGCGACAATGCGATACGGCTGCTTGCCGCTGTTCAAGCCTTCGGATTTCCGACTGAACAATTGACCGCTGATGTGGTCGTCGCCGAATCTGCACTCGTCCAGCTCGGCGTCCCTCCGCTTCAGTTGCACATCATGAGTGCCATCGATGGGGTGACCTGGGACGAGGTCTGGCAGGAACACGACGCCGCGATGCTCGCGGGATTGCAGATTCCGTTTATCGGGCGACGAGCATTTGTGGCGAACAAACGCGCTTCGGGCCGAACCCAGGATCTCGCCGACCTGGAGGCGATCGGCGAAGGGAGCCGGGAATGAACCGCAGAAGGTGGCCGTCCTCGATCACCGTAGCGCGGCCAGCGCAGCCGTCGTCGTCTCGAAGTCCCGGATTTCTATCGCGGTCTTCTTTGGATTGAGCTTCAGCGCGGTCTCATAACTCTTGATGGCCGCGGGCTTGTCGCCGCGCGTGGCCTGCAGCCGGCCCAGACTCTGATGCAGTTGATACGCATCCGGCAACAGCGTGAGGCCCAGCGCGAGCACCTTTTCGCTGGTACCGGCCTCCTTCCGATTCGCGGCGCTCGCCGCCGCCTGAATACTGGAGGCGCTGACGTAGTGATCCTTCAGATTGGGCGTCGCCTTGACCTTCGCGATCGCCTCATCCACCGTTCCGATCGCCAACGCCTCCCGCATGAGCTTGGCGAACGACAGCGGCTTGACGGCGAGAATCTCGTAGTCGAAGACCAGCGTCGAATTCGCCGGGATGCCCGTCCGCTCGCGCGCGCCGTAGCCGAGATCCGGTTTCATCGTGATGATGATGCGGTCGCCCTCGTGCACGTAGCGCATGCCTTCAGAGAACCCGCGAATCACACTGTCAACGCCCAGCGTGTACTCGTAGGGCGAACCCTCGGTGCGCGTGTTCCAGAACTCCTTGCCGTCCGTCAGCGTTCCGATGCCGTGAATGACCATTAGATCGCCCGCCTGCGCCTGCGCGCCCCTGCCCAGTTGGGTGAACTTGTAGACCAGGCCGGATTCGGTCGTGACGGTCTCGCCGATCTTCGGGCGGTCCTGAGCCAGGGCCGGGGCGGCGAGACCAAGAACCAGCAGGGCAGTGAAGAGGTGTCGGATCATGACTGCATGGTAGCGCGACGCCGATTGAACCAATCAGCGCCTCGTGCGTCTGTAGGCCAGGGTGGCTGAGCCGTCTCCGGCAATTCCAGACGACCTTCGGCTTCGCTTGGTGGTCATGCGGTGCCAGGTCGGCGACGACCAGGCGTTTGCCAGCCTCTTCGAATGGTTCGGTCCGAAGACGCTCCGCTATCTCCGCGGACTGATTGGCGATGCCGCTGACGACGTCCACCAGGAAGTCTGGCTGACGGTGTACCGCAGCATTGCGGGCATCGCGAACCCCGGCGCGTTCCGGACGTGGCTGTTCCGGACGACCCGGCACCGGGCGATGGACTTCCTCCGGCGGCAGCGCCGCGAGCGCGAGTTGGTGGAGGAGATTACCGCCACCGCGACGGAGATCGTCGAGTCCGGCGACGACGCCGGCGCGCTTCCGGACGACGCGGCGGTCGATGCCGAGATCGCGCGGTTGCCGCCGTTACAACGGGAAGCGCTGTTGCTTCGCTATCGCGACGACCTCAGCTACGCCGAAATTGCACTCGTCGCCGGCGTTCCGGTCGGGACGGTCAAGACGCGGGTGCACCACGCCAAGCGCGCTCTTCAGAAACGATTTCAGGGAGAACACTCATGACACCAGTCACTTCGTCGGCATCCGAGCAGGCCTGGGCGATGATCGACCAGGAAAAGCGGCGCGAGCGTTTCCTGCGGCGCGTGAACGTCGCGGCATGGACCGTCACGTTCCTGGTCGTCGTCGCGTTCGGGATCATTTCGGTCTGGCAGTTGGTCGAGCTGATGCACAGCCCGCTGTTTAGCGGCGAGATGGGCGGCATTTTCCCCATCAGCGCATTTTTCGGCGCGCTCTATCCGCTGCTCATTGTGCTTGGCAGCCTGGGCGTGCTCATCGCGACGCTCAGTACGATCGGCATCTTCCTGCGGCTCCGCACGGCGAGCCTCATTGAGATTCAGCTGCGACTGGCGGCGCTCGAAGAGCTTCTGACGCGCAAGCCGCAGGAATAACGGCCTGCCCGCAAACGTGAGTCAGTGACGATCGAGCCGCGCCTTCGCCTGTCGTGTCAGGGGATGCTCGTCGCCATAGGCCTTCTTCAGGATGTCGTAGCTTTCCTGCAGCAGCACCGTCGCCTCGGCGTCCCGTCCCATCGCGCGCAGCGTCAGCCCGTGCTCGCCGAGCGCGTCGGCGGTCCGGTCGCGTTGCGCGGGGTTTTTCCTGAGGATCGCCAAGGCTTCGCGCAATCGCGCGTCAGACTCCGCGAGCTTGCCCTGCAGCCTGAGCGCCGAGCCGATGCCAATCAGCGGCAGCGCCGTTTCCATGTGGCCTTCGGGGCGAATCGCGCGATAGCCGTTGTAGGCGTCCTGCGACACGGCCAGTCCCTGGTCGGCATCCCCAATCGCGACGAGCATCCGGCCCCACCACGCCTTGTTGTTGGGCAGGAGCGGGTGTAACGGCGGCCGCGTGCGAACGGACACCTCCACGGCTTCGCGCGCGAGCGGCTCAGCTTCCTGAAACTTCTCCTGTTGCCACAGCAAGACCGCCAGCGTGCGAAGGGCCGACGCGCGCTCGGGCAATTCATACGGCAGCGACTTCGCCGCCTGCAGCGCTTCACGCACCTCGCGTTCGCCCTCTTCGATGCGGCCGGCCCGCACCAGTGTGAGCGCGAGATTGTGGCGCACGACGGAGGACTGACCCGGTTCCATCGGTTCCGCGACGGCAATGGCCTCGCGCATGAATGCAATCGCTTCGGCATCTCCCGGCTTCTGATACCCAATCGCGGCGCCGAGATCTGCGAGGACGCCCGCCAGGACTCCGGGCTCGACACGGGCCGCGTTCGCCCGGAAGTAGACCAATGACTGCCGATACCAGTCTTCCGAAGCCTTGAAGTCGCCGCTGGCCATGCGCTCAAAACCGTGCAGGGACTGGGCTCTCGCAATCAGGTCCAGATTGTCCGCCTCGCGTGCCAGCGCGAGTCCCCGCTGCAGGTGCGGCAACCCCACGTCCATGGCGCCGAGCGCGACGTACGTACGGCCGATCACCAGCCGGATATCAGCCTCGACCACCGGCGACAGCCGGGCGGCGGTCATCAGCTTGCTGGCGCCATCCAGCACCTGACGCACCGTGACCGACCCGGCGGTGGCCGCGTTGGGGTTGAACCAGGTCGGGTTCGCTGCCGACAGCATGCGCGTGAGGAACTGGTTGATCTCGCGCGCCCGTTCCGATTCCTGCCGCGCGATGCGCCCCTGATAGACGGACACGCCGGCCGCCACCACGAGAGCCACCACCAAGAGACCGGCCGTCGCGACTGCCACGCGGTGGCGAGACACAAAGCGCGATGCGCGGTACCGCCACGATTGGGGCCGGCCCTGGATCGGCTCGACGCGAAGCCAGCGGTACAGATCTTCAATGAGATGTTCCACGCTGGCGTAGCGCGCGGCCGCATCGGCCGCGAGTGACTTGTGCACGATCGTGCCCAGGTCGCCGGCCAGCAGCCGGCTCAGACTCGCCACCGTGGACTTGCGCGCGACCGCGGCTTCGGCCGTGACGGCGCGATGCGCCGGGACGGGTTCGACGCCGGCCAGGGCGCGCTCGACCGCAGTGATCAGAGACGTCCCGTGCGGCTGCGCGGGCGTCCCGGTCAGCAACTCGTACAAGACCAGGCCGAGGCTGTACTGATCGGTCGCCGTCCCGACCGGACGGCCGGTCAGCTGTTCAGGACTCGCGTACGCCGGCGTGAGCGGCGCGCGTGACACGGTCGTGAGCCGTTCGGGCTGGAGCAGTGCCGCGGTGCCGAAATCGACGACCTTGGGCTGGCCCTCCGACGTGACCAGGATGTTCGAGGGCTTGAGATCGCGATGCAGGATCAGGTTGCGATGCGCGAAGTCCACGCCGGTGCAGGCTCGGGCGAACAGCCGGACGCGGGCGTGGACGTCGAGCCCTTGCGCGTCGCAGTACTGGTCGATGGGCACGCCATTGACGTGTTCCATCACCAGATACGGCTCGCCGAATTCCGTCACGCCGCCGTCGATGAGCCGGGTGATGTTTCCGTGCTCGAGGGTGGCCAGAATCTGGCGCTCGGCGAGAAACGCGCTCACGAGCCGCTCATCCGACAGGCGGACGTCCATGACCTTGATCGCGACCTGCTGACGGTACTGATCGTCGGCGCGATGCGCCTCGTACACCGACGCCATGCCGCCGCGGGCGATCAGGCCGCTGACTTCGTAGCTGCCCAGGCGGAGGCCGACGCGGCGGTCGGGAGCCAGATTCGGCGCCGCCAGATCGTCGTCTGACGCCAGCAGGGCCTTGACCTCGGCCGCCAGCTCCTCGTCGCCGGCCGCGAGCGTACGTAATTTGTGATCGCGTTCCGGGCCCGGATCGTCATCAGCGACCGAATGAAAGAGGTCTTCAATGCGCTGCCAGCGATCGGGATTCATCTGGCGGTGGAGCATACTATGTACCCATGTCCGGCCCGGAGTCTCGCGACATTACCGCGCTGCTGCAGCGATGGACCGGCGGCGACACCACGGCGCTGGATCAACTCGTCGGCGACGTGTACCCGGACTTGCACGGCATGGCCTCGCGGTTCCTGCGCCGGGAGCGTCCTGGTACGCTGCAGGCGACGGCACTCGTTCACGATCTCTACCTGAAACTGCTCAAACAGCAGCCGAACCACTTCGAAAACCGGCGCGCGTTCTTTGCCTTTGCCGCGGGGATCATGCGGCACATCCTCGTCGATCAGGTGCGGGCACGGCGCTCACAGAAGCGCGGCGCCGATCGCGAGCGCGTGCCGCTCAGTGACGAACTGTCGTTTGTGAACGCCGACAGCGACGAGCTGCTCGACCTGTCGGCCGCCATCGACGAGCTGCGAGCCCTGGACCCGCGAAAGGCCGACCTGGTGGAACTGTGCGCGTTCCTCGGATGCAGCCGCACCGAAGCGGCCGAGATCCTCGGCGTGTCCCTCCCCACCGTCAAGCGCGACTTCCGCATGGTTCGGGCCTGGCTGGCCACACGACTGGGCCAGGCCCACATCTAGCCTCGCGGCCTCGCGCGCTGGCGCGGACCTCACGTCTGCCTCCTGTCCTCTTCTGCTAAGCGGAAACGGTGCCCGATTGGGATCACCAATCTGGCGTGATCCCTTCCGGGCCCGCTTTCCGCTCATCTCACTGAACCACTCTTCAGGAGGCACTTCAGTGCGGCAGCATCAGATCGGTTTCATTCATTCGATCGCCGGGTCCGTGAAGGCGACAGGCGGGAAGGTCGCGATGTTCGCGGTGGCGGCGAGCCTGGCTGCGGCCGGGGCGGCCGACGCGAGCACGATCTACCTGAATTCTCCGCACTATCCCAATCCATACAGCAGCTACAACTCCCAGAAGACGACCACGCAGGACAACATGGCGCTCGACGACTTCATGCTCGTGAGCGCGGACACGATTGTGAACATTACCTGGCAGGGCCAGTACCGGCCGCTGGTCAACGGCGCCGGAGAGATGCCGGCGACCGCGACGGATTTTCTCGTGCAGTTCTGGAGCGACGCGGCCGGACTGCCCGGCTCTGTCCTCTCGTCGGCGATGTACTCCGTTGCGCAGACACATGAGACCCGCATCGGGACGGCGCAGTTCTCTCCCGCGCCGGGCTTCACCAGCACGGCCGGTATCTACAACTACTCGCTGGACATCACGCCGTTCGCGGCGGCGGCCGGCACGCAGTATTGGCTGATGATTCAGGCGCAGACCGGCAGCGTGGGCGACCCTGCCTGGGGCTGGACGTCGGGCGGCACGGTCCCCGGCGCCTCGTATCAGTTCGTCAATGGCGCCGGCACTCCAAGACCGGGAGAGAACCGCGCGTTTTCACTTCAGAACGCGGCGACGCCGGTGCCCGAACCGACGACGCTGCTGCTGCTGGGCGCGGGGCTCGCGGGCGTCGCCGTGAAGCTGCGACGCCGGCAGACCGCCTGATCTGTCTCTCCGACGTTTTTCAAATGTGCGTGTGAAGCGGCTCCGCTGCGAGCGGCCGATCGCAATGACGCGATCGCCGTTGTCGCGGCCGGAGGCCGCCTCTTCAGAACAGGGTGACCAACATGATGAAGCGGTTGAATTCGATGCGCTGGGTGGGATTCGCGGCGTCGCTGGCCGGTGCGGTGGCACTATCCGCGGTGGTCGTGCGGGCTGACGGCAACCTGAAGCTGACGGCGACGTCGACGCTGTTGAATCCGTGCAACAACGAACTGGCGAGCGGACCGGTGGACGTGCTGCTGAACGTGAAGGTCAACCAGAGCGCCAACGGCGTAAGCGTGAAGGTGCACCGGTCGTTCCACGGCGAACTGACGGGCGCTCAGGGCAACACGTACCAGGTCAGCTCGATCGGGAGCGCCCAGTTCCAGGCGACGGCGTCGTACTACGACTTCCCGTTCCACAACAACGTCATCGGCCAGGGCTCGGCGCCGGATTTCGAAGCCAACGGCATGGTCCGCGTGTTTGTTGATGCGAACCAGGAGCCGACCGGTTACGTCGCCAGCGGCGTGACGGTGACCTGCAAGTAGGGAATTCAGGGCCGCGGCCCGCGCAGGTTCTGCGCCGGGCCGCGGCCTCGCGCGGCGGCACATCGGCCTCACGACGAACGATAGGCGACATCACCCACCAGCAGAATCAGAACGACGCGCGCGTGCGACGCGTCACGCCCTGAACGACCACGAAGGGCAGGAACATGCCGAGAGTGGGAATGCAGGCCCGCCTGTAGCCACCTGTCGACCGCCCGCCGTTGCGGATAGCAGCGGGCGCCTTTGGTACGGCTGTTGCTCCCATCAGGCCGTATCACCCCGAGATTGGAGGCGCACTATGGGACTTTTCGACCGGATGTTCGGCCGCGGCGCGACCGAGGCCCAGACCCAGCCCAATAGCCAGCAACGTTTTGATCAGTTGAAGCAGAAGTATCAAACGATCCTGAACGCCGTCGACCCGGCGCGCATTCATCTGCAGAATCTGCACGTACAGGACAACAAGCTCTTCATCCGCGGCGTCGCGCCGTCTGAAGAGGCCAAAGCCAGGATTCTCGAGCAGATTCGGCAGGTCAATCCGCAGGCAGATGACATCACGGCGGAATTCACGGTCGCGCCGCCGGCCCAGACGCCCGCCGCGTCTGCACGCACCTATACCGTGAAAGCCGGCGATACGCTGTCCAAGATCAGCAAGCAGTTTTACGGCGATCCGAACGAGTACATGCGGATTTTTTACGCGAATCGCCCCATGCTGAAGGATCCCGACAAGATTCAGGTCGGGCAGACCCTGACGATCCCGGAAGAAACGGTGGCGGCAAATCGCTGAGCCCATTGCACAGCGGTGCTTCGACTTCGCTCAGGGCATTCTCCCTGGCTCCGGCCCGCCATGAGCGAGCCGGAGGCGAGTCGAATGGCGGAGAGAGCGGGAGTCCTGGCGCGCGATCTCGCGAATGCCAATGAAATCAATGATTTCGCGATCATCTCTCGCAACAGCAAGGATTTAGCGTCTTCTAATCTTCGACAGCGTTTTCATCCGTTGGCCGGCTTTTGCCGATTTTTCTGACGCGATGGAACTCGAAATGGAACTCGATGAGGCGTACCGAATCCCTTACGACTTCAGAGGTCACTTCTCGACAGGCAGTCCGATACCGACCGCCGCCGCTCGAGCAGCGGGAGCATTGCCAATCATCAGAAATACAAGACGGGACGAGTCCAGGTATCGCCGCGCAACGTCGCGAACCTGCTCTGCCGTAACAGCATCGATAGCCGATCCGTAGCTGTTCCAATAATCTGCCGGTAATCCGTTCAAGCGAAGGCCTACGTGTGCGCCTTGCAGCGTAGCCCGATCCTGCATTGTCAGCGGCACCGCCGCAATCAGCGCTCGTTTCTTGGCTGCCAGCTCATCGGAGGGCACGAGTTCCGACCGTAACCGCGCGATCTCTGCGAGCGTGGCAGACAGTGCGTCTGACAGTCGTTCTGAATTCACCGCCATTGTTGCGGCAAAATATGAGGCACCGTTCGCCCACACCACCGTGCTCGAGGGTGAATACGCGTAGCCGCGCTGTTCACGCAAATCCCTGAACAGACGACCAGACCCCACGGCACCGAGCACCTGGTTCAACACGAGCAAGGCCGGAGCGTCCAGTGCCCGTTGATCTGCGACTGCCGAACCAAGGACCAATCGAGTCTGCGCTGCTCCGTCGGTGGGAATCAAGACGACCTTCGGTCGTAGATCCGAGCCACGAGAACCGGCTGAAACGTTCGAGCGGCGCGACCAGCTCCCGAACACTTCCTTAATCGTTGAGAACATTTCATCTGCCGCGAATGGGCCAGATACAGCGAGACAGATATCTGATGACACCAGTCGCTCGCGGACAAACCGCGATGCGGCCTCGAGAGCGGAACCCTCCCCCGACTCGGTGGGGAATAGACGCCTCCCCAACATGTTGATTGAGTCTCGTTCACTCGGCCGGGTTGTTTGAAGCCGAGCGCGCGCCATGTGCGATTCGAAAGTCTCTTGTGCGATGGAGCCGGTGACAACGGCGGCCCCTGCACGCAGAAGTTCGGCGAAATCCTGAGCCAAGCCTTCGCCTTGTACGGCGGCCGCCTCGGCGGTGACGGACACCCCTAACGTGGCACCTAGAGTCTCAAGTCTAGTTTCGAAGTTGCTGCGGGCGAATGAAGTCTCACGTAAGTTCGACATCACCGCCGCGGCCAATCCCGGTTGCGATGGAGGATCCTGGAGGAATCCAGCATCGCGGATCACCAACCGGAAGGACACAAGCGGCACACGACGGTCCTCGAACAGGAGCACCGTGATCCCATTATCTAAATGACGCTCCGTCGGTGACGGAATTCGGGGTGTCATCGACGCTGGAGCCAGTAACGAACCTGCCGGAGAACGGCGCCCTTGCGCAACGGGCACGGCTTGAAGCGCCGCGGCTGCAAGAATCAGTGCCTGACCAGTTCGGGTCACTCGATGCCTCCTGGTGATCCGGGCTCGGCAAGAAGAACAATCGCTGGAGATCGACCCACAACCGCAGTGGCCCACTTGGCCAAGTCAGCGGGCCGCAAGGAACGGATCCAACCCTCGCGGTGACTCAACAAGGCTGCGTCGCCATACAGCAATTCGAATTTAGCCGCAGCTTCTGCTCTGAATTCTCCGTTTAGGAATCGACGAGCGTCGGTGATGAGCGCGCGACGTTTCAAACGCTCCACTTCTTCCTGACTCGGTCCTTTGATCGCGAGAGCACGGATCTGTCTTGCGAGCGCGCCTTCGACCTCGGTCGCTGTCTTGCCATCCGGAACTTCGGCGCTCACGATCAGGAAACGCCTTCGCGCGTGATTACGCAAAAGAACACTCACCTCAGCTGTGGGAGCGGCTCCGATTGCTTGTCGCAACGCCGGTCTATTGCCGGACAGGAACTCTTGGACCATAGGGCCGACGTCTCGTCCGTCGGTTTCCGGTGAGGCCAGGAAGGCCAGAAAGACTGCTCGTCGCTTTCGTTGAATGTCCGTGAAGGTTTCTCGGCTTAGAGTGGGTGACGCTTCGCCACGAGCCAGATTCGTACGCGGGATGGAGGTGAGATGCTTTCGAACAATGGCCTCGGCAGCCTTGACGCGAATATCCCCACTAATCGACAGAACGGCGTTATTTGGTCCGTAATACCGCTCGTAGAATCGCGCGAGATCAGCGACCGTGATTGTGTCGATCAAGAGTCTGTAGGTGTTCGTTAGATTTGCGACTTTGATTGAGGGCAAGTCGGAACGAGCGTTCCTCTCATTCTCGTTCTTCACAGCGAGCTTTTGGCTCGCCAGGCCTTCTTCCGTCATCCGCAGAGCCCGCATGCGGTCGGCTTCGAGGTACAGAACCATTTCCAATTGGCTGGACGGGATGGTGGTGTTGTAAATAGTCAGGGTGTCAGCAGTCAATCCGGCGGTGTACCCCCCACCTTCAGCCACAAGGTCGTACTGCTCTCCGTCCCTGACATTAGCCGAGCCCTTGAACATCATGTGCTCAAGTAAGTGGGCCATCCCATCCTGAGACGGAGGATCATCGTTGGCTCCAACGTTGTATGCGATCGATACCGATGCGATCGGTAGCGTGTGATCCTCCGCCAGAATCACGCGCAATCCATTGGCGAGCCTGAAACGACTCAAGTGAGGAGGTTTCGAGGCCTCTTGCGCGGCGACGCGACTGCCGAAGCGCAGTGCACTGCCGGAGACTGCGGGCGTCAACGAGCACGACGTCAGAGCTGCAAGGAACAATCCGGCCGCGTTTCGCATGGAGCCAACCTAGTGAACGAGCTACGCGAGACCGGAGAAGTGTAACGCGCGCAGGAAATGGATTCCACGACCGCTGGACAGGTCACATCGCTCCTCGGAGCGCGAATGGCACTCAGAAATGGCAGTCGAAGAGAATGGCTGACGGGAGTCTGAGAATTCTTTAAGAAAACGAGCCAACTGGGCGTCTTTGGCAGAGAGAATTGTGCTCTCGCTCCTTCTTGCGGAAATACGGCGGAAATCGCGACGAGAAAAATGGCGGAGAGGGTGGGAGTCGAAGCCACGAACCAGCAACCACTCCTCACCGCCTCTTGATGGCCAGCAGCGTAATGTCGTCCTCTTGCGGCGCCCCGGACTCAAACGCCTGGATCACGGCCGCGACCGAATCAACCAGCGAAGCCGGAGCGGTCTCGGCCTTGCGGATGGCGGCCATCAGGCGATCGGCGCCAAAGGTATCGCCTGCCGTATTGCGGGCATCGGTCGCGCCGTCGGTGTAGAGCACGAGCGTCGCGCCCGGCGGCAACTGGAAACGGCCCCCGCTGAACACGAAATCCTCGACCACGCCCAGCGCCACGCTCTTCGGAATCACCGGATGATGCACGCCCGTGGCCTGGGACCGCACGACCGCCGGGTTGTGGCCGGCATCGACCATCGTCACGTCTCCCGTCGCGAGCGTCATCGTGCCGAACATCGCGGTCACGAAGAGCATGGAGTCGTTGTCGCGCGCGATCTCCCGGTTGATGCGCGCCGCCACGTCCGCCACCCGGGCATCGCCGTGCGCACACGCACGGAACAACGCTTTGACGACGGCCATGTACAGCGCAGCACCGACGCCCTTGCCGGCCACGTCGGCGACGATGAACCACAGACGATCGTCCGCGACCCAGTAGTCGTACAGATCGCCGCCAACCGAACGCGCGGGTTTGAGCGTGGCCGCGACCGACACCGCGGGCTGGTCGGGCATGGGCTTCGGCAGCATCGACATCTGTATGTCGTGGGCGATCGCCAGCTCGTGTTCGAGCACGCGGCGCTCGGCGGCTTCCTCGGCCAGCGCCACATTTCTCACGCGGAGCGCGGCCGCTGACGCCATGGACACGAGCAGATCCAGATCGTGTTCAGTGAACTTGCGGACACCGGCGCGCGACGAGAGCACAATCAGGCCGAGGGCGCCGTCGCCGTCGATCAGCGGCGCCGCCACGACGCTCCGCACGCCGGACACGATGATGGACTCGGATCCCGCCAGCCGCTCGTCAAGAGCGGCGTCCATCACGAGCGCGGGCTTGCCCTTGCCGGCGACCTCGTCAATCAACCGCCGCGAGACGTGAACCGGCCCCGGCGGTCCGATGCGCCGCCGTGTCGCCACAGGTTCGAGCGATCCGGCGGGCGTCCGCAGCAGCACCACGCCCTCTTCCGGCGCCAGCACGCTGAAGCAGCGCTCCAGAATCAGATCGAGCAACTGCGGCAGCGAGATCGCCGTGGCCAGCGCGCGATGCACCTCGTTCAAAATGCCCAACCGCGCGGATTGGCCCTCGTCGCCGGCCGCCTGAACCGGCGCCGAAGGCGGCGCGGACGGCCCCGGCACTGGTGCGCCGAGCACGTGCACCGCGCAACTGCCCATCTTCAGCACGTCGCCGGGCACCAGCCGTTCGAGCCCGCCGATGGCCGTGTCGTTGAGTAGCGTGGGATTCGTGGCCGACAGCGACTGGATCCACCAGGCGTTGTCCTGCACGCTCAGCCGGGCGTGGTGCCGAGAGACGCTCGGATGGGCGATGACCAGTCCGGCGGTCGACAGGCGTCCGACGACCAGGTTGTCGCCTTCCAGCACGCGTTCTTCAAGCGCGCCCTCGGCGAATTCGATGCGTACGCGCAGCGTCATCAGGCCATCGCGGCGTGCAGGGCCTCGTCACGGGTCGGCGCGATGGTGAAGAGCGCCACGAAACCGGCCAGCTCGAACACTTGCCGGACGCTGTCATTCATCCCGAACAGGGCGACGCGGCCTTTCTGGTCGCGCCCGCGCTTGGCCAGCGCGAGCATCACGCGCAACCCGGCGCTGCTGATGTAGTCCACGCCGGTGAAATCGACGACCACTCGCGTCTGGCCGGCGGCGGCGAGTCCCTGCAGATGCCGGTCGAGAGTGGCAGACGTGGTGCTGTCGACGCGCCCTCGGGGCGAAACGACAATGACACCGCCTTCGTGCGCGTCGCTGATGGTCATGGGTAGTCCACGTGTCCGGAGATCCGGTCCGTCATCGTCAGTCTATTGCGGCCGCCGGTGTGCTCGTACTGCACGTGTTCGAAAAGGCTTCGCACCAGTTCGATGCCCAGGCCTCCGGCCTTTCGCAGCTCGAGCGGCGAAGCGGTATCCGCCGGCGGCGCCTCGAGCGGATTGAACGGCGGGCCCTGATCCTCGACAGTCACGGTCAGGCGGTCGCCGGCCACTGCGAAGGTCGCGTGAACCAGGCTGTCTGGCGGCCCGGGGTGCCGGCTGATGTTGGTCAGGATTTCGTCCAGGGCGACCAGAAACCGCCGCCGGAGGTCGTCCGGGAGGCCCTGGGTCCTGCTGAACCGCTCGAATTCATCGAGCGTCCGCAGGACGCCGTCGACCGACGCCGTCAGGGTCACGTGGTGCAGGTTTACCTCCGTCATGGGACCGGTCGAACATCATGTGCTATAAGTCCGGGCTCACCAACTTTTTCGCGCCCGGCGTGTAATTTGGATTCAGACGCACGGAATCGGCAGGACGTTGACTGCGTGGTTCGCTGCCTTGGCGGCGACCATGGGGCCTTCGAACCCCTGGTCAGGCGCTACGAGCGGGTGCTGTTTCGGGTGGCGTTCCGATTGACCGGCGAATACGAGGACGCCAGGGACGCCACGCAGAATGCTTTCGTGAAGGCGTTCGAGCAGCTCCACCGGTTTGACGGGAAGCGTCGGTTTTTCAGCTGGATCTACCGGATCGCGCTGAATGAATGCCTGAACCTGCGGCGGGCGCGCCGGCCGCAGGAGTCACTGACGGAGGGCTTCGCGGCGCCCGACACGCAGGCCGGCCCGTTCGAAGCGTTTGCACAGACGGAGGCCCGAAGACGGATCGATCGGGCCATGGCGCACCTGACTTTCGAATATCGGGAAGTGATTGCGCTCAGGCACTTTGCGGACTTGTCGTACGAGCAAATCGCCGACGCCATCGGCGTGCCCGAGAAGACGGTGAAGTCGCGATTGTTTTCTGCCCGGCAACGGCTGGCCGGGCTGCTGGGCGTGACAGGGGATGCGAACGATGGGACCGAAGGGAACTGACCAACAGGACGCCGCCGGGCTCGACCGCGAGTTCGACCGGGCCCGGGACGAAGGGTCGGAACTGCCGCCGGACTTCACGGCGACGGTGATGCAGCGTGTTGGGACGGCTGCACAGCGATTTTCTATTCTGACGCGATGGACCCGGCGCGCTGCGCCATCGCGTTACGGCTACGCAACGGTTTCGACTGGAGGGGACACCTTGATCAAGAAAGTGCTCATCGCCACGGCGGCTGCGGCCGCGATCGTTCTCGGCATCGCGCTCTGGACGGGATATCCGCCCGTGCCGGGTGAGGGTACCGAAGCCACCGTCGGCGCGGCGCAGCGGTACCAGGCCAAGCAGATGACCGACAAGGACGTCGTGCTGGGCGACGCGGCGGCGCAGACGTTCCTCCAGAGCGAGGGGTTCGACCGTCTGATCAAGAACGAGAAGGCGCGCGCCTTCCTGAAGAAGGCGTCGAAAGATCCGCAGCTCCTGAGCGCGTTGACCAGCCCCCAGTTCGTCGCGCTCATGCGGGAGCAGCGCGTGACGGAACTGCTCGCCAAAGACAACCTGATCGCCCTGATGCGACACCCGGAGCTGCTTCAGGCGCTGCGTCGAACGGATTTCGTGGACGCGATGCACTCGGACGCCTTCCTGGCCCTGCTCACGAAGCGTGACATCCAGGCCGCGCTCACGGCGCGGGACTTCGAGGCCGCCATGAAGGCGCCCGGGGTGGCGCAGCAGTTCGCCGCCCGTGATCTGCAGCCGCAGTACGCCGCGCTCCTCAGTGCCCTGAACGCCGGGCTGGCGCCGACGCTCGCCCGTGCGGACCTGATGGTCGCGTTCCGCGACCAGGCGCTCGTCGACGCCCTGTCGAACGTCCAGCTGCACAACCTGCTGACCGACTCCGCGCTGGTGAGCTGGCTGAGTCAGGCCAACGCGGCGGAGCTGTTCGCCGATGGGCTCTTCGTCGACGCGTTGCGCCAGGTCGAATTCATCGACGCGCTCAAGGCCGACGGCTTCTCGTCAGCCCTCCATTCGACGGGCTTCGAGGCGGCGCTGAGCATCAAGTAATCGGCCGGTCGTTCCGGCAGGTTTACCTCCCCCCCGGCGGGCTCGTGCCCGCCGGTTCTTTTTTCTGGGTTAGAATCCGCCCGTTCGATGTTGCGTGTGGCTGGCGGGGCGCTGTCGCTCGTGCTTTTTCTGGCGGCGCCTGCTGGCGCGCAGCTCGCGAAGGTCGAGACCGAGCGCGTCCGCATCGTGTACGTCGCACCGGCCGAGACCTATCTCGTGCCGCATGCCGCCCGGACGGTGCTCAACGCCGACGCGTTTCTCAGAAGACTGTTCGGCTACGAACCGTCCGAGCGCGTGAACGTGCTGCTGGTCGATTTCCAGGATTACGGCAACGCGGGCGCCACGTCCGTGCCGCGCAACAGCATCCGCGTGCAAATCGCGCCGCTGAGCTTCGCCTTCGAAACGATCACCGCCAACGAGCGCATGAACACCATCATGAATCACGAGCTCGTGCACGTGGTGTCGATGGACCAGGCCACGCGCCGTGACGCAACGTTCCGGACGATCTTCGGCGGCAAGGTCATGCCCATCGCCGAGCAGCCGGAAGCCATCCTGTATTTCTATCTCACGACGCCGCGCGTGGCCTCGCCGCGATGGTTTCACGAAGGCAGCGCCGTGTTCATCGACACGTGGATGGCCGGCGGCCTCGGCCGCGCGCAGAGCGGCTACGACGAAATGGTGTTCCGCGCGATGGTGCGCGACCACGCGCGGTTCTACGACCCGCTGGGCCTGGTCGCGGAAGGCACGAAGATCGACTTTCAGACCGAGGTCAACTCGTACCTCTACGGTGCCCGCTTCATCACCTGGCTGGCGTACCGCTATTCACCGGATCACGTCGTCAAGTGGATCGGACGTCAGGCCGGGAGCCGCGCGTACTACTCGGCGCATTTCCGCACCGTCTTCGGGACCTCCCTCGAGGAGGCCTGGGCGGAATGGGTGGCACACGAGAAGACGTTTCAGGAGGCGAATCTTGCGGCGATCCGGAAATACCCGGTGACGCCGACGACCGATGTGTCGGCGCGATCGCTGGGGTCGGTATCCCGCGCGTACTACGACCCGACGTCGCGCACGATCTTCGCGGGCGTCAATTATCCGGGCGCCGTGGCGCATGTCGCGGCGATTTCAGCCGAGACCGGCGAGGTGCGGCGCCTGGCGGACATCAAGGGGCCGCTCATCTATCAAGTGGCGTCGCTCGCCTGGGATCCTCGGGGCCGGGTCCTCTTTTACACGACGGACAATGGCGCGCATCGCGACCTCGTGTCACTGGATCCGGCGACCGGACAGACGCGCGTCCTCCAGAAAGATGCGCGGATCGGCGATCTGGCTTTCAATCGGGCGGACCAGTCGCTCTGGGGCATCCGCCACCTCAACGGCATGGCCACCATCGTCCGCATGCTGCCGCCGTACACCGAGTGGACGCGCGCGGTCACGCTGCCGTACGGCACCGTCGCGTACGACCTGGACGTGTCCGCTGACGGCACCATGGTCTCGGCGTCGTTCGGCGACATCAGCGGCAGCCAGGAGGTCCGGGTGCTGTCCGCGGCGGCGCTGCTCAAGCCCGGCGGGGGTGAGGTCACGCCGATCGCGACGTTCGACTTTCCCGGCGGCGTGCCGAACGGATTTACGTTCTCGGACGATGGGCGGTATCTGTACGGCAGTGCGTACCTGACGGGCGTCTCAAACATCTTCCGGTATGAGATCGCGACGAAGAAGCTCGACGCCGTGTCGAACACCGACACGGGACTGTTTCGGCCCATTTCGATCGGCGGCAATGACTTGATCGCATTCCGTTATACCGGGGAGGGGTTTCGGCCGGTGCGCATGACGGCGACGCCGCTCGACGACCTGGCGCCCATTACGTTCTTTGGCGAGCGTGTCGTCGATCGGCACCCGGACCTGAAACAGTGGGCGCTGGGATCGCCGGCGGCCATTCCCTACGACACGATGCCGAAGCAGGAGGGCGTGTACAAACTCGGCGGCGGTCTGCGACGCGAATCGTTCTATCCCATCGTGCAAGGGTACAAGTCGAGCGCGGCCGTCGGGATGCGCATGAACTTCTCGGATCCGCTGCAGTTCAACCGGCTGTCGGTGACCGGGTCCTATTCGCCGGATACGGACTTGCCGGGTGTCGAGCGCGTGCATCTCGACGCCGAGTATCAGCGGTACGACTGGAAGGCTCGCGTTTCCTGGAATCCCGGCGACTTCTACGATCTGTTCGGACCGACCCAGGTGAGCCGCAAGGGGGAGTCGATCACGGTGGGGCACCAGCGGACACTGGTCTTCGACGAGCCGCGCCGGGTGACGCTGGCGTTCGAGGGCCGGGTGGCCGCCCATCTCGATCAATTGCCGGAGTACCAGAATGTGCCCGTCCGCGTGGATCGGCTGGCGTCGGTCACCGCGCTCCTGTCGTCGACGAACGTCCGGGGATCCATCGGCCGTGTGGATGACGAGAAGGGCCAGAAGTGGACCGTCGGCACGCGGGTCTACTACGTGAACTCGATGGTGTTCGCCAAAGTGCAGGCCACGCACGACATCGGCGCGGCGCTGCCGCTCGGGCATTCGTCGCTCTGGGTGCGGAGCGCGGCCGGCTTTTCGCCGCAGGCGCCCGACGAGCCGTTTGCGAACTTTTTCTTTGGCGGATTCGGCAACAACTATCTCGACCGCGGCGAGGAGAAGCGGTACCGGGAAGTGGAAAGCTTTCCCGGCGCGGAGATCAACGAAATCGGCGGGCGTAATTTCGTCCGGTCGATGCTCGAATGGACGCTGCCGCCGTGGCGCTTCAGCCGCCTCGGCACGCCCGGCGCGTACATCAGCTGGCTGCGGCCGGCGTTGTTCGCCAGCGGGCTCGTCACGAATCTCGACCAGGCGTCGATCCGCCGCCAGGCCATCTCGGCCGGCGGCCAGATTGACCTGCGGTTCAGCGTGCTCTCCGCGCTGGACATGACCTTTTCCGCCGGCGCTGCGGTTCGTGTGGCCAACGGCATGCGGCCGGCCGGCGAACTCATGGCGTCGCTGCGGGTCCTGCGGTAACCGCGATGGTGGCCGCGGTGCTGGTTGCGTTGTTGCCGGTGTGCGCGTTCCTGCTCGTCCTGGTGCTCTCGGACAGTTTCAAGCTCGTGTCGCGCGGCATGCTGATCGGCGCCGTGGCGGCCGGCGCCGGCGCGGCGTTCGTGGGCGTGCTCGCCAATCAGCAGCTGCTGGCCGCCGGCCTCGCGCCTCACACCATCGGCCGCTATGTCGCGCCGGTGGTCGAGGAGTGTCTCAAGGCGCTCTTCGTGCTGTATGCCGTGCGCCAGCGCAAGATTGGATTCCTGGTCGACGCCGCGATCATCGGCTTCGCCGTCGGCACCGGCTTTGCGCTCGTCGAGAACGTCGAGTATCTCAGCGTGCTGGGTGCGCCGGCGCTGTGGTTGTGGGTCGCTCGCGGGTGCGGCACCGCCATCCTGCACGCCGGGACGACCGCGCTCGTCGCGATCGCGGCCAAATCATGGGCGGAACGCGCCGGCGGCAACACGCTCGTGGCGGTGCTTCCTGGTCTGCTCGCGGCCATCGTGCTGCACTCCGCGTATAACCATCTGCTCGTGCACCCGCTGCTGGCGGCCACGCTGCTCATGCTGGTCATGCCCGCGATCGTGCTGTTCGTCTTCGGACGCAGCGAACGCGCCACGCGGGAGTGGGTGGGCGACGGCCTCGATCTCGACGTCGAGCTGCTGAATCTGGTGACCTCGCGCCACTTTGGCACGACCCGGCTCGGACGCTATCTGGACGAATTGAAGACGCGGTTTCCCGGTCCGCTCGTCGCGGACATGTTCTGCCTGCTTCAGCTCGACCTGGAGCTGTCGATTCGCGCGAAGGGCATGCTGCTCGCGCGCGAGCAGGGCCTGAAGGTTCCGATGGACGACGCGATGCGCGCGCGCCTCGATGAGCGGGCCTATCTGCACAAGTCGATCGGCCCGGCCGGATTGCTCGCGCTCCGCCCGCTGCAGGTCACGAACGACCGCGACGACTGGCTCCGGTATCTGCTGAAACAGCGGTAGGCGGCCAGGCCGGCGGTCACACGGGCCACTGCGCGAGGAAATACCGCGCCAGGAGGTCCGCCGGATCGTCGTAAATCGCGATCGCACCGCGGAGGTCGCCGTCCGTCCAGTAGCCGCCGCACCTGAGCGCGATGGCCGCGACACCAGCGCGACGCGCCGCTTCGATGTCGTACGGCGTGTCACCCACCATGACCGTCGACGCGGGCTGCGCATGGCCGCGCGCCAGCGCCGCGAGCACGATATCCGGGTCAGGCTTCGACTCGGCGGCATCGTCTTTTGTCGTGTGGGCGGAAAACAGGTCTGCAAGACCTGCCTGTTCGAGAATCGCCCGCATCTCGCGATCGCCCGCCGACGTGGCGACGATCAAATCCAGGCGCCGATCGTGGAGAGACTCCAGCAGCGATCGCGCGCCAGGTGTTGGTCGGAGGGCCGGAAGCGCTGCTGTGAAGAGCTCTTTCTTCCGCGCGGCGATCGCGACACCGCGCGATGACGACTCGTCGACATGCGCGAGGCCGGGGAGCAGTTTGTCGCCGCCCATGCCGATCAGGGGCCGGACGTCGCTGACGCTGACGTCGAGGCCGTTGTCGATCAGCGCCCGGCTCCACGCCTCGGCGTGCGCGTCATTGCTGTCGATCAGGGTGCCATCGACGTCGAATAGCACGGTGCGCCAGGGGAACGTCTGCGACACGATTGGCACCTCTGGCTCACGGCATCTCTGCCGGAAGCGCGCGAATGTGAATCTCGTCCTGGTCGAATCGCTTGGCCAGCCTGCCGCCGAAGGCCCGCCACCAGTCCCGGTCGAATCCTGGCGCCAGCACTTCCACCATCACGACGTCGTCCCGCTCCTTGTCACCATCGGGCGCGATCCAGACGCCTTGCGCGGGCGTTCGCGTGTAGGCGGTCACCCCGTGAAACATCTCGGCGAGTTCCTCCCGGGTGCGATCGCACGCGTCGTGATCGATGGCACCGTTCCGACCCCGGGTCGGCAGGAGAATCTGAATCAGGTACACAGATGCCTCGCGTACGTCAGTCGCTCGCAGGACGAGCCACTGAACATCAACGCAAAGCCGATGCCGTCAGCGCCACGGGAGTTTGGAGCGGGCAGGCCGCCGCCGCGCCTCTCGTGGTCAAACTCTGACACTTTGTTGATAGCCGGCTGTGCGCGCGCCAGGCCCGCGCCGCCGCGCGTCCGCTAGGTCTCTTCCGCTAACGCTCGAAGTTTTCTGGTGTGGAGACGGAGGTCAGGGGAGATTGGCGATTTAGGGGGAGTGCGGCGGGCCGAAGTCCCGCCGTTTAGTCTTTAAGCCGCCAACCGTCCGGGGCACGGCGATGCCAGCGCCTGCCTGTTAAGTTTGACGTACCCCGCAACGATCAGCGGCTCGACCATCTCTTAATCAAGACCCGTACCGGATCGCGACCGCGGAATCAGGCCAGAATCTGTCGAAATCACCATTGACGGCGCGCACTGTCCTCAGGACACCGGCCGAGACGGAGGACACTGCGAGGGCCATCGATCTTTCGTCTTCTCTATCTCTTCACCGCTCCCAATCGTTGCGGTCCCAACACCGTATACGCCAGGCTCACGGTTCCAAGCGATTGCTTCTGCGACCCGAAACCCGGGAACGTCGCCGTTCTGCGGGTGGTCTGGTACCGGACGGTCACGGCGTGCCGGCCGTAGACCTTCACGGCGGCCGAGACCTCGGCCCGAAGGATCGTGTCCGTGCCGGGCGTGTCGAATCCGGCGATGCCGGTCACGAAATACTGCCTCGCCGACACGTCAAAAGACACGCGGTTGGCCGCGACCATCCGCAAGGTTTCGACGGCCTGTGGCGTCATGCCGTAGTGGTAATCACGCTCGTTCGTGCCGTTGATCGTCTGCACCGCGGCGTAGCCGACGCCGGTCAGGACCGTCGCCTGCATGAGCAGACCATCTGAGAGCCAGCGTTCGAAGGTCGTGCCCGCCGACACCGCCGTCGTCGAGACGCGGAAGAACTGCGGCGACAGGTAGTCGTACACGCCGTAGACGCCCCAGACGCCGCCGCCTCCCTCGCCCGATTCATACCGGCGCCCCGCGATGACGCCGTGCGACGTGAGCTTCTCGACGATATCCACGCTCGAGGCGGTCGCATCCAGCCGGAAGTAGTCGAACGGCCGGTGGTAGGTATAGCCGGCCTTGCCCGGCAATCCGTACTCAATCAGCACATCCGCGATGGTCTCGCCGCGGCCGAGGTTGAGCGACGGCCCCGGCGTGTGCTCCGACGTCCCGCGCGCGCCGACCTGCACGCGCAGGTCGTACGCGGGTTCGTGCGTCGGCATCACGCCGTCGAAGCGCTTGCCAAACGTCACACGGTTGATCGCCGTCGGCGGTGACGCGAGCAGCACGAGCAGGCCGCGCCCGAATCCGACGTGGTCGTGCGACTTGTCGACGAGCAGATTCGCCATGCGGAACAGCGACTCGCCGAGAAACGCGCCCGCGATTCCGCTGGCCAGCTGATCGTTCAACGCCGGCGTCGTGGTCTCGCCGGCCACTTCCCACATCACGCTCCCGGCGAAGGTGTATGCGAGCGACGGCCAGAACGACAGGCCCGATGACCGCGCGATGTTGTGATACATCGCGCCCTGATACGGATGCATCAATTGATTGACGGCAAAGGGATCGTTGTCGACGATCCACGAGCCCTTGACGTTCGTCCGGATGGAAGCGCCCGTCACTTTGTACGCCTCCGCCTCGGGACCGCGGCGCCCGACGGCGTTGATCAACGCATCCATGCCGATGATTTCGATCACCGGAAGCACGAAGTTCGGGCGCGGCTCGCGCGTCACGCGGCCGGACGTTTCGGTCGGCTGAGCGCTTTGCGGCAGTGGATTGGCGGCCTCTGGAGCCGCCGCAGCCGATGCCGCTTCGGCCGACGCCCGCTCGTGCGCGAGTCCGGCTTCAAATGCCGAAAGGGGCTGGCGGACCTGGTTGGATCCGCCGGCGCAGGCCGACAGCGCAAGAGCCATCGACACCACGGCGAGTAGCTGGGCAACGCGTAGGGACACTCACCCGGTCAAAGTGCACCATGCGTGCCAAACCGTCGAGCCGCGGAGGGAGCGAAGTGTCGTCGGGCCTTGGTTTTACGCAACCAAACCCTCCACTCCTTTACTCCTTCCCGGTCAACGTCCTAGCCCTGTGCGGTCCTTCGTTTGGCTTGTTCGGGAGGCGCGATCAGCGTCGAGAATTGTGCGCCCAGGATGCGGGCGACAGGCATGAGATCGGCCGGGGGCCGGTTGTGCCGCAGTTCGGCGGCGAGTACGCCGACGCAGCCGCTCCCAGACATCAGCGGCACCGCGATGGCCGCGCTATCGGCCGAGGATGCGCCGTTGATCGTTTGCGGCTGATTGGATCGGAAGGCGAGCGACGTCACGTTGTCCGCGTCGATCTGCAGCGGCCGCAGCTTGCGGACCACCTTCTCCGGATAGCCGTGGCAGATCGTCGGATGCAGCCGTGCGCCGTCCGAATCGATCGCCCAGAGCACGATTCCGCGCGCGTCGAGGACTGACGCGGCCCGATCGAGCAACACGGGGACCTCGCCCGAATCCATCACCCGGCCCAAGTCGACGCATAGTTCCGCGGCGGCCGCCAGGTTCGCAGGCCGCATGACGGGCGGGAGTTGAACGTTCGTCCCGGCCGCAGTCGGCGCCGTTGCGGCGGCGCTGCTTTTCACCGCCGGCGGCAAATCGCGCAGCATCTGGGCGGTGGTGGGCGCACCCTTGCCCGTCTGCTTCGTGGCCGCGCGGCCGAAATACAGGGCTACGCCGACGACGAAGAACATGCCGGCGCCGGTCAGTCCGGATCGCATCCAGCCCAGCCGGCCGATACCCGCCTCGATTGCCGCCAGTTCCCTGGTCAGGGCCGCTTTGAGCGTGTCGGTCAGCTTCTGGACGCTCGCGGCGCTCTCCATGAAAATCAGGTCGGAGGCGTGGAGCGGATCGCGTTGTTCAATCGAGGCGCGGATCTGGCCGTCGATCTTTCTGAACCGCGCCATGGCTTCGGCCGCGGTCGCGTAGGCAGCCGCCGCGTCCGGGTCGGTTGCGGTCGAGCTCCGGTGGCTGATGCGTGCCTCGACCTCGTCCATCAGCGTGGTGACGCGGCCGTACCAATCCGACGGGCTCTGTCCGGTCGAGACGTAGCCGTGCTGCGCGCCCTGCAGCACGAGGATGTTGTCGGTGAGATCGCGGACATCGAAGGCGAGAGTGCCGGCGGTCGCGCGCTCGCGCGCGATGAGTTGGTTGAAACGAGCGTCCTGAATCAACGCACCGAGCGCGATGACAAGAGCGAGGAGCAGAACTACGGTAACGCCGCGTTTGTGCATCATTTTTGGCCGGCTCACTTGACTTGCCGTGGTTAAGCGTCGCACCTGCGGTGCGAATTGATACCACGTCAACTCAAGTGAGCCTCGATGTGAACGGCAAGCTACTATAGCACCGGAAAAATTCTTCGTACATGAGTACCGCGCTGATCGTCAATCCGGTGTCGGGGCTCGGTACCGCGGCGGCTGCCGCGAGCGCGTCACGCATCGAACTCGCGTACCGTCTCGCCGCCGATTCGCACGTCCCGATCGACGTGGCCGCCACCACGCGCGCCGGCCACGCCGCGGAACTGGCCGCCGAGTACGTCTCGCGCGGCTACGGGCGCGTGATCGCCTGGGGCGGCGACGGCACGATCAACGAAACCGCCGGCCCGCTCATCGGGACCACCGTCACGCTCGGCATCGTCCCGTCCGGATCTGGCGACGGGCTGGCGCGAGGGCTGGGACTGCCGCGCGATCCCGCACGGGCGTTTCGCCTGGCGCTGGGCCCCGCGCGGCCACTCGACGTGGGTTGGCTTGGCAGCCGCCACTTTCTCAATATCGCCGGCGTGGGCTTCGACGCCGCCGTCGCATCGGCCTTCAACAGCCGCACCACCCGCGGCAAACGCGGCTACGTCGTCGATGGCCTTCGCGGCGTCTGGTCGTATCGGAGTCGTCGCTATCAGGTTGACGCCGGCGAGCACCGGTTGGACGGGCCGTGCTTCGTCGTCGCGTTCGCCAACTGCCGGCAGTACGGCAGCGGCATCGTGCTGGCGCCCGCGGCGGACCCGGCGGATGGGGAACTCGACATGGTCTTCGTGTCCGGCGGATCGGCCTTGCGGCAGTTCTGGCGCGCGCGACGGCTGGGATTCCGGCGCATGGCCGCGGCCGAAGGCGTCATTCGGAGCCGGATCACATCAGCCAGCGTGACCGGCGAGGACCTCCACGCGCACGTGGACGGTCAGACGTTCGAGGCACGCGGGAGGCTGGATGTCAGAATCGAGCCAAAAGCCCTGTTGATCGCAGCGCCGTAGATTCTGCGAATGGAGCCCGGGGTCTTCAGACCCCGGGGCTTGGCCTACTTCACTTCCCTGAGAGGAATGACATCGGCTCTGGGCAAGGGCCCGAAATCATCCCCGAACTTGATCGGCGGCAGGTCCTGGAACATGAAGTCCCACTTCCAGCGCTCCGACGGGTTCGAGGCCTGCAGCCAGTGCCGGGCTGACACGGGTCGCGAAAACGACACCGACGTGAGCGAGCTGTAGGCCGGCGTCGACACCGTCTCCGCGATGGCATGACGGATGTCGGCTGCCGAGTCGCAGCTGACCGGCGTGCCGAACACGACGCCGAGCTTCATGAGGATCTGCCAGTCTTCGCCGGCGTCCCCGGGCGGCGTAATCGCGCGCGAGGAGGCCTGCACGCGGCCCATCATGTTCGTGTAGGTCGAATCCTTCTCCACGAACGCGCGGCCGGCCAGGACGATGTCGGCCGCTTCGGCCAGCGGCGTGTGGAGCACGCCATGGACGATGAGCGTCGAGATCTTGCCGGCTTTGCGGGCGGCCAGGACCCAGTCGGTCTCGCCGATCGAGCCATCCGGGCCCAGGTCCATCACGTACAGCACCTTGACGCGCCCGGCCTCGACCGCGGATTTGAGGGCCGACACGTCGGCGGGCCCGCTCGGGTTGCCGACGGCGAATCCCAGGTCCTTCGCGCCATGGACGTTCGGCGCATCGACGGCGGGAATCTTGAACTTCGTGTTGGCCGGTTGCGGCTTTTCGCGGTAGCGCCATGACAGCGTGACGCCGCCGGTCTTGCCCGCCACTTCGCGCAGCACGAACAGTTCTTCGAGCGAGGCGTGCGCCGACACGAGGAACTGCACGTGCCCCGGTCCGCCGGCGGCCTCGACGGCGTCGTTCACTGCCACCAGCGCATCGGCCCATGACACGGCGTTGCTCGTCGCGCCGGTGCGCACGTGCGGCTGCAGCAGGCGGCGGTCGCTTTCGATCCAGTGATAGTCGAAGCGGCCGATGTCGCACATCCAGTAGCTGTTGACGTCGGCGTTGTAGCGCGGCGTCGTGCGAATCAGCTTCGCGCCCTTGGCCCATTCCGGCTTGGCCTTGATCCACGCGGTGGTGTTGCAGCCGCGCTCGCACAGCGTGCAGATCGTGTCGACGGCGTGCGGGTTGTCCCACGGCCGCGACTTGAACCGGTAGTCGCGCGTCGTGATCGCGCCGACCGGGCAGACGTCCATCAGGTTGCCCGAGAGCAGCGAAAAGACGCCGCGCTCCTCGAACGTCGCGAGCTCGCTGCCGTTGCCGCGGTTGGCGACGCCGATCTGCGCGTCGCCGTCGATCTCTTTCATGAACCGGATGCAGCGCGTGCACAGGATGCAGCGATTACGGTTGAGCATCAGCGTCGGCCCGAAGTCCACGTCCGCCTTGACGCCCTCGCCGTCGAACACGCGGCGCGGGAATTCCATGCGGCTGCGCTCGGGACCGAAGGTGTACGAAAAATCCTGCAGCGGGCACTCGCCGCCCTTGTCGCAGACGGGGCAGTCGAGCGGATGATTGATGAGCAGGAACTCGAACACGCTCGCGCGCGCGGCGACGACGTCCGGCGTGTTGGTCGAGACGATCATCCCCTCGGTGCAGATCGTCGAGCACGCGGTCTGGAGCTTCGCCATCTTCTCGATTTTCACGAGACAGACACGGCAGGATCCGTCGATGCCCAGGCCGGGGTGGTAGCAGTAGTACGGCACTTCGTGGCCATGCGTAATGGCGGCCTGGAGGACGGTCGTGCCCTTGTCCACCGTCACCGTTTGCCCGTCTATCGTGAGCCTGACGACATCCATATCAGGGAGATGATATCGCAGCGACCCGTTACGAAAGATTGCACCTTGGGGGGCCATGGGGAGCCATGGAAATGAGGCCTGGCGGCCGCCTATGGCGGCCGGTGCGGCGAGGACGCGAGTCCGAAGGCAAGAGCGTCTGAAATGCGCTGATAGCTCTTGCCATCGGACTCAGGTCCTCGCCGCACTTGGCCCGGCTACGCCGGGCCACCAGGCCTGCTCAGGGCTTTCATCGGCGCTGCCACCGCCTGTTTTGGCGGCGGGCGGGTGGGTCAGGTCGCAGGCGTCTCGGGGAACGAACGTACCCCTATCAACCGCGAGATGGGAACGTCTTTCCCTCGACCCAGATAGCTTCGCAGACCTCGCATCAGCGTCGTCTCGTTAAAATTGAACAGCAACGCCTGCCGCGCGCCTGTCAACCGCAGATAGGTCATGACCTGCGCCTCGTGAATCGGCGCCAACTGCTCGACGCTCTTGACCTCCACGATGATGGCGCGGTCGACGAGCAAATCCAGCCGGTATCCGCAATCGATCGCGACGCCCTTGTAGGTGACGGGAATGGTGACCTCGCGCTCGACGTGCAGGCCGCGAGCGTTCAGTTCATAGGCGAAAGCCCGCTCATAAGTCGATTCGAGCAGTCCTGGTCCAAAGTGCTGATGCACTTCAATGGCGGCGCTGATGATCTCGCCCGCGATCGGGTCGCGATGAACTTCTGGCATGCGGCGAGCAATGCAATCCGCGGGTCGGATCGGGCCTGGTGGCCCGGCGCAGCCGGGCCTGACCCCCATGGCTCCCCATGGCCCCCCAAGGTTCAATCTTTCGTACCGGTTATCTCGTCGTGAAATACGTCAACGGATCGTGAATCGTCACCTTCCGCAGCGGGCTGGCGGACGTGATCGTTTCCTCGAACACGGGTCCGGTCACCTTCAGTGTCCGCTCTTCGCTCTTCCCATCCGCGAACTGCAGCGTGACGGTCAGCGGAAAATCGAAGATCTCGGCGCCCTGTTCGACGCGAATGGTTCCCGGCGCGCTCTCGGTTCCGGCACGCCAGGTGAGGGCGATGCGCGGCACGTGGAAGCCGCGCACCCAGCCCTCGAAGAAGCGGTCCAGTTTCACCGGCGTGACGGCCTCGAAGGCCGCCTGAAACTGGTCGGCGCCCGCCTTCTTGAATCGCCAGTCGGCATAGAACTTCCGGATGCCTTTGAAGAACGCCTCGTCGCCGATGAACCGCCGCAGCATGTGCAGCACGACCGCAGCCTTGTTATAGAGGATGCTGCGCAGGGCGCGCGGGTCGTTGGTGAGATGGCCCAGCCGATAGCCGAGCGCGATCGGGCCCTGGCCCAGCACCGGCTGCGACGTATTCCGCATCGTCGCCATCAGCGACTGCAGCAACGCCGGTCCGCGATCCTCGGCCGCATACAGCACGGCGAAGTACTGCGCGAGCCCTTCGCTCAGCCACTGATCGTGATAATTCCGCCAGCCGATCGCCTGGCCCCACCACTGATGCGCCGTCTCGTGCGCGAGAAAGAATAACGGGTACTGATTCTCGAACGACACCGGATCGGCGGCCCATGAATACGGCGTCGTCGGCAGCGCCTGATGCAGCGCGACGAAGTACGCGGGGCTGTGGCCGCCAGGCAGGTTGTCGTCCAGAACCGCGAGCGTGAGGTTCGGATACGGCGCCTCGCCGATCGTCCGGGCGTAGAACTGCATCATCGCCGCCGCCCGCGCGGCCGTCTGACGGTTCCGCGACACCATCCGGGGCGTCGAGACGACGTCGATGTTCACCACCACCGGCGGCGCCGCATCGCTGCCCGCGGCAGGCGCGACCATCGGCACGTCGGCGACCGCGCGGCCGACGGGCAGGAACTTGCTGATCACGCACGAGAGATACCGCACCGGCCGATCCGCGACGAACACGGTCGTGCGCGTGCCGCCCTGTCCCGCGGTCGGCAACGTCGGCGGCGTCGTCGACGAGGCCTGGGCAAATCCTGACGCGACGATCTGATATTCCGCCGGCACGGTCAGGCGCATCCGCGCCGTCGCATAGTCCGTCACGACGCTCTGCGGATACCACTGCAGGTGATTGCTGTACATGAACCGCGGCTCGGGCGTCACGATCAGCGTGTCCTCCTGCGGCGCCTGCGCTTGCCCTTGCACCGCTATGGCCTCGCGGTCCTCGCCTTGCGGCGGCAGGCGGCCCGCATAGGTCACCTCGAACGTGAAGCGCGTGCCGCGCGGGGCCGGCGCCGGCAGGCCGATGAGCAGATGGTTCTGGCCGATCACCCGCAGCGCAAGCAATTCCCCGAGTTCCGGCGACGTGACTGACGACACCGCGAACGCCTGCGCCAGCTTGAACGTCATTGTCGTCGCCGTCGCGTCCGTGATGCGCACCGTGAGCGATCCACGGCCGCTGATCCACTGCCGCGCGGGATCGAAGGTGAGGTCCATCGCATAGTGCTCGACATCGAATGACGACGCGTCACCGTCGTCGAAATCAGGAGGCCGCGCGCCGGTCTCGGTCGCGGAACTGTACTGACAGATCACGTGGCGGCCGGGGCGATCGAACAACGAGATGTCCTCGATTTCGCTCGGTGACCGCGTGTACGTGAGCCATCCGTGCCGGCTCGTGCGGAACTCGACGACCAGTCCCCGCCGTGGCGGCTCGAGCGACCAGCGTTCGGCGGTCAGCGGCTGGAGATCGAGGTTGTACGTCCTCGGCGCATACTCGTCGAAAATCTGCTGCGCCTTCGCGGCTTCCACCGGATTGACCGGCATGGGCGTGAGGCTGTTCATCGTCACGCGCTGGCTGACTTCCCCGGGATTGAGGCGGACGAACAGCGTGTCCACGTCGGTGCGGAAGGTCGACCGCCGGCTGAAGATCCGCAACTGGAGTTGTTCGGCTGGATCGGCGGGAGAAAATGTCGCCTCGGCCCTGCCGCGCAGCACGATGCCGGTGATGCCTGCGGGCGTCTGCGCGAGAAACGCCGATCCTGAAGCCATCGTCACGGTGAGATCCGGCGCGTTGATGGCGAGGTTCTTCACCTCGAACTGCTGGCTCGTGTCCAACCGCAGTTTCAGGAGGTTGTCGACCGCGGCCAGCTCCTGCAGGCCCGTCATGCGGAACTGATCGCCCGCGGCGTCATCGGGTGCCGCGTTGATCAGCCATTCCGCGACACGGCCGCGGATGTCCTGACTGACGAGGACATCCACCAGGATGTCGTAGCCCGCGCCCTTCGGCCGGCGCAGCCGTTCCCGGACGACCGCGCGCATCTCGACGCCGGCTGTCGTCGTGAACCGGTCGATCAGTCCCTGGGAAATCGCCGGCGCGGCAATCGCGCGGAATTCATCGGCGCGGCCGCTGCCGATCGCATGCTCCAGCTTGAGCAGCAGCCGGCCGATGCCGTCAGTGGGTGTCGCGGCGGACTGAACGCCCTGGGCGGACGGGTGCGCATGCAGAAGGACAACGATGGCGAGAATCGCCAGACGTTTCATGTTTCATGTCCCGTCAGTTCGCCGCCGATGGCGCGCGCGAGATCACCAGCGCCGTCAGATCGTCGCCAAGCCTGGCGTCGGCCGCGTGACTGTCGACCGCCGCCAGAATCGCCTGGCCGACCTGCACGGGATCGCGGCCGGCGGTCCGTGCGATCACGGCTTCGAGCCCCGATTCTTCAAACGCCTTGCCCTCGGGATTCTCGGCCTCCGTGATGCCGTCGGTATAGAGCACCAGCATATCGCCCGGGCCGATCGTCAGCTGGCTCGTTTGATAGGTGGCCGACTCGAACATCCCCAGTGCCAGGCTATGGCCGGCGTCCGCGACGACCCGCTCGAATTGCCCATTGGCCCGGCGCAGCACGGGCGGCAAATGGCCGGCGTTCACGAATTGCAGCACGCCGGTGGCGGGCGCGTAGATCGCGTAGAAGAAGGTGATGAACCGCGAGGCGGGACTGTGCCGGGCCACCTGCACGTTCAGGCGTTCGATCAGCCGGGCCGCTTCCAGCCCTTCATCCACCAGCGTCCGGAGCATCGCGAGCAGCAGCGCCATGAGCAGGGCGGCAGGGCTGCCTTTGCCGGCCACGTCGCCGATGGCCAGCACGAACCGGCCGTCGGGCAGCGGGATGATGTCGTAGAAATCGCCGCCGACGGTGTTCGCCGGCCGCGTGACGCCGCAGATGACGGCGTCGCCGGCGTGGTGCAGGCCGGACGGGAGCATCGCCAGCTGGATGTCGCGGGCGATCTCGAGCTCGCCCTTCAGCGACAGTCGGTCGGCGACCTCCATGAGGATCAGCAGGTTGATCGCGGCGAAGCCGAGCATGAGCCAGACGGCGCCGTTGGACCAGGTCGGCAACGGCAGCGCCAGCGTGAAGGGGAACAGCAGCAGACGGACGGACGCGAAACCTTGAAACAGCAGGATGGCGCCGAGCAGCGCCGAGACGACACCCAGGCCGTACAGCACCCGCCGCGCCGGCGAGAGGCGCATCGTAAATCCGGAGAGGACGAGCCGCGTCCGCATCGGCCACCGGCGGTACCACGGCTCCGCATCGAGTTTCCGGGCATCGGTGTGGCGCGTGAAATACCGGTACGCCTCGGCCGTGTCGCGCGTGAACAGGCGCTGGAAATCGGCCGGAGTCAGGTCGCGCGTGTAGTTGTCGAGGAACGTTCGCGCGCGGCCGGGGCCAGCCATGATGGATTCGACGCGGCTAGATCAGGCCCAGTTCCGCGCCGACTTTCTTGAACTGGTCGAGGGCGAACTGCAGCTCGTCGCGCGTGTGCGCGGCCGTGACGATCGTCCGCACCCGTGCCTTGTCGCGCGCGACCGTCGGATAGGCAATGCCCTGCGCGAACACGCCTTCGGCGAACAGCCGGTCCGACAGCTTCATCGCGCGGCTGCCTTCGCCCGCCATGACCGGCGTGATCGGGCTCTCGCTGAGTCCGGTGTCGAAGCCCAGTTCGCTCAGGCCTTTCTTGAAGAACCGCGTGTTGTCCCAGAGCCGCTCGATGATCTCCGGCTCCTGCTCGAGCACGTCGAGCGCGGCCAGACAGGTGGCGGCGACGGACGGCGGGTGTGAGGTCGAGAACAGGAACGGGCGCGCGCGGTGGTAGAGAAAATCGATCAGCGCGTGCGAACCGGCGACGTAGCCGCCCAGCGCGCCGATCGCCTTCGACAGCGTGCCCACCTGGATGTCGACCCGGCCGTGCACGTTGAAGTGGTCGATGGTGCCGCGGCCGTTCGTGCCGAACACGCCGCTCGCGTGCGCATCGTCGACCATCATGATGCAGCCGTACTCTTCGGCTACGTCGCAGAGCCCCGGCAGCGCGCCGATGTCGCCGTCCATGCTGAAGACGCCGTCGGTGATGAGCAGCTTGCGCTGGCCGGCCGGCAGCTCGCGGGCGATCTTGCGGGCGGCGTCCACGTCCTTGTGCGGAAAGACCTTGATCGCCGCGCGGCTCAGCCGGCAGCCGTCGATGATGCTCGCGTGATTCAACTCGTCGGAGATGACGACGTCCTCTTTGTTGAGGATGGCGGACACCGTGCCGGCGTTGGCGGCAAATCCGCTCTGGAAGACGACCACCGATTCGGTCTTCTTGAACGCGGCGAGCCGCTGTTCCAGCTCCATGTGAATCGCCATCGTGCCGGCGATGCTGCGGACGGATCCGGATCCGACGCCGAACTCGCGTGTCGCCGCGATCGCCCGTTCGATCAACTTCGGATGCGTCGTCAGCCCGAGGTAGTTGTTCGAGGAGAGATTGACGACCGTCCGGCCGTCGATGGCCGTGGTCGTTTCCTGGCGGCCTTCAAGGATCCGCAGCGACCGGTGCAGGCCCTGCGACGTCAGGGACTCGAGTTCAACATTGAGATAAGCGAGCGGATCGGCGCGCATGGCGCCCATCAGTATAGTGCGCCGGCTCCGGGGTCCTCCCAGTAGCAGTGGCAGTCTCCAATCACCGCTTGCTAGAGAAGCGTCTTCGAGGACTGTGTCGTACGTTGCCGGCCGAATCTGCCGCAGCGCGCCCGACGGTTAGGCCGTGCGGAGGGTGCGCGAGCGTGCGGCTGAGGCCGGCAACGTACGACACAGTCCTCGAAGACGGTGTCGCGCGGCTGCGGCTCAGTCGCCGTTGGCTTCCGTGCGGCGCCGGTGTTCCCAGTGCTCGCGGATGATGACCTGGATGATGGCGGCCGTCGGCACCGACAGGATCGCGCCCACGAGGCCGAGCAGGGACGAACCGATCAGCAGCGCGACGAGGATCGACACCGGACTGACGCCGACCTGACGCTCCATGATGCGCGGCACGAGAACGTTGCTCTCGATGAACTGCTGCACCGACGAGTAGGCGGCCACCATCAGCGCGGTCTGCGGCGAGATCGTCCAGCCGATCAGGACCGCCGGCGCGGCCGCCAGCAGGGGGCCGATGACCGGCACGAACTCGCCGAGGGCCGCCAGCAACCCGAGCACGTAGAAGTACGGAAGGCCGATCAGTTTGAACGCAATCGTCGCGGCGACCGCGACGATGCCTGCGAGCAGCAGCTGGCCGCTCAGCCACGCGCCGACCTTGTGCGTGACGGAGCGCATGATGCGGTCGACCCGCGGCTGGTTCTCCGGCTTGACGAGCGCCAGCATCCAGCTATGCAGGTCATGCGACTCGAGCAGCAGGTAGAACGGCATCAGCAGGATGGTGAGCACCTGGCCCAGCGCGCCGATCGTCAGTTGCAGCACGCTGTACAGGCTGTTGAGGGCCAGCGCCGGCCCTTCCATATTGGAGAAGATGTCGCTCCAGGAAGAGCCCGGCTTCATCCAGCCTCGCGCGATCAGCGACGCCTGTATTTCGTCCGCGTACTTCGGCAGGTTGATCACGAATTGCTGGGTCTGTTCGATCAGCGGCGGGACGACCATCGCCAGGATAATCGCGCAGACGATGAGGAAGGCCACGTAGAGCGCGAGGATCGCCACCCAGCGCGGGATGCGGCGCCGGCGCCCGTCCACCCAGCGGCTGCGCTCGAGCAGGCGGACGGCAGGGCTCAGGCCGATCGCCAGCAGGGCGCTGAAGTACAGCGTCAGCAGGACTTCCCGCGCCGCGTAGATGCCGAAGGCGATCGCGATCCCCAGGATCGCGGTCAGCACGGATTTTCTGATGATGCGATCGTGTTCGTCGGCCGTCATGACGCGAGATAGCCCGCGGTGAACGCCGACAGATCGTCGTAGATCGTGCCCAGCTCTTCAGGCGATGCGAGAAACACCACGCGGAAGTATCCCTGATCGGCCGGCAGCCCGAAACCGGATCCGTACACGCACAGGATGCCGGTCTCGCGCAGCAGCGCGAGAATGTAGTCTTCGTCCGTGCGGCCGCGCGGCAGCCGGACGCGCGGCATCGCGTAGAACGCCGCGCTCGGCGCGACCACCTCGATGCCGGGCACGCGGCTGAGGCGCGACACGGTCAGGTCCGCGCGCACCCGCAACGCGCGCACGAACTCCCGCTGATGGGAACGGTCGCCGGTCAGCGCGGCGTGAATGCCGTATTGCATGGGCCCGGGGCTGCACAGCCGGCCATCCGCCAGTTTCTTGATCGCCCCGAGTACGTCGTTCAGTCGATCGGTGCGCCCGGCCGTCAGCCATCCGGCGCGCCAGCCAGGCGCGAGGTAGGCCTTGGACAGCGACGAGAACGACAGAATCGGCGCGTCGGGATCGAGCGACCCGAGCAGCGGCGTCGGGCCGTCGAACCCGAGAACGCTGTACACCTCGTCGGCCAGGATCGGCACGCCGGACTGGTTCGCCAGTTCGATGAGCGACCGCCGCAGGGACTCGGGATAGACCGCGCCAGTCGGGTTGTTGGGATCGATCAAGACGATCGCGCGCGTCGCCGGGCCAATCAGGCGCTTGATGTCATCCAGATCCGGCAGCCAGCCGTTCGCCGGGTCCGTGCGGTAGAAGACGGCTCGGGCGCCGATCTTGGCCAGAACGGCCGTGTAAAGCGGGTACGTCGGCGTTGGCACGAGCACTTCGTCGCCGGCGTCGGCCAGTGCGCCCAGTGCGAGTTCAATGCCTTCGGATGTGCCCGACGTCAGAATGACGCGATCGGCGGTCATCGGCACGCCCCGCTGGACGTACTCAGCCGCCACCGCCTCGCGGGCCTGTTCGACGCCCGCCGACGCGGTGTACCCATTGTGGCCGTCGCGCATGGCTCGGGCCACGGCCTCGATCAGATGCGGCGGCGTCTTGAATCCGAACGGAATGGGATCGCCGATGTTGAGGTATCGCACCTTGCGGCCCGCGGCCTCGACCTTCTTCGCCTCGATGACGATGTTGCGGATGGCGTACGTGAAGGTGCGAATCCGGGCGGCGGGGCTGATCGACGTCCCGGTCGGCATGGGGGGATCTTATAAGAAGTGACGCTGACAAGGACGTGAAGTGCCAGAAGTTGTGAAGGAAGACGGTGTACACGGACCACCACCAGTGTCACAATCGCCGTGCATGTCGGACACCGGCTTGCTGCTGTTGCGACTCGGGCTGGCGGTGGTGTCCGTGGCGCACGGGTTGCACACGCTGTTTGGCGTGATGGGCGGCCCCGGATCCGTGGTCGGGCCCGGGGGACTCAGCCAGGTCGGCGCGCAGTTTACGGCCATGGGGTTGCCGGGCGGGTTTCTGATCGCCGTGCTCGCCGGCGTCGCGCAACTGGCCGGCGGCACGCTGATCGCCGCCGGGTACCTCACGCGATGGGCGGCCGTCACGCTCGCCTCACTCACGGCGATCCTGGCCTGGAAGACTCAGGCGCCATACGGCTTCTTCCTCAACTGGGTGCTCGAGCCTGGCCGCGGGCATGGCATCGAATTTTCCATCGTGTTGTTTGCCGCGTATGTCTGCCTGGCGCTGACCGGGGCGGGCGACTGGTCGTTCGAGGAACGGCGCGCCAAGAAACGCTCGTATGTCGCCGCCGGACGCGCAAGACTTCGGGGACGGTAGGCAAGTAGCAACTAACAACTAGCAACTAGCAACTAACAAGAATCATGCTGCTCACCGACCGTGTCGTCCTGATTACCGGCGCCAAGCGTCTCGGCAGTGCCGTGGCCAAGGCGGTCGCCGCGCGCGGGGCGGACGTGGCGGTGACGTTCAACCGGTCGCGCGCCGAGGCCGATGAGACCACCGCCGCCGTGCGGGCCGCCGGCCGGAGGGCGCTCGCGATTGCCGCCGACGTGTCGGACGAGGCCGCGTGCGCGACAGTGGTCGGTGAGGTCGAGCGCGATCTCGGACGGCTCGACGTGCTCGTCAACATGGCGTCGCTGTATCAGTCGGTACCGTTCGATGAACTGACACCTGCCGAGTGGAGCCGTCAGTTGTCGGTCGACCTCGGCGGCACGTTTCTGATGAGCCGCGCCGCGGTGCCCCTCATGCGCCGGGCCGGCGGCGGCCGCATCGTCAATTTCGCCGACTGGGTCGCGGCGAGTGGCCGGCCGCGCTACAAGGGGTATGTGGCCTATTACGTCGCTAAATCAGGCGTGAAAGCGCTGACCGAGGCGCTCGCGCTCGAACTGGCGCACGACCAGATCCTCGTCAACGCCATCGCCCCCGGCCCGATCCTCGCGCCGCCCGGCACGAGCGACGAGGAATCAGCCGCCGTCGTGCACGCGACCCCGCTCGGCCGGTGGGGCGGCGTGGACGAGATCGTCAAGACCGTGCTGGCGCTGATTGAGAGCGATTTCATAACGGGAGAGACGATACGGGTGGATGGCGGCAGACATTTGAATTGAGGGGTTGGAGACAAGCGTTCGCACGGAGGCACGGAGGCACGGAGACACGGAGACGAGAGGTCGGGGCTTGGTGGCCCGGCTTCGCCGGGCCTGGTGATGCGAAGAGGCGGTCACAAGAAGACGCGCGGTCGCGAAAGAATCCGCGCGCTTCTTCTTGCGACCGCCTCTTCGCATCACCGGCCGCCAACGGCGGCCGCCAAGCCCTGGCCTACATGGCCCTACACGTAAATCGCTTTTCTCCGTGGCTCTCCGTGTCTCCGTGTGAACCGACCAGCGCTTTTGAGCTGCTCAGCCGTTCGCCAGCACCGCCGCCATCGACTCGAGCGCCCCGTTCAACTCGGCTCGGTCGCGCGCAAAGCAGAACCGCACGTGGCCCTCTCCTGTCGGCCCGAAGTCGGCGCCCGGGACGCAGCCGATGCGGCCGCGCTTGATCAGGAACTCGGTCATCGCCCACGACTGGGATGCCGGCGCGTCGGCGAGCGGCGACCGCCAGGCCGGATTGATCTTGAGGAACGCGTAGAACGCGCCCGCCGGCGGCGCGCCGGTGAAGACCCCGCCCGCGACGCGCGCGATCCCGGCGTAGAACAGGTCGCGCCGGGCCGCCAGCTCGGTGCGGAAATCGTCAACCACGTCCTGCCGTCCGGCCAGCGCGCCGACGCCGCCGTACTGGACCAGCGACGACGTGTTCGAGACGGTGTAGAAGAGCATCTTGCGCACGCGATCGCGAATCGTCTGATCCTGGATCGCGATGTACGCGAGGCGCAGGCCGGTGACCGCGTACGTCTTGCTGAAGGTGTACAGCGGAATCGTGCGGGCATACATGCCCGGCAGCGACGCGATGCTGATGTGCTCGCCTTCGAACACGACATCTTCGTAGGCTTCGTCCGAGAGCACCCACAAATCGCGTTCGCGCGCGAGCGCGGCGATCGCCTCGAGGTCCGCGCGCGTGAGCACGCCGCCGGTCGGATTGTTCGGCGAGTTCACGTAAATCGCGCGCGTCCTGTCCGTCACGAGCGCGCGCATCTCGGCGATGTCCGGCCGCCAGCCGAGTGACTCGTGCAGCTTGTAGCCGACGGGAACCGCGTGCGCGCAAGAAATGTTGCCCTGCGCCGGCGGCCATTCCGGATCCGGCACCAGCACCTCGTCGCCGGGCTCGAGCAAGCCCTGGCAGACCGAGAACACGCCGTGAATCCCGCCGGACGTGACCATGACTTCGTCCGCGCCGCCGATCGGAATCCCGTTCTTCTCGCGCATCTTCGTCACCAGGCCGTTGAGCAGCGGGGGAATGCCGGTGGTCTGGACGTAGTGGGTGCGGTTGTCGTGCACGCCCTGGATGAGGGCCGCTTTCACGGACTCCGGCGCGTCGAAACTCACGTCGCCCTGGTCGAGCCGGAACGGCCGATCGACCGTGTACATCATGTCGCGGATGCGGATAATGCCGGAAAACGGCACGTCATCGAGGTACTTCGCCATGCGGGGGTTATTGTACTGTCCCGAAAACGACTCCGGGAATGGATTCCGGGAATCCATTCCGGGAATCGTCTGGAGGCCCATGTCTGACCACCCGAAACTGGCCGCGGCCGATCACGACGTCCACGACCTGATCCGCCACCGCTGGAGCCCGCGCGCCTTCGATCCGGCGCAACCGGTGTCGCGCGCCGATCTGCTGCGGCTCTTCGAGGCCGCCCGCTGGGCCCCGTCGTCGCTCAACGAGCAGCCGTGGCGATTTGTCGTGGTGCGCCGCGACGGATCGCCGGCGGCCTGGGAGGCCGTCGTGGCGTCGCTGTCGCCGATGAATCGATCGTGGGCGTCCGCCGCGCCGGTCCTGGCGCTCGCGACCGTCCGCCTGACGCTCGAGCGCAACGAACAGCCGAATCCGCTCGCCTGGTACGACGCCGGCCAGGCTGTGGCGCTGCTCACGTTGCAGGCGACGGCGCAGGGCCTGTCGGTGCGGCAGATGGAGGGATTCGATCACGATCACGCGCGGCAGGTCTGCCAGGTGCCGGAGGGGTTCGATCCCATCGTCATGATGGCGATCGGCTATGCCGGCGATCCGGACGCGCTGCCGAACGACAAGCATCGCGTCGCCGAGCGCGCGCCGCGCCGCCGCAAGGCCGTCGGCGATTTCGTGTTCGAAGAGACGTGGGGCCGGCTATACCAGCGCGAGAATGGCTGAGAGCGTCTGCCGCGCGCGGCCGACCGGCAGGTTCGAGACGTAAAAGTTGCGGACGCCAGCGGCGCGCAGCACCCGGATCGAACGCGCGCAGATCGCTTCCGGTGAGTCGCCGGCCTTGAACTCGCGCATCAGCCCCTCGGCCGGCACCGGGAGAAACTGCCGCAGCGTCTCGAGTGTTTTCGGATTGGCGCTGCGGTAGTAGAACACGCCGAAGATCCCCGGGAGATCGAGTCCGCGGCGTGCCAGTTCTTCCAGAAACTTCGACACGTGCGCTTCGTCGTGGTGCGAGACGACCTGCGTCAGAAAAAACTCGGCGCTGAAGTGCTCGTCACCCAGGAAGCCCGCCTGGTGCGCGGCATCGGAATGGGGATTGCTCCAGCCGCCGAGAGACAGATCCGGGACGTGTTTGCGGATCGCCTCCCGCAGCTGCCAGGCGTGATCCACGCAACGCGGCGGGCCCACCGTGCGATCGCCGCCGAGGACGACCAGCGACGTGAACCCTTCCTGCCAGGCGCGCTCGGCGTAGGACAGGCAGAAGTCCATCGAGTGCTTGGTCGTGAGGAAGGGCACCACGTACTCGCGCGGCACGTCGGTGCCGAGGTTGATCACGAGGTGGCGGAGATTGTTTTCTTCGCGCGCGCCAACAGCGCTGTCGGTGAGGAAGACGAACATCCGGCCGCGCACGAAGCCGCTGACCGCGTGATACGTGTCGATCCAGGCATCCATGCCGGCGGCCGCGTCGAGTTCGGCGCGCGGCGGACGCAGTTCGACGCTCGTGATGGAGCCGCCCGCGCGCAGCGCGCGGACAAGCGGTTGATCGGTGCCCGCCGGCATCCGGGCAGTATAGACTTCCCACGAGGCCGGGCCTCATTTTCCCGACATGACGAAGGAAAATGAGACCCGGCCTCTTCAACACCATGGCTACCGCGCTCGCGGCGCTGATGTCGATGCCGGCAATTCCGCTCGCGACGCACGTCACGCCGATCGACGAGCTCGCGCGGCTTCGCGACGCGCTGGGTGGCGCGACCCTGCCGCGTCTCTTCATGAAGCGCGACGATCTGTTGTCGTTCGGATGCGGCGGCAACAAGGTCCGCAAACTCCAGACCGTGATCGCCGAAGCGAAGGCCGCCGGTGCCGACACCCTCATTACTTGTGGCGGTCTCCAGTCGAATCACGCGCGCGCCACGGCTGCCGCCGGCGCCGCGCTCGGCCTGCGCGTCGTCCTGGTGTTGAACGGTGAGCCGCCGAAGACACCCGTCGCCAACACACGCCTCGATCTGCTGTTCGGCGCCGACGTCCGGTACGTCGCCGGCCGCGACGCCCGAGCGCCGATGATGCAATCGGTCGCTGACGAGGAGCGCCGCGCGGGACGCCGGCCCGTCGTCGTGCCACTGGGGGCGTCAACCGCCACTGGTGCGCTCGGGTTCGCCCGCGGCGTGGCGGAAATCCTGGCGGCCGGCCTCAAGCCTGACGTCATCATTCACGCCTCATCGTCGGGCGGCACGCAGGCGGGGCTGGTCGCCGGGTGCCGGCTGTTCGGCCTGGCCACGAAAGTCATCGGCGTGAGCGCGGATGAGCCGGCGCCAAGACTCGGCGCGCTCATTGGTGGTTTGATCGGGGATATGGCGGTGCGGCTCGGTACGCGACCGGAGACGATCGGCGCCGGCGACGTTGACGTCGACGATTCGCAGGTCGGCGCCGGGTACGGCATCCCGACACCGGGATCGGCCGAGGCGTTGGAGCTCGTAGCGCGACGAGAGGGCATCCTGCTCGATCCCGTGTACACGGCGAAGGCCATGGCCGGGCTTGTCACGCGGCTGCGGGCCGGCGCGTTTTCTTCGGGTTCGACGGTGCTCTTCTGGCACACTGGCGGACAGGTCGGTTTTTTCGCGTGATGTGTCGCGGCTGGAGCCCGGGGTCTTCAGACCCCGGGTCTAAAGACCCGGAGCTCCATCACCAGATGAGGTGCATTGCATGACGTTGACGTGTCTGGGCGCCGCGCGGACGGTTACAGGTTCGAAGCATCTGCTCGAGGTCGGGGGCCAGCGCGTCCTGACTGACAGCGGTCTGTTTCAAGGGCTCAAGGAGCTGCGCGAGCGCAACTGGCAGCCGCTGCCGGTGCGCGCCACGGACATCAAGGCCGTGATCCTGACGCACGCCCACCTCGATCATTCGGGGTATCTGCCACGGTTGGTGGGGCAGGGATTTCGCGGACGGATCTACTGCACGCCGGCCACGGCCGAACTGACGCGCATCGTGCTGGCTGACGCGGCCAAGCTGCAGGAAGAAGACGCCGAGCGCGCCAACCGGAAGGGCTACACGCGGCATCGGCCGGCGCTGCCGCTCTTCACCGTGCAGGACGCCGATCGCGCGATGACGCTCCTGCAGCCAATCGGGTACGACCGTCCCGTCACCGTCATTCCCGGCCTGACCACGGAGTTCATCAACGCCGGGCACCTGCTCGGATCCGCCTACGCGCGCGTGCGCGTGGAATCGCCGGCGAAGACGATTCTGTTTGGCGGCGATCTCGGCCGGTACTCGCGGCCGGTGCTGCCCGATCCGTCGCCGGTCGCCGAAGCCGACGTGTTGCTGGTCGAATCCACCTATGGCGACCGCGTGCACCCGGACGACGACAACGGCCTGGCGCTCGCGCGCATCATCAACGCCACGATTGACCGGCGCGGCAAGCTGATCATTCCGGCGTTTGCGCTCGGTCGCGTCGAGGAGCTGCTGTACTGGATCAAGTTGCTCGAGGAACGCCGCGAGATTCCGCAGTTGCCGGTGTACGTCGACAGCCCGATGGCGTCGGCCGTCCTGCAGCTGTATCAGAAGCGCGCGGATGAACTCGACGCGGAGATCAAGAGCACGAACGGCGCGGCCGTGCTGCGCGCGTCTCGCGACGTGTGCATGTTCTGCACGGCCCGGCTCAAAGTCGTGACCAAAATCGACGAGTCGCGCCATGTGCAGGAATCGCACGAGCCGTCGATCGTCATTTCGTCCAGCGGCATGGCGACCGGCGGCCGCGTGCTGCACCACTTGCGGCGCGCGCTGCCCGATGCCCGCAACACGATCATGTTCGCCGGCTATCAGGCGGCGGGCACGCGCGGCCGCGCGCTCAAGGACGGCGCGAAGCTCACGCGCATCCACGGCGAAGACGTGCCGGTGCGCGCCGCCATCGAGAGCATGGACTCGATGTCGGCGCACGCTGACTCGAACGAGATCATGCGATGGCTCGGCAATTTCACCCGGCCGCCGGCGCTGACGTGCCTCGTGCACGGCGAGCCGGGGCCGATGGACGTGCTGAAAGCGCGCATCGAACGCGAGCTGAAATGGACCGTGCGCACGCCGCAGCACCAGGAGTCGATCGAACTCTGATGAAGCGCCCGTACCTGCTCGAACAAATCGACGACGCCGCCGTCGTGCAGTGCTATGCGGACGGCTTCGCGCACCTGCCCGTCGACCAGAAGATTCTGGCGTGGCATCTGTACCAGGCCGCGCTGGCCGGGCGCGACATCTATTACGACCAGCGTTACCGGCACGCGCTCGAGATGCGCGAGATCCTCGAAGAAATCCTCACGCACCCCGACGGCATTCCGGACGCGACGCTCAGCGAGATCCGCCGCTACACCAAGCTCTTCTGGATCAACTCCGGGCCGCACAACAACATGACGTCGCGGAAGTTCGTGCTGGCCTGCTCTCCGGACGCCTTTCGGGACGCCATGGAAATGGCCGAACGCGCCGGCGCGCGGTTTCCGGGCCGGCCCGCCGAGTCGGTCGCGGCCATCGTTGCGCGGCTGCGTGGACCGTTCTTTGACCCGGACGTCGACACGCTCGTGACGAACAAGGCGCCCGCGGGCGACGCGGATATCCTGCGGGCGAGCGCCAATAATTTGTACGACGACGTCGAGATGGGGGACCTGGACGGGTTCGCCGAGCGGTACGGCCTGAATTCGCGGCTCACGAAGCGCGACGGCCGGCTGGTGGAAGAAGTGTACCGGCTGAAGGGCCGGTACGGCGATCGGATCGCCCGGATCGTGCACCACCTCCAGGACGCGCTCTTCTTCGCGCCGCCGGCCATGCGCCGCGCGCTCGAGGCGCTGATTCGGTTCTACGAAACCGGCGAGGACCCCGACCGCGTCTCGTACGACATCGCCTGGGTCGAGGACAAGAACTCGCCCGTCGACACGATCAACGGCTTCGTCGAAAACTACCTCGACCCGCGCGGCGTCAAAGGTGCGTGGGAGGCCATCGTCTTCTACGTCAATCATGAAAAGACGGAGAGCCTGCATCGGCTGGCGGAATCCGCCGCGTGGTTCGAAGTGCGCATGCCCTGGGATCCCCAATGGCGCCGCTCCGACGTCGTCGGGGTCACCGCGCGCGCGATCGACGTGATCGTCGAAACCGGCGAGGCGGGGCCGACGACGGCCATCGGCATCAATCTGCCCAACGATCAGCGGATTCGCGAGACCTACGGCAGCAAGTCGGTGTCCCTGGCCAACATCGCGGAGGCCTACGAACAATCGCAGCTGCCGGCGTACCGGCAGGAATTCTGCTGGTCGCCCGAGGAAGTCGCGCGCGCCGAACGCTGGGGTGCGGTGGCGAGCGAGGCGACGACCGCGATTCATGAAGTGCTCGGTCACGGATCGGGCCGGGTGGCCGCGCACCTCGACGGCCAGCCCCAGATCGCGCTGAAAGAGCAGTACTCGGCCATTGAAGAAGCGCGCGCGGATCTCGTGGCGCTGTACTTCATCCCCGAGCCGAAGATCGGCGAGATCGGCCTGGTCCCGGCCGACCATCAGGCCGACGTGGTCCTGGCTGAATACGAAGCGTACGCGCGCAACGTGCTCGTCCAGCTTCGCCGCATGCGCGAAGGGACGACGATCGAGGAAGACCACATGCGCAATCGCCAGATGATCGTGAACTGGCTGATTGCGCACACGCCGGCCATCGACGTGCGCACGCGGGATGGCAAGACGTTCTACGTGATGGTGGATGCGATCGCGTTCCGCGAGGGCTGCGGCCGCCTGCTGGCCGAAGTGCAGCGCATCAAATCAGAAGGCGACCACGCCGCCGCACGGGCGCTCTTCGAGGCCTACGGCATCCACTTCGATCCCACGCTGCGCGACGAGGTCGTCGCGCGCGTCGATCGGCTGAACCTGCCGTCGTATTCCGGGTTCGTGCAGCCCCGCCTCGAGCCGGTGATGGGGCCGGCTGGTGAGATCACGGACGTCCGGATTTCGTACCCGTTGAGTCTGGAGCGCCAGATGCTGGAGTACTCGGGCAAGGGAGCCGGGACGCGTGTTTCGTGATGGAGCCCCGCGTGTCTCGTAAGGGAGCCCCGGGTCTTCACCGTGGAGCCCCGGGTCTTCAGACCCGGGGGATTGCGGCGCTCGTCGCGGCCGCTCTGGCCTGGACGATCGTCTCGGCGGCTCAGAACACTCCCGCCGCCCGCACGCGCCTGGCTGCGGTCGTCGCGCCGGTCATCGACGCAGTCTGGACCGGCTACGACACCCGCGCGGCCATGGGCCACGTCGAGTTCATTGGCTCGCGCTGGCGGCTGCCCGGCAATCCCAGTTACAACGCGTCGATCGATCGCATCCGCGATCGCCTGGTGTCGGCGGGCCTGACGCCCACGATCGAGGAGTACCCGAACAACGGTCCCGCCTGGGACTACACGGTCGGCACGCTCGCGCTCGCCGCACAAGGAAAGCCCGACGAGGTCGTGACGTCGCGTGACCTCGATCACATTTCGCTGTGCGCCAATTCATTCCCGACGCCGCCCGAAGGCGTCGTCGCGCGGCTCGTGGACGTTGGGCGCGGGACGGATCAGGACTACGCCGGCAAGGACATCAAAGGCGCCGTCGTCCTGGGCGATCAGGCGCCCGGCCCGCTCTGGACCCGCGCCGTCGTCAACGGCGGCGCCATCGGCATTGTGTCTGCGTCGCCGCCGGCGCGGTACATCAGTCCTGATGCGCCTGGTGCACCCGCCACGCCGGCCGATCAGTGGAATGTCTTCCAGTGGACGAACGTGCCCTACGATGCGGCCCGCAAGGCGTTTGGGTTCAAAGCGTCGGCCCGCACGGCGACGACGCTGCGCAAGCGGCTTCAGGCGGCCGCTGGCGCGCCCGTGTCCGTGCACGTGACGATCGACAGTACGTTTTCGACCGGGCCGGTCCGCACGTTGTCGATCGAGATTCCCGGCCGTACCGCGCCGAACGAGCGCATCGTCATGGCGGCGCACGTGCAGGAGCCCGGTGCCAACGACAACGCCAGCGGCGTCGCGACGCTGGCGGAGACGGTCGTGTCGCTGGCGAATGCGATCAAGCAGAAGAAAGTGCCGCAGCCCGAGCGGACGCTGACGTTTCTCTTTCTGACGGAAATCAGCGGCAGCCGCCAGTGGTTGAGAGATCATGACGCCGCCGCCAAGCAGGTGAAGTACATGTTCTCGCTCGACATGACGGGCGAGGACGTCAAGAAGACCGGCGGCAGTTTCCTTGTCGAGCGATATCCCGACCCGGGCGCCGTCTGGGATCGCCCGTGGGACCCGCACACCGAGTGGGGACGCGGCAACGTGCGCGCGGATGCGCTCAAGGGCGATCTGCTCAACGACGCGCACTGGTTCGTGCTCGAGCAGGTCGCGCGCAAGACCGGCTGGGTGATCCACTCGAACCCGTACGAGGGCGGCAGCGATCACACGGTGTTTCAGGGTGCGGGAATCCCCTCGGTGCTCGACTGGCACTTCACCGATCGCTATTACCACTCGAATCTCGATACGCCGGACAAGACGAGTCCTGAAGAGATGCGGAATGTCGGTGTGGCTGTTGGCGCGTCGGCGTGGCTGCTCGCGTCGGCGACGCCGGCGATCGCGACGGACGTCGCGAATGTTGTGGCGTCAGCCGGACAGAATCGGATCGACCTCGAAACACGCGAAGGCGCGAAACTCGCGGAGGCGGCCGCGGACAAGGATGCCGCACAGAAGCGCGAGGTCACGATTCTCGGCGCGTGGAAGAAGTGGTACGCCGAAGCGGTTCGGAGCACGTCACGGCTGGTGATCGGAACGGCCCCGGCATCGCTGACCGCTGAGATTGAACGGTTGGCGAAAACATTCGAGCCTGCAGGCGCGTCGATCAGCGCAACGGGCGGCGGCGTTCAGTTCCCCGGCTTCGCGATGACAGCGCTGGCGGTGCCGGGTTCGCCGGCGACGCAGAACGTCAGCGCGAAGCCGGACCAGACGCCGCTCCTCGTCTGCGGGACCGATCAGCTGCTGTCAGAGCCAATCCCGCTGACGGCCTCCAACGTTGTGATCGCCGGAGATGGTCGGCTCTACGAAGTGTGTCCGAACGATCCGCCACGCGACAAACACCCGGAGGATCATCGTGAGAGCCGTGAGGAGGCGCTGATCCGCCAGGGCCTGAAATCGAGCGACACCGACGTCCGCTGGCGCGCCGCACAGGCGTTCGCGCGGAATTCACAGATGACGGAAATCATCGTGGCGCCACTCACCAATGCCGTGGGTTCCGTCACGGGGGCAACGGGTGTCGTGGTCGATGGGCTCGGCGGTTTCACGCCTGGTGGCGCAGTCGTGTTGGCCTGCAAGACGGAGGTGCAGCTGTTCGACTCGACGACCGCGCCGAAACGCTGGCAGCCCGGCCGGCTGTTCTTCCTCCTGACGGACGTGCCTCCGCCGGTCGTCGGTCGTGTCGGCGCCCGGCCGCCGACGCCGGTCAATAACACGCCGGTGCGGCAGGAAGCGGCCTATGCCATCGGTGTGCGGCTGTCGCAACCCGGGCTCGACGCGGATTTGGTCACGGCGGCGACACGGGAACTGCAGGCCTGTTTCAAGACGGTGCCGGACGTTGCGAGTCTGCTGCTCGAAGACATTGGCCTCGCGCGCTACGAAAAAACCGATCAGATTCGAGAGGCGGAAGCGTTTCTGGTGGAGGGCGCCTCGCATGGCGCCAGCAAGCCCGACGGCCCGATCCTGCTCGGCGGGATGATGGGCCTCGAAGCGCTCTACCGGCATCACGCGGGGTATCCGATCACCGAACAGGCGCTGATGTTTCTGCGCCAGATGGTGAGGAACTCGGCGCCGCTGGTGCGTCGATTGGCCTTGATGGCGCTGCAGACGGTGCGCGACCACGACACCGCGACGCTCAGGGCGGCCTCGATCGACAGCGATCCTCAGGTCCGTCGTCTCGTCGCCGGCAGCCTGAATCTCTCGGATCCGGAGCAGGCCAGGCTTGGCGAAATCCTGGAGACCGACGACGCGTTTCAGGTGCGCTACGAGTTGTTGGCGTCGGTCACACGACTGGTGAGACAGACACATGAATGCGCGCCCTTCGTCGCGCGCTTCAAGGACCTGTCGCCGACCGTCGTCATGCGGGCGATGGACCTGCTCCAGCCGACGTGTACCGATCTCGACGAGGCGGTCGCGAAGCTGATCGGTCTCGTCGAAAAGCTCACGAAGACCGAGGACGGCGACGACTGGCACATCCCCGCTCGGGCGCTGGCCGCGCTCGCCCGTGTCAAACCCGACCTCACGCACGAACGGCTCGCAGCCGCCGCGAAACATGCGATCTGGCAGGTTCGCGCGACGGTGGCGGCCGCCAGCGGCGGCACGGGCGATGCGACGGTCGCCGCCGCGCTGGTGCGCGACGCCGAGCCGAACGTCCAGACGGCGGCGCTTGACGCCCTGTTCAGGTTACGCAGCGCAGACGTCGTGCCTGCCGCCATCGACGTGCTCGAGAAGGGCGCGGACTATCAGGTCCTGCGCATGGCGGCCGTCGTGCTCAAGGGATTGCCGGACGACGCGAAGACGGCGGCATCGGACGCCCTGTTGCATGCGCTTCGGCGCCTCACGGACCATGCTTCGGACACGTCGCGGGATTCGCGCGTCGCGATCATCGAGCGGCTCGCCGAGACGCTCGAGCCGGGCCGCAGCTTCCTGCTGCTGCCGTTCGCGACTGACTTCGACGATCACGTGAATGCCGCGGTCGTGAAAACCCTCACCGCCATCGGGAGCGGCGTGCCTGGACAACCGGCAGTCAAGCGGCGGTACCCGTACCAACCCGACCCGGCCGCCCTCACGGCGCTGCCGAGGACGGCCTTCATCGAGCTCGAGACAGGCACCGTGACGCTGCAATTGCTCCCCGATGTGGCATCCGTCACGGTCGCCCGTTTTGTGGCGCTGGTGAATCAGGGCTACTACAACGGCCTGACGTTCCATCGCGTCGTCCCGAACTTCGTCGTGCAGGGTGGGAGCCCCGGCGCCAATGAATACGCCGGCGTGTCGCGGTACATGCGCGACGAAGTCGGGCCACAAGGGGTGCATCTGCGTGGCGCGGTCGGCATTTCGACGCGCGGCGGCGACACCGGGGACGGCCAGATCTTTATTGATCTCGTTGATCTCCCGCGACTCGATCGCGACTACACCGTATTCGCGTACGTGACGACGGGCATGGGACTCGTCGACAACCTGCTCGAAGGCGCGAAGATCAAGGGCATCTCGGTCCGGTGACGCCGACCGTGCTGTCGCGCGCGTGCGTGCTCGGCCTGGTTGCCATCACTGCAGCGGCCTGGGGCCAGTCGCGGTTCGAACCGCCGCAGGTCGTTCCGTTCACGTGCGGCGCGGACCAGACCCTGCTGTCACCGATCGTCCTGTCGCCGACCGCCGTCATCCTGGCCGGCGACGGCCGGCTGTACTCGCCGTGCCCGGCGTCCTCGCATCCCGTTGAACACCGGGAAGTGCGCGAAGCCACGGTGATTGCGCAGGCTGATAGTTCGCTCCAAGCGGAATTGCAATGGCGTGCGGCGCAGGCGGAGGCCCGCATCGTGAAGAATCTCGGCATGCTGACCGATCCGGACGCGAACGTGTCCATCCAGACCGCGTGCAGCGCCGAGATTCAGGTGTTCGACGCCACGAGCCGGCCCACGCGATGGCAACCCGGCCGCCTGTTCTTCATGCTGCTGAATGGCAATCCGCTCGTGAAGGCCGAAGGCGCGTACGGCATCGGCGTGCAGTTGTCGCGGCCCGGATTGGATCCGAGACTCGCGACCGCGGCGGCTCGGGAAATCCGGGCCTGTCTGACCTCGCCCAGTGTCCTTGGCGCGCCGGCGCACCTGCCCGGCGGCCCGCCTCAGCCGCTCGCCCCGGCGATCGTCACCGTGCGCGCGCTGCTGCTCGAGGATCTCGGCCTTGCACGTCCTGCGGACTTCGCCGAGTTCAACAGGACCGCAGATGCACTGGCGCTCGAGACGACGCATCTCGACAATCCCACGGAAGTCCTCGGCGCGGTCAAAGGGCTCGAAGCGCTCATCAGGCAGAATCCGCAGTTCCGGGCTGGCGACGGCGTCCTCGGACGACTGCGGCAGCTCGCGACCTACGGTGCGCGCCTGACGGAAGCGCCGGGTTTTACCATCGACGCCAGAATCCGCCGGCTCGTCATGATGGCGCTACAAGCCTCGCGCGACAACGACTTCTACACACTCGGCGCGGCGTCCTTTGACGCCGACTGGCAGGTGCGCAGACTCGTCGCGGCCAGTTTGGACCTTTCCGATCCGCAGCAGGCCGCGATCGGCGAACGCTTCGCCGCGGACCCGGACATGCATGTTCGGCACGATCTGCTTTCGGCGGCAGGCCGGCTCGCCCAGCAGACCCATGTGTGCGCGCCGATCCTCGAGCGGCTCAAGGATCCGGCGCCGTTAGTCGTGATGCGCGCGTTGGAGGTCTTGACCCCGTCGTGTTCCGATTTCGATGACGCGCTCCACCAGATCGTCGAGCGAGCCGAGAACATCGACAAGCCCGGGGAGCTGGATTGGCACATCGCCTTGCGCGCACTCACCGTGCTCGCGCGTGTGAAGCCTGGCTATGCCGGCGGCAACCTGCTCTTGAGAGCCGCGAAGAGTCCGACGTGGCAGATTCGCGCCGCGGTCGCCGCCCTGAGCGTCCCGCTGACGAATCCAGGCGCCGCGGCGGCGCTGTTGACCGACAAGGAACCCAACGTCCAGACCGCCGCGCTCGAAGCACTGTTCCGCCTCCGCAACGCCGGTGTCGTCCCAGGCGCGATCGAGATCCTGAAAACCGCGTCCGACTATCAACTCCTTCGCATGGCCGCGCTGGTGCTCAAGGGCATCGACGAGGACCAGAAGCCAGCCGCGTCCGGGGCGCTGCTGGGAGCGCTGCAGCGCCTCACGGATGGACGCAAGGACACGTCGCGCGATCCACGCGTCGCGATCGTCGAGCGCCTCGCTGAAACGCTGACGCCGAATCAGAGTGGCGACCTGGTGCCGTATGCGTCTGACTTCGACGATGCGGTCGCGGACGCCGCGGTCAAGGCGTACACAGCGCTGGCAGGCCAGCCGCCCACGCCACGCGCGAAGAGTCGTCGATACCCGTTCCAGCCGTCGGCCGTCGCGCTCAACTCGCTGCCCAAGCAGGCGCAGATCCGACTCGAGACCGGCATCGTCACTCTCGACCTGCGTTCGGACGTCGCGCCCGTGACCGTCGCGCGCTTTGTCGCCCTCGCGAATCGCGGCTACTACAACGGGCTCACGTTCCATCGGGTGGTCCCGAACTTTGTCGTGCAGGGCGGCAGTCCGGGCGCCAACGAGTACGTCGGCGACGCGCGGTACATGCGCGACGAAGTCGGCCCGCAGGGGGTGCACGTGCGTGGCGCGGTCGGCATCTCCACGCGCGGCGGCGATACCGGCGACGCGCAGATCTTCATCGACCTCGTGGACCTGCCGCGCCTGGACCGCGACTACACCGTCTTCGCGTACGTGACATCGGGCATGGAGGTCGTCGACAAGCTGCTCGAGGGGGGAAGGATCATCGGGATTACCGTGAGATAGGATCGCTGGAATGCGCCGCGCCGGTCTCGTCGCGACACTCGTCCTCGCCGCCGCCTGTCTCAGCGCCCGCTCGCAGTCATGGCTCGGCGCGCCCGAGGTCGTGGCGCCTGGCGTCGAGCTCTTCCGGACCGCGGATGCCGCTCTCGTCAACAACGACGGACCGATTGCCGTGTACCTGCTGCGGCTCGACCTCGATCGCGTCCGGATCGAAAGCGCGCTGAGCAACGACGAAGTGATGGACGCCGAACGCGTCGACGGCATCGCGCGGCGGCATCAGGCGATCGCGGCCATCAACGCGGGCTTCTTCAACGTCAGAAACGGCGAGCCCGTCAGCCTGCTGAAGGTCGCCGGCGAACTGGTCAGTGACAACACGCTGCCGCGCGCCGTGGTGGCGATCGAGGCGAAGCCCGGCGAACGCCAACGGCTCCACTTCGATCAGGCGGCCGCGAAGATCGAGATCCAGTTGCTGGCAGGTTCCGATCCCATTGCCATTCCGGTCGATGGCGTGGACACGACGCGCGAGCGCGGCAAGCTGATGCTCTACACGCCGCGTTACCACGCCGACACCGACACGGCGGCCAACGGCACGGAATGGATCCTGAGCGGATCGCCGCTCACCGTCCAGGAAGTGCGACTGAACACCGGCAAGTCAGTGATTCCGCGCGACGGCCTGGTCTTGTCGTACGGCGGCGTCGATCCGCCCACGCCGCTCCTCCGGCTGTCGCCCGGCGTCGTCGTCACGGTCGCGACCACCTGGAAGATCACGAACGGCACGCCCCAGGCGGTCTTCGACGAGGCGCACGACATCATCAATGGCGCGGGCTTGCTCCGGCGCGGCGGCGCGACCCTGTCGAACTGGCAGACGGTCGAAGCGCTGCAGCCGGCGACGTTCATCGACGTCCGCCACCCCCGCACGCTGTTGGGCGTCGATGGCCGAGGCGCCGTGTGGCTCGTGGCCGTCGACGGCCGCCAGGCCGATCACAGCGTCGGCATGAACTTCGCCGAGCTGCTCGGCCTGTGCACCCGCCTCGATCTGCGCGACGCCCTCAACCTCGATGGCGGGGGATCGACGACGATGGTCGTGAAGGGCGCGATTGTGAACAAGCCATCGGACGCGGCCGGCCCCAGGCCCGTCAGCGATGCGATTCTGGTGAAGTCGCGATAAGCTCCCGCAGAGAACAAAACGAATGAAGCCCCTGTACGACCACCTGTGCCGCTACGACGCGAACGCCTGGATTGAAACCGTCGACCTGCTGGCGCCGAATATCGCCGACGTGGATCGCGAGGCGACGCGCATCTGGTTTGCGTTCTATCCGCTCCGGCTCGCGCAGGCGCTGGCGGCGGCCGAGACGGTCGCGGACCGTCTGGCCCTCGCCCGCAAGCTCGTCCTGATGGGCCGCTGGGGCCTGGACGAGCGGATCGACGCGTCGCACGCCTTTCTGTACGGCCATCGCTACTGGCCGCAGGTGAAGGCCGCGATCGAAAGCACCACCGCGATCCCGGACCAGCTCGGGGCGCTGATCACGCAAGTGGCCGAAACCGCGAGCGCCGCGGCGCGAGTCGAGCGCCAGTTCGTCCTCGGCATGGCGGCGATTGGCTTGATGACCTTGCGCCAGGTCGGCGTGGAGGCGTTCGCCGCGGCACCCGGACGCGTGACGATCGACGCGCGGCAGCAGGCGCAATCGGCCGACGCCGTCTTGAAGGCGCGCGCGAAGGATGATTTTCAGGGCGTCTTCGGGTTCCTGCGCGGCATCCGCAAGCAGTGGACGGTGACGTTTGACGAGCACGACCCGTCGGCCCGGTTCACGGCCATCCAGGCGCAGGATCTCGCGACCGCGGCGCAGTCCGACAAGCGGGAGTATCGCAGCAAGGACTCGCGATGCATTCCGAACGAAGGACCGATTCCGGTGGAGTGCCGGGCAGCGTCGTGCGGCACGTGCTGGGTTGGCGTGATCGGCGGCGCCGAAAAGCTCTCACCAGTCGAGAAGCACGAAGCCGCGCGGATGCGCGTGTTTGGCTATCAGGAGCCCGCGGTCGGCTCGCGGCCGGTTGTCCGGCTGGCGTGTCAGGCGAAAGCCGAGGGCGCGGTGTCGATCGTCATCCCGCCGTGGAACGGGATCATTTCCCGCCTTTGAGCACCGCCAGCGCGGCAAGTGCCGCAAGCTCCGCATCGATCTGCGCGCGGATCCCGGCGATCTTTTTCCGATCGCGCGACTTGTCGAGCTCCGTCAGGCCTTTCGCAATCGCCTTCTGCCCGAAGTAATTCACGAGGGCCATCGTCAGGATTTCTGGCGCCGTAATGCCGCCGGAGCTGTACATCTCCCGGGGCGTGACCATGCCCAGGAATTCCTGATGGCTCATCGGGTTGCCCCCGCCGGCCGGGCCGTGCATGAGGTCGTAGCCCTTGGTGATGTCCACCCACGTCGGCCATTTGCCGATGACTTCGACGTAGAGCATCCGCTTGCCGTCTTCGAGTTTCAGCGCGGACTCGTGCTGCACGCCTTCGCGGATGCGGTCGAGGCGGTCGGGTGAGGCTGCAGTCTGGGGCGTTTTTGAGGCCGGTGGCGTCGAGGTCGAGGCTGGCGGTGGTGTCCTGGGCGGAGCCTGAGCCGGCGGAGCTTGAGCCAGGGCCGGGGCGCCCTGCAGCAGCATGGCGACCGAGAGCGCGACGGCTATGGGCCCGGCGGGCTTCCTCATCACTATTTATCTCAGACGTGCGTCCGCCCCATACGGACTCCGAGCGGGGTCAGACCAGGGTCAGACTGGGGTCAGACACATCGGCTCAACCAGACCACCGATGTGTCTGACCCCAGTCTGACCCTAGTCTGACCCCGCCGCCAGCGCGGCGTCCACTTCTGCCCACGTATCGCTATCGAGCGTGGTCAGCGTCTTCAAATACAGGTCGACGTCGTGTGCCGGGAACGCCCCGCGGAGCGTCGTGATGGCGGCGGCCAGCCGGTCGCGAGTCGGCGCGGCCACGGATTCGTCCTGGATGAGTCCGTTCTCGTGGGCGATGCCCAGTGCGTCGAGAAAGGCCGCCATCAGGTCGCGTCTGGCCGTGAAGTGATACGAGATCAGCGCGCGCGTCGCCACGGCATCGGTGACGCCCGGCACCTGCGCCAGCATCCGCGCGCGCCGTTCGATCGGCAGCGCGTGCATGCTTTTCGGCCGGAACTTCATCCGCTGCGCCAGCATCACGACGGCCTCCGCGTGCTGGACTTCGATCTCGTTCGAATCTTCACGCCAGAACGCCTCGGCAGCGGCCAGGCGCTGATCGGGAGTCATGGTTTTCCACAGTTCTGACGGACGGACAGGCATGGGACCGATCATAGACGAAGAGGCCGGGGCTCATTTTTCTCATAAGCTGTCAGAAAAATGAGCCCCGGCCTCGTTTCCGATCGTCTTCTTACTCCGCGCTTCCTGATCATGTGCGCGTACAGCTTCACGGTATTCGTGTCCGTGTTCCAGCTGCTGCCGACCGCGCCGTATCACGTGATCGAACTGGGCGGCGGCACGGTCGCGGCGGGGTTGTTTCTCGGGTTCCTGACGTTCGCCTCGGCGGTGTCCGCGCCCTTCACGGGGGCGATTGGCGACCGGGTCGGGCAGCGCCACGTGCTGATGACCGTCAGCGTCATCCTCGCGTTGTTCACTGCGTCATACGCGCTGATTCGCGACTATCGCGTGCTGCTCGGCGTCGTGATTCTGCACGGCATCTTCTGGTCGGCGCTGCTGGCCGCGTCCGGCGCCTACATGACATCGACGCTGCCGCCGGCGCGCCGTGCGGAAGGACTGGGCTACTGGGGCCTCTCGTCCGTGCTCGCGATTGGAGCGGCGCCGGCGATTGGCTTCTGGATGTACCGCCACGGCTGGGCCGCGTTGTGCTGGGAATTGACGACGCTGAATGTGTTGATGGCGGTGATTGCCTGGCGGCTGCCCGACGACCTGCACGGCGCGCACGGCCACGATCCATCGGCGCCGCCTGTGGCTCACGCGGCCGCGCACGTCATCGAATGGCGCGTGCTGCTGCTGTCGGTGGCGCTGGCGCTGATCTCATTCGGGTACGGCGGCCTGACCAGCTTCTCCGCGCTGTATGCGGACCACCTCGGGATTTCGCCGCGCAGCCTCTTTCTGTCCGTGATGGCCGTGTCGATGCTCGTGGCGCGGATCGCATTCGGTCGATCGATCGACCGCATCGGCCACCGCCGGGTCCTGACGAAGTGCCTGCTCGTGCCGCCGATCGGCCTCGCGCTGCTCGCGATCGCGAACGGCGCCGTCGTGTTCGGGCTGGCGGCGTTCGTATTTGGCGCGGGATTCGGGCTCATGCACCCGTCGTTCACGGCGTACGTGATGGCGCACGTGTCCTTTGCACGACGCGGCGCGGCGTTCGGCGCGATGCTCGCGGCCTTCGACACCGGCATCGGCGCCGGCTCGTCGGTGATGGGCTGGGTGATCAACCATCTCGGCTTCCGCCCCGCATTCGGTTTGACGGCGCTGCTCGCCACGCTGGCGCTGCCGTTGTTCGTGGTGCTGGAGAAGAGACTGGGGTACCGGGACCGGTAGGGGACGGAGACGACCGTTTCACACGGAGACACGGAGATCCACGGAGAAAGAAAGCTGACAGCACCATCGACGAGCGGCGCCGGGCGGCATGCCGCCCGGCGGCCACCGGCCGCGTGCACGCGGAAGATCGCGGCAAACAAACGGCCCCGCCTAACTTTTCCTTGGGCCGTTTATTTGCCGCGATCTTCCGCACGCACGCGCCGCTCGTCGATATCCGCTGTCAGGCCCTCGGTCCTTTGCCCCAAGGCTCCCCATGGCCCCCCAAGGTGCATTCGTTCTTCTCCGTGGATCTCCGTGTCTCCGTGTGAACCGACCATCGAACCTCGCGTATATTGGCCCGATGAAACAGGCCATCATCGCCGTCACGCTCCTCGGCATCGTCGCGCTCGGCGCCACGATCGGGGGACAGGCGCCTCAGATTCCTCCCGCCGACCTGGTCCTGCGCGGCGGCCGCATCATCACGCTTGATACCGGCACGCCCGACGCGACCGCCCTCGCGGCCCGCAACGGCGCCATCGTCGCGCTCGGCACCGACGCGGCGATCGCGCGGTATGTCGGGCCCGCGACGCAGGTCATCGATCTGAAGGGCCAGGTCGCGGTCCCCGGCCTCATCGAAGGCCACGGACACTTTCTCGGTGTCGGCGAGAACCGGATCAATCTCGACTTCATGAACACGAAGAGCTGGGACGAAATCGTCCACATGGTGGCCGACGCCGTCGAAAAGGCGAAGCCCGGAGAATGGATCGTCGGCCGCGGCTGGCATCAGGACAAGTGGACGAGCCGGCCCGATCCGAATGTCGAGGGATTCCCGCTGCACGCGGCGCTCGACAAGGTCTCGCCTAACAATCCCGTCGTGCTCACGCACGCCAGCGGCCACGCGTCGTTCGTCAACGCGAAGGCGATGGAACTGTCCGGCGTCAACAAGACCACGCCGAACCCGACGGGCGGCGAGATTTTGAAGGACAAGAACGGCGATCCCACGGGATTCATGCGCGAAACCGCGCAGGGTCTCGTCCGGCGCCCCGGCGCCTCCGAGGCCGATATTCGCCGGCAACTGGCCCTGGCCGACGAGGAAGCGATCGCGAAAGGCATCACGACGTTCCACGACGCCGGCTCGTCGTTCCGCACGCTCGACGTCGTGAAGAAGATGATCGACGAGGGCCAGATGCACGTCCGCCTGTGGATGATGATTCGCGAGTCCAACCAGGCGCTCACGCAGAACGTGGACAAGTATCGGGTGATTGGCTACGGCAACAATCAGCTCACCGTCCGGGCGATCAAGGTCACCGCCGATGGCGCGCTGGGATCGCGCGGCGCCTGGATGCTCGAGCCGTACGCGGACAAGCTGGACAGCGTCGGGACGGTGCCGGCGGCGGTGGCGACGCTGCCCGCGACGGCGACCATCGCGATCGATCACCACATGCAGCTCTGTGTGCACGCGATCGGTGACCGGGCCAACCGCGAGGTCCTGAACATTTACGAAACGGCGTTCAAGAACAAGAATGCCAACGGCAAGGATCTGCGATGGCGCATCGAGCACGCGCAGCATCTGTAGGCCGCCGACATTCCGCGCTTTGGCCAACTGGGTGTGATCGCGGCGATGCAGGCCAACCACTGCACATCGGACGGGACCTGGGTGCCCGACCGCATCGGTGACACGCGCGCCGAAGAAGGCGCCTACGTGTGGCAGAAACTGATGAAGTCCGGCGCCATCGTCGCCAACGGCACGGACGCGCCGGTCGAGAACGTGGATCCGATCCCGAACTACTACGCGGCCGTGACGCGCAAGCTCTCGAATGGCAAGGTCTTCTATCCCGATCAGCGCATGTCGCGAATCGAGGCGTTGCGTTCCTACACGATGGCCAATGCGATCGCCGCCTTCGAGGAAGACATCAAGGGCTCGCTGTCACTCGGCAAGCTGGCGGACATCACGGTCCTGACCAAGGACATCACGACGGTGCCGGAGGAAGAGATCAAGACCGCGAAGGTGGCGTACACGATCATTGGCGGCAAGGTGGTCTATAAAGCGCAGTAGGTCCAACGGTGCCAGGGTGCAAGGGTGCCAAGGTGCGGCGCTCGCGTGAGCCTCGACACCAGCGACCAGTTCCGACCCGGCCCAAAAAGCAAAGGCCACGAAGCGCTCTCGCGCCTCGTGGCCTTTGTGGCTATTCACCGATCCTCCCCCGAACACCGGTGAACTGCCCGAACCAAACTCCGATCAGATGGCCATCGTCAGGTCGCTCCTCACCTCTGACTTCTTACCTCTGACCTCTGACCTTTCTTTACGCCGTCGCCATCGCCCTCGGCTTGTCCCGCTTCGGCGGCGACGGATTGCTCGTGTGCCGGCGCGCGTGGTCCGAGACCTTGCGGCAGGCCTCGCGGAACCGGTGCTCGAGCGAGCGTGTGTCCGGACCGGCGACTGGCGCCAACCGATCCCACGACTGCTGTGCGTCCTTGACGGCCTCGAGCGCGCCGCGCCACTTGCCCTCGTCGCTGGCGCGACCGCCCATGGCGTTGCTGGCCAGCGCGGACCGCAGTTTGGCCGCGAGCGCCTCGGTCGGCGACAAGCCATCCGGCGCCTCGCGCACGTCCTCGAGGAGCGCTTCGACTTTTGCGACCAGCTTTTCCATGCGCTGCCGCGCGACGGCCGGGTCGAGATCCGTGCCGGCGAACGCGTCCCCATGGCGCTGGACGACGTGGGTCAGCGCCGTTTGCCAGCGCTCAGCCAGGACCTTGGCCTCGCTCGACGGAATCGGCACGCTGCGGTTCCACGTGGTGCGCAGCTGCTGCACGCGCGCTGCGAGATCGGCCGTCGCCTCGGCGGTGGCCATGGCCTCGAGATCCGCGACCATCGCTTCGCGCTCCGCCAGCTTGCTGGCCAGCGCGATCTGATGGCGATTGTGGTACCGCTCGAAGAACTTGTCGCCGGCCGCGCGGAAGCGATTCCACATCTCCTCCGACTTGTTGCGGCGGATGGGACCGATCGTCTTCCAGTCGTGCTGCAGCCGTTTCAGCTCGCTGGACGTCGCGTCCCAGTCGGTGGATTCGGCGAGCACTTCGGCGCGCGCGCACAGCGCTTCCTTCTTCGCAAGGTTCCCGGACCACACCTGCTTGCGTGTGGCGAGGTCTTCGCGGCGGCGCGTAAAGAACGTGCCCGAAGCCGCGCGGAACCGCTGCGCGAGATCGCGGCCGGCGTCCCGGGGCACCGGGCCCGAGGCCTGCCAGGCCTTCTGCAGTTCCTGGAATCGCGCGGTGGTCTTCGCCCAGTCGGTCGACGCGGCCAGCGACTCGGCTTCGGTGACGATGGCGTTCTTCGTTTCGAGATTGGCGCCGCGGGCCTCGCGCATCTGCTGGAAGTACGGCTCGCATCGCGTGCGGATGAAATCCGTGGCGGCGCGGAACCGATCCCACAGGCGCTGGGCGACGTTGCGTGGCGCTTCCGCCACTTCCGACCAGCTCGCGTGGAATTCCTTCAGCGCCCGAGCCGTGGCCGCCAGGTCCGACGTCTTGCCCTGTTCCGCCTCGGCCTTGAGCGAGACGACGATGGCCTCGGCCATCGCGATCAGCTGCTCCTGCCGCTGCGCGTTCGCGAAGCGGCGCCAGTCGTCCATTTCGCGCAGTTCGCGCACGCGCGGCGCCACCTGCTCCTGCAGCGTGCGGAGCGCGGCCATCGCCTCCTGGACTTCCTTGACGTTGTCGAGCCGGCCGGCGAGATCGAGGCCGGCGCCGATGTCTTTCATCAGGCGATCGCCCTCTTTCAGGGTGATCGTGTCCGCTTCCGACGCGCGCTTCGCGCGATCGGCGAGGCGCTGGAGCTGGGTCAGCGCGTTCTGCTTGGCGCGCGTCATGGCGTCGCGCCGCTCCTGCTCGCGCGCGGCGTCGCGCGCCGCCAGCGTGTCGGAGACGACGGCGAGACGGGCATCGAGGTCGGCGTCGGGGCGCAGCGCGGACGTCAGCGTGTGTGCGTGGCTGCGCGCCTCGCGGCCGAGCGACGGCCACCGGGCCAGAGCCGCGCCTGCGTCTTGAAGCGACAGCAGGCCTTCGGCTTCCGACACGAGCGTCTGGTACGCCGCTCGCGTCTCGGCCAGCAGGGCGCCAAGCTCGTGCCGCTTGCGGCACGCAGCCACAGCACGGGCGAAGCGCTCCGCCAGGCTGGCGGCCTCCGGGCCGTCCCCAACCAAGGGCGTGAGTGATCGCCACTCTTCTTCGATCGGAACCAGTTGCGCCAGCACGTCGTCGCCGTCCAGCGTCTCGACGCGGACGCAGAGCGCCTCGCGCGTGGCGACGGCTTCGGCACGCTGACGGGCGAACTCGGCGGCTTCGGCCGCTTCGCGTTCGCGCGCGTCGAGGGTTTCCTGCGATCGGGCCTGGGCGGCGGCAAACCGATCGCGGGCGGTGACATCGGCGACGTCTTCGGCGGTCCACGCGTCCGAGAGGCGCGCGAGCTCCGAGCGGATCGTTCCCGCGTCGCCCAGTGACGACACGCGTTCGGCGGCATCGCAGAGCGCGGCCGCGCGCTTGCGGCGGTCTTCGATCGCGGCCAGCCGCGCGGCTTCGGCCGCCTCGGTCTCCTGAACGATCGCGCGTGCCCGCTTGGCGACCGCCTTCTGTGTCGTCTTCGCTTCAATCGTGCGAAGCAGGGCGAGGTCAGGCGCGGGCGCGAGCAATTTCTCGAATGCGACGAGCGCGACGTCCTTGTGTTCGGCGGTCTGCGCGACGTCGATCAATTCGTCGCGATCGTCGAGCCGGCCGACGGCGGCGGCCGCGGTCGCTTCGTGTTTGGCGGAGCGCGCGATGCTGCCGAGGGCGCGCGGGTCGGTCGTGCGCGCGAGGGCTTCGGCGCGCACCGCATCGGGTGCGCTGCTGCGGGCGATTGCCGACAACCGGCGCGGATCCGTCAGGGTCGCGACGGCCGACACCGCGGTCTCGTCGTCCGCACCCGAGGTCGCGATCGCGACCAGCCGGTCGGCGGCGCGGTCGCGGGTCTCCGGGTCGGCGTCACTGTCGGCCACGCGGCCGAGCACCGCGGTATCGGTCGTCCGCGGGACCGCAGCCCGCCGCACCCGGGCGTCGGGGTCAGACTCGGCCAGGATGGCGAGCTCGGACGGGTCCTCCAGCTCTCGAACCGCCTCCAGTCGAACGGCGGGGTCGGCGTGCTTCCAGCGGGGGGTCGGCTTGAGCTTGTCCAGGAATCCCATGGTCGTAACGACTATGTAAGGAAGATTCGTGCCGGTACGGGCAGCGGCTTATGGGCGAGTGGGGTGGCGGTCAGACTAGACCGACCATTTAGAATCAATCACTTACGGACGACATTAGGGCAAATGCTCACGACCAGCTGGGAGCCAGACCGGGAGTTTGGATTGGCGGATCCAAGAGAATGGAAACGACGGGAGCGAACGGGAACGAACGAGAGCGAACGGGAGCGGCGAGGGAGCGACGTGAGCGGTTGAACTCGGTCAAACGCTCTCAGTTCCCCCGTCGTTCGCGTTCGCTCTCGTTCGCTCCCGTTCGTTCCCGTTCGCTCACATCAGTTCTTCCAACCGTCCCACCAACCCGTCCAATTGCTCAACCACCGCCCGCACCGTCGACGGCTCCGACAAATCCACGCCTGCGTTCTTCAGCAACGTCATCGGGTGGTCGCTGCCGCCGGCGGCGAGCAGGTTGAGGTAGCGCTCTCGGGCGGCGGTGCGGGACGCGTCGGATCCCGTCGAAATTTCGCGGGCCAGTTTGGCGGCTGAGGCGAAGCACGTCGCGTATTGGTAGACGTAGTACGGCGAATTGTAGAAGTGCGGGATGCGGGCCCAGGTCACCGGGGTGAGTGGCTCCATGTCCACCGCGTCGCCGTAATAGGCCTCGAACCGCTCCTTGTACAGCGCGTTGAGTACCTCGGCGGTGATGGGCTCGTCCCGCTCCACCAGCGCGTGCGCGGCGAGCTCGAAATCGGCGAACAGCACCTGCGTGTAGAACGTGCTCGTGATGTTGTCGATCGCGTGCTGCAACAACACCATCTGTTCCGTCTTGTCGGCCGCCTGCTCGAGCAGGTGATCGAGCAGCAGCGCTTCCGACAGCGTGGACGGCACTTCCGCGACGAAGATCGTGTAGTCGGAATAGACGAACGGCTGGCGTTCGTGCGACAGCATCGTGTGCATCGAGTGGCCCATTTCGTGGGCCAGCGTGAACACGTCATCGAGCGTGTCCGCCCAGTTCATGAGCATGTAGGGATGCACGCCATAGACCGGCGCCGAGTAGGCGCCGCTGCGCTTGCCGTCGTTCTCGTAGACGTCGATCCAGCGCTCGCGAAACCCGCGCCACATGCGCGCCTGGTACGCCGGGCCCAGCATCGCGGTCGACGTCACGATCGGCTCGAGCATCGCGTCGTACGCATACCGGCGGTTCCATTCGGCGATCGGAATCGAGAAATCGTACGGGTAGTACTGGTCGAGCTTGAGCGCCCGGCGGCGGAGCCGGTGATAGCGGCGCAGCGGCTCGACCCCGGCGCGTGTGGCTGAGATGAGCGTGTCGACAACGGCACGCGGAATGTTGTTGCCGTGCAGCGCCGAGTCGAGCGTTGTCTTGTAGCCGCGCGCCCGCGCGTGGAACCAGTCGCGCTGGCACACGCTGTGATAGAGCGACGCGTACGTGTTCAGGTTGTTGTGAAACGTCCCGTAGTGCGCGAGAAACGCGGCGCGCCGATCCGGCTGATGCCGGTTCGTGGCCAGCACCGCGCGGTACTGCCCGTACGACATCGTGGCTTTCTCGCCCGTGCTCAACGTAATTTCCGGAAACTTCGCGTCGGCGGTCGACAGCGACTGATAGGCATCCGTCGGTGCCCCCGAGAGCCGGCTCGACAGCGACAACAGCCGCTCGCCCTTTTCGTCGAGCACATGTTCCTGCTGGCGGAATACTTCTTCGATCGCAAACCGATACTGCGCCAGGTCCGCGCTGGCCTGCATCCATCCGCGCACCGTCTCGATCGGTATCGCGAGCAGCTCCGGACTGAGCCACGACGTCTCTTCCGACCACCGCGCCATGAGCGCCTGCACCTGCTGCCGGCGTCCGTTGATCCGGTTGTCGCGCTGATCCTCGTCGTACTTCAGCGAGGGGTAGTAATAGACGGTGTAGGCCAGCTGGCCCAGCTCGTCATTGAGCCGATAGGCGGCCAGCAGCCGGTCCGCCCCCTGGCGGAGCGTTCCCCGGAGGGCCGCGTACTCACCGATGCGCTTCTCGAGCACGGCCAGCGCCGCTTCCCAGGCCGGCCAGTCCGGAAAAATGTCCTCCAGCTTCCACTTGTGGGGCTCGGAGATTTCGGCGCGGTTGCGTGATCGGGTCTCGGTCGTAGCGGGCATCTGACGATGATAGCGGAGTGCCGAGATCAAGTTCACTGGTCAGTTCACACGGAGACACGGAGAGCCACGGAGACGAGCACAGAGCTCCGCTATACGAACGTGTGACGGCCGGAGGCTGACCGTGCCACGCGCCGCTCGTCGGCCTAAAAGACCCGACCCCTGTATTTCGCTTGTCTCCGTGGATCTCCGTGTCTCCGTGTGAACCGACAAGTCTCCGTCCCCTCCCGACCATCAGCCTCCCCCCGGTTTTCCCCTATAATCCGACCCGCAGTAGTTGTTGGAGGATTCCATGAGACAGCTTCGCCTCTTCGCGTTTTTGGCGGTCGTGTTCGCCGTCGCCGCGTTCGGCCGTCCGATGGCCGGCCAGACGATGCAGACGACGGACGAGTTCGCCGGGCTCCACTTCCGGTCAATTGGCCCGGCGCAGGCTTCGGGCCGCATCGCCGATATTGCCGTCTATGAGGCGAACCCCGCCATCTTCTACGTGGGGTCCGCGCACGGCGGGGTCTGGAAAACCACCAACAACGGCGCGACGTTCACGCCGCTCTTCCAGCACAACGGACTGATGTCCGTGGGCGACCTGGCCGTGTCGCAGAAGAATCCCGATCTCGTCTGGCTCGGCACGGGCGAATCGAACAACCGCCAGAGCGCGTCGTGGGGCAGCGGCATCTGGAAGTCGACTGACGGCGGCGCGACCTGGGCGCTGATGGGCCTGCCGAATTCCAAGCACATCAACCGCATCGTGATGGATCCGGAAAACAACGACATCGTCCTCGTCGCGGCCACGGGATCGCTCTGGGGCCCGGGCGGCGAGCGTGGCGTCTACAAGACGACGGACGGCGGCAAGACGTGGAAGGCCGTGCTGACGGTCGATCCGAACACGGGCGCGAACGACCTCGTGATGACCTCCGATCGCCGCGTCCTCTATGCCTCGATGTATCAGCGCCAGCGCTCGCAGTGCTGCATGAACGGATCGGGCCCGGGCAGCGGCATCTACAAGTCGACTGACGCGGGCGAGACGTGGACGAAGCTGACCAACGGATTGCCGGCGACGAACATGGGACGCATCGCGCTCGACGCCTATCGCGCGAGCGGCAACATTGTGTACGCGGCCGTGCAGGCTGAAGGCGCCGGTGGCGGCGGTCGCGCCGCGGGCGGCGGTGGGGCCGGCGCGGCGCCGGATCCGGCGGCGCTGGCGGCGGCGCGCGGCGGCGCAGGTGGTGCGGGCGCGGCTGGTGCGGGCGCGGGCGGCGGTGGTGCGGCCGGTCGTGGCGCGGGTCGCGCCGGCGGTGGGGCCGGCGGCGGACGCGCGGGCGCGGGCGGCGGCGGCGTGGTGCCGGCGAATCCGCCAGCGGGCGGCGGCGTGATTGATACGCAGGCGCCGGCGCCGCTGGGCGACGGCATCTATCGATCGGATGACGGCGGCGCGTCGTGGCGCCGCGTGGGCAACAACCCGGACGGCCGCGCGATGTATTTCTCGCAGCTGCGCGTGGATCCCAACAATCCCGACCGCCTGCTCATCGCGAGCGTGCGCATGTCGATGTCGACGGATGGCGGCCGGTCGTTCACCCCGGTGGATCAGCCCGTGCACGACGACAAGCATGCGATCTGGTGGGACCCGGCGAACTCCAATCACATCCTGATTGGCACGGACGGCGGCGCCTATCAGACGTGGGACATGACGCGCACGTGGATCTGGTTTCCGAACCTGCCGATCGCGACGTTCTACCACGTCGGGTTCGACATGGAATCGCCCTACAACGTCTGCGGCGGCATGCAGGACAACTACGACTGGTGCGGTCCGAGCGCCGTGCGGGCGGCGAACGGCATCACGAACGACCGCTGGCACACGGTGCAGGGTGGTGACGGCTTCGTCGCCATCATGGACGCGCGCGACGGGCGCGTCGTCTACACCGAATCGCAGGACGGCAACATGTCGCGCCGGAATCGCGTGACGGGCGAGTCCAAGTCGATCCGGCCGAACGCCAGCAACACGACGGATCCGAGTCCGAGCGGCAATTACCGCTTCCACTGGGACACGCCGCTCTTCTTCTCGCCGCACGATGCCGGCGTCCTGTTCGCGGCGGGCAACAAGCTGTTCCGCTCGACCGATCGGGGTGATTCGTGGACGGCTGTGAGCGCGGATCTCACGTCGAATCCGGTGCGTGGCGACCAGATGATCATGGGCGTCAAGAACAGCGAGGTCCGCGTCGCCGCCAATGACGGCATCGTCTGCTGGCCGTGCATCGTGACGGCCAACGAATCGCCGAAACAGGCGGGCGTCTACTACACGGGCACCGACGATGGCGTCGTGAGCGTGTCGAAGGACGGCGGCAAGACCTGGGACAAGACGCTGGCCGATCGGATGCCCGGCTTCGTCAAGGGCGGGTTCGTGTCGGAAGTCGTGCCGTCGAAGTTCGACCTGGGCACGGTGTACGTGACGCAGGACGCGCACCGGATCAATGACTTCGAGACGCACATCTGGGCGAGCAACGACTTCGGCGCCACGTGGCGATCGATCAACGCCAATCTCAAGGGCGAGGTCGCGCGATCGATTACCGAAGACCCGCGCAACGGCGACGTGCTGTATCTGGCGACCGAAGCGGGCATGCAGATTTCGATCGATCGCGGCAAGAGCTGGAAGAAGTTCAAGGGCCAGAACTTCCCGGACATCCGCGTGGACGAGATCGTGGTGCATCCGCGCGACAACGCGTTGCTGATCGCGACGCACGGCCGCGGCATCTGGATTCTCGATCACCTCGAGGCGGTGCAGGAGTACGCCACGGCGGCGGCTGGCGCGGCCGACGTGAAGCTGTTCACGCCGGATCCGGCGCTGCAGTGGCGGCAGTGGGACGACCGCAACGACGAGTTCTGGGGCCACCAGTTCTGGGTGGGCGAGAACCCGCCGACGCAGGCGGTCCTGCAGCTCTACTTCAAGAAACCGATGACCGACGTCAGCCTGCGGATCACGGACGCGGCCGGCAAGACGCTGCGCGACATGGCGGTCGCCGGCAATCGCGCGCAGGCCGGCATTCAGACCGTGTGCTGGGACATGCGTGTCGATCCGATCGTGGCCGGTGGCACGCCTGCCGCTGACACCACGCCGAACCGCGGCGGTGGTGGCGGCGCGGCAGGTGCCGGCGCGGGCGGAGGCGGTGCGGCCGGCGGTACGTTCACGGTGCCGGCAGGCGCTGCCGGGGCGGGGGCGCAGGGCGGCGGTCGCGGCGCGGGTGGCGCAGCCGGCGGCGGTGGCGGGCGTGGCCCCAACATTCCGCAGCCAGAGGCCGGCTACATGGCGGCGAACCCCTGTGGCGGCGGTGGTGGCGGACGCGGCGGCTTCGGTGGCGGCGGCGGCGCGCCGATGGTGCTGCCCGGCAACTACAACGTCTCGCTCGTGGTCGCGGGCAAGGTCGTCGAGACCAAGCCGCTCAAGATCACGGTGGACTCGGCGCTGCAGAACGACAACGGCCGCAAGCGCGCGACGGAAATGGCGCTCGACCTGCACGACGTGCAGCGTCGCGGCCAGCAGGCGTTCGACGCGCTCCAGTCCCTGGAATCGCAGATGAGCGAAGTGAGCGAGAAAGTGAAGGCGTCCAAAGCGCCCGATGCGATCAAGGCGCAGTACGACGCGTTCGTGAAGGAGTTCGACGCCACGAAGTCCAAGTTCGGTGTGGGCCCGGCGCCCGCTCCAGCGGCGGCCGCGGGCGGTCGCGGCGGTGGCGGTGGTGGCGGCGGCCGCGGCGGCGGCGCGCCGGTCGATCAGACCAACGTGCTCGGCCGCGTCAACACGCTGAAGACGGACCTCGGCGGATTCGGCGACATCGTCAGCGACGCGCAGGCGAAGTCGTATACCGAGCTCAAGGCCGCGCTGCCGAAGGCGATCTCGGACGCGAACGCGGTCATCATCAAGGCGATGGGCATGAGCCAGGCGCTGAAGAAGTACGACGTGACGCTGAACGCACCGGCGCCGGTGAAGTAGCCGACGATCCTTTGCGCGCGCTGAATATCGAAACCCCGACACACGGCCGCATCCTCATCGAGGATGCGGCCGATTCGTTTTCAGGCCGTCTGCTCGTCGGCTGCCACGGCTACGGCCAGTCGGCGGACACGATGCTCGAACAACTGCAGAAGATCCCCGGCGCGGATCGCTGGCGCCTGGTATCGGTGCAGGCGCTCCACCGCTTCTACACGCGCAGCAACGAGGCGGTGATTGCGAGCTGGATGACGCGGCAGGATCGCGAACCGGCGATCGCCGACAACATCGAGTACATGAATCGCGCCGTCGCGGCGGCCGGCGGAGACGAGGCGAGCGCGATCGTATTTCTCGGATTCTCTCAGGGCGCGTCGATGGCGGCCCGCGCAGCCACGCGCGGCTCACGCCGCGCGCACGGGCTGATCCTGCTCGGCGGCGATATCCCTCCCGACGTGCGCGACGAAACCGCACTGGCGATTCCGTCGGTGCTCATCGGTGTGGGCTCACGCGACAACTGGTACAGCGGTGCGCGCGTGGACGCCGACATCGCATTTCTGCAGTCTCGATCGGTGCCGCACCACGTCGTGCGCTTCGACGGCGGCCATGAGTTCACCGACGAGTTCCGCGAAGCGGCGGGGGAGTGGTTGAAAAGGATCTAGGTGCAACGGTGCAAGGGTGCAACGGTGCCAAGGTGCAGCACCTTGGCACCCTGGCACCTCTGCACCCTAGCACCTCGATCGCTATCGCCTATACACACTCCGCACCGGCACCGGCGCCGGCTGTTCCATCCCGGCCTTGCCGTTGCTGAAGAAATACCAGGCGGGCATCGGGTCGGCGACGATGAGGCTCTCGCCGATGAGCGAACCATCGGCGGCGAGCGTCAGCGCCTGGCGAACCATGCGGTGCAGCGTGACGGGATCGCTGTTCTCCCGCGTCAGCACCTGCGAATCGCGCGTCATGATGATCAGCTGCTTGCCGGTCCAAACCGCTCGATACGACTTCGCCTGTACCGAACTCCGCATCCCCATCGCCCTGGCGCCCGCGGGTACGGTTGGCGTCGTCGTCGGGATCGGTACGTCGTGATCGGCGCCATCGGCGACGTAGCTCGCCCGAAATGTTGCGCCCGTCTCGGCGATCGCCGTACTCGCGCCGGATGGGCGAGCCTTAAAAGTGATGCTGACCACCTGCTGCTCGAGCGTGACCGTGTCAGCCGACTGGCTGACCACGAGCGTCGTGCCGAACGCATGCGTGCCGGCCGGCGTGCTGAGTTCCGGCGCGAGCGTCCAGCGCCCGGATAGATCGGCCTGGCCTTGTTGTGCGCCGAGTGACACTGCCGATGCGACCGCGACCACGAGACTCGCCGCGAGGACGAAGCGTGACATGGGGACCTCCAGAGACGGCAGGTAGGACGTGGATCGTAGCATCCTGGTCTTGGTCCGGCCGGCCTCTGGCGGAATAGGCCGGAAAGCCGCCGCTTCACCGGTCACGCGCGCCAGGTGTAGGATGCTGGCCGCTGCGCGCTGCGCCTCACACCACCACGCGAAATGTTCACCGAGTCCGCGGACTTCTACGACGCCATCTACAGCTTCAAGGACTATGTCGCTGAAGCCGCGCAGATCGCGGACCGGATTCGCTCGGTGCGGCCCGGCGCACGGACGGTCCTCGACATTGCGTGCGGCACCGGGGAGCATGCCCGGCTGCTCGCGGAGCGCCACGGATTCGAGGTGGACGGGATTGATCTGGATGCCGGCCTGCTGCGCGCGGCACGGCAGAAGCATCCGTCGGGTCGATTCGTCGAGGCCGACATGTCCGCCTTTACGCTCGACCGGCGATACGACGCGATCCTGTGCTTGTTCAGCTCGATTGCGTACCTGGTGACACGTGACCGTGTCGCGCAAGCGCTGGCGTGCTTCCGGCAGCATCTGGCGCCCGGTGGCGTGGTGTTTGTCGAACCGTGGTTTCCGCCCGGCGCGCTGAACACGCGGCGCGTATTCCGTGTGCATGGCGTACATAACGGCGCACGCGTGACCCGCGTGGGTCGCAATGAAGTGGAGGGCCGAATCTCCCGGTTGCATTTCGAGTACGAAGTCGATGCCCCCTCTGGTAAACGGCACCTGACGGAGGTCCATGAACTCGGCCTGTTCACTCGCGAGGAGATGGGCCAGGCGTTTGAGCGCGCGAACCTTGACGCCACGTACGATCCGAATGGGCTGACCGGCCGCGGGCTGTGGACGGCGAGGGCCTGACGCTCGAACGAGCCAACCCTCCGTCCATTTTTTGCCTAGACTAGGGCTTCACATGCTCCCCGAGTGGACCGTCGTCGGATTCAGCGGCCACCGGAGTCTCGTCGATCCAGCCGGCACGGCGACGCGTATTGGGGCGATGCTCGATGAGCTGGCCGCCACCCGCGGTCCGCTCGTGGCGACGAGCTCGCTGGCCAAGGGCGCCGACGCGATTTTTGTGAAAGCGGCGGTCGCGCGCGGGATCCCGATCCTGCTGGTCCTGCCGTTTCCGCCCGCACGGTTTCAGCACGACTTCGAGCCGGACGAGTGGCGGGACGTTGAACCGTACCTCGCCAAAGCGGCGCACGTGGAAATCGTTCACGGCGCCGAATCTGACGACGAGAGCTACATGGAGACAGGCGTCCATATCGTCGATGACGCCGACGTGCTCATGGCGGTGTGGGACGGGAAACCGACGAACGGACTGGGCGGAACCGGCGACGTCGTGACCTACGCCCGGGCGATGGGCAAGCCGTTGTGCTGGCTCAATCCCACCAGTGGCGATGTGGTGATCGAGCGAACGGAAGCGTTGCCCACGCGTGCGGCTGGTCCTCGCCCCGCAGCGGGTGCCGATCTGATCGCGACCGTGACGCAAGGGCCCCACCGTGTCGTGGAGCAACATTTTGCTGACCTCGACAAATCGGCCTCGCTCGGCGCCCCGACGGTTCGGCACCTCATTCAACGGATCGTCTGGCTTCAGCTTGGCGCCTCCTTGCTGGCGCTGCTCGGCTTGACGTTCGAGATCCGGGGGCTGCCGGCGTATGTCGCGGCATTCGGGGAAGTGGCGGTGCTGGGCCTGGCGTTTGCGCTCACGGCGATGCACCATCACCGGCACGCCGAGTGGATGAAGACGCGGCTCGAAGCGGAGATCTGCCGATCGTTTCTCGCGACCTGGTCGATGCGCGGGCGCATCAGCCGGCCGCCGCAGCTGGCGGTGCAGGGCTTCGAGCCGTTCACGCGTCGGCTCCGGATCATGCAGCGGCTCGATCCGGAGCCCACGCCGCCGCTCGAGCGCGCGCGCGCGGCCTATCTGCACGATCGCATCGACGATCAGATCGAGTACTTCACGCGCCGCAGCGAAGGGTCGAGGGGCGCGTTTCGCCGGCTGCGGAACGGAGCCCTGGTCGGCACCGCCATCGCGGCCGCGTGTGCCGCCACGCACGTGTTGCTCCTCTTCATGCACATCGAAGGGCCGGCGCTCACGGGCACGATCTCGCTGTCTCTCGTCCTGCCGCTCGTCAGCGCCGCGCTGCTGTCGCTGGTCCTCACGCATGAGCACGCCCGGCGTGCGGCGCGGTACCGCGAGATGGTCGAGTTCCTCCGGCGATCCGCCCAGCAGCTCGGGGCCGTGCACACCTGGAACGGGCTCACGCGCGTGGCGCTCGAGACCGAGGACGCGCTGCTGGCCGAAGCGGTCGAGTGGCACTCGTACCGGCGGTTTGCGAGCGATCCGCATTGACACGGCACCGTGGCACCCTGCCGGCGCCGCGTGCTCGTCCACGCTAGTATCAGTCCGTGAAACGTATCCTCTCCCTCGACGGCGGCGGCATCAAAGGCGTGTTTTCGCTGCAGGTCCTGGCAGAGATTGAACGGCTCTTTCGCGAGGAACAGCAGCGCGACGATCTCGTGCTCGCCGATGTCTTCGATCTGTTCGCCGGCACCAGCACCGGCGCGATCATCGCCAGTTGCCTGGCGTGGGGCATGCCCGTGTCCCAGATCAACGAACTCTACCTGCGCTGCGGCGAAGAGACGTTCACGAAGCAGCGCTGGTACAACCGGTGGAAGTCGAAGTACCAGGCCGAGCCCCTGTCGCAACTGCTGCTCCAGCACTTCGTGGAAAAGGAGGGCGGCCAGGCGGCGCTGCTCGGATCCGAACGCCTGCGGAAACTGCTGCTCGTCGTCATGCGCAACGCGTCCACCGGTTCGCCGTGGCCCGTGTCGAATAATCCGCACGCCCCGTACAACAATCGCGCGTTGCCCGATTGCAACCTGAACATTCCGCTGTGGGAACTGATTCGGGCCAGCACGGCCGCGCCGGTGTACTTCCAGCCGGAATCGATCGAAATGGGGGAGCGGACGTTTCTGTTCGTCGATGGCGCGATGACGCCGTTCAACAATCCCACGCTCATCGCCGTGTTCATGGCGACGCTGCCGCCCTACGGGCTCGCCTGGCCGGGCGGCCGCGACAAGTTGCACGTCGTGTCGATCGGCACCTGCAGCACGCGCGCGCGGATGCCGCACCGGCTCAGCGAGGACGTGACGATGCTCGACGGGATCAAGTACCTGGCGCCGGCGTTGATCGGCGCGGTGTCAGCCGAGCAGGACTTCGTCTGCCGGGTGCTCGGCGACTGCGTGCACGGCGCCACGATCGATTCCGAGGTGAACGCGCTCGACGCGCCGACGCTCTTTGGCGCCGGCGAACAGAAGTTCACCTACGTCCGCTACGATCAGGCGCTCGACACCAAGACCCTCGACGCGACCGAACAGGGGCCGGCGCAGATCGACGACCTCAGCATGATTCCGGTGTTGCAGAAACTCGGGCAGGACTATGCCGCCGAGCATGTGAAGCTGGAGCACTTGTACCCGCGACGCGCGTGATGGAGCCCCGGGTCTTTAGACCCGGGGTCTGAAGACCCCGGGCTCCATCACACCGTTCATCCAGGCCACAGCTCCGTCCACCGCGTCTTCAACCGACCTCGCGCCCGCCTTCTTCGTCGTCGCGAGTGAATGATCACCGCCCTCGACGATGGAGAGCGTCGCGCCGGGCAGACCGGCCACGAGCGCGTGCATTTCATCAGGCGACGCAAACGGATCCCGCGTGCCCTGGATGAACAACATCGGCGCCGTGATCTTCGGTAAGTGCGCGTCACGCCGCTGGTCCGGCTTGCCGGGCGGGTGCAGCGGATAACCGAAGAAGACGAGGCCAGCCGGCGCCGGGCTCAGGTCACCCTTGGCGGCCACCTGCGATCCGATGCGGCCACCCATCGACTTGCCGGCCGCGAACATGGGCCCGTTTGCGTCTTTGGCGGCATCGCGCCAGATCTCCGCAAAGTGCGCCTCGAGAACCGCCGGCCGATCCGGCACGTGACGCTTGGCGTCGATGTACGGAAAGTTGAACGTGACGACGCGAAAGCCTGCGGCCTCGAAGGCCAGCGCGACGCGCGTCATCCAGGGATGATCTTTCCCGGCGCCGGCGCCATGAGCGAGCACGACGGTGATCTGAGCCATGGAGAGAATTCTATGATTGGGCCTGCAGAGCTATCTATCCATCGCCTGCCTGCGCGTTCCTCTCGATAGCGGCACTACCTGTTAGTTGTTAGTTGCTACTTGCTAGTTTCCATTGTCTTTTAATATCCATACATATACATTCATGGATATGGAAACTGCGGCCCTGCTCAGGCTGCTCGGCGACTCCACCAGGCTCCGGCTGCTGCGGGTGCTTTCGCTGGAATCCCTCAATGTTTCCGAGCTGACGGCCGTGGTGGGGGTCGCGCAGTCGGGCGTGTCCCGCCATCTGGGCCTGCTCAAGGACGCGGAACTGGTGGCGGAGGAGCGGGCGGGTGCGTTCAGCTGGTACCGGCTGTCAGACGCCTTTTCTGCCAATGGCTCGCGGCCGTCGCTGCACGCCTGGTTGGCCGACGAGTTCGCCCGGACCAGCGCCACGACGCGCGCCGACGATGCGCGGCTGGAGGAAGTGCGGCGGCTGCGCAAGGACACCTTCCGCGTCCATGGCGACGAGCGCCGGCAGCTCGTGCCGGGACGCAGCTGGCCGGCCTGGGCGCGTGCCCTCGGTCTGCTGCTGCCGGCGGTTGATGTCGCCGACCTTGGATGCGGCGACGGCCATCTGACCGTCGAGGCCGCGCGCTGGGCGCATCACGTGACGGCGGTCGATCGATCCGCCGACGTTCTGGCCCGGGGGCGCGAGCTGGCGAAGCGCCGCAAGCTCGGGAACATCACGTGGAAGCGCGGCGAGCTCGAGCGCCTGCCGATCAAGGCCGCGACGATGGACATCGCGCTGTTGTCGCACGCGCTGCACCATGCCGACCACCCGGAGCGTGCGGTGGCAGAGGCGCATCGCATTTTGCGGCCCGGCGGCCGCGTGCTGGTGCTCGAACTGCGCGAACACGAAGAGAACTGGGTGCGCGCCACCCTCGGCGACCGGTGGCTCGGCTTCAGCGAGGCGAAGCTCCGCGGATTGCTGCAGGACGCCGGATTCGAGCAGCCGGTTGTCCGTCTTGGCGCGCGCCGTTCGGCGGACCCATTCGCTGTCATCGTCGCGACCGGCACCAAGAAGAGAGAGACCTGATCCATGAACCGCATGCACGATCTCGACACGATCCTCGCCTCGCGCGTCCTCATTCTCGACGGCGCCATGGGCACGATGATCCAGCGCCGCAAGCTCGAGGAAGCCGACTTCCGCGGCGATCGGTTCCGGTCACACCCGCGCGATCTCAAGGGCAACAGCGACGTGCTCGTCCTGACGCGCCCCGACGTGATCGGTGCGATTCATCGGGAGTACCTCGAAGCCGGTGCCGACATCATCGAGACGAACTCGTTCAACGGCCAGGCGATCTCCCAGGCCGACTACGCGCTCGAACCGTACTGCTACGAAATCAACCGCGAGGCGGCGCGCCTGGCGCGCGAAGCGGCGGATGAGTACACCGCGCGCACGCCGCACCAGCCGCGGTTTGTCGCCGGGTCGATGGGCCCCGCCAATCGCACGCTGTCGATTTCTCCGGACATCAACAACCCGGCTCTGCGGTCGATCACCTTCGATCAGTTGAAGGACGCCTATGCCGATCAGGTCCGTGGCTTGATCGACGGCGGCAGCGACGTCCTGCTGGTCGAAACCATCTTCGACACGCTCAACGCCAAGGCCGCGCTGGTGGCCATTGACGAAGTGGCCGAGGCGACGGGCGTGCGGCTGCCCCTGATGATCTCGGTGACGATCACCGACCGGAGCGGCCGGACGCTGTCGGGGCAGACGCTGGAGGCGTTCTATCTCTCCATCGCGCACGCGCGCCCGTGGGCGATCGGGCTGAACTGCGCGCTTGGCGCCCGGGAAATGCGCCCGCACCTGGCCGAGCTGGCGCAGCTGGCCGACTCCTGGGTGAGCGTGTATCCCAACGCCGGCCTGCCCAACGCGTTCGGCGAATATGACGAGCTGCCGGAGGAGACCGCGGGCCTGCTGCGCGAGTTCGTCACGAGCGGACTGGCGAACATCATCGGGGGCTGCTGCGGAACCACGCCGGATCATATTCGCGCGACGGTGGCGGCGGTGAAGGGGATTCAGCCGCGGAAGCGCGCAGTCGTAACGAACAACTTGCAACTAACAACGAACAAGTTGGAGGGGACGGATGCTCTGCCTGGTTCGAAGTCGTTGGTTGCCAGCTACACGCGTTTGTCTGGCCTCGAACCACTGACGATCAGGCCGGACAGTAACTTCCAGATGATCGGCGAGCGTACGAATGTCACGGGCTCGAAGCGGTTCGCGCGGTTGATCAAGGACGACAACTTTGCCGAGGCGTCCGTGGTCGCGCTCGAGCAGGTGCGCGGCGGCGCCAACATCGTCGACGTCAACATGGACGAGGGCATGCTCGACTCGGAGCAGGCCATGACGACGTTCCTGAACTACATCGCGACGGAACCGGAAATCGCGCGCGTGCCGGTGATGATCGACAGTTCGAAGTGGTCGGTCATCGAGGCGGGCCTCAAGTGCGTGCAGGGCAAGCCGGTCGTCAACTCGATCTCGCTCAAGGAAGGCGAGGCCGATTTTCTGCACAAGGCGAAACTGGTGCGCCGCTATGGCGCCGCGGTCGTCGTCATGGCGTTCGACGAACAGGGCCAGGCGGACACGGTCGAGCGGAAAGTCGCCATTTCGCATCGCGCGTACCGCCTGCTCACGGAGCAGGCGGGCTTCGATCCGTCGGACATCATCATCGATCCCAACGTGCTGGCCGTCGCGACCGGCCTCGAGGAGCACAACGCCTACGGCCTCAACTTCATCGACGCGGCGCGGCAGATCAAAGCCACGTGCCCGGGCGTGAAGATCAGCGGCGGCATCAGCAATCTGTCCTTCTCGTTCCGCGGCAACGACATCGTCCGCGAGGCCATGCACGCGGCGTTCCTGTATCACGCGATCAAAGCCGGGCTCGACATGGGCATCGTCAATGCGGGCCAGCTGGCGGTGTACGAGGATATTCCGGCGGACTTGCTCGAGCACGTCGAGGACGTGCTGTTCAACCGGCGGCCGGACGCGACCGAGCGCCTCGTGGCCTTCGCCGACCGCGTCAAGGGCGCGGGCACCCGGCGGGAACACGATCTGACGTGGCGCGACAAGCCCGTCGAAGCGCGGCTGTCGTACGCGCTCGTGCACGGCGTCGTCGACTTCATCGAGCAGGACACCGAAGAAGCCAGGCTGAAACTGCCGCGGCCGCTGGATGTGATCGAAGGCCCGCTGATGGACGGCATGAAGGTGGTGGGCGACCTGTTCGGCGCCGGCAAGATGTTCCTGCCGCAGGTGGTCAAGAGCGCGCGCGCGATGAAGCGGGCGGTCGCGTACCTGGAGCCGTATATGGAGGCCGAGAAGGCGGCCGCGAGAGCGGGGCTGACCGTGGACGAGCGCGAGGCTCGCGGCACCGAACGCGAGTCGAACGGCCGCATCCTTCTCGCCACCGTCAAAGGCGACGTTCACGACATCGGCAAGAACATCGTCGGCGTCGTGCTCGGCTGCAACAGCTATGAGGTCATCGACCTCGGCGTCATGGTGTCGCTCGATCGGATCCTGGCCGAAGCGGCCGAGCGCAAGGCCGACATCATCGGCCTGTCCGGTTTGATTACGCCGTCGCTCGACGAGATGGTCGTCGTCGCGAAAGAAATGGAACGTCGCGGCCTGAAGACGCCGCTGCTCATCGGCGGCGCCACGACGAGCCGGCAGCACACCGCCGTGAAAGTCGCGCCTGAATATTCCGGCGCGACCGTGCACGTGCTCGACGCGTCACGCGTCGTTGATGTGGTCGCGAGCCTGTTGAGCGATCGCATGCGCGATGACTTTGTGGCCGGGGTGCGCGGGGAGCAGGCTCTACTGCGCGAGCAATACGGCACCAGGCGTGAGCGGCCCCTGCTCACGCTGGAGGTGGCGCGCGCGAACCACCTGAAGACTGACTGGGACGCGGCGGAAATTCCGGTGCCCTGGTTCGTCGGCCGGCGCGTGGTCGAACCCGCGATCGAGGACCTCGTGCCGTTCATCGACTGGACGTTCTTTTTCTCCGCCTGGGAACTCAAGGGCCGGTTTCCCGCGATCCTCGACGATCCGACGATTGGCACCGCCGCGCGGGAGCTATACGGCCATGCGCGCGAGATTCTCGATCGAATCATCCGGGAGAAGCGGTTCACGCCACGCGGCGTGTACGGTTTCTGGCCCGCGAATTCGATCGGCGACGATGTCGTCGTCTACAAGGACGACGCCAGACGAGCGGTGCTGGCGCGGTTTTCGATGCTGCGGCAGCAGGAGCCGATCGCGGACGGCCGTCCGAATCGATCGCTCGCGGACTTCGTGGCGCCGAAGGACTCGATGGCGCCGGACTACATCGGGGCCTTCGCCGTCACCGCCGGCATCGGCGTGGAGCCGCTGGTCAAGGAATACGAATCGAAGGGCGATGACTACAGCGCCATCATCGTGAAGGCACTCGCCGATCGGCTCGCCGAGGCCTTTGCCGAGTATCTGCACGCGCAGGCGCGCCGGGACTGGGGCTATGCGAAGACCGAAGCGCTGACGAACGAGGAGTTGATCGGCGAGAAATACCGCGGCATCCGGCCCGCCTTCGGGTATCCGGCCTGTCCCGACCACACCGAGAAGCGCGTCCTCTTCGATCTGCTCGACGCGCCCGCCGTCGGCATCACGCTCACCGAGACCTGCGCGATGTGGCCGGCTGCATCGGTAAGCGGGCTGTACCTCGGGCATCCACAGGCGAAGTACTTCGCGGTTGGGCGTATCGGGCGCGATCAGCTGGAGGACTACGCGACGCGCAAAGGCGTGGGCCTGGACGAAGCGGAGAAGATGCTGGCGCCGAATCTGTAACAAAAACGACTTATCCCCGCCTGAGACCGTTCGTCACACTTTCCGCACAGGTTCGCCAACGCACGGGCACGATGGGCGCAGGAGAGATTCCATGCGCATCCAACCCGTGCCCGCCGCGCTTCTATTGACCGTCGTCGTCTTCGTCGCCGCCACCGCCACCACGCCCATCGGCGCCCAATCCGCCACACCGCACGCATTTCGCGTGGAGGTGTCCGGCCACGGCCGACCGATGATCCTGATTCCCGGCCTGTCGTCTTCCGGAGACACCTACAAGACGACGGTCGCGCGGTATCAGGATCGCTTCCAGTGTCACGTCATCACGCTGGCCGGCTTTGCCGGCGTGCCGCCGATGAACGGTTCCATGCTGGCCGCCGCGCGCGTGGAGATTGCCGCGTACATTCGCGACCGAAAACTGGATCATCCCGTCATCGTCGGCCACAGCCTGGGCGGGACGCTGGCGCTGGCGATCGCCGCCGATCATCCTGATCTTGTCGGGCCTATCGTGGTCGTCGACAGCCTGCCATTCCTGGCCGGCGCGCAGTTCCAGGCCAAATCGGTGGACGATGCGAAGGCCAGCATCGCCGCGATGCGCGCGTATATGACGAACCAGACCCGCCAGCAGTACGAGGACTATGCGCGCTCGGGCGCGGCGACGAAGTTCATGGTGACGAGCCCGGCCGATCTCGAAGTCATCAAGCAGTGGGGCCTCACATCAGACCAGCAGACGGTGGCGGCGGCGATGGCCGACCTGATGAGTCTGGACCTGCGCGAGGATGTCGTGCGCGTCACCTCGCCGACACTCGTGCTCGGCACGTGGGCCGGCCTGGCGGAGCAGTTGAAAAGCTACAACATCGTGCTGTCGCGCGCGGATGTCCTCGAGACATTCAAACAGCAGTTCGCGAAGGTTTCGCGGCTACACTTCGCCATGGCCGAGCGGTCGCGGCACTTCATCATGTTCGATGACCCGCAGTGGTTCTTCGGCGAAATCGACGCCTTTCTCGCGAATCCGGACGCGGCCGTCAAGACCAGGGGATTCGATCGATGATCCCGCCAGCCGGGCGGCTGTACTGGATCTGCCAGGCCGCCGGCTGGGGCAGCTTTCTCGCGTACGTCCTGATCGCCTATCTCGCGACGAATCCGGTCTATCAGCCGTGGGACATCGCGAGCATCACCTTCTTCAATGGCGTCGTGTGTCCGGTACTGACGCACCGTTTGCGGGCGTGGATGCACGCGCACGGCTGGATGCAGTTGCCCGCCAGGCAGCTCTGGTGGCGGTGCGCCGTCTTTGCCATCGGGTCGGCATTTGTCCTGACGGGGACAGTCGCGCTCGGCATCATCGTCACGAGCAGCGCGCCATCGCCGGTGCCCGTGCAGGCCATCGCCGGAATCTTCGCGGGATTTCTCTGGGCCCTCGCCGGCTGGCTCACGATCTACTACGTCGTTCATGTGCGTCGCCGCCGCGACGCACTCCAGGTAGAACTGCACATGGCGGCGCACGAGGCCGAGTTGCGCGCGTTGCGGGCGCAGATTAACCCGCACTTTCTCTTCAATTGCCTGAACTCGCTGCGGCATCTCATCGGTGTCAGTCCCGACCGCGCGCAGGCAATGGTCACCAGCCTTGCGGATCTGCTGCGCTATTCCCTGGATGCCGATCGTCGGGATCTCGCACCGCTGTCGGCCGAACTGCGCATGGTCGATGAGTATCTCGGTCTGGAGCGCGTGCGATTCGAAGAGCGCCTGCGCGTGGAGCGCGTCGTCGATCCCGCCGCGCTGGCGGTGCTGGTACCGACGATGCTGCTGCAGTCCCTGGTCGATAACGCGATCAAGCACGGGATTGCGGAGTTGGTGCAGGGAGGCGTCGTGCGCGTCGAGGCGACGGTGACCAATGATCACCTGACGTTGCGCGTGCGGAATACCGGTGCGCTCAAGCCGGCTCCGGATCGGGCCGGACAGGGTTTGCAAAATGCGCGCGATCGCCTGCGGCTACTCTACGGTGGGGCGGCCTCGCTCTCGCTCAAGGACGCGGACGGCATGACCGAAGCGCTGGTCCGGATTCCCGTCACCCGTGGCGCCGCCGCCCAACCCGTATGAACGCGCTCATCGTCGACGATGAACGGCTCGCACGGGAGGAGATGCGCCGGCTGCTCAAGCCGCACCCGGATATTGTCGTGATCGGCGAAGCGAAGAACGCCGCGGAGGCGGAAGAACGGCTGAGCGAGTTGCCGGTCGACCTTCTGTTCCTGGATATCCGGATGCCGGGAGCGACCGGATTCGATTTGCTCGAGCGGCTCGATCGTGTGCCGCTGCTGGTTTTCACGACGGCTCACGACGAACACGCGCTGCGGGCGTTCGAGGTCAACGCGTTCGACTATCTGCTCAAACCGATTCGCGCGGATCGGCTCACGGCCGCGCTCGACAAGGTACGGGCCGCCTGGGCGGGCACAGGTGCCGGTCCGTCGCCGGCGTCGGGGGCCAGGCGCGCCCTTACAGACCGGGTGTTTCTGCGCGACGGCGATCGATGCTTTCTGGTCACGATTGGCGACATCGTGTGCTTCGAAGGCGAGGGCAATTACGCGCGCGTTCATGTCGGCGGCCACCGGCCGCTGATTCGATCGACGATGGCCGCCCTGGAGGCCCGGCTCGATCCGGCCGTGTTCTTCCGCGCGAGCCGGCGGTATCTGATCAACGTGCGGCACATCGAACACGTGGAGGCCGGCGTGGACGACAGCTATGCCGTGCGCCTGCGCGGCGGGGCCGTCGTGCCGATCTCGCGGCGCCAGTCGCGGCGGTTCCGGGAGCAGCTGGGGCTGTAAGATTGGGCTAGACCTCTTCAAGGAGCGCGCATGAGCCCCAGTCGGATTCTTCTCCTAGGCACAGTCGGAATGTTCGGACTGACGGCCGTCGCCCCATTGCACGGCCAGGTGCCATCGATTGTCTCCCGCGGGATTACGGCGGCCCAGGGTTCCTTAGACGCCATCGTGACGGACCAGGAAGAGCTGCAGATCGGCGCCGACGTGTCGGCCAAGTTGCGCGAGAAGTACGGCGTGGTGCAGGACGCGTCCGTTCACAAGTACGTGTCGCTCGTCGGGCGGACGCTGGCAGAGGCCAGTTCCAGGCCGGCATTGCGCTGGACCTTCATCGTCCTTGATACCGACGGCGTGAACGCGTTCGCCGCACCGGGCGGGTACGTGCACATCACCCGCGGCGCGCTGGCGCTCATCAAGAACGAAGGCGAGCTTTCGGACGTCCTCGCCCATGAGATCGCTCACGTCACGAAGAAACACACAGTCAACGCGATTCAAAAGGCGAAGTTGGTGGGTGTCGGCGTCGGCGCTTTGACGCGCGATGAAATGGTCAAGCAGTGGACGAATAAGGCGTACGAGAATCTGCTCGAGAACCGTTACGACCGCAAGCAGGAAATGGAGGCCGATCAGACAGGCGTCGCTTTGGCCAATGGCGTCGGCTACGCGCCGACGGGTCTGGCGGTATTTCTGTCGCGACTCGCTGAGCGCAATGCGGGCCTCAAGGAACCCAGCGGTGTATTCGCGTCACATCCTGAAACCCAGGCGCGCCTGACCGGTCTCACCCAGGTCATCAGTAAACAAAAACTGACCGCGACCGCGCTCGTGCCAGCGCGGTATGCGAAATCGATCACCTACAAGCCCGTGCCGGTCGGTCAAGTCGCGCAGGTCGCGCCGCCGTCAGCCGAACCCGCGAAGAAGGAAGAGCCCAAGAAGGGCGGCTCCGGCGCATTCGGCGTGAGCGGTTTGACCGGTCTGGGCTCGCAGAAATCGAGCGACGGCACGGTCGCCTCTGCCGGCGCCCGCGGCGTGAATCCCGATCGCGACGCGAAAGGCGGCCCGAACAAGGCCGTCGTCGTCGTCAACGTGACGGCCGGGGAGATCGTGGAGTTCAAAAAGGGGATTGTCGGGTAGGGCTTCGTGAACCCTTGCGCGGGTCCCGGCGTGGGTTCAGACTACGTCCCATGAGCCGGCCCGCCGCGCGCGTTGTCGTGACGGCGGCGCTCTTTCTCACGGCAATCACCGGTATCGCCAGCCAGTCGCCCGCGACGCGCCAGGCCGCGTCGTCATCGCCGCCGCAGACGGGCACCGGCGTAATCGCCGGTCAACTGGTCGATGGCAGCACGGGCGCGCCGGTCACGAGCGCCATCGTCACGCTCTGGCCGCCGAACGCGCCCGTCCCGCTCAGCGGTGACGGCGTGCCGATTCCGGATCAGGTCAATCCCGCGGTGGTGGCGCAGGCGCTCAAGACGCTCGTGGACGCGAGCGGCCGCTTCGTTTTTCACTCGCTGCCGCCGGGGTCGTACGCGTTGGGCGCCACGCGAAACGGGTACCTGCAGACCTATCTCGGCCAGACACAACCCAACGCCGCCACGGCCGGGCGCAAGCTCCAATTGCCGGACGACGGGCGCGTGACGAATGTCGTGCTGAAGATCTGGAAGGTGGCGTCGATCTCGGGCACCGTTGTTGACGAGGCCGGCGAGCCCGTTGTCAGCGCAACGCTCCGTCTGCTGTTTGCGGGAACCAGTCCGGTTCGGAAGTTTCAGATGCTGGCGAGCAACTCCACCGACGATCGGGGCGCGTTCCGCTTCGGCACACTCGCGCCCGGCGATTATCTCGTCGTGGTGCCGTCGATGATCGCTTCCCTCCCAATCGAGACAGTCAAGGCCTTCCAGGACGCGCTGGCCGCCGGCCCGGAAGCCTTGAGCCTGATGAATCGCGACGTCATGGCCTCAGGCGGACGCCTCTCTTCCGGTGGCACGCGTGTCGGCGAGCTTCTTATTCAGTCCTCGCCGGTTGCGGGTGGCCTGATATCTCCCGTCATTGTTCGCGAGGACGGTCGGCCGTGGGTGTATCCGGCGACGTACTATCCGGCCGCGCGGACCATTTCAGCCGCGACGACCGTCACCGTTCGATCGGGCGAAACGCGCACCGGCGTCAACATCGCCGTGCATCCCGTTCCCGCGGTGAAAGTCGCGGGCATCGTCATCGGTTCAGCTGGGCCGGTTCCGAACATGACGGTCAGCTTCGTTCCGATGGGCATGGAAGACAAGCCCACGTCGCCGTATACGGCTCCTGAGGTTGGGCAGGCGATTACGGCTCGCGACGGCACGTTCACCGGGCTCTTGCCGGCCGGGAGCTACACGGCTTCCGTCCTGAGAGTTCAATCGGGCGGTCCGGACTTCGTGCCGGCGCGCGGTGCTCCACCGCCGCCGCCAATCCCTCCCGAGCCGGTGTTGTGGGGAAAGACGAAATTCTCCGCCGACAGCAGCCGCGCGGATGGGATCACGATTCGACTGGCGGAAGGCATGACCGTCAGCGGACGCGTGGAGTACGAGCCCGGCGTCGCGACGGCCCCCTTGCCGGCAGCCCTGCAGCGCATGCGGGTTCTCGTCAGGCCGGCGGAAGGCACGTCTGGTGTTCGGCCGTCTGACTCGCCGCTGTCCGCGGACCGCGCATTCAGGACCAGGGGGTTTCCACCGGGTTCGTACACGGTCGGCGTCGGGCCTCCTCAGCCTGGGTGGACGCTGAAGTCGATCACGGGTGCCGGCCGGGACCTGACGCTCGATCCCCTTGAGATTTCATCTGCCGACGTCGAAGGCATCGTGGTTACGTTCACGGATACGGCGGGTGAGGTGTCCGGCACCGTCGCGCGTACAGAGGCCGGCGATGTCTACGTCATGCTTGTGCCCGTCGACCCGCGCGTGTCTCCACAATCAAATCTGCGCCGCATGCGCGTTGCGGCGTCCGGCGACAACACGTTCCGATTCTCAGGCGTGCTGCCTGGCGACTATCGAATCGCTGCCGTCGACGCCAATCCGTCGTTCGAGTCCACGCCGCGCGTGTCGTCATGGCTCACGCGTGGGACCGTGCTCACACTTGGCGAGCGCGAGAAGCGCAGCGTCGCGCTCACGGTGATCAAATGATCCGTGCGGTGATCTGCGGCGCGTTCGTGTTGTTCAGCCAGCCGATCGTGGCGACGCCGCAGCGGCCCGCCGCGATGGCCACCGCGCAGGTGGGTGGCGCCGTCACAAGCCCCGTCGACAGCGGAGAGCAGCCGATCCGCCGCGCGCAGGTGTCGCTGATGAAAGAGGGCACTCGTTTCCGCGAAACCGTGACTGACGATCGCGGGCGATTCCTCTTTACTGACCTGCCAGCCGGCCGGTACACGATCAACGCGCGTCGAGACGGGTACCTCTTCACGTCGTTTGGCCAGAAATCGTCGGCGGTGCAAACCTCCGGCACTCCGGTCGTGCTCGCTGATGGACAGCGCGAGCTGGGCCTGAAGATTTCCATGCTGAAGGGCAGCGTCATCAGCGGTGTCATCACCGACCTCCAGGGTCAGCCCCTGCCGGACCTGGGCGTCGAAGTGTTCTTTCGATCCATCGTGGGCGGCGTCGTGACGCTCACACGATCGGGAACCGATCTGACGGACGACCAGGGGGCCTACCGCGTGTTTGGTCTTCGTCCGGGCGCGTACGTCGTGAGCGTGGGGGGCGGCACGCAGCTCGGCACGGGCGTCCCGCAAACGTCTGCGGCCGATGTGCAATGGGCCCTTCAGCCGGGGTCGCGTGCTGCGCCGGCGCTGATGTTGCCCCCGGTCCGGCGAACCGCGGCGATGGCCCCCAGCTACTATCCCGGTACGGTGGACATCCAATCGGCTGGAACGGTCACCGTCGAGCCAGGCCGCGAGCGATCGGGCGTCAATTTCGTCGTGCAAGTCATTCCCATGTCGCGCGTGTCAGGGACGTTGACGCGGCCAGACGGCACGCCGGTGCCGAGCGGATTGTCGGTCTCGCTCGACCTGGAAACGCCGGCTGGGTTCGATGCCGGATCGACGGGCCTGGCCAACCGTGTGCGGCCGCGGACAATGGTTGGGGCTGGCGGCGCATTCGAGTTTTCCGCGGTCGCGCCCGGCAACTACGCCATGACGGCCTTGCTGGGTGCTGAGGCCGGATCCGCATGGCTCAAGTCACCGGTGTCGGTCGGCGGGCAGGACATGACCGGGCTCGCGTTCGCCCTTCGGCCGACGGGCGAGATTCACGGGCGCGTGGTCGCCGAAGGCTCTGCAGCACTGCCAGATCTGTCAAAAGCCACGGTCAACATTGCATCAACGGCGACGCCCGGCTCCTCGCTCGTCAGTTCCCTGCGGGCCAGTCCTGGCGCCGACGGGGTGTTTACGATTCGCGGCGTCGTGCCCGGTTCATATCGGTTGGAGATTTTCATTCCCGGCGAGGATCCCGTCACCCGATCGCCGTTGTGGACCCCGAAGGCGGCTTCGGTCGCGGGCCGCGACGCCACCGACCGCTACTTCGACATTCCCTCCGGCGGTGACATCGAGGCCGTCATCACGCTCACCGACCGCATCGCGAGCCTCACAGGAAAGCTGATCGATCGCCAGAACACGCCCGCGACGGACTTTTTCGTGCTGTTGATTCCGGTCGATCGCAGCAAGTGGCTGCCTCGGCTCAGAACAGCGCCGCGATCGACCCGGCCCGCGAGCGACGGTACCTTCCGATTCGGCACCGTATCGCCGGGTGAGTACTACGTCGCGGCGTCCACGGACTTTGATGTACGGGAAATATTGAATACGGAATACATCGAGCAGTTCATTGCGGCGGCGATCAAGCTCACGATCGCCGAGGGCGAGAAAAAAGTTCAGGATCTGAAGATCGGCGGATAGCGTTTTCCGAAATGTCGTGGTGTGGCGCCAGGCCGAATCGCGGCAGCGCGCCCGATGGTCAGGCCATCGGAGGGCGCGCAAGCGTGCCGCTGAGGCCGGGCGGCACACTACGACGTTTCGGAAAACGGTCGAAAACGGTCCTAGACCAGCTCACCCCGCAACACCGTCACCGCCTGACCGCGCAGCTTCACGCGGTCACCCACAAGTTCGGTCTCGAGCGTCCCGCCGCGCGCGGACAATTGCCGCGCGGTAAACGACGTCTTGCCGAGCTTCTTGCTCCAGTACGGCGTGAGGCAGCAGTGCGCGGATCCGGTGACCGGGTCTTCGTCGATGCCCGATCCCGGCGCGAAAAACCGTGACACGAAATCCCAGTCCTTCGTCGTGGCCCGGCTGGTGACGATGACGCCGCGCACGGGCAGCGCGCGCAGGCGTGCGTGATCCGGTTTCAGGCCGCGAACGATGTCCTCGCTCTCGACCTCGACGAGATAGTCGAATCGACTCTTGCCGACATACCGCGCCTCGGCGCCAATCGCCTCGAGCAAGCCCGCCGGAGCCTCAGCCGGCTGGTCGGGCGTGGCCGGAAAATCCAGTTCAATCCAATCGCCACGGCGCGTCGCGGTCAGCAGGCCGCTGCGCGTGTGGAACCGCGCCACGTCGCCGGCGCCGAGGTCGCCGCGCTGCCACAGGGCGTGCGCACTGGCCAGCGTGGCGTGGCCGCAGAGATCGATTTCGACCGCCGGCGTGAACCAGCGCAGACCGTAGCCGTCGGTCCGGCGGACCAGAAACGCCGTCTCCGACAAGTTCATCTCCGCCGCAACATTCCGCATCCACGCGTCATCGGCCGCCGCCGGCACGAGCACGACAGCCGCCGGGTTTCCGGCGAACGGCACGGCGGTGAAGGCGTCAATCTGCAGGAACGGAATCGGCATGGACAGACGGTATCAATAAACGGGGAGCCGGCACGCGGAGATTGGAGGCTGCGCTCCGGTCTCCACAAACGTGGCCCGGGACACCGGCGCCTGCGTGCGCTCGGATTTTGCGACGTGACGTTTACACGGAAGCACGGAAGTGGCACGGAGGGCACGGGGGAAGCTTGGGTGAGGGAACGAGTGCGTTTGTCCCAAACCCAAAAGGTCTTCCGTGCCCTCCGTGTCTCCGTGTAGACGTCAGGGCGCAATCCGAACGGACGCAGGCGCGATTTCCCGGCCAATCTTCGTGGAGGCCGGCCTCGCGGTCCTCAATTAGCGGACGACAGCTCTGGTGGCAGGGTGCCGTCAAGCGGGGATTGGAGGTTGCGATCCGGTCTCCACAAACGTGGCCCGGGAAATCGGCGCCTGCGTGCGCTCGGATTTCGTCCTAACGCTCTCGCGCGATTGCTAGCGCAAGTCGCGCTCGAAATCCTCGCTGCCTCCGGCGTCGATTTCGCCCTGACGCGCCCGGGCCAGTTCGAGTCGACCGGATCGCAACCTCCAATCCCCGCTTGCCGGCCCTCGGACATCGCGCTGGCGTCCGCTGATTGAGGACCGCGAACCGGCCGACTCGAAATTGGCCGACAGCGCAGGACGAAATCGCGCCGAAGGGAGTGAGGAGTGCGAGCGCGACTTGCGCTAGCAATCGCGCGTGGGCGTCAGATCGCAATCCGAACGGACGCAGGCGCGATTTCCCGGCCAATCTTCGTGGAGGCCGGATCGCGGTCCTCAATTAGCGGGCGACAGGTCCGGTGGCGACGGCACCGCTCGAGTCGACCGGAGCGCGACCTCCAAGCCCCGCTTGACGGGTCCAACAAATCCCATGTTTTTGGCCTTTGACTTCTGCCCTCTGACTTGCCGATGATTCCATCTCGGAGGGCGAAATGATCTTGAAGCTCGGCACGTGGCTCACAACCGCAATCGCCTGTGCGGCTCTCGTCCTTGGACTGGCGTCCCCGGCTGGCGCGCAGGCCACGGCGACGAGCACCGGCCCTGGCTCGCCGGAGTTCGCGAAGCAGATCGACGGCAAGCACATCACCATCACGTTGGCCGACGGCCGTCACTATGACGGGCTGTTCGTGATCGAGGGCTCGGCACTGGTTTCGCGCGGCCGGCACGCGACGGTCACCCTGCCGTCCGAAGAGATCGTGCGCGTGGAGAAGAACCCGCGGCGCATCCGCCTGCATGCCCTCATCGGCCTTGCGATTGGTGGCGGCCTTGCGGCCACTGGCATGATCGCGTGCGGCCGGGACTGCGCCGCTGTGGGATTCTTCGTCGTCGGGATCTACGCCGGCGCGGGGGCCGCGATCGGAACGGGGGTTGGCGCGATCCTCAATAACGCCAACCGCGAACACGACGTCATTTACGACAGCCATCGCCGGACCGTCGCGTGGTCCGTCGCGCCGATGGTGTCTCCGACGCGGCGAGGCGCCGCGTTCACCGTGCGCTGGCGCTGAACTTACCTCGGCGTCTGTGTCTTGACGTACTGCGCGATTTGCGCGCCTGTGGCGAACCAGACGCCGGGCTTCGATTTCATGTACGCGACGAATTCGTCGAGGTATTTCATCGGCGCGCGATGGCCGCTGAGATACGGGTGCAGCGTCAACACGAAGAGCGTGCCTTCGGCGTAGGCGCCGTCGAATTCATCGCGATAGAGCTGATAGAGCAGTGCCGGCGACGGCAGCCGGCCGTTCTGGCCCAGGAACGGCGTTTCTGTCAGCGTCCAGTCGATGGCGAGTTCGACGAGGCCCGTGTTCTTGCCGCGCGACATCACCTCATAGGGCTCGTCGAGTGCCTGCAGGCTGCTGTCGTACAGAAATCCTTTCTTGAGGATCAGATCGAGCGTCGATGCGCTGAACGCCCACGACGGCGCGCGGTAGCCGGCCGGTTTCTTGCCCGTCGCTTTCGTGAGGTACTCGATGGCCTGATCGAGCAGCCGTTCCTCCTCCTGCTCGCTCAGCCGCGTCGGCAGTTCGTGAATCCAGCCGTGGACGCCGACCTCGTGCGTCCCGGACTTCGTGATCGCCTGCAGCATGCCCGGATGCAGCATCGCGTCGACGGCGGTCATGAAGAACGTCGCCGGCACCTGGTGCTTCGCCAGCATCGCCAGAATGCGCGGCACGCCGCTCTCGGCGCCGAAATCAGAGGCCGACAAGGCAGTCGGCGACGTCGTGCCATCGCGCAGCAGCGGCGCTTCCGTGTCGGTGTCAAAGCTCAGGCACACCGCGACCTTCGATCCATTCGGCCAGGACTTCGGCGTGAGCTTGCGCCCGACGCGCGCGAGGTCGACCGCCTCGCGCAACTTCGCCTCGGTCCAGGTGGTGCCCGGCTGATTGCCGCCACCGCCGCCCTGCTGGGCGCGCGGTTGAGTGGAGATCACGATCGCCAGTACGACAGCGAGCGTCAGAGAACGGTGCGTCATGGTTGAAGTCTCCGTGGAAGGGATGCGCGTGTACACTTTCGAGGCGTGACGTCCCTGGCGCGCCACATCGACTCGCCCCGCGGGCCGAGCCTGACGTGGCTCTGGTATGTCCTGCCGTTCCTGTTCGTCGCCCATGCCATTGCCTTCTGGGGCCGGGGACTCCTGGATGAAGAGGGCATGTTCTACATCCAGGGGTACCTGGCCGATCGGTCGCTGCTGGCCACGATCTTTGATCCGAACGACACCACTCTGTACCAGGCGAGGGAGATCAGCTACCTCTTCGATATCGTGGACGCGAGGACCCTCGGGTGGCTCGTCGACCGCGGCGTCGTGCTCTTCATCCCGGCCAGCGGCGCGCTGGGGCTCATCGCCGCCGCCTGGCTCTTTCTTCGCGGTGCGCGGAAAACGCTTCACCTCGAGGCCTCGACCAGCAGCCTGCTGCTCTCCCTGTTCCTGAGCTGCATCGTCACGCAGGCGTCGACGGCGATCTTCTATCGCTCGGCCAAGATGGTCCTGAGCGTCGCGCTGTTCGCGTTCCTGTTTTACGTCGCGGCGCTCTTCCGTCGTACCCACCGGACGCGCGTCCTGACGGTCTGGCGCCTGGGCGGGGTGTTCCTGCTCGGCGTCATCATGTCGCTCACCGACCGGCAGGGTCTGTTTTACCTGCTCACGACGATCCTGATCCTGGCGGTTCTGTGGCTGGCGGCATGGGCGCGCGGCGATTCGCACGCGACGGATCGTTTCAAACTGACTACGGCGTGTCTCTTCGCCGCTGCCGCAGCCGCCCTCTACAGCTTCGTCGTCGCGCCAAGGATGATCGCGTGGACCGGCGGCGCCGGCGTGAGTTTTGCCGGGCAAAAGCAGTCCCTGGCCGACTTCAACTGGACGCTCGTGTCCTACGGCTTCGAAATTTTCAAAGGGCAGGTTCAGTATCTGTTCGGCAATGCGCCGTTCGCCGTGGTCGCGGTCGTCGCGGTGATTGGTGCCGCGTTGGCCCTGTGGCGTCATGGGCCGCAGCATCGGGCGCGGCTTATCGACGTCTTTATCGGGGCCATCGTGCTGCCTGTCGCGACGGTGATCCTCCTCGCCTTGATGGTGCTGTATCACCGGCCTATCTACACGATCCCGGATCACACGCTCTGGTACTACACGCTCACCGTGCCCGCGGTTCTCGTGTTTGGATTGGCGCTGATCCTGGCGAACGTTGATCTGGCGCGCGTGCCGGTCGCACGATACGTGGTTCACGCGGCGTTGCTGGCGCTGATCGCGAGCAATGTGCTGCACTACTCCGCACAGCGGCATTTCATGATCGACTCGCGTTACATCGGCGAGCAGTACCATCGCACGCAGCAGATTCTCGAGAACGACGCCGATGCCCGCGCCGGGCGAAGCGATCCGGGCCGGCGACCGTGGCTGCGCGTGGAATCAATTGGCGCGGTCGTCGCCCTGCCCGTCGAGGACGAGGCGTTCCCGCGCGAGGTTCAGGCGGCATACGAGACGTTCCGCCATCGCCGCCCGCTGGACGACGCGACGGGACCGTATTGGTCGAGGATCTACGAATTCCTGGGCAGTTCACCGACGCGGTTCGACGACCCCGTTGAACTATCCGCCCTCGTCGACGGGCTCCGATCCGTGGGTGTGCGACGAATCGAAGTCAGCCAGGATACGGGCGATGGAAATGCTCCGGCGCGACCCACGGCCGACGCGATGCGGGCGACCGGCCAGACGACTGGAGAAACGGCGCGTGGCAACACCATCGCATTCGATCTCGCAGCGCCTGCGACCCGGCTTGCGATGGCGCCGCTGCGCCAGGTCCCGGCGGGATCGTTCCGCGCCACGGCGTCGCAGAACCCGGACCAGTTGATCCGCGCCTTCGACGGAAATGAGGGCACGTACTGGAGCACCAACGCGGCTCAGGCGGGGAACGAATGGGTCCGGATTGAATTCGATCGCGCGGTTGACGTCGGCTGCGTGAAACTGTTCTTCATCGCCACGAACCCCGGCCGAAACCCGATACAGCCCGGCGCCCCGCCGGCTGCCGCCCGTCAGGGCATGTTCAAGGAGTCGTTCCGGCCGCGGGGGCTGGTGATCGACACGATCACAGAGGGCGGAGGCGAGGCGGCCACCTCATTCAATCCGATGGGCGCGCTCATCCAGGCGCTGCTCCGGAGCCCTGTGCGGCCGACCATGGAGTTTTGTCTGGCACCGAACCAGAGCCGCACACTCGTCCTTCGTCAAACGGGACGCAGCCCGACCGACCCCTGGAACGTCTCGGAACTCACGATCTGGGAACGGAAATAGGCACCGCGGCGTGCGTCACACCCGGCACGCCGCTTCGACGTCCGCGACGGTTTTCGGGATCGGCGGCCCGAGCACACGCGCGCCCGTTGCCGTCACCACCACGTCGTCTTCGATCCGATAGCCTCGCGCCTCGCGGAATTTCGCGATCTCGCTGAAGTTGAGGAACGCCGCGTTCGTCCCATCGGCCTGCCACTGATCGATGAGTGCCGGGATGAAATACAAACCGGGTTCGACGGTGAGCACGAACCCGGCTTCGAGTGGACGTGCGAGGCGAAGATAATTCAGGCCGAACTGCGTGCTGCGTTCGTACCCCGGACCGTAGCCGACGATGTCCTCGCCGAGGTTTTCCATGTCGTGCACATCCATGCCCATCATGTGGCCGAGGCCGTGCGGGAAAAACAGGGCATGCGCGCCCGCCGCGACGGCGTCGCCGGCATCGCCGCGCATGAGGCCGAGCGCCGTGAGGTCGGTGGCGATGGATTTCGCGGCGCCGAGGTGGATGTCCCGGTACGGCACGCCCGGACGGATGGCCGCGATGGCGCCAAGCTGCGCGCGCAGCACGGTTTCATAGATCGCCTTCTGCTGCGACGAAAACGCGCCGCCGACCGGGATAGTTCGGGTGATGTCGCTGGCATTGTGCGAGGGGGTCTCGACGCCGGAATCGAGGATCAGGACGTCGCCCGAGGCCAGGGTGTTGCGGTGAAACGGGTTGTGCAGCGTCTCGCCATGCACGGAGCAGATTGGCGGAAACGAGTACGTGCAGCCCCGCGCCTGGACGACGCGCGCGATCTCCGCGACGATTTCATATTCCTTGCGGCCGGACTTGGCGGCGCGCATCGCGGTGGCGTACATGTCGCGCGACACGTCGATCGCCAGTTCGATGTCCGCGATCTCGTCCGGGCTCTTGTACGCACGTTGAGCGGCAACGGCACGGTGCAGGACGACGGATCGCTTGTCCCGCACGGCGGCCGGCGGCACGTTCAACAGCGCCGCGAGCGTGATCGTATGTTCCGCGCGATAGGGCCCGAGAAAATGCACGGCCTGGCCCTTCGCGACGGCCGCGCTCACGCGCACGGCCAGCGATGCCGACGGCGCCGTGTCGGTGACGGCCGCGCCTGCCGCACGCTCGGCAATCGACGGCGTCGGACCTGACCACACCACGTCGGCCATCGTCTGGTCGTCGCCAAACATCGTCTCCGACCCGGAGTCGACGTCAATCGTCGCGGCCAATCCCGGTTGATCGACCGCCCAGAAGTACAGGAACGTGCTGTCCTGCCTGAACGGGTACACGTTCGCGGTGTAGTTCATTCCGACTTCGTCGTTGCCGAGGAAGACGACGAGGCCGGAGCCAACGTCCTTGGCGAGACGGGCGCGACGGTCACGATAGGTGGCAGGCGTCAACATGCGGACGATTGTCCGCGAGAGAGGCGGGCGGCGTAAAGCTTCGGAAGAATTGACAAAAGTAAGGAAATGTAATAATTGTAAGGAATGCCATCGGCCACCCTGACGAGCAAGGGCCAGATCACGCTGCCGAAACGCGTTCGGGAGGAGTTGGGCGTCAAGACGGGCGATACCGTCGAGTTCGTGATCGAATCGGGTGGCCGAATTCAGGTCCGGGCCGGCGAGCACGACATCACGGACCTGCGTGGCCTGCTCCGGGCCCCGGGGCGCAAGCCGGTTTCCATCGATGACATGGATCGCGCGATCGGTCGAGCTCACCGATCGCGTCGATGACGCCGGCTGATGATCGGGCTCGATACGAATGTTCTTGTCCGGTACCTGACGCAGGACGATCCCGTTCAGGCCGCCCGAGCCGGCGCCCTTCTCACTGACGCGACGGCGCGCGGCGGCCGGTGCTACGTGTCCGCCGTCGTACTGTGCGAATTGGTCTGGGTGCTGCGCGAGGCCTACCAACAGTCCAAACCGCAGATCGTCGATACGCTCGATCGCATCCTGTCTACCCGGCAGTTCGAGATCGGCGACAAGGATGTGGTCCGTGCAGCCCTCGACACCTTCCGAAGCGGGCGCGGGGATTTCGCCGACTACGTCATCGGTGAAATGCACCGTGCGGCCGGTTGCGACGGCACGGCGACGTTCGACCGGCGGTTGGGCGGTGCGCCCGGCTTCAGATTGTTGTAGCTGGAATCATCGGCGCAAAGCCGCCGCAATCGTCTCCGCCGCCAGCGCGTTGCCGGCAATGTTCCAGTGCGTGTCCTGCGGCTTGTACAGGCGCATTGAGGCTCCACGCTCCCGGAAGGTCGGCAGCAAGTCGATGACCCGAATCCGATCGGCGTCGAGCGAGGCAGCGAGCAGGCGATTCGGCTGCGTGAAGTCGAGATCGGCCCGCGGCCGGCCGGACGCGCGCGCGACTTCCTCTTGCAGCGCCGCATGCACCTGAGCCTCGTCCGGGATCAGCACGACCACGAGTTCGGCGCCACGCGCGGCCGTCACATCGCGCATGCTGCGGAGGGCGCCAGCCACGCGCTCGACCGCGACACGCAGCCGATCGTCCCGCGTGTCATACACCCACGATCGATCGACTTCGATTTCCAGAAACCGATCCCGCGCCAGCGTCGGTTCGTCGTCGCGATAGTCCGCCACCGATGCGCCGGACCCCGCCGCCGGCAGGGGACCCGCGCGTGCGTAACGCCACGCGGCGCGGACGAGTGTGGCGACGTACGAGAACTCGTACGGTCTCCGGGCAGACTGTTCGAAATCATTGCCGACGAAGACATTGACCAGCACGAGATCCGGCGCGTACGCCAAACCCTCGTTGACCAGAATCGCCAGATAATCGCGCGGTTCCGTCGCCGCGATACCCAGATTGATGACGTCCGTGGCATCGGCCCCGAGGGCCGCGCGCAGCTGCGACAGAAAGTTGAAGCGCTGCGGAACCACGCCGACGACAAAGGAATCGCCGAGGGCGACAATACGCCGGGTGATGCCCGAGAGCCGCGCGACCGCGTGCTCGATGTCGTTGAAACCCCGTGAATTGAACCGGGCGTCGTAGAACACGGCGCCCGGCTGGCCGCGGTACCGGTTGTAATCGTCGGAATAGAAAACGTACGTCGGCGCGACGGCGTTGTACGCCCGCAACGCGAGCTCAAGTGCTCCGATCGTTACCATCGTCAGTGCCGCTGCGCGCAGGACGATGCGTTGATGGCGCCGGGCCCAGACGAAGGCCGACCCGGCGAGCACGCCTGCGACGATCAAGACGGCCAGCGCGCCGGGTGAGAGCCAGATGTGCAGGGGTGTGGCCAGGCTGTACGCCAGCGCCATCCACAAGATCACCGAGGCTGACGCGACCGTCGCGCGCGAGCGGGTGATGCGCGCCAAGGCCAAAACCAGCATCCAGCTACCGATGGCGAACACGACCAGCCGCATGCCGAGTGCGAACCACGACGATTGATGCCACCAGGCCGCGACAGCTTCGTCCGCGACCACGAACACGCGCGGAAAGTCGGGAGCAATGCCGTAATAGTTGTGAACGCGTGCGTCGAGTTGGAACGTCGCGTCGGTCGCGCCAGTCAGAACGACAGTGAGGCGATTCGGACCGGCGTGGATGGGAGGAGCGTGCAGGAGGATTCGGCCCCTGACGGGCGCGAACAGGTGCTCGACGTCGATGTCTGCGGCCCGGGCCCCATCCACCGTGACCGTTGCGGTCGCCCTGAACGCAGGCACCTGCGCCGCCGCCGGCGCGCGGACGATCAGCGAATACTCGAGGTACAGAGGCTCGGCAGACGCCAGGACGATGTCGTGTACATCACCCGCCGACACGCTGAATCTGTCGTCGATCGGCTGAAACGACGTGTGCGTCAGCACGACGGCGGGGACGGCCAGGGCGAGCGTCCACGCGAGTGTGGCGGTGGCAAAGGCGCGGCGCATCGGCGCCCGACAGTCTATCCCCGGCCGAAGTGCTCCCGGAGCGCCGCGTTCACGCGGTCGGCGTGCTGAATCGGCAGGCCGTGGCCGGCGTCGGGATATTCCACGTACCGGGCGCCCGGGATGGCCGCCGCCAGCTGACGACCGGATGCCGGCGGCGCGATGCGATCGTGGGCGGCACTCATGACGAGAGTGGGAATCGCCGCGAGCTGGGCGAGGCGCTCGCGCGCGTCGTACCGCGCCATCGCGCGGATTTGTGGCATGACAATGGGCGGCTGATCGGCGAGATCGTGGCCGAAGAGACCGCCAAGCCGATCGCAGAGCGCCGCGCGGTCAATCGATCTGAGCGCATCTGGCGGCATGACGAGGTCGAGGAACGCTCGTCGCCGCATCGCCCTCGTGCCGATGCGCGTGCGGAGCCCGGTGATGATCATCGGCAGCGTCAGCCCGGACGCATCGCGGCCGCGCACGACCGTGCACATCAGGCAGAGCGATCGGACCCGTGCCGGCGCGCGCAGGGCAACTTCCTGGGCGATGACGCCGCCCATCGAGTGCCCGACGACGTGGAAGCGGGCGACGCCACTGGCGTCCATCACCGCCAGCGCGTCGCCGGCCATCGCCTCGATCGACAGCGCGCGGCCGTCCATCGTGCTGCCACCGATGCCGCGGTTGTCGAACGTGTACAGCGAGTACTCGCTGGCGAGCCCTTCGATTTGCGGTTGCCAGCCGCGGCCGATGACGCCGACGCCCTGAATGAGCAGCACGGGCGGACCTGAGCCCGCGCGCTCGTACGCAATCGTCGCGCCGTCGGTGGAGAGCAGCGTCATGCGGCGTTCTTAATGGAGCCCGGGGTCTTCAGACCCCGGGTTCAGACCCCGGAGTGTTGGGCCCCCGGGTCTAAAGACCCGGGGCTCCATGAAGAACGTTCCTATTTCGCCATCGCCTTGTCCCTGATCGACTTGAACTCGTTCCCGGGTTTCCACTCGGGAAACTTGTCCGCGTTGGCGATGCGGTAGCCCATGGCGAGGAACAGCCGCCCGTCTTCGGCCGCGCCACTCAGGTCCCAATCCGGCTTCACCTGGTCGGACGGCGAGTGGTAGTCGTTCTTCGAGTACTCGTCGCGTTTCCCCTTGCCGTAGTCCGCCGGCTTGCCGATGAACTCGATGCCCGAGTCGGGATCGAACGCCGGCACGCCCTTCTTGGCGAAGTTGAAGTGGTCCGATCGGTAATAGAAGCCCTTCTCCGGCTCCTGATCGGGCTTGAGTACGCGCGACTGTTCGGCCGCCGCAGCCGTGGCGTACTCGTCGAGATCGGACGCGCCCAGGCCGATCACCGTGAGATCGCTCGTCCGCCCCCACTGGTTGATGCCGTCGATATTGATGTTGGCGACGGTCTTGTTGAGCGGATAGAGCGGAAAGTCCGCGTAGTACTGCGACCCCAGCAGCCCCTGTTCCTCGGCTGTGACGAAGACGAACAGCACCGATCGTTTCGGCGCCGGTGACACCGCCTTGAACGCGCGCGCGATCTCCATGACCATTGCCACGCCGCTCGCGTTGTCCGCCGCGCCGTTGTAGATCGCATCGGCGCCCTTCGGCGTGCCGACGCCCAGATGATCCCAGTGGGCCGTGTACGTCACGAATTCGTCCTTGCGCGCCGGATCGGTCCCTGTCAGCTTCGCGACGACATTGGCCGAGTCCACCGTCCGCATGTGCTGCTTCACCGTGACCGACGCCGTGAGCCCGAGCGCCACCGGCTTGAACTCGCGCGTCGCGGCCAGAGCCTTGAGTTTTTGATAGTCCTGCCCGGCCATCTTGAACATCTCGGTGGCCGCCTCGAACGAGATCCAGCCTTCAATCGCGGCGCGGCCCATGTTCTTGTCCGGCGTCACGAGATTGAAGCGCTCGTTGCTGTTGTTCTGGACGACGCTGAAGGGATAGGCCGCCGGTTCTGTCTCGTGCACGATGATGACGCCCCGGGCGCCCAGTTCCGCCGCCTTCTCGTACTTGTAGGTCCAGCGGCCGTAATACGTCATCGCCTTGCCGCCGAACACCTTCTCGTCGAGCGCGCCGTCCGTCTTCTTCACCGGCGGATCGTTGACGAGCACGACGATCGTCTTGCCCTTCACGTCCATGCCCTGGAAGTCGTCCCAGTTCAATTCGGGCGCCTGCACGCCGTATCCCACGAACACCAGCTCGGAATTCTCGAGCTTCACCTCGTCGGTCATGTGCTTGCTCATGACGACGACGTCCGTGTTGATGTTGAACTCGTGCGCGGCCGTCCCTTTCTTCACCACGAACCCGCCGACCGGTTCCGGCTTGATGCCGACGAGACCGACCTTCTGGACCCACGTGCCGTCCGGGTTGCCCGGTTCGAGGCCCATGGCCTTCAACTGTTCGGTGAGATACGCGATGGTCAGCGCCTCGCCCTTCGACCCGGGGGCGCGGCCCTCGAATTCGTCGGACGACAGCGTGCGGATGTCCTGCAGGACGCGGTCGGTGTTGATCGCCGGCAGATCCGCCAGCGTCAGGGGTTTGGCGGGCGCCGGCGAGCACGCGGCGGCAAACGCGACAAAAAGCGGCAAAAGGCGCTTGGTCATGCGGGGTAATCTAGCAGAACCGGCTACAATTGGTGGAACTAGCCCCGCTCGCCGGACATACCTGGGAATCACATTGACCAACGACCAACGACTGAAACTTGCCGTATTCATCGACTTTGACAACATCGAAATCGGCGTCAAGAACACCCTGAACGCCTCGTTCGACGCCGGCATCGTGCTGGAAGCCCTCAAGGAGCGCGGCGACGTCGTCTCCAAGACCGCCTACAGCGACTGGCAGCGCGCGGCCGGCGGCCACAGCCGTGGCCTGACGCAGCACGCCATCAAGATGGTGCAGCGCAACCTCACGCCCGGCGGCGACAAGAACGGCGCGGACATCAATCTCGCGCTCGACGCGCTCGAGATGGCGTTCACGCATCCGCACATCAACGCCTTCGTCATCGTCGGTGGCGACAGCGACTTCATCAGCCTCGTCGAGAAGCTGAAGCAGTACGACAAGAAAGTGTTTGTCGTCGGCGGCCGGCAGTTCACGAGCGGCGTCCTGCAGCGCAACTGCCACGAGTTCATCGCTTACGAAAACCTGCTCGGCGCGTCACCCAGTCAGGTCGCCGGCGACGCCGGCACCCGCCAGCGCGGCGGCCGGAACGTGCCGGTCGAGCGCGTGTCGCTCGATCAGGCCGTCCCGCTCGTCCAGCGGGCTCTCGCCGTGCTGACGGAACGCGAAGTGTCTCCGCAGCTCGGGCTGCTCAAGAGCACGCTGCTGCAGCTCGATTCCACGTTCTCGGAGCGCAGCTACGGCGCCGGGTCGTTTCGCGACTTTGTCGAGAAGCTGGCCAAGGTCGGCGTGCTCTCGGTGTATCAGGGCAAGGGCGGCTGGCTGGTGGGCCCCGCCGATGCGGCGCCCGCGCCGGCACCGGACAGCTCGGGAGACGAGGGCGAGACCCCGCGCCCACTCACGGCCGTGGCCATCGCGGCGCCGGCCACCATCGGCACGCAGCAGGATGGCGTGCGCGCGTTCCGCGATCTGCTCGGCCGCGCCGAGATTCGCCGCTGGCCGATGTACCTGCGCAACGTGAAGCAGGTGTTCCGCCAGGCGACGCCGGCGTTCGACGAGCGCGCCTACGGCTTCGCCAACATCGTCGAACTCCTGCGAGCCGCGCAGAAGGACGGCTTCGTCCGTCTCGATCGCGATCGTCAGGGTGTCGTCCGTGTGTTCCAGGCGGTGCCGGCGACGGCGCCGATCGACGCCGTGCCCCCGCCGCCGGTCGAACTCGACGTTCCGGAAATCCCGATGGTCCTCGTCGCGGCCGTTGCCGCGGGCTCTGACGACGACCTGTCGGTTGGCCCCGGTAATGTCGAGCAGGCGCCGTTCCACGAGCCCAAGGGCCGTCGCCCACGCACGGCCGCCGCGCCCCGCAGGGCCCCGCAACGGCGGGCTCGCAAGAAGGAATAGTCGTCGGCCGGCCATGGCCCTGCTGCTCGCGTTCCTGCTCGCCGTTCAAACGACGCCCGCGCGCCAGACGTTCTTCACGACACCGCTGACGCCCGCGCAAATGGCGTCGAAGCAAGCCGTCGTCGCCACGACGGTTGGCACCATCGTCATCGAGCTGCTGCCGGCACGTGCGCCCAACCATGTCGGCTATTTCATGAAGCTCGCCGGCGAGGGCGCGTACGCGGGCACCGTGTTCCATCGCGTGATCCGCTACGGCCTGATTCAGGGCGGCGACCCGCTGTCGAAGGATCCCGCGAGGACCGCGCAGTTCGGCACCGGCGGATTGCATGTGCTGCGCCCGGAATTCAACGCCGAGCCCATGACGGCCGGTGCGGTTGGTGCGGTGCTCGTCCCCAACCAACCGAATAGCGCCGGCGCGCAGTTCTTCATCTGCGCGAGCGACCAGCCCACGCTGCAGGGCCAATACACCGTCTTCGGACGCGTTGTGGACGGACTCGAGATCGTGCAGCAGATCTCGGCGGCTGCCGCCGATGCGCAGGGCCGGCCAGCCGATCGCATCGTCATCACGTCTGTGACGATTCGCGACACGCCGCCGCCTGTCAAAGATCCGCTCGTCGATGCGACGCCTGCTGAGCTCGCGGCGTATCGGCTGGTGCTCGAAACAACAAAGGGCGAGATTGAACTGGCGTTTCTGGCCGACAAGGCGCCGGAAACGTCTCGGCAAGTTCTGCGGCTCGCGGCGGCCGGCGTCTATGACGGTACGGCTGTGCACCGCGTCGTGCAGAACTTCGTCATCCAGACCGGAGCGCTGGCCTATCGCGACAAGCCGCTGACGGCGAAACAGAACGCGCTCGTGCACAATCTCGCGCCCGAGTTTTCAAGCGAGCCGACGGTGCCGGGCATTGTGTCGATGGCGCACGGCGAAGATCCGGCGAGCGGGAACACGTCGTTCTTCATCTGTACCGGCTCGTGCCGATCGCTCGATGGCAAGTACACGGCGTTTGCGCGCGTGGTTCGGGGAATGGACGTGGTGCAGGCGATCGCGGCGGTACCGGTCGATGGGGAAGCGCCGAAGGATGCCCTGGCGATCGTCAAGGCCCGGCTGATCAAGCCCTAGTCGTCGCGCGCGCTGAACCCTATTGACCGGCGGCGCGGCGGCGGCCGGCGATCGATCGGACGATCACGAACGTCAGGCCAATCGACAGCAGCACCCACGTGGCCGGCTCCGGCACGGGCAGCGGCGGTTCCTCTGTCACGCTGAACGGCGTCACACCGGGGGGATCCTGCGGCGGACCTTTCGGATCGGGCGGCCCCGGCGGCCCCGGCGGCCCCGGCGGATCCGTGGGGATGGGCGGATCCGTTGGGACGGGCGGATCGGTCGGGACGCGCGGATCTGTCGGGACGCGCGGATCTGTGGGGACCGGCGGATCTGACGGACCCGGCGGGACGGGTGAACCCGGCGGCACTGACATCACGCGCGATCCTGGCGGCCCGAACATGGGCGGATAGCCGAGCCCCGGCCCTGGAGGCGCGTTGCGCAGCGCCGGCGGCGATTCCAGCGTGTAGCCGGCACCCGGCGTCCACGGCGCGACGGCGACGTCGAATTCCGGCGCCAGCGGTTCGTCGATCAACGTGTCGATCGCCGGCCCCAGCGGCTCGGTGCTCAACAAGTTTCCGCATCGCTCCCGGATCGTCGTCTTTCCGTCGGTCAGCAATTTTTCGCCAGGCTGGAGCCTGAGCTTGCGCTTGGTCCAGAACACTTTGTCGCCGATGCGATAGGACGCGTGCACCAGCGTCGGTTCCGTCACGTATTCTTCGCGCAGGTCTGCCGTTCGCACCGCGGCATAGTGGTCAGCGACGACCGGATCGCGACGCATGGCCTGCAGCACTTCATCCATGGATCGCACGCCGCCCGCGACGATCGAGTGTCGATAGATTGGCCGAATCGGGCTGCCTGGCTCGGCACTCGCGTCGGTGTCGGCCCCGCCGGCGTTCGCGGGCCCATCCACGTCGTTCTGCTGCGACGAATCGAGATGAGTCATCAGCAACAACGTCAGCGCGAACATCAGGGTGAGCCCGGCGCCCATGACGAAGCGCACGAGCCCGCGGTCGCTGCGAGCGGCCGCTTGGCCGGACTTGGCCGCAGGAGCGGGCTTCGGACCGCGACGTCCGGGGCGGACAGGGAATTCCACGGAGGTCTTAAGAAGGCAAGTCCAGTACCAGCCCGTTGTCACTCGGACCGGCAAAATCAGGCCGTAAATCGCAGGAATCGTGCAGAGCCCGTCGAAAATGGTTACGAAACTGAACCTTTATGTCAGTTTTACGACTGTTCCGGCGGCGGCGTGCCGGGGGCTATCGCAGTTCGGCTTCGAGAAACGCGGTGCGAATGGCCTCGCGATCGAATGCGGTAATCGGGCTGCCGACGCGCGGATTCATCACCGACGGGCGAGACTCGACGTGATTGAACCCGAGCGCATGACCGAGTTCATGCGTCCGCAGAAGCGCGCGCAAACTCGACTCGCTGTCGAAGGTCGCATCGAGGACGACGGCCGCTTGTGTGATCGTGCCGTTGCGCGTCATGCGGCCGCCGTAGCCGAGATTGCCGGTTTTTGCCCGCACGCCGTGAAAGCGGCCGACGACGATCTGTCCGGCCCGCAACACTTTGACGATCTGCCCGGCGGGCGTCGCCGCGATTTTCACCGCGCTAAAAACTTTGAACGTGCCGGCCGTGAGGTCGCCGAGCGCCTCGGTGAGATCGGCGGTGAGTTGCGCGACGTCAGCGTCCGAGAGTTTTGCGTCCGTCGCCACGAATCCCGTCGAGAGATCTCCGCTGGCGTAGTCCATGACCGACGTTTCGATCAGCAGCGTCGGGGCGGTGGTCCACACGACACGTCGGCCGACGGTGCCTTCCAGCAACTCGTGGGTCGCGGCAACATCCGCGTTGACGATGGCCGACACGATGCTTTCGGTGGCCACTCGTGCCTCGGGACGCGAACCAAAAATGAAACAGGCCATTCCGGCGAGGAGGATGGCCATTCCGCGAGTACGCATGGGCGCGACATTATGCAAGCAGCATGCGCGTTTTGGAACATGACTTTGGGCCTGTTTCTTGAAAATGCCACTTTTCGTGCGGCGCTGACCGATCAACACGGTCAGCGGGATTTCAGGACAGGCATTTCAGATGTGTACGCTGATCTCGGTGTCAGGGCCTTTGCGCGATGCGCGCGCGCCGAATCCGCACGCGTCGGGCTGTTTCCCAGAGGTTGCCCGCCAGCACGCCCGCCAGCAGGTAATAGGCCGCGCCCAGCCACTCGAAAACGCCCACGCTGACCACGCCCACGAGTGCGCCGCAGATGATTTGATCGACGTGCTTCGTCGGCGACGTCGGCGGGTCGGTGAGGATGAAAAAGGCAAAGAACAACGCCATCTGCAGGTCCGGCGCGCGGAAGACTTCGGCGACCCACGCCGGATCCGACGCGAACGCGACGCCGGTGAACAGGCCGTAGTACATGCCGAGAAACGCGAGCACCATGGGGACCTTGTTCACGCGCACCGTCATGAACAATCCGCTTGCGAGCAGGATGCCCAGCGAGAGCAGCGGAAGGTGCGGGAGAAACTCGGGGAGCGCGCCCCACCAGTTCTGGGCCGTATTGAAGATGTAGAACGTCGCCACCAGGGCGAGTGCCGCGGGATTGAAGACGTTGGCGGAATGCGTGCGCGCGAGGTATTTGCTGGCGACGCCGGCGACCGCGGTGATGGCCACGACGTGCCACGGCTCGTCGGCGCTCAGCACCATCGCCACCAGCGCGCCTGTCAGGAGCGCGCCGCTCGGGAACTCCCATGCCCCGTTCCGTCGTCGGAGCACCGGCGCATCGAAGGCCATGGCCGCCACGCACGCGACCAGGACATTTCGCCAGGCGTGCGCGAGCCCGGCCGCTGGCGCACCGATCGCCACGAGCGCGGCCAGGATGAGCGTCAGGATGCCCTTAGGCGTGCGGAAGAATTGCCGCAGACAACCCCCGCGTCGTGAAGCGTGTGAGCGACGGTGACAGGAGCAGCCCGTCGACGCCGTGGCGTTCGAGCAAGGCCAGGCCGTCGTCCGGCCCCAGCACGAATGCGGCGGTGGCCAGCGCGTCCGCGACCATCGCCGTCGGCGCCACGACGGTGGCGCTGGCCAGGGTGGCCGCCTCGCCTCCGTGACGCGGGTCGAGGATGTGATGGCCCGCCGGGCCGGTTCGCTCGTAGTCGCCGGAGCTGCAGATCGCGGAGTTGGAGAGCGCCAGTCGTTCGATCACTTCGCGATCACGGCGCGGATGCCGGATGCCGACGCTCCAGGGCTGACGCGCCGCGTTGAGCCCGGCCACGTACAGGTCGCCGCCCGCGTCAATCGCGAAGTCCTCGAATGGCGCCAGTTCCCGCGCGGCAAGATCGATCGCGAGCCCCTTGGCGACCGCGCCCAGATCAAGCAGCAGGGGTTTGCTGAGACGGATGGTCCGGGTCGCCGAATCGAGCACCACGTCGCGGTACGACGCGCCGGAGTGGCGTTCCGTGCTTCCCCGTGAACCGAGCTCCGTGCGGTGGCGCGCGCCGGTCAGGTAGTGGCGATCGAATCCCCGGGCTTCCATGTCGAGACCGACCGTCGGATCGAATGCGCCGTCCGTGTCCTCGGCGACGGTCAACGCGAAATGCACGGCGTGGTAGACGAGTTCGCTGACCTGGACCGCGGTTCCCGTCTGACGCGTCAGCGCGCGCAATTCGCTGTGCTCGTCGAATCGGGAGCAGCGGCGCTCCACCTCGTGAAACCACTCGAACGCGCGATCGAGCCCTGCATCGAGCTGGCTTGCCAGCGATGCGCCCGGCGGCTCGATCACCTCGATGGACACAATTGTCCCCATCGCCGGGTGCGCGCGGATGCGTGATCCGCTCACTTCGCCTTGGACAAGGCCTGCACGACGGCGTAGTAAAACGCGTTCGTGCTCTGCGTGGCGCCCGAGACGTAGTCGACTTCGGGACTCTGACGCGTCACGACCTGGCCCTGCAGGTGTGCCACCCACGAACACGAGTAGCGCGTCCAGCACTGCGTGATCTGCGCCGACGTGATGCGGCCACCTGCGATGACCACCGTGGCTTCGATGTCGCCGTGCCTGGACGTGCCCCAGCCGCTGTACGTGCCGTCCTTGTAGTGCGGCGTCGGCGTCGGTGTGGGTTCCGGCGCCGCAGCGGTCGTGGAAACTGGAGTTGTCGCAACCGGAGTTGCGGGAACTGGAGTTGCGGAAACCGGAGTTGCGGGAACCGAAGTGGCGGCGATGGGGGTGACGCCTGGAGGCGGCGTCGAAACCGGCGTGTCCGCCGGCACGGTCGCGCGCGCGGTCTTCTTCGTCAGCGATTGAGTGGGCTTGGCCGCGGTGGTGGCCACGGGCATGGTGGCCGGCGTCACCGCCAGTTGATCCGGTTCGCCCAGTGGCGCGGCGGGTACCACGACCCGTGATCGATCGGCGGCCTGGATCTTTTCAGCCGCGGCGCGGGTGCGCAGATATCCGGCCGAGTAGATCGTGAGCACGGCGGCCGAGCTCAAGGCCACCAGCGGATTGGCCAGCCGCCTGGATCCGCTGCTGCGCTTCCCCATTGGACCCAATTATACGAGCCCGGTCCGGGTCACCGTCTTTGACAGTTTGTTGACAGAAGCCGCGTCCTAAAATGGCAGCATTCCTCGTGCCGCCAGATCCTCCTGCGTCATGAAGTTGTGCACGCCGGCGCCAAGCAGGCGGACGGGCCGCGTGGCCACCTCGGTCTTCTCGAGCAGGCGTACCGCGCGCGCCGCAATCTCGTCCGCGTCGTCTGTCGGCGGGTGGGAGTGGCTCCGTGTGATTGTCGTGAAATCGCCGTAGCGCACTTTGATCGTCACCGTCCGGGCGAGCAGGCCTTTCTTGTGCAGCCATTTCACGCTCTCGCGCGCCATCACCGCGACTTCTTCGCGAATCTGGTTCAGGTCCGTGAGGTCCTGCGCGTACGTGCACTCGCTCGATGACGACTTCGAGGGGCGGTTCGGCTCGACGAGCCGGTCGTCCTCGCCGGCGGCGAGTTTCAGCAGCCAGTCGGCCATGCTGCCCACCGCCGATCGCAGCACGGCGGGGTCGGCGGTTCGCACGTCGAGCAGGCGATGGATCCCGCGCTCGCGCAGCCGGTTCGCCGTGACCGGTCCCACGCCCCAGAGCGCGTCTACTTCCAGTTGATGCAGGAATGATTCGACGCGCTCGGGCGCGATGACGGTCAGGCCGTCCGGCTTGCGCCAGGCCGATGCGATCTTGGCGAGAAACTTGTTGGGCGCCACGCCGGCCGAGGCTGTGAGGCCCGTGTCGTCACGAATGCGCTGCTTGATCCGTTTCGCGACCGACACGCCGAGCGTCTCGCCCCAGGCGTTGTCGGTCACGTCCAGATAGGCCTCGTCGAGCGACAGGCCCTCGACGAGCGGGGTCACCTCGCGAAAGACCGCGAAGATCTGCTGCGACACCGTGCGGTACTTCTGAAAATCCGGCCGGACAATCGCGAGCTGCGGACACAGCCGGACCGCGCGCGACATGGGAATGGCCGAGCGCACGCCGAACGTGCGCGCTTCGTAGCTGGCCGCCGCGACCACGCCACGCGATTCGGGCGCGCCGCCGACGGCCACCGGACGGCCGCGCAGTTCGGGCCGATCGCGCTGTTCGACGGACGCATAGAAGGCATCCATGTCGACGTGGATGATGCGGCGGGGCATCGGGATATCATCCTACGCATGTGGGGACGGGTAGGACTGGTACGACAGGTACGACAGGTACGACGGGTACGGCAGGTACGACAGGTACGACAGGTACGACAGGTACGCCTGCTGCGCTGGCTTGGGTGCGTGGTTGCGGCGGGTGTGTTCGTGGCGGGGTGTGCGGGGCCGACGAGCGACGCGCCGGCGCCGGGTCCGAATAATAATGATGAGAAGCTCAAGCTGCCGCAGGAATCGCGCATCGCGAATCTCCGGCAGTTGACGTTCGGCGGCGAGAACGCCGAAGCGTACTTCTCGTTCGACGGCACCAGGCTCACGTATCAGAACACCGGCGAGTACCGGTGCGACCAGATCTTCTCGATGAACCTCGATGGAACCGATCGCAAGCTGGTGAGCACCGGCGCCGGCCGCACGACCTGCAGTTACTTCATGCCCGACGGCAAGTCCATCGTGTATGCCTCGACGCATCTGGGTGGGCGCGAATGTCCGCCGGTGCCGGGTCACGAGAACGGCTACGTGTGGCCCATCTATGACACGTACGACATCTTCCGCGTCAATACCGATGGCACCGGCCTGACGCAACTGACGAACACGCCCGGCTACGACGCCGAGGCGACGATCGCGGGCGACGGCCGGATCGTGTTCACCAGCGTCCGCAACGGCGATATGGACATTTATTCGATGAACGCCGACGGATCGGACGTGGCGCAGCTGACCAATTTGCCCGGCCCTGACGGCGGGGCGTTCTTTTCTGCTGACGGCACGAAGATCGTCTTCCGCGGCCGCCATCCCGAGAAGGGGCCCGAACTGGACGGCTACTTCACGCTGCTCAAGAAAGGGCTGTGGAAGCCCGCCGGCCTGGACGTGTTCGTCATGAATCGCGACGGCAGCAACCTGCAGCAGGTGACGAAGAACGTCGGCGGCGCCAACTGGGCGCCGTTCTTCCTGCCGAACGGGAAACAGATCATCTTTGCCTCAAACATGAAGGATCCGCGCGGCGGCAATTTCGATCTGTACCTGATCAACGTGGACGGCACCGGCCTCGAGCAGATCACCTTCAGCGACAAGTTCGACGGGTTCCCGATGTTCTCGCCCGACGGCAAGAAACTGATCTTCGCGTCCAATCGTCATTCGGTGAAAGACACGGACACGAATCTCTTCATCGCCGATTGGAAATGATCCCGTGGAGCCCGGGGTCTTCAGACCCCGGGCCTAAAGACCCGGGGCTCCAAGCGTCCTACTGCCCAAACGCCCAGAGCGCGCGCGTCGTCCGGACGTAGATCCGGCTGTCGGCGACGGCGGGCGTTGCGAACGTGTCTTCCTTCAGGTCGTTCACGACGAGCGGCGTCAGGTCGCCTGACGGCGGCAGCACGACGACGGCGCCGGGTTCGCTGGTGAAGAAGATATGTCCATCGGCCGCAATGGGCGACGCAAAGTAGGCGCCGAGCGCGCCGGTGAGCCGTCCCTGCTTGATGACCGCGCCGGTTTCCGGATTGAGCGTCGTCACGATGCCGCCGTCGTTCACCATGTACAGGACGTTCTGGTACACGAGCGGCGACGGGAGCTGCGGGATCGAGCGCTGATATTTCCAGCGGATCGCCTTCTCGGTCATGTCGCCGCGGCCGCCGAGCCGGATCGCCAGCATGCCGTTTTCTGAGTCGAGCGCGGCGCGGTAGTACTCCCACTCATCCTTCGTCAACGATCCGTTGAGATCCAGATCCGCCACGTCGAACCAGAAGTTGGCGGAGTACTTCGGGAACTCCGTCCTGGCCAGAGCGCCGTTCTTGTCGGCATCGGCGTTCGGCCAGACCTCGTCGGCTGGCGGGACGACAATCTTTTTCCCGGGTTCGTTTTCACCCGAGCCATAGCCGTTGATGAACAGCGTGTCGCCGCTGATGACGGGCGTGGATTTGATTTCGAAACACAGGCCGCGCACCCACCAGCGTTTGGCGCCGGTCTCCGCGTCGTAGGCGCTGAGCAGGAAGGACCCGGGGATCAGGATCTCGTCGCGACCGTCCGCCGCACGCCAGACGATCGGCGTCGCGTGGCCGCTCTTCGCTTCCAGCCGCGGGGTTTTCCAGCGCATCGCGCCGGTGCGCGCGTCCACCGCCATGACGAACGAGCCGGTGCTCTGATCGCACGACAGGATGAGGAGGCCGTTGACGAGGACCGGCGACGCGCCCATGCCGTAGATGTTGTTGAACGGCCCCAGCGGCATCTTCCACAGGTCCTTGCCGGCCGCGTCGTAGGCCACGAGCCCGAAGTCCGGGAAAAAGACGTACACGCCATTCGCGTCGACGGCCACGCTGGGCGATGCGGGGTTGTTGCGTTTGTCGACGGGCGGCGTCGCCGTCCCGGGCGCCGTGCGCTCCCAGATCACCGCACCGGCCGTCCGATCGATGGCGAACGTCACGAGAGCCTTCTCGCGCACGCCCGTGACGTAGATGCGGTTGCCGAACAGAATCGGCGACGAGTACCCCGTGGGCAGCTCCAGCCGCCACAGCAGATGGTTGGTCGGGCCGAACTCGACCGGCACATTCGTCGCGGCCGACACGCCCGATCCGTTCGGCCCGCGAAAGCGGGTCCAGTCCGGCGCCGCGGGCGTTTGCGCGGACCCGGACAACTGCGTAAGCCCGGCAACTACCAGCACCGCCGCGACGCGCTGAGCAAGATGTTTCATAACGGGATCACGATAGCACGGCGAAAACGGAACGGAATTCACCTTGGGGGGCCATGAGAAGCCCAACCTCCATGGCTCCCCATGGCACCCCAAGGTAAATCGCTCTTTCGACACGGCGCATCACGCCTTCGACACGCGCCCGCGCGCAGCCGCTAGAATGCCGTCGCATGTTCCGCGACTGGCGCCCGAGCCCAATGGTGGCCGTCGCATTGCTGCTCGCCGCGTTGGCGGGCCGCACGCTGTACGGCCTCTCGATGCCGTTCTGGTTCGAGGACGAACGACAGGTCTTTCTCATCGGCCTGCGATCATTCGCGCGCGGCGAGTGGCCCTACTTCGGCGCCGATGTGGTTTGGACCGGCGGCCAATTGCCAGGCGCGCTTCAGGCCATGCTCGTGCGCTGGCCGTTGGCCGCGTGGCCGGCGCCGGAAGCACCGTTCATCCTGCTCAATCTCCTGTCATGGTCCACGCTCGGGCTGTTCGCCTGGTATCTCTGCCGGCGTCTGCCGCAAGTGCCGCGCTGGCTCGTCTGGGGCGCGCTCTTCACGCTGCCGTGGACGCTCAATTTTTCGACGCACCTCATCAATACGTCGTTTGTCCTGCCGGGCGCGATTCTGTTCTTCATTGGATTTCTCGAGGGCATGCCGCTGTTGTCCCGACGAATCGTGCCGTTTACCCTCGCCTGGGCGCTGATGGGCGCCGGCCTGTTGTTCGTCGCACAAATCCACATGTCATGGGTGCTGCTGCCGCCATACGTGATCGCGGCCGCGGCCGGCGTTCTCGCGGGGCGCGCAGAGTTGCTCCCGCGCTCGCGCAACCGTCTCATCGTGACGGCGCCACTGGCCTTTGTCGCCGGGGCCGCGGCGATTGGGTGGCTGCTCGTGCCGACACTCGCACGCTACGGTCTCGACGCCGGCACGGGTGGGGGCGTGCTGCACTTCGACCCGCAAAGCCCGGCGGGCCTCGTGACGACGGCGGCGCGGATGCTGTCGTTTGTGTCGTTCGAAACCAATCGTTTTCTGGGGATGTCGTCAGCCGAGCGCATTGTCCTGCTGGCGCGTCTGCCCTGGCTGGTGCCGTTCGTGGTCGTCGTGACGATCGCCGGCGTCTGGCAGCCGATCTGGATGGCGCTCAGCTTGTTCCGGCGCGCGACGATCGATCGCGCGGACTGGATACATGTCCGCGCGCTCTGGGCCGCGACCGTGGTCCTTGTCTACGTCAGCTACTTTTTTTCCATTCGCGGCCCTCAGGCTCACGCGTTCTACGTGGTCTTTCCAGTGGCGATGCTGTTTGCGGGGACGTGCTGGGAGGTATGGTCACGTGCCGCCGGCGTGCGCTGGCGCCGGTGGGAGCGCGTGGCGGCCGTGATCCTCGCGTGCGGCATCGTCATGCACGCCGGCCTGGCCGTCGATCGTTGGCCGCGCGCGTCGCTGTACGCCAACCGTCCTGTCGTCGCGACCGCTATCCATCAACGGAACGATCGTCTGCTGGGCGATCGCCGAGACACGATCATCGAACGACAGGATCATGAGCCGCGCGTGGCGGATCGCGTGCCGGACCCTGCGGCCTTCATGTCGGCGCGCCCCGAGAACGATCTCCAGCTGCGCGGATCCACGTGGCGGCGCGGCCCGTTCGACGTGTCGATCTTCGACGTGAGCGTGACGAATCGCAGCGCCGTCACCGCCTGGTTGGACGTCCGGTACGAGACCAGGTATTTCGGCCCGGAGGGACAGATTCTTGCGTCGCGCCAGGGGGTCCTCAAACACATCTTCGAACCCGGCGACACGCGCGAATGGACGGCCATCGCCGACGACTTCGTACCCTCCGGCGCGTCAAGTGCCACGCTCATCATTACCGGCGCCGAGCGCGCAATCCCCATCAGACACAACTAATAGAACGACGACCAGCGCCAGGTCGCTCCCTGAACCCGTCGTCACCTGTCGTCACCCTGTCGTCACCCGTCGTCACCCGTACTAGAATTCATCCGTGGCGAAGCGAAAGTCCTCAAACCCCTCGCTCTTTGACGGCCAGGGCGACACTGGCGTCCTGCCGCCGGCGCCGCCGGGATCCGAGGCGGTCGCGCTGCACGAGGCCGCGCAGTCGCGGTATCTGAACTACGCGCTGTCCGTCATCACCTCGCGCGCCCTGCCGGACGTGCGCGACGGGCTCAAGCCCGTGCAGCGCCGCATCCTGTACACGATGTGGCAGCAGAACCTGACGGCCGACGCCAAGCATCGCAAGTGCGCGAAGGTCGTCGGCGACGTGATGGGCAACTACCATCCGCACGGCGACGCGGCGCTCTACGAGACGCTCGTGCGCATGGCGCAGCCCTTTTCGCTCCGCTATCCGCTGGTGGACGGGTCCGGCAATTTCGGATCGCTCGACGGCGACAATGCCGCCGCGATGCGTTACACCGAGTGCCGGCTCGCGCGCATCAGCGACGAGATCCTCACGGAGATCGATCAGGACACCGTGCCGTTCCGCCCGAACTATGACGGTACCCGCGAAGAACCGGTCGTCCTGCCGGCGCGGATTCCCAACCTGCTCATCAACGGTGCCACCGGCATTGCCGTCGGCATGGCCACGAACATCCCGCCCCACAATCTCAAGGAAGTCTGCGCGGCGCTCGTCGCGATGATTGACGCCGACATGGAGTTGTCGAACGTCCAGATCGTCAAGCACATCAAAGGCCCGGATTTCCCGACCGGCGGCCAGATCATGAACACCGTGCCGGAGATCCGGGACATCTACAAGACCGGCAGCGGCACCATCCGTCTGCGCGCCACGTGGGAGGAAGGCCCGGCGACGCGGTCGGGCAAGACCATCTTCATCACGAGCGTGCCGTATGCCGTCAACAAGGCCACGCTCGTCGAGCGCATTGCCGACGTGGCGCTCTCCCGCAAGCTGCCGCACCTGGTCGACGTCCGGGACTTGTCAACAGACGATGTGCGGATTGCGCTGGATTTGAAGGGCGACGCCAACAAGAAGATGGTGATGGCGTACCTCTTCAAGCACACGCCACTGCAATCGAACTTCCCGGTGAACCTGACGTGCCTGATTCCGACTGACAATCCGGCGCTCTGCAAGCCGGAGCGGCTCGAACTGCACCAGATCCTCTGGCACTTCCTCCACTTCCGCCTCGACGTCGTCCGCGCGCGCCTGAACTTCGAACTGGCGGCGCTGCAGAAACGGATTCACATCCTCGAAGGCTTCGAGACGGTGTTCGACGCGCTCGACGAGATTCTGAAGATCGTCCGGAAGTCCGACGGCAAGGCCGACGCAGCCGAGAAGATCATGGCGCGGTTCACGCTCGACGCCCTACAGACGGACGCGATTCTCGAGCTCAAGATCTACCGCCTGGCGCGGCTCGAGATCCTCGTCATTCAGCAGGAGCTGGCGGAGAAGAGAAAACGCGCGAAGGAAATCGGCGCGCTGCTCAAGCGTGACAAGGATCTGTGGCAGATCGTGCGCGACGAGATCGAGCTGGTCGCCAAGACCTACGGCGACGCGCGGCGATCGGAGATCGTCGGCGAGGCGCCCGACGAGGACTACACCGCCGAGGACTTCATCATCGAAGAAGACAACGTCGTCGTCCTCTCGAGGGATGGCTGGGTGAAGCGGCAGAAGGAAGTGAAGGACATCGCGTCCACGCGCGTGCGCGAGGGCGACGCCGTGATGGCGGTGGTGCCTGGCAGCACGCGGGCCACGGCGGTGTTTTTCACGAACTTCGGCACGGCCTATACCGCGCGGCTGGCGGACCTGCCGGCTTCGACCGGCTACGGCGAGCCGGTGCAGAGCCTGTTCAAGTTCAAGGATGGCGAGAAGGTCGTCGGCGCGCTCAGCCTGGATCCGCGAGTCGCGAAAAACATCTCGTCTGCCAATCCGGAGACCCCGCCCCCGGTGCATGCGCTCGCCGTCTCGAGCGACGGGTACAGCCTGCGCTTCTCGTTGCAGAACTTCGTGGAGCCGAGCACGCGCGCCGGCCGCAAGTTCGCGCGCGTCGGCGACGGCGCCGAAATCGTCGGCGTCGCGCGCATCACCGGCGACGAGACCGTGATCGCCGCCACCCGTCAGGCGCGCGCGATGCTGTGTAAAGCCGAAGAGATCAACTTCCTGAGCGGCCCCGGCCGCGGCGTGATTCTGATCAAGCTGCAAAAAGACGATGACCGCCTCCTGGGCTTCATGGCATCGAACGGCGACCGGGATCTCATGACGGTCGAGACGACGCGCGGCGCCGAACAGACCATCAGCACGACGAAATACGGCGTCACCGGCCGCGGCGGCAAAGGACGGGAATTGCTGCAGCGGGGCGAGTTCACGCGCGTGGTGCCGGTTGCGCCGGAACTGCCGGAAGCGTTGAGTTAGAGAGAGAGTCTATCGATCCATCGGTTCAACTAATCAACCAAAACGGGGCTGGCGTCTTTTCAGACGCCCCCTCCTCAAATGGATCGATGGATCGATAGATCGATGGATCGATGGATCGATAGACCAATGGATCGCCAGTCCAATGGACTAAACTGTTCCCGCCTTTATGTCTGTCATGCGCAAAGCTCTGCTCTGGGCCTCCACGAATGCGTGGATGCGGGAGCGCGCGACGAAGTCGGCGTTCGTGCGGCGGTCCGTCGTGAAGTTCATGCCGGGCGAGCGCATCGAGGATGCGATCGCGGCGGCCAAGGTGCTGCAGCCGCAGGGGCTCACCACGATCCTCACGCGGCTCGGCGAAAACATCACGCGCATCGAAGAAGCCCAGGACGTGTTCGATCACTACATGACCGTGATCGACTTGGTGCAGAAAGCCGGCCTCGACGCCCACATCTCGATCAAGCCGACGCAGCTCGGCTACGACCAGAAGCCCGATCTCTGTTACGACTACTGCATCCGTCTGCTCGCACGGTGCGAGGCCGTCGGCACGATGTTCTGGCTCGACATGGAGAGTTCGCCGTACGTCGACGGGACCATCACGCTCTTCAAGCGGCTGCGCGCGAAGTCGGACAAAGTGGGTATCGCGCTACAGGCGTATCTCTACCGGACGGCCAAGGACGTTGAAGAGCTGGTCGCGCTTGGGTCCGCGATTCGCCTGGTGAAGGGCGCGTACCTCGAGCCGGCGGCCGTCGCCTACCCGAAGAAGCTCGATGTGGACGCGAACTACTTCGCCCTCGCGTCGCGTCTGCTCCTGGACGACAACACGAAGCCCGGCGCGTTGTTGCACATCGCGACGCATGACCTCGACATCCAGGCGCGCCTGCAACATGTGATCGCCGAGCGCGGGGTCGCGCCGAGCCGGTACGAGTTCGCGATGCTCTACGGCATCCAGACCAGCCGCCAGCAGGAAATGGGGCGCGCCGGCATCCGCACGCGCTGCCTGATCAGCTATGGTGAATACTGGTTCCCGTGGTACATGCGCCGGCTGGGCGAGCGGCCGGCCAACGTCTGGTTCGTGGTCAAGAACATATTCAAATGACGACGCGCACTGAATCCGATTCCATGGGCCCGATCGAAGTGGCCACCGACAAGTACTGGGGCGCGCAGACGCAGCGCTCGCTCCATTACTTCAGCATCGGCGTCGAGCACTTTCCCAGTTCGCTGATCCGCGCGTTCGGCATCGTCAAGAAGGCCGCCGCGCAGGTGAATGTCGATCTTGGCGGACTGGCGCCCGAACTGGCGGCGCATATCGTCCGCGCGACCGACGAAGTCATCGACGGCAAGCTCGACGCGCATTTCCCGTTGTTCGTCTGGCAGACCGGCAGCGGCACGCAGTCGAACATGAACGCCAACGAGGTGATCTCGAACCGCGCGATCGAGCTGGCCGACGGCGTGATGGGCAGCAAGAAACCGGTTCATCCCAACGACCACGTCAATCGCGGGCAGTCGTCGAACGACACGTTTCCGACGGCGATGCACATCGCCGCCGCCGAACAGGTCATCCACCATCTGCGCCCGGCCATCGAAGCGCTGCATGGGACGCTCGCCGCCAAGGCGCACGCGTATGCCGGCATCGTGAAAGTCGGCCGCACGCATCTGCAGGACGCAACGCCGCTGACGCTCGGGCAGGAGATTTCGGGATGGACGGCGCAACTCGACGTGGCGATGCGCGCGCTGGATGGCGTGCTGCCGTCGGTCTACGAACTGGCGCTGGGCGGCACCGCCGTCGGTACCGGGCTCAACACGCATCGCGAGTTCGCCGAGCGCGCCGCCACGAAGATTGCGGACATCACCCAGCTGCCGTTCGTGTCGGCGCCCAACAAGTTTGCGGCCCTGGCCGGCCACGAAGCGCTCGTCGCACTGCACGGCGCGCTGAAGACCCTGGCGGTCGCGCTCATGAAGATCGCGAACGACGTCCGCTGGCTGGCCTCAGGCCCACGCTCCGGGCTCGGCGAGATCACGATTCCGGAAAACGAACCTGGCAGCTCGATCATGCCCGGCAAGGTGAATCCCACGCAGTCCGAGGCGATGACGATGGTCTGCGCGCAGGTGATGGGGAACGACGTGGCCGTCGGCATCGGCGGCGCCTCGGGCAACTTCGAGCTGAACGTGTTCAAGCCGGTCATCATCCACAACGTGCTGCAGTCGATCCGGCTGCTGGGCGATGCGTGCCGCAACTTCAACGAGTTCTGCGCCGTCGGCATCGAAGCCAATCGCGCGCGCATCGACGAGAATCTGGCCCGCAGCCTGATGCTGGTGACGGCGCTCAATCCGAACATCGGCTACGACAATGCCGCCAAGATCGCCAAGAAGGCCCACAAGGACGGCACCTCGCTGAAGGAAGCCGCGCTTGCCCTCGGGTTGCTCACGGCGGAGCAGTTCGACAAGTGGGTCGATGCGAAGAAAATGACGGAACCGGGAGAGTAGTTCCCCAGTTCCCCGGCTCCCCAGTTCCCACTAAGATGGTCTGCTGTGAACTGGTCCGACTTCCAGGGTGTCAATCGCGCCTACGTGCTCGATCTGTACGAGCAGTGGCAGCTCGATCCCGCTTCGCTTGACGAGGCCACGCGCGAGTTGCTCGAGGGGCTGGGAGATCCGTCCGCCTTCGCCGGCGACGCGCCCCATGAGTCCTTGTCGCCGGCTTCGGCGGGACCGCCTGCGGCCCAGACGGCCTTGCAGGCGGGCATTGCGATTCGGGCGTTCAATCTGGCCCAGTCCATTCGGCGATACGGCCATCTCGCCGCGAAGATCGATCCGCTCGATGCGCGGCCGGTCGGCGACAGCGCGCTGGAACTCGCCACGCATGGCGTGACGCCGGAAGACCTGAAGGCCCTGCCTCCCGATCTGGCGCCGGGCCCGGCGGCAGACGGCGCGTCGTCGCTCGGCGAGGTGATCGAGCGGCTGCGCAGCATCTACTGCTCGACCACCGGCTACGATTTCGCGCACATCTTCGTGCCCGAGCAGCGCCGGTGGCTGCGCGAGGCGGCGGAGTCCGGCCGGTTCCGGGCCCCGGCTGAACCCACCGACGATCTCGCGCTGCTGGATCGGCTGACGCAGGTCGAGGCGTTCGAGAAATTCCTACACCGATCGTTCCCGGGCAAGACGCGGTTCTCGATCGAAGGGCTCGACATGCTCGTGCCCGTGCTCGACGAGGTCATTCGCGGCGCGTGCGACGCGGGGCTGCGCCGGGTGTTCATCGGCATGGCGCACCGCGGCCGCCTGAACGTGATGGCGCACGTGCTCGGCAAATCGTACGAAGAAATTCTCGCGGAGTTTGCGGATCCGATTCGGAACGCGCTCGCGATTGAGGGCGTGCACTTCACCGGCGACGTGAAATATCACCTGGGCGCCTCGCACCTGGTGGAAGGCGGTGAGGAAGTCGGCCTGGTCGTGGCCATGCCGCCGAACCCGAGCCACCTCGAGGCGATCGATCCGGTGATTGAAGGCATGGCGCGCGCGGCCGGCACGCGTACGGGCGAGCGCGGCGCACCGGCGTTCGATCCCGACACGGTGCTGCCGATTCTGATCCACGGCGACGCCGCGTTCCCCGGCCAGGGCGTCGTCGCCGAGACGCTGAACCTGCACCGGCTCGACGGGTACACGACCGGCGGCACGATTCACATCATCGCGAACAACCAGATTGGGTTCACCACCGATACCGAGGATGCGTACAGCACGCTTTACGCCAGCGGCCTGGCCCGGGCGTTCAAGATTCCGATCGTCCACGTGAACGCAGACGACCCCGAAGCCTGCATCGCCGCGGCGCGCCTCGCCATCGCCTATCGCCAGCAATTCAAGCACGACGTGCTGATTGATCTCATCGGCTACCGCCGGTACGGCCACAATGAGGGCGACGAGCCGTCGTTCACCCAGCCGGTGATGTACCGGCGCGTCGGGACGCATCCGACGGTGCGCCAGGTCTGGGCCGGCACGCTCGAATCGCGCGGCCGCCTGGAAGCCGGCGCTGCCGACGCGATGATGACGTCCGCGCTCGACGCGCTGCAGGGCGTGTTTGATCGCCTCAATCCAGAGCGCGACGTCACCGAGCCGCCGCAGCTGACCGTCGATCACCAGCGCGCGGCCATCGTGGGGACCGGCGTGGCGATCGATCAGCTGGCGGCCATGAACGCCGCCCTGCTCGACGCGCCGCCGGACTTTCATGTGCACCGCAAGCTGGAGCGCGCACGCGAACGCCGCCGCCACGCGTTCGACGCGCCGGCCGATCGGACGATTGACTGGGCCACCGCCGAAGACCTCGCGCTCGCGACGGTCCTCGCCGATGGCACCGCGATCCGGCTGACCGGCGAAGACGTCGAGCGCGGCACGTTCAGCCATCGCCACGCGGTTCTGTACGACGCGGAGGACGGCCACCGGTTCATTCCGCTACAGGCGCTGCCGCAGGCGCGCGCCGCCTTCGAGATTCGGAATAGCCCGCTGAGCGAGAACGCCGCCATCGGCTTCGAGTACGGCTACAACATCCAGGAGCCGGATCGGCTGATTGTCTGGGAAGCGCAGTACGGCGACTTCATCAATGGCGCGCAGACGATGCTCGACGAGTTCGTGCTGTCGGCGCGCGCAAAGTGGGGCCAGGCGCCGTCGCTGGTCCTGTTGCTGCCGCACGGTTACGAAGGGCAGGGCCCCGACCACGCGAGCGCGCGCGTCGAGCGCTTTCTGCAGCTGGCTGCCGATCTCAACATGCGCGTCGCCAACTGCACGACGGCGGCGCAGTACTTTCACCTGCTGCGACGCCAGGCCGCGCTGCTGCTCACGCATCCGCTGCCCTTGATCGTGCTGACGCCCAAGAGCCTGCTGCGGCATCCGGCGGTGGCCTCGACGCCTTCCGATCTCGCGGAGGGCCGATGGCAGCCCGTGATTGACGATGCGGGCGTCTCAGACCGCGGCGCGATCAGACGGCTGATTTGCTGTTCGGGAAAGATCGCGGTCGATCTCAGCACGAGCCGGCATCGTCCGGACGCGGCGGCCGTGGCGATCTGCCGGGTTGAACAGCTGTATCCGTTTCCGGAAGACGAGTTGCAGGACGCGATCGCGCGATATCCGGCGCTCGACGAGATCGTCTGGGCACAGGAAGAGCCGGAGAACATGGGCGCGTGGGAGTTCCTGCGGCCGATGATCGAGCGCCTGGCCGGCGGCCGCCGGGTGTCGCTCGTCGCGCGGCCGCGCAGCTCGAGTCCGTCCGAGGGATCCGCCGCCCTGCACGCGCGCGTGCAGGAGGATTTGATCGGCCGAGCATTTGGAGACCTTCGAAGTTCAGCAGACCGTCAGGGCCAATCATGACCGCCAACATCGTCGTACCCGAAGTCGGAGAGTCCATCGTTGACGCGCGGGTGGCGCGCTGGCTCAAAAAGGCCGGTGACGCGGTCGCCGCCGGCGAGCCGCTGGTCGAGCTCGAAACGGACAAGGTGGACGTCGAAGTCGCCGCGCCGAAGTCCGGCGTGCTGCAGTCAATTGCGCACGCGGATGGGGCGGACGTGAAGATCGGGGATGTGCTGGGGGTAATAGAGACGGATGGGAAGGTAGAAGTCAGAAGTCAGAAGTCAGAAGTTGGGACGGCGACAAAGTCAGAAGCTGGGACGGCGACAAAGTCAGAAGTCGGGACGTCGAAAAAATCGGAAGTGAAGAGTCAGCCGCCTCCGCCCGTGCAGCGGCGGCCCGCCGAAGCGTCTCGCGAAGGCGGGAAGGCGGAAGCGACCACGCGCAGGGCGGATGTTTCCGCGACGCCGTCGGCGCGGCGGTTGGCGCGGGAGCAGGATGTGCCGCTGGCGACCGTGACGTCGTCAGGTCCGCGCGTGACGAGGGCGGATGTGGCGCGGGCGGCCGAGGGGAAGGATGCGGGCGCGGCGAAGTCCGCTGAATCGTCCCGTCCCGAGACCCGCCAGCGGATGTCCAGGCGCCGCGCCACGATCGCGCGCCGGCTCGTGGAGGCGCAGCGGGTCGCGGCGCTGCTCACGACCTTCAACGAAGTGGACATGTCGGCCGTCATGGCCGTGCGCGAACGCCAGAAAGAGGCGTTCAAGGCCAAGCACGGCGTCGGACTGGGGATCGCCTCGTTCTTCATCAAGGCGGCCGTGTCCGCGCTGGCCGAGTTCCCGCGCCTGAACGCCGAGATCGCCGGCGATGAGATCGTGCTCAAGCACTATTACGACATCGGCGTCGCGGTTGGCGCCGCGGACGGCCTGGTCGTGCCGGTGATCCGCGACGCGGACCGGTTGTCGTTCGCCGACATCGAACACCGCATCCGCGACTTCGCGGCGCGCGCCGGCAACGGCACGCTCACGCTCGACGACCTGCGCGGCGGCACGTTCAGTGTCACGAACGGCGGCATCTACGGCTCGCTGATGAGCACGCCGATCGTCAACCCGCCGCAAGTCGCGATTCTCGGCCTGCACGCGATCAAGGAACGGCCGATCGGGGTGAACGGCGAGGTCGTCCTGCGCCCGATGATGTACACCGCGCTGACCTACGACCACCGCATCGTCGACGGCGCCGAGGCGGTGCGGTTTCTCGTCAGGGTGAAAGAACTGGTGGAAGACCCGAGCGTGCTGCTGATCGAAATGTGAAAGGTGCCAGGGTGCAAGGTGCAACGGTGCCAAGGTGCTGCACCCTGGCACCCTGGCACTGTTGCACCCTTGCACCTTTACGACTCGTCGTTCGACCCAATAATCCCGTCGCACATTGGCGCGCACACGCCGTCGCGGCACAGGAAGTAGCCCTCAGGGCAATCGCCGTCGCCGAGCGCGGCGTCCCTGCCGACGTCAGCCATGCTTATCAGGGTCTGCCGAAGTACGCCTTCCATGTCCTCGTACAGGTTCTGATTGCTCGCATAAATCTGGATGGACACGCGTTCGATCTCCAGCGCGAACCATCGCAGGGCCGCCAGCCGGATCGCATCGTTGGGGTGCGCCTGCCATTTGTTGCGCGGTGGAACGGCCTTTTTCTTCCGCTTAGCCATGGGAGACTCCTGATCGCCTGACGGTCTAACGGCCGGCTGGATTGCCGGGCCGCGTGGTGCTGGATTGCTGAATCAGCCAGATGTCCTGGCGCCGCTCGTCGCGCACGCCGATCACGGCGTCGCCCGCCGGAGCGAAGCCCGAGAACGTTACCCCAGACAGCGTATTCCGCGTAAGCGCTTTCAACTGCCCCGTGGCCAGTGAGAATTCGTAGAGATTGTGCACGCCGTTTTCGAGGCGCGCGACGTAGAGCACCCGCCGCTCCGGATGCAGCCGGGTCGTCGCGACGAACGCCTTGGTGATGGTGCCGACTTTCGTGCCCGTGGCGGGAGAGGCCGCGTTGACGATGCGCACTTCGACATCACCGGTCAGATCGTCGTTGAGCGACATGCGCTTGACGATCACGAGCCCGGCGCCGTTGTCGATCCAGCCACGGCTGAAGCCGCTGGTGACTGAGGCGCCCGGCAGCGTGGCGCGGACGGTGTCCTGGCCAGTCTTGAGATCGACGACGTGCACCACGAGGGACTGGCGCGAGGCCGCGACGTAGCTCAATCGCGTGCCGTCGGGCGACACGAACAGGTCGCGCAGAAACTCCAGGGGTCCGGCCGCCTTCGCCAGCGGTGGTCCTGGCGCGGCGTCTCCGGCGCGATATTTGTGAATGCTCGAGACCTCCGTTTGAGCGACGAAGTACAGGTCGGGCGTTGACGGCGCCCACGTCATGACCACACTGGCCCAATCCACGGGCGTGCCGATCGACATGGGGATCGCGGCCGTTTCGGAAACCGTGTTGAGCGCGCCGCTCGTCAGGTTCCGGACGTGGAGCGTCGCCCGTTGCGGCGCGGTGGCGGCCTGCAGGTAGCTCATCCACGTGCCGTCGTGCGACAGGGCCGGTGCGTAGCCGTCAGCGATGGCGCGCGCCGAGGCGGTTATCGCGCGGCGGTCGAAGGGTACGACGAACAGCTTCGCGTCGAGCAGTGCCGAGCCGCGCTCGGGCGTCGGCCGGCTGCGCTGAAAGGCGAGGGTGCGGTGGTTGCCCGCAAGAACCGGCGAGTAGTCGCTGAGGGCGTCCTGCGTCTGTTGCGTCCCGCCAGGATCCGACGGCGCCCACGACCACAGCTTCGCCTGCCGGGCAGTCCACTCGAAACTGATCACCGAACCATCGGCCGAGGTGTTGTTGATGGTCTTCTCGGCCTCGCCGCCCGTCAGCTGGCTCAGGGCCTTCGATCGCGGGTCGATATCCCACAGGTCGATCTGGCCGCCGCGATTCGATCCGAAGATGATGCGGTCGCCCGGACCGTTCCAGCGCGGTTCGCGATCGAAGGATGCGTCGTTCGTGAGCTGGATGGCGGACGTGCCGTCGATGTCCGCGATCCACAAATCGCTCTGCGAGCCGGACCAGCGGGCCATGGCGACGGCCCGGCCATCGGGACGGACGTCGAGGCCGCGCAGGGCGCCCGGCAACTTCCAGTCCGCGCTGAGATTCGCCAATGCCGCGGGTGCGTCGAGATCAAGGCGGCGCAGCGATTCATCCGGCTGGCTCACGGCCAGATAGATCGACCGGTCAATCCATCGTCCAAGTTGCACGTCCTGCAACTGCGTCGCGTCCTTGGCCTGTGTCGCGATCAGCGACACGGTCTGGACAGGCGTGCCGCCGAAGAACGCCGGATAGATCTGGAGCAGCCAATCCTCCTGCGTCCGCAGGATGCACGCGAGCTGTGTGCCATTGGGGGACCAGATCTGGCTCACGGGCCTGCCCGAGCCAATCGTCAGCGGACGGGCTTCGCCGCCGTCCACGCGCTGCACCATGATCTGCGTGACGCCCGCACTGGTCGAGATGAACGACACCCATTGGCCATCTGGCGACACCTGGCTCGCGGATTCCAGGGCCGCCGAAGTGATGAACGGGCGCAACTGGCCGGCCGTCGCGGCCGGTGATCCGTGCGGCCACACGAAGCGCCATCCAAGCGCGAGCGCCGCGGCGCCGATCGCGACCGCCGCGACGATCTGCCAGCGCCGGCCGGACCGCGCCTGACCAGCCGTTCGCAGCGAACCGCCCGTCGACGCCAGCGCCTCCGACAGCCGCCGCAACTGGGCGACGACCGCGTCGGCGGAAACCGGACGTGACGCCGGCGTTTTCTCCAGGCACTGCTCGATCAGGTCCACGAGATCGGCCGGTGTATCCGGCGCTACGCGATCGAGCCGGCGTGGCGGCGACTGCATCACGTGCCGTACGTAGTCGAACGTCGTCGTGCCCGAAAAGGGCAGCGACGTCGTGAGGCACTCGTACAGCAGCACGCCGAGCGAGAACAAATCGGCGCGCGCGGTCACCGGCTGGCCTGCCGCCTGCTCGGGCGCCATGTACTGCGGCGTGCCGGCGTGCAGCGTGGCCTGCGGCGAGACGGTGCGCGTCAGATCGCCGGACGCGCTTTCGACGTCGACGCCCGCCACGCCGAAGTCGAGCAGCTTGATGTGGCCGCTCGGCGTGACCATGACGTTCGCGGGCTTGACGTCGCGATGCACCAGGCCGCGCGCGTGGGCGTTGGCGAGACCTTCGGCCACCTCGCGTCCGATCTGCAGCGTGCGCGCCAGCGGGAGGACGCCGCGCTTGAGGACCGACGCCAGCGTCTCGCCCTCGACGAATTCCATGACGATGAACGTGTCGTGCGGCGTCTCGACGAGCTCGTAGACCTTGCAGATGTACGGGTGATCGAGCGACGCGGCGGCGAGCGCTTCCGCCTTCAGCTTGCCGGCCGACCCGGGGAACAGCAGGCGGCGATCCTCGAGCGCCTTCACGGCGACCGCGCGGTTGAGCTGGATGTCGGTGGCCTTGTAGACGATGCCCATGCCGCCGACGCCGAGGCGGGACACGATGCGGTACCGCCCCGCGATGAGGTCGGGCAGCGGCCGCTGGCCGGAAGGGGGATCGGTCGTCAAATGCTCAATTAGTGGATGCGTCGTATTCGCACGTTTCTGGTCGTTTGTTTTCTAGCCTGGGGGCTTTGCCCCAGACCCCTTCACGCTAGGGAGCCGCGAGCGAGCTACGCGAGCGAGCCACGCGACGCGAGCCGCAATCTGCCGCCGTCGAGCCATGCGGCGGATTGTGCGAGCTAGCGTGTCGGGGGTCTGGGGGCGAAGCCCCCAGACAAGGAGACAGTCTGGCACGAAATCCGGCATGATGTGCCCTCATGCGCCGCCTTGCCGTCTGTGCCGGACTTGCCGCCGCCCTGGCCTTGGCCTCGGCCTGCGCGGAGCATTTGCCTGACGAAGACCTCCGGATTCTCACCGCGGCGCCGGGGGCCAAGCTGTCCACGGACGACCTCTGGAAGGACTTTCAGAAGGATCCGGCGGCCGCGCGCCGGCAGTACTTCGGCGTGGCGGTGGACGTCAGCGGCAAGATCCAGTCGATCGACGTCGCAGCGGGGAAGCCGGCCACGATCCTGTTCAGCCTGGCCGACCAGCACGGCGTCCGCGCGCGGCTGCTCGACGAGCGCGCCGCGTCGATCCTCAAGGACGCGCCCGTGCTCACGCGGATCACGCTGCGCTGTTTTTGCGAGGGAATCGACGCGCAACAGAACGTGCTGCTCAAGAGTTGTATCAAGCCGTAAGGGATTGCGCCTTGGGGGGCCATGGGGAGCCATGGGGCTCTCATTCGCTACGCCCGGCGCAGCCGGGCTACCAGGCCAGATCTCACGATCGCCGGAACGTTCGCGCGCTCTCCGCTCCATGGCTCCCCATGGCCCCCCAAGGTTCAATCTTTCAAAACGCGTTTCCACCCATAATTGACAAGCCCGAGGGCCTGGGAAAAACTCACGGGTTCAGCCAGTTGATGATGATAGCGACGGACTCCGATATCTGGGAGGACCTGATCCTTGCCCTCGAAGAAGGGCAGGTGGTGCCCATCATTGGGCGCGACTTGCTGACGGTCGAGTACGAAGGCAAGCCGTACCTGCTGCACCACCTCATCGCCCAGAAGCTGGCCGCCGACTTGAAGGTGCCGACCGACAAGTTGCCCGTGAACTTCGACACGAACGACGTCATCTGCGCGTACGAGGGGTTTCACGGCGACCCGATGTCCGTAAACCCGCGCATCGTCCGCATCCTCAAAGGCCTGAAGCTCGCCGTCCCGGAGTCGCTCGCGCTGCTCGCGGAGATTCCGACGTTCAAGCTGTTCGTCAGCGCGTCGTTCGACACGCTGCTCGAAGAGGCGATCACGCAGAAACGCGGCCAGGCGCCGGCCGTCGTCGCGTTTCCGCCGGCGTCGAACCTCACGGACTTCGACGAGTCGCTGATCGAGCAGCGCGGCAGCGTCGTGTTTCAGATCCTCGGGCGCGCGTCCGCGTCGGCGCCGTTCGCCGTCACCGAAGGGCAGTTGCTCGAGCAGATGCACGAGTTCATGTCCGGCGCGCGCCGGCCGGCGAAACTGATCGCGCGACTCCAGGAAAGCCACCTGCTGATGCTCGGCGTGCACTTTCCCGACTGGCTCGGGCGATTCCTGATTCGTCTGGCCCGCGCGAAGCCGCTGTGGGACTCGCGGCCGATGATGGAAGTGATCGCGGACGAACGGCAGGGCACGGAGAGTTTCGCAGGGTTTCTGAAGCACTTCAGCCCGCAGCAGTCGCGCGTGCTGGCGACGGGCTCGGCCGCCGAGGTCGTGCGCGAACTTCACCGGCGCTGGTTCGAGCGGCATCCTGCCGGCACGGCGGCCGCGCCGGCCAAACAGGCGGCGTCCGGCGAGAAGCCCGCGACGATGTCGCCGGGGTCCGTGTTCATCAGTTACGCGTCGGAAGACCGCACGTCGGCGTTCCGGCTGGCCGATGTGCTGACCGAGAAGGGGCTGGAGGTCTGGGTCGATCGGCGCCTCACGCCCGGCAACGACTATCGCGATCTGATCGAGCGCCATATCCGTGAGTGCGCGGCGTTCGTGCCGGTGCTCTCGAAGCATACGCAGACCGAAGACGAGCGGTGGTTCCGGAAGGAATGGGCGCAGGCGTGCGATCGCGCGCGCGCGTATTTCGGCACCGACCGTGGGCTGCTGTTTCCCGTCGTCATCGACGACACGCCCAATAACGACCTGAACGAGCTGCGGCGCGAGATTTTCGGGCGCACCGCCATCCGCGCGCCCGGCGGCGAAGCGCCCGGCGACCTCGTGACCAATCTCGACGCCGCGCAAAAGGCCTGGCGCAAGCAGTTCCGGCGCACATGAGTACCACTGGCGCCCCGACGCTTTCCGCGCAAAGCCCGTGGCCGGGCCTCCGTCCGTTCGGCGAGGACGACCGCAGCTTCTTCTTCGGCCGTGAGCGCGAAACGGCCGAGTTGCACGCGCTCGTGCAGCGGTCGGTTGTCGTCGTCGTGTACGGGCAGTCGGGCCTTGGCAAGACGTCGCTGCTGCAGGCGGGCCTGTTTCACCATTTGCGCGACGTCAGCCTGCTGCCGTTCCGGCTGCGGATCGATCACGGCGATGCCGCGCCGTCCGCCTCCACGCAAATCAAGGCGGCACTCACCGCCGCGCTCGATGCTGCCGGCGTACAGGGCCCGCGTCCCGGGCCGGACGAGACGCTGTGGGAGTACTTTCACCGGCACGACGTCGATCTCTGGGGCGCGCGGAACCGGTTGATCAGGCCCGTCATCGCATTCGACCAGTTCGAAGAAGTCTTCACGCTTGGCCAGCGATCGGAAAAAGCGATCGCGCGCGTGGCGGGGCTCGCGGCCGATCTCGAGTCGCTGCTCGAACACCGCGCGCCCGACTCCGTGCGCGCCCGGCTCGAGCAGCGGCCCGAGGATGGGCTGAAGTTCGACTTCCAGCAGGAGGGCGTGAAGTTCATCATCAGCCTGCGCGAGGATTTTCTGGCGCAGCTCGACACGTGGCGCGTGCGCATGCCGACGCTGCTGCCCAACCGGTTCCGCCTGGAACGGATGACGGGCGCGCAGGCGCTCGACGTGGTGCAGCGGGCTGGTGGCGCGCTCGTCGATCCGGCGGTCGCCAAGGAAGTCGTCGATTTCGTGTCGCGTTCGCAGCGGCGCGCGCAGACAGGCGCGCTGCAGGCACGCAATGTCGAGCCCGCGCTGCTCAGTGTCGTCTGCGATGAGCTCAATCGCCGGCGTCTCAACCGGAAGCAGGCGCAGATCACGCCCGACCTGCTGAGTGGCGAGCGCGAAGGGATCATCCAGGGGTTTTACGCGCGGGCGTTCGAAGACGTCCAGCCGCGCGCGCGGGACTGGGTCGAGGACGAGCTCCTTACCGTGTCCGGCTATCGGGACCGCGCCGCGCAGGAAGACGCGCTGCGCCTCGGCATTCGGGAATCAGATCTCGACGCGCTGGTCGATCGCCGCATTCTGCACCGCGAAGAGCGCGACGGCGTCGTGTGGCTCGAGCTGACGCACGATCTGCTGACCGACCCGGCGTACGCGAGCCGCACGCAGCGGGAACAGCGGCGCCTGGCCGAAGACGCCACGCGGCGCGAGGCGGAGACGAACGCGCGGCTCCGGCGCACGAGCCGGCTGGCGGCGGGGTTCGGCGTTCTTTCCCTCGCGATGGTCGTGGCGCTGTTCTTTGCGTTTCGCATGTCGCAGCGGGCCGCGGATGCCCAGGCGTCGATGCAGAAGGAGCGCGATCGCGCCGTCGGCGCGGAGGCCAACGCCGGCGCCGCCGCGGCCCGCGCGCAGAAGTCGGCCGAGATGGCGCAGGCCGAGGCCGCCCGCGCCTCGAGCAGTTTCAGCACCGCGATGGGCATGGCCGAGCCGCTCGGCCAGACGTTGCGCGAATTCGTGCTCGGCGACATGCGGCTGATGACGCCGGCCGTCCTCGATATCGTGACGCGCACCGATGAGTCGTACCGGCTGCTCGAAGCGCAGGATGCCTCGGCGCCGGCGCAGCGTCACGGCGAATTCCTGGTGACCGCCGCGCAGGCGCTTTATGAGGTGGGACACCTGAGCGAGGGCGTGACGCGCGCGGAGCAGGCCCTGACCCTGCTCGACGCCCATCCGCCGCCGGCCGGCACGGGCCGGGCGCTGCGGGCGGAGGCGATGTACGCGCGCGGTGCCGGTTACGCCGCGACCGGTCGCATGGCGCAGGCCCGGCGGGATTTTGCCGCCGCGATCGGGCTCGCCGGAGCCGAAAGCCGCACCTCGTCGAAATGGACGCCGGAGATGGCGCGCGTGAATGCGCTTTCGGAAATCGGGCTCGGCGAACTCGATCGCTGGACGTTCGCGTACGAGTCCGCGGAAGCCCACTACCAGCGCGTCCTCGGCTTTGTGAACGCCCACCCGCTGAAGAACGTGGCCGGCCAGGAGCAGGCCGAGATGTGGGGCGTGCAGGCGCTGATGGGACTGGCGATGAGCGCGACGGGGACCGCGGAACAGGACCGGCGGTACGCGCGCGCGACCAAGGCGCTCGATCAGGTGGTGACACGCGATCCCGACAACCTGCGGCTGCTCAAACTCTCCGCGGAAATCGGTTTCCTCCGCGGCCGCACGACCGCCGATCTGAGTCACGAGCGCCTGGCCGCGAAACTTTCCGCCGACAGCAACACCGCCAGCGAGCACCTGACGCAGCACGATCGCGACAACCTGCAGTGGCGGCTCACCTGGATCCGCGCGCAGCGCGCCATTGGCTACCTCGATCAATCCGCCAGACGGTGGGCGCAGGCGCGGACCAGGCTCGAAGCCGCCGACCACGCGGCGTCGGAATTGATCAAAGCCGACCCGGCATGGCGGGTGGCGCGTTACGTGCACGGCGCGCTGCTGTGGGAAACCGCGCAGGCCTACCGCGGCGAGGACAAATCGGATCGGGCGATCGCGGTGATGGCGCAGGCGCGGGACGAATTCAGCGCCGGTATCCGCCGCGCGCCGGGCGATCTGGAATTCGTACGCGGAGTTCCGCTGGCGCTCGGCGGCATGGCGGCGGCGCACCTCGACCGCAAGGACTACGACGAGACGATTCAATTGTCGAAGCAGGCCATTCAGGCGCTCGTGCCGGCGGAGAAGGGCGCGCCGGACGACTCCGCGGTCCAGAGCAACAAGTCCTACTACTACCAGCTCGCCGGTCTGGCGTGGGCGGCCAAGTCGAACTGGAAGGAAGCGATCGACGCGTACACGAATCGCGTCGGCATCCTGACGTCCCTCGCGCTCCGGACGCGACTGGCGTCGGATGAGAACGTGCTCGCCAAGGCGCTGATTGATTTGGGCGACGTGTACGACCGGTCCGGTGATGCGGCCAAAGCCATTGCCCAGTACGACCGCGCCGCCGACGCGGTGACGCGCGCGTTGTCGGTCGATCCCACCGATCCCGACACCGTCCACCACGCCGTGCTGGTGCGCACCGAACAGCTGGGCATGCTCACACGGGAGCAGGGCGTGCCGGTCGCATTCGAGCACGCGCAGTCGGCCAGCACGCTCGTCTGGAACGCGCTCAAGCGCGAAGCCTGGAATCACACGCTGCAGGTGGATCTCCGGGGCATCAACAAGTGGCTCACGGACCTCAAGCCCATCGTGGCGGGCTCGAATCTGGCGCCCGCCACCGTCTCGTCGATGTCGAGCCGGATCGATACGATGCTCCAGACGCGACAGGCGTCGTTGCTCGTCGACTGGATCATCCGGCCGCTGATGCCCGGACCGTGGCGCAATCTGACGGACGCCGAATTCACCACGGCGCAAACGCTCGTGCACGAGGCGTATCCAAAAATTCCGGTCGATCAGATCTTCGCGGTTCGCGAGTTGCCGCTGAGCTTCCGGCGGACGAGCGATCGGCTGTACGAGGCCGGCGTCGAGTCCGACACCGGCGAGCGCGGGATCGTGGCGTTCATCGACAAGCGGTCCGCGGATGAACGGTTGTCGAGCCGGTTCGTGCTGCTCGACGGCACGTCACCGCCGGTGCACCAGATGAACAGCGAGTCGGCGCCGCTGTTGGACACACCGGCCCGCGCCACCGACTACGTGCGGTTCTTCCTCGGCATGCTGAACGCGTCGCTCGGTCCATTTGCCATCGTCGAGAAGTCCGAGGATGTGCTCTGGCGGCCCGAGGCGCCTGACGACGTGCGCGCGAACGCGGGCAAGCGCATGGTGCCGATCCGGCTGACCCGGCAGAGCGACGGATCGTGGGTGACGCCGTGCACGATCCTCTACGGCACGTCGCTATATTCGGCGAAGCTGACGCTCAACACCACGGGTGGCCTGAAGATCGAAGACGACGTGACCTTGATGAACAATCTGCCCGTGATGATCGAGGCGGTCACGGACCACGTGAAGGCGCTGCACGAGATCACGGACCTCTACGCGCGAGGGCTGGCGGCGGACCTGAAGCAGCTCGACACGGCGCCGAAGGATCGCAAGATTCTGGCCGATGCCGTCGACATGAACCTGAAACTCGGCCGGCTCAAGGACGCGGCGCCGCTGCAGCAGCGGCTCGTCGCGGAGATGGCCGCCGACACGACGACGACGAAAGAGGATCTCGTCGGCGCCTATACGAGCCTGTCGTGGTACCAGCTCTTCGCGCGCGACTTCGAGGCGGCGCGCAAGGCGGCCGAGGAAGGCCTCAAGCTGGATCCGGCCGATCTGTATCTCGAGACCAACCGCGCCCACGCGCTGCTGTTCATGGGCAAGACGGCCGAAGCCGAAGCCGTCTACCGCGCGCACCTCGGCAAGAAACTGTCACCGAACTCGAGCCTGATCTGGGAAGCCGCCATCCTGCAGGATTTCGAGGATCTGGAAAAGGCCGGCGTGACGCATGTGGAGATGGCGCGCATCAGGAAGATCATGGCGCGCCTGGATATCGATCCATCTCTCTATTGATCCATCGATTCACCTATGGAATCCCGCGGTCCTTTGGCGCGGAGCGTGTTGTCGGGAATCTGGTGCGCCCTTTTCGCGGCATCGATCCTGTCTCTGAGCGCCGCTCCGGATAGACCTCAGGTTCGGCTCCCGGACAATGGTCTGATCGCTGGTCGCGTCCTTGATGGGGCGACGGGCTTGCCGATTGCAGGCGCCGTCATCTCCGCTGACGCAGACAACGGCCGCGCTCCGACGGACGGCATCATGTCTGACAGCGAGGGCCGATTCGCCATCCGAAACGTTACCAAGTGGCCCGTGGTGCTTCGCTCGTCAAAGTCCGGGTACATCGCCGGCAGCTTCGGTCAGCGCTACGCCGGTGACGCTGCGGTTCCGTTGAACGAGACGGACGCGAGGGAACCGCTCACAGTGCCGCTCTGGCCCGGGGCCGCCGTCGCTGGCCGACTCATCGACGCTGCCGGCGAACCCATCATCGGTGTGCGTTTGCAGGCGCTTCGTCTGCAACTGGTCGCCGGCCGCTTGCGTTTTGTCGCCAGAGGCGCGGCCACGAGTGACGACCGGGGACAGTATCGGTTTTCAGGATTGGTCCCTGGATCTTATGTGGTCGCCTTACCGCCCGATGCCAAGAGCGGTGGCCTCACCTCGCTGTCCTTGTATTACCCCGACACGTACTCACCTGATGCCGCGATCCGACTCGAGCTCGGACCGGGCGCCGAGCGCCTGAACGTGGACTTCACCTTGGGTCCGGCCAAAGGCTTTGATGTCCGAGGTCGACTGCGCGGCCTCCCTCAAGGCAGGATCGCGACGGTTGGTGTGTACCTGCAGTCCGCCGACGGCTCTCTTGCATCCCTGGTGGTCGCGACTGAAAGCGCGAACTCGGCGGATCCGTTTTTGTTCTCCCGGCTGGTGCCCGGTAACTACGTCGTCTCGGTTGTGAGTTTCCCGTTCGTCGACGCATCGCCCGGTGTCGCCAGGGGCAGGCAAAAGAGCGACGGTAGCGGTCTCACCGGCGTCGTACCTGGTCGCGGATTGCCCTTGGCGCGAGTTTCTCCGGAGCCGACCTACTGGGGTGAGCAGAGCCTCGCCGTCGCCGATCGAGCGATCGAGAATCTCGTCGTGCCAGTGACCGAAGGCAGCCGGCTTCGCGGGCGCGTGACATTCGAGGGCAGCGGGTCCCGGCCGACGCCGGACAACCTGCTGTCGATGCCCGTCGTCATTCAGACTGCCGACGGGCGAGATCTCGGCAGCTTCCAACTGGCAGGGCTGGACGAAGACGGGGGATTCCAGACGGTCGGCTTTCCTCCGGGACGGTATATCCCGTTCGTCTTCTCCGGCCTGGAGTGGTTTCAGGGATCCGTATCAGTTCGTGGCGTTGCGCGAGAGGCGGATTGGATTGAGGTTGGCTCCGGGGATGTCGCCGGCATTGAGATCCGGATGACGAGTGCCCTGACGACTCTGCAAGGGACTGTTCGGACACCTGACGGCGTCCCGCTGCCGAGAGCGACCATCTACGTCTTTCCAGAAAAAGAGTCCATGTGGCGGGACTCGGGCGCGTTGATCCTTCGGCTGCTCGAGTGCCGCAGCGCAAGTAATGGCCGGTTCAGTCGACCTGGAATTCAACCGGGTCGGTACTACGTCGTCGCGGACGCTGACGGCGCAGGTGAGATGTGGCGCGAGCCTGACGTACTCCGAACGCTCAGCCGGCGGGGAAAAGCCATCGAATTCCGAGTCGGTGAAACGACCACGCTTGACCTCGTGGCGCAACCGAATCGGAAACGAGGGTCCATCTCTGAGCGACGCTAGAGCGTTTTCGAGACGTGTGTAGTGCGTTGCCGGCCGAATCTGCCGCAGCGCGCCCGACGGTCAGTTCACCCGGAGGGTGCGCGAGCATGCGGCTGAGGCCGGCAACGTACTACACACGTCTCGAAAACGGTCCAGTCCAGGCGCGGCCACCGCTCCGAGTGCTATCTGATATTTTTCATCGGCGTCCACTGTCCCACTTCCGTCCGGTTCGGGTCGTACGTCACGTCATTCGTGTTGCGATAGTTGCCGTAGCCGTCCGTCCAGTGGAAGGACGAGTTGGACGACTGTTGTGACGTGCCGTAGTACGGATCGTCCACGGTCGTGACGCCCCGGATGTAGTCATCGAACTTCGCGGCGCCGGACGAGTCGGCGCCACCTCCGCCGCTCGTGCGCGCGGCGAGGCGCTGGGACTCGATGGATGCGATCATCGCGTCGTTGTTCGCGCTGATTTGCCGGCTGAGCGCGGCGGCCGCCGCGATCTGGTCGTAGCCGGCCTGGAGCTGGCGATTGAACTGATCGGCCAGATATTTATTGACGGCAGCGACGCGCTGCGTCCACTCCGGATTCGGCCGGTACGACTTGACGATCGCGGCGAATACCGGGCGACGGGCGTCGAGTGTGCCCGCCGGCGCGCGGAAGCTGTGCACGAGCCCGAGGCCCCAGTTGATTTGATACGTCCGGCCCTGCGGGCCGTCGTACGGAATGTCCACCTGATACCCGATGGCGTAGAACTCCTCCTCGACGGGCTTTCCGTTCAGGGTGTACGCGACCTTCACGCCGACGCCCCTCGTGCCCTGCGACGACTGCTTCAACGCGGCGGGGAGTTCCGGCAGATCCTTGCTGCCGACAAACGTCAGGCCCTGCTCCCGGCCGCGCTTCTGCTGCACGAACGCCGCGAGGGCCTGCACCGCATCCATCGGGCGGCCGTAGATCAAGCCGCCGATGTTCTGCCCCGGCGGATAGGGCGCGGCGGGCCGCAAATCGAAATAGGCCAGATTGCCGAAGCCGAACACGGCCTCTTCGTTCGCCGGATTCACGGCGCTCAGGGTCGAGTTCATGGGATTCGAGACCCAGCCGTAGTTCCAGGTGATGTTGGGTTCGAAGCTCCAACTGGCCGGAACGGCCATGACACCGGCGTTCACTTTCAGCTGCTGATCCGGAATCACGCGCGGCGTCAGTTTCTCGCCGAGCACATTGGGCCCGGTTGCTGCTGCGGCGGCTGATCCGCCGGCAGCGGTTGATCCGCCGGGTGCGCTGGATCCGCCGGTGCTGCCCGGCGCACCGGACTCCTTAGCCCCGCCGCCACAGGCGGCGCCGAGTAGCGGTGCGACGAGGACAACGGACAGTAAACCCAGCGCGCGCGGGAGGTGAATTTTCATAGAGGGACGATTCTAAGGTCCCAGGGGTCCAAAGGTCCAAGACCATGTGGGGACGTACCTGTTTCCCACAGCCTTGCGCGAAGGGGCAATCCAAGGCTGTGGAAAACAGGTACGTCCCCACTCTTGTACTATCCTGTCCATTCAATGTCCGGTTACACCGCCAAAGACATCACCGTTCTCGAAGGCCTCGAACCGGTCCGACGCCGGCCCGGCATGTACATCGGCGGGGTCGGCTCGGCCGGTCTGCACCATCTCGTCTGGGAAATCCTCGACAACGCGATCGACGAAGCCATGAACGGCCATGCCTCGAACATCGCCGTCGCGCTGCACAAAGACGGCGCGTCGATGACGGTGCAGGACGACGGCCGCGGCATTCCAGTGGACAAGCACCCGACGTCGAAAATCAGCGCGTTGGAATTGGTGTTCACGAAACTGCATGCCGGTGGCAAGTTCGAAGGGCAGAACTACAAGACCGCGGGCGGGTTGCACGGCGTCGGCGCATCGGTCGTCAACGCGCTGTCGCGCGAGCTGATCGCGAGTGTCCGGCGTGACGGCAGCACCTGGGAACAGAAGTACAAACAGGGTGAGCCCGTCGGCGGCGTGAAGAAGATCGGCCCGGCGCGCGGCACGGGCACGACGGTGTTCTTCCGGCCCGACTCGACAATTTTTCCGAAGACCGAGTTCGATGCCGACATCATCCGCGAGCGACTCGAGGTCGCCAGCTATCTGCACAAGGGCCTCAAGATCACGTTCGAGAACGAAGCCGCGACCGGCGACCAGCCGAAGCGCGAAGCGTTCCAGCACGACGAGGGCATCGGCGACTACCTGAAGAAGATTCTGCGGGAGCGCAATTCGAAACCCGTCCACGAAGCGCCGTTCCCGCTGGCGCGTGAGCACGACGAAACCGGCCTGCGCCTCGACTTCGTGCTGCAGTGGACCGAATCGACCGACGAGCATCTGCGCAGCTATGTGAACGGCATCCCGACGGCCTCGGGCGGCACGCACGAGAGCGGGCTGCGCGCCGGTATCGGCAAGGCGATTCGCAACTACATCGACACGCACAACCTGTCGCCCAAGGGCGTCACGCTCACGGCCGAAGACATCCGCGAAGGCATGACCGGCGTGCTCAGCGTGTTCATCAAAGAACCGCAGTTTCAGGGCCAGACGAAAGATCGCCTCAACAATCCGGAGGTCACGGCGATCATCGACTCGATGGTGCGGCCGGCGCTCGAACACTGGCTGAACTCGGCCCAGTCCGTGGCCGAGCAGATCGTCGCGCGCATCATTCTGTCGGCCCGCGCGCGCGAAGCCAGCCGCGCGGCGCAAGCCGAAGTCGTCCGCAAGAGCGCGACCTCGTCGCGCCTGACGCTGCCCGGCAAGCTGAGTGATTGCAGCAACTCCGGCCGCGAGGACAGCGAGCTGTTCATCGTCGAAGGCGACTCCGCCGGCGGGTCGGCCAAGCAAGGACGCGACCGCGCGCGGCAGGCCATTCTTCCGCTGCGCGGCAAGGTGTTGAACACCGAAGGCGCGTCGGCCGCGAAGGTGCTCGAGAACAAGGAGCTGTCGGATCTGGTGACCGCGCTCGGCTGCGGCCTCGGCAAAGGGTTCGAGCTGAGCAGGCTTCGCTACGGCCGCGTCATCATCCTGGCTGACGCCGATTCGGACGGTCATCACATCGCGACGCTGCTGCTGACGTTCATCTATCGCCACATGCCGCAGCTGATCCGCGAGCGCAAGGTGTACCTCGCCCAGCCGCCGCTCTATCGCATTGACGTCGGCAAGGAGACGCACTGGGCGCTCGACGACAAGCACAAGGCCGACGTGCTCAAGCGCGCCGACGGCCGCAGCAAGGTCGAGATCACGCGCTTCAAGGGTCTCGGCGAAATGATGCCCAAGGTGCTGTGGGAAACGACACTCAATCCCCGGACGCGCCGGCTGCTGCGCGTGGAGATCGGCGATCAGATCGTGACCGATCGCGTCATCAACGAATTGATGGGCAAGGACCCGTCCGCGCGGTTCAAATTTATTATGGAAAGAGCTGAGGAAGCCGAAGAACTGGACGTCTAGTCCATCATGGCCAGCGCCGTCGTCCTCATCGGCGCTGCCGCTATCGGCATCATCCGCGCCATCTATCAATACGGCCGCCCGCGTCCCGCCGTCGACGAACGCCGTGACAGTTCCGTCGATACCCTTGCGCTCATGGCAGCGGTGGTGGGTTTTGTCTTGCCGATCGGCTGGGCTACGACGGGATGGCCGGCATTTGCCGATATACCGGGCATGTCCGCCGCCCTGCTCCCCGGAAGCCTCATCATGGCCGCGGCGCTCTGGCTGTTCTACCGCGCGCATCACGACCTCGGCCGCAACTGGTCGGCGACGCTGCAGATCGTGGCCGCGCAACAGCTCGTGACATCTGGCGTGTATCGCGTCGTCCGGCATCCGATGTACCTCGCCCTGATGCTCTATGGGCTCGGCCAGGCGGCCGTCGTGCCGAACTGGCTGGCGGGCCCGGCGTGTCTGGCCGGCACCTCGGCGCTGTTCGCGCTCAGGGTCCGCGCCGAGGAACAGATGATGCGCGACCGGTTTGGCGCGGAGTTCGAGCGCTATGCCGCGCGCACCGCGCGCATCGTTCCCGGGATCTGGTGATGAACACGTTCCTGGTGGGATCCATCGCGGGCGCCGTCGGCGGCGGGTATTTCCTTTACGGCAAGAAGCAGGCGAAGGCGGTCCCGATGCTTTGCGGCGCCCTGCTGATCGCCTATCCTTACTTCATCGAAAACATTTGGCTCACGCTCGGTATCGGCGTCGTGCTGTGCGCGATTCCGGCATTTTTCCGGGACTGATTAGGGAGGTTGCCGTGATGCGAGTCATCCGCCTGACTGTGGCCGTCCTCATCATGATCGGTGGGGCCGCTTCAATCAGCGCGCAACAGAAACCCGACTTTACGGGCCACTGGGTCATCCTCGGTTCCGGCAAAGGCCCGGCCCAGGAACAGCTCGTCACCGTTGACGAGAAAACGCTGACGACCGCCCGGCCGGACGGAACGCGGAAAACGATCTATCAACTCGACGGTGTCGAACGGCGCATGGCGCTGCCATCGGCCGGGACGCGGACGGCTGGCGATATCACCGTGCTGTCCTCCGCCAAATGGGACGGCAACCGCATCGTCATCACTACAACCACCAGCTACGAGAATGGGATGCGGACGCAGGGGAAAGACGTGTGGTCGATTGATGCGCAGGGCCGCCTGGTGATCGACTACACGGAAACGGGCCCTGGCGCGCCGCCGCAAATCTCGAAGTTCGTCTTCACCCGCAAGGGGAAGATCGCATTCCTTCGATTATGATGTCGAGGCATTGTGACGGCCCAGTCCGACGCTGATTCCGCTTCGGCTCCCCCCCCATCGCTGATCCATCTCGCCGGCTATTGGGCGCCGATGGTCGCCTTCGGCGTCCTGACCTGGCTCGAATCCCAGGTGCCGCTCGAGCACTATCCTCTCGCTTACATCGGCAAGGCGGCGATCGTCACCGCATGCCTGCTCGCGTTTCGCGGCCCGCTCGCTGACATCCGCGTGAAGGCCGGCGTCATCGGGCCGTCGGTCCTGATCGGACTCATCGTGCTGGTGCTGTGGGTAGGAATTGACCGACTGGTGCCGTATCAGCATTTGGGCACCCGCACCGCCTTCGATCCCACGCCGCTGCGCGGATCGTGGTTGTGGTTCGCATTTCTGGCCGTGCGTTTTTACGGTCTCGTCGTGATGGTGCCCGTCATGGAAGAGATCTTCTGGCGCTCGTTCATGTTGCGGTATCTGACCCAGCTGGATTTCCGCCGTCTCGCGGTCGGCACGTTCTCTGCAACGGCTTTATGGGTGACCGTGGCCGGTTCGGCGCTGTCACATCCGGAATGGCTCGTCGCCGTGGTGGCCAGCCTCGTCTACTCCCTCTGGTTACGGCGGACCGGCAGTCTCTTCGCCTCGATTGTGGCGCATGCCACGACAAACGCCGCGCTCGGGGTGTACGTCCTCAAAACAGGGTCGTGGCAGTACTGGTGATCCGGCCTCGTTCGACCGAGATCTGGAACAGCAATGGAAAGCGTCGCCCAAGGCAAACGGATCCGGGAGTGCCCGAACTGCAGCGTCAAGCTGACGCGCTACGAATGGTCGAAACTCTGGTGGATGTCCGGGCTCATGAGCGGCCGCCTCGTGCAGCCGTGCGGCGAATGCGGTACGCGACTGCGCATGTCGTCGATGGCGCTGGTGTCCAGCACCGCAGCCCTTGGCCTCATCGTGACCGCCGGGTTCTTTCTCTTCTACCAGCTCTATTATCAGGAACGCGAACCGGTGCTCCTCGTCATCGCGCTGGGGTTGCTCCTGGTGCTGCTGGTGGCCATGCTCGCGACCCGCATCGAGTCCGTGCCGTCTGCTGCCGGCAAGATTGAACCGCCCCCCGAACGGATCAGCAAAAAGCGCCTATAAGATCTGAGCCTATGCCTGTCACGCTGACGACGGTCGCGCTGTTGATCTGCTCGAACGTGTTCATGACCTTTGCCTGGTACGCCCACCTCAAGAACCTGAACGCGCGGCCCTGGTTCATCGCGGTGCTGGTGAGCTGGGGGATTGCGTTCTTCGAGTACGTGCTGCAGGTGCCGGCCAACCGCATCGGCTACACGGCGCTGTCGCTGGGACAGCTCAAAATCATCCAGGAAGTGATTACGCTCGCGGTGTTCGTGCCGTTCGCGACGTTCTACATGCAGCAGCCGATGAAACTCGACTACCTGTGGGCGGGATGCTGCCTGTTGGGCGCCGTGTATTTCGTATTCCGAACATAGGCCCAAGCCAAGCGTATGCTATAGGGCTGGCGGCTGTTCATCCGCCATCGGAGGTTCTGGTGAGACGCGCAGTGCTTGTCGCCGTCGCCGGTGCGGCGTTTTTGATCGGCTCGCCGTGGTCCCCTGTGCTTCGCGCGCAACGCGGCGCGCCGCCGCCACCGGCGGGCCAGGGCAATCCCAACACCCCGCCGCCCAAATCGACGGCGCTCATTCTCGGTCAGGTCGTCGACGGGACGACCGGCCAGCCCATCGGCGAGGCGGTCGTGTCGCTCACGGGCGCCGGCATGCGCGGCGCACCGCAGCTGGGCCAGATCAACAGCGCAAACCTTTCGCCGCAGCAACAACAGGCGATGCAAGCCGCGCTCAGTTCGGTGGCAGCGGCCGCCGGCCGCGGGCCCGGAGGCCCGCAGCGAGTGATGACCGGCGCCGACGGCCGCTTCGTCTTTCGCGATCTGGCGCCCGGCACGTATCAACTCACCGCGACGCAGACGGGCTACACCTCCTCGCTGTCGGTTAACGCCGGCGCGAACGCCGGCCTGCTCGGCATCGTCGCCGCGGCGCTCGCGCCAGCCGGCCAGCCCACGACCGTGCCGGTCAAGGAAGGCGAGTTCGCCACCAACGTCCGGCTGCGTCTCTGGAAGAACGCCGTGATCAGCGGCACGGTGCTCGACGATGCGGGCGAACCCGCCATCGGCTTGACCGTGCAGGTGGCGCGCCGCGTCATGGGCGGCGGCCGTGCGCGTTTTGTGCCCGGGGATTCGGCGCGCACCGATGATCGCGGCATGTATCGTCTGACCGGCCTGGTGCCCAGCGACTATATGGTCGTGGTACCGCAAACACAGGTGTCGATGCCCTCGGCGATTCTGAGCGGCTTGATGGAAGGCCTCACCTCGGGCGGGGGCATGGGCCCCAGCATGATGACCATGCTCGACGTGATGAGTTCCGGCATCGATCCGAGCAACGCGATGACCGGCGGCGTCCGCATCGGCGATTACATGGTGGCCTCATCGGGTTCGGTGCCCTTGCTCGGGCCGGACGGACGCCTGCAGGCGTACCAGACGTCGTTCTATCCCGGCGCGTTTGCGCCGGCGCAGGCGACGGTGATCAGCCTGAAGTCCGGCGAAGACAAGACCAACGTCAACTTCCAGCTGTCGCTGATCTCGACGTCGCGCGTGAGCGGCACCGCGCGGGGACCGGACGGTCCGGTGGCCAACCTCGGTGTGCGGCTGGTCGTGCCTGGCGACGGCGTCATCGCGGAGTCGGAGTTCGACATCGCCACGGCCGTCACGCGGCCGGATGGCACCTTCGCGTTCCACGGCGTGCCGCCCGGGCAGTTCCTGTTGCGCGCGAACAAGCAGCCGCGACCGGAACTTCCTGCGGAGCTGCTGGCGCAGCCGGGCCTCGGCAGCCTGTTTGCCGGCGCCCCGACGGACAAGGGCGCGAAGGACATGTTGTTTGCGGCCACGAGCATCGCCGTCGGCAATAGCGACCTCGATGGCGTCGTCGTGCAACTCGCGGCGGGGTTCCACGTCAGTGGGCGAGTCCAGTTCGAGAGCCAGACAAACCGGCCGCAGCCGCAGGCGGCGCAGATGCAGCAGGTGACGCTGACGCTGATTCCGATGGACGGCCGGCAGCCCGGCGGGCTCCTTGGCAATTTGGCCGGTCCGGATCGCGTGAATGACAAGGCGGAGTTCAAAACGAAGGGCTACGAGCCCGGAAAATACTTTCTGAATATTGCGGGCAGCGGACCGTGGCAGCCGAAGTCCGCCGTGATTGGCGGGCGTGACGTGCTCGACGCGCCGATCGAGCTCAAGGATGCCGATGTCGGCGGCGTGGTCATCACGTTTACCGACAAGATGGGCACGCTGACAGGCACGGTGCGTGCCGGCACCGAAACGGATCTTTCAGAGACGACGGTCCTGTTGTTTCCGGCGAACCACCGCGGCTGGATCGACGCCGGGATGAACCCGCGGCGCACCCGCACGGCCCGCGCGAGCCGGCCTGGCGCGTACACGTTCGGGAACGTGCCGGTCGGTGACTATCTGGTCGTCGCGCTCGATCGCGCGAATGAGGGCGACATGCAGGATCCGGCGTTCATCGACGCGCTGGCCCGCGTGTCGACGAAGGTCACGGTCACGCTTGACCCGGTGACACTCGAGCTTCAGAGAACGCGGGTGGTCCGATGAACAAGCGCATGCTGCTCTCTGTGCTGATTGCCGGCGTCGCCGCGACCGGCTGGGTCCGCGCGCAGGCCAGGCCGCCACAGCCGCCGCCACAGCGGGACACGCGCGCCGCCGCCGCGGCGGCGCCGAAAGGCACGGCCGAACTCGCCGTCCTGGTCTCGACCGACGAAGCGCAGAGCCAGCCGCTTCGCCGCGTGAGTGTCGCGATTCAGGCGGGCGAACTCGACGTGCCGCACATCGGTGTCACCGACGACAGCGGCCGAGTCGTGTTTCACGACCTGCCCGCGGGCAACTACCTGCTGACCGCCTCGCGCTCCGGATTCGTGCGGACCTATTACGGATCGTCGCTGCCGGGACGCGGGCCGGGTGTGGCCGTCACGGTGCTCGACGCCCAGCGCGTGGGCGGCGTCACCATCCGCATGTTGCGGGGGAGTGTCATTACCGGCGTGCTCCGCAGCGCCAGCGGCCGGCCAGCGCCGAATCAGTCGGTACAGGCCATGATGGTGCGATCGGGCGGCGGGGACCGGCGCGCCGTCAACCTCGAAGGCGGATTGGGATCGGTGATCACGGATGACCGCGGGGTGTACCGAATCTTCGGCCTCGCCCCCGGCGATTACATCGTGTCGGTGCCCAGCGTGGCGTTCGGGTCGCAGGACATGCGCATGGTCAACGCTGAGGAACTGCGGTGGGCTGACAAGACCGTGAGCGACGCGGCCCTCGCGGGTGGCACCGCGCCACCGGTGTTATCTCCCGCGCCGGCCAGCAGCAGCACGATGGCCTATTCACCCGTGTACTTCCCCGGCACCACCGTCGTCGCTGAGGCCACGGTGGTCACGCTTGGGCCGGGAGAGGAGCGAGCCGGCGTCGATTTCGGCCTGCTGCTCGTACCGACCGCCGCGATCAAGGGCCGCGTCGTCGATACCGACGGGCGGCCGCAGGCCAACGTCTCAATCGCGCTGAAGCAGGCGAATACCAACGCACTCGATCTGTTCTCGAGTCTGTTCAATAGCTCCAGCCGCAGCGGGTCCGACGGGACGTTTACGATCATGGGCGTCAAGCCGGGCGCCTACACGCTGTCCGTGCGCGCGACGCCGAAGGCACCCGACGCCGCTGGGACTGAGCGGCCCGCAGGACCGGATCTGTCCATGCTCGGTTTTGGCGGCGGCGCCACCACGCACTGGGCCGAAGAGACCGTTTCGATGCAGGGCATGGACGTGAATGACATCACGCTGACGCTGCGGCCCGGTATGACCATCAGCGGCAAGATCGTGTACGAAGCGACGACCAAGACGCCGCCGACCGATTTGACGAAGACCGCGCTCTCGCTGTCGACGATCTCCGATGCCCCCACGGATCCGACCATGGCCGCGGCGGCCGCCTTTCTTGGCGGCGCCGGGGCAGCCGCGAAGGTGGCCGCCGACGGCACGTTCACGGTCAGCGGCGTGGCGCCCGGCCGCTATCGCCTGAACACGCCGCTGGCGATGATTCCGCTCCCCGGCGCGAATCTCATGACCGGCGGCTGGACGCTCAAAGGCGTGATGGTTGCCGGCCGGGACATTGCCGACGCGCCGCTTGATGTCAAAGCCGGCACCGACGTGTCCGGTGTCGTCGTCACGTTCACGGACAAGCCGAGTGAGCTGTCCGGGACGGTCTTCGACGGTCTCGGCCGCGTAACGCCGAATTTTCCGATCGTCGTGTTCTCGACCGATCGCGCGTACTGGACACCGAACTCCCGACGCGTGCAGACAGCGCGCCCGGCCAGCGACGGCCAGTTCACGGTCACAGGGCTCCCGGCGGGCGAGTACTACGTCTGCGCCGTGACCGCCGTCGATCGCACCGAAGTCTACGAGGCGGCGTTTCTGGATCAGCTCGTCGCGGTGTCGTTCAAGATCACGATCGCCGACGGCCAGAAACTGAAGCAGGATTTGAGACTGGGAGGGAAGTGAGAGAGAGAATCGATCCATCGATCCATCGATCTATCGATCCATTTGAGGTGGGCGGCGGCGGCCGCCGTTGATTGTTTGGAAAGAGCCGACCGATCGATCGACCGTTATCGTCCATTCCCGTTCATCACCATCTCATAGTGCTTCTCGTACAACGGCACCACGCGATCCACACAAAAGCGCTCGCTGACTGAGGCCGAGGCGGCCCTGCCGATTTCCGTGGCCAGCGTCTCGTTGCTGAGGACCTCCAGCGCGCAGGCGGCCATGCCGTCCGCGTCGTCCATCGCGCACAGGAATCCCGTCTTGCCGTCGTCGATCAGTTCCGGCAGGCCGCCGACGCGCGAGGCCACGACCGGGACTTCGCAGGCCATGGCTTCGAGCGCGGCCATGCCGAAGCTTTCCTGAGAGGACGGCAGCAGGAACAGGTCGGCGCATGACAGCAGCGGCACCGGGTCCTGCTGTTCGCCCTCGAAGAGGACGTCCGCGGCCACGGCCGACGTCCGGGCTCGCGCCTCGATGCCCGCGCGTTCGGGCCCGTCACCGATGAACACGAGCGTCGCGGGCATGCGCCGGCGGATGCGTTCGAACACGTCGAGCACCGTGCCGGCGCGCTTCACCGGCCGGAAGTTCGACATGTGCATGATGATGGGCCCGTCGCCCGCGCGGAGCCGGTCGCGCAGCGCCGGCACGCGCCGGCGGCGATAGTGGCCGCAATCGAGAAAGTTCGGAATCACGCAGATCGGCCGCTGGATGCCCAGCGTTTCGATCGTGTTCTGCCGCAGGCTCTCCGACACGGCCGTGACGCCGTGTGATTGCTCGATCGAGAACGCGACGACGCTCCGGTAGGACGGATCGGCGCCGACCAGTGTGATGTCGGTGCCATGCAGCGTGGTCACCGTCCGCACCCCGCCCTCGCCGATCTGCGACGTCAGAATCTGTTCGCCCAGGTAGGCCGCCGTCGCGTGCGGCACGGCATAGTGTGCGTGCACGATGTCGAGGTCGTGGTCGCATGCCACGCGGACGATGGTGCTGGTCAGCGCCAGGAGGTACTGCGGCTCGCGGAACAGCGGATAGTCCGGCGTCCGGACCCGCTCGAAATGCAGGTTGGGGATGCCGTCCCGCCACCGGAACGGCAGCTCGCTGCTGATCAGCCGGACCTCATGGCCGCGGCCGGCCAGGGCCAGCGCCAGCTCGGTGGCGACGACGCCGCTGCCGCCGACCGACGCGTAACAGACAATGCCGATCTTCATCGATCGTCCTTCATCAGGGTGGCGCGGACGACGGGGTCGCGCACGACCAGGCCCTCGGCAAACGCCACGCCGGCTCGCGCGCCGAACTGGGCGTCGCGCGATTCGATCAATTGCATGAACGTCGAGGCCGTCAACCGCGTGGCGACGGCTCCCGTCTCGGTCGGCGCGAACTGGCTCCGGTGCGCGGCCAGCGCCCGCCGCTTGGTGTCGTAGTGTTCCGAGACGTCGATGACGAACGACGCCGGCACCGAGTCATTGATGAAGTAGTAGCAGACCCACTCCGGCCGCCAGGGTTCGGCGCCGGTCTCGAACCGTCGCAGGCCGCTGCGGAACGCCGCGGTCGTCAGGACCTGCGACGCGGCGATGTGGTCGGGATGCCGATCGTCCCAGTAAGGCAGTGCGATGGCGCGAGGCCGATGCCGGCGGATGAAGTCCACGGCCTCGATCAGGTGTGCCGGGGTCGAGTTGATCCCACCGTCAGGCCACCCGAGGTTTTCGCGCCAGGCTGCGCCGAGAGTCCTGGCCGCGTCCTGCCCCTCGGCGAGGCGGACCGCGGGCGTGCCGTTGCTGCCCAGCTCGCCGGCCGTCAGATCGCACAGGCCGACGGTGAAGCCCGTCGCGGTGTGCCGCGCGATGGTGCCGCCGAGGCCGATTTCGATGTCGTCTGGGTGTGGGCCGAAAGCCAGCAGGTCGACAGACATGCCCGTCGACTTTATCTCAGCTGGGGGACTTCGTCCCCCAGACCCCCTTGCTGGCTCGCTCACGAGATTCGGCTGTCGTGAGAAGCGCTCGGCCAAATCTCGTTTCGCTCGCCAGGCGCACGTCGCTTCGCTCGTGCGCGCGCGATGCGGCCGTACAATGCGTCCACATGTCCCGCGTTCGTCGTATCGTCGTTCGATCCAGCCTCGCCGTCTTGGTCGTTGCCGTCGTCGCCTTCGGGTGGAAGACGCGCGTCGAGGGCCACAAGATGATCACGAATCCGCGCGAGACGCGAAAGGTCGCGACCGTGACGCCGGCGTCACGCGAGTTGGCGTTCGAGGATGCGCGGGTCACGACGTCCGACGGCCTGCACCTGAACGGCTGGTTCATTCCGGGCGCCGGGCATCACACGGTTATGCTCGTCCACGGATACCGGGATCAGCGCGGGTCGATGCTGGGCATTGCCGAGGTGCTGCATCGGCACGGCTACACGGTGCTGGTCGCGTCCCTGCGCGGACACGACACGAACGACGGCGAAACGATCAGTTTCGGTCTCTATGAAGTGCGCGACCTGGCGGCGTGGGACGAGTATTTGTCCGCGCGCGCGGACGTGGACCAGGCGCATGTGGGCCTGTTCGGCGTGTCGATGGGCGGGTCGATCGGCCTTCGCTATGCGTCAGACCACCCGCGGATGCGCGCGATCATCGCCGACAGCGCGTTTTCGTCCGTTGCCGACACCGCGGCGACGAGCATCAGATTCTTTACGGGACTGCCGCCATTCCCCTTCGCACCGGCGATCGTGTTCTGGGCCGAGCGCGAAATTGGCGGCAGCGTCTCGGTCCTCGACGCGACGAAATGGATCCACGACATTGCGCCGCGCCCGGTGATGCTCATGCAGGGCGGCGCGGATACGGTCGTATCCGTCGACAGCGGCAAGCGCCTGTTCGACGCGGCCGGCGACCCCAAGGAACTGTGGTTCGAGCCCACGGTCGGGCATGCGAAGTTTCTGAAGATGATGCCGGAAGAGTTCGAACGGCGAGTGACGGTGTTTCTGGATCGGTACTTGAAATAAGAAGGGCCTCCCCTATGCCCAAGCCACTTGCGCCGCCCCCGACGCCTGGACCGCATTGACGCGAAGAAGTCCGCCCTCAGCAGCACCACGGCCGGGCAGACACGCGCGGATCGTGGGGGCTGATTCGGTCCAGAGGGCTGATATCCTCCCCCCTCCATGCCTCTGACCGAAGGTTCACGCCTCGGCCCATACGAAATCCTCGCCCAGATCGGCGAGGGCGGTATGGGCCAGGTCTACCGAGCCATCGACCTGAACCTCAAGCGAACCGTCGCACTGAAAGTGCTGCCGGATGTCGTCGCGGGCGATCCGGATCGGCTCGCGCGGTTTCAGCGTGAGGCGGAAGTGTTGGCCGCACTGAATCATCCGAACATCGCGGCCATCTACGGACTGGAGAAGAGCTCAGGCACGACCGCGCTGGTCATGGAACTGGTCGAAGGCCCGACGCTCGCGGACCTCATCGCGCAAAGAAGAGATCGCGGTCTGCCTTTGCCCGAAGTGCTGCTCATCGCCCGCCAGATCGCCGAGGCCCTGGAAGCCGCGCACGATGCGGGCATCGTTCATCGGGATCTGAAGCCCGCCAACATCAAAGTTCGCGCGGATGACGCCGTCAAGGTGCTCGACTTTGGTCTGGCGAAGGCCGGCGGGCAGAACCTTCAGTCGAATAGCGGTGCGAATCCGACGATGACGTCGCCCGCAATGACCCAGATGGGCATGATCCTCGGCACCGCGGCCTACATGGCGCCGGAACAGGCCAAGGGCCGGCCGGTCGATCGGCGCGCGGATGTGTGGGCATTTGGCGCGGTGCTGTACGAGATGGTCACGGGCACGCGCGCGTTCGCGGGCGACGACGTGAGCGAAGTGCTGGCGTCGGTGCTGGCGCGCGAGCCGGACTGGTCGAAGTTGCCGGCAGATGCGCCTGCCATCAACGGCGTCATCCGCCGGTGCCTGGAGCGCGATCCGCGTCAGCGATTCGGCGACACGCAGAGCGTACGCCTCGCGCTCACCGGGGCGTTGTCGGTCTCGTCGTCTACACCGGTCGTACCTGTCGTACCTGCCGTACCCGTCGTACCCGTCGTACCTGTCGTGCCTGGCATCACGCTCCCCTGGATCCTCGCGGCCGCCGCAACAATTGCAGCGGCGGCGCTCGGGGTCACATTACTAAACAGACCGGCGCCCGAGCCTTCGGCCGTCGTCAAGTCGTCCATCCTGCCGCCGCCGAATGTCGCGTTCGACTTCGACGTGACCGTCGGACCGGCGGTGATTTCGCCGAACGGAAAACTGATCGCGTTTTCCGGACGCGAGCAGAGCGGACACATCCAGCTGTGGGTGCGGCCAGTCGATGCGACCGACGCGCGGCCGCTCGCCGGCACGGACGGCGCGTCGTTCCCATTCTGGGCCCCGGACAGTAAGCAGATCGGCTTCTACAGCGCTGCGCGCGGACGACTGGAGCGCGTCGATCTGGCCGGCGGTGCGCCCATCGTCATCGCGTCGGCCAGCTATGTCCGCGGCGCCTGCTGGGGCGCGGACGGGACGGTGCTGTACGACACAAGCGACCTCGGCGGCACGATCATGGAGGTCCAGATCGCGAGCGACAGCACGCCCAAGCCGCTCTCCCCGGAACAGGTGGACAGTCATCGGTCGCCATGGCTCCTGCCGGACGGCAAGCACTTTCTGTATACGGATCGGTCAAAAGGACAGATTCACGTCGTGTCGCGTGACGGCAAGACGGACAAGCTGCTGGCCGACGGCACCTCGCACGCAGCGTATGCCGCCGGACACTTGATCTTCGTGCGAGAGAGCACGCTGCTGGCACAACCGTTCGATCCCGTCACGCTCGAGCTCAGTGGATCGGCGCACGCGGTCGCGGGTGATGTGCAGATGCTCCTCGGAGACAATCGCGGCGTCTTTTCCGTCTCCGACACGGGGATGTTGCTTTACCTGGATGGAGCGGCCACGTCGTCGATGACGCTCGCCTGGTTCGACAACAAAGGCACGCGCACCGGCGCGGTCGGCGAAGTGGGCAGCGCCCGTGGCATCCGGCTGTCACCCGACGGCCAGAAGACCGCGATTGGTCTGATCGATTCCGAGGGCCGGACTAACGTGTGGACCGTTGACCTGACAACGAAAGCGCGCACGCAAGTGACGTTTGCGCAGGACAAGACCTCGCTGGTGAGCTCGTTCGTGGCGTGGTCGCCTGACGGACGCACCGTGGTGTATCCGGTCAAGCGGGACGACGGCTTCGGTATCGCGCGAAGGCCCGCGGCCGGCGGCACCGAGGAGGTCCTCTATTCGTTACCGGCAGAGCAGCGTGCCATTCAGTACCCGCGGACGACGGAGTGGACGCGCGACGGGGCCATCCTCTATTCCGGTTCGGCCGCCGGCGGATTCTATCGGCTGCCGCTCGCGCAGGATTCGTCCGGCACGCGCACCGCCCACGAGTTGATCAAGAGTCCACTCACCGGCCAGAACATTCGGCTCAAGCCCGGCGAACACTGGTTCTCCTACCAGGGTGGCAACACCGCGGTGTCCGGCGTCTTCGTCGAAGCCTACCCGGACGCCGGCAAACGACAGCCAGTGGCCGCTCGGGGAACTCTCCCGATCTGGGCGCCGGACGGGAAGTCTCTGTACTACGCGGACGACAACATGCTCACCGTCGTCTCAGTTTCTGAGTCGGAGGGCGCGCTGCAATTCGGCCCACCGCGCGCCATCATGCCGATCATCGTTGGCCGGGGCTTTTCGTACGACGTGGCGAAGGACGGGCGCATTCTGGCGCTCGTGTCGAGCGACGCTCGGGCGACGCGGCCGTTGACGCTTGTTCAGAACTGGGTGGGGAGTCTGCGCTAGGGGACCAGCCCTTGGCCGATTCACCGGCCAGCGTATTCCAGATAGCGCGCCAACTCGGTCCGGACCGAGTTCGTGGAAACGGCCAAATACCCCCTTATACTCACGTCACCTCACGTGACCCTCACTCCCGGTGCCCGCCTTGGTTCGTATGAGATCACCGCTCAGATTGGCGTCGGCGGCCCGCCTCCGCTCGCGGCGATGATAGGCGCGAGCTTCGGCGAGGCTCGCCGCAGCCCTGCGAGGACGTCGTGGTGATCGGCACGCGTCTTGGGCCCTATGAGGTCCTCGCAAAGCTGGGCGAAGGCGGCATGGGCGAGGTCTATCGCGCCACTGACAGCCATCTGAAACGGTCGGTCGCAATCAAAGTGCTTCCGGCGTCCGTTACCGGTGACGCCGATCGCCTGGCGCGCTTTCAGCGCGAAGCCGAGGTACTGGCCGCGCTCAACCATCCGAACATCGCCGCGATTTACGGCCTTGAAAAGACTCCAGGGCTTACGGCGATTGTGATGGAACTGGTCGAGGGCGATGACCTGTCGAGGCTCATCGCGCATGGCGCCTTGCCCCTCTCTGATGCGCTGCCGATTGCGCGGCAAATCGCCGAGGCCCTCGAAGCGGCGCACGAGCAAGGCATCGTCCATCGCGATCTCAAGCCCGCCAACATCAAGGTTCGCGCCGACGGCACGGTGAAGGTGCTCGACTTCGGTTTGGCGAAGGCGATGGACCCCGCCGGCGCATCGAGCGCGGACGCGATGAACTCGCCGACGCTGACCGGGCGCGCCACGCAGGCCGGCGTGATTCTCGGCACCGCCGCTTACATGGCGCCCGAACAGGCACGCGGCCGCTCTGTCGATCGCCGCGCCGATATCTGGGCGTTCGGCGTGGTGTTGTACGAAATGCTGACCGGCCGTCGGGCATTCGGCGGCGATGATGTGTCGATCACCGTCGCGAACGTCCTGAAAGATGACGTGGACTGGCAGGCGTTGCCGGCCGACGTGCCTCCGGCGCTGCGGCGACTGTTGAAGCGCTGTCTCGACAAAGATCCCAAACGCCGGCTCCGGGACATCGGCGAAGCGCGCGTGCAGATCGACGAACTGCTGAGCGGCGTAGCAACGGAATCCGGAAGCCCAGCACGGGTGACGCCGGCGCCGGGACGAACACCGATGCGGGTTCATCTGGTGTGGGCGGCGATAGTTCTGACAGTTGCCGCGCTCACCCCGCTCGCCTTGCGCTGGCTCGGCAATGGCCCGCAGTCCGTGGCGATGCAGCGCTTCGAACTCGGTCTGCCGGCGCGAACACAACTACCCGGCTGGCCGATGATCTCGCCGGACGGCCGGCATTTCGTGGTCGTGGCGCTGGGCGACGATCAGGTTGCACGGATCTGGATCCGCTCGAGCCGGGACGAGGCATTTGCCGTGTTGCCGGGCACCGAGGGCGCCAGCTATCCGTTCTGGTCGCCGAATAGCGAGTCGATCGCATTCTTCTCGGCTGACACGTTGAAGCGGATACCAATCGCCGGCGGTCCCGCGCAGACCGTGTGTCCCGCGGCCCGCGCCCGGGGTGGCACGTGGGGAACCGCTGCTGAGATTGTCTTCAGCGCCACCGCGGACGGCAAAGAGCAACTGCTCAAGGTTGCCGAGACCAGTGGATCGCCTTCGGTGATTCCGTCCGGGTTTCCGTCGGCCGCGCTGCGGCGTTTTCCGAGCTTCCTGCCTGATGGCCGCCACTTTCTCTTCTTTGCAACTGCCCGCGACACCGCGACCGACGGCGTCTACGTTGGATCGATCGACGGCGGCATCTCGGAGCGAATCATCGGCGCCTTTTCACAGGCGCGTTACAGCAATGGGTCGCTGTTTTTCGTCCGCGACAGCGTGTTGCTGGCGCAGCCATTCGACCCCGATCACCTCACGCTGACGAAGACCGATCCGGTGGTCGTCATGGCGTCGCCGATTGCAGACGGCGAAAACGAAAGCAGTAAGGCGTTTTCCGTGGCCGTCGACGGAACGGTCGTGGCCGTTCCGTTGCTCCAGGCGTCAAAAAACCAGCTGCGCTGGTTCGATCGGAACGGCCGGTCGATGGGCGATCTCGGCCCCGCGTCCAGTCGCACAGGCCCGCGCATCTCTCCGAACGAGCAGCGCGTCGCTACGCGATCGAACGAAGGCGGGCAGATGACGAAGGGCGGCATTCTCTGGCTCACCGACCTCAAGGACGGGCAGCCCGAACGCATCACGTTCAGCGACGACGACTACCTCGCGCCGGTGTGGGCGTCGGACGCGACGATCGTCTTTGCGAAAGTCACGAGCGGACTCGGGACATGGAATCTGTTTCGTCAGCCCACGGCCCCTGGTGGGACTCAGGAACCGCTCGTCGACGATCGCGCGCACAAACGTCCGATGGATGTGTCGCGTGACGGCCAGTACCTCGTCTACGCCGCTTCGCCGACGCAAAGCACTGTCGATCTCTGGATGATGGCGCTCGCTGATCGCAAACCATCGGTCTACGTGAAGAACGCGGACTACGCGCGAATCTCGCCGGATGGCCACTGGCTGGCCTACACCGGTGACGAGTCCGGCCACCCAGAGGTGTACATCGAGGGTTTTCCGAAGCTGGGCGGCAAAACTCAGGTCTCGTACGGCGGTGGCGACAAGCCGGTCTGGAGCAGGACGGGCGATCAGCTGTTCTATCAGGCGAACCGCAAGCTGATGGCCGTGCCGGTCGCGATCGTGTCCGGCGCACCACGTGTCGGCAAATCCGTTCCGCTGTTCGATCTGCCCGTGGGGCCAGCGGTGCTCAATGTCGACTACGACGTCACGCGCGACGGGCGATTCCTCTTCAATCTTCCTGTCAGCAGCGAATCGCCCAGGGCTGTCATCACGCTGAACTGGAAGAGCGACGTCAGAAAGTAAGCAGGCTCTCGCGGTAGTATTTGCCTGCTTCAAGGAGATTCCCATGTCACGAGCGTCACGAACCCTGGTTGTGTTCGCGGTGGCCGCAGCCTGCTGTGTGGCCGGTCTGACGATTCCCGGCCGGGCGGCCCAGGAGCCGCAGGCCATCAAGTTCGCGCACATCCCCCATATTTCGAATGATGGCCGCGTCGCGTTTTCCTATCACGACGACATCTGGGTTGCCGAGCCCGACGGCGCGAACGCGCGCCGGTTGACGAACCACATCGCCAACGACTTTGCGCCGAAGTTCTCGCCCGACGGCACGTGGATCGCGTTCACCAGCAATCGCACCGGCAACAACGACGTGTTCCTGATGCCCGCGGCCGGCGGCGGCGAGCCGAGGCAGCTGACGTTTTATTCAGGGACGGATCAGGCGCTCTACTGGATGCCGGACGGCAAGTCGCTCCTCATCACGACCGATCGCGGGCCGTTCGCCTACGGATCGCCACTGTTCACGCTGCCGATCGACGGATCGGTCGAAACGCCCATCAAGATGGCGAACGCGCGCCTGGGCATGATGAAGCAGGACGGCTCGCTCCTGGCGTTCAACCGCACACTGCCGTCCTCCGGCGTGTGGCGGAAGGCGTTCCGGGGCAACTCGGCGCCGGGTATTGCCGTGCAGGATCAAAAGACCGGCGACATCGTCGAGATCACCAACGGCGACATGAAGGACTACCAGAACCACTGGCAGGACATGTATCCGATGTGGGGCGCCGACGGCATGATCTATTTTGCGTCCGAGCGCGATGGCACGTACAACCTCTGGAAGATTGCCGCGAAAGGCGGGCCGGCGCAGCAGATCACCCGCTTCAAGACCGGCGGCGTGTTCTACCCGTCGATGTCGCCCGACGGGAAGCGAATGATCTTCCAGCACGAGTTCGACCTCTGGACACTCGATGTGCCGAACGGCCAACCGAAGAAGCTGACGATCTCGCTGGCGTTCGATCCGAAGGACAACGACATCGACGTGCTCACGGTCGCGAACCTGGCCGACGGGTTTTCCCCGGCGCCGGATGGCAACTACGTGGCGATCGACGCGCGCGGCGAGATCCAGTTGGTGCCGAGCGAGCAGGGCATCGGCGAGCAGACGCCCGTGGCACGGACGCCCTGGAAGGAATTCGGTGAACAGTTCTCGCCGGATGGACGGAGCCTGGCCTACGTCTCCGACGAGTCCGGCGATCAGGAAGTCTGGATCTTCGATCTCGCGGGCGGCACCCGGAAGCGCCTGACGTCGCAGGAATCCGAAAAGACCGGCATTGTGTGGGCACCCCATTCGCAGAAGCTGCTCTACCAGGGCGACAACAAGATGTGGGAAGTGGATCTCTCGGCCGCCTCGCCTGCGCCGACGCTGCTCGCGGCGAATGAGGCCGGCGGTTTTTCGGCCGTGCAGTACGCCGCGAACGGCACGTGGCTCACCTACGCGCGGCGAGACGACGAGAACAATGCCGAGGTGTACCTCTACGACATCGCGGCGAAAAAGGAATACAACGTCACGCAGAGCCCGCTCACGGAGGGGAGCGGCGTCCTGACCCCCGACGGCAAGTACGTGGTCTTCACCTCGAATCGTGATGGCGACACGAACCAGCTGTTTGCGGTGTCACTCGCCAGGCTCACCGAGGATCCCAACGACCCGCTGGTGCGCGAGCGAATCCGGAATGCGACCGCGGGCCGGGGTGGTGGGCGAGGCGCGGCGGCTTCCGGTGGCGGCGCCGACGGATCGGCGCCGGCGGGACCAGGTCCATCCGCGAACGCGAGCAACCAGGTGGCACCTCCGAAGATCGAGCTGCAGGGCATCGAGAAACGCGCGGTCCAGCTCACCACCGGCGCCAACGCGGTCACGGGTTTCTTCCTTTCCACCGATGGCCGCACCATCTACTTCGCGACGGGTGGCGCCGGAGCCAGAGGTCGGGGCGCCGCGCCGGCGCCCGCGACACCGGCACGCGGTCAGGGCGTGGGCGCTGCCGCCGGCGGTGACCAGGGCTCCGGACTGTTTGCCATCGATATCGACGGCCGGAATCGACGGACCGTCGCGACGGGCAATTTCCCCGGCATGGTGCCGACGCCGGATCGCCGCATGGTGTTTTTCCGCGCGGCCTCGAGCGAGCCGGCCGGCGGCCGCGGCGCCGCGACGAACGTCGTCGGCGGCCAGGAAGTACACCGCCTCACGCTACAGGGCAATCGCAATGAGCGGGTCAGTTTCACGTTTCCGATCCGCGTCGATCGGCGCGCCGAATGGAAACAGATGTTCGAAGAAACGTGGCGGGTGATGAAGTACCGCTACTACAACCCGGCGATGAACGGCCGCGATTGGGCGGCAGTGAAGTCCAAGTACGAGCCGATGCTCGCCTACGCCGGCGCCAACGAGGACGTGTACGACCTCGGCAACGCGATGATCGGCGAGCTCTCCAGCTCGCACACAGGCATGAGCGGTCCCGCCTCGAGGACGATGGACCGGCTGTACACGACGCGTTTCCTCGGATTCGAGCTGGAGCCGGCTGGCGGCGGGTATCGCATCAATCACATCTATCGCGACGGTCCGGCAGACAAGGAGTGGCTGAACCTGGCGGTCGGCGATTACGTGCTGGCCATCGACAACCAGAACCTCAAGGCCGGCGACAACTACTGGAGGATTCTCAGCGCGGCGACAACCGAGTATGTGTCGGTGAAGGTGGCCAAGTCCGCGACCGGTGAGGGCGCGCGGACGGTCCGCATCGCCAGCGTCACCAATCTTGGCAACATCAAGTACGAAGAGTTCGTGCAGACGAATCGGGACGCGGTGGAGAAGGCGACGAACGGCCAGATCGCGTACGTGCACATTCGCTCCATGGATCAGCCGTCACTGGAACGCTTCCGCGACGAGGTCGATCGCTTCTGGCAGAAGAAAGGGATCATCGTCGATGTCCGGTACAACACAGGCGGCAACATCGACTTTGAGCTGCTCGACATTCTCGAGCGCAGGCCCTACATGTTCACGAATTCGCGCAATGGCGCACGCACCTGGGGACGCCGGCCTCAGCAGGCGATCGCCGGGCCGAAGGTCATGATGATCAACCAGCGGTCGTTCTCCGATGCCGAGGCGACCCCGATGGGCTTCCGTACGCTCGGGATCGGCAAACTCGTGGGCACCCCGACCGCCGGCGGGGTCATCTGGACCGGCAGCTACGGCTTGATTAACGGGGGTAGCGTCCGCACGCCCAGTCAGCTCGCCGCCGTCTACGACCCGACCAAGCCGAACAACTACGGCCAGAACCTGGAAAATTTCGGCGTGCCCCCCGATGTCTGGGTGCAGAACTCGCTCAACGAGGAAATGAAGGGCATCGACCGCGAGCTGCAGGTCGCGATTGAGGAGGTCCTGAAGATGCTGCGCGTCAACGGGACAAAGTAGCCAATTCGCGACTGGCGCTCTTCTTGCTGCGAGCGCAGCGAGCGCTTAGCGAAGATCCTGCCCAGCCGTAGCGGCGAACGCAGCGAGCGCCTCCCGAAAACGGTCTGGCCTTCGGCTACCAGATCGCCCGTACGTGCGCATAGTCGCGTAAGCGGCGGTCTTTCGTGACGACCGTCGCATCGCGTTCGCGCGCGGTGGCGGCGATGATCTGATCGGCGGGGTCTCCGTGGAACGGCCCGGGCAGCCGGCAGCTCTCGATCAGGATCGGACGGGTGAGTTCAGCCAGCTGCAGGCCTGGACGGGCCGTCGCGAGATCGAGCCACGCGTCGAGCGGGCGGTCGAGGACGAGTTGCCGCTTCTCGACCTTCTTGGACACTTCCCACAGCGAAATGAGCGACAGCAGTACTTCGTCCCGCGTCGCGGCGTGTTCGATCACGCGCCGCGCCGGGCGGGAGAGGCGACGGTCGTCGGTGACCCACCAGACCCAGGCGTGGGTATCAAGAAGGGTCGGCATCCCAGGACTCACCGGTACCGAACGGGTCGCCGGCCTCCTCGAGCACGCTGCCGGCCAAGCCCCTTGCCGACGTCGGCGGTCCACAGGGCACGAGTTTCGCGACGGGCCGGCCGCGCTTGGTGATGACGACGGTCGACTTCGTCCGCGCGACTTCGTCGAGCGTCTTGAGGCAGAGGTCCTTGAACCTGCCCGCGGCCATGGTCTTCACGTTCTCAATATAGCCATGGCCATATGGCCATGTCAACGTCAGGACATCCCGCCGTTACGTCGGGCTCGGCGGCCGCATCGTCCCGAGTTGTTCCCGCACCAGATCGCGCAGGTACGCGAATTCGTCTGTCGCCCGGAAAGTGTGTTGCCAGCCAACCGCGCTGCTGCGGCTCCAGAGCACGGCCACTTCCACGCGCTCGTCCACGCGACTGAACATCCACCAGTAGTGCCCGGTCGGTTCGGGCCAGTAGCACTCGCCGTGGCCATCGCTCTCGGCCGCCTCGAGCGCCGCCAGCAAATTTGCGGCGGATTGTTCGGGATTCCAGCCCGTGACCTCGGTTTCGACCGTACCCTCCCGGAGCCTGGCGATCAGGCGCTGGGCGTCGGGGCGCTCGAAGGTGACGGTCACGGCTGATGTTCATATCACGGCTGCGCCGTGCCAGAATGCGCGCGGGAGCCTTGCACACATGACCGCATCAATAGCAGTGACGCGACGCGCGGCATTCTTTGCTGGAATCGTCTTGCTCGGCGTCGTGAGCCTCGGGCCCTGGGGTGGTTCGCCGGGGGTTTGGGCTCAAGGACGCGGAGGGGCCGCTGCTCCGGCACCGGTACCCGCGCCGTCCGGTCCGCCGGAATACGGTCCGGCCAAGGGCACGCTCGTGATCGTCGGCGGTGGATCGACCGACGGCACGACGATCATGGAGAAATTCATCGAGCTCGGCGGCGGCGCCGAGAACGGCAAGTTCGTGGTGGTGCCGACGGCCGGCGGCAATCGGAATGCGGACGGATCGATCAAGCCCTACGTCGAGACCGCGGCGGTTACGGCCTGGATCCGGCGCGGCGTCAAGAACGTGAAGATGCTCCACACGCACGATCCGAAGGTCGCCGACACCGAGGCGTTCGCCAGCGTCCTGCGAGACGCGACGGCCGTCTGGTTCGACGGCGGCCGCCAGTGGAACATCGTCGATTCGTACGCCGGGACGCTGACGTATCGCGAATTCCACAAGGTCCTCGAGCGAGGCGGCGTGATCGGCGGCAGCTCAGCCGGCGCGACGATTCAGGGTGATTACCTGGTACGGGGCGATACTTCCGGCCCGGACATCGTGATGACCGAGGAGAAGAACCACCAGAAGGGCTTCGAGTTCCTGCGCAAGGTCGCGATCGACCAGCACATCAACACCCGGCTGCGGTGGGACGACATCATTCCCGTGGTCAAGAAATATCCGACGCTGCTCGGCATCGGCCTCTCCGAAGGCACGGCCATCATCGTCACCGGCGACCGCTTCGAGGTGATGGGCAAGTGGAAGGTCGCCGTGCACGACAACACGCAGCTCTATCAGCCGTGGGAAAAGCCGTACTACGTGCTCGGCGCGGGTGACGTCTACAACATGAAGACGCGCAAGGTGGAGAAGCTCTTCAACGGCGCGGCCCCGGCGGCGCGGCGTGGAGGGGGTGGAGGACTGCTCGCCGAACGGCCGCGGTGATGAATGGCCAGCCTCCGCGGACGTGACGCTCGAAACTTGCGCCGGAGCCCGATATCGGTTTTTCAGTGCGACGTGGGGACCCCCATCCCCACGTTGGTCACCGCGGCGGGAGATCTCAAGTGTTGACGTGGTTCACGCGGATTGGACTGTTCTGCGCGATCGGATTGGCTGGTGCTTCCGGTATCTACGCGAACCAAGGGGCACTGCCTGGCGAGCCTGCTTGTCGACGCATTTCCGTGGAGAAGAAAGGGAATAATTTCATTCCGTCTCTGACCATGGATCCGGCCGCCTACCTCCGGCAGTCCGCGCCGAACTACTGGAAGGTGACGTTCTCAAGATCTGGGGCCGCTGAATTCAAAGGGAGCACTGGCCAGTTTGACGGCAGCGTGCCGGCTCCAGACTTCGCCAATTTGTGTCGCGTGGCACTCAAGAATCTGCCAGTGTCCGCGAACTACGGCGTGAGAAGTGATCGAAGTCATGAGCAGGTCACGACTATGGAGATTGAGTCGGGATCAGCGGTTGTGACGGTCGTCGAGATCGGGACCGCCGCACCGGTTGACGTCTGGGCATTTGAACGGGCTGTGGAATCCGTGGCCTTTCACGTCAATTGGACGAAGAAATGAACGAGGCCGGGATTCGTAGAACGGCCCAGTCGGCGATATGTTGGAGCGCCAGCTCGGTGCGGTGATGAATCGCCAGCCGACTTCGGACTGACGCGAGGGCGAAGTGACGAAACGTGCGCCGGAGCCAGCGGTGCCAAACGTGGGGATGGGGGTCCCCACGTCGCACTGAAAAACCGATAGCGAGGCGCAGGCGCTCGTTTCGAGCGTCACGTCCGCGGAGGCTGGCGATTCATCACCGCACCGAGCTGGCGAAGTCCGATACTAAGCTGGCGAAGTCCGATACTAGACGACACGACGCGACGTGACGAGGTTCGACTGGAGGATCCGATGGTAGCGAAGCAATGGGTGAAGGTCGGCGTGGCAGTGGCGATCGGCGCGTTTGTCGCCATCGGATCGATGAAAGCAGCGCCTGGCGGCACGCGGCTCCTCAGGCAGCCGACGGTCAGCGCCGACCGCATCGCGTTCAACTATGCCAGCAACATCTGGGTGGTTGAGCGCGCCGGCGGTCTCGCGCGGCGGCTCACCAGCTTCCAGGGCGCCACCACCAATCCAAAATTTTCGCCCGACGGCAAATGGATCGCGTTCAGCGCTGACTACAGCGGCAACGTCGATGTGTACATCGTGCCGGCCGAAGGCGGCGAGCCGAAGCGGCTGACGTGGCATCCCGGCGCCGACACGGTGCAGGGCTGGACGCCTGACGGCAAGAACGTCCTGTTCGCGTCCTCTCGCGCCACGGCAGCGCCATCTGGATCGCCGCGCTTCTGGACCGTACCGGCTGAAGGCGGTATCGAGTCGCCGCTGCCGCTGCCGCGTGGGTATCAGGGCAAGATTTCACCCGACGGGTCCCACATCGCCTATCGCATGAACACGTCGTGGGACGAGGAGCGCCGGAATTATCGCGGCGGCCAGAATCGCCCGATCTGGATCGTCGATCTCAAGAGCTTCGATCTCGTCTCGCCGCCGTGGACCGACTCCAAGGACGTCGACCCCGTCTGGGTCGGCGACACCGTCTATTTCATTTCAGATCGCGACGGCGTGGCGAATGTCTGGGCGTTCGATACCAAGGGCAAACGCCTGCGTCAGGTGACGAAGTACACCGACTTCGACGTGAAAGCGATCGACGCCGGCGCGAACGCGCTGGTGATCGAACAGGCCGGCTACATCCATGAGATCGATCCCGGCTCAGGCAAGGACAAGCAGCTGACGATTACAGCGACTGGCGATTTTCCGTGGATGATGCCGCGCTGGGAAGACGTCGGCAGCCGGTTGAGCAACATCGCGATTTCGCCCACCGGCAAGCGCGCGCTCGTCGAAGCGCGCGGGGAGATCTTCACGATTCCGGTCGAGAAGGGCGACGTGCGCAACCTGACGCACTCGAGCGCGTCTGCTGAACGCGATCCAGCGTGGTCGCCGGACGGTAAGTGGATCTCGTACTTCAGCGACAAGTCCGGCGAGTACAAGCTGGTGCTCGAGGAGCCGGACGGCCTCGCGCCGCCAAAGGAAATCACGCTGCCCAAGCCGTCGCACTACTACACGACGTCCTGGTCGCCGGATTCGAAGAAGCTGCTGTACTCCGACACCAACGTGAGCGTGTGGGTGCTCGACATCGCGAGCGGCCAGGCCAAAGTCGTCGGCCGCGACGAATGGATGGTCCCCGAACGCACGCTCGACCCGGTCTGGAGCCCCGATTCGAAGTGGGTGGCCTACGCCGGCCGCCTGCGGTCGCTCCATCACGCGATCTTCGTGTCGAACGTCGAGACTGGTGAATCAAAACAAATCACGGACGGCCTTGCCGATGCGGTCTCGCCGGCCTGGGACGCCAGCGGCAAGTACCTCTGGTTCCTCGCCTCCACGAACTTCGGCCTGGGGTCGCAGTGGCTCGACATGACGTCGTACGAACACGAGCAGACGTTTGGGCTGTACTTCGCGATCCTGAAGAAGGGCGAGCCGACGCCGCTGTTGCCGGAGTCCGACGAGGATCCGGGCGTGCAGGCGGGACGCGGCGGCGCGCCGGGCGGTGGTGGCGGTGCCGGCCGTGGCGGTCGCGGTGGCAATGCCGACGCAACCGACGATCCGGCTGCCCAGCCGGCGCCGGCGGCGGCTCCACGTGGCGTCACCGTCACGATCGATTTCGATAATCTCGGCCAGCGCATTCTCGCGGTACCGGGCGTCCCGGTGCGCGCGTATTCCAAGGTGAAAGCGGGCGGTCCCGGTACGGTCTTCTATCTCGAAACGCCCGTCGGTGGCGGACAAACGACGCTGCAGCGGTACCGATTCGCGGATCGCCGCGCGGCGCCGTTCATGACCGGCGTGGCTGACTACGTCGTGAGCGCCGACACGCACAAGATGCTCTATCGCGGCGCGGGCGGTGGTGGTGGCGGCCGCGGTGGCGGTGGTGCAGCGGCGCCAGCGACGGGACCGGCACTCTTCATCGTGGACGCGGACCGCGCAGCGCCCCAGGCCGGCGCCGGCCGGCTGAACGCGACACTGCGCATGTATCTGGAGCCCAAGGAAGAGTTCAAGCAGATCTTCCGCGAAGGCTGGCGCAACCAGCGCGACTACCTGTACGTGCCGAACATGCATGGCTCGGACTGGTTCAAGATGGCCGAGATGTACGGGCAGATTCTGCCGTACGTGAATCACCGCGCTGACCTGAACTATCTGCTCGACAACATGGGCGCCGAGATCGCGATCGGCCACTCGTACGTGCGCGGCGGCGACATGCCGGACGTGCCGCCATCGTCGGGCGGCGGCCTGCTGGGCGCGGACTTCGTCATCGACAACGGCCGCTACAAGATCACGCGGATCTTCGACACGGAGGTCTGGAACCCGGAACTGCGCGCGCCGCTTCAGGCGCCGGGCGTGGAAGTGAACGTCGGCGACTACATTCTGGCGATCAACGGCGTCGAATTGCGGGCCCCGGACAATATCCATCGCCTGCTCGACGGAACGGCGAACCGTCAGACGCGGCTCACGATCAATAGTCGCGCGGCGATGGATGGCGCCCGGCAGGTCACGGTGGTGCCGACGAACACCGAACAGGCACTGCGCACCCGCGCGTGGGTCGAGGAGAACCGCCGGCTGGTGGACAAGCTCTCGAAGGGCCAGCTCGCGTACGTCTACGTGCCGAACACCGGCCAGCCCGGCTATACGAGTTTCAACCGGTACTATTTCTCGCAGCAGGAAAAGTCGGGCGCGATCATCGACGAGCGCTACAACGGCGGCGGATCGGCGGCCGACTACATCATCGACGTGCTGCAGCGCGACTTCGACGGCTACTTCAACAACGTCGCCGGCGATCGCATGCCGTTCACGAGTCCGTCCGCCGGCATCTGGGGACCGAAGGTGATGATCATCAACGAGATGGCCGGATCAGGCGGCGACCTGATGCCGTACATGTTCCATTACCGCAAGATCGGGACGCTCGTCGGCAAGCGCACGTGGGGCGGACTCGTGCATACCGCCGACACGCCCGGCTTCATCGACGGCGGGTCGATGATTGCCCCCAGGGGCGGCTTTTTCACCCGCGACGGCAAATGGGCCGTCGAGAACGAGGGCGTCGCGCCGGATATCGACGTGGAGAACTGGCCGAAGGATCTGATCGCAGGCCACGACATGCAGCTCGAGAAAGCCGTCGAGGAAGCGCTGCGATTGCTGAAAGAGAAGCCGGTTCAGCGCATGACAAAGGAACCGCCGCCGCCGCTGTGGGGGATCAGGAAGGGTGGGGGAGGGCACTGACGCCGCCTGTCTCTTCGGAGGACACGCCTTGTCAACACCCGCAGCCACGCGCCCTCACCTCAGGGCGGCGGTGCCGCAATTCTCGGTGCCCGATGTCCTTGCGACGGTGGAGTACTACCGCGACCGTCTCGGCTTTGTGATTGGCGATACCGTCGCCGACCCGCCTCTGTGGGGAGCCGTTGGGCGCGATGACGTCGAACTGTTTTTCAACCGCCTTCCGGGCGGTGCGTCGGCGCATCCTAGAATTCGCGCGTTGGGCGGCTATGACGCCTACTTCCGCGTCAGCGGCGTCGATCAGCTCGCCGCCGAGTTTCGCGCGCGCGGAGCGGTCATTCGCGAAGGGCCTGTCACCCGTGTCTACGATGTGAGGGAGTTCGTCATCGAGGATCTCAATGGGTTGATGCTCGCGTTCGGGGAGTCGATCACCCCAACGGCAACCTGACGAGGCGAAAGGGGTCGACGAAGACCATGACGAACCCAACCAGGCCGCGTGTGGACGGCTATATCGTCTCGTTCGGCGGCGCGGCGCCTTCAGCCGCATAATCGCGCCCATGGCTCAGCGACACACCCGCATCGCCCTGGCACTCGCAGTCTTGTTCATTGCGGTGTGGGTGCCGGCACCGACGGCACAACAGGCTGCAGCGCCATCTGAGCGATATGCCGTCCGCGACGTGATGATCCCGACCCGCGACGGCACGAAGCTGTTCACGCGCATCTACACGCCAAAGGATCAGAGCGGGCCGCTGCCGTTCATCCTGCATCGCACGCCCTATGGCAACGACGGCGCCATTGGGCGGCTGAACGTGTACATGCGCGCGCTGGCTGACGACGGCTACATCTTCGTGTTTCAGGACATTCGCGGCAAATTCAAGTCCGAGGGCACGTTCGTCATGCAGCGGCCGGCGCGGGCGCCGGGTGACGAGAAGGCCATCGACGAAGGCACGGACACCTACGACTCGATCGACTGGCTGGTGAAGAACGTGCCCCAGAACAACGGGCGCGTCGGCATGCTCGGCATCTCGTACGACGGCTGGACGACGATCATGGGCGCGCTGGAACCGCATCCGGCGCTCAAGGCGATTTCACCGCAGGCGTCGCCGTCGGACATGTGGATGGGCGATGACTTCCACCACAACGGCGCGTTCCGGCTCAGTTATGGCTTCGAGTACGCAGCGATGATGGAGAGCGGCAAGGACGTCCAGCAGTTCGGCTTCGATCGCTACGACCTCTTCGGTTGGTACCTGGATCTGGGCCCGCTCGGCAACATCAACGAAAAGTACCTCAAGGACAAGATTCCGACCTGGAACGACTACGTCGCGCATCCTGACTACGATGAGTTCTGGAGGCGGCAGACGATGATCCCGTCGATTCGAGACGCCAAAGTGCCGGCGCTGAACGTCGCCGGCTGGTGGGACCAGGAGGATTTCTACGGGCCCGTCCAGATCTACAACGCACGGGAGAAGTTCGACTCGTCGAAGCACAACTATCTCGTCGTCGGTCCCTGGAATCACGGCGGCTGGTCCGGCGGCACCGGCGAAGGGCTTGGGCCGATCCGGTTCGGCAGCCCAACGTCCACGTACTTTCGCGAGCAGGTGCAGGCGCCGTGGTTCGCGTACTGGCTGAAGGACAAGGGCACGCTCGATCTCCCGGAGGCGCTGACGTTCGAAGCCGGCGCCAATCAGTGGCGGCGCTGGGACAGCTGGCCGCCGAAGGCAGCCGTGGCGACACCGCTGTACTTCGGCAACGGCCGCACGCTGTCATGGAGCAAGCCGGTCGAGACCGGCTCGGCGGCATCCGACAGCTACCTCTCGGACCCGGCGCATCCCGTGCCGTACCGCCGCCGGCCGATTCAGCAGACGTACGGGCCAGGCTCGATCTGGTCCACGTGGCTCACCGAGGACCAGCGGTTCGTCGACGATCGCCCGGACGTCCTGTCATGGAAAACGCCGGTGCTGGACGCGGACGTCACGATCGCCGGCGACGTCGTCGCGCACCTGTTTGCCTCGACGACCGGCAGCGACGCGGACTGGATCGTCAAATTGATCGACGTGTATCCGGAGCAGATTCCGGGCAACTTGTCGATGTCGGGTTACGAATTTATGGTCTCGAACGAGGTCTTCCGTGGCCGGTACCGGCAGAGCTTCGAGCGGCCTCAGCCCATCACTCCGGGCGTGGTGCAGGAGTACGCGTTCAGCCTGCACACGCAGAACTATGCGTTCCTGAAAGGCCACCGGATCATGGTTCAGGTGCAGAGCACGTGGTTCCCGCTCATCGATCGCAACCCGCAGACATTCGTGAAGAACATCTTCATCGCCAAGTCCAGCGACTTTCAACCGGCGACGCACCGCATTTTCCGGTCATCGACGACGGCGTCGAACGTCACGCTGCCTGTGGTCGTGCGGTAACGGTGAACGCATGAACAGTCCGCTCTCCTACATGGCCTGGGTGAGTCTGGCGCTGTCGGTCGCGGTGATCGCGCTCAGTGCGTTTCAAATGAGCCGCCGACCGGTCTCGCAGACGCCGCATCGGTCGGACCCGAGAATCGGCCTCGCGCTTGGCGGGTTTCTTCTTCTGGGAGCCTTGGTGCGTCTGACCGGCCTGACCGGGGTCACGGGCGACGTGCTCGAGGCGGTGAGCATCCTCGGCCTGTTGTGGATGCTTATCCTGACGATTCGCCAGCAGCAGCGGAACATGAAAGCGCACCTGGACGACCTCGAGGCGAAACGCCTGAAATAGGTCGATCGTCAGTCTCTACTCACACGCTTCCTTCGGCGCAGGCGTCAGCGCGAGTCCGCCGCCGACACCGGCCGACCCGAGCCAGCACCCGCTGCTTCTCGTGTCCTTGATGAAATAGAGCGCCTGGCTTGGCACGTTGGACGGCGTCTGCGCGCCACCGGCCTGCGTGATTACGAGCCGCGTGCCGGCGCCGGCCTGCGCCTGCGCCTGAACCGGCGCGGGCGTGAGGGCCATCGTCGCGACTGCACCGGCCACCGCGCCGGCCAGCATGAATCCCATCGGCTTGAGCATCGTCATTGGATCGGGCCTCCGTCGCGGAACCATCCGCGAAGGCGACGAGTGTAGCCGACTGGGGCTGCGATGACAGAATTGAAATCCGACAACGGCCACCCGTCCTGAAATCGGGTTGTTACCCTCAAATCTGTCTTGGCAGCCCTTTTGCGACCGTCGGGTAACAGGAGTTGTCAGCCATGGCTACTGCGGTTGCTGAAATGCCGAACCAGGCGCTGAGCCGAACCGACGTCCGCAAGCGCGTCGCACGCGTCTTTGACGCGCGCCGCCGGCTGCTGTCGCTCGACGTCGAAAGACGCGTGATCGCCGTCGCGGCGGCGGCCAGCCAATCGGACGTTGCGCTGATGGAACTCAACGCCACGGGTTTCCGCGTGGCGACGACGGAAGCGATGCCGCCGAACGCGGTCTTCTCGTCCGACCTGATGTCCGAAAACGGCGCGCCTGTCCGTCAGTCCGCGCGCGTCCTCTACTGCCGCCGCCAGCGCCCCGACGGCCACGACGGCGGCTACGTCAGCCAGTTGGAATTCGACGGACCTGAAGCGGCCTAGACCGAGGGGCGCTGACGACCAATCGATCCAAATCGATCGATGGATCGACAGACGGCTATCGCCTATTCGTCAGCTTTCGCTGCGCCAGCGGCGCCACCAGCGGGCCATCCTGTGACACGCGCGCTTCGGCGGACGCCGCGGCCTTCGTGAACGCGGCTTGTGCTTCGGCGGTTCGGCCAAGCGCTTCCTGACACAAACCGATGAAATACGTCACCGTGCCGGCGGAGACGCCCGATCCTTCGGGCAGCTTCACGGCGGCCAGCGTCGCCAGCGCGTCGTCCCAGTTGGCGACGTGCATCTGGACGACCGCGAGGTTCAGCAGGGTCGCGGCGTGATCGGTTGGCGCCGCCGGTGATTTGAGGCGGTCCTGCAGGTCGAGCAGCGCGCGATTGTAGGGGAGCGACGCATCGCGCGGCGGCCAGGTCTCGGGCGCGAGCGCAACGGCACCGGAGACGTTCTTCGTCGTGCCGCCCTGGTCCCTCACCTCGAGAACGAGATCACCGGCCTTGTCGCCCGCGGCGGCAATGCGCGCGCGCAGGTCGGCCACGCTGGCGGTGGCGCTGCCCGCGGCGCCGATCACGACATCACCCACGACGAGTCCCGCTTTCGCGCCTGACGGGCCCGTGCGAATCACGACGGCGCCGGGTGTCGTGGCGACGTCCACGACCGACGCATCGATGGTCGCGCGGACGACCGGGGGCAGCGCGGCACCGAGAAAATCGAGGGCGCGGGTGCGCGACACCGGGTCGCTGAGATTGATCGTGATGACGTCGGGCTCGCCGCTGCCTGCGGCGAGCAGTGAGAGCAGCACGACGTTCGCGTCCGGCGTGGCGGTAATGGCGGCGAGGCCCTGCGCTTCGAGTCGGGTCGCGAGTTTGCGGCCGATGTCGCGGCGAACCTCGCGCGACAGACGCGACGCCGACGCCGCATCGGCAGCGGTTTCCGGGCTCAGCCACCCGGCCGGCAGGTCCTCGCCACGCGTGGCTGTCGCGAGCTCGCTGTCGGACGGAAAGTACACGAGCACGCGCCGCGCCGGCGCGAGCACGCGGTCGAGGTTTGCGCGCAGCCGATCGAGCACGGCGGCCGGGACCGCGGGCGTGGCCACCACCGGAAAGCCGCTTCGCAGCTCCGCCTTCAGCGTCACGTTGTCGCCGGTCTTCCAATCGCGCCGATCGATGTACCGGCCGGACGCGCCCTTCACTTCGATGACGTGCGCGCCCTCGCAGACGTTCGCCAGCTCGATCGTGCCCGTGCCCCGGCGCGTGCCGTCCAGAAACACGGCCGCGGCGCTGTCACTGGGCTCGACCTTGACGGTCGCGATCGTCGGCGTCAGCGTGAGCGGCCCGGCCTTGAGGTCGTCAGCGCTGGCGATCTCGACCGCATGCTCGAGATCGCGGAAACACGATCGCTTCAGGACCAGCCGATGCGTGCCGATCGGCAGGTCCGTCAGCAGCAACGGCGCCGACGCATTGCCCTCGCCCCTGCCCGTCTTCCCTCGTGACGTGCCGTCGACGATGACTTCCACCTCCGCCGGGACTGTCGTGACCGCGATCGTCGACATCAACCGTTCGAGCGCGAGCGCGAGAGACACCGACTCCCCGGCCGTCACCGTGAATTTCTGGTTGATCGATCGATAGCTCGGTCTCGTCGCCGTGACTTGATGTTCGCCGGCCGTCAAATCGAGCGTTTGCGGTCCCGCTTGCAGATTGACGGTCTTGCCGTCGACTTGCAGATCGCCGGCCGGTGCCAGCGACAGCACGACCTGTCCAATGGTGAGCTTGCGGACCGCCGTCAGGATGTCCACGACCTTCGGCGAGATGCCCTCGCCGAATTTGAAGCTGGGGTTGAGCGCGAGCAGCGCCGAGAAATCCTGCTCGGCGCCGGCCGTGTCGTTCAGCGCAAACCGCGAGCGCCCGCGCAGTTCGTAGGCCTGTTGCAGCAAGTCCGTCCGCTGCACCTGTCCGCCCGCGCCGAGGACGGCGATGAGTCGATCGAACAGCGGAACGGCCTGGTCGTACTGGAATGCTTCGAACAGCCGCTTGCCTTGATCGAGCAGGAGTTCGGGCGTGGCGGCGGGGACTTGCCCGCGGACGACTCCGCCGCGGACGACTCCGACTCCGCCGCGGACGACTCCGGGAATGGATTCCGGGAATGGATTCCGGGAATCGTTTGGAAACGCGATCAGTACCGCCAGCACGATCGCTGTCATCGGTACACCCGCACGCGCTGATCGCGTTCATCGTAGAGATACAGGCCGCCCGATCGATCCAGAGCGAACGCCGTGGCTCGGCGGAATGCGTTGGCGTTGGTCGCGGGTTCGGTGAAGACGGCGACCAGTTTGTAGGTGCCGTTCTGTCCCGGTTGCGTGCCGGCGACCGGGCTGAACACGGCGATCGCGGCCCGATCGAGGAGGTAGAGATAGCCGAACTGGTCGAACGCCAGATCTTCGAGATTCGGCACGTCATATCCGGCGCCTTTTGCCGGCAGGCGGCCGGTCACTTTGCCGGCGGCATCAAAGAAGACCACGCCCTTCTGTTCGCGATCGAGCCCCGCGATTTCGTCAAGCGCGTTGATGGCGAGCCGCGACACGCGCGTCGTCGAAAACGCCGCGACGTATTCGCCCGTCTTGCTGAACCGCTGAATTCCCCGGGCATCGTCGTCGGCGATCAGCCACTCGCCGTTGAACAGCTGCACGGCCGCGTCGATTTTGGCGAGTGGGGCCGCCGGCTGATTCTGCCGGGGGAAGGGCAACGCAATTACCTGGCCGCCGGATGGGCGAAGGCCGCCCGCCTCGATCGCCACCAGATTGCCGGCGGCGTCGATCGCCAGCCCGCGCGGCTTGGTCCCGGTTGGCGGGGCCGTAGCCTTCGCTGGTGACAACAGGCCAAATCCTGATTCGGCCGCCCAGTAGATGGCGCCGCGACTGGCGCCCAGGCCAACGACGTTCTGTAGCTTCGCCGGTCCCGGGGTCTCCGCGGTCAGCGCGTACGGCGCGCCGTTGCGGGCGCGCACGTGCAGCCGGTGCAGGATCGTCGAGCGTCCGAGCGCGTCCTCGGCTTCGGGCGATCCCGGCCAGCGATTGCGGACCTGCTGTAGTTCTTCCATCGCGCCGATCGGATCGCCGCGCGACACCATGACGCGCGCGGCATGCAGGTGGGCGTGCGCGGTGGCCGCGTCACCCGGATACTCCACCTCCGCGCGCACCAGGCTCGCCAGCGCGTCGTCGTATCGACCCGCGTACCAGAGCGCCTCGCCGGCCATGACCAGCGATCGCGCCACGACATCGGAGTTCGGAAAGAGTCTCGACACGCGGTCGAAATTCGCGAGCGCGGTGTCGAGGTCGGCGCCCTGATGGCTCCGGCTCATCGCCAGTCGGCCCGTGATGAGAATCGCCTCCGGGGCGGAATCGGATGTCGGGTACTTCCGCAGAATCGTCTCGACCGCTGTCGACGTTTCTTTGAGGTCGCCCGCGACGTCGAGGTAGTACCGCGCCATTTCCAGGAGCGCGTTGTCGGCGACCGACGACGTGCCGTAGGTGTCCGCCACGGCGCGGAAGTCCCGGATGGCCTCGGTGTAATTGCCCTGTCGCGCGAACGACCGTCCGCTTTCGAGCTGCCGGCGCGCCTGTTCTTCTTCAGGCGCCTGCTGCGTGAGGTCGGGTCTCGTTGGCGCCAAAGACGGGCCGACGAGACCCGACCCCATCACGGCGAGAGCGACGAGTGTGCGAACTAGCATCATGACTGGTCAGTACTTCGGCGGGCCGAACGTCACCGCCGTGCGTTCGCCGGACGCGACGACGATTTTACGACTGTCTTCCTTGCCGTCCTTGCATCGCTGGACAACCGTGTGCGGGCCGGCGGCGATCGGCTTGCGCGGCAGCGGCGGATAGCCGACGTCCTGGCCGTCGATGACAATCGAACACGTCTCGAGGGCCGCGAACACCGCCAGGATTCCCGGCGCCTTCAGGGTCAAGGCCGCTTCAGGCTTCAGAAAATCGATCGCGATCGGTTCGTTGAGGATGAATTCGGTGTTGCGGGCCGTCACCGGCTCGGCGCCTGGCGCGACGGTCAGGTCATGCTGCATGGCGGCAGGGGAGAGCACCGCGCCGCCGCGGACGATTTCAAACGCAAACGGCCCGGACGCGGTCAGATGGACCGGGCTGGGTTGCCGCACGAGCTGAAACTCGCGGTTGCCGCGCTTGAGATCGCTGGCGGCCAGCGTGGCGGACACGGCCTCGTACCCCTTGAGTGCGAGTTCAACCGTACCGGGCTTGCCGGGGTCGATCGACACCGCTGAGGGCGTCACCTTGCCCGTGTCTGCGCCGTTCACGGAAATTCGCGCGCCCGATGGCGCGGAGGTGATCACGACCAGCGTTGCGCCCGCCTTGGCCGTCGTCGCGGCGGGCGTGGTCGCTGGTGATCCAGTCTGGGCGGCCGCTGCGGTCGGTGCGACGGTTGCCGCGGGCGGCGCCTGCACCGGCGGATCGCTCCGGCCCTGCATGAAATAGATCACGAGCCCGCCAATCACGATGATGCTCACGGCGACGGCGGCGATCGCCGTCGTGGACACCTGGCGCGGCGCGGCCAGTTTCACGGCCCCGGCCGACGCCGGCCGCGACACCGTCGGGATCTTCGGGACTGCGCCAGTGGCGTGGAGCTTCGGCGGTGGCGGCATCGCGCCGGTCGAGACGGCGCCGGTGGCCGCGCTCAACTGCGTGAGCGGGAGATCCAGCATCATCTTCACGAGCCGGAGATCCGATGCCATGTCGGTCGCCCGGCTGTAGCGTTCGTTGGGGTCCTTCTTCAGCGCGCGCGCGACGATGTCGTTGAGGCCCTCGGGAAGATCGGCGACCGACTCGGCGATCGGCCGCGCTTCCGCGTGCACAATCTGGTACACCACCGCGGTTGGCGAATCGCCCGCGAACGGTTTCTGTCCGCTCAGCAATTCATGCAGCAGCACGCCCACGGAAAACAGATCCGCGCGGCCGTCGACGGGGTTGCCGAGGATCTGTTCCGGTGCCATGTAGTACGCGGTGCCCATCACCATGCCGGACTGCGTCATCGAGCTCTGCGCGAACTTGGCGATCCCGAAGTCCAGAATCTTGACGGTACCGTCCTCGAGCACGCGCACGTTGCCGGGCTTGATGTCGCGATGCACGATGCCCTGTTCGTGCGCATAGGCGAGGCCCTCGCAGAGCTGCGCCACGATCTCGAGCTTCGTGGGGAGCGGCAGCGGATCGCTGTGCCGCATCACGGCTTCGAGATCCTCGCCGCCGAGCAGCTCCATCACGATGTAGGGCGCGCCGTCGTGCTGGCCCAGTTCGTGGATGGTCACCACGTTGTGGTGCTGCAGTCTCGCGACAGCCTTCGCCTCGCGTTCGAACCGCTCGCGGGCGGTCTGGTCGGATGAAAAATCGACCAGCATCATCTTGAGCGCGACGTCGCGTTCGAGCGTTGAATCCTTGGCGCGATAGAGCACGCCCATGCCGCCGCGGCCGATGAGGCTGACGATCTCGTACCGACCGATGGTCTTCGGCAGGGGAGCGGCCATGTCAGGCCTTCGCCTCGGCGGACAGGCGCGCGTGCTGGGCCCGCAGGGCAGTCATGATCTCGACGATTTTCGCACGCCGGAACGGCACCACCTTCAGCACGTCGGCGCCCCGGTCCTGAAACATCGGCAGATGCCGCAACAGCGGTGCGGCCGCCACCTCTTCCGGTGCCCCGCCGGACCCCCGCGCGTCGCCTGCAGCCAGCAGACGCTCGTTCTCGCGGTAGGCGTCGCAAGCCTCGATCGCCAGCTCACGCGTGCGGCGCTCCCAGGCCTGCAGGAAACCCGTCAAGGCGACGAGCATGTCCACCATGCGCTGGTACCGTTGCGCCGGGTCTTTTTCGAGGGCTTTCGTGACGATGGCCGCGAGCGCGGCGGGCGCCTCCACGTCAGTGAGCGGCTGCGGCGAAGCCAGGACGACGTTATTCAAAATCTCCGGCAGCTTCCGCGATCCGAACGGCCGGCGTCCCGTGAGCAACTCGTAGAACACGGTGCCCACCGAGAACACATCGGATCGCTGATCGACCGGCTTGCCCATCACCTGTTCCGGCGACATGTAGTCGGGGGTGCCGACGATGAACCCGCTGCGCGTGAGTTTCGAGGACGCGATGCGCGCCACGCCGAAGTCGAGAATCTTGATCTGGCCGTCGTGGGTCACGAACAGATTCGCGGGCTTGATGTCGCGATGGACGATGCCGCGCGCGTGGGCGAAGGCCAGGCCCTCGCAGGTGCGCGCCATGATCTCGATCTGCTGTTCGATGTCGAGCTCGCCGATGGCGCGCGATGCCCGTCGCGCGACGAGCCCGGCCAGACTCTCTCCATTGAGGAGCTCCATCACGATATAGGCGCGGCCCTGGTCCTCGCCGAAGTCGTAGATCGTGATGATGTTGCGATGCGCGAGCTGCCCGGCCGATCGCGCTTCGCGATAGAACCGCTCGCGGGCCTCCTCGGAGATGTCGATGTCGGAGATGAGCATCTTCACGGCGACGGGCCGGCCGATGGTCGAGTCCTTCGCCCGGTACACGACCCCCATGCCCCCGCGCCCGATCTTTTCGATCAGGTCGTACCGTCCGATGCGGCGGATCTCGCCGGTCACGTCGATCGCCTCGGCGGGATCGGTCGAGTGCGGCTCGTCGCTCACAGCGGCCCGTCCTTCATCCAACGCAGGACGACCGCCGTGATGTTGTCCTTCGCCTCCGTGTCGAGCGCCAGGTGCACGAGCTGGTCCGCCGTCGTATCCGGCGCCTGGTTCGCGGCCAGACACCGCAGAATCGCATCCCGATCGAGCACCCCGTGCAGGCCATCGGTCGACAGCAGCAGCGTCTCCCCCGGACGCAGCGCGCGCTCCGATACCTCGACGTCGACGTCCGGGCGCGCGCCGACCGCGCTGGTCAACACGTGCCGCATCGGATTGTGGGCAATCGCCGCGGGATCCTGCGCCACGTCACGGCCGAGTGCGGCGGCGATCCACGAGTCGTCCTCGGTCACCTGTTCGATCTGGCCGTCATGCACCGCGTAAATCCGGCTGTCGCCGACGCCGCAGAACGACGCCTGCCCGTCGTCAATGAGCACGGCGACGATGGTCGTGCCCAGGCCCGCGTATTCGTCGTGGGTCTCGCCCGCCTTGAACACACGCCGGTTGGCCAGCTTGACGGCCGTCATCAGGCGATTGCCGCGAAATGACAGGGACGGGTTGATGCCGTACGGCCAGGTGAAGTCCGCGCCGCCCGCCGACCGGGCGACGAAGCTGCGGACGGCCTCGAGCGCGAGCTTCGACGCGACTTCGCCGGCATTGTGGCCGCCCATCCCGTCGGCGACGGCAAACAGGCCCAGTTCCGGCTCGATCAGGAAGGCGTCTTCATTGATCTTGCGAACGCGGCCCGGGTGCGTGGCGCCGTGAGCGAGGTACATGGCAGAGCGGACAATACTATGCCGGTTTGGTCAGGTCCGGGTCCTCGACCTCGGCACCGGGCTGGAGCGCCGTCATCAGCTCCTCCGCGCCGCTTGCCGTCAACTGCGTCGGCATGTCGCCCACCATCGCCGTGAGGTCGCCGTTGATCGCCGACTGTGGCGACATGGTCGTGGCGTCGGCCGCGGCGAGCATCGATCCAACATCGTGGGCGGCCGACCACGCCAGGCGCACGTCCGCCTCGCCCATGCCGAGCGCGAGCAGGAGCGCGTACTTGAACGCGCCCGGCGTGTCGTAGCGATCGGCCGGGTCGTCCGCCGTCGCTCGCCGCAGCGTTTCCGCCAGCGCGGGCGCGTCGACACGCGCCGCATCGCTCAGTACCTGATTGGCAATTCCCCCCAACGCGCGCACGTCGTCATCGGCCGGCACGCCGGCGGCGTTAGGGTCGCGCTGACGCAGCGCGTGCTGGATGCCCGCGATGCCGAACCCGCGGATTCTCGGCGCCGCGTCTTCGCCGATCAGCACGTGCGAGGCGCGGAGATGGCCGTGGGGAACGCCCTGTTCGCGTGCGTGATCGAGCGCGTCGGCGAGTTGAATGATCAGCGAGGCCCGCTCGGCCAGCGGCCAGGCGACGACGATGTCCAGTTGATCGGCGAGGCTCGCGCCGTCGATGTACTCGTTGGCGATAAAGACGCCGCCCGGCGCCTCGCCCGCGTCGAATAGCGTGGCGATGCCGGGATGGGCGAGCAGGCCCGTGCGCTGCACGTCGCCGAAAAATGTGTCGCGAACGGCGGCCGCGTCAGACGCCTCGAGGTGCTCGAGCTTGAACAGCTTGATGACCAGCGGCCGCTGAATCATCGGGTCGAAACCCCGATAGACGACGTGCCCGCCGTGGTCGGCAAGGTGGTCGACGATTTCGTAACGCCCGATAGTGTCCATGTGGCAGAGGCCGAACCGTTATCTTCACATGGGAAGGAGGCCGGGTCTCATTTTCAGGGACTTCAGCAGAAAATGAGGCCCGGCCTCTTATGGTCCTCTCCGTCCTCGTCCGGCTGATCGCGTTTGCCCTCATTTTCGAGGCCATGTTCGCGTGCCTGTACGTCGCGAACGCGCTGGGGCAACTCGGGATCTATGACACGGTCGCGGTGGCGTTAATCGTCGCGCGCGGCCTGCTGGGCGCCCTGCAGTTTTCCGGCGGCTGGCTTCTCGCGACCGGTCGTCCGCCGGGTGCGGTCCTTGCACAGTGGGGACTCGCCGGCGGCGCCATCGTGACGATCCTCGGCGTCGGCTTCAACCTTGCGCCGACGAGCATCTATCACTGGCTCCGGTGGCACGCGACGGGGGTGTATGTCGTCTATGCAGTCGCTGCGATCGGGGTCTTGAGACGACGAGGAAACTAACAACTAGCAACTAACAACTAACAGGTAGGGCTGGCACGAACCCAGCGATCGACCACCACATTTGTTAGTTGCTAGTTGTTAGTTGTTAGTTTTATTCATTTTCCACAATCCTTCGTCTCCGTCGCCATCGGCACGAGGCCCGCGTTGAACGGACCGGTGGACATCGAGACCGTTGACGGCGTGCGGGTGACCTGTGTCACCTGGCCGCTGCTGTTGACCGTGGCCATCAGTTGAATCAACTGCGGCGGCGCACCGTTGGGAGCGGTAATGGTGACGCCGCCGCCGCTGGGGCGAATGAAGAAGCTGCCCTCGTCGATCGGCATCGACGCGACGTTCGAACAGAACGCGCCCCAGGATCCTTCGCGGCGCAGGTACGACTCGACGTTCGACAGATAGAACGCGGTCACCGTGGCGCCGTGGTCGCGCACGTACTGGCCGACGGCGCGCAGCGCTTTCGGGCCGGAGAAGTTGCCGACGGCCGGAACCACGAGGTTTCGGGATTCGAGATCTTTGAGGAACCGGAACTTCTCTTCGGAGCCGAGATAGCTGAACCCCTGGCCGGATTGATCGGTCTGCGTCACCAGGTCCCAGTACGTGCCGCGACCAACTGCTGCCGCTGCGGGTTGTCTCAGTGCCACGGTGGCTGACCACGTGATGGCCGGTCCGTACCAGTAAAACGCGCGATAGACCTTCGCGATGCCGTCGAGGTCTTCGGGTGGGAGCGGCAGGTGGTGCGTCTGCGTCAGGTGATCGTGGACCGCTTTCAGGTTTGCCGTGAACGTCGTCTCGCTTGCGGCGTACGCGTCCCAATACGCGTTCATGATTTCGGTGACGGTCGACGAGGCGCCGAGGCCGGCCGGCCGCGGTTTGGTGAACAGGCGCGAGACGAACTCGGCGCGGTCGGCGGACAGCTCGAACAGCGCCTTGTACATGAGCTGCAGGTGCAAATTGCCGCGCCGGATGTCGGTAATGAACGCCATGCGTGGCTTCATGGCGGCGATGTAGGTGAAGTTCTGTTCGGGTCCGACGCCCAGGTAGACGCCCCCGGGTGTGGTCTTCGAGATCAGTTCCGGGACCATCCGGGGGAACACCATCTCGTTGGACAGCAGGTTGTCCGACTGGAACATGCCGTTTGGCTCGGAGATCGACTCGGACAGCTGCCAGAACTCCTGATCCGTGAGCCGGGAGGGCAGTTCCGTGGCCGAGCCGGCCAGCTGGGCCGCGGTCGTGCTGAACCCCAGGGCGAGCGTGAGCGAAATCAGCAGCGGGAACCGGTAGCGGGGCATCAGGAACCTCCAGGTTCCACCATTTAGACACCGGCGCTGGCAAAGAGGCCGGGCCAAAAACAACTCCGGGAATGGATTCCGGGAATGGATTCCCGGAATCGTTTTTGACTCCTATAATCGCGCCATGAAGCTGCTCGTTGCCTCCGCCGCGCTGGTCCTGGTCTCCCTCGTGCCGGCCGCAGCGCCCGTGCCGCAATCGGAGGCCGCCCGCTGGGATCAGCACACCCGCAACGTCACGATTGTTCGGGACGACTGGGGCATCGCGCACGTCCATGGCAAGACCGACGCCGACGCGGTCTTCGGAATGATCTACGCGCAGGCCGAGGACGACTTCAATCGCGTCGAGACCAACTTCATCAACTCGCAGGGCCGGCTTGCCGAGGCCGAGGGCGAAGCCGAGATCTGGCGCGACCTGCGTATGAAGCTGTTCATCGATCCCGTCGTGATGAAGAAGCACTATGACGGCAGCCCGCAGTGGCTCAAGGCGCTGATGAACGCCTGGGCCGACGGGCTGAATTTCTACCTCTCGAAGCATCCAACCGTGACGCCGCGCGTCATCAAGCACTTCGAACCGTGGATGGCCCTGACGTTCAGCGAGGGCAGCATCGGCGGCGACATCGAGAGGGTCAACCTCGGACAACTGCAAACCTTCTACGGAAAGGCACCCGCCGTACCTGCCGTGCCACTCGTACCTGTCGTACCCGACCTTCCCCTCGAACCCGGCGGGTCCAACGGTGCCGCGATCGCTCCGTCGAACACGACGGGGAAGCATGCGCTCTTGCTCATCAATCCGCACACGTCGTTCTTTTTCCGGTCCGAGCTGCAGGTCACGAGTGACGAGGGTTTGAACGCGTACGGCGCCGCCACGTGGGGCCAGTTCTTCATCTATCAGGGCTTCAACGAGAAGGCCGGCTGGATGCACACGTCGAGCGCTGTCGATAACGTGGACGAGTACCTGGAAACAGTCACGAAAAAGGGCGATCACTACGTCTACAAGCACGGCGCGGACGAGAAACCCGTTGAGGAGCGTGTCATCACGGTCCCCTACAAGACGCCCACGGGGATGGCCGAGCGCAAGATCACCGCGTACTTCACACCGCACGGGCCAATCGTGCGTACCGCCAACGACAAGTGGGTCGCGGTCGCATTGATGCAGGAGCCCGTCAAGGCGCTGACGCAGTCGTATACGCGCACGAAGGCGACCGACTTTCAGTCCTTCAAGAAGACGATGGACCTGCACACGAATTCGTCGAACAACACGATTTTCGCGGACGCGAGCGGCAACATCGCGTACTTCCACGGCAACTTCATTCCCAAGCGCGACACGAAGTTTGACTGGACGCGCCCGGTGGACGGCAGCGATCCGGCCACCGATTGGAAAGGTCTGATGTCGGTGGACGAGACGCCGCTACTGCTCAACCCGGCGAGCGGGTGGCTGTACAACTCGAACAACTGGCCGTGGTCCGCGGCCGGGCCGAGTAGTCCAAAGCAGCAGAACTACCCGGTCTACGTCGATTCCGGCACGGAGTCCGCGCGAGGGCTCCACGCGATCCGCGTGTTGCAGAACAAGAAGGATTTCACCCTCGACGGCCTGGTGGCCGCCGCCTACGACAGTTATCAGTCGTGGTTCGAAAAGCCGATGCCTGGATTGATCAAAGCGTACGACGGGCTGCCGGCGGCCGATCCGCTCAAGGCGAAGCTCGCCGAGCAGATCGCCCTGCTCCGTACGTGGGATTTGCGGTGGTCCGCGACGTCGGTTCCGACGTCCCTCGGCTTTTTCTGGGCGCAGGACGTGCAGCGCCGAGGCGCCGGCGGACGGCGTGGAGGCGGGTCCGCGGACGACTACTGGTCCACCGCCGAGGCGGCGCCGGTCTTGCTGCAGGCGCTGGCCGCGGCCAGCGACAAGATCGCCGCGGACTTCGGCTCGTGGAAGACGCCGTGGGGCGACATCAATCGCTTCCAGCGCCTGACCGACGATCTCGTGCACCCGTTCAGCGACGCGGCGCCGAGCATTCCCGTGATGTTCACGACCGGCACGCTCGGTTCGCTCGCGTCGTATGCGGCGGCCCCGTTCCGCGGCTCGAAGAAGATCTATGGCACCAGCGGCAACAGCTTTGTCGCCGTCGTCGAATTCGGACCGACGGTCCGCGCGCGTGCGGTCACCGCAGGTGGCGAGAGCGGCGATCCCAAGTCGAAGCACTTCAACGATCAGGCCGAGCGCTACGCGACCGGCAACCTGCGCGAGGTGTACTTTTATCCGGCGCAGCTTAAAGGACACACCGAGCGCGAGTACCGCCCGGGCGGCTAACAGGGCGACCGCCATGTCTAGCCTGCTGCAGGACATCCGATTCGGACTGAGGCTCCTCCTCAAGGACCGGAGTTTCACCGTCACCGCGCTGCTGACGCTGGCGGTGTGCATCGGGGCCAACGCGGCCATGTTCAGCGTGGTGCGGTCGGTCCTGCTGAAGCCGCTGCCATTCCCCAACTCTGACCGCGTCGTCCTGCTCTACAACAGCTATCCGAAAGCGGGAGCGCCACGCGTCAGCGCCGGGGTGCCTGATTTGTTCGATCGGATCGAGGGCGTACCCGCGCTGACGACGCAGGCGTTGTTCCGGCGGGAGGGCATGACGTTCCGCGAAGTCGGGGGCGTGGAACGGCTGACGACGATCCGGACGACGCCGTCGTTGTTCAGGATCGTGGCCGTGCCGGCCTTTCGAGGTCGCGTGTTCGTCGAGGCGGACGGTCTCGAAGGTCAGAATCGGAAGGTTCTGCTGACCTACGGTTTCTGGCAACGCCACATGGCCGGCCGAGACTCCGTCGTCAACGAGAAGATTCAGCTCAACGGCCAGCCCTACGATGTTGTCGGCGTTCTGCCGTCGCAGTTCTCCTTCCTGCAAAACGACATCGATCTGTTCACGCCCGCCGCGTTCACGCCGGATGACAAGGCCGTCAACCGGAGGCACAGCAATAACTGGCAGATGATCGGCATGACGTCGCCGGACGCGACGATGGCCGTCGTCCAGGCGCAGGTTGACGCGGTGAACGCCCGCAACGATGAGCGCTTCCCGCAGTTTCGTCAGATTCTTGCCGACGCCAATTTCCGGACGATCGTCGTCAACCTCCACGACGACCTCGTCCGCGACATCAAGGCTGCGCTGTACCTGTTGTGGGGTGGCGTGTTGTTCGTCCTGGTCATTGGCTGCGTCAATCTGGCCAATCTGATGATGGTGCGATCGGCCGGACGTTCGCGCGAAATGGCGACACGGCACGCCATCGGCGGCGAACTGGGACGGCTCGCGCGGCAATTGCTGACCGAGACCACCGTCCTGTCGATCGCCGGCGGCATCGCCGGCGTGCTGCTCGCGTGGTGGGCCACACGGTCTGTCGCCGCGCTCAACCTCGATCAACTCCCGCGTGGCTATGAAATCCAGCTGGACTGGATGGGCCTGGGTTTCGCGACGGCGATCACCGTCGCCGTCGGTCTCATTCTCGGCGTGGCGCCCGCCGTGCGGTTGCGCTTCATGAATCTCAACGCCGCACTTCGCGAGGAGACCCGCGGCGGCACCAGCGGACGGCTGGCCCAACAGGTGCGGCGTGTCCTGGCGATGGCACAGGTCGCGATCGCATTGATTCTGCTGATCGGCGCGGGCCTGCTGCTCGCCAGTTTCCAGTCCGTGCTCCATCTCGACTTCGGATTCAATCCCGCGAACGTCCAGACGGCCGTGGTCAATATTCCGGGGTTGAGCTATCCCACGCCGGAGTCCCGCGCCACCTTCGTGCAGCGCGCGCTCGATGGCCTGCGCGCCATTCCGGGCGTCGCCGCGGCGGGTGCCACGACAGGCCTGCCGTTCACCGGCCAGACCAACAACAACGTGATCCTGGGCGAAGGGCACGTCATGAAGCCGGGGGAGTCGCTGATCGCGCCCTCGCAAATCTTCGCGAGCGACGGGTACTTCGAGTCCATGCAGATCCCGATGGTCAAAGGCCGCTCGTTTTCCACGCAGGACACGCCGGTCTCAACGATGGTGGCCATCATCGATGAGGAGCTGGCCGAGCGCCTCTGGCCCGGACAGGACGCGCTGGGCCGGCGCCTGTACCGGCCAGGCGATCCCAGCGACATCGCGAAAATCACGCCGCAAACGCAGTTCTATAGCGTGGTTGGTGTGGCCAGGAACGTCGTCGCCAACGACCCGCGACCGGACGTGAAGTCGGTCGGCACGTTCTATTTCCCGGTCTCACAGACGAGCCCGGGCGGGATGACCCTGACCGTACGAATGGAGCACGGGTCGCCGACCATCGGCAGCGACATCAAACGCGTCATCGCCGGTCTCGATCCGAGCTTGCCGGTCTATCAGGTGCGGACGATGCAGGACTGGATCGATCGCGCACTCGTAGGCCGGAGCGCGCCGATGCTCATTTCAGCCGGCTTCAGCCTGGTCGCGCTGTTCCTGGCGGCGATTGGCATTTACGGCGTGCTGGCCTACGGCGTGGCCGAACGCCGCCGCGAACTGGGCGTGCGCATGGCGCTCGGTGGAACGACCGGTTCCGTGTTTCGGCTGGTGCTCACCGACGGCGTCATCATCGTCGGCGTCGGCCTGGTGGCCGGGCTGGCCGGATCGTATTTCATCGGCCGGCTGATGCAGACGATGCTGTTTGGCGTGGCGCCGATGAGCCCGGTGGTCATCGGGGTGGTGACGTTGCTGCTGGCGACCGTCGCGTTTGTCGCCAGCGGAATCCCTGCGCTGCGGGCGAGCCGGATCAGTCCGGCGGTAGTGTTGGGGAAGTGACTTGGTGGTGACCTCTTTAGGTAAGAGGTGAGAGGTCAGAGGTCAGAAGTAAGTGTGAGGACGACTCCTGTAACTTACTTCTGACCTCTTGCCTCTGACCTCTTACCTAAACCAGCGCTCTCAAAACCGAAAGATTACTCCGCCGCGAAAGACCTGCACCTTGAGATTGCTCGAGTGCGTGAACACGTTGGACGGGTACGCCGTTCCGCCGGCCGTCAGGTTCGTGCTCGTGGTCGAGGCCGGTTCGAATTTCGTGTTCAGGTACTCGCCTTTGACGGAAAAGTTGCGCAGGCACCAGAATTCCACCCCGGCGCCCCACACCGTGCTGCTCTGAAGATTGTCGAGGCCGCCGTTCTCGTGGGCGTTGGCGAAGGTGTCGGTGAACACGGCGTCGTAATTGATGGAGGTCCACGCCATGCCGTACGTGCCGTACACGAACGTCCGTCCGAAGGTCACGCCCCCGCGGAAGCGGAGCGTCGCCAGCCACCTCGTCTCGATCGACTGGTCGATCGAAAACGTCGTCGGCGCACAGCATGGATACGTGTCGCCGCTCGTCACGGTCCCGCTCAGGCGCATGCTCGAGTAATCGCCCTCGCCGCCGAACACCGCGCGGCCAATCTGGATGTTGTAGCCGGCGGATCCGCCAAATTCCGTGTCGCTGGTCTCGAGCGTCTGGTCGCCGGCGGCGATGATGGCTGGCGGGCTCGACGAAGCGAAGTAGCCGATGGTGGTGAAGATGGTGGTCGTCGCCACGTCGGAATCACCCTGCGCGGCGCCGATGAAGCCGCTGACGTAAAGGCCCCGCCACTGCCGGCCAACCGACGGCGCCTGTGCCGGCGCCGGCGCGGGCGGACTGACGGTCGTCGAGGCGCCGTTCGCGCCGTGCGGCCCGCGGAGCGCCCCGAGATTGAGAGGCTGCGCCGACTGCGCCTGCGCTGACGCCGGCACGCATGCCAGAACCAGCCACGCCGCCGCTCCCGACAACGACGCGACGACTTTCCGGTGGTGCAGCATCATGCTCATGCGGGGCTCCCTGTAGGATGGAGAGGTGATGGCTGGAGGTGTCCGGCCAATGCTGGAGTTGTCGGTCCGGGGCACGGCGGGGAATAGTGGCGGCGAGTTGCGTATCTTCATTTAGGAGAGGTGCGAGGTGGCGGAAAAGACCTTCTGGCAAACGGTTGAGACGACGGGCGATCAGGTGCTCACCACTATCAAACAGTTGATAGAGGCGGGGAATGTCCGTCGGATCCGGGTCCGGCAGAAGGACCGTGTGATCGCCGAGTTCCCGCTCACCTTCGGTGTCATTGGCACCGTCCTGGCGCCCATCGTCGCCGCCATCGGCGCGCTGACGGCCGTGATGACCGAGTGCACGATCGAGGTCGAAAAGGTGGAAACGGTGGAGGAGAAGAAAACCGCATAGTTGGACCGGCGCCAACCGATCGCGGCCGAGGAAAGCCGCAACCACCCGGGAGACACGGAAGCCACGGAAGTGATGGGGAGTTCCCCTATTCTGCTCCGTGTTTTCCGTGCGTCCGTGCCTCCCGTGTGGTGTGACGCTCTAGTTCGACGGGCGCCAACCGATCGCGGCCGAGGAAAGCTCAACGACGCACCCGCCGGAGGCCGTTATTTCAGGCCCGAGGGCAACCTCGGCGACGACAGCAATTCCTGGAACACGCGCCAGCGTACGTCCGGATGATCGACGGTTCCGCCGTGCGCTTCGACGTAGGCGCGGACCATGTCCTGGCCCAGGTTGTAGTTGATCACGTAGCTGCGGTACTGGTCGAAGAAGCGCACGCGCTGTTCGGCGCGGTCCTTCGGCATCATCGCGTAGCGCTGAAGATAGTCCGCGGCTGCCACCCGGTCGATTTCGCCATTCAGATAGCGCCGCGCCGCTTCGTTGCCTGCGTAGCTCAGCTGCGCGACGGCGCGCTGAACCTTCGCAAAGACATCGGCCGTGGCCGGCGCGAGCCCGGCGAGCGGATACAGCGTGTCCCGCTCGAACGCCGTGCGCTCGTCGCCCGGAAACGCGACGTCGATCCCGAAGTTCGCCGTGCCTTCGGCAATCAGCGACTGCGGAGAGAAGAGCGGATACACCGAGAATTCCACCCAGCCGCGATCCCGCACCAGGTGCTTTTCGAGCAGTGCGTTGTAGACGTGGTGGCCGGGATAACCCTCGTGGCACGCCAGATCGATGGCGCGATCGATCGCAATCGGCAGGTCGGTATTGACCTGAATCACGCTCGCATAGCGGCCCTTGTACCAGTTGTAGGCGCTCCACGTCTTGCCGGTGACGTACTCGACGGTGAACGTCTCACCCGGCGGCAGCGTGACGTGCGCGAGCGTCTTCGCACGGCAGCCGTCGATGGCCGCGCGAAACACCGCGTCGAGCTTCGCCGTGGGAATGACATAGCCGGAGCGGAACGCCGTGTAGCGGTCGATCAGAGGGCCCGTCCCGGGCAACAGGCGATTGAGTTCGTCGAGCGACGGCTGAAAGTCCGCGTCACTGAGGTGAGGCGGAGCGGCGTCGTACAGGCGCGCCGCCTCGTCATCGAATGAGAGGCGGTTGCTCATGAGCATGGCCAGCCTGGCTTCGACAGCAGCGAGTTGCTTGTCGAGGTAGGTGTGGCGCAGGCGCTCGAGATCGCTGTCGCCGATCGCGGTCTTGATGTTTCTGAGATCGGTCCGCAGGGTCCCGGCGCGTGTCGCCAGTTCCGCGAGCGCAACCGGCGCCGCCGTCGGCTTCCACGCCTCGTCGCCGTAGTAGGCGTCGACAAAGTCCTTGTCGTGCTGGCCGACCGCCAGCACGAGCCTCACATAGCGTTCGGCGATGTCGTTCATAGTTGGGGCCGATGCCGGCGGTACCGTGCTGCAGGCGGCCGCGGCCATCGCGAATACGAGCCCTGCGGCCGATAACCTGCGAAGGGATGCCATTTGCCGAGCTTACAATGGCACCCGACAGTATGCCTACGTTCATCACCCAACCCACCGTCATCCAGGCCGTCGGGAACAAGCCGAAACAGATTCAGGAGTTCGCCGGCCGCGTCAACTCCGGTCACGCGGGCGTCAGCGTCGCGCGCATGGTCTCGCCGCAGGGATGGGTCGAGCCGGGGCAGCGGCCTGACTTCGAAGAGATCACGGTCGTCTTGCGCGGACTGTTGCGCGTCGAGCACGAGGCCGGCGTGATGGACGTCCGCGCGGGTCAGGCGGTCGTGACTCACCCCGGCGAATGGGTGCGCTACAGCAGCCCCGAGGCGGAAGGTGCCGAGTACGTCGCCGTGTGCCTGCCGGCGTTCTCGCCGGGCACCGTCCACCGGGACGCATGACCGCATGAATGCAATCGAGACGCACGGCCTGCGCAAGGCGTTTGGCGAGTTCACCGCCGTCGACGGCATCGATCTCGCGGTGCCGCGCGGCAGTTTCTATGGTTTCCTCGGACCCAACGGCGCCGGCAAGTCGACGACGATCAAGTGCCTGACGGGCCTGCTCAAGCCGACGGGCGGCACGTTCCGGCTGCTCGATCTGGATCCCGTCGCCGATCAGATCAAAGTGAAGCGGCAGGTGGGCGTCGTGCCCGAGGACCTGGCGTTGTTCGATCGCCTGACGGGCGCCGAGACCCTGTCCTTCGTCGCGCAGGTGCACGGCATCGATCGCGTCGAGGCGCGTGCGCGATCGAAAGAGCTGCTGACGCTCATGGATCTCACGAAGTCGGCCAACGACCTGGTCGCCGACTACTCGCACGGCATGCGCAAGAAGATCGCGTTGTCGGCCGCGCTCCTGCCGGCGCCGCGCCTGCTGTTTCTCGATGAGCCGTTCGAGGGCATCGACGCCATCGCGTCGCGCCAGATCAAGGACCTCCTCTCGGCCTACGTGCGGGGCGGCGGGACGGTGTTTCTGACGACGCACATCCTGGAGATTGTCGAGCGGCTCTGCGACCACATCGGCATCATCCAGAAGGGCCGGCTCGTCGCGCAGGGATCCATGGCGGAACTGCGCGCCGGCGGCGTCACGGGCCAATCCCTCGAAGAGCGATTCATGGACATCGTCGGCGCGGCCAAGTCGGCGTCGCTGGCGATCGACTGGCTCGCCGGATGATCACCACGCTGCGCGGCCTTCGCGCGCTCACCTGGCTGCGCTGGCGGCTGCTGAAGAACAGCATCGCCGGCGCGCGCAAGCGCGATTCGCTGGAGCAGGTGTCCCGCGCCCTGGCGCTGGTCGTTCCGTTGTTGATTCTCGTGATGTCGATCGGCACGTTTCTGGCCGTCAGCGCCGTCGGGTTCGTCGGCGGCCGGATGATGGCGAGCGGCGTCCTCGAGATGGCGTCGGGCCTGCTGGTGCTGCGGCTCCTGCTCGGGCTGATGCTGTTCGCGATCGTGTCGCTGGCCGTCGTGTCGCCGACGCAAAGCACGTTGTCGCGCTACACGCGTCTCCTCCTGCTGCCTATTCCGCGCCGTGTCCTGCATCTGGTCGAGGTGGTGGCCAGCCTGGGCGATCCGTGGGTCGCCGTCGTCGGCGCCGGGCTGACGGCGTTCGCCGCGGGCGTGCTGGCCGGCGGCCGGCCGATCGCTGCGATGGGTGCGCTGGTGGCCGCAGGGCTGACCGTCGCGGTCGTCGTCTGTGCGGCCTCGCTGGCCGGCTTTCTCGTCGCCTGGCTCATGCGCGATCGACGGCGTGGCGAACTGTTTACGCTCGTGTTTGTCATGGCGTTTTCACTGCTCTCGTTCATTCCCGCTTTTCTGACAGGCGCCGTCGACGAACCCGACGCCGGCCGCGCGGCCGGCGATACGCGCGTCGCAAAGGAGGTCCATCAGATTAACGTCGACGAGTTCGATCGGCACTTGCCGGCGTGGACGCATTACCTGCCGTCGGAGGTGTACGGCCGCACGATCGCCCACGTGCTGGCCGGCCGGCGCGCCGACGTGCTTGGTGGATTCGGCGTGCTGGCCGGGGAGGCGCTGCTGCTGTTCCTGGCCTCGGCGCGCGTGCACCGGCAGATGCTCGGTGCGCTCGAAGGCGATCAGAGCCGGCGACGGACGACGGAAATCAAGTTGGGCCCGAAACCGCTGCCGTGGCTCTCCGCGGGGGCCTCGGCGGTGGCCGTGGCGTTGATTCGGGGGTCCTTCCGCACGGTGCGCGGGCGATTGACGATCCTGCTGCCCGGACCGATGCTCGCGCTGCTGGTGGCCGTGTTCAAGCGGTTACCGCAGGAGACCTGGACGGCCGATGCGGCGTCGCGCGGCTACCTGCTGTTCGGCGGCAGCATCGTCTTCACGTTCTACGCGATGCACGCGATCAGCATGAACCTGTTCGGCTCGGATCGCGCCGGGCTGACGCTGCAGCTGCTGTCGCCGGTGACGGATCGCGAACTGGCGTGGGGCAAGATCGTCGGCTTTGGCGCCGTCGTGTCGACCGGTATCGCCGTGTGCCTGATCGCGTCGGTCGCGGTGGCGCACGCCGGGGCGCTGCCGTACTGGATCGCCGTGTTCCTGGGCGCGGCCGCGACATTCTTTTTGATCAGTCCCGTGGCGATCTGGTTCTCGGCCATTTTTCCGGTCGCCTCCGACCTCAGCAAGACCGGATCGGGCGGCAACCCGCATCCGTTTCCGATGGTGGCCGGGACGCTGTGCACGGCGCTCTTCGTGCTGCCGACGATCGTGTCGCTGGCCGTCGCCGAGTTCTGGTTCAAGTCGGCCATCGTCGCGCCGCTTCTGGTTGGGATCTGGCTGGTCATCGCCGCCGCCATCGGCATCCCGCTCGTGAACGTCGCGTCGCGTTCGATCGGGGCCCGCAGAGAGAATCTGGCTCTGGTGGCACAAGGGAAGTAACACGGAGCCACGGAGCCACGGAGACACGGAGAACACGGAAACGGGAATCTACCTTAGGGTGCCATCGAGAACAGGCCTGGCGGCCGCCGTAGGCGGCCGCCAGGCCAGCCCTGCCTCCCTGGTGCTCCGGCCAATCGTCCCTTGCTTGTCTCCGTGGATCTCCGTGTCTCCGTGTGAACCGACCAGCGCAAGTCTCCGTCCCCTACCCCACGAACTTATAACCCATGCCGTGAATCGTCAGCACGTACTGCGGGTGGCGCGAGTTGGTTTCGATCTTTTGCCTGAGCCACGCCACATGCACGTCGACCGTGCGCGTTGACGGCATCGAGTGATAGCCCCAGACCTCATTCAGCAACTCGTCGCGCGACAGCGTCGCTTCGCGATGTTCGATGAAGTACTTGAGCAGCAGGAACTCTCGCGCGGACAGTTCCAGCACGTCGGTGCCGCGCGTGACCTCTGCTTTGCGGAAATTCACCGTGATGTCGCCAAATCGGTACTCGGCGGCGCTCTTGCCGGTGACGGCGGCTGCGCGCCGCAGTTGGACTTCGATGCGCGCGAGCAGTTCCAGCAGATCGAACGGCTTGGTCAGGTAATCGTCGGCGCCGATCTTCAGCCCCGTCACCTTGTCCGCCGTCTGGCCGCGCGCCGTGAGCATGATGATGGGCGTCGTGACGGCGCGGCGCCGCAGTTCGCGGCAGAGATCGAAGCCGTTCATGCCGGGCAGCATCACGTCGAGCAACATCACGTCGAACGCGTCGCTCGTCGCCAGCGCGAGTCCGGATGGTCCATCGGTGGCCGAGGACACGTGGTACCCCTCGCTGCGCAGGCGGTCGGTGAGCGTGAGCACCAGGCCGGGCTCATCCTCCACGAGCAGCACCCGTTTGGCCGGCGACGAGGAGCGGGCCATCACGCGGATTCTGGCGACGCGTCCGTCGCGATCGGCAGGTGCAGCGTGAATCGGGAGCCCTCGCCCGGCGCGGAGGCGACACTCACACGGCCGCCCAGGGCCTGCAGCAGCTGCTTCACGAGGCTGAGACCGAGGCCGTTGCCGCGAATCTGCTGATCGACGGCGCGCCGGCCTCGATAGAACGGCTCGAAGATGTGCGCCAAGTCGTCGGCGCCAATGCCGTCACCGCGATCGGCGACCGACACGAGCACGAACCCGTCGTCGGGTCCCTGGCCGCGTGACGCCGTGACGCCCACCCATCGGCCATTCCCGGCGTACTTGAGCGCGTTGCCGATCAGGTTATTGAGCGCGCGCCGGATCGCCGCCTCGTCAGCCATGATGGCCGGCACGTCGCCGTCGATGCGAACGTCGAAATCGACATCGCGCGCTTCGGGCAGCGACTGCGTCGAGGCGACGACGTCGCGAAGTACCGGGACGGCGTCCATGACCTTCGGCGCCAGCCGGCGTTTGGTGTCGTTCAGCCCGGCAAATTCCAGGATCTGCTCGACCATGTCGGTCAGCCGCCGGCCTTCGGATTCGATCAGTTCGCCGTACCGCTGCGCCTGGCTTGCCTCGTGCACCACACCGGCCGACAGGTTCTGCGCGGCCGATCGGATCACGGCCAGCGGCGTCCGCAGCTCGTGCGAGACCGTCGCGACGAATTCCATCTGCTGCGCGGCCAGTTTCTCGGACCGGCGCGCGTTGACCATGACCAGTCCGGCGCTGGCGGCCAGCACGCTGAGAATGCCGAAGCTCATGAACAGATTGCGCCGGCGCGCGAGCGCGACGGCGGCATCGAGCGAACCCGCCTCGTGCTGCACCGCCAGCGTCCATCCGGCCATCGACGATCGCACCGCGCCCGTGGCGTTCTGCTCGATCACCATCGAGAATCCACTGCGGCCTCGCGCAACCAGCGGCGGCGCCGTCAGCACGAGCGTGTCTTTCACGATCGGCGTGGGCGCGACCGCGACCGCTGCCGTGGGCCGTTGGCCCTGGCCCGCGGCCTCGACTTCCTTTCGTCGCAGCGTCGTCATGGTGGTTTCGCCGGCGGCGGCCGTAGCGACGAAGCCCCTGAAGACTTCCAGCCGAAGCCCGAAGAAACCGGCCGAGGCGTCGGCCGTCTTGGGCTCAATCGTCCGGCCTGCGGCGAGCCCGCGGGAGAACAGCATGTCGCCCTGGCCGGCGGAGACCTGCACGCGAACCCGATCGGATCCCGAATCCGGAAAGTGCCGCTGCACGAGGACCGGCACCATCGTCGACGCGATGAAGTGTTTGTCCAGCTCGACGACCGCGAAGTTCCGGCCCGGGGCGGTCATGGCCCGAACGTCGATCTTGCCATCCGCGTACAGGCCGTTCACCCGCTGTTCTGTCGTAGCGTTATGGCGGACCTGCGGAACGATCAGCGCCGGAACGTTCGCCAGCACGGCCGGCGCCGTGACGGTGAAGAAATTGCCCGAGGGAAGGCCCGGCACCGTTCGCGCCGACACCATGCGATTGCGCACGGGCGCCAGCGTGTCCGGCCACTCGGCCTGCTCGAAGGCGCGCGCGGCCGGAACGTATCGGTACAGGCTGTGCGCGTCGGGTACGCCATCCGCGTAGTACACGGTCTTGACCATGCCCGCAAACGGGGAGGTCGCGAGCCACTCGTCGTAGTGCTGCGCCAGGCGTTCGGCATTCGCCGGCGTGAACTCCGCGTCCGGTTCGAAGGTCTGGTACGCGCGGCTGATCTCCCGGTCGAAGTCGTCGGCGAAATCACGCGCGCGCCGATCGAGCGATTCGCGCAACTGGTCGCGCTCGCGCTCGCTGACCTGTCCGACCCAGCGGTACTGCAGCACGCCAAGGGCGACGACGAGCACGACCAGCGCGATCGGCGCGATGAGTGCGAGAGGAAATCTTCGCCGCAGCACGAATCCGAGTCTAGCATGCAGATTCGCGCGATTTGGCTGCGGAAGTGCTTGATTCGAAGGGTTTTACGTTCTTAACAATCTCTTAGCGCGCTCTTAACCACGCGCGTGTCTGGCCCGTCGTCTAATCGACCGAGCAGTCACTCGCGAACGAGCTGCGCGAGTGAGCCGCGCGAACGGCGTGGGGCAATGGAGCCCCACAAGTGAGCGCGCAAGGGGGGTGCGGCGGGGACGAAGTCCCCCCGCAAACGATCATGAGACGCGCATTGCAAGCCGTATTCCTCGCCGTATTCGCCGTCGAAGCTCTCGTCGTCGGCCAGGGCGCCGAAGTCAGCCGCGTGCTCGGCGAGATCCGCGCGGCACTGGGCGGCGCGGCGAAGGTCGCCGCGGTCGCGTCGATGTCGGTGGACGGCCACACGACACGAGTCGCGCAGGATGGGTCGGCGGTCGATCAGAACTTCGAGATGGCATTCGAGCTGCCGGCCGGTTCGATCAAGTTCGTCAAGAAGGACGTGATCGCGACGATGGGTGGCGCGACGATCAGTCGCCGGTCGGGTTTCAACGGCAACGATCTGATCGATGACACCGAGATGCCGCCGGGCATGTCCGGCGGCGGCACGACGCGCGTGGTGCGCATGGGGCCGGGTGGCCCGATGACGTCGGGCCAGGCGACACCCGAACAGAAACAGGAAATGCTGACGAGCAGCAAGCGCGAGTTCGCGCGGATCGTGCTGGGCATGATTGGCGACACGACCGCGGCGTATCCGGTCACGTTCACCTATGGCGGACAGGTGGATGCGGCCGGCGGCAAGGCCGATGTCCTTGAACTCAAGGCCATCGATGGCTTCAGTGGCAAGCTGTACGTCGACGGGAAAACGCATTTGCCGCTGATGCTTTCGTGGATGGATAAGGAACCCGTACGCATGTCGATGGGCGGCGGTAACACGATGATGGTCGCCGGCGGCGCGGGGCAGACGCGTACGTTCAGCAGCGGAGCCGGTTCGCCGGATGACGTGGCACGGATGCAGGCGGAGATCGCCGCGCGCATGAAAGAGGCCGAAGCGAGTCGCAAGACCGTGGAGTTCCGGATCTATTACGCGGACTACAAAGCCGTCGACGGCGTGAAGGTACCGACGCGCATCCAGCGGATGATGGATGGCCTGCCGACGGAGGAGTTGAATCTGGAGAAGATTGTCGTGAATGGAAAGATTGATCCTGCGAGATTTGCGGTGGGGAGGTAGGGGTAGGGGTAGGGGTAGGGGACGGAGACTTGCGCTGGTCGGTTCGCACGGAGGCGCGGAGATCCACGGAGACGAGGGTGTTAGAGGACGATGCTTTTTAGGCCGTCCTTTAGTACGGGGACATTGAAGTTCATGATGAGGCCTTTGCGGAGGCCGGAGAGTTTGAGGTACGTGAGAAGCTGCGTGTGGTGCAGGTAGGTCAGTTTCTCAATGCTCTTGATCTCAACGATCAGTTCGTCTTCCACAACCAAGTCGGCTCGAAAGGCCTGTTCGAACACGAGGCCGTCGTAGACGATTGCGATTCCCTTCTGTTGCTCGAACCGCATGCCGGCCTTGCGGAGCTCATGGGCCACGCAGGCTTGGTAGACAGATTCAAACAGGCCGGGGCCGAGTACGCGATGGACTTGGATGGCCAGGCCGATAACCTTGGTCGCAGACTCGGTCGTGACGAGCGTCATGCCTTCGCGTCGTGCAAGGGACGAGCCAGTCTTGTGACTTGTTGGGCCTGGCGGCCGCCTTCGGCGGCCGGCCGGGAGACAGAACGGGCGCGATCGCAAGAGTCTGGTTGGAACTTCGATCGCGACTCTTGCGATCACGCCCGTTCTGTCTCCCGGCCGGCCCAGCGAAGCTGGGCCACCCGGCCCTGCCCTCACCTCAGCGGGTAGCGGGTGTCCGCTTCTTGGTGAATGCTCGGGTAGCGTCCGACCCACCCAATCGACGCTCGTCTCCGTGGATCTCCGTGCCTCCGTGCGAACCGACCAGCGCCCTTCTCCGTCCCCTCCGCCACCCTTTTGACATGATCTCCCCCACACGGGGTTTACATCACCAAGAGCGCGTGCGTGGCTGACGCCGAATCGTTGTTCGCCCTGCATCGGCAGGGGGTCTTCCGCTATCTGTGCCGGGTTGTCGGCCGGCCGGATACCGCACAAGACCTGACGCAGGAAGTCTTCCTGCGCGTCACGCGCACACGTGTGCCCGAGACGGACCCGTCCGGCCATCGGGCCTGGGTGTTCAAGATCGCGCGCAACCTCGTGCTCAACCACGTGCGCGATGGCGTCCGGCGCGGTGAGCCGATCGCGCTCGTCGATTCGTCGGCGCCGGCCACGCAGGAAATCGCGGTGGCGATCAAGCAGGCCGTCGGCGCCCTGGCCGACGTCGATCGCGACGTGTTCTTGCTGCGCGAGTCCGCCGGGCTGAGCTACGGCGAGATTGCCGCCGCGTGTGACTTGACCGTGGACGCGGTGCGCGCCCGGTTGAAGCGCGCCCGCGAACAGTTGCGCGACGCGCTCGACGGCCCGATGCGCACGGGGCGACAGGGAGTGATTGTGTTTCGCGGGACGGATTCCGGAGAAGGTTCATGACAGACCATCACGACGTGATCGCGGCCTTTGTCGATAACGAGCCGGTCGGCGCCGAAGAACTCGACGCCGCGCTCGCCACGCCGGACGGCCGTGAGTATTTGATCGACCTGCTCGTGCTGCGCGGGCTCGTGAGCGGCGGATTGCCGGACGGGCTCAGGTCCGCTGGCGCCGCTGGACGATCGCAGGCGAACGCCGGTCGTGGCTCGAAGTCCGTGTTCTGGCTGCCAGTGGCGGCTGCGGCGCTTGTCGCCGTCGGACTGGGTGCCGGATTTGTCGGCGGCCGCGTGCTCGATCGTCACGCGCCGGCGGTCGCGCCCGCGGCGGTGGTCACGGAACCCGCGCCCGCCGATGGACCGAGCGCCCCGGCGCCGACGCACGTCATTCACATGGAAAAAGGCGTCGATTGGAACGAGCGATCGGGAGGGAATTGAGATGCGAGTCAGCCTATTCGTTGTTGCGATGGTGAGTGTGGCGACGGTCGCGCGCGCGCAGGGCCAGCAGACCACGGCGCAGACGACGACGCAGACCACGACCCAAACGACGGCTCAAGGCAGCGGTCAAACCGTCGTTCAGACCGGCGGGCGTGGCGGCCGTGGTGTGGGATCGGATGCCCGGATGCTCTACCGAATCGGCGCGCCGCTCGTGCTCGAGGTCGGGGTGCGCCAGTATCGTGCAGACAATCAGACCGGCGGATCGGCGGGGAATTCGGCGTCCCGCGGGCAGTTCGAAAGCTATGTCTGGACCGGCGCCGATCTCTGCGGCCTGTCCGCGAGTTCGAAGGAGCCGGTGACGATGCCAGGTGTGGGCTGGCACGTGACTGGAGAGATCGTCAATCCCGCATCGTCGGGCGCCGAACAACTGACGGTGAACGTGACGTGGCAGCGTGTGTGGGAGAAGGGCGCGCGCGTCCAGAACGGCTCGTCCGGATCGCGCAGTATCGCGTTGAGGAATGGCGAGCGAATCGAACTCGATCGCGTGCTGCCGGCCGGGCAGAGTGCGTGCGGCGCGACGGATGCGCGGCTTGAAGCGTCTGTCACGACGCAACTGGCCTATCGCTTGTCAGTGGTGAATGCCGAAGCCCGCGGCGGCGCCCGAGGCGGTCGCGGCGCCGCAGCCGCGGCGGGGAGCGGGGCCGGAACTGCGGGCGATGCGACAGTGACGGGCGCGCGAGGGCGCGGGACGGGCGCCACGGTGGCGGGCACCACGACGGTGGACCCGGTGACCGGCGCGACCGTGACGTATGGACGGGGCTATCGCGGCTCAGCCGGTGACGCGACGACGAACGCGGGCGGCCGCGGGACTGCGGCTGCGCAGGGACGAGCCCCCTTGAAATTCCTGGCGATGTCGCGAACGTTCGACGCCGAATTGTGGCTGGTGCATCGCAAGCCGGACGGCATGGAGGTCGTGTACGAACAGAAGGTTTCGTTCGGCGGCCTCGCCGCCCCGAACGGGACGTTTGCCTTTGCACCGATCCAGGTGCAGACCTCTAAAGGCACCATCGCGATCGACATCAGCGGCAGGCTTCAGTCCTTCGTCGGAGACCAGCCGCCTGCCGGTGGCCGCGGAGCGATGACGCTGACGACAATTTATCCCACCGATCTGTCGGCGGCGCAGCACATTTCCGTGAAGATCGATCGCCGCGCTCATGCCAGCGGCCCGCCGCTGCTCGACATCACCGGCGGCAGCACCATGGTCATCGGCGTGCCGGCGCCGACCGACGTCCTGTCCTTCGAATTCCCGGCGCTCCAGAAGTCGGCGGAAGATCTACTGAAGGGGCACCAGTTTTCGTTGAGAGTGAGAGTGACGCCAAGTTCTGGCAGGTAACGACTGGTAACGACGAGTGACGATTGGTGACGACGGGTCCAAGGAACGACCGAGCGCTGGCCATCTAATTTGATTAACTCAGTAGGCCCGCGTCAGGTCATTCCTCGTCCCCGACGTTACCCGTCGTCACCCAACGTCACCCGTCGTCACCCGTCTGTCGTACCATGTCCCGATGCCTCGCTTCGATGTCGGCGTCCTGGGCGCGACCGGGATGGTCGGGCAGCAGTTCATTGCGCGTCTTGCGAATCATCCCTGGTTCAATGTGAGTTGGCTCGCGGCCAGCGAGCGGTCCGAGGGCAAGGCGTACGCCGACGCAGCGCCGTGGCGGCTCGCCACGCCGATGCCCGACGCGTGCCGGACGGCAACCGTCGAGGCCTGCGTGCCGGGCCGCGGCCCGAAGATTGTCTTCTCCGCACTCGACGCCAAAGCCGCTGATGAGCTCGAAAGCCAGTTCGCGGCCGCCGGCCACCTTGTCCTGAGTAACGCCCGATCCTTTCGCATGGATCCGCTCGTGCCGCTGTTGATCCCCGAGATCAACGCGGACCATCTCGATCTGCTGTCCGAACAGCGCCAGGCCAAGGGCTGGTCCGGCGCCATCGTCACCAATCCCAACTGCGCGGCGGTGGTGCTCTGCATGGCGCTGGCGCCGTTGCGCCAGTTCGGCATCAGCCGCGTCTCGGTGACGACGATGCAGGCGGTGTCAGGGGCTGGGTATCCGGGCGTGGCGTCGCTCGACATCCTTGGCAACCTCATCCCGTTCATCGGTGGCGGCGAAGAAGAGAAGATCGAGCAGGAGACCGTCAAGATTCTGGGCACGAATGGCGGCCGCGCGCCGCTCGGCGCGACGATCAGCGCGCAGGTCAACCGGGTCGCGGTGATCGACGGCCACACGATGACGGTGTCTGTCGAGCTTTCGCAGCGTCCGACGGTGGATGCCGTTGTCGCCGCCATGCGCGAGTTCCGCGGGCAGCCGCAGGAACTGAAGCTCCCGACCGCGCCGGATCCCGCGCTCCTCGTGATGACGGAGCCCAATCGCCCGCAGCCGCGTCTCGACGTCGATCGCGGCCACGGCATGACCGTCTCCGTCGGCCGCGTGCGCGCGTGTCCGGTGCTGACGCACAAGTTCGTGGCGCTCGGCCACAACACCATTCGTGGCGCCGCCGGGGCCTCGGTGCTCAACGCGGAGCTCATGCACGCGCGCGGGCTGTTGTGATCATCTGCAAATTTGGCGGGACATCGGTCGCGGACCGGGACGCCATCACGCGGCTCGTCGGCATCATCCGCGCCGCCCGGCAGGCTGCGATCCAGCCCGAAAGCCCTGACTGGCGCGGACCGGTCGTCGTCGTCTCGGCGCTCGGCGGCGCCACGGACCGGCTTCTGGGCGTGGCGGCGGAGGCCGGGGCCGGCGACATCGAAGGCGCGCGAGAACATGTGCGGGCCCTTCGCGATCGGCACCTCGAGGTGGCCGGCATCATCACCACGGCGGCCGAACGGGCGGCCGTCGAGCAGTTCATCCGTCAGGAATTCGACGACATCGATCGGATTGTCGGGGCGCTGGGCGTGCTGCGCGAGGTGTCGCCGCGGTGGCTCGACGCCATTGCCTCGACCGGCGAGATTCTCTCGAGCCGCATCGTCGCCGCCGCGCTGTCGTCGCACGGGCTGGCGGCTGGCTGGGTCGATGCCAGGCGCGCGATCGTGACGAACGACGAGTTCACGGCCGCCGCGCCGCTCTGGGACGAGACGACTGCCGCGGTACATCAGACCATCGACCCTGTCTTGATCGAACGCCGGATCGTGGTGATCGGCGGATTCGTCGGTGCGACGCGCGACGGCGTGACGACGACGCTGGGGCGGGGCGGGTCGGATTATTCGGCGGCGATCATCGGGTCGTGTCTCGACGCGACGGAGATCCAGATCTGGACCGACGTGGACGGCATGCTGACCGCCGATCCGCGCATCGTCAAAAACACCCGCGTGGTCCCGCAGCTCTCATTTGACGAGGCCTCGGAACTGGCGTACTTCGGCGCCAAGGTCCTGCACCCGGCCACGATTCAGCCGGCGGTGGCGAAGAACATTCCCGTTCGCATCCTGAATTCGAAACGCCCGTCCGACATCAGCGGCACGCTGGTGACGAGCTCGCGACCGGCGGGCGCCGGTCCTTTGACGGCGATTGCGTCGAAGAAGGGTGTCACCGTCGTCGACATCGCGTCCACGCGCATGCTGATGGCGCACGGGTTTCTGCGGCGGATTTTCGAGACGTTCGAGCGATTCAAGACGCCGGTCGACGTCGTGACGACATCGGAAGTCAGCGTGTCGGTCACGATCGATGACACGCGGCGCGTGCCGGAGATCATGGCCGCGCTGGCCGAAGTCGCGGACGTGACGCGGGAAGACCACATGGCTATCCTGTGTGCGGTCGGCGACGGGCTGCAGAACGATCCGGCGTTCGTCGGTCGCCTGCTCGACGCCATGGAGGGCGTGCCGGTGCGGATGTTGTCGCAGGCCGCGGCGCGGCGGAATATCACGCTGGTGATTGGCGAAGCGGACCTGGAATCGGCGCTTCGCCGCGTCCATGAGCGATTTTTCGGAGAACAGGCGTGACGAACCTCGTGCTGGTGGGCCACGGGCGGATGGGACGGCTCGTCGAGCAGTTGGCCGCGGCGCACGACTGCCGCATTGCGGGCGTGGTCACGCAGGCGTCGCTGGGCGATTTGGGCACGAGGGATTTCGGGCCGGTCGATGTGGCGATCGATTTCTCCGCCGGACCGGCGGTGAAGGCGAATCTCGAGGCGATCGCTGAACGCGGATGGGGCGTCGTGATTGGCACGACGGGCTGGCACGCTGACCTCGCCAGCTGCCAGACCATCGCGGCGGTCAAGGGGATCGGCGTTCTGGCATCGGCGAATTTTTCGATCGGGGTCCACGTGTTCAGGCAGCTCGCGACCGAAGCCGCGCGCCGGTTTGCCGCGATGTCCGACGTCGGCGCCTGGATTCACGAGAGTCACCACAGCGCCAAGAAAGACGCGCCGTCCGGGACGGCCATCATGCTCAAGAGCGCGATCGAGCAGGCCGGGTACGCGCGGCCGATCGACGTCTCGTCCACACGCGCGGGCTCGATTCCTGGCACGCACGCGATCGGATTCGATGCGCTCGCCGAGAGCGTGACGCTGGTCCACGAAGTGCGCGACCGCGCGGTATTCGCGCACGGCGCCCTGAAAGCGGCACAATGGCTCAAAGGGAAACGCGGCTGGTACTCAATGGATGACATGTTGGGAGCGGCAGGCTGAAGCCAGCCGCCTCCATCAAGAATGGAGCCCGGGGTCTTCAGACCCCGGGGTATTGATCATGCGTAACGAATTCACCGGCGTCGGTACTGCTCTCATCACTCCGTTCACGAAGACCGGCGCGGTCGATGAGGCGGCTGTTCGAAAGCTGGCCAAGCGTCAGGTCGATGCCGGCATCCATTTTCTGGTGCCGTGCGGCACCACCGGAGAGACGCCGACGCTGTCGTCCGACGAGCGGCGGCGGATTGTCGAGATCTGCGTGGACGAAGCGCGCGGCCGCGCGATGGTGCTGGCCGGCGCGGGCGGCTATGACACCCGCGAGATCGTGCACGCCGCCCAGGAGATGCAGAAGGCCGGCGCCGACGGCTTGCTGTCGGTGACGCCGTACTACAACCGGCCGACGCCTGAGGGGCTCTATGAGCACTACAGGGCGATCGCCGACGCCACGCCGCTGCCGATCGTGGTTTACAACGTGCCCGGACGGACGGGCTGCAACGTGGACCCGGCGACGCTCGTGCGCCTCGCCTCGATTCCCACGATCGTCGCCGTGAAAGAAGCGTCCGGCAACGTGACGCAGATGGCCGAAATCTGCCGGAACGTGCCCGACGATTTCCTCGTGCTGTCGGGCGACGACGCGCTGACGCTGCCGTTGATGGCGATTGGCGGACGCGGGATCATTTCGGTGGCCTCGAACGAAGTGCCGGCCGAAATGGTGCAGATGGTCGAGGCCGCCGAGCGGAACGACTTTGCGACGGCCCGTCGGTGGCACCACAAACTGCTGCCGATCATGCAGGTGAATTTCGTCGAGTCGAGTCCGGGGCCCGTGAAGTTCGCCATGGCGGCGATGGGCCTGTGCGACGAGGTGTTCCGGCTGCCGATGGTGTCTCCGCGTCAAGCCTCGAAGGACAAGGTGCTCGGCGTGCTCAGGGATTTGGGCCTGCCGATCGTGGCCGGGGCGCACGCGTGAATCTGGCCGATCGCATTGCCGGCCTCTACGCCCAGGGATCGGAGGCCGACAAGACGGCCGCCCGCGAGGCATTCGCGGAGCTGCGCACGCTGCTCGGCACGGGCGCGGTTCGCGCCGCCGAGCCGGACGCCGACAGCGCGACCGGCTGGCGCGTCAACCCATGGGTCAAGCAGGGCATTCTGCTCGGCTTCCGGTTCGGCGATACGGTCGATGTGTCCGCGGATCACGGCCGATGGCCCTTCTATGACAAGGACACGCTGCCGCTGAAGAAGCCCGGCGTCGCCGCCGGCGTTCGCATCGTCCCGGGCGGATCGACGATTCGGGACGGCGCCTTCGTCGGCCGCATGGTCGTCTGCATGCCGCCGATGTTCATCAACATCGGTGCGCACGTCGGCGATGGCTCGCTCATCGATTCGCACGCGCTCGTCGGATCGTGCGCGCAGGTCGGCGAACGCGTGCACGTCAGCGCGGCAGCGCAGATTGGCGGCGTGATCGAACCCGTGGGCGCGCTGCCGGTCATTATTGAAGACGACGTGTTGATCGGCGGGAACGCCGGCGTCTACGAAGGCGCAGTCGTCAAACAGCGCGCCGTGCTGGCGGCCGGCGTGATCATCACCGGCTCGACGCCGCTCTACGATCTGGTGCACGAGCAGGTCATCCGCGCGAATCCGGGCGAGCCGCTCATCGTGCCGGCCGGCGCCGTCGTCGTGCCGGGCTCGCGCGCGGTGACCGTCGGCAAGGGGCCGGAGTGGGGGCTGTCGCTTTCCACGCCCGTCATCATCAAGTACCGGGACGACCGCACGGACACACGCACGGAGCTCGAAGCGTGGATTCGCTGACCCAGGTCCGGCTCTCCCGCGAGCTCATCGACATCGACTCGACGACGGGGCGCGAAGGAGAGGCTGGCGAATGGATCGCGCGCCTGCTCGAGGGCCTCGGGTACTGCGTCGTACGGCAGCCGGTGGCTGGCGATCGGATCAATGTGATCGCCCAGCTAACCGCGTGGGGCCCGCCCGCGCTGGTCTTTTCGACGCACTTCGACTGCGTGCCGCCATTCTTTCCGAGCCGCGTCTCCAACGATCGTCTCTATGGCCGTGGCGCCTGCGACGCCAAGGGCATTCTGATCGCGCAGATTGCCGCCGCCGAACGCCTGCGCGCGGCCGGCGAGACCCGCATCGGACTTGTGTTCGTCGTCGGTGAGGAACGCGGCAGCGAGGGTGCGCGAGCGGCGAATACCCTCGCGTCAGGATCGAAGTTTCTGATCAACGGCGAGCCCACGGACAATCGCATCGGCGCCGCCACCCGCGGCGTGTATCGCGCGACGCTGCGCGCCGAAGGCCGCGCCGCGCATTCGAGCCTGCCGGAGCTGGGCGTGTCCGCGATCGACAAGCTGATCGATGCCCTGCTGCTGTTGCGGGGCGTCGCGTGGCCGGAGGATCCGCTCCTGGGGAAGACGTTCTACAGCGTCGGGCTCATCAACGGCGGTGTCGCGCCGAACGTCATTTCACCGTCGGCCGAAGCCGAGCTCATGTTCCGGACGGTTGGGGGGCACGAACCCTTGAGGCAGCTCATCGAATCGACAGCGGGCCACCTCGTGTCCGTGGACGACGTCCTGCTCGTGCCGCCGGTCGTCCTCACGCCCGTGCCGGGCATGGACACAACGGTCTTCTCATTCACGACCGACATCCCGTTTCTCGACCGCTGGGGCGCGCCGGTTCTGGTGGGCCCGGGGTCGGTCACAGTCGCCCACACCGCAGACGAATACTGCGACGTCAGTGAGCTCGACCGCGCAGTCGATGTGTACGTCGACGTCGCGACGCGCCTCCTACACGCCAGCTAGCCCAACTCCCTCACTTGTTAGTTGCTAGTTGCTAGTTGTTAGTTTCTCGATCTCTCTACTCGGCACCAACCAGATCAAGGCGACGACGACGATCAGCGTGAGCGAGATGATCGGATGTACGAACGCCAGTGGAATCGCCGAGGCATAGAGCCCCACAGAGATCTGAGCCTTTCGGTCATCCCGCACGGCCTTGGCGAGCGTCGAATCCGGGGCGGCCTTCACCAAGGCGTTCCGGAGCAGCGTGAACGCGATCCCGCAGAGCAGCAGCACGCCGCCGTAGGCGGCCGTCGGCACCGCCGCGAAGTGCTCGTCCTGCATCCAGGCGGTCGTGTACGGAATGAGCGACAACCAGAACAGCAGATGCGTGTTCGCCCAGAGCACGGCGCCGTTGATCCGCGACGACGCGTGGAGCATGTGGTGATGGTTGTTCCAGTAGATCGCGATCGAGACGAAGCTCAGCAGGTACGTGAGCAGTGACGTCAACGGGCTCGGCGCGCCGGCGGCCCCGTGCCGGAGCGCGTCCCAGGTGTCGCCCGCGGGCGTCTTCAGTTCCAGCACCATGATGGTGATCAGGATCGCCACGACACCATCGCTGAAGGCTTCCAGTCGTCCCTTTGTCATGTTCGGATATTCTGTCCCGATGCCAGGTTACGGATCACCCTTTTGGGCGGACCGAACCGCCTCGAATCGGCGGCGGGACTATCCCAGGCTTCGCGGACGCCAGACCGCGGACGCCGTGGTCATCGGCGGCGGGCTCACCGGGGCGCTGGCCGCGTATGTGCTGGCGTCCGGCGGCCTGGACGTCGTCCTGGTCGAAGCCAACCGGCTGGCGTCAGGGTCCACGGCCGGAAGTTTCGGTGCGATTCTGTCTGAACCGGACGCATGGTACGCGCAGGCCGAGCCGCTGGCGGGGAAGCGATCGTCCCGGCAGGCCTGGCAGAGCGCGCAGAAAGGCGCGGCCGAACTGGCGGCCGCGATCCGCAAACTCGACATCAAGTGCGATCTGAAATCAGCACCGCACCTGATCAACGCCCGGCTCACGGACGACGTGTCCACCCTTCGTCGGGAGCAGGCGATTCGGCGCGCGGCCGGGGTCTCCGCCTCGTGGGTCACGGCCGTGTCGTCCCACGCCGAGACCGGGTTGGAATCGGCCGGTGCGCTCGGTCCAGGCAGCGCATTCACGTATGACCCGGTGCGCGCGGCGCTCGGCTTTGCCTCGGCGGCCGAAAAACGCGGGGCGCGCATCTTTGAAAAATCCGCCGTCCGCCGGACGACGTTCACGCGCAAGGACGCCGATGTCGTGCTCACGGACGCCGTGATCCGTACGAAAGCGATCATCGTGGCGACCGGCGAGCCTGGCACGGTGTTCGGGCAGTTGCGCCGGCATGTCAGACGGCAGGCCGGCGCCGTGGTCGTGACCGAACCGTTGAACGCCGCGATGCGGCGCGCGTCAGGCCGGCACAACGCCGTCGTGGCCGGCGCGTCCACCGACAACCGCCACTGGCTTCGCTGGCTGCCGGAGGATCGCGCGATGTTCGGCGGCGCGTTGACGAAGATTGCGGCGCCGCGCCTGCAGGACAAGGTGCTCGTGCAGAAGACGGCGCAGCTGATGTACGAGCTGTCGGTTCGTTATCCCGACATTTCAGGCTTGCCGGCGCGATGGAGCTGGCATGCGGAAATCGTCACGACGCCGGACGGTTTGCCGTGGATCGGTCCCCACCGGAACTATCCCTTTCACTTTTTCTCGATGGCGTTCGGCTGGCACGGCGACAGCCTCGCCTGGTCCGCCGCCCGCGCGGCGCTGCGCTACATCAAGGGCGAGGCGACGCGAGACGACGAGGCGCTGAGCTTCGCGCGGTATTTGGGTTAGGCGGGGGACTTCGTCCCCGGATCCTTTCAAGTTCACTCGCACATTGACACATTTACGTATTTGTGCAAATGTGTGGCTGATGGCTGTCCTTCAAGCCCGTGCGGCACGGCTCAGCATCGACGTTCCGGTCGAAGACCGGCGCCGAATCCGCATCGCGGCCGCCAAACGCGACCTGTCCATCCGTGATTACGTGTGGCAGGCTGTCGAAGCGCGCCTCGCGCGCGACCTGGCGGGCGAATTGGCTGTCGCCGAGCTCACGGCGCTGAACGATCGCGCCGATCCCGTGCTGGCCGACCTCTGGGACAACCCCAAGGACGCGGCCTATGACAAACGCTAGGCGAGGCGACATCGTCCTCGTGAAGTTCGTCTTCGCCGACGAGAAGGGTGTCAAACACCGCCCGGGACTCATTGTCAGCACCGATGGCTATCACCAGAGCCGTTGCGAGACCATTCTCCTTGCGATTACGAGCCACGTCGGGCGGCTGCTGGCGGGGGATTAGGTCGAAGACAGGCTGCGCGAGGTGTTGGCGATCTGATGGTGAAACCCGTTATCCGATCTTCGCTCGCAACGCCTTCGCTTCGGTCAGCGCCGGGAATTCGCTGTCGGCGTCCTTCCACTGTTTCAGGAGCACGTCGAGCTGTTCCTTCGCACCGGCCTGGTCGCCGCCCTTGAGCAGCAACGCCGCGAGCCGCAGGCGCGACAGCGGGATGAGCGGGCTCGGTCCGAGGTACGCGAGCGACCCGATCACCGCGCGATAGTTGGCGATCGCGCCTGTGTCATCACCGGCGCGTTCGCGGATACCGGCCAGGAAAAAGTTCAAATCGCGGGCCCGGGGGACCTCGGTCAGCAGGGCCTGAAGCCCGGCAAGAGCTTCCTTCGTGTGCCCGTCCCGCGCCTGCACGAACGATCGCGCGATGACGAGAGGCGCGCCCAGTGTGGCGCTGGCCTTGTCGGCCTCCAGTCGCTTCAGTCCGGCGCGCGTGGCGTTCGTGTCGCCGACGATCGCCAGGCCCGAGACCTGCTGGCCCAGCAGCAGGACGTTCTTTTCGCTGGCGGCGGCCGCCTTCAGCGCGTCGATATCGCGCCCGCCGCGGTACGCGGCCAGCGTGATCCCCCGGCCGATCGCCACGGCGTCCGCGAGTTCGCCGTTACCGTCCGCTCGCGTTTTCGTGATCAGGTCGTCCTGCATTTTCTCGAACTGCTGAAACTGGCCGGACCAGGCCGCCAGGCTGGCCTTGGCCAAGGCCACTTGATCGGGCCCGGCGAGTTGCTGTGCGATCGTCTCGAATTCCGCCGCGCGTGGGAGATCAGCCACGCGCGCGACCACCCACCGCGTGACCGCCAGATTCGCGTCCGGCCGAATCGCGAGCGTGCGGTCGACCATCGCCGACGCCTCGTCGTACCGGCCGAGCATCAGCAGAACGTAGGCCGAGTTGGCCAGCGGGCTCGGTTCATCGGGTGCGATGTCCGAGGCGGCCTGATACTGCTTCAGCGCGTCGTCGAGCGCGCCGGTATTGTTGTAGAACACGCCAAAGTTGTTGCGCGCGCCAAAATCGCGGGGATAGGTGGCCGTCAACGTCTCGAGTGTGGTCTTGACCAATGCGGGATCCGCGGTGACACGCGCGGCATGGTTCCAGACAATGTAGAGCCGTTCGTACTCCGTCATCTGGTCGCGCAGTCCATAGGCTTTCACGGTCTGATCGCGGGCGCCCGCGGTGTCGCCGACGTTCGACAACACAACCGCCAGCTTCGCGTAGGCGCTGCCGAACGCCGGATCAAGCGTCGCGGCTTGCGCAAAGAGCGGGACAGCCGCTTCGTCGCCGCGGATCACGCGGGTCCGCACGCCCTGTCCGTACGCCTGCAGAGCCTCGAGGCGCGCGCTCGTCGCCTTCGTCAGGTCGACGTCGTATTTGTCACGCGTCGCCGCAGCCTCGCCAAGGTCCTTGCGAAACGCCTTGACGGCGGCGCCGAGCTGGGCGACGACATCGGTCTTGCTGGCGGCCTGGCTTTTCTGCGACGCCAACGACGCACCGGTCGTGCAGTCTCGCGCCTCCAGCGAGAGCGTGTAGCCCGCCCCGGACGGCGCGATCGCTGTCTCGATGGTCGCCCTGGCCCCCGCGCGCTTGCACAAGTCGCGTGCCGCGTCGCCGGTGACCGCCTGGTCGACCGGTCGTTGCATTTGGCGCAGGAACCGCTGCTGCCGCTGATCGGAAACGAGCACCAGCGCCGGCGATTGCTGCAGAGCGATCTGCACCGCCGCTTTCAACGCGTCGTCGAAAACGGTGTCGCCGGTGGTGTTGGCCACGTCCGCGACGACGAGCGTGTCGCGGTCCGTCAGGGCAGGTGCGGTCGTACAAGCGGCGCTGAAGGCGATGAGCGCCGCAGCCAGCAACGAGCTGAATGTCAGAGGACGAGTCATGAGCGCGGATCGTACCACTGCCTGCCACACGGCCTCGGAGGCCGTGTTCCGCCGTCGTGTGTGAGCTATCGCGCAGCGGCCAGATAGTTCTGTCGGGCGCGGACGGTCAGTTCCTTGTTGCGCACGCGGACCTGGATCGCGTGTACCTTACCGTCGCGAACCTGCGGCGCGAATGCGAGCCAGTACTGCCGGTGCAACTCGTCGGCGACCTGTGCGAACACCGCGGCCATGTCCGACGTCTCTCGCAGTTCGAAATAGCCGCCGCCGGTTTCGTCCGCCAGCTGCCGCAGCACCGGGTCTGGCGGCGTGACCCGCGGCGGTTTGTCGTCGCGGGACGCCTCGACCCTGACGAAGCCGAGGGAGTACACGAGCACATCGGCCTGCCGAGCCCGCTCGATCAGCATTTTCTGATTGACCGCCATCAGGCTCGGCGCAGCTTCGTCGTAGCCGTCACTGAAGACGAGGACGACGCGCCGGCCCGGCCGCTGCGCCAGCGCGTTGATGCTCTGGTCGATCGAAATGAACACCGGCGACTTCTCGCCCAGGCCGATCGGGACATTGAGAATATCGAGCAGCTCACCCCGGCTCGACGTGAAGACCGGCGGCTTGATCAGGATGCGGTTGCCGACGGAGTCGCCGAAACTCCCGATGCGCGCGTAGTCGGTCGGCAGAAGCTGCCGGACGAACGCGGACGCCGCCTCGCGAACGGCAAACTGGTACGCCCACATCGACCGGCTGCGGTCGAGCATCACGACGACCGAGAACGGCGCGACGTCGTTGCTGAAGAACGCGATGTCCTGAACCTTGCCGTTGTCCGTAATCGTGAAATCGTCCTTCGTCAGGTTCTGCACCAGGCGCGTGTCGCGGTCCCGCACGGTCGTGTAGACCGGCACGAGATCCGTCGCCGATCGAAAGGGCACCTGCGGGTCCTGCGCGTGGGCGACCGCCAGGGCCAGCACGGTCAGCGTGAGGGCGGCGATCACTCTCATGGGCAACGTAAAAACATCCTAGCACCCTGCGAGATACCGAGGATGCGGCGAGGGACGGACGGCACGGAGTTCGGCTACTCTTTCTCAGTCCTGAGGTGTCCTTATGCGTCAGCTTGCCCGCATCTTCCTGCTTGCCGTCGTCACAACCGTCGCGCTTGCGGCGCGTCCGGCCGCGCAGTCAAAACCCACGCTGAAGCCGGCGGATTATGACCAGTTCGAGTCCGTGTCCACCGCGGCCGGCCGGGGTGGCCTGTCGCCGGACGGGCGATGGTTGGCTTATGGCATCACCAAGGTTGGCGGCGACAGTGATCTGCGCATCGCACAGGTGGGCGGCACGGCGCAGCCGAAGGTCGTGCCGTTTGGAACCGGCGCGTCATTCGCATCCACCTCGCGGTGGATCGCGTACGGCATCGGCCAGTCGGAAGCCGAGCAGGAGCGCCTGCGCACGGCGCGGCAACCGGTGCAACGCAAGCTCGGGATTCTCAACCTGACCAATCAGGCGGAGTCGATCGTCGACGGCATCGAATCATTCGCGTTCGATCGCACGGGCCAGTCGCTTGCGATGAAGCGGTATGCGCCCGTCGCGGCCGGCGCACCGGCCGCTGCACCAGCCCCGGCGGCGGGCGGCGGCCGCGGCGGCGCTGGCGGCGGTGGCGCCGCCACTCCAGCGGCGGCCGTTGGCACGACGCTGATCGTCCGGAATCTCGCGACTGCCGTGGACGTGACGTTCGGCAACGTCACTGAGTTCGCCTGGCAGCCGACCGACACCGGCCGGTTGCTCGCCATGGTGATCGGCGCCGATGGCCAGACCGGTAACGGCGTGCAGGTCTACGACGCGGCGACATCAGTCTTGCGTGTCCTCGAATCGGCGCCAGCGGATTACTCCGGTCTCAGCTGGCGAGACGACTCGCAGGATCTGCTCGTGATGAAAGGCAAGACCGACGACAAGCACGACGGGCCGACGCAGGTGATTGACGTGTGGACCGGCGTCGGGACGGCCGCGCCGAGCCTGGTGGCGCTCGACCCCACGGTCGCCGGCACGCTGCCGGCGACGCAGCGGATCGTCAACGCGCGTCGCGCTTCGTGGATGACTGGCGTGCCGGCCGGCTCGGGGCAGATGGTCATGGTTGGCGTCGGAGACTGGCCCGCGAAACCGGCGCCGGCCGAAGGCGGGCGTGGCGGCGGTGGCCGCGGCGCCGCATCGACGGCAGCCAACGACAAGCCGGACGTCGACGTCTGGCACTGGAACGACCCGATCGTGATGGCGCGCCAGAAGCTGAGCGTGGCCGCTGACCGCCGACGCAACCTGCAGGCGGTCTGGCACGTGTCGTCCAACAAGCTCGTCGTGCTCGGCAAGTCGTTCGATGAAACGATCTCGCCGATTCGCGGGACGACGCTGGCGATGGTCTCCGAATTCACGCCCTACCTCATGGATCGATCGATCGGCCGTGGCGCCGCAGATGCGTATCTGGCCGACATGACGACTGGCGAGCGCACGTTACTCAAGAAGGACATCGGCAGTAGCGCCTCGGCGAGCACCGGCGGCAAGTACGCCGTTTTTGCGGACAACGGGCACTACTGGACGATCAATCTGGCCACGAAGGCCGTCACGAACATCACGGCGGCCATCAAGATGTCGTTCGTGGACGTCGAGTCGGACAGCACATCGCCCGAGCGCCCGATGTTCGGCATCGCGGGCTGGACGAAGAACGACGAGTCCGTCGTGCTGTACGACAAGTACGACGCCTGGCGCGTGGCGCCGGACGGATCGAGCGCCGTGCGGGTGACGAGCTGCGGCCTGGAAAAAGACCCGATTCGCTGCAGGCTGTTGACCCTCGCGCCGCAGCCTGGCGATCCCCTCGACGTGAGCAGCCCGTTCGTGTCGATGTTCGGCCCCACGACCAAGAAGTCCGGCTACGGCCGCGTGCCTGCGGGCGGTTCGACCACGCCCGCGAAGATCGTCTGGCTCGACAAGAGCGTCACGGCGCTGGCCAAGGCAGAGAAGGCCGACATCTACAGCTACAGGGTGCAGGGTGCGGACGATTCGCCGGACATCTTCGTCGGCGTGGACATCGCGGCGGCCAAGCCGATGACGAACACGAACGCGTTCCTCTCCAAGTACGCCTGGACCCGCGCCGAACTCGTCGACTACGTCGTCGTCCGCGGCAAGCAGAAACTTCCGCTCCAGGGCATCCTGCACTATCCGGCGGACTACCAGCCGGGGAAGAAATACCCGATGGTCGTGTACCTGTACGAGAAGTTGTCGGACGATCTCCACCGTTTCACGAATCCGTCCGAGCGCGACTATTACAACGGCACGGCGCTCACGCAGAACGGGTACTTCTTCTTTCAGCCGGACATCGTGTTCACGCCGCGCGAGCCCGGCGTGTCGGTGGTGGAGTGCGTCACGGCGGCGGTGAATAAAGTGGTGGCGATGGGCGCCGTCGATCCGGCGAAGGTCGGCGTGATGGGGCACTCGTGGGGCGGCTTCGATGCGATGTACCTGGCCACACACACGAAACTCTTCGCCGCGGCGGTGTCGGGCGCGGGGATCTCCGACCTGATCAGCAATTACGGCAACCATCACTGGTCGTCCGGCATCGCGGAAACGGATCACATCGAAACCGGGCAGCAGCGCATGGCCGTGCCGCTCTACGAGGATCTCGAGGCCTACATCCGCAACTCGGCGGTGTTCGGGATCTCGACGATGACGACGCCGCTGCTGCTCGAGTGCGGCGATCAGGACGGGACGGTCTTCTACCACCAGTCCGTGGAGCTGTACAACATCGCGCGCCGGGCGAAGAAGCCGGTCGTGATGCTGGTCTACAACGGCGAGGACCACGGCCTGCGCGTGAAAAAGAATCAGATCGACTATCACCGCCGCATCGCGGCCTGGTTCGATCACTACCTCAAGGGCGCGCCGGCGCAGCCGTGGATCACGACTGGCGTGACGGCGTTGGATCGAGAAGGCCGATAGCGACTGGTCGTAGACTTCCACCATGCGCCGCCTGATCCTGTGGCTCGTTCTGTCAGTGGCGACAGCCCATGTGCTGATCGCAGGCGATCAGTCATCGACGGTCGTCCCGCCAGAACGAGCGGCGGCGCGCGAGTGGTTTCGTGACGCGAAGTTCGGCATGTTCGTCCACTGGGGTGTGTACAGCCTGCTCGCCCAGGGCGAATGGGTGATGCAGAACCAGAAGCTGCCGTCCACGTCGTACGAGTGGCTGGCCACGACGTTCAATCCCGTCAAGTTCGATGCGGCGTCATGGGTCGCCACGGCGAAAGCCGCCGGCGCGCGTTACATCACGATTACCTCGCGGCACCACGACGGCTTTTCGATGTTCCAGACGAAAACGTCGAAGTACAACATCGTGGACTGGACGGCGTTCAAGCGCGACCCGATGAAGGAACTGGCCGACGAGTGCCGGCGCCAGGGCCTGAAGCTGTTTTTCTATTACTCGCAGCTCGACTGGCATCACCCTGATTTCTTCCCACGCGGCGGCACGGGCGCCGCGTCGGGACGGCCCGAGAGCGGCGAGTGGAATCGCTATCTCGATTTCATGGACGACCAGTTGACCGAGCTGTTGACCCGCTACGGTCCGATCGGCGGCATCTGGTTCGACGGCATGTGGGACAAGCCCAACGCGAACTGGCGGCTCGACCGGACTTACGCGCTGATCCACCGCCTGCAGCCCTCGGCGCTGATCGTGCCGAATCACCACAAGGCGCCGCTGCCCGGCGAGGACGCGCAGACGTTCGAGCAGGACCTGCCGGGGGCCAACACCACCGGTTTCAATACGCGCGAGATCAGCACGCTTCCGCTCGAAACCTCACTCACGATGAACAACTCGTGGGGGTTCAACATGACCGATCAGAAGTTCAAGTCCACGAAAGAACTGATCGGGTATCTCGTCCGCGCCGCCGGCAACGGGGCGAATCTGCTGCTCAACGTCGGGCCGCGGCCCGACGGGACGCTGCAGCCCGAGGCGGTCACCCGGCTGCAGGAGATCGGCGCCTGGCTCCAACGATTCGGCGTGTCGATCTACGGCACGCGCAAGGGCCCGGTCGCGCCGCAACCCTGGGGCGCGACGACACGTCGGGACAGTACGGTGTACGTGCACGTGCTCGACCAGGCGGCGACGTCGGTGACCCTGGCCGCGCAACTGGGCCCCATTGGCCGCGCGACGCTGATGTCGACGACTGAGCGGGTCGAAACCCGCGAGACCGCCGCCGGGCTGATCATTACGCTGCCGCCGGCAACGGCCCCGGACGTCGATCGCGTCGTCGTGTTGAGGCTGGCGGCCGGGCCGCGATAGAAGGAGAGCTTGCATGGTTCGCTGGGTGCTTTCAGTCCTCGTGCTTGGTATTGGCGCTGCGGTCGGCGCCGCGCAACAGCCTGCCGCGCGCTCGCTCCTGATTCTCAATAAGAATGACGCGACGCTGGTCATCGTCGATCCGGCCAGCGGGAGTATTCAAGCCACGATACCGACGGGCGACGGGCCCCACGAGATCGCGACGTCAACCGACGGGAAGCTGGCCTTCGTCAGCAACTATGGCGGCCAGACCGGCGGCCGGACGATTTCGGTCATCGATCTGGCCGCGCGGAAGGAACTGCGCCGCGTGGATGTGAGTCCGCTGTCGCGCCCGCATGGGCTGCACTTCTTCGGCGGCAAGCTCTATTTCACGGCGGAGAACGATCAGGTGGTCGGCCGGTACGATCCGGCGACCGACAAGATCGACGCGCAATTCAAGACTGGTCAGTTGACAACGCACATGGTGCTCATCAGTCCGGATGGCCGCCACATGTTCACGTCGAACATTCGCGGCAACACCGTGACGATCTTCGACCGTGGGGCGGCTGCCGGTGACTGGGTGAACCCGACGGCGGTCACCGTGGGCCGCGGGCCGGAGGGTCTCGATGTGTCGCCGGACGGCCGCGAACTCTGGAGCGCGCACTCGCAGGATGGCGGTGTGTCCGTGATTGACGTGGCGACACGCACGGTCGTGGCGACGATCGATCTCAAGACGCGTCGATCGAACCGGTTGAAGTTCACGCCGGACGGCGTGCGCGTGCTCGTCACCGACCTCGATACCGGCGTGCTGCTCGTGGTGGATGCGAAGGCGCGGAAAGAAATTGCGCGCGTGCAGCTCGGCCGGGCTGTCGAGGGCATCCTGATGTCTCCGGACGGATCGAAGGCCTACATTGCCGAGAACGGCGACAACACGGTGGCCGTCGTCGATCTGAAGTCGCTCGAGGTCCTGAGCCGGATCAAACCCGGCGGCGGGCCTGACGGCATGGGGTGGGGCAGATAAAGCGCTGCAACTAACAAGTGACAACTAACAACTAACAACTGACAGGCGGGCCTTGCCCGCCGAAGCGCTGCGCGCATGCGGGACGGCGCGAAGGCGGGTGCGGCAAAAAGCCGCACGGACGGCCGCCGACCTGCGTGACAAGCTGAACCGCAATGCGGCGGAAAGTAGCGGTTCTGGCGGCGCTGGTCGTGCTCTGCGCGATCGCGTCGCGTGCGTCGGCGCAGCAGTCGGTGAATACCGCCACCATCAGCGGACGCGTGAGCGACAAGGATGGCGTTATTCCGGGCGCGACTGTCACCGCGCGCCACGCCGGCACGAGTGTGACGACGACGGTCACCACTGACGAACACGGCCGCTTCAGGTTGATTCTCCTGCCCCTCGGTACGTATGAACTCAGGGTCACGATGATCAACTACGCGCCAGAGGTTCGCACGCTGACTCTGGCGGTCGGTGCCGCCGTCGACGTGGAGTTGAAGCTGACTCCCGGCAAGCGCCAGGAAACCGTCACGGTCGACGGTGACCGGTACACCATGTTCGATACGGCGCGCTCGTCGATCGCCGGCGGGGTGGCCTCAGGGGAAATCAGAAATTTGCCGATCAACGGCCGGAACTTTCTGGATTTGTCGTTCCTCGTGCCGGGCGTGTCGCCCACAAATATCGGCGGCGGCACGCAGTTCTTCCCTGAAACGTCGGCGGTACCGGGCGTGGGTCTCTCGATCGGCAGCCAGCGAAATCTGTCGAACAACTTTCTGGTCGATGGCTTGTCGGCCAATGACGACGCGGCGGCGCTGACCGGCATGCCCTACGCGATGGACGCGATTGATCAGTTCCAGGTGATTACGAACGGTGGCCAGGCCGAACTCGGCCGTGCGCTGGCCGGCTACATCAATATCGTGACCAAGAGCGGCTCGAACCGGTTCGAGGCCGAGTTCCACGAATTCGCGCGCAGCTCGCGCTTCAGCGCGGCCAACGCGCTCTCCGGCGAAATGCTGCCGTTGAGCCAGCACCAGTACGGCTTCGGCCTCGGCGGCCCGATTGTCAGCGGCCGGACATTTTTCTACGGCAATCTGGAGCAGCGCCGGCTGGATCAATCCGGCCTCGTGACGGTTTCCGATGCGAGCGTGGCGGTGATCAACGCGAAGCTGGCGTCGGTTGGATACCCGGGGTCGCCCATTGTGACCGGCGTCTTCGACAACCCAGTCGACACGACGAACCTGCTCGCGAAGATCGATCATAGCGTCACGGCGCGCGATCGACTCACCTTCCGCTATACCGCCTACGATGCCCGGTCGACCAATGCGCGCGGCGCCGGTGGCGTGATTACGCCAAGTGCGTCGACCGCTCTCGACAACCTGGACCAGACCGTTGCGGTGAGCAATGTCTGGATACTCTCCAGCCGGACGGTGCTGGAGACGCGGGCCCAGATCGCGACGAGCGATTTGAAGGCACCGCCCAGCGATCCCATCGGCCCAGCCGTGACGATTCAAGGCGTCGCCACGTTCGGGACGGCGTCTGGCGCGCCAACCGCTCGGACGAACCGGATGTACGAGATCGTGAACAACGTCTCGTACCTGGCGGGCGACCATTCTGTTCGTGCCGGCGTTGATGTGCTCTACAACGATCTCGACATCACCTATCCGCGGTCGGTTCGGGGGGCCTACACGTTTTCCTCGCTGGCGAATTTCCTGGCGGGTACCTACAACAATTCAGGGTTCACGCAGACGTTCGGTGAATCCGACGTGCACCAGACGAATCCCAATCTCGGCATGTACGTGCAGGACGCCTGGCGGATCAGGGATCGACTGACGCTCAACGCCGGCGTCCGGTACGACCTCCAGTGGATGGACGCGATCGAAACGGACACGAACAATGTGTCCCCGCGCGTTGGGTTTGCCTGGACGGTGACGTCCGACGACGCCCGGGCCAGGTACACGGTCGTGCGCGGCAACGCGGGTCTGTTCTTCGACCGCGTACCGCTGCGCGCCGTCGCAAACGCCTTGCTGTCCGCGGGCAACACGACAGACGTCAGCCAGTTGCGCCAGATTGCCGTGTCGCTCTCGCCCACCCAGTCCGGAGCGCCGGTGTTCCCCAACATCCTGAGCGGCGTCGTGCCGACGACCACACTCGTCAATTTCAGCACGATCGATCCGAACCTCCAGAATGCCTATTCGCGGCAGGCGAGCCTAGAGGTCGAGCATCAGTTCCGGCCCAGCATGTCAGGGTCCGACATGTCGGTCAGTGTCGGTTACGAGCATCTGCGCGGGTTCAATCTACTCATGCAGATCAACCAGAACGTGCCCACCTGCACGGCGTCGGGGAATAACAACGGATGCCGGCCGAATCCCGTCTTCGCCAACAACAATCGATACTCGTCCGCCGGCAGCTCGGTCTACGACGGCCTCCACATTGCGCTCCAACAGCGGCTCGCGCCGTGGGGCAGCTACCGCGTGTCGTACACCTACTCGAAGTCGTTCAACAATGTCGGTGAGGCGTTCTTCAATTCGCCCATCGACCCCACCGATGTGTCGAAAGACTGGGGCCGTTCGGATGATGACATCCGGCACAAAGTCGTGCTGTCTGGGTCCGCGAATACCTCATCCGCGCCGGCCACGAGCCTGTGGGAACACCTGAGTCATGGATTCACGGTGAGCGGTGTGTGGCAGTACTACTCCGCGCTTCCATTCAACATCACGTCCGGCGTGACGACGATTCAGGGCACGGCGGGCCGGCCGATTGTCGATGGCGAGCTCATTCCGCGGAACTCAGGTGAGGGCGATGCGTTTTCGAGCGTGAGCGTTCGCGTGAGCCGGCAGTTCCGGTTCGGGCGGGCGAGCGTCGAGGCGCTGGTCGAGGGCTTCAATCTTCTCAATACGCGCAACGACGTCGCGCGCGTGGGCGTGTTTGGCGCCGGCGCGTATCCCACGAACCCCGCCCCGAACTTCGGCCAGATCACCGTCGTCGGCGATCCCCGCAGCCTGCAGTTCGGATTGCGGTTCACGTACTAGTGGAAAAGCCTCGACCACGCGGGAGGCACGGAAGCCACGGACGTGTGTGGGGGGAATTCCTCCCTATTCTGCTCCGTGTTGTCCGTGTTTTCCGTGCCTCCCGCGTGGTGTGACGCTCTCGGTGTAGCCTTTCACTCGCCACATGACGACGCCACAGGTGTCGGCCGGATCGCTCGAGGGCGGCCACGCGACGGGTGCGGCACCCGATGCGATCGGTCTCGCGTGGCTGGTCACCGGCCGGTGGTTCACCGTCGTCGCGGCCGCCGGCGCCGTCATCGCCGGACGGAGCGCGCTCGAGGCGCAATTGCCGATCGAGTTCGTCGCGGCGATCATCGCCGTCATTCTGGCCTCCAATCTGTGGCTGTGGTGGCGCCTCAGGAACGGCGATCTCACCAGTGGATCGATGGCGGGCGCGCTGCTCTGCCTCGACGTCGTCCTGCTCTCGTGGCTGCTGCTCAATTCCGGTGGCGTGTTGAATCCGGCCAGCGTGTTCTATCTCGTGCAGATCGTGCTGGCCGCGCTGGTGCTGGGGCGCACCTGGGCCTGGATTGTGACGGCGCTCTCTGTTGCCGGCTACGCCACGTTGTTTCTGGCCCCGACCGATCACTTACGTGACGCGCAGGCGATGCACCCGGGAATCGCGCTGCACATGCGCGGCATGTGGATCGCGTTCGCGGCCACCGCGCTCATCATCGCGGTGATGGTGACCCGCCTCGTGACCAGCGTGGAGCGCCGGGACCGTGCGCTCGACATGATGCGTGATCGGAACGCCCGTGCCCTGCGCGTGGCCAGCCTCACGACCGTCGTCGCGGGTGCGGCGCATGAGCTGGGCACGCCGCTGGCGACGATCGCCGTCGCCGCGCGCGAACTGGAGCGCGCCATCGCCGAGCGGGGAAGCGAGCCGGCGTGGGGCGAGGATGCCCGGCTGATCCGCGCCGAGATCGATCGGTGCCGCGCGATTCTCGATCAGATGGGCGGCCGCGTCACCGAGCCGCTCGGCGAAGCGCCGCGGTCGACGTCATGCGGCGCAGTCGTCCAGGCGGCGCTGCAGCGTTTCGGCGAGAGCGATCGCGCGCGGATTGATATTGATATTGATACCGTGGCCGGCATCGATGCCGCGCCCGTCGTCTGGCCGGTCGGCGCCGTTTCGCAGGCGCTGGCCAACCTGATCAGCAATGCCCTGTACGCGGCCGGCGAGGCCGGACGAGTACGCATCACCGTGGCGGCGGTCGCAGAACGCGTGAGCATCGACGTGCACGACTCGGGGCCAGGCATGCGGCGCGAGGATCTGGCGCGGGCAGGCGAGCCGTTTTTCACGACCAAGGGACCGGGTGCCGGGATGGGGCTCGGGATCTTCGTCGCGCGATCGACGGTCGAGCAGTTGGGCGGAGCCTTACGCCTGGCGCCGGGCGCGGACGGCGGGCTGACCGCGTCGATTACGCTGCCGCAGGACGTGGTTCGCGCGAAGGCGGGGCGCCATGAATGAACGTCCGCTGCTGCTGATTGTCGAAGACGACGAGGCGTTGCGCGAACGCCTGGCGCGTGCATTTGGCACGCGTGGATTCGATGTTCAGACGGCCGGATCCGCCGACGAGGCTCTCACCAGGCTGGCTGCCGACACGCCCGAGTTTGTCGTCGTCGATCTGCGCATGCCGGGCGGCAGCGGACTGGACCTCGTGTCACGGTTCATCGAGGCCGACCCGGCGACGCGAATTGTCGTGCTGACCGGTTACGGGAGCATCGCGACCGCCGTCGAAGCGGTTCGGCGCGGGGCGGCGCACTATCTGACGAAGCCGGCCGATGCGGACCAGATTCTAGCCGCGCTGACCGGCGGATCGGGCCCAGCCGCTGAGGTGCCCGCCAAGCCCATGTCACTCGACCAGGTTGAGTGGGAGCACATCAATCGCGTGCTGCTCGAGTGCCAGGGCAACATCTCCGAAGCGGCCCGGGTGCTGGGCCTGCACCGCCGGTCGCTCCAGCGGAAGCTGGCGAAGTATCCGAGCGCGCGCTAGGCGCGCGCTCGGAAGGGGACGGGCCTGTTTCCACAGGTGGCCACGGTCTGGGACATCTCGCGCCCGGGCAATGAGGCTCCGCCTCATTGCCCATAGTCATGCGCGTCGTGGCCACCTGTGGAAAACAGGCCCGTCCCCCTCTGTACCGGCGCGAGGCCGGTACTGGCCCGACATTTGAAGTGTGTACGCCCCATGAGCAAGTTGCGCGCGCTTTGGCCTGGGCACCACCCGCCGGGCCTGCGGCGGTGGCTGGTAATCGCCGGGTGGGTGGCCGCCGGTTTTGTGATGGTCGTCGCCGGCGACACCATCATCGGCACCCCGAGCGCCCGCGATATCCGGAACCTCGGTCACGTCCCCCGCGCCACCGAGGTCTACGACATCAACGGCAAGATGGCCTTCACCATCTACACCGAACGGCGCATCGAAGTGCCGCTCAGCGAGGTCTCCCCGAATCTGGTTCACGCCGTCCTCGCCATCGAGGATCAGCGGTTCATGGATCACCTCGGGTTCGATCCGTGGCGGATGGCGGGCGCGCTCGTAGCCAACGTCAGGCACGGCGAAACGGTGCAGGGTGGCTCGACCATCACCCAGCAGCTGGCACGCAAGAGTTTCCTGACTGACGAGCGGACGATGCGGCGCAAGCTCAAGGAGCTGCTGCTCGCGGTCCGCATCGAGCGAGCGTATACGAAGGACCAGATCCTCGAGCTCTACCTGAATCGCGTGTACTTCGGCGACGGCTATTACGGCATCGAGGCCGCCTCGCGCGGCTACTTCGGCAAGTCGGCGAAAGATGTCACGGTGGAAGAAGCGGCGCTCCTGGCCGGCCTGATCAAAGCGCCGTCGGCATATGCGCCCACGCGCCATCTCGACCGGGCCGTCGCGCGCCGCGCCGTCGTGCTGCGTCAGATGGTGGACGCGGGCTTTCTCGACGCCGCCACCGAAGCACAGCTCCAACACACCGCGGTGAAGCTGGTGAACGGTTTCGGCCACGAACGGACGGGCCAGTACTTCAAGAACCAGGTGGTTCGATTGCTGATCGAGCGGTTCGGTTGGGACATGGTTTCGCGGGCGGGTCTGCGTGTGTATGCGACGCTCGATTCCCGCATGCAGGAAGCCGCCGACACCGTGCTCGCGAAGAGTCTCGACGCCACCGAAAAAACGGCGGCATTCAAGCATCCGCGTCGCGGCGATCCACGCACGCTCCATCCAGGCCAGAGTCCCGACTATCTGCAGGGCGCGCTCGTCGCACTCGACCCGCAGACCGGCGAGGTCCGCGCCATGACGGGCGGCCGCGACTTCGACGAGAGCCAGTTCAACCGCACCATGCAGGCCAAACGCCAGCCGGGATCGGCCTTCAAGCCGATCGTCTACGCGGCGGCGATTGAGGCGGGTTACTCGCCTGCGACGTTGATCACCGATCTCGACAATCCGATGATGGTCCCGGCCGGCGCGTGGTTGCCGGAGGATGCGCATCTCACCGTGGATTCGATGACGATGCGCACGGGGTTGCGGACGTCGAGCAACCGCGCCGCGCTGCAGGTGCTGCGGGCGGTAGGCATCCAGACGGCCGTCACGTATGCGGAACGGCTCGGCCTGCAGGCGCCGCCCGTGCCGTCGCTGGTCCTGGGATCCGGCGATGTCACCGTGCTGTCGATGGCCAGCGCGTATGCGGTCTTCGCGGACGGCGGCCTGCTGCGGCCGCCGGTGTTCATCAGGCGCGTCGAAGATCGTGACGGCCGCGTGCTGTATCGCGAGACGCTGCAATCGCACCGCGCGGTGAGCGAAGAGACCGCGTTCATCATGGCCCAGATGCTCACGGACGTCGTCAATGCCGGCACCGGAAGCCGCGCGCGCGAGGCCGGGTTCAAGTTTCCCGCCGCCGGAAAAACGGGCACGACGAATGATTTCCACGATGCCTGGTTCGTCGGATTCACGCCCACGCTCGTGACCAGCGTCTGGGTCGGATTCGATCGCCCCAAGACGATTGCGCCGGGCGGCTACGCAGCGTCGCTGGCCGCGCCGATATGGGGCCGCTTCATGCAGCAGGCCGCCGGCGATCGCAATGCCGGCTGGATCGCCCAGCCCGGCGGCGTCGTCGCCGTCGAAGTCTGCAAGCTGAGCGGCGCGTTGCCGACCGATGTGTGCCGCCGATCGATCAGCGTCGGTGACGATGGTTCGATCGCCGAGGCTTCATACGTCGGGACCGACTTCTTCCGTCGCGGCTTCGAGCCCACGGAGTTGTGCCCGATCCACGGCGACCCGATGACGCCGCGCAATCCGCGGTCGATCATTGGCAGCGGGTACACGCGCCCGACACTGCCGCCGCCGCTCTCGCCCCTGAGTGTTGCGTCGCCGGCGGCTGTCGTCCCGGTGCCGTTTCCACGAGCGAATCCGCCAGCGCCGGTTCCGCCGCCCAGTCCAAATCCGCCCGCGGCGCCGAAGGCATCGCAGATGCCGCCGGTCCCGATCGTCGCCGCCTCCACCCCGCCGACGGTCGGTGGATCGACGGTCGCGGGCGGCGCGTCGAAGGGGTTGCTGGGCAAGATGAGAACGATCTTCACGAAGGCACCGGCGCCGCCGCCGCCGAAGGGAAAGAAGGGCGGAGGCTGATGGGAACCGGGGAGCCGGGGAGCCGTGGAATTTAGGAACGGTCCATTCATTCCCTCGTTCCATGGCTCCCCGGCTCCCCGGTTTCGTGATCTATTTATTGGCAAATCTTCTTCACCCCCGCCAGGCTCCCCATCGCCGCATCCTTGTTCGCCACCCTCGTCTCTTTCACCGCCGCGCTCAACGCATCCAAGGTCGTCGAGAGATCTCGGCTGTCGCGCTTCGCGTCGCACGAGTACGCGGGTTTGGCGGATGAGGTCGCGCCGAGCAGGTCCGCGGTCGAGCGAATCACGTCCACCGCTTCGGTGGCGTGCGCGCCGCGCGGATGGCGCCGCAGATATTCGCCGTGCAGGCGATTGCGGGCGTTGAGATAGCAGACCAGGCGTCCCTCGCACTCACCGGCCAGCCCGTTCGTCACGGCGAACCAAGCGATGTCGTCGCCCGCCGGCGTCGACGACAGTCGCGCGTGGCGCTCCCAGATCGCGGAATCCGACATCATCCAGCGATGGCCCGGGTCGTCCAGTACGAGTTCGTTCTTGTGCGCGATGAGCCAGGCCTCGTACGGATCGCGGCGCGACGCCCCAGGTGGAATCGCCGACAGCGTGGCCGCCATCGCCTTCAGGCGCGAGTACTCGAGTCGGGCGCGCCCGTCCGGATCGGTGTACTCGGGCGCCACCCGATCGATGAACGCGACCAGCTCGGCTCCGGCCAGGAAGCCGTCGCCTTTCCGGCCCAGTCGGTCGGCGATGATGCGGTCGAACGTGGGCCAGCGCCACGTCGCGTCGAGCGGGCGTGTGAGGTTGGTCATGAGCCAGCCTTCGCGTGCATCACGAAGTTTCACGCGCGACCATGTTTTGTCGAGGCCGGGCAGTCCCACATCAGTGACTTCGGTGCCGAGCGGTAACTGGGCGACGGCCGGAGCGTTCGCGGTGGGTGAGGCTCGGAGCGTGACGTTGGCGGCGGAAGTAATGCGAAGCGCATCGTTATTAGTGGGCGCGAACGCGCGGCCGGCGGACGAGGCGGCGATGACAAGAACGATGGTTGAGGCGAAGGCGAGCGGTGGGCGGTAACGTGTCATGGTCAAGACCCTCCTGAGGTCTGACCATGCCAGACTGCAACCGCCGTACCGCGCAGAAACAGGCGCGAAGTGGCCCGATGGCCTGGTCGCCGCGCCGGGCAGGATGTTTCTACACGGTTGAAACGACGGGTGTTGCGAAGGCCGCCTGGAGGCGTAGGATGGCCCGGATGAATCGCCGCCGTTTTCTCGCGTTAACCGCAGCCGGAGCGCTCGCCGGCTCCCGCGCGCTGCAGGCTCGGACGACTCTGCGCCTCGCGGCCGTCGGGCAAGCCTTGATTCTCCGCGACCTCGCAACCCAGTACCGTCCGGGCTTCGATCAGATGCGCGAACGTCTGAGCCGCGCGGACGTCGCCTTCACCAATCTCGAGACCGCGATCCGCGGTGTGTCGGCCAGGGACGCGGCTCCTTCAGGTGGAGGCGTTCATGCGGATCCCGTGGTCCTCGACTCGCTTCGCCAGCTGTCGTTCAGGCTGCTGTCGCTGTCGAACAATCACGCGGGAGACCTTGGCGAAGCCGGGCTGCTCTCGACGATTGAGGAGACGACGCGTCGCGGGTTCACGGTCGCCGGTACGGGACGAACGCTCGCCGAGGCGGTGAAGCCGGGGGTGTTGACGCTCACGAAAGGCACAATCGCGCTCGTCGCGATGGCATCGAGCGCCATCCCTCCGGACCGCATGGCGACCGAAACCCGCTCAGGCGTGAACCATGTCGCCCAGCGCAACGGCGTCGTCGATGCCGCCGACAGCGCGCGCGTGCTCGCCGCCATCCGCGCGGCCGCGGCGCAGGCCGACTGGGTCGTCGTCTATCAGCACGATCACTATTGGGCTCCGGACTGGCAGCAGACGCCGGACTGGAAAAAGGCGTGGTGCCGCGCCTGCATCGACGCTGGCGCGACGATGTTTGTCAGCCATGGCGTGCCGATTCTGCATGGAATCGAGATCTACAAACGGCGACCGATCTTCTACGGTCTCGGCAACTTCGTCTTTCACGTCTCGATCGAACTCAAAGGTGCCGTGCCCGCGCTCTATACGGGCGCACCGTGCTTCCAGAGTGTCGTCGCTGACTGTGAGTTTGACGGCGGCGCGCTGACCTCGCTCTGGCTCGATCCGATTACGCTCAAGAGCGACACGGGAGTGGGCGAAGGCGGCTATACGCTGCACGGCAACCCCCATCTGGCGGAGGGGCAGGAAGCGCGCGAGATTCTCGAACGCCTGGCCCGCCTGTCGAAGGACGTCGGCACGGACATCGAGATCGTCGGATCGCGAGCGAGAGTGAGGCTGTAAGAACGATGCGCGTTCGGAAGGCCCATGAGTGTTTTCACTGCAAGCAGTGGATTGCGGCCGGCGCGGAACACGACTGCTGGACGACGACGGAAGAGGCGCTGACGAAAGATCTGTCGGAGGACCTGCGCGAGGCGTGGGCGCGGATCCGTGAAACGGCCGTCGAATTCGGCGAGCAGCGGATCTACGCGTCACACCACTCGATCATGTTCGCGCGGAAGGCCTGCTACTTCTTCGTGCGTCCGAAGCGATCGGCGCTCGAAGTGGTCGTGTTTCTGGATCGCACGGTGCGGTCGCCGCAGATCCGCAAGGCCGCGAGGGGATCGCGCTCGCGTGTCTATCACGTGATCCATGTCATCCATCGCGATCAGGTCGAAGCGCCGTTCACGGACTGGCTGCGTGAGGCCTACGACCTGCAGGGCGCTCCAAAGAAGCCGGCCCGGGCCGTCCGAAAACGGGCCAAGTCCAAGCGTCACTGACGACTCCCGGAATGGATTTCGGGAATTCATTCCCGGAGTCGTACCATGCGGCCATGGATCTCACACAGTTTGTCGAGCATCACGGCGGCATTTCGGTGATTCGCGGCGGCGAGACCGTTCGATCGTGGAACGGCATCAGCTATCAGGCGGGCCTGTCGGCCAAGAATGTGAAGGCCACGCATCTGTCCATGAACGTCGCGACCGTGCCGCCCGGCGGCGTGGCGTATGCGCACGTCCACGTCGGCTTCGAGGTGATGCTGTTCATCCTCAAGGGCCGCGTCCGCCACGAGTTCGGCGATCGGCTCCGGCAGTCGGTCGAGAACTCCGCCGGCGACTTCATCTACATCGAACCGGGCGTCCCGCACGAAGTGTTCAACCTCAGCGATACGGAACCGGTGATCGCCGTTGTCGCGCGGTCCGACGCGGACGAGTGGGCGCACATTGCCGCCTACGATCGCGAGACGGGGGTCGTGGGTGATGTGGTGCCGCAGGAGTGACGGGGACGCTGGCGATCTATCGATCCATTTGGTCATCGATCCATCGATCCATTTGAAGGTGGGGCGTCTGAAAGGGCGCTCGGCTCCGCCTCTCGTACATTAGGATGGACTCATGATCCGCATTGCCATGGCCGCCGGGCTGGGTCTGATCGCGTCGATGCCGCCTCAACCGGTCGCGCCGTTCGTTCCGCGGCTGTTTGCGCGCAACGGGCACCACATGCCGTACCGGTTGTTCGCGCCTCAGGGCGTCACGCCGGAGCGTCCGGTGCCGCTGGTCGTGTGGCTGCATGGCGCCAGCGGCGTGGGCACCGACAATCGCGCACAGATCGTGGCAGGCGGCAATGACATCGGTTCGCGGTTGTGGGTCCGTCCCGAGATTCAGGCGAAGTTCCCGGCCTTCGTCGTGGCGCCGCAGTCACCGGGTTCCGAGCTGTGGGGCAGTGTCGGTTCGACGAAGCTCACGACGTACGGCCAGCTCGTCATCGATCTGGTGGATGCCCTGGCGCGCGAGTTTCCGATTGACCGCGATCGCGTGTACCTCCTTGGGCAATCGCGCGGCGGCATTGGCGTCTGGGACCTGATCTCGAAGCGTCCGGACGTGTTTGCCGCGGCCGTTCCACTTTGCGCGCAGGGCGATCCTAAACGCGTCGCGGCGGCGCGTGGCGTCAAGGTCTGGGCGTTCCATGGCGCAAAAGACACGATGCCCGTGGCCAACGCGCGCGACATGGTCGCCGCGCTGACCGCCGCCGGCGGTGTCGTCAAGTACACCGAATACGCGGATTTGGGGCATGAGATCTGGACCCGTGCATTCGCGGAGCCGGGCTTGCCGGAGTGGTTGTTCGCGCAGAAGCGACAGGCCAGCGATTGCCCCGGTCTGTGCCGTTAGTGTCCGGGCCGCCTCAACGCGTCTCGGCGAGGGCCGCCTCCGCCAACCGTTCGATGTCGGCCATTTCGTTATAGACCTGCGCCGAGATTCGGGTCCAGAGTCTGCCGTGTGCGGCGTGGAGCTGGACCTCGATGCGATGGGTGAAGAGCAGCGCGTCGCGCAGGCGCGCGGCGTCGGCCGGTGTTGATCCCGCCGCTGCCGGCAGCGGTATCGTCGCCATGAATCCGATGTCTGATTCGCGGTAGCCGAGCGCGGTGCCCCAGCAGCTGGCCAGGTGTTGGGCGCCTGTCCACGCCAGACCGTGGTTGTGGCGCCACACGTGGTCCAGGCCGAGCGAGTTGAGAAACTCAAAGCCCGCCGGCGCGGCGAGCCAGGCAGATACGTCGCGGGTGCCGACCCAGTCGAACTCGGCCGCGAATCCCTGATCCAGTCCCCACGAGATTACCGGCGGGTGCAGATCCTGCTGCCGTTCCGGCGCGGCCCACAGAATGCCGCAGCTGCGCGGCGAGCAGGCCCATTTGTGCAGATTGGCGACGTACCAGTCGACGCCGAGCGCCGGCAGATTCAGCGGCAGTACGCCGGGCGCGTGCGCGCCGTCGACGAGCACCGCGACGCCTCGTCGCCGGCATTCTGCCGCCAACTCCGCCAGCGGAAACACCAGCGCGCTCTCAGAGGTGATGTGGTCGAGCACAGCGATGCGGGTCCGTGGCGTGATCGCCTGCGTGACTGAGGCGATCAGCTCGTCCGGATCGAAACGGGGGAACGGCACCGCCGCGGTGCGCACCGTCGCCGCGTGTTCGCGCGCGACGAACTGCGCCACCTTCACGGTCGCGCCGTAGTTATGGTCAGTGACGAGGATCTCGTCGCCGGACGTGAGCGTACACGAGCGAAGCACTGCGTTGATGCCGGCCGTGGCGTTATCGACGAAAACCAGATCGGCGCCATGCGCGCCCATGAACGCCGCGACGTCGTGCGCGGCTTGGCGGACGCGCGTGGGCTCGTCAGTGGGGCGGCCGGTCAGTCCGGACTGGGCTCGCAGCAGAAATTGCGAAGGGCCACGTTCCATCTCGGCGCGAATGGCGTCCTGCACGGCCAGCACCGGCTTGGGCGTGACGCCGACGGTGCCATGGTTCAGATAGATGACGGTGGGGTCGAGGGGCCAGAGGGGGGAGGGGAGCATGGGACACTCTATCGATCTATCTATCCATCGATCTATCGATCCATCGATCCATTTGGAGGGGACGGAGGGGACGGAGGGGGCGGATCAGTCCAGCCAGTTGAACTCGACCGGCTTGCCTTGCAGGCGCCATCGGCTTGGCCATGACGTCTGTTGCCAGTCGATCGGCTCGCCCAGGGGTTGCGGCTGTGCGGCGATCGCCAACGCCGCGCGAAGGTCTCGGCGGACCTCGTCGGTCAGCGCGTCCGGCGCAAGCGACAGAAAGAGCATCGTGCCGCTGCGCGCGAGCAGGTCGAGCCACTGTCGATTCAGCGACCATCGGATGGCCGTGGTCACGCCGACGCAGTCGGCATCGGCCACGTAAAACGCGCCATGCTGGGCTGCGCGAAACGCGAGCGTGTTGACGCCCATCTTGCGCGTGCGCGCCCACTCCCGCCCGCTGGTGTCGTCGCCGATGCGGCAGATATCGAAGGCGCCGGCCGACAGATGACTGACCGTGTTGCAGCCGATGATGAGCGCATCGCCAGCCGCCTGCCGGATCACGCGATAGAGATCGTTAATCACTTCCGCGGTCGTGCGCTTCGGGCCTTCGGCGAACGTCCAGCCATCGCGCGTCAGCGCCTCGCCCATCGTGGAGCCCCAGCGACCGAAGATGTCGAACGTCGAGTAGTCGTGCTTGATGAGGTCGTAGCCCCACTGGCGCAAGCGCGCGATATCCGCGGCAACCTTCGCGCGAGTGGCATCCACGGTTGGATCGAGAATCGCGCGATCGCGCGGGAGACGCGAAGAGTCCGCGGCGTCAGCAGGCGCCAGCAACGGCCGAATCCAGATGCCAGGCCGCGCACCGGCGCGCCGAATCTGCGCGGCCAGGTCCGCCATGTCGCCGAATTTGTCGTTGCCGCGATCCCATTGGCCCGTCGTCGCGCGCGCCTGCGCGCCTGATCCCCGCTCTGGTTGCCACCCGTCGTCGATGACCGCGAACGGACGGTTCGCGCCGCTGGGGGAGAGCTCGGCGATGGACCGCGCATCGGCCAGGACCGTAGCCGCACTGTTCTTGCCGTACGCCCAGTACCAATCGTTGCTGCCGTAGATCGGTTGTGCGGGCGCCTTTGCGCCGGCCGGGCACATCTGCCGGCAGAACGCGTGGAGAGACGCGAAAGCGGATTCGCCGCTGCGCCCCTGTCGGGCGACGACATCGCAAACTGCGAGCGTACGGCCGCCGAGTTCGACGCCTGCGCCGCCGCTGCGCACGTCAGTCCAGAGCGTGAGGCCGCGCGAATCGACCTGCCAGAAACACAGCGCGCCCGCGCCGGTCCGGACGCCGTAGGCGTGGGTGCCGCGCCCGTCCGACATGGCCACGTACCAGGGCATGACACGGTCGGGAACGAAACCGCGCCATTCGAGATCGCCGTAGCCCCGTTCCCAGGCGTCGCCGAGGATCTGCCGGACGTCGTCCAGCTTCACGTTCCAGCGCAGGCGGAGCCGGCGAATGGCGGTTGCCGGTGAGGCGAGCTCGACGCGCAACGCGCCGGTGACGACTGATGTGGTCACCATGATGCCGGCGTCTTCGAATCGGCCGGCACGAGTCGAACGGAGGATGCGATCCGGCCCGGCCGGTTGCGCCTGCGCGATAACGGAATCGGGTGGTCGGACGATGTCGGCAAACGAACTCGCGGGCGGCGCGGTCTGTCGTGTGACGCGCGTCACGAGCGGCGCCATGGCCGCCATCCGCAGGAAGTCGCGCCTGATCACGTTACTTCACCCGCGCCCTCAGCTCGTCGAACCAGTTCGACACGTAGTGGATCGAGCCGCGTTCCGTCACAACCCCATTGCCCGGCTCCTGGACCATCACGAATCGGCCGTCGGCCGCCACATCGTAGCCACGCGTGTTCGATCGAATGTACGGACCCATGTCAAAGAGTGCTGTCGGCGTGTCCCAATCGAAGGTTTTGGGGTTCGCCGACGATTTGATCGGCACGACCATGAGCTTTCGTGCCGAAACGAAATACAGTTCGCGGCCTGATGGTGACCAGGCCGGCCAGGTTCCGCCGCCCTGCGAGATCGGAAACCGTCCCTGCGTGACATCTGGGAACGGCCTGACGTACACCTCCCACGTATCGCCCTCGCGAGCCTCCAGGGCCAGCCATCGACCGTCGGGTGAGAGCGTTCCGTTGCGCTGCGAAAACGACGTGCCGATGACCGGCGCCGATTCGGCGGCGGCGTCGTCTTTGCCGATCAGCCGGCGGCCCAGGTGCTCGGGGTCCACGCGGTACTCGTGGAAGAGCAACATGCGGCTGTCGGGCGTGACGCCGAGCGGGGATTCCGAGGTCTTCGTGTTCGTGACGCGCTCGGCTTCCATCGTCAGATCCACGCGTCGCCGATAGACGTCCGCCTGTCCATCAGAGTCCGTCGAAAAGAGGAGCTCGAGCGAACCGGGCATCCAGACAGGCGCACCGTTTGGCGTTTCCCCGACGGTCACGCGCGTCTCGGTGGATCGACGCAGATCCCACACGTAGATGTCGGGCGAGTCGTCGCGTGTGGCGGCCGCGATGCGCGTGCCGTCCGGCGAGATCCGGGGTTCGAAGTAACTCCGCGGCGGTGCGCCAATCTTCTCGCCCCGGCCCTTCCGATCGACCCAGGCCAGTTCGAGCGCCGCCGAGGATCCGCCCTCGAGGTACGCCAGCGTGCCCGACTCGGAGACCGAGTATTGAGCGTCGCCGGAAATGGCCGCCGGCCGCACGCGCTGGATCATCGGCACGGGCCCGCCGTGCGTGGTGAGAGACCGCGCATCGAAGGCGATCGCGAAGAGCGTGCTGTCCTTGTAGTAGACGATTTGTCCAGATCGGACGACTCGAGCGGAGGCGCCGGCCGGGACGAGCACCTTTCGCTCGCCCGACGGCAGGGCCTGTCCAATGATCTGACTGTCGGTCCAGGATCGTGGCGCGAACGTGTAGATCAGGTACGTGCCGTCATTTATCAGTTGGGGGTGGCCGGCGAGTTCACCCTTGGCGGCATCCACCGAGACAAGATCTTCCGCCACGCCACCCGTATCGGCCACGGCCTTGATTGCCGTCTTGGTGCTCCACACGATGCGATTGCCGTCCCAGCTCGTTCCCCACGGATTCCCGGTCTGGCAGAGCCGGGTGGGTGTGCCTCCGCCGACCGGCACGCGCCAGAGATAACCGCTGTCGTCGCTGCTCGCGCCCGTGAGGTTCGACCAGTACGCAATCCATTCGCCGTTCGGCGAAAACACGGGCGAGGATGGGCTCGTGTTGGTGCCGACGACGGCCTGCGCGGTCTGTTCGTTCAGTTTGCGCAGGTAGAGCTGATTGTTGGCGACGTAGGCGAGCTTGGTGCCGTCGGCCGACAGGGCCACGACGCGCCGGCCGGTTCGACTGAACGCCTGGTCGTCTGCCAGCACGTCCATGAAGCGCGCGACGACATTTGGTGTCGGCGGCGGCGCGGGTTTGACGAACCACGCCGCAGCGGCCGCAGCAACCGCGACGACGGCTGCGATGCCGGCGAATATCATGCGCTCGCGCCGCTTTCGACTCGCGATGACGGGGGCGGGCAGACCAGCGGCCGATCCGCCTTCCTCAATCCACTCGAGCTGAAGCGCGAGATCGTGCGCCGTCTGGAAACGATCGTCGGGACTCTTCGCCAGGCACGTGCGGACGATCCGGCTCAGCGCCGGCGGCGTCATCGGCTGCAGCTCGGTCATCGGCGGCGGCTGTTTCTCGAGGATGCCGGCGATCAAGCTTGCCTGGCTCTTGCCCTCGAACGGGCGTTTGCCCGTGACCATCTCGTACAGCACGCATCCGAACGCCCAGATGTCGGTGCGCGCATCAGCGTCGGCGCCTTCGATCTGCTCGGGCGCCATGTACTGGAACGTGCCGAGAATCGTGCCGCGCGCGGTCAGCGGCGCGCCCCCGGTCCCGACAGGCGCCGAGCCCGGTGGCGGCGGCGTCGTCATCAGCTTCGTCTCGATCGTGCTGGTCGTGATGACGCCGGGTTTGGCGAGTCCGAAGTCGAGAAGTTTCGATCCGGTCGGCGTCAGCATCACGTTCGCCGGCTTGAGATCGCGATGGATGATGCCTTTCTTGTGCGCCTTGTCGAGCGCGTCGGCGATCTCGCACGCGACGGTCAGCACCTGCTCGGTCGGCAGCGGGCCTTTCTGAAGGCGCGCGGCCAGCGTCTCGCCCTCGAGATGCTCCATGACGAGAAAATCGAGTTCCGGGCCCTGGCCCGCCGTAGCGCCTTCAGCGCGCAGGCGGCCGATGTCGTACAGCGTGCAGATGTTCGGGTGGTTGAGCTGTGAAATCGTCTTCGCCTCGCGATCGAACCGGGCCCGAAAGTCCGGATCGTCGGCGGCGTGCGCGGGGAGGATTTTGATCGCGACGGTCCGCTCGAGCCGGGTGTCGCGCGCTTTGTAGACTTCGCCCATTCCACCGGCCCCGAGCGGGCCGAGCACTTCATAAGGGCCGAGGCGCGTTCCCGTCGTCAGGGGCATGTGGGCGGGCCGATTCTACCGCGCAGGCGCTACTCGAAACTAACGGATCCGATGGCGGCGAAGCCGCCCACCTCAAATGGACCGATAGATCGATGGACCGATGGATCGATAGTCGGTATCATCGATCCATGCGTCGCTTCGCGCCGATTGCGGCCGCGATCGCGATCGGTCTCGCCGCCTCATGCACCGCGGCCATCTCGAGACGAGGTGGCGACGGCCCGACTCTGGACCAGGATATCGCTGCGGAAATTTCCAAGGACGAGGCAATGGTGTGGGCGGGGCGCCGTCCGCTGGTGTGGCCGGATTTCAAGGGCCGGCCGCCGGCGGAAGTCAGTGCGGTCGCGGCCCAGACGAATTACGCGCTGCTGCACGGCGCCCGCTGTACCGGCGCGAAGTTCGAGTTCCGCGTCGTTGCGGCATTCCTGCCCAACGAGTCATGGGTTCGCCCGGCCATGTTGCGTGGGCCGGCAGAGAGCGCGCGGGCGCTCAAGCACGAACAGACGCACTTTGACGTGACCGAAGTTCACGCGCGCCGGCTGCGGCGTTATTACGCGGAGCTGATGGCGCCGTGCCGACTCGCGTCCAACGATCTCGCGGCCGCCGCGAGCCGGATCGGCCGCGACGAGAAAGCCGCGCAGGTGCAGTACGACGCGGAAACCGACAACGGCCGCACGCCGGCACAGCAGGCGCGGTGGGACCGGGACATCGCCGGTCAGCTGACCGCGCTGGCGAAATACACCAGATAGCTCGGTCTCACCGCAACTGGTTGGGTCGAGCGGAAACCCAAGTTACCCCGCCCCTGTGGAAAACAGGCCCGTCCCCCTCTGTGGAAAACTGCCCTGTTGACCTCCACCTACACGATGTAGTAGAAATGGACACCTACACGATGTAGGAGGTGAGGGCCGATGGCGCGACGCATGCCGGTGAGTGACGCGGAACTGGAAGTGCTCAAGGTCCTCTGGGCCGGCGGGCCGATGACCGTGCGCGACGTCGCGGCGGCGTTGAGAAAACAGCGCCGGCGGCTGGCCTACAACACCGTCCTGACCCTGCTCTCCCGCCTGCGTGAAAAGGGATACGTCGACGCCGATCGCCGCGAGACGGCGCACCTGTTCCGCGCCGTCGTCACGCGTGACGCGCTCCTGGGCTCGAGCCTGGCCGCATTGGCCGATCGCGTCTGCGACGGGACCGCCAGCCCATTGCTGCTCGCGCTCGTCAAAGATCAGCGGCTCTCGCCGGACGACATCGCCCAGCTGCGCCAGCTGCTCGACTCACTCGCGGCCAAAGACTGAGGACCAATCGTGGCCTGGTGGCTCTTCCAGAACGTCGTCGTGACCGCGCTGCTCGCGGGCATCGTCGCGCTGGTGTGCCGCACGACCCGCGTCGGGCCGGTGGCGCGGCATGCACTCTGGCTCATCGTGCTCGTCAAGTTCGTCACGCCGCCCGTGCTGGTGTGGCCGTGGGCCGCGCCCGATCCGCTCGGCGTCGCGATGCTCGACGCCGGCGCGACGTCCCCAGTGGCCGGTGAGGGCGTCACTGGCTCGATCGCCGTGTCTGACACGCCCGTGCCTGACGCCTCGTCGGATCGCGTTGTCGCCAGCCCTTCACTCCCCGTGGCTGCCAATCCGAACCTCAGCGACGTGGCGGCGATTGCGTGGCCGTGGTTGATGGGGGTGTGGATCGCCGGAAGTGCAGCCGTGCTCGGAATCGAGGCGCTCAGATTGGTGCGCGTCGCTCGGGCCGTGAGACGCGCGGTGCCAGGCCCTTCGGAAATCGCCGGCCGCGTCGCGCGGCTCTCGCGTGAACTGGGACTGCGCGCGGTTCCGGTGATCACGATCGCGGGGCAGTCGTCGCCCGCGATCTGGTGCGCCGGCCGCCCGCGACTGTTGTGGCCGGCGGACATGGCGACCGGCGTCACCGATGCCTGCCTCGATGGCCTGATCGTCCACGAACTGGCACACGTCCAGCGCCGCGATCATCTGGTGGGCTGGCTTGAACTTCTGGTGGGCGTGATCTGGTGGTGGAATCCGCTCTTTTGGTACGTGCGCTCGGCGCTGCGCGAGCAGGCTGAGCTGGCGTGCGACGCGTGGGTGATTTCGGCGCTGCCGAACGGCCGGCGCGCGTACGCAGAATCGCTCCTGGCACTGTCCAGCGCGGCGGTGCAGGGAAGGTCGCCGGCCCTGGCGGCCGTCATCGGTATCCGCGCCAACAATCGTCGTGTGCTCGAAAGGAGACTCGTGATGATCATGCAAGGCCGCGCTTCGCTTCGCCTGTCCGTCGCCGGACTCGTCGCTCTTGCCGTGATGGCGCTGGCGAGCCTGCCGGCCTGGGCGACCGGGCAGCAACCCACAACCCCGCCGCCCGCGGCGCAGACCTCGAGGGTCACGCCGACAACGGCGCCGGTGCCTGCCTCGGCGCAATCGGCCACGCCGGTTCCGGTGCAGTCCACGCGTCCCGTGACGGCGCCCTCACCGGCCTCGTCGGCTCAGCACGCTCCAGCTCATCCCGTGGCCGTGACCACAGTGCATCAAATGACGGCCGCGCCCACGGTCGAGGTGACGATGGCGCATCCGATGCCATCACAAGCAACGGCCGCTCACCCGGTCGTCACGCCGCAGAGTCCAATGGTCGTTTCTCGGCAGCAGGTCCCCGTGCCCGCGCAAGCGTCGCGCGTCGTTCGTCGCGCGAGTGAAACGGCGTTGCCTGCCGACGGCCAGGAGCTGTTCAAGAAATTCGATGCCGATCGCACCGCGATCGAGTTGGACGCCGACAAGAAGGTCGAGGTTCGGCGCGCGGAGTTCGTGAAAGCGCTGCAGGCGCTGCAGGAGCAGTACACCAAGGCCGGCAAGCTCGATGAGGCGATCGCGATCCGCGACTACATCAAGGCGGGCGGCGGCGCCACGCCTCTGTTTGTCCGAATCAGACGGGAATAGCAGACGGGTACGACGGGTACGACGGGTACGGCAGGTACGACGGGTACGGGGCGGGAAGTTGTGCGTGGAGCGACAGTCCTGAAAATCGGTCAATTCTGAGGCCGAAATCGGCAGGATTATCGCCAAACCGGCTGCTGGTACCGGTTTTGCTCGATGTGGAAGCATGCGTTTTCGGACCGTGCTCGTCGTCTTTGCCGTCGTCTCTGCGGCTGTCGGCGCGCTCGCGATCCTTGCGCCGCACGCGTTCCTGCATGCCATCTGGCCGGCACGGCAGATGCCGGATGCGAAGCTGTTCGTCAGCGGTTGGGGCGCCTGTCTGCTGGCGTTGAGTGCGTTGGCCTGGACGAACCGCAATGCCCAGGACTCGTTCGTCTGCCGTTCGATCTCACTGTCGCTCTTCGTCTACTTCAGCATCGCCTCCGTGGTGTGGCTGGCCGATGCGATGACGATCGGCTGGACACCGCTGAGCGCCGCCACGATCGTCGGGCTCGCCGCATTTGCCACGGCGTTCGGGTACCTGCGCGTCCGGTTGTCCTCTATTCGCCGCATCGCCTGACAAGGCCCTCCGTCTCCTCCGCGTCCTCGGTACTCGATGTATTCTCCCGCTATGCGCACGTCATTCCTTTCCCCCACGCTCTTGGCCACCCTCGTGTTCACAGGTCCTCTCCTCTCGGCGCAGGGCGCCAGCACCCCCGACTGCGTGACGATCGCTACGCCCAAACCGGCGGCCGTCTACACGTTCCAATATGTGCAATCGAGCGGTACGCCGACGCAGACCACGCAGCAGTGGGAAAGCGTCACCCCAACCGGCAGCCGCGCGCGGATCACAGGCCCCGCCGGCATCCAGATCCAAGTCAACGAGCACCACATCGTGAACGATGCGATGGTGCTCGACAGGACCGCGAAGGAAAACGCGAACGGTGGAGTGATCGACGCGACGTCGTTCAAGCCTGGTCTTGTCGGCGATCCCGCCTTTCGTGCCTGCGCCGGCGGCCAGTGGGCGATTCCGTCGGTGACGGCGACCTACCGGTCGAGCCAGGCCAACGCGTCGGTTCAGACGCCGGCGGGCACGCTGCGCATCATCGGCATTCGCGAGCGCGTGACGGTGCCGGCCGGAACGTTCGACACCGTGCACTACATCCGGACGTCGCAGTCTGTTGACGAGTACTGGAAATCGACCTTGCACGGCGTCATCGTCCGCCACATCGCCAAGGCCGGCGGCGTCACGATCACGGAGACGCTGCAGAGCATCAAGTAGCGCCGTCCGCAGAACGCCGTCGCCGGCAGAATGGCGAGCGTGCTCTGACGCGCCTGCGCTAGCGCCTGGGCGATCCAGACAACGAGCCCAGGAACGCCGTCAGCGAACGTTTGTCGGCAACCGACAAATGGAGCGGCCGGATGTCTGCGTCCAGGTGGGGGCTCGCGCGGCCACCTTGATCGTAGAACTCGACGACGTCTTCGAGGGTGGCGAAGCTTCCGTCGTGCATGAACGGCGCGGTGCGTGCGACATCGCGCAAGGTAGGCGTTTTGAAGGCGCCCAAATCCTTGTCCTGGCCCGTCACCGCAAATCGTCCCGTGTCCTCGTAGTTGCCCGACGCGGCCGTTGTGCCTGTTCGCCACGCCACGCCTGTGCTGTGAAACTGTTCGTCGGTGAACGTGGGCGCGACATGGCACGCCGTGCAACCGCCCTTGCCGCGAAACACCTGTAGCCCGGCCCGTTCGTCGGCGGTGAGCGCCTCACGATCGCCGTTCACAAACCGGTCGAACCGCGAATTGCCAGAGAGAATCGAGCGCACATAACTGGCGAGCGCGTTGGCGAGATTGACCGGAGACGTTCCAGTGCGGGCTACCGCACTCGCGACGGTCGAATCCATTTCGTCCGGATCCTCAATCGGTTTCACTACCTGTTCCTCGAGCGACGAGGCTCGCCCGTCCCAGAAGAATGCGCGGCCATAACCGCGATTGATGATTGCCGGTGCGTTGCGCCGGCCGATCCGGCCGTCAATGCCGATGGCACGCGCGCGGCCATCGGAAAACGCGCGTGTGGGGTCATGGCACGTGACGCATGCAATCGAGGCGTCGCGCGAGAGCCGACGGTCATTGAACAGGCGGCGACCCAGTTCGATCTTCGCGGCCGTCAATGGGTTTGAGTCGGGCACCGGCATGTGCAGATCCAAGCCGAGCGGTATGACAATGACCGACGCGCCAACGGCCAGGATGATCTGGCAACACCGTGCCAATGCGATCGACAACACAGCGCCAGGCCCGTCAGCGGGCCCGGCGGGCCATGCCGATGAAGTTCTCGAAACGCCACACTTCGGCGGGCGGCAATGGCATGAGGCTGGTGTTCTGAAACACCATGAAACGCCCATCCGGACCAATCGCCGAGAAGGCCAATCGTTCATCCGGGATCGCGTGCGACTCCAGCAATCGGTGAGGCGCGCCACCACCGATCGGCACCCACCAGAACTCCGCTCTGAACAGGAAATCAGGTTGGCCCGCGACGCCCACGCCTTTCCACATGAGGATCGCCTGGCTATCTGGTGCCCATGCGAGGGCTTTGAACGCGTCGAGTCTCAACACCTCCTGAGACGCCTTCAGGTCGATGATGACGGCTGAGCGGCCGCGCGTTCCGGAGCGCACAGTGGTGGCCAGAAAACGTCCGTCTGGCGAGAGCGAAATGCCATTGACGCCCCTGGCGATCTCCCGTTCCACTCCCGACGCCACAACGCGTTCGATCAACACGTTGTCCGTTTTGGAAACGTCGTAGTAGTACAGGTGTTTCTTGTCCGCCGCGAGCGATATCGCCCATGCGCCGCGCGGCATGAGTTCGCGTTCTTCGCTCGAGGCGAGGTCGCGCTCCACCAGGACGCGCCCCTTGCCGCCGCCCTCGAAGATCCGCAGGTAATAGAACTTTGCCGCATCTGCTGACCACGGCTGGTCGACGTACTCCGTCACCAGTTCGTCGGCAGAGGTCGTGAGCGCGAGGGGCGCCACCGTTCCGCTCTCGACGTCGAGACGAAAGATTCCATGGTGGCGGCCGTCGAAGTCGGCCGCGTTCATGGCCACAAAACGGCTGTCAGGGGACCAGAGCATCGCCGAGTAGCCGGCCTGGATGTTCGGTTGGAACTCACGAGCCAGACCAGTAGCGATGTCGCGAATAGTCACGACTTCGCTGGCGCGGCGAACCCGGTGCCGATAGGCGACAAGCCGGCCGTCTGGCGAAAAACTCAAGGGGGAGGTCAGATCTTCACTGGCGATGGAACCGAGGAGGCGTCCCGCGTCACTCAGGCCTGACGTGAGCATGCCTTTGGCCGGATCGAATGAGGCCGACTGGAGCGTTGCGGTCTGCCGCGGTTGATCGTAGACGTACAGAGCGCCCGCCAGTGTCAGGTTGGCCCGGTCATTGAGAATGCCGACCTCACGGACGAGCCTCGGCTCAGCGGGCGCACCTTTGGCGTTGAAGGCGACCGTCCACAACTGATCCAGTTCTCCGTGCTTTCTCACGAAGGACAACTCCTGGCCGTTCGCGGACCAGCCCAGCGGCGAGTCATCCTCTGGTCTGCGCATGATGGGCACGTCGCGGCTGCCGTCGACGGCCTAAACAGAGACGTGCGTGCGGTTGCTGTCGGGGGCCGGCAAGCCAAACGCCAGGAATCGGCCATCAGGAGAGAACGTCAGTGCGTCCGCGCCCCGCCAGCCGAGCGTCTTCAGGACTCGCAGCGATCCGTCGATGACGCTCAGCAATGCGATTTGTCGGGTGCCGTCGACGCGACTCAGAGTCACCGCGATCCTTCGGCCATCAGGCGCCCAGTCGTAAGCGGACACATCGCGGATATCGGGGTTATCCAGGACGGCCCGGTTCGATCCTGAGCCGTCCGCACGGAGTTCGACAACCCGCAGCTGCCGTCGCTGCCCCATGCCCGCTGGTTGAGCAGCCGCAGACGTGTACGCGATGTGTTGGCTGTCTCTCGACCATGCCGCCCTCTCCCCGGTGAAGCCGAGATTGCCCGCCTCTTTCGGTTTGGGCAGCGGCCGGTCGGTATCAGTAGTCAGGTCGTGCACGCTCAACCCACCGGGGCCGGCATCGGTCTTCACGGAAAAACTCACCGTGAGACCGTTGGAGTCGACGCCTGGCACGTAGAGAACATAACGACCGTCTGGCGACACATTGACGATCGAGACGCCAGCGGGTTTGGTCCAGACGAGCGTCTTTGAAGGCGCAGGCCCGCGCACAGCGGCCAGCCAGCGGTTGGCCTCGCTGGCTGGCGGAGATCCTTTGAATTCTTTTGCGACGCGTGCGTAGAACTGTTGCGCCTTGCCGTCCTTGAGTTGCTCATGGCACATGGCCGCGCGCAGAAGCGCCTCGGCCGCGATGGGACGACTGTTCTTGGCACCGTCGTCGGCGATGCGCGTGTACTCGGCGACGACGGTCTTGCAACCGCCCGTCACCTCCCGCTGCTTCGCGCGTTGCAGGTCGGCCTCCAGCGTCGTGCTCTGAGCCCACACCTGCGCCAGCCCCAGTACGGCCGTGCTGACGACAACTCCGATCCATCGTCCAGTCATACGAGCCTCCACAGGCGTAGTGTGGACAACGACTGCGACAGCGCGACGAGGCGATCGTGAGGAATCGGCGAGGCGTCAGCCATCAAAGCGATATCCGAGACCGCGGACGCTGAGCAGGAATTGCGGATCGGCTGGACGCGGCTCGATCTTGCGGCGCAGGTTGACGATGTGCGCGTCCACGGCGCGATCGGTGACGTGCACACCCGGCGTCCATGCGGCATCTAGCAGCTGGTCGCGGCTGAGGACGCGCCCGCGGCGGCCGATAAACGTCTCGAGCAGCTTCAGTTCCAGTGGCGTCACTTCGACCACCTGGCCGCTCCGCCGGAGCTCGGCGCGGCCGAAATCGACTTCGACGTCGCCAAACCGATAGGTCTGTGCCGGCTCGTCGCCATTCGTGCGCCGGAGCACCGCCTTGATGCGGGCGCGCAACTCGCGCGGGCTGAACGGCTTGGTCACGTAGTCGTCAGCCTGTTCAAATCCCAGCACCTTCTCGGCCTCGTGGGCTCGCGCCGTCACCAGAATGATCGGTGTGCGGATGCCGGCACGGCGCAAGTCGCGGCACACGTCGAACCCATCCTTCTTCGGCAGCATCACGTCGAGCAGGATGAGATCCCACTCGGCCTCCTGCGCGCGGCGGACGGCCGTCTCGCCATCGGTCACGACCGTCACGCGATGACCCTCGATCGTCAGATCGTCCTCGAGACCGAGGGCGATATCGGGTTCGTCTTCCACAACCAGGATTCGAGCCATGTCCCTCAACTCACGACAGGCAATGCGATGGTGAACGTGCTCCCCGCGCCCACGGCGCTTTCCACCCGCACGTCTCCGCCGTGCGCCTTGACGATGTGTTCGACCATGGCGAGGCCGATGCCGGTGCCCTTGATCCGCTCGGCTTTGGCGGTGGCGCCACGGACGAACTTGTCGAAGATCGCGCGATGTTCCCCGGCCGGAATGCCGAGCCCCTCGTCTCGCACGCGGATCCGGAGCCGCGACCGGTCCTGCTCAACGGACACCCAGACTGTTCGGCTCGCCGGCGAGTACTTGACCGCGTTGTCCAGCAGATTCCAGAGCGCGTTCGTCAGCGCGTCGCGGTCGCCGGCGACCATCGCGGACGTGCCGTCGACGTCGAGATCAATCTTGAAGCCGCGGCCGGCGGCATCCCGCTCGAATTCCTCGACGACGGATCGCACGAGCGCGCACGCGTCGAGCGGCTCGAGCCGGTACGGCGAGGTGCCGGCTTCCATGCGCCCGAAGTCGAGCAGGCCCTCGACCAACCGATGCAACCGATCCGTCTGCCGGCCGAGCGCGCGATAGTAGGCCGCGCGTCGTTCATCGGACGTCACCCGTTCGTCGATGAGGATCTCCGTCAGCTGCCGCAACGAGGTCAGCGGCGTGCGAAATTCGTGCGACACGGCCGCGACGAAGTCTGACTGCAGACGCGCCACCGCCAGTTCGCGTGCGACCGCGCGCGTGACCGCGTAGACGCCGGCAATGACGAGCAGCATCACCGCGCCAAGGCCGGCGAGCCAGATCAGGCGCCGCTGCGATGCTCGCGCGAGATCGCCGGCGGGATCGGCAGCGGTCACGGTCACGGCCCACGGCAGGCCCGTCTCCGCAATATCGCGCCGGGTGCCATTCGGCACAGGGCCGCGCATCGCGGGCGAGCGGACGGACACGCGCACGCCCTGGCGCTCGGCCAGCGACGCGAGGCGCGTCGTCCATTCACGATCGACGAATGATGGCCGCGCGACGAGCACGGTGAGACCGTCGGCCTCGGCGACGCGAAGCAGTGTGATCGCCTCGTCGCCAACCAGCAGCGTGCGGCGACGATCCGGGGCGGCGACGGCCGAACCCGCGTCGTGCCGTTGCCAGTCAGCCCAGAGCGCCTCCACGGCGGCGGCCAATACCTCGGCGGATGTCGGCGGTGTGGGATTCGCGTCACCGGTCCAGCCCCGAGCGTCCGCCAGGTTCGAATCGTAGGCGGCGCGTGAAACCGGCCAGCGGCCGTTCCTGAGGCGATCGCGGAAGATGACCGCTTCGTGTTGGAGTTGCCTCGTCGAGCCGTGTTCCGCGAGCAGCCGGCACCGCGCCCAGGCCGCGAACATCTCCGCCGGAAGCCCCGCGACGGCTGCGCGCTTGGCCGTCGCGAGCCTGTCATACACCGCCAACGCCTCGGCGTAGCGCCGCTGGCGGGTGAGGCCCTGCGCCTGCGACAACAGATCGGCCGCAGGACCGCTGGCGTCCGAAGCCGGCGATTCGCTCACACCGGCACTGATGGCCGGCGGCGAGTACGCCAGCCGGTCAGCCGGGAGCGATTCAATGCCGCCGGAGCCCAGCCGAACCACCACGGCGTCGGCGGCTGTTGCGACGCCGGCCTGCCGGCTCCGGTCGCGGAGAACTGCCTCGGTCGCCGACAACTCACGCTCGAGTGCGGCCACGACCAGATCGGCCGCCTGCTCGCGGCGTTCCTGCAACTGCTGCAGTGCTGCGCCATCCTGCTGAAAGAGGACCCAGCCCACCCCCACGAGCAATGTGGCAGGCGCGAGCGTCAGCGCGAGGAACAGCGCGACCAGTCGGCGAGGTGAGGCTCCGCGATGCCGAGCGGCCATGGAAATGTGTCGGCCTTCCTGTCTGGCGATTGTCGTTGTTCCGCGTGAGATTGTAGTGCCGACTCAGCGAGGAATCGGTGAGGTGAATCAAGTTTGGGCCCGTGAAATCGCTCGCTTGACAATGAATCTGTGCGATATGCGTATTGCGCACATGGGCACGAAAACCATCTCGCTCAAGGTGCCAGAGCGTTTTCCGAAGCGTCGTAGTGTGGCGCCAGGCCGAATCCGCGGCAGCGCGCCCGACGTTCGGTCCAGCGGAGGGTGCGCAAGCATGCCGCTGAGGCCGGGCGGCACACTACGACGCTTCGGAAAACTGCCTAACGTCCGGTCCCCGCCAGATAATCCACCGCCAGATTCGCCAGCGCCCGCACGCCTGTCGGCAACGCTTTTTCATCCACAAAGAACAGCGGTGAGTGATTGGCCGGGGCCTGGCCGACCTGGCCGGGCGGCGTGATGCCCAGAAAGAAGAACAGCGCCGGCACTTGCCGGCCGAAGAATGTGAAATCCTCCGCGCCAGTAATGAGCTCGGACTCCTTGACCCTGCCGGGCGCGACGCGCTCCAGCGTCGGCAGCATGCGCGCCGTCAGCGCCGGATTGTTGAACGTGACGGGCGGTCCTTTGACGATCGTGACGTCCACCTTGGCGCCGGCACCGGCCGCAATGCCTTCCGCAATACGTTTGACTCGCGCGTGGACGTCCGCCTGCACCTCGTCATCAAACGTCCGGATTGTGCCGACCAGCCGCGCGGTGTCCGGAATGATGTTGTTGCGAATGCCTGACTGGAACTGCCCCACGGAGACGACGGCGGGGAGTTTCGTGATGTCGATGTTGCGGCTGACGATGGTCTGCAGCGCCGTGACGATCTGCGCGCCCACGAGGATCGGATCGACGCCGCGCCAGGGCGCGGAGCCATGCGTCTGCTTGCCGGTGATGACGATGTCGAATTGATCGGCGGCGGCCATGAACGGACCGCTGCGGTACGTGATGGCGCCGGCGGCGACGTTCGCAAAGACGTGGAGGCCGAACACCACGTCCACCTTCGGGTTCTGCATCACGCCCTCGGCGACCATTTTCTCCGCGCCGGCCGGACGCTCGGACATCGGCGCGCCTTCTTCCGCCGGCTGAAAGATGAACTTCACCGTGCCCGGCAGCCTGTCCTTCATCTGCGTGAGCACCTTCGCGGTCGCCAGGAGAATGGCGACGTGGGTGTCATGCCCGCACGCATGCATCACGCCAACCTTGTTGCCTTCGTACTCGCCGATGGCCTTGCTCGCAAATGGAATGTCGACTTCCTCACGCACCGGCAAGCCGTCCATGTCCGCGCGGAGCGCGACGACCGGTCCGGGCCGGCCGCCCGTCAGCAGCGCCACCACGCCGTGACGCGCGATCCCCGTCTGGGGCGTCAGGCCGAAACTGCGCAGGCGTTCGGCGACGTATTTCGCCGTTTCCACTTCCCGATTGGACAGTTCCGGATGCTCGTGCAGATACCGCCGCCACTGGATCAATTCCGGCTCGACGGCCATCGTCAGTCGGTCGATCTCAGCGGCCAGGGGCTGGGCCGATTGCGAGGCCACGCCGATCGGCGCCGCGAGCAGTATCGACAGCGACACGATTCCAGTGAGACGTCTTGCGTGCATCCACACCCTCCAGGCTTGACGGCGATCATACCCGGCACGCCGCTGCTGGCACACAATACAACCCGCATGAATCGGGTCACGCGTCTCACGATCGTCGGCGCCGTCGCCGGCCTGACGCTGCTCTCGTGGCTCTACCTTCTGCGACTCCACACCCAGATGGAGGCCGTGAGCGCGCATGACGCCTCCATGGCCGATATGGGCATGCCCATGAACGCGCCCTGGTCCATCGCCGATGGTGCGGTCGCCTTCTTGATGTGGGCTGTGATGATGGCCGGCATGATGAGTCCCTCGGCACTCCCCGTCCTGCTGGTGGTCGCCAGATCCGAGGGCGGGCGCGGCGGAGATGCCTTGCGCACCACGACGGCCTTCGCGGCCGGTTATCTGGCGGTCTGGACGATGTTCAGTCTGGTTGCCGCGAGCCTGCAGTGGATGCTGCACGACCGCGCCCTGCTGTCGGCGTCGATGGTGGTGGCCTCCGGTTTCGGCGGCGTGATTCTGATCGGCGCGGGGCTGTATCAACAGACTCCGCACAAGCGCGCGTGTCTCGTCCACTGCCGCAACCCCATCGACGTGCTGATGTCGCACTGGCGTCCGGGCCTCGCGGGGGCCTTTCGGATGGGGGTGCACCATGGCTGGTACTGCCTGGGCTGCTGCTGGGCGCTGATGGCCGTGCTCTTCGGCGTCGGCATCATGAATCTCGTGTGGGTTGGTGCGATCGCCGTGTTTGTCCTGCTCGAGAAGATGGGTGTGGGCGGTGTGTGGCTGACGCGACTGGCCGGCGGGTTCCTGATCGCGATTGGCGCATTGTGGCTGATCCGCCTTTCAGGACTCGGATAAAGTAAGGGGTCATGTCGATGACACCGGCAAAGTGGACTCTGAAGGGCACCGCCCTGATCGCGTGCAACTGCGACTACGGGTGCCCGTGCAATTTCAACGCGCTGCCGTCCAAGGGATTCTGCGAAGGCGGCTGGACGTGGCACGTCGACAGTGGCGAGGTCGATGGCGTCGCGCTCGACGGCCTCAACTTTTCGATCGCCGTGAAGTGGCCGGGGGCCATTCATCACGGGAATGGCGAAGGCGTGATTCTGATTGACGAGCGCGCCACCGGCGAACAGCGCGAAGCGATCGCGGCGCTGGTCAGCGGCAAGTTCGGCGGCCCGTGGGGCGTGCTGGCCTGGACGTGGCCGAAAGTGCACGGCCCGAACGCGGTCGCGTACCGCGTGACCGTGGACGGCATCCGGTCGACGCTTGCGGCCGGCGATTCGATGCACCTGGAGTCGACCACCATCAAGAATCCCGTGAACGGCCATGAGGTGAATCCGAGCATGATCCTGCCGGAGGGCCTCGTCGTGAAGCAGGCCGATCTCGGCGCCTCGACGGTGTTTACCGTGTCCGACGGCATTGCGTTCGACCACAGCGGCCAGTACACCGCCGTCGGTCCGTTTGACTACGCGTGGCCGTAGGTCAAGGAGGCCGGGGCTCATTTCCCGATGGCTCACGCGGAAATGAGCCCCGGCCTCTTATGACGGTCACCATGGCGCGCCGACTCTGGTCTTCGTTTGTCGTCCTGCTGTTCGTGATCGGCGCATGGCCGTCGGGCGGTCCCGACCGGATCGCCGCCCAGACGCGGGCCACGGCGACCAACGTCGCGACGATTGCCCACGACGCCGTCCCCAACTTCTTCAAGAACCCGCCGGGCATCTACACCGGCGAAAACATGGGCATCGCGACGAACTCGAAGGGGAACATCTACATCTACCATCGCGCGAACGAGACGCGGCTGTTCGAGTACACGCCGGCCGGCGTGTTCGTGCGCGAGATCGGCCGCGGGAATTACGGGTTTGCCTTCGCGCATTCGGTGCGCGTGGACGCGCAGGACAATATCTGGGCGGTTGACGAGGGCACGGACACGATCGTCAAGTTCAATCCCGCCGGACAGATTCTGATGACGATTGGCCGCCGCGAGGATCCGGTGGATGCGCTCGCGAACATGGCGGGCGCCGGCGCGTACCACGGCAGGAACGAGAAGTACCGCTTCGGCCGGCCCACCGACGTCGCGTTCGATCAGCAGGGCAATATCTTCATCGCCGACGGCTATTTCGACGCGCGCGTCGTGAAGTACGACCGGACCGGCCGGTTCGTCAAGGCCGTGGGCACGCGCGGCAACGCCAACCTGCAGTTCAACACGCCGCATTCGATCGCGACGGACGTCCAGGGCAACGTCTACGTCGGCGACCGCGGCAACGTGCGTGTGCAGGTGCTCGACAACGATCTGAACTGGAAAGCGAACTACACGAACGTGGGCAATCCGTGGGCCGTGTGCGTATCGGGTGGCCCCGGTCCGGATCCGGGCAAGCAGTATCTGTACGTCTCCAACTCATGGCCGGACAGCGCGCCGGCCGGTTCCGTCGATTCCACCGGCGAGGTCTATAAGTTGGAACTCGACGGCACGATCGTCGGCAAGTTCGGCCGGGCCGGAAAAGCGCCGGGCGAGTTCGCCACGATCCATCAGATGGATTGCCGTGACCCGAACGTGATTTACACGGCCGAGATCAACGACTGGCGCTCGCAGAAGATCCTGCTGAAGGGACAAGCCAGCCCGCCCGTGAGCCAACGATCGCGTTCCCTGGGCACCGGGCGGCCATCCCAGCCGGCGGGCGACACGCCCTTCGAGGCCGTCGAGTTCCTGAAGATGCCCGCGAACAGGTTCCTCGGCCCCATCGGCGGCGTCGGCACGAATTCGAAGGGCCAGGTCTTCGTCTACACCCGCACGGGTCATCCGTACGCGACGCTCGGTGACAACCGCACGTTTTCGCACGGCGGATCGCGGCTCTTCCAGTTCGACCCGGCCGGCACGTTCGTGCGTGAACTGGGACAGGACGTCTACGGCTTCAACGCGGCGATCGGCCTGCGCATTGATCCGCAGGACAACGTGTGGACGATCGATCAAGCCGCCAATCAGGTCGTGAAGTTCGATCCGAACGGACGCATCCAGCTCGTGCTTGGACGGAAGCCGGAGGCGATTTCGGTGCGGCCCGCCTTCGCGGCTGACGCTTCGGCGGGGCAAGCCCGCGGTGGTGGCACGGGCGCTCCGCCCGGCTCCGCGCCGGGCGGCGCTACGGCGGGGCAAGGCGGGGCAGTTGGGGGTCGTGGGCGGGGCGCAGGCACGCCGGGCTCGAGCTTCAGCCAGCCGACGGATGTCGCGTGGGATCGCGCCGGCAACATCTACGTGGCCGACGGTCTCGGCACCAACAATCGCATTGCGAAGTTCGACAGGAACGGCCGCTTCCTGGCCCATTGGGGATCAACCGGCACGGCCGCCGGTCAGTTCAGCGGCGTCAAAGCCATCGCGATCGACGCACAAGACAACGTCTACGTCGCCGACATGGGCAATAAGCGCATCCAGGTATTCGACGCGCAGGGCACGTTCAAGTCCGAGTTCGCCAACGTCGGTACGCCTCGGGCGATGTGCATGACGCGCGGCTCGACGCAGTACCTCTACATTTCACATGCGGCGGACGCGGATGGAATGGAGGATGCGAAGATCTACAAAGTGCGGCTCGACGGCACGATCGTCGGTCAATTCGGCGGCGCAGGCAAGCGCCTGAAGGATTTTGGCCTGGTGAATGCGATCGAGTGCCGGAACGAAACGGAGTTGCTGGTCGGGGAAATGACGAACTGGCGCGTGCAGAAGGTGACGATCAGCCGGAAATGAATCCCTTGCGCGCCCGAATCGTGTAGGCGCCCTTCTTGACCCTGACTTCGATGTCGTGCCAGCGCCCGTCCTTCGCTGCAGGCGTGCTGTACCCGAGGAAATACTGACGGCTGAGCTCGCTCGCGATGCTGGCCGTGGCCGGCTCGAGATCGCGGGCGGACACGATGACTTCCGTCCGGCCGCCGCTGTCGTCCGTCAGCGATCGCAGCGCGTCGACATTGAGCCGCTCGCTGTTCATGTGCGGCCCGGGCGATGGCCGGCCGCCCGAAGGCGGATTGTTGTTCACCGGTGTCTTGATGATCGGCGCGCCCGGAAAGGCCGCCGGAATCGGTACGCTCTTCGGCGGCGCCGAGCTCGATCCGCTCGAGGCGGCCGTCGCATAGGACTTCGTGGACGAACCCGAGGCATCGATGCCGATGGCATACACGAGCACTTCGGTTTCACGGATCCGCTGGCGCAGGGCCGGGACATCGGTGCGGCTCGACGTGTCGTTCCCGTCAGAAATCACGACCAGCGCCTTCTTGCGCCGGGTTCCGGACTGAAAGAGCGGCATCGCCTCGGCGACCGTGTCGTACATCGCTGTTCCGCCACCGGCCGAGATCGAACCCAGCGCCCGGCCGACCGCGCGCCGGTCCTCCGTCCAGCCGCGCACGAGCTGGGGTTTGCTGTCGAAGCGGTAGAGAAATACTTCGTCCTGCTCGCCGAGCAGGTCATAGAGGAAGCGATTGACCGCGCTCTGCGCCGCCGCGATTCGTTCGCCGTGCATGCTGCCGCTCGTGTCGAGGGCAATGCCCAGGCTCACCGGCACGCGTTCCGACTCGAACTGCGAGATCTGCTGGAGCTTGCCGTCCTCGTAGATCTCAAAATCCGCAGCCGTCAGGCCGGACACGAAATGTCCCTGCGCGTCGGTCACGGTGGCCGTGACGTTGATCAGGTTGACGCTGCTCCGGAATGAGAACCCCTGGCCTTCAGGCTTATCCTGCGTCGCGGACACCGGCGCACCGGCGATGGCCAGTGCCGCCGCGATCGCGATGGCCAGGACGCCTGGCCTCCTTGTCACGCCTCTCATTTTCTGGCCACCGCGGCCGAAAGCGACGCGCGGTTCGCTGAGGTCTCCACCGCGTCGCCCGTCGTGTTCGCCGGCAATGCCCCGCGTCGATCGACGTGCTGGACCGCGGCGCCGTCCTCGTGCTGGAAACTGACCCGGTACTTCGTGACGTCAGTCGCGGCCGGGACGCGGACGACAAAACCCGACTCGCCGCCGGGGGACAGCACGCCGGCTTCAAGCGCGGCGCGGGCGCTGGAAAGGAACTTACCCTCCCCATCGAACAGGTAGACGATCGCGAACACGCTCTGCAGCGGCACGCTTGGCGCAGGGTTCTGCACGAGTCCGGTGACCACAAAATTGCCGTTGTCACTGGCATAGCGCAGGGACAGCAACTCGATCGGCTTCGCGTTCGCCATCACTTCATTGGCGTCGTGCCTGGCGATCGCGCGCGTGATGACGCCGGACGAGACGAGATAGAACGTGCCGCCGCCGAGCGCCATGACCAGACCCGCGGCCGCCATCCACGTCCATCGCCGGCTCGGCGTCGCCGGCACGGGCGTTTCGAAGAGATCGTGTTCGGGAACTGCGTCTTGTGAACTGCGCATGTCGAACGCCTGTCCGCCGAACCGCGGCGAAGACGGGTTCGCACTTCGGAGGGCGACGCTTCCGTGGCGAATCGCCGGGCGGGGTGGCGGCTGATCGGGAAGCGGCCGCGCCTGTCGGACGGACACGGCAACCTCCGGCAGGGGCTCCTCGCGCAGCGCGAGATCCCAGGACGCATTCTCTTCGGCGATCTCCAGCCCGACTTCGCGGCTGACGCCGCCTTGGCGGGGCGCGGGCGGCCGCGCAAACGCGCGCGGGACCGGCGCCGTGGCCGCAGGCTCGGGAACCGGCGCCACAAACGCTTCGCTCATCGCGGGTGGTTCGGCGGCGAGCGCCTGGAGGGCCTCGACGCGCGACGACGTGCGCGTCCGGTTTTCGCGAAGCATCTTGGCCGCAATCACGGTCATGAGGACGGCAAACAACAGGGAGAGTACGGTCGCGGCGACGAGCACGTCGGGCATTGCCTACCTCATCTTGAATTCGACAGTGACGTCGACGACCACGTCGACGGCGGCGCCATGGCGCCGCGCCGGATTGAACTTCCACTGGCGTACGGCGTCGATGGCGCGCTGGTCGAGTCCGGCTCCCAGCGACCGCCGCACCCGGACATCGCCGACCGTGCCGTCGTGCAGGACGACGATTTCCAACACCACGTCGCCTTCGATCGCCCGTCGTCTCGCTTCGTCCGTGTAGCTCGCCTTGACTTCGCGGACGCGCGTCGGCGGATCGATGCCGGCGCCCGGCTGATACGGGCCCCCGCCTGTTCCGCCGCCCGTTCCCGGCCCAATGCCGCCCCCGGTGCCTTCACCGAGGCCTGAACCCGCGCCCGATCCCACGCCGCCCTGCGTTCCTCGCCCCTGGCTCGGCGGGCTCGGCACTCTGTCGACCGGCAGGCCGATCATCTCGACGGGATCGGCCGCGATGGTCTTGACCGGGGCCTGCACCGCCGGCGGCGGCGTGGGCATCGGCTTGGGTGTTTCGACGGGAATCGGCACGATTCGGACTTCCGGCGCGGGTGTCGGCGAGGGCCTGGGCGGCGCCGGCTGCGGCTTTGGCGTCGGGACGGGGCTCGATACCTTTTTCTTTGGACTGGGCGACTTCTTCTGGGCCGGCGGTGGGGGCAATAGGTCGAGCAACCCGCCTCCGCCGCCGCCCCCGCCCGGGCCTGGCGACATCAAATAGACGAGTTTGACGGCATCAGTTTCCGGCTTCGTCACCTCGTCGTCCGTTGACGTCGCCCCCAGCAAGCCAAGCGTCGTCAGCAGCAGGAGCACGGCCGCCGAAAAGATATAGAAGAGGCCCGCCGCTGCAATTCTCGCCGGTCCGCGGCCCTTGGACTCCGGCGTCCGGGTGAATGGGGTTCGGTCCGCCCACAGCGGGTCGAGTCCGCCCAGGACGCGCACGAGATGCGCGGCATCGGTGGCCGACACCTTGTTGCCATAGGCGACGGCCTGCCCGAGGCCGACCAATCGCCAGGCTTCCTCCACCGGAACCTGGGCCGCGTCAGCGACCTCCTGGATGGAGAACGTCTCGGCCGGTAGGACGGCGCCGGCCTGATTCGCCTCGAAAATACGCATGGAGCTGTCGTTCGGCGTATCGGCGGTGGTGCGAAGCGCGAATAGGGGCCGTTGAGTTTTTCTTTCCGGTCGAACGCCGCCTTGGCGGCCGGCCGCCTGGACGACTCAGCCTCGGAACACTGTTATTATCTACCTACAGTAGAGAACAAATATGCCCACCAAGGTCAATATCGTGCTGGACGACGACGTGAAGGCCGAACTGGATCAATTGGTCGAGAGCGGCCTGCGCAGTCGCGTCATCAATCAGGCGCTCAGGCGGGAGATTCTGTTCCTCCGGCGGCAGCAGGCGATTGTCCAGATGGATGACTTGAGAAAACGCTCCCGTCCGATCGCGGCCGATGCGATCGTCGCGCAGGTGCGGCGCGATCGAGGCCGCTAGTGCCGCCGCCGCTTGTCGTTCCCGACGCGTCGGTGCTGTTGAAGTGGGTGCTGAGATCGACTGATGAGGAGTCCGTCGATGCGGCGGTGGCGCTGAGAGACGCCTGGTTCAGCGGCGTCGTGGACATCGTGGTGCCGTCGTTGTGGGCGTACGAGGTCGGCAACGTGCTCGGTCTGAAGCAGCCGGCCCTGGCGGGCGAGATGCTTCAGTCTCTGCTCGATCTGCGCCTGCCCGAAGAGCGCCCACAGGCCTATTCGTCCGGCATCTTTACCTTGATGAAAGAATCGGGCGCCACGTTCTACGACGCCGCCTACCACGCGCTCGCGATCGCGCGCGGCGGGGTCATGTTGACCGCCGATCGCAAGTACGTCGCGAAGTGCGGGCGAGCAGGAGCCGTGTCGCTGATTGAGGCGTGGTCGTCGTCGCCGGGAGCACCGGGGCTTTAGGTCCGCCGCCTACTTCAATTTCTTCGCGATCTCCTGCTGCCAGTTGACGACCACCCGAATCTCGCGGGTCAGGTGTTCCTTCGCGACGGCGACGAGCACCCGGCCGTCTGGGCCAACGTTGAAGACCCCGTCGGAGTAATCGCCGTCAACTTTGGCCCAGACGCGCTCGCCGGTGAGACGAAACGCGCCGTTTTCGATCTTGAACGACACGGCCCTGATCTCCGGCGGCCGCAGATACAGCAACTCGCGCCCATCCCGCGACCAGGCGACGGCATCGCCGCCCGCGCTGCTGACGCGACTGGCCGTCAACCCGGTGCGGAGCGCCTGGACGTACACCTCGGGCACGCCATCACGCGACGCGACGAACGCGAACCATTGGCCGTCGGGAGAGACCCCGCCATTGTGGGGATTACTCGCGTCGAGAGTCGTCAACGAGCCGGGCGGATCGAGTGGCATCAGCTTGGGTTGGTACCGGCCCGCCCGGTCCGACTGCTCCACGATGAGCGATTTCCCATCTGCGGAGATCGCCATGGGTGTCTCGTCAAACTCCGTCACCAGGAGCGGGGTTGGCGCGGCCGAGGTCGTGATGTCTTTCTGGATGACGTCGAAGCTCCCGGTTTGCATTGTGCGAAAGGCGAGCCGCTTGCCGTCCGGAAACCAGACGGGCGACCAGTTCGAGCCGGGAAGGTCGAGGGCCTCATCGCTGTGTGTCGCCAGATCGATGATGCGAATCGAGTACCGGCCCGCGTCGAGCACACCGGCTGCCGCACGTGTGCCGCTGACACTGGAAGAGCTATAGGCTCGTGCAGGACTGGGGATGGCTTCACGTTGCCCGCCGGCCGCGATCCAAGTCAGTTGACGGGGCGTTACCGGCGGACCGCTCACATAGGCCAGCGTTCCGCCCGTCGTCAGGTCCGTCTGGCGGGTGTCTCCATCCGGCAGATTTCCGAACGCGTCGTCGAGCACCCGGCTCGACTCGCCCGTCACCGTCCGCGTCGTCGCATCGAAACGAACGGCATGGTACGCACCGGCCCGGAAAAACATGATGTAGCCGGGCGATACGTACCGAGCCTCGCCGCCCTTGAAGAGAACCTGATGCTTGCCGGTATCGAGATCGAGGACCGCGACTTCGGCGTCGTTCATGCCTGCGCCTTTGTTCCAGACGGTGAACAGCACGTGGCGGGTGTCGGGCAGCGCGCTCGGAAACCAGTGGGCGATTTCGCCGCGCGATGTGTCGACCGTGCTCGCAGGTGTGACCGCGCCGCTGTCGACGGACACGACGGACAAGTTGCCCAGCCACGATTTGGCCATCACCATGGTTGCCGGGTCGATCCAGGCCGCGCCCGGAAAATCGTTGGTGATCTCCGTGACAAACAGTGGCTCGCCGCCGTCGATCGCGATTTTTTCGAAGCGACTGCCGCGCCGAAACGCCACCCATCGTCCGTCCGGGGAGATCAACGGGAGCGACGCGCCGTCGGTGCGATCGATCGCGCGTGGTGCGCTCTGGTCGAGCCGCTGCACATACAGCTGGCGGTTGCTCGAACCTGATGTGCCCGTGAAGATCACGAAGCTGCCATCGGGCGCGACGGCCGGCTGGCCGACGGCTGTGACGCCGGGCGGCCTCGGAATCACGAGCCGAACCATTCCGCCTCCAGGCGCCACCGCCGACGCCGGACGCGTGTAACGCCCGACCGCAACACCCACCGCGAGCACGGCGGCAAGCGCGGCGATCGCCGCGATCCCGCGCATCCGGCTGGGTGGCGCGGCCGCGACGGTTCGCGGCAGCTCGGCCTGCGCGCCGCCGCGCGCGATCTCTTCGAGCACGATGCGCGCATCGGCGATGTCGTGGAGGCGGTTCTTGCGGTCCCGCTCGAGACAGCGGCGCAGCAGTTTCACGATGTCGGCCGGCGTCTCCGCCGGCAGCGACGACCAGGGCACGTCCTGGCGGAGCACGGCGGCGAGCGTGTCCGAGATCGTCTCGCCTTGAAAGAGCCGTGCGCCCGTGAACATTTCGAACGCCACGACGCCAAAGGCCCAGACGTCCGCGCGCTTGTCCGCGTCGCGGCCGCGCGCCTGTTCGGGACTCATGTAGGCGGCCGTGCCCAGGATGATGCCGGCGGCCGTGGCCTGAGCCGTCAGTGTCGGCGAGTTCATCGCGGACGCCGACGATGTGTCGGCCGGCGCCAGGGCCTTGGCCAGGCCGAAGTCCAGCACTTTCACGGCGCCGTCGGCACTGACCTTGATGTTGGCGGGCTTGAGGTCGCGATGGACGATGCCGCGTTCGTGCGCGGCCTCGAGCGCATGGGCAATCTGAATCGCGATGGGCAGCGCATCGTGCAGGTCCATCGGCCCGCGGCCGATCCGCGAGGTCAGGTCTTCACCCGGCGCCAGCTCCATGATGAGCGCGAAGTGGCCACGCGGCTGAGGCCCGGGTCCGCCCTCGCCAAACTCCTCGAGCCCATAGACCTGCGCGATGTTCGTGTGACTGAGCGAGGCCAGCAACTTCGCTTCACGGTCAAAGCGCGCGAGCCGTTCCGAATCGGTCGCGACCGACGCCGGAAGCACTTTGATGGCGACATCGCGGCCCAGCTTGCTGTCGCGGGCCTTGTAGACCTGGCCCATGCCCCCTTCGCCGAGCAGCGCCTGAATGTCGTACGGTCCGATTCGACCACCGGGGGCAAGGGACATGTGGCTGCGAGTCTATGTCAGGAGACCTGGAAGACGATTCCGTGCGCGTCGCACGACGGCAGGTTCTCGAAGTCCTATCTCTGAACGAGCGCAGTCAGCCAATCTCAGCGCAAGGCCTGTGTCGGGGGGCGCCAGGAACGGGGTTCAGACGCCTCGGCTATCCTAGGTCGAGCAAATGGCCGTCATCAGAACCGCGCGGGCAGGCTCAGCTATCGAAGACTACTGCCGCGCCTGCAAAGCCGACCGGATGCATACCGTGATCGCGGCCGACTCGGCCGGACAGCCGTTGCGCGTGACGTGCGGCTTCTGCCGAAGCGAGCACAACTACCGTGGTGGACCGAGAACCGACGCGTCCGCGCCCGCCGCATCGGCATCAGCATCGTCGGCATCGACGACGCCGGCCGTTGCCGTGACGCGAACAGCGTCGCCCGCTGCGCGCAAGCCGATCGCCGAAGCATTTCCTCTCGTGAGCGAGCGCGAAAGGAGCGCCCCACCCATCATGCTGCCCCAGGATTCGACCACCGACCTCGAGTTGCTGCTACGCCGCGTCATCAGGGAAGAAACCGGCATCACCGCCGTGGCGCCGGCCGATAAATGGCGGGGCGGCACGATGGTGCTCCGTCCGGGCACGCCGAACCTGCAGGAAAAATCGATCCCGATCGAGACGTTCTTCCACAAGATCGTGATGCTGCGGAACCGGCTGCGCACGCTCGAACAGCAGGTGAATGCGTCCGGGTTGTCCGATGACGAGAAAGTGAAGATTCAGGCGTACATCAGCGGCTGCTATGGATCGCTGACGACCTTCAACGTGTTGTTTGCCGACGAGGACGATCAGTTCAAGGGGACGACGTCGGCCTGACGCTATTTCTGAAGCAGCGCGGTCACGATGCCAGCGATGACTGCGAGTGCGCCGCCGGTCACTGAGACGATCAGGCCCCACAGAAGCTTGTTCATGGAGTCGAGCCGATCGTCGACGCCGACAAACCTCGTGTCCATCCGCAACTCGAGGCGGTCGAACCGGCGGTCCACCCGATCGTCGAAACGGCCGACCCGGTCCTCGAGGCTGACGACGGCTCGCCGAACATCATCGATTCTCATCGATTGCTCCTCGACATGACCCTCCAGCCCCGCCACTCGTTCTTCGACGTTATCCACCGCCGCCTCCTCACGGTAGCGTCGTCGTCTACCTGAATGCAATGGATAGATGACGACGCAAGCGGCGTGCCAGCCGAGACGGCCGAATTCAGGCGAGGGCGCACGAAGGGCGTTGCAGTTTTCTGCAATGGGGCCCGCCGGGAAGTTGAAAAAATCTTCAGGGTGTCGTGGCGACGCCGGCCCGCCAACTGTCCTTCAGTCCGACCGCGCGATTGAGCACGGGCGCGCCAGGGCGCGAATCGGCGTCGACGCAGAAATAGCCGAGCCGTTCGAACTGGAAATGCGTGCCGGGTTTCGGCGTGGCCAGGGACGGCTCGAGCTTCGCGCCGCGCACGATGTCGAGTGACGACGGGTTCATCTGGGCCAGAAAGTCCGCGTCGCCGGCGCCCGGGTTCTCGACGACGAAGAGCCGGTCGTAGAGCCGGACCTCCGCCTCGACCGCGTGCGCGGCCGAGACCCAATGCAGCGTCGCTTTGACTTTGCGCCCATCGGGCGCGTCGCCGCCCTTCGTGGCCGGATCGTACGTACAGCGCAACTCCGTGACGTCGCCCGCGGCGTTCTTGACGGCCGACTGGCACGTGATGAAGTACGCGTTGCGCAGGCGGACCTCGCGGCCCGGCGCCAGACGGAAGAACTTCTTCGGCGGGTCTTCCAGAAAATCGTCGCGCTCGATGTAGATCTCGCGCGAGAACGGGACCGAGCGCGTGCCGGCTGATGAATCGTCCGGGTGGTTCGCGAGCGTGAAGTGCTCGACCTGGTCAGCGGGATAGTTGTCGATCACGATCTTGAGCGGCCGCAGCACGGCCATCGCCCGGGGTGCGCGACGGTTCAGATCTTCGCGGACGAAGAACTCGAGCAAGCCGACATCGATGATGTTTTCGCGCTTGGCGACGCCGACTTCATCGGCGAATCTTCGAATCGCCTCCGGTGTGTAGCCGCGCCGCCGCATGCCTGAAATCGTCGGCATGCGCGGGTCGTCCCAACTGCTGACGTGCTTCTCGTTGACCAGTTGCAGCAGCTTCCGCTTGCTCATCACCGTGTAGGTCAGGTTGAGGCGCGCGAACTCGATTTGCTGCGGCTGGCCTGGCAGCGGCAGGTTGGTAATCAGCCAGTCGTACAGCGGCCGGTGATCTTCGAACTCGAGCGTGCAGATCGAATGCGTGATGCGCTCGATCGCATCAGAGATGGGATGCGCGTAGTCGTACATCGGGTAGATGCACCACAGATCGCCGGTCCGGTGGTGATGCGCGCGCCGGATGCGATACAGCACCGGGTCGCGCATGTTGATGTTGGGCGACGCCATGTCGATCTTCGCCCGCAGCACCTTCGCGCCATCGGCGAATTCACCCGCCCGCATGCGGCGGAACAGGTCGAGGTTGTCGTCGAGGGCGCGGTCCCTGTACGGGCTGTTGCGGCCGGGTTCCTTCAGGCTGCCGCGGGCCTCGCGCATCTCATCCGCGGTCGAGTCATCGACGAACGCCAGTCCGCGCTGGATCAGCATTTCGGCGCATTCGTACAGCCTCTCGAAGTAGTCCGACGCGTAGTACAGCCGGTCGTCCCACGAGAAGCCCAGCCACCGCACGTCGTCCTGAATGGAATCGACGTACTCCGTGTCTTCCGTCACCGGGTTGGTGTCGTCGAATCGGAGATTGCACGTGCCGGCGAAGTCGCGGGCGACGCCGAAGTTCAGACAGATGGATTTGGCATGGCCGATGTGCAGGTAGCCGTTCGGTTCAGGCGGAAAACGCGTAGCCACCCGGCCGGCGTGCTTGCCGGTGGCGTTGTCGGCCTTGACGATTTCGCGGATGAAATCCTGCCGTTCGGCGGTCGGTGACGGAGCATCGGACATGGACAGCCCATTCTAGTCAGTCCGCCACGAATTGGCAGTATGCTCGACGCGATGCGCACAGCCTTGGGTCTGCTGCTCGTCGTCTCGCTGTTTCAGGCGACGCCCACACCTGTGCCCGTGTGGCCGCCCTCTGGCGTCTACCTTCCAACGGACGGCGTTACAAGGCCGGAGGTCGTCAGGAAGGTCACCCCGACATACACCGCCGAAGGCATGCGCGCACGGCTCCAGGGCTTCGTCACGTTGCAATTCGTCGTCGAGCCGGACGGGCTGGTCGGCCCTGTCCACGTCATCACGTCACTCGATGTCGTGAACGGCCTCGACGTGGCGGCCATCAACGCGCTGAAGCAGTGGGTGTTCAGGCCCGGCACCCGCAACGGCGCGCCCGTCCGCGTGCTGTCCACGGCGGTCCTGTCGTTCGGCATTCGTGAGCTGACGCCGCCGATGACGCTGCCCGTGGGATTCGACGCGGGACCGCCGTCGTCGGCGTCCACATGGACGCGCGAGTCCGTGGAGTCGGGTGACGTCCTGATTGATTTTTCCTACCCGGACGGATATCAGAAACACAACCCGCCGGGGACGGCGATCGGCGCGGTCAACGAGCGATCGCTGCGTTCCGCCGGCGTGTCGCTCCCCAAATTGCTGCCCGCGGCGATTCTGTTTCCCCTGCCGATCGCTGAGTTGGGGCAGTTTTCAGAGACGATGCGCCAGCAGTTCAGCCAGCGCGGCATGGGAATGGAAACCGTGGCCGTGGGCCAATCGACGATCGGCAAGACGAATTGGCTGTGGCTCGAATTGGAAGCGCCGACATCGGCTTTTCAGAGCGCCCCTTCGGAGTTGGGCGCCCTGATGCGCGACCAGATCGATGGCGTGCACATGTGGGCCTTCAGCACGACCCTGGGACTGAGGCTGATTCAGGTCCTGTGCGTCGCGCCAGGCGTCAGAGACACCACACCGGCGGCACGCGAGGCTGCGCTTGCGAGCGCTCGATCTGAATGCTCGGAGATGCTCAAGCGCATGACGTTTACGGCGCGCTAGGCCTCGAGCGCGAAGCGCCAGGAAGGCCACGGGCATAACCATGATGGGCAAACCTCGCGTCGGTCCGGCTGGCGGCCTGCTGCTTGTTGTACTCCTGGGTATCGTCGCGCCGTGGGCGCGGGCGCAACGAGGTCCCGGCACGGCCGGGGTCGTGATGCCGCCGTCGACCAGTGCCACGCCGATGACGGCCATCCCGCCGGGGAATGGCGTGATTACAGGCCGGGTGCTCGACCGTGACGATCGATCGCCCATTTCTGCGGTGCGGGTCACGGTGCGATTGATACCCGTGCCCGGTTCGCCGCAGACGGGGATTGCCGGTGCCACGATCACTCCCAACGAACGTGGCGAATTCGTCCTGAAAGGAATCGCCACGGGCCGGTACTCGATTCGCGCAGACGGTCTTGGACGCTCCCGGGACCGCCGTCTGTCTTCGCTGCTTCCGGACGAGATCGTGACGTTGTCTGATTCACGACTGGATGCCGCCCTGACGATTCTCATGTCACGAACCGGCGGTATTTCCGGAGCGGTGACCGGCAGGTCCGGCGCACCGATGGCGGGTGTGCCGGTTCGTCTGTTACGTCACGAATTCACGAGCCCTTCGCTGCTCTGGCGGCCCCTGCCGGTTGTCGCACTCACCGATGAGTCTGGTCAATACCGTTTCACGAATGCGCCGTCCGGGGAGTACATCGTGGGCGTCTACTATCGCTCGCTGTCGTTTCCCATTTCGGTCTCCGATGCGTATTGGAAGGCAGGCGCACCGGGCGCAGCCGATCAGCTCCAGGCGCGGTTTGCCGAGTCGGGCGCCATGGCGCCGCCCATTCCGGTTCCCAGTGCGGCCGGAACGCTCGATGGGTACCGCTGGACGATTTTCGATTCTCTCGACCGGTCGCTGCCGCCCCGCGCGCCACCGTCTGTCCTGCCGTACCCGTGGACCACGTATAGTCCAGCGGCGACCACCATTCGCGATGCGGCGGTTATTGACCTGGATGCCGGCGAAGAGCGGACCGGCGTGAATGTTTCGATCCGCGAGATCAGCGGCGTTCGCGTCGCAGGCAAGCTGGTCGGTGACCCCGCTCAGGTTGCGCATGTGGGCCTGCGCCTGATGCCGGCGGCCGAGGATGACGTACGGATCACCTTCCCCAACGAGATCGCGACAGCCGTCAGCGACGCGCAAGGCCGATTCACGTTCATCGGCGTGCCGCCAGGCGCGGCGGTCCTGCAATCGGTCGTGGCGGTGTTGACGACGACGCCGCCACAGCCGCCGCGACGAGCGACGGTCGCATGGGTTCGTCAACCTGTCGATGTCGGCGCTCGCGACATCACCGGCCTCGAGGTGCCGATCGGTCCGCCGCTGACGCTCCGCGGGCGACTCGCCTTCGATCCGGATGGCCCGGGCCCGTTCGAGCCCAAGCCGCCTGCCGGGATCGTGCGCGTGAGCGCGACGCCCACGCTCTCGCAGCCGCCGACAGTCATTCCTGTGACGGAACCGTTCCAATTCGCCTTCGGCCAGCTCATTGGCGGGCGGTATCTGATCGACGTTGGCGGCGCAGGCAACTGGATGGTCCGGTCGGTGACGGTCGGCGGCAAAGAGGTGTTGAATCGCGCGTTCGACGTGACTGGTGACGTGACCGACGTGGTCGTCACGATGAGTACCGCGATCACCAGGTTGATGGGCGCGGTGTTGAAGGACGATGGCACGCCGATCGAAGGTGCGCAGGTTGTCATGATTCCCGCCGACTACCGGCGCTGGATTGCAGACGGGCGCGCGCTTGGCGCGTATCGCAGCGCGCTGACGAATGTCGGAGGCCGCTTCGCCATGAACGGCCTGCCTGCCGGGGACTACCTGCTCGTCGCGTTCGCATCCGCCGTCGACAATGACTGGCAATCGCCGGCGGCTCTGGACGCGCTGGCGGCCGGCGCTCAGCCCGTGCGGCTGGACGCCGGGAAGTTCAGCGTAATCGATGTGCGGAAGGTACTCGCGACGGTGCCGCGAACCGTGCGCAAGTAGGCGCATTGCGCCTCGTCTGCGGCGACAGAGATATGCTGACGCCATGCCTCCTGCTCCTCAAAGCTACACACGTCATCGCCGTAACCGTCCGATCTACTGGTTCGTGTACGCCGTATTCCTGGCCGACCTCGTCTGGGCTACGTACCGTCTTGTACAGGAACCGTCGATCGGATTGGCGCTGGCCGTCCTGACGGCGATCGCGCTGATCGTGCTCGCCCTGTATGCGCGGATCTTCTCGCTCACCGTTCAAGACCGTGTGATTCGTCTCGAGATGCGCCTCCGGCTGAGGGAGTTACTGCCGTCCGCGCTGCAGTCGCGCATCGGCGAGTTTACGAAGGGCCAGCTCGTGGCGCTGCGGTTCGCGGGCGATGCGGAGCTGCCGGAGTTGGCGGAGAAAGTGCTGCGCGACAACATCCAGGACCGGGCCGCCATCAAGCAGATGGTGAAGGACTGGGAGGCGGACCATCTGCGGGTCTGAGGAGGCTGGTCGGTTCACACGGAGACACGGAGTTCCACGGAGACGAGCAATAGACGGCCGTCAGACGCACGTGACAAGAGCTGCTATTGCGCGCGACGAGCGGCGCGTGACGAGGTGTGAAGGGACGCTGATGAGTGGCCCCCTTCGTTGAACGCCACTCATCTGCGCCCCTTCACACCTCGTCACGCGGCCGTGGGCCGCCTGGCGGCTAGCCGCCAGGCGCCGCTCGTCGGTCTGAAGCCCGACCCAAAGATTTCGTTTGTCTCCGTGGATCTCCGTGCCTCCGTGTGATCCGACCCCCTCCGTCTGTTCTATGCTCTACCCGTGCGCCAATTCAGCGTCATTCTTTTAGCTGTTCTTGCCGCTGCGGGGGCCGGGTATTCGCAGTCCGGGCCGAAGACCTCCCTCACCGCGCTCCGCTTCGGTACAGTCGTCACTGGCCTCGGCCAATCCATCAAGGACGGCGTCATCGTCATCGACGGCGATCGCATCAAGAGCGTCGGCTCGGGCGACCGTGCGGTACCTGCGGGCGCCACGATCATGGACCTGCGCGCTTACACCGCGATTCCTGGCCTCATCGACGCGCACACGCACATGACGTACTACTGGGACCCGGATTCCGGGACCAGGCCTTTGAACCAGCCGCGCCGCCAGCCCGGGATGACGGTGGAGCTCTCCGCCCAGAACGCGCTCAAGACGCTCAAGACTGGAGTCACGACCGTGCGCGATCTCGGCGCGTCGGGCGGCACGGATTACATGCTGCGTGATCAGATTGCCGCCGGGTTCAGGACGAACGCTGACGGCACGAAGACGCCGGTCATTGGTCCGCGCATGTTCGTCGCCGGCCAGGGCATCTCCGGAGGTCGCGAAGGCGCGCCGGCCGTGGATGCGATCCCCGGCCTCGTCGATCAGCGCGTGAAAGCGGGATCGGATTGGATCAAGGTCTACGGATCGCGCGGCAGCTTCCAGAGCGTCGAGACGACGCAGACACTGACGTACGAACAAATGAAAGCCATCGTCGATGCCGGCCATGCGGCGGGGAAGCCGGTCGCGATTCATTCGTACGGCGCGTCTGGTGTGAAGGACGCCGCTCGCGCGGGCGCGGACTCGATCGAACACGGCATCGAGATCGACGCCGAGACGCTCGCGTTGATGAAGAAGCAGGGCACTGTGTGGGTGCCGACGGTCGATCACAATCGCTACTACGTCGACTCGCGCGAGCAGTATGGATGGGCGCCGGACGTCGTGCCGCCGCTGCAGGACTATATCCAGAAGAACTTCGAGTCGATGCGCGCGGCATTCAAGGCCGGCGTGTCGATGGCCATGGGATCGGACGCCGTGTACTCGGGCTTCGGCCAGAACACCGGGGAGCTGCGCTGGTTCGTCAAGGCCGGCATGACGCCGGCACAGGCGCTCGAGACCGCGACGACCATTCCCGCGAAGATGCTCGGTCACGCGAAGGATCTGGGCGCGATAGCGCCGGGGTACTACGCGGACATCGTGGCAGTGGAAGGGGATCCGCTCAAAGACATCAGCGTCGTGATTGACGGTGTCCGTTGGGTGATGAAGAACGGCGCAGTCGTCGTGGAGCGCAAGACTGCCGACGTTCGCGCCCAGTCGCCGGCCATCGAAGAGACCATAGCGCCGGGCGCGAACTATGACCATGCAGACTTTCGTTTCTGGCTCCCGAAGGACTCCGGCCCCATCCGCGCCGTCGTCGTCCTCGTGCCCGGATCGAACGGCGACGGGCGCAACATGGCCGACGATGTGTTCTGGCAGGACTTTGCGACGAAACAGCGCGCCGCCCTGATCGGCTGCCGATTCACCGACAAGCCGCACGACCAATCCTTTATTGAAGACTATGTGAACGTCTCGCAGGGCAGCGGGCAGGCGCTGCTGGATGCGCTCGGAAAGTTCGCGACGCGGACGAATCATCCCGAAATTGCCGGCGCCAAACTCCTGCTCTGGGGCATGTCGGCCGGCGGTCAGTTCAACTATGAGTTCACCGCCTGGAAGCCTGAGCGCGTCGCCGCGTTCATTGTGAACAAGGGCGGGATCTACTACAGCGCGCTCGTTTCGAAGGCCGCGCGCGCGGTGCCGGGCATGCTGTTCGTCGGCGGCACCGACTTGCCGTCCCGCGTCGACACGATCTCCGGACTGTTCGCCGTGAATCGGCGCGGCGGCGCGGTCTGGTCGCTCGTCGTCGAGCCCGGTCTCGGCCACGTCGTCGGCCATTCAAAGGAAATGGCCGCGATGCTGTACGAGGATGTCCTGAATTCCACGCCGTCCACGGCCGGCTTCGTCGGCGATCTGAAGACCTTTGCGATTCAGCCCGCGCAAAACCCCGGCACGCCAAGCACGCCGAATTCGTGGTTCATGACGGAGCGGCTGGCGAACGCGTGGAAAGACGTGGTGAGCGGGAAGTAATTGACGCGCGTGGCGCAGAAACGGAAGAAGGCGGCCGGCAACCCGGCCGGCAGTCCAGCCCAAACGCCAGCAACCCGACGCGTCTGGGCCTTCGCCCTCATTCTCGCGATCGCGGCCGTTGCCGCCTACTCCAACAGTTACCGCGGCACACTCATCGGCGACGACGACGCGGCGATTGCGAGGAACGAAAGCATTCGATCAATCGGCACCGCGTTCGCACCGCCGCCGGATACGACGGTCGCGGGCCGGCCGGTGGCGAACCTGACGTTTGCGATCAACTACGCGATCGGCGGTGGCACGGGCGATCTCTCCAGCTACCACACGTTCAACCTGGCTATCCATGTGCTCGCCGGGCTGCTGCTGTTCGGTGTGGTTCGCCGCACCCTTCTGTCTCCGGCCTTGCACTCGGGATTCGGCGACGTGGCGACGCCCCTGGCGTTCGCGATTGGCGTGATCTGGATCGTCCATCCACTCAATACGCAGGCGGTGACCTTCGTGGTCCAGCGCGTGGAATCGCTGATGGGGCTGTTCTATCTCGCGACGCTGTACTGCGCGATTCGCGCGGCTGAAACGGACTACGGGCGGCCGTCCTGGATCGCCGGCGCGATTGTGGCCTGCGCGCTCGGCATGGCCACCAAAGAAACGATGGTCGGTGCCCCGATCGTCGTCGCGCTTTGGCTCTGGGTCTGCTGGCCAGGGACGCGCGTGAGTGGCAAGCCGCTGAGGTTGATCGCGGGATTGGCGTCGACGTGGGTCATCGTGATTGCCATGGCGATGACCGCGGTCCGGAGCCAGTCCGCCGGCTTCGACGTCGGCGGCTGGACGCCTCTTCTGTACTTAAGGACGCAGGCCGCCGTTATCGTCCATTACCTGAGGCTCGCGTTCTGGCCGTCGCCGCTGGTGTTTCAGTACGGCTGGCTTCCGGCGCCATCGTGGTCTGCGGTTCTGCCGCAGGTCGCGCTGCTCGCCGCACTCGGCGTGGCCACGCTCGTCGCGCTGGTCAGGCGCGCGCCGGTTGGGTTGCTCGGCGCCTGGTTCTTCCTGATTCTCGCCCCGTCCTCGAGTCTGTTGCCTGTTGCGACGGAAGTAGCCGCCGAGCACCGGATGTACCTGCCGCTCGTGGCGGTCGTCGCGGCCGTTGTGCTTGGTGCCTTCTCCCTTGCGCGTCGAGCAACGCTGTCCGGATCTGTGCCGCGAGCCGCCGGGTGGACGGCCGTCGCGCTGGCAGTCGTTCTGCTCGGCCGCGCGACGTACGCCAGGAATCGCGGGTATGAGCGGCCCGAGGTCATGGCGCTCGATGTCGTCACCCATCGGCCCCAGAACGCGCAGGCCCAGTTGACGTACGGCATGTACCTCGTCGGCCAGAAACAGTTTGGCGCAGCCGAGTCACATCTGCGCGCAGCCGTCACGCTGCCATTGCCGCCGTCCACTGACGAGGCGACGTCGCGATCGGTCGCACATCTCTATCTGGGTCTCGCGCTGTCATCGCAGAAGAAGTTCGATGAGGCGGCCGCTGAACTGCAGCAGGCGATTACGCTCAGGCCTGATTCCGAACGGGCCTACGGGCCGCTGGCCGAGGCGCAACTGGCGCTCAAGCGTCCGCGCGATGCCGTTGCGACACTTGAACAGGCGATCGGACGCCGGCCTGATGATGCCGTGCTGCTCAAACGCGCGGCCTGGGTGATGGCGACGTCGTCGGACGCCAGCGTTCGAAATGGCGTGCGAGCGATCGAACTGGCCGCGCGCGCGGTAGCGCAAACCAGTGGGCGCGATCCCATCGCGTTGGACGTCCTGGCCGCAGCGTATGCCGAAGCCGGTCAATTCGATCGCGCCCTCGAAGCCATTCGCCGTGCGCTCGCTCTGGTGCCAGGCACTGAGGCAAGCGGCGTCGGGTCAATGCTGCGATCGCATGGAGAGATGTTTGTGGCGCGGCAGGCGGTACGTACTCGAGAGTGGTAGCGATTCAACAAACCGTGAAGCAGTTAAGGAGTGGAGCCATGCTTCGGGTTGTGGGCTAACCCAAAAACTCCTCCACTGTTTCACTCCTTCACTGTTTGTTTATCTGACGTCAAATCTGACATCCCTTCGGATCGTGGTCGCTCCAAGCGCCGCCTCCATCGTCAACAGATGCGGCCCTGGCGAGAGCTTTGCCATCGGGATTGCATACTTCACATCCGCCGATCGCAATGACAGGTTCGCGAACTTGTCCGCCACCGGGGTCGGCGTCGCCAGGGTGGGAATCCCCCGACTCGGCGTGCCGGGGATGGGGCCTGGGACGGGGAGCGCGGTGATGGTGTTCTGTCCGGCGGCGGGGAACTGATCGGCTGAGATGACTCGGGTCTCCGTGGTCTTCACCTGGTCCTGCGCGTCCCGAACCGTCGTGGACAGCGTGACCTTGTCGATGGGCTTCTGTCCGCTCTGATACAGCCGCAGGAACGCCGTGACCTTGTCAGTCTTCTCGAACTCGCGCTCGGCTGTGGGCGTCAGGGGCAGGAATGACGAGAACAAGTCTTTCGGCGCCGACACGCGACCGGGCGTGGCGCTCAGCACGACCGGTGACGCTGAAAACGGAATGTTGGAGTAGTCCGGCACCGTGACATCGACGAAGACGCTGCCGTCTTTCCCCGCCGTCGTACTGTGCGCGGCGAGCCTGAGCTGATAGCGGCCGGCGGGCAGATCGATGCGCGCGAGCACCTCGTAGGCCGCTTCGCCGGTCGCGCCCGCGCGCAGGACGACTTTCGCCGTGTGCTTCTGCGTGCCTTTGGGATCGCCTTCCGGTGTGAACGCGCTGGTCAGGAGTTCAGTGGTTTCGGTGACGCGCCCGTTCGCGGCGTCGGCTGGAACCGGTTGTCTGACGCCGAGGACGACGGTCACCGTCGAGAGTCGCTGGGCCGGAACGGCAAACGCTGCCGCCGACGCACGCATCGGCATGCCCACGGTGGGCAGGATGCCCGCCATCGACTTGGCCAGCGCGACGGCTTCAGGCGTCATGCCGCTCTTGGCGATCTTCTTGTCTTCTTTCGTCACGGCTTCCGGCGCGTAGTATCCGCTGCGCGTGCGAACGTCGACGTCCCCACGATCGACCTTGACTTGCAGCTTGTGAAGCTTGCCATCGGCTGCTGGATTCGCGGGTTCGAACGCGAGCAGGTAATACGATTTGTTCTCCTCGAAGATCTCGCCGATCTCCGCACCAAACTCGTTGGTGTTCACGATCGCGCGGCCGCCGGTGTTGGTGGCCGTGGACACCAGGAAGTCCTGCAGTGCATTGGTCTTGCGTTGAGAAAAAGTCGCCAGCGCGGCTTCCCAGTCCCCGACACCAGGGATGGGCACGCCGCCGGGCTCGTTCCCGACGACGAGTCTCGTGAACATACCCGGCATCGACAGGCGTGCTTTCAGGATCTGGGCCATGCCGCCGAGACCGGTGGGATCGATTGGGTAGATCGTCACGTTGGAAATCTGCGCCCGTTTGAAGATCTCCTGTGTGCGATCCAGCAAATCGCGGACACCGATCGTCGCGCCCGCCTGCGCGCCTCCCGGCGGCCCACTGCCCACCGGCGCGGACTTCGGCATGAGGTCCGCAAGGTCAAGAGGTACCCCGGGGCTCACCCAGAACAAGGCCTTCCGCCGATTCGGAATCGCGATCAGATAGTCCGCGACACTCGACAACGTCCGGACCGATGACAGGTAGAAGTGCATGTCGGTGTCCAGCGCCTGGCTGTCCACGCCGAATCGATAACTGGCGAGTCCGGGATTGAATCGGTCGAGCGCCGCCAGCAGCTTCGTCTTGTCGCTCGTAAAGTCCTGCGTCTTCCGGTTGTCACCGGTGAACACCACCGCCGTCAGATCGTTTGGCCCCAGCTTGTCGATAATATTTCGCGCGATCTCCTTCGCCGACTTAATCGCAAATGGCTCCTGCGGAATCATCGCGTCGTCCATCACCAGTACGAACAGCCGGCTCTCCGGCTTGAGATCGTTCGTCGTCACATCCGGCGGCACGTCGCGCATCCACCCCGTCGCCGGCGCCGGCGCGTCGTCCATGTCGAACGTCGAGAAGCCGACGATCTTCTGCGGCTTGCCGTCTTCGAGGATGGTGAAGTCTTTCTCGGTCAGCCCCTTGACGGGTTGGCGGTGTTTGTCGAGGACGGAGACGTCGAGTTGAACGATCTCGACTTTGGATTTGAATACCGGCGCCTGGGATTGCGGAGCGCCGGCGAATACACGCCAGGAAGTGAAGAGAGTCAAGGAAGTGAAGACGCACGCGGCCACGCGCACCATCTTCAGGACAGCTTGACGGCGTATCGTCTTCACTTCCTTGACTCCCTTCACTTTCTGGCTCGGCGCCTCGCCAATCATTTCACTTCGAAGCGGACGTCCCTTCTGATCGTTGTCGCGCCGAGCGTCGCTTCCATCGTCAGCAAATGTGGTCCGGCCGTCAAAAGCGCCATCGGAATTGGAAACGTCACGTCAGTAGATCGTAACGGGTTTTCCGATCTGTTCGACGCGGGTGGCGGCGTGGCCCCAGTCTTAGTTCGTCGATCCGCGGGAGCCTGGAATGCGGCAATAACGTCCGGTTCGGCTTCGGTGAATCGCTCGGCCGACACGACCTGCGTGCCCGTGACGAGCTTTTTCCCTGAAGCGTCCTGAATCGTCGTCGACACGCTGACGTTCTCGATCGGTTTCTGGCCGTTCTGATACATCCGCAGGAACGCGGTCACTGCATCTCGCTTCGCGAACTCGCGCTCGGCCGTGGGCACCACCGGCAGAAGAGGCCAGAACAGGTCGTTCGGCGCCGAGACGCGGCCTGGCTCGGCGCTCAGGATGACCGGTGACGCCGAGAAGGGCATGCCGAAATAGTCCGGCACGGTGACATCGACAAAGACGCTGCCTTCCTTGCCGGCCGTCGAGTTATGCGCGGCCAGGCGGAGCTGGTAGCGGCCGGCCGGAAGGTCGATCCGCGCGAGCACTTCGTAGGCCGCTTCGCCAGTCGTACCTTGGCGCAGGACAATGCGCGCGGTGTGGCGCTGCGCACCTTTCGGATCGCCCTCGGGTGTGAACGCGCTGGTCAGCAGGTCGGTCGTTTCCGTGAAGCGGCCCATCGTCGCGGCCGCCGGGATTGGTTGCCTGACACCGAGGACGACGGTGACGGCCGAGAGTCGCTGACCGGGGATCGCGAACGCGGTTGCGGATGCCCGCAAGGGCATTCCAGTGGTCGGCAGGATGCCGGCCATGGACTTGGCGAGCGCCACCGCCTCCGGCGACATGCCGCTCTTGGCGATCTTCTTGTCCTCTTTCGTCACCGCTTGCGGCGCGTAGTAGCCGCTGCGTGTACGAATCTCGACATCCGGGCGATCGACCTTGACCTGGAGCTTGTGCAGTTTGCCATCAGCCACAGGACTCGCGGTCTCGAAGGCGAGCAGGTAGTACGACTTGTTTTCGTCGAAGATCTCTGCAATCCCGGGACCGAACTCGTTCGTGTTCACAATCGCGCGACCCCCGGTATTCGCGGCGGCCGCCACCAGGTAATCCTGGTCGACGATGGCCTTGTGCCGGGAGAATTGGCTGTTGGTCGGTCCCAGCCGCGCCTCGAGGTAGCCGCGCATGCCGTCGAGTCCGGTTGGATCGATCGCATAGATAGTCAGGTTGGCGCGCTGCGCGTTCTGAAAAATCCGTTCGGTCCGGTTGTGCAGATCCATCATCGCCGCCGCCGGAAAGCGGGTCGCCCAGACGCCAAAGCCGGACTGGCAGACTTCCGGGGCTCCCTGCAGACAAATGAGGGACTCGGGCGGAAGCAGGGTTGCGCCGTCACTGTTACTGGGAACCGCACCGGTCATGTCGACCGGCACGCCTGGGCTCACCCAGAACAGCGTTTTCCGGCGGTCCGGAATTGCCGACAGGTACTCAGCCACGCTCTCGAGGGTCCGCACCGAGGACTGGTAGAACCACAGGTCGGTGTCCTCGGGCGGCGCGGCAGCCCGGGGATCGCCCTTCACCCCTGACGGCATACGCGTGTCCAGGCCGAACCGGTAGTTCGCGGATCCGGGATTGAATTTCTCGAGGGTCGCCAGCAGCTTCGTCTTGTCGCTGGTAAAGTCCTGCGTCTTCCGGTTGTCGCCCGTGAACACGATCGCTGCGCGATCGCTCGGCCCGAGCTTCTCGATAATGCTGGCGGCAATCTCCTTCGCCGACTTGATGGCGGACGCTTCCTGCGGAATCAGCGCGTCGTCCATCACCAGCACGAACAGCCGGCTCTGGGGCTTGAGGTCGTTCGTGGTCACGTCGGGCGGCACATCCCGCATCCAGCCGGTCGCCGGCGGTGCCAGGTCGTCAAGGTCGAACGTCGAGAACGCGACGATTTTCTGGGGCTTGCCGTCTTCGAGGATCGTGAAGTTTTGTGCGGTCAGGCCCTTGATGGGTTGGCGGTGTTTATCGAACACCGAGACATCGAGCTGGATGATGTCGACCTTTGATTTGAACACCGGCGCTTGTTGGGGCTCTGATGCTCCCAAGGACGTGAAGAGAGTCAAGGAAGTGAAGGCGAAGCCAGGCAGACACGCCATTGCCCAGGCGGTTTGTCGGCGTGTCTTCTTCACTTCCTTGACTCCCTTCACGTCCTTGCCCGCCGTCATTTCACCTCGAACCGGACGTCGCGCCGGATTGTGGTCGTCCCCAGGGTCGCTTCCATTGTCAAAAGATGCGGTCCGGGCGAGAGCTTCGCCATCGGCATCGCATACTTCACATCCGCCGATCGTAACGCCAGGTTCGCAAACTTGTCGGCTGGCGACTGGGTCAGGGTGCCGATCACTCCGGGTCGGTTGAGTGGAGCCGCCGACAGATCAGATCCTGTTTGCTGCGCGGCTGAGGGAAATTGGTCTGCAGTAATGCCGCGCGTTTCGGTGGCCTCGACCTGGCCCTGCGCATTGCGGATGCTCATCGCGACCGTCACGCGATCGATCGGCTTCTGCCCGCTCTGATACAGCCGCAGGAATGCCGTCACTTTGTCGGTGGTCGCGAACTCGCGCTCGGCTGTCGGCACGAGTGGCAGGATCGACGAGAACAGGTCCTTCGGCGCAGACGCGCGACCCGGCGCGGCGTTGAGCACGACCGGCGACGCCGAGAAGGGGATGTTCGAGTAGTCCGGCACCGTGACATCGACGAACACGCTGCCGTCCTTGCCCGCGGTCGTGTTGTGCGCCGCGAGGCGGAGTTGATATCGGCCGGCGGGCAGATCGATCCGCGCGAGTACTTCGTACGCGGCCTCACCGTTCGCACCCGAGCGCAGGACGATTTTCGCCGTGTGCTTCTGTGAGCCTTTCGGATCGCCCTCAGGCGTGAACGCACTGGTCAGCAACTCAGTCGTTTCGGTGACACGGCCATTGGCCGCATCAGCCGGAATCGGCTGGCGAACGCCGAGTACGACAGTGACCGTCGAGAGCCGCTGTCCCGGCACCGCGAATGCCGCCGCGGATGCGCGCATCGGCATGCCGGCCGTCGGCAAGACGCCCGCCATTGCCTTCGCCAGCGCGACGGCCTCAGGCGTCATGCCGCTCTTCGCGATTTTCTTGTCCTCTTTGGTCACCGCTTCGGGCGCGTAGTACCCGCTGCGCGTGCGCACGTCGACGTCGGGCCGGTCGACTTTCACCTGCAGCTTGTGCAGCTTGCCATCGGCTACGGGATTCGCGGGCTCGATCGCGAGCAGGTAGTACGACTTGTTCTCTTCGAAGATTTCGCCGATCTCAGGACCGAACGCGTTGGTGTTCAGGATGGCCCGGCCGCCGGTGTTGGCGGCGGTCTCGACAAGGACGTCCTGCAGCACGGTGCTCTTGTGTTTGGCGCCACCCTCGCCGATTCGGAGGCTCAAGTACTGGTGCATACCGTCGAGGCCCGAGGGGTCGATCGGGTAGAAAGTGACATTCGCCCGTTGAGCCTGTCGAAACCCCTCTTCCAGGCTTCGATTGAGGTCAACCATCTCCTGCGGGGGCAGTTTCGAACAGTTGGGGACATACTGCGGTCGCCCGTCAGGCGTCGCTAGATTTGGCGCACACAGGTCGATTGGCGCACCGGGGCTGATCCAGAAAACAGATTTCCGCCGCTGCGGAACCTGTGAGAGGAATCCTGCGACGCTTGCGAGAGTTCGAACGGACGATTGGTAGAACCACAAGTCGGTGTCGTTCAGCCCGGTGTCCAGCCCGAACCGATAGCTCGTCAGCCCCGGATTGAACTTGTCGAGCGCGGCCATCAGCTTCGTCTTGTCGCTCGTGAAGTCCTGCGTCTTCCTGTTGTCGCCGGTGAACACCACCGCTGTCAGATCGTTCGGTCCCAGCTTCTCGATGATGTTCCGCGCGATCTCCTTCGCCGATTTGATGCTGAACGGCTCCTGCGGAATCATCGCGTCGTCCAGGACGATCACCCAGAGCCGGCTCTCGGGTTTGATGTCATTCGTCGTCACATCCGGGGGCACGTCGCGCATCCAGCCCGTCGCGGGCGCTGGGGCATCGTCCATATCGAACGTGGAGAAGCCGACGATCTTTTGCGGCTTGCCGTCCTCGAGGACCGTGAAATTACTTTCGGTCAGCCCCTTGATGGGTTGGCGGTGTTTGTCGAGGACCGAGACGTCGAGTTGGATGATTTCTACTTTGGAGCGGAAGACTGGGGCCTGGGGAACTGAGGCTCCCAAGGAAGTGAAGAGAACAAAGGAAGTGAAGATCCCCGCCATCACAAGGCTCCGCCCGGGAGAGATCGTCGACGTCTTCACGTCCTTGACTCCCTTCACGTCCTCGTCAAATACAGGCAGGCGGCGGTTGAGTTTACCGCTTTTTCGCCGCACGCCGGTCTGGTTTTGTCACCCACCCGCCGTCGGATCGTCCTCTGAAAACCGCCGCCGTTAATCAGTCGGAACGTCGCCAGTTGGGCGCCTTGCTGGTACTGGCATTGCAGATGCACCATAGGGTGACGTTCCTTCGGGGGTAGAACCCGTGGTCAAAAAACTTCTTGTCACATCTTGTGCGCTCGCCCTGATGGGGTCGCTGATGTTGCCCGCGCCTGCGCAGGCGCAATGGCGAGTCGGTGTCGGGTTCTACGGCTATCCCTACGGGTGGTACGGCCCCTACGGCGCGTGGGGCTATGGCTGGGGGCCGTACGCGTGGGGACCCTGGGGCTATCCGTACGGTGGCTATTACGGCTACGGCTACTACGGCAACTGGTCATCCGTGCGGATCGAGGCGCAGCCAAAGACGGCCGAGGTCTACGTGGATGGCGCGCTCGCCGGCATCGTGGACAACTTCGATAGTTGGTACCAGAGCCTGAATCTGCATGCGGGCCAACACGAGATCACGCTCTACCTCGATGGTTACCGCACGCTGCATCGCGAGATGTATTTCGCGCCGGCGTCGTCGCAGCACTTCAAGGTCATTCTCGAGAAGCTGGGCGCGGGCGAAAAGATGGAGCCGCGTCCGCAGCCGGCACCACCACCGCCGCCGTCCGACCCCCAAGCGGCCCCCGGCCAACGGCCGTACCGCCCTGGACCGGAACCGCCGCCCGGTGCCCCGGCCAGAGCGGAGCAACCGCCGCCGCCACCGGCTGAGGCGAATGTTCGCTTCGGTACCCTGTCCCTCCGGGTTCAGCCGGCCGACGCCGAGATCTTCGTCGATGGTCAGCCCTGGACGATTGCGCCGGGCGACATGAGGCTGACGATCAGGCTGTCAGCGGGTCGTCACCACGTCTGGGTCACGAAGGCCGGCTATGACGGCTACGAGGAGAACATCCTTATCAGGCCCGAGGCGACGATGGCGCTAAATGTAGGACTGGTAAAGAGATAAATAGGGTGCAAAGGTGCCAGGGTGCAAGGGTGCCAGGGTGCTGCAGCGCACCTTCGCACCGGCCAGCACCTTGGCACCTTGAGTACGCTATACTGCCTACTCACTCATACTCGCGTCTCGCCCCACTGGATCTTCTAGCGGCGCCTCCCGAGAATAAGACCTAAGGACCACGTGCCGTTCGCCGACCTCAACATTCACCCCTCATTACTTCGCGCCGTCAAGGAACTCGGATACGAGCGCCGGACGCCCATTCAGGCCCAGTCGATTCCGCCGGCCCTCGAGGGGCGGGACATCCTGGCCTGCGCCATGACGGGCAGCGGCAAGACGGCCGCGTTTCTCCTGCCGATTCTGCACAAGCTGATCGACGCGCCGCGGGGTGCGTCCCGCGCGCTCGTACTCACGCCGACGCGCGAACTGGCGGCGCAGATCTACGAAAGCGCCTGCGAGCTGGCGCGGCACACGCCCCTGCGTGCGGCCGCCGTGTTCGGCGGCGTCAGCATGGGACCGCAGGAGCACGCGCTCCGCACCGGCGTCGATGTGATCATCGCCACGCCCGGCCGGCTGATGGATCACATGCAGTATCCGTACGCGAAGTTCGGCCAGCTGCAGTACCTCGTACTGGACGAAGCCGATCGCATGCTCGACATGGGATTCCTGCCGGAAATCCGGCGCATCCTGCGTCAGCTGCCGACCAAGCGTCAGACATTCTTTTTCTCCGCGACGATGCCGCAGGAGATTGCGAAGCTGGCACGCGAGATGTGTCACGACCCTGTGCAGATTCAGGTCGAGCGCAAGTCGGCGCCTGCGACCGGGATCACGCAGGCCGCGTATCCGGTGCCGCAGGAACTCAAGTCCGCGCTGCTGCACGCGCTGCTGCTGCGCGGCGACATGCGCGACACGCTGGTGTTCACGCGGACGAAGCACCGCGCGAACCGGCTGCATGATTACCTGCTCCGGCAGAAAGTATCCGTCGAGCGCATTCACGGCAACCGATCGCAGGCGCAGCGCACGGCCGCGCTGGCCGGATTCAAGAGCGGCCGGCATCAAGTGCTGGTCGCCACCGACATTGCCGCCCGAGGGATCGACGTCGACACGCTCGGCCACGTCGTGAATTTCGATGTGCCGCTGGTGCCGGATGATTACATCCACCGCGTGGGCCGCACGGCGCGCGCCGGCGCGACGGGGCACGCCTTCACGTTCGTGTCGCCGGAAGAAGAATCGACCCTCAAGCCCATCGAACGGGCGATCGGCCGCGTGCTGCCGCGCGTGACCGTTCCGGATTTCAATTACGCCGCGCGTCCAGACGCGCGGCTCGAGATTCCGATCGCGGAGCGCATTCGCGCCATCCGCGCGCGGAAGGCCGAGGATCGCGCTCGGGCGGAGAAAAACCGCCAGCGGCGATCGGCTGCTCCCCAGGCGGGGAACGGTGGACGCGAAGCGGGCGGGCCCGGCCGCCATCGCACCAGGCATTTCGGGCCCAAAGGCCGGCACTAAGCCGGTTTCGTCAACGATCGACTATCGACCAGGAGCGACCGATGAAAGGCACAGTCAAACGTCTCGTCAGTGACAAGGGATTCGGGTTCATTGCGGCAGAAGATGGTAACGAATACTTCTTCCACCAGTCCGCGTGCACCGGAGCGTCGTTTCAGGACCTGCGCGAAGGCCAGGCCGTGACGTTCGACGCGGGTCAGGGACCCAAGGGACCGTGAGGCGAGAACGTAAGACTCGCGTAAGCAACACCCAGACATCAACGGCCAGAGGTCGGGGCTCACGCCTCGCCTCTGGCCTTTGTCTTTATGGGCCGTTTGCCGACACGTCGCCGTGTGCCGCCCGGCCTCAGCGGCACGCTTGCGCGACCTCCGCTGGAACGACCTGCGGTCGCGCTGCCGCGGATTCGGCCTGGCGGCACACGGCGACATGTCGGCAAACGCTCACGGCGGACCAGTCCCACCGAAGCTGCGCGCGCACTGAGCACCCAGAGCAGGTGGACTCGTCCACCGAAGCCGCGAGCGCAGCGAGCGCTTGGCGAAGGTGGAATTGACTTCTGCTGCCGAGCAGGCGTAGCCTCCGCCAGCCCACTCTCATAACAAGGTCCAAGGAGTCCCATGGCCAACAATGTCGGCGAGCAGATTGGTGCGTCCGCGAAAGATGCGCTCGGTGCGGTGTCGGCGCTTGCGCTGAATCCTGTCGGTGGCCTGTCGCCCGCCTACGCGGCGCTTGGCCCCACGCGCGCGCTCGGGGCGGGTGCCGCGCTGTGCGTCATCTTCGCGCTGCTCGGCGCGCTCGGCGCGATGATTGGATCCGAGCGGTTCATGATGATGTTCGGGTTTGGCCTGATGGAGTCGAACGCATTCACGATCTTCGTGAAAACGTTGTTCAGCATGCTGGTGCTGCCGGCCGCGATGGTGGGCGCGTGTTTCGGTGCCCGGAAAGTGGCGTCCGGGAGCGGGCCGCTGGCCGCGGACCTGTTTACCGTCGGCGCCGCGCTCACGCCGCTCGGGATCGCGCTGCTCCTGACGAGCTTCCTCGGGCTCGGTAACTACGAGCTGGCGATGTTTCTGATGTTGGTGGCGTCGACCTACCTCGTCCTGATGCTGTTCGCAGGACTGACGCGCCTCGGCGGACTCACCGAAAAGGCCGCCGCACCGGCCGTGCCGATCGTGTTCGTCGTCTCGCTCTACATCTGCAAGGTGGTGTTTGCTTCAATGATGTAGGGCCGCCGTTTTTCGACGCGCCGTCGTGTGTCGCCCGGCCTCAGCGGCACGCTTGCGCGCCCTCCGATGGATCGAACGTCGGGCGCGCTGCCGCGGATTCGGCCGGGCGTCACACGACGACGCGCCGAAAAACGGATTCAGGGGTTAGGTTAGATCGTTGACTGCGCTGGCGACTTCCTCGGCATGTCCCTCGACTTTCACCTTGTCCCATCGGCGCGCGACCTTGCCGTCGGCGCCGATGAGGTACGTCGTGCGCACGATCCCCATGTACTTCTTGCCGTAATTGGATTTCTCCTGCCACACCCCGTATTTTTCGGCCACGGCGTGATCGGCGTCGGCGAGGAGCGGGAACGTCAGTCCATATTTGTCCGCGAACTTCGCCTTCGACGCCTCGTCCAGGATGCTCATGCCCAGCACCTGGGCTTTCATCTTCTTAAACCTCGGGAGCAGCGACTGAAATTCGCACGACTCGGCGGTGCAGCCAGGCGTGTCGTCTTTGGGATAGAAATACAGGACCACTGGCCGCCCGGCCAGATCCGCCAGCGAGTGGGCCTCGCCAGCCTGGTCCTTGAGCGTGAATGCAGGGGCTTTCTTACCGGGATCGATGAGAGACATGGCGACAGTGTACGAGGCCGGGGCTCGTTTTTCGCGTCCTCACAATCGAAAACCGAGCCCCGGCCTCTTGGACTAAAATCTCCCTTGGAGCTCCTATGAAAATCGACCTGAACGTCAACGGCAAAGCTGCATCCGTGGATGTGCCGGCAGACATGCCGCTGCTCTGGGTGTTGCGCGATGTGCTGAATCTGCCCGGCACGAAATTCGGCTGCGGCGAGGGCCAGTGCGGCGCCTGTACGGTTCACATCCGCGGCCGGGCGATGAAATCCTGCCAGGTCCCGGTGTCGAACGCGGCGGGCGCGCCCGTCGTGACCATCGAAGGGCTCTCGCCGACCGCCACGCACCCGCTGCAACAGGCGTGGATGGAACTCGACGTGCCGCAGTGCGGCTATTGCCAGGCCGGCCAGATCATGGCCGCCTCGGCGCTGCTCGCGACCACGCCGAACCCGACCGACGCCGAGATCGACACGGCGATGAACGGCAACATCTGCCGCTGCGGCACCTACCTTCGCATCCGCGAAGGCATCCGCCGCGCCGCCGGCACCAACACCGCCGCCAAAAAATAGGAGCGCATCATGAGTATCGCTGCCCTCGATCGCCGCTCCTTCCTTCGCATCTCAGCCCTGGCCGGCGGCGGCCTCGTCATTGCCGCCTACATCGATCCATTCGGCAACCTGCTCGCGCAAGGGCGCCAGGGTGGCCCGGCCGCCCCGCTCGTGCCGAACGCGTTCATCAAGATTGGTCCGGACGGGCGCGTCACGATCATCGGCAAGAACCCGGAAATCGGGCAGGGCATCAAGACGACGCTGCCGATGCTGATTGCCGAAGAGCTCGACGTGCCGTGGGACACGGTGACGGTCGAGCAGGGCGATCTCGACGCGAAGTACGGCACGCAGTCGGCCGGCGGCAGCACCGCGGTGCCGAACAACTACACCCCGATGCGTCAGATCGGCGCCGGCGCGCGTCAGCTGCTCGTGTCTGCGGCGGCGGCGCAGTGGAACGTTCCCGAATCGGAGCTGACAACCGACGCGGGCAAGGTTCTTCACGCCGCATCGAGGCGATCGGTGGGCTACGGCGCGCTCGCCGCCAAGGCGCTGACGATGCCCGCGCCGGATCCGACGACGCTGAAGCTCAAGGATCCCAAAGACTTCAAGATCATCGGCAAGAACATCAAGAGCGTCGACAACGCCGCCATCGTCGCGGGCAAGCCGATCTTCGGCATCGACGCGACTTTGCCGGGCATGTTGTACGGCGTGATTCATCGCTGCCCGGCGTTCGGCGGCAAAGCGACCAGCGCGAACCTCGACGAACTGAAGACCCTGCCCGGCGTGAAGCAGGCGTTCCTGCTAGATCCCGTCGTGCCGTCACTGTCGGGCGGCGTCGTGATCCTGGCGGACAGCTGGTGGCTCGCGCAATCGGCGCGCGCGAAGGTGAAGGCCGTCTGGGATTCCGGCGCGGCCGTGGCGAACTCGAGCGAGGGTTTTGCGGCGAAGGCTGCCGAGATGGCGCCGACGTTTCCCGCGCAGGCGACGCGCAAGGACGGTGACGTGGAGGCGGGGTTCGGCGGCGCGGCGAAGGTGGTCGAGGGCGGGTACTTCTATCCGTTTCTGAGCCACGCGGGCCTCGAACCGTTGAACGCGACCGTCAGCGTCAAGGACGGCAAGTGCGAGATCTGGGCCGGCACGCAGCAGCCCGGTGGCATTCCCGCGAACGTCGCTCGCGCGACGGGCCTGCAGGCCGCGGACGTCAAAGTGCACATGATGCGCATGGGCGGCAGCTTCGGCCGTCGCCTCAACAACGACTTCATCACCGAAGCCGCGAAGATTGCGCAGACGGCGGGCGTGCCCGTGCACATCCAGTGGACGCGCCAGGACGACATGACGCACGACAACTACCGTGGTGCGGCGTTTCATTTCTTCAAGGGCGGCGTCGACGCGTCCGGCAAGGTCGTGGCGTGGCGCAATCACTACATCGCGCCGACGGGCAGCAATCTCAATGGCGCGGAGTTCCCGGCGCGGTTCATCCAGAACTATCTGCTGTTCGGGTCGTCCATCGAGTCGAAAGTGCCAACGGGAGCGATGCGCGCCCCTGGCAGTAACGGCGTGGCGTTCGCGGTTCAGTCGTTCATCGACGAGCTGGCGCACGCGGCGGGCAAGGATCCGCTGCAGTTCCGGCTCGATTTGCTGTCGCAGCCGCTCGTGATTCCGCCACCGGCGTCGGCCGCAGGCGTCGGCGGAGCAGCTGGTGCCACGGGCGCGGCCGGTGCCGCAGCTCCCGGTCGTGCTGGCGGTCCTGGCGGCGCCCCCGCCAATCCGTTCGGCGGATGGGATCCGTCTCGAATGAAAGCCGTGCTCGAGCTCGTTCGGGACAAGTCAGGCTGGGGCAAGACGAAGCTACCGGCCGGGACGGCCATGGGTGTGGCGTTTCACTACAGTCACCAGGGCTATGTGGCCGAGGTCGCGGAAGTGGCCGTCGACGCGCAGAAGCGCGTGAAGGTCAATCACGTCTGGGTCGCCGCCGACGTCGGCCGCCAGATCATCAACCCGGCCAACAGCCAGGCGCAGATTCAGGGCTCGGTCATCGAGGGCCTCAGCTCCGTGATGTCGTGGGAAATCACGATCAAGGACGGCGCCGCGGTGCAGCAGACCTTCGACGAGTACCAGCCGGTTCGCCTGCGTCAGGCGCCAAAGATCATCGAGGGGTTCTTTGTCACGTCCGACAACAACCCGACCGGATTGGGCGAGCCGGTGCTGCCGCCGATCCTGCCGGCGGTCGCGAATGCGATCTTCACGGCCACCGGCGTGCGGGTGCGAACGCTGCCGTTGTCCAAAGCCGGGTATCGGTGGGCGTGAAGCGCGTCGCGACGGCGCTGATCGTTCTTTACAGCGTCGCGCTCGGCGCGCGGGCGACCTCGCAAAAGACGACGCGCGACAAGATCTACACGAAGGATCAAGCGGCACGCGGTGCCGAAGTCTATGGCACGCACTGCGACAAGTGCCACGATTCGGCCAAGCTGCCCGAAGGCAAGAAGCCGCCGCCGCCCATCGTCGGCGCCAAGTTCAAGGACACCTGGCAGGACAAGACGATCGGCGAGCTCTACACGGTCATCCTGACGACAATGCCGTCAGACGGATCGGCGGTGCTGACTCCAGACCAGACACTTGACGTGCTGGCCCACCTGCTGAAACTGAACGAATACCCGGAAGGCACCGCGCCGCTCAAGAACGACGACGCCACCAAAGCGATCGTGATCGTCAAATAAGAGGCCGGGCCTCATTTTCGGGGCTATAGTTCGAAAATGAGACCCGGCCTCTTTGATCCTCGGATCGACGCCTACATTGCCAAGGCGCAACCGGCCGCGCAGCCGATCCTGAACGAGATCCGCGCCGCGGTGCATGCGGCTTGTCCCGATGTCGAAGAGACGCTCAAGTGGCGGACGCCGACGTTCGACTACAAGGGCATCATGCTCGGCATGGCGTCGTTCAGGAAATACACGACGATGTCGTTCTGGAAGCCGAAGCTGATGCGCGACCGGTTGTCGGCCGCGGATCGGAAGGCGCTGGACCGCGCGGGCGAAGTGAAGATTGGCGACGCGCTGCCTGGCCGCGCCGTGCTCGTGCGGCTGGTGAAAGTCGCGGCGCAGCTCAACGACGAGGGCGTCGCGCAGCCGCGTGTGGCGCGCAAGAAACCCGCGCTGAAGACACCGGCCTATTTCACGGCGGCGTTGAAGAAGAACGCGGCCGCGCGCGCGAGGTTTGCCGCGTTTCCGCCGAGCCATCGCCGCGAGTACCTCGAATGGGTGACCGAGGCGAAGCAGGAGGAGACGCGCCAGCGCCGCGTGGCGCAGGCCGTTGAGTGGATCGCCCAGGGCAAGGGACGGAACTGGAAGTACGAATAGAAGGGCGGAGGAAGAGGCTGGGCCTCATTTTCGGAGTTATAGTGGCGAAAATGAGACCCGGCCTCTTTGTGATCGCCATCGCCATTGCCATCGCCGCCGCCTGCGGCCCCAAGACACCAGCTGTGGACTCCAAGCAACTTGCGAAAGACGTGTCCGGCCTGGCTGACGCGTACGTGGTCAGTTTTCTGGACGCCTTTCCGTACCAGGCGGTCATCATCGGCGCCCGCGAGCGCCACCCGAGCATCCTCGGCGACCACAGCCTGCCGGCGCTGAAAAAGTGGGAGGCCAAGGAGGACGAACTGCTCGCGGCGCTCAAGAAGATCGACGTCAAGGACATCGACGGGCTGCCTGAAGAGATTACCTACAAGTTCCTGCAGCATCTGCTCGAGTCGGCGATCGGTTATCGCGTCTGCCGTCCTGAGCTGTGGAACGTGAGCCCGACGTACACCGGCTGGCAGGCCGACCTGCCGGTGGCGGCCGGCATGCAAATCACCGATCGTCCGGAAGATCAGCAGAACGCGATCGCGCGCTGGTCCCAGGTGCCGCAGTATCTGGACGATGAGATGGCGAACCTGAATGAGGGCATCCGGCTGGGCTATACCGCGCCGAAGGGCAATGTGCAGTCGGTGATCAATCAGGTCAACGCCTTGCTGGCGGCGCCGATCGGCGAGTCGCCGTTTGTCCAGATGGCCAAGCCCGGATCGGCGCCATCGTTCAAGAAGGCCCTCGAGGACGCGGAACGCGCGTCGATTCGTCCGGCCATCGCGAAGTACCGCGACTTCCTGGTCAAGACCTATCTTCCGGCCGCCCGCGAAGCGATCGGCGTCAGCGCGAATCCGAACGGCGCGGCGTGTTACGCGGCCGCGGTGAAATATCACGCCACCGTGGACATGACCGCGCAGCAGGTCCATGACCTCGGACAGGCGCAGATGGACAAGATCGTGGCCGAGATGAAGGAGATCGGCCAGCGCAGCTTCAACGTGGACGATCCGGCGGCGCTGATCAAACTCGTCAAAACCGATCCGAAGTACCGCTTCAAGAGCCGCGACGAGCTGATCAAGACGGCGGAGTCCTCGGTCCAACGCGCCAAAGACGCGTTGCCGAAGTGGTTCGGCACGCTGCCGATGGCTCCGGTCATCGTGGAACCCTACCCGGCGTTCCTCGAGAAAACTGCGCCCGGCGGTCAGGCCGTGCCGGCGTCAGGCGGCAAGCCAGGCAAGTACTTGATCAACGCCTACAAGGCCACCGATCAGAGCCGCGCGGGGCTCGAGTCGACCGCGTTTCACGAGGCCTATCCGGGCCATCACCTGCAGATGTCGCTGGCGCTCGAGAGCGAGGGGCTCCATCCGATGTCGCGGTACTTCTCGCTCTCGGGCTTCAGCGAGGGCTGGGGGTTGTATGCGGAACGGCTGGCTGACGAGATGGGCCTGTTCTCGTCGGACGTCGATCGGCTGGGGCTGCTCTCGAACGAGGCGTTGCGCGCCGCGCGCCTGGTCGTCGATTCGGGCATGCATGCGCTCGGCATGACGCGGCAGCAGGCCATCGACTACGTGCTCGCACACACGACGGAGACGCAGGCCGGCGCGGAAGCGGAGATCGATCGCTACATCGCCGTCCCGGGGCAGGCGACGGCCTACATGATCGGGAACCTCGAGATCCGCCGCCTGCGCGCCGAAGCGACGCAGAAACTCGGCGCGAAGTTCGACATCCGCCAGTTCCACGACGTCGTGCTCGAGGGCGGCTCGATCCCGCTGTGGGTGCTGCGCGAAAACGTCGAACACTGGATCGCCCAGACGCTCGCCGCCGGCAAGTAGCCCATGGGGCCGGTCGCGATCGTGCCCGCCGCGGGCAAGGGCGAGCGTTTCGGCGGCGCCAAACTCACGGCGTTGCTCCACGGCGAGACCGTGCTCGATCGAACGCTGGCGTCGCTGCTTGACGGCGGAATCAGTCGAGTCGTGGTGGTGGTCGATCCTGCCGCGCAACTGACGGCCGTCGTGCGCCTGGCCGATCCGCGCGTCCAGACGGTCGTCAACGACGACCCGTCGCGCGGGATGTTCTCGTCGATTCAAGCTGGGCTGGCCGTGGCGCTGGGAGACCCCGTCCTCGTGATTCCGGGCGACATGCCTTTTGTGAGATCCGCGACAGTGGTCGAGGTCGCGCGCGCATGTGTTCGGCAACGCGCGATCGTCGTCCCGGTGATCGGCGGCCGGCGGGGCCATCCGATCGCGTTTCCCGCAGGCGTCCAACAGGCCGTGCTGAACGCGCCTTCCAGCTCAACACTCAAACAGGCGCTGGCCGAGGCCGGCGTCGCTCGGATCGAGCTGCCGGTCGATGACGCCGGGGTGCTTCGAGATGTCGATGTGCCGGCGGATCTGGTTTCAGGCCCGCCGGACGGTCACTTGGCCTGAAGCGTCGTCTTCAAATCAGCCACCAGCTCCGACGTGAGCATGGGTTCGAATTTCTCGACGCCCCAGCGGGCCGGTGGTGTCGCCGTACGGCGCGTTTTGTCGAAGACCGAGACCCTGACGGTGGCGTGCCCTGACGTCGAGGTCACCTTGATGACCATCCGGCTCTCGTGTTCGGTTGTGCCTTCCGTGAAGGTGCGCATCGCGGTGATCTGGCCGAGCACGGCGTCGGCCTGCTGCACCGTCGTCTCGGCCGTCTTCGTCAGACGTGTCCGGATCTTGTCGTACACGGTTTTCATCGTGCCCGTCGCCGTAAACGTCACGGCCTGGCTGGCGTCTGCCGCCGCCGGTTTTTCGGCCGGTGCGGATGTGCCCCGGCCGGCGGCTGGTGGCGTGGCGCCGCGTCCGGTCGCCGGCGACGCGCCGCGCGCGGCGGGTGGCGGCGGCGGTTCCTCAACCGGTGCGGCCTCGACGTTCATCATCGCTTTCTGGATGTCCTGCGGAACCTTGTTCTGGCTGAGACCGACCAACCCGGAAGCCGTCAAGTCGTACCGGGCCTTCGTCGAGTGGATCTTGAACAGGACAACGTCCTTGTTCACGCTCCCCGTGACGAGCGCGATGATGGAGTCGTTCGTCAGGATTTCCTTGTTGTCCGTCTTGGCCGCGATCATCGCGTTGATCACCGCCTTGTCGAGCTTGCTCTTCGTCAGACTGACCAGACCGGCCGGGGTGACGTCGAAGCTGTTGCCAGTCGAATGGATTTTCGCCAGGATGACGTCCTTCGGCACCTTGCCCGCCACCATCTGAACGACCGAGTCGTTCGAGAGCACTTCGGGCGCCTGGGCGCTGGTACGGCCTGTGGCCAGCATCACGGCGAGCAACAGCGATCCGACTGCGAAGAGGGGCTGACGTTTCATAAGTATTTCTTTTCGGATCCTACACCAGAGCGAAATAGGGTGAGCTCGGGTGCCCCGCCGACCGGGCGCGGGCCGACGGCCCGATTCGGTCCGCGGCTATGATCCATATGTGAGCGCGATCTACACACGCATGGCCGAACTGGCTGCGGCGGGCCGCCGGTACGCCGTGGCGACCGTCGTCCGCACGCAGGGCAGCACGCCGCAGGTCGTCGGCGCGCGGCTTGTCGTGACCGATCGGGACGAGGAGCGGCCGATCGGCACCCTCGGCGGCGGCTGTGTCGAGGCGGATGCGATTCTCATTTCGCGCGAAATTCTCAAGTCCGGCGGGCGATCGCTTCGCGCGCACGCGCTGACTGAAGAGCTGGCGTGGAACACCGGCCTGGTCTGCGGCGGGACGATGTGGATTCTGGCGGAGGCCGGGGAGCAGGCGCTCCCGGAACGCGAGGGACTGCGCGATTGCGTCGAGGCCATCGCCGACGGGCCGCCCGTCGTCGTCGCCACGCTCTTCGAGCGGGCGGGTCGTGATCTGAACTTTGCCGGGCGCGTCATGGTCGCTTCCGACGGCCGGCTGCGCGGCACCCTCGGGTCGGCGGAGCTCGACGCCCGCGCGACCACTGCCGCACTCGACCAATTACCGCACGGCACACCCCGGCTGATGCCGATGGGCGAGACGCACGATCTGTTGATCGAGCCCGTCGCCGGAAAGCCGCGCCTCGTCGTGGCCGGCGGGGGACACGTGTCGCAGGCGATTGCGCGGCAGGCGCAGTTGCTCGATTTCGACGTGACGATTCTGGAAGACCGGGCGGAGTTCGCGAATCCTGAACGGTTCGGCGGCGCGCGCGTGCGGACCGGCCATATTCCTGACGTGCTGGCGAGTCTCCGCTACGGCTGGAACAGCTACATCGTCGTGGCCACGCGCGGGCACAAGCTCGACGGCGATTGCATCCTGGCTGCGGTGCAGACAGACGCGCGGTACATCGGGCTGCTGGGCAGCCGCCGCAAGGCCGTGCTCATCGCCGAGATGCTGCGAGAATCCGGCGTCCCCCAGGTGCGCATCGACGCGATCCGCACGCCAGTTGGGCTCGATCTCGGCGGACGAACGCCCGCCGAGATCGCGTTGTCGATAATGGCGGAGATTACGAAAGAGCGATACGCGAAGAGCTGAAGCGCCGGGTCTGAAGACCCGGCCTCCTGGTCTATTTCTTCAGATTCAGCTTGTATCCCGCCGGCGGCGCGAACATGTCTTCAGACAACGTGCCGGCTTCGACGGACTGTACGGTCGTCGTCATCTGCATGTGCATGGCTTTCGCCATGAGTCCGGCCATCGGTCCCTCGCCTGAGGCCTTCATGTCCATCTCGCTTTCATAGGGAACGCCGCCGAGACTCGCGAACTGCTCGTACATCTTGGCGTTGGCTTTGGCCTGGCCCGGCGAGGCCTTTGCCGATTTCGGATCCTGAAAGATCCAGCCCTTTTGCGCGGCACCCTTATAGAACGCGACATAGTCCGCTGTGCCCGGTGCGCCTTTGACCACCCATGTCTTGCCTGTCATGGTCATCGTCATGGCCATGCCCTTTTCGCCGCCGTTCATGAACGGCACCACGACCTCGATGTCATAGCCATTCGCGGTCTTGCCGCCGATCTGCTTCGTCTGGCCGTTGGGTTTGATTGACGACTTGATTTCACCTGTCGAGACAACCTTCGCCATGTCCTCCGCGATCGTGGACATGTCCCACACGTCGGCTTCCTTTTTCTTGTTGTCGAACGAGATCATTTTCTGGTTGTCGAGATCGAAAATCACCGTTTTGATCGTGCCGGTGTTTCCGTTGTCGACGCGCATCTTGAGACCTTTGACGTAGGTTGTCGAGGTCATGTCCGGAGACATGCCAAGGACCTTGCCGGTTCCAGTAGATTTGATCGTCACGTCCGCCAACAGCGGAGCCGTGAACAGCAGCGCGCAACCAATGCCGAGAAGTGTGCGTTTCATAGCGTGACTTCAACTCCTGTTGATCTGCGGGCTACTTGCCGCCCGTCGCCTTCCGGTCTTCCGTCTGCTTCGCGACCATGGCTGCGACATCTTCGAGCAGCTTCTTCGCGTCGTAGACAATGCCGTCCTTCACAGTGTACTTGATGCCGCCGACGCGTTCGGGCCTGCCGGTCGCATCGTTCAGGCGAACCGCGCCGGTGCCGTAGAGCACCTTGAAGTTCTGCAGGGGATTCTGATCGACGATGACCATGTCGGCGAGCATGCCGACCTTGACCATGCCGCGATCCATCGGCGTTTTGGCCGCGTCGGCCAGCGTGAGCGCACCGTTCATTGTCGCCGCCTGAATCACTTCCAGCGGGTGGAAGCCGGCTTCCTGCAGCATCTCGAATTCGTTGATGTAGCCGAAGCCGTAGGTCTGATAGATGAATCCGGAATCCGAGCCCGTCGTCACCCGTCCGCCCATTTTCTTGTAGTCGTTCAGGAGCCGGAACCAGACCTGATAGAAGTTGCGCCATTCGACTTCGTCTTCGGTCGTCCAGTCGTACCAGTACGCGCCATGATTCGTGCGGCTGGGTGTGTAGAAGTCCATCAGCGACGGCAGCGTGTACTTCGCGTGCCATTCCGCGTTCCGGAAGCGCATGACATCGCGGCCGGCGGAGTAGATGGTGAGGGTCGGATCGAACACCGTGCCGAGCTTCAGGTGCTCGGCCAGGTAGGCCTTCCATTCCGGCGAGCCGGGTTCGTAGATCTTGTTCCAGAGCCGCGCGACCTGGCCGAAGCGCATGTACTCATTGCTCGCGTTCATGTCGACGGGCCACGGCTGCACCACGTAGTCCTTGAGCAGCGATTCGAAGTGCCCGTAGAAGTGCGTCACCGTCTGCAGGCCGGCCCGGGCCGCCTTGATCGCGTTCATCTGCGCGACGCCGCCCTGCTGGAGATGCGCCGTCGAGCCCATGTTGTTGCGTTTGGCCTCGTCGAGGAGCGCGGCCATGATCGACGGTTCCTCGGCGCCGACTTTCAGCCCGTCGATGCCGTTCGCGGCGCCCCAGCGCACCCACGCTCGCGCCTTGTCGGGTGTGTCCACGACGCCGCCGGTCCAGCCCTGGCCGGGCCGCTGATAATTGACGATGCGCGGCGCGACGATCTCGTTCCTGGCGCTGCGGCCTTTCTCGCTGACCGTGAATGCGTGCGCCGCCATCGGCACGCCGCGCACCGTGGTCACGCCATGCGCGAGCCAGAGCTTGTAGGCGTACTCGGCTTCGGCGTTCTTGGGCGGCTCACCGGCGTGCACGTGCATATCGATGAAACCTGGGAGCAGATACATGCCCTGCGCCTCGATGACCTGATCGACGTTGGTCGGCGGCGCCGTCGTCCGAATCGGCACGCCGGCCGTGCCGGCGCTCGTGATCCGGGCAATGCGATTGCCTTCGACCAGCACATTCACCGGTCCGTACGGCGGCGCGCCGGTGCCGTCGATGATCATCACGCCGCGAATCAGCATCGAACGGAACGGGCCGAGGCCGTCGCCCGGCCGGCGAGCGGACGCGGGGACGAACCCGCCAGTCTGCAGCGGGACGGCGCCGGCCGCCGGGTCGGAGCCGGTGGCCTTTCCGCCGGTCGCGATTGTCGTCCAGGAGTCGAGGTGGGCGCCGCCGGCGAGCGAGAGGGCGACGACGGCAATCAATGCGGCAAGGCGGCGTGCGGCCATAGGCGGTGCCTCCAGTGTCGCTGGATTATATCGGCGCCGCGTCAGGCTGTGCGGCGCGCCGCGCTAGCGTCCGCGCAGCGCGTCGTGCAGTCGGCGCTCGAGGCGATCGATCTCGGCGTTGATCCGCCGAATCTCGCGGTGCTGAAACTCGGCGGCGCGCCGATCGTGCGCGCGGATCGCCTCTCTCAGCAGTTGTTCGTGGTCCCTCAGCTCCTGGTGAAGCTGCTCGAGCTGTTGCCGCAGCTGCTGGAGGTCCGGGCGGCTGTCGGTTGAGGCAGGGCCGCCGCGCGCCGGTGGAATCGGCCGGCCCTGGCCCGCCGCGCTCGCCGGTAGCAATGCGACCACGGCCAGCAGTCCAAGCAAGATTGTCACGCGCTTCATGAAGCCCCCATGCAGTGGAACCGAGCCAGCCTGGCCGCCGCTGCAAGACTATAGACCGGCCCCAGGCCGGACAAGTAACACCCGGACGAAACGAGTCCCGGCGTCATTTCACGGCGGCGGGCATGGCTTGATCGATGGTCGGATACCGGAATTGGTAGCCGAGCTCGATCGCGCGTCGCGGGAGGACGCGCTGGCCGCGCAGCAGGGTATCCGAGGCCATCTGGCCAAACATCGTTTTCATCACGAATGCCGGCACCGGGGCCATCGAGGGCCTGTGCACGGCCCGGCCGATCGCGCGCGCGATCTCGCGATTGGGCACCGGATTCGGCGCGCAGGCATTGACGGGCCCACTCACCGCCGGGTTGGCGATCGCCCACGCGACCAGACCCACCCAATCATCGAGATGGATCCACGACAGGTACTGTCGACCGGAACCGATCCGGCCGCCGACAAAGAACCGGAATGGCGGCAGCATCTTCGCCAGCGCGCCTCCCGTGTGCGACAGCGCGATGCCGCTGCGCAGCACGACGAGCCGCGTGCCCATCATGGACACGGGTTGTGCCTCTGCCTCCCAGGCGACGCACACGCCTGCCAGAAAGTCCGTGCCGGGTGAGGACCGTTCGTCGAGTTCAGGGCCGTTGTCGAACGCTCCGTAGAAGCCAACCGCCGATCCCTGGATGAACACGGACGGCATCGTCTGGCTGCGCCGTAAACCCGCCACCAGACTTTTCGTACTCTGGACCCGGCTCTCGAGCAGCAGCTTCTTGCGCGCCGTCGTCCATCGCCGGTCGGCGATCCCGGCGCCGGCCAGATTGACGACACCGTCGGCGCCATCGAGCTCGGCCGCCCAGGGTCCGGCTTCGCCATTGGGCGTCCACTGCACCGCACGCAGACTCGAATCCCCACGCGACCACGCGGCGTCTCTTCCCAGCAGGACGACACGATGGCCGCCCCCGAGGAGCCGCTCAGCGAGTGCCCGGCCCAGGAATCCCGTTCCGCCGGCGATCACGATGCGCATCGACCCATCCTACTGCGTGCGGCCGCACGCCGGGCCGCGATCGCGTGGTAGCGTAGGAACCGGCTGCTGGCGACATGCCCCACGTCATCGAACACGCCAAAACCGGTCGTGCCAAGTGCCGCGGCTGTGGCCAGCCGATTGTCGCCGGCGCGCTGCGGCTCGGTGAGCGCGTCCCCAATCCGTTTTCGGACGACGGCGGCGAGACGACGCTCTGGTATCACGTGGCCTGCGCGGCGTTCATGCGACCCGAGGCGTTCCTCGAGACGATCGCCACGACGACCGAGTCCATCGACGATCGCGAAATGCTCGAGCGCGAAGCCGCGCTGGGAGCGGCCCACCGCCGCCTGCCGCGAGCGACGGTCGCTGAGCGGGCGTCAACCGGGCGCGCGACGTGCCGGCACTGCAAGACGCCGATTGAAAAAGGCTCGTGGCGGATTGCGCTGATGTATTACGACGAAGGCCGCTTCGCGCCGTCGGGATTCATTCACATGGCTTGCGTGCGAGACTATCTGGAGACGACCGAGATCTTCGGGCGCCTGAAACACTTCTCGCCCCAACTGACGGACGATGACGTGGCCGACATTCGAATCCAGCTCGACCAGAGTTCGAAAGCGTGACGGCCATTTTCGGGATTGTGGCGCTCACTTCACGCGAAGGTGCTGCGTGACCGTCCCGCGGTCCGGCATCACCACCATCACCGACGTGCGCGCGATCGTGCGCAGGAATTCGGGATCGACCCACCATCCGGGCTCCGGATCGGCCACGACCGCCAGTTGATACGAGCCTGATGGCAGGCCGGCTACGCTGAATCGGCCATCCAATTGAACGGGGATCGTCTCGATGCGCCGGCTGGATCCGCGGCACCAATACCGGCTGTCAGTGGGCGCGACGAGAATGGAATACCCGAGCGCCGGCTGGCCGGATGAGTCGGTGAGCGTGCCGTTCAATTCACTGCGCTTGTCGGTGATCGCCAGTACGGCATCGGTCACATCGCGATCGCCGGAGAAGTCCAGCGGAAAGTCCAGCGTGTCCTGACCGCCCACCACTGCGGATCTGAGGTGATAGCCACCGTCAATGTAGAGGTGATAGCGACCGGCGGGTACGCCAGCGATCGCGAATCGTCCATCAGGGGTGACCTTTGCCCGTGGCGCTCCGTTTGGCAAGGAGAGGTGCCGCATGTCGGCTGCCGGCAGCGCGATGACCGTCAGAACTGTTTTCGTCAGGTCGGGTCGTGGCGTCATGTCGAATGCGACGATCCCGGAAATCGACCGGGGTGTTTGAAGGGACACGCTGATTCGAACGACCGGCTCACCTCCGACGGTCACGCGAGTCCGGCCCCACAGCTTCTGTTCGTCGGCCAACGCCTGTCCCGAGGAAGATCTGGTCGCGGCGAAGACGGTGTACGTTCCCGGCGGGACGTCTCGAAACATGAAACTGCCGCAGGACGCGGAATCGCACGACATGCCGCCCGGCTCCGAGCGGTCATCGTTCAACAGCCAGGCGCTGGTTCGCACGCCGGGGTCGACCGGCGTTGTCACATCAACCCTGACGATGCTCGTCGGAACGGCACGTACGGCGATATCGACGCCAGTCCGCTCTTCATTGCCGGCGACGGTGACGTCGGTGGCGTCGGCAGGACTCAGGGCCGCTGGCGCATACGTCGGAAGGAAGCCGGATGGGACCAGGTCGAAATCCAGATTTGGAAGCGACTCAAAGGTAATGGTCGCCGGCATTCCCGGTCGTGCGGAATTGGGAACCGTCGCCGATCTGATCGCACGTTCGATGTGCGCGGCGTCTGAATAGAATGAGAAATCGTCAAACAAATCCTCGACCTCCGGCTTGGCGACCACGAAATAGCTGCCGGGATTCAGGCCAAACAGCCGATAGATTCCGCGGTCGTCGGTATCGGCGGCCGTGACTTCGTCCAGGTGGCGAAATCCGCTGCTCGTGTCGTAGCGCACCGCCGCGACACGGACCTGTGTCAGTGGTGCGCCATTCGGCCCGACGACCCTGCCCGTGATGACCGCCGGCCGCATGAGCGAGAACCGCAACTCAACCCGCTGTCCGTCGGCGAGCCGGATGAATTGGGCCTTGCCGCCGGGCCGACGTTCCCCGTAATTCACATCGAGGTATTGCCTCGTATTCGATTCGACGCTGACCTGAAACACACCGGCCGGTAGGCGCGGGAACGAGAACGTGCCATCGACGTCCGTGTCGACAATGCGTTCAACCCCGGTGTCTTTGGATTGAGCGCTCGAACGGACGTCACTGCCCATCGCGTGTCCAGTAACGGTTACGCGCGCGCCCTTGAGTGGTAATCCGGAATCTGAGGCGATGACCGTTCCGCAGATGGTCGAGGTGCCGACCGGAATGCGCTGAGCCTGCCCGTTCAGCGCGGCGACGACCGCAGTAAGGAAGATGACGAAGACGACGAACCCCTGACGCATACGCGCAACCCCCTGGCCAGGCGCTCCTGGTTCGGGGGTCACCGGGGGCGTTCTGTAGCTAGAACGACCGGCGGGGGAATTCTTGCGGGGTTCGGGTCCTGCGCCTCAGGGACCCGCATCCACGGACGCGCGAAGCCGCTGGATGGCGTGTTCGCGGCGCGGACCGTCGAGATCTTCCTCCAGCCCTTTCAGCGCGGTCGTGACGATGTCGCGATGGTGGACGCCGGGGCCGACGACCTTCACGGCCGCGACCCAGAGCTTGTGAATGCGTTCGACGTCGGCGCTCGAGAGATCCGGCGTGTGGGCTCCCAGCGAATAACGCTTCACGCCCCCGTCCTTGCACAGGACGACGAAACGCGTCGCCATCTCGACGTCCTGTGGGGTCCGGTCCCACGCGTCGCCGACCAGCAGCGCCTGGCGTTCGGGCGTCATGATCTCGGATTCGCCAACGACGATGAGCCCGGACCGCAACTGAACGGCCGCCTGCGCCAGCGCATCGAATACGTTGGTGCCGGGCGCGACCAGCAGCGTCACCGTTCGGCCATGGCGTTCTGCAATCGCGACCACACGCGTGAACAGGCGCTGCTCGTACTCTGAAAACATCTTGTCGTCGTCGATGGCGGCGCCGGCAGGACCGAGCACGCGAACGGTGAGCACGACCACGTCCCGCTCTTCGGACTCCGGCTGGCCGAGCACCCAGTCGAGTTGATGAAGCGTGTTGTAGTCACGCACCGGCACGAGCACGCCGCCCGGACGGCACCCGAGCGCATCCGTGCCGATGTCCCGGCCGGTCTCGAGCTGGAATTGATCGAGCAGGCCGGCTCCGGCCGCCCGCCTTCTGGCGGTGATGCGTTCAGACACCGCAAAGACCACGAAGAACGCCAGCGTAAAGGCGACGCCGGCGACCGTGGCGATTTGCTTGGTGAACAGGTTCACCACGGCGCACGTGAACAGCACCACGGCGATGCCGATAAGGCCGACCGGGATTTCGTACTTGGCAATCGTGATGTTCATCGGCACGCGCCACGGCCGCGGCGCATCGGGCTGTTTGTAGCGGAGAATCAGCACCGACACCGCGTTGAACGCGAAACTCCAGATCACGCCGAACGCGTACGCCTCGCCGAGCACGTACACGTCACCGCGGCTGAGCAGGATCGTGATCAGTTGCAGGACGACGATCAGATTGATCAGCCGGTACGTCGTCCCAAAGCGATGGTGCGGCTTCCGGAACCATTCGGTCAGGACTCCGTCCTCGGACACGCGATTGAGCACGCCGTTCGATCCCACGATGGCGGTGTTGGCGGCGCCGGCGAGGATCAGGAAACCGACGACCACGACGAAGGCCTGAAACAGCAACCGGACCGGCAGCGGCCCGACCAGATGCATCGCGAGGCCCGCGATCAGGTTGTCGTAGAAGTGAGGCCGGATGGCATCCGGGATAATCGCTGTGGCAAAGAAACTGACCAGCGCCGTGAACACGAGGCTGTAGACGAAAATGACGAACCCGGCGCGTTGCAGGTTGCGGACCTTCGGTTTCTCGATCTCCCGATAGACCTGCGCCAGGGACTCTTCGCCGCTCATCGCGAGGATCGAGTGGCCGAAGCCGACGAAGATCGCCACGGCCGTGACTGTCGGCCATACGGTGCCCCGGAGCCAGCCGAGCGACTCGTCCGAGAAGTGGAGATTGGCGGGAACAGGCGCGGGCGGAAGGCTGCCGCCCCGCTCGAGGAGCGTGAGCAGGCACCACAGCACGAGAATGACGACCATCACGGTCGTGATCTGCATGATCCGCAGCGCGTCGTCGCTCGATTCGTGCAGGCCCCGGGTGTTGCGCCGCCAGAAGTAGACCGTGATGACGATCGCGATGATGGACGCGACGAGCCCCTCGGGCAGGTGGACGCTCAATCCGCCGCGTGCAAGCAGGTCGTTGGCGAGCCCGGCGATATATCGTCCAGCCGACACGCCGCTGATGGGCCCCGTCAGGACGTAGTCGAAGAGGAGTGCGGACACCGACAGCTTGGCCAGCGTGCCGCCCATCGCTTCCTTGACGACGCGATAGACGCCCGCGCGCACGAACATCGCGGAACTCTCGATGTAGAGCGCACGGACGGCGTAGGAGAACAGCATGACGCCGAGGACGAACCACGGCGCGGCGCGGCCGATCGCCTGTTCGACGATGCCGCCGACGTAGAAGGCGGTCGAGCCGAGATCGCTCAGCACGATGGCCGCCGCCCGCCAGAACGAAATGAACGAAAGCAGTACGGTGGTTGCGACCACGACGCGAACGCGTCGGTCGCCGGACGTCGCCGAAGACGGCATAGGCCGCTCCCGAGTTAACGCCGACGGGGTTAGCTGACGGGCTCGGACTCGGAAGTGTCCTACGGTAATGGCTGGGCCAGGCCCGGCCTTCCCGATGCGCCCCAGTAACTTGGGTCCCCCGCGCCCCGCGAATGACGCGGAGCTTAGGCTGAGGCCAGTATAGCGCCGTTGCGGAAAGAGAGCGTTAAACCCGCCGTTGCGCTATTTGAGGAAGCCGAGCGCCTGCAGCGCGGCGCGTTGGCCCTGGCCCATCGCGCCGGTCGCGCTTTGGTGGCCACCCAGTTCCGAATGGCCGATCGCGACGCGGCCGTAGCCTTTCGCGACGATGTCGCGCGCGGCCGGCTTGCCGTCGAGCCCGTAGTAGAACCCCGGCGGCTGCACCACCCGCGCGTGGCCCCAGCGATTGAGGATGATGCCCGCGATGTCACGGCGTGCGTCGAATCCGCCGGTGGCAAACATCTTCGTCATGTGGCGCCGAATCAATCGCTCGAAGTCGGCATAGCTTGTCTCGAGCAGCCGCTTGCGACCGGTCGCGACCTGTTCCGCCATCGTTTTTCCGGGCGCATACAGGCCCATGTAGAAGGTCAGCACCGCAGGGTCGCTCGACCGCATGGGCGCCGGCGCCGCGCCAATCACCATCGGCCGGCGAATGTTGCACGAGAATCCGAAGTCATTGTCGAACCAGCGCGCGCAGGGCGCACCGAGCTTCTCGAGAAACCGCCAGTTCGTCAGCGCGACATTGACGACGAGCGCGGGCGCGTGTTGAAAGGTGGCGTAGGCGTCGTGGATGTCCGCCGGCATGTCAGCCAGGACCGCGCGGGCCATCGCACCACCGGCGGCCATGACGACCGATCGCGCGCGCGCCCGGTACACTTTGCCGCCACGTTCATACGCCACCGAGACGTGTTCGCCGGCCGCGGCCGACCGCGCGTGTTCGATGCGGACGACCGTCGCGTCGAGCCGGACGCGCGTCGGCTGGCCCTGACGATCGAGCGCCGCGACGTCGACGTGGCCGTTGTGCACGCCCTCGAGGCCCGGCGCTCCGGAAATGCCTGCCGGTGCCAGGAACTTCACGAAGTGCCGCGCGAACGCGCTGTTGCCGCCGGGAAACGACTGCGGCAGCGGACCGGTGCCCGTGCGCACCCGCGCCACACCGGGCATGCCGATTTGAGACGCCGCGAAGGCAGAAACCGCGTCGGGGCCCGCCCCGTTGATCAGCCCGACGATGGGCGCGACGAAGGCCGTCACCTCCGGCCTCAGCTTGAGTTCGTTCTGCAGGTACTGCGCGTAGGTCATCGTGTCGAGGCGACGCCTGAACTGGTCCGTGCTGTCACCACTGGTCTTGCGCCACCGAAGGAGATCGGCCTTCACTTCCGGTGCGAACGGCGCATCGGCCAGATCGTTCTGCCAGATGTTGCGGAGCCACACGGGGCCAAGGCTGTTTGAGGTGGAGCCCAGGGTCTTCAGACCCTGGGAGTCAAAAAAATATCCGACGTCGACCTGCGTCTCGTTGACCCCGTCCATGTGCGCGTAGTTGTCGAGCGGAATGCGAAGTCCGCCGGCCGAGGCATCAACGTCTTGATAGGCGAACGACCGCGGCAGGCCGAAGTCCCTCCATGATTCGCTCGTGATCGACGTGCCGGTCGCGGAGGGCACGCCGAACTCGTTCGACGCCTGCGGCCCGACGAGGCGAATGCCATTGACGAGGAATTCATTCTGTTTGGCGCCGCCGCCGAAGATCGGGTGGTTCTCGATGACCAGGCACGTCTTCGTGCCGCCTGAGGATTTGACGATCGTGTACGCCGCGGCAAGGCCGGCAATGCCGCCGCCAACGACAATCACGTCATACAGCTCACCGGTCTCGATCGTAGTGGCCGGCAACGTCGCGTACACGCGGTCGCGGACCTTGTGGGCGGCGTCGAGGACCGCTTTGGTATTACCGTTCGATCGCGCGTAGTCGCCGACGCCGCCGAAGCCGGTCCACGCATCTGTGCCCGCCTGGGCGCCATCGCGTCCAGCCGCGCGCGCCAACGCTGGCGCCACCGCCGAAAGCAGCACGCCGCCGGCGCCGACGAGGGCCGCGTTCAGGAAATCCTTGCGCGTGATGCGCGTGTCGAGGCCGAGGTCGCGATCGTCGGACATGGCCCGGAGGTTATACCCCAGACGGCCGCCTGTCACCTCGGGCCAGCCCAAGCCCGACGCGACGGGAATTCTGGAGCGGAAACCGATCCGCCGGCCGGACGCTACCGCGCCTTCGAGTGCGCCAGGAACGCGGTGAAATGCGCCTTCTGCGCCGCTGTCGCATCGGGCCGCACTTCCAACGTCCACACCTTCGCCGGATCGCCCGTCATGAACCGCAGGCCGAACCAATCGAGCATCTCGGTGTAGTCGATTTCCTCGGTCGTCGCGATGAGCTTGTGCAGCAGATCGCTCACGTCGACGCCGGCGGCGTCAGACACGGTCTGGTTGAACTGCGCGCCGGTGTAGCCGTGCGCGCCTGACCAGCGCTTGTACTCCAGTCGCATCACATCATCCAGGTTCCGTTTGTCGTTCGTCAGCCGCCGGATGTGCGCGTCGAGCACGAGGCCGACGACCGGGCCCTTGACGTAGTAGTCGACCTTCTTATCCGCCGCCAGCCGCTCGAACATCTGCGACGACGACTGTTCGAGCGTCTGCACGAGCCGGCCGGGCTGCTTGGTCTGGAGATCTGTGATGTGGCGCGAGCTGATCGCGAGATAGTCGGCCGCGGATCCCATACCCGAGCGCGCCGCCAGCAGGTCGCCGAAGTACGACGTCAGGCCCTCGCCGACCCACAAACCTGTCGTAACGGGCGCGTGCTCGTAGTCGAACGGGCCGAGCTCAATTGGCCGCAGGCGCTTGACGTTCATCGCGTGGAAATACTCGTGGCTGATGAATGCGGCGTTGCGGAAGCGCGCCGTCTGGTCCGCCGGTTCCCGCCCGCCGGTCGTAATCGCGACGGAGTTCAGGTGCTCGACGCCCGATCCACCGCCGCCGCCGGTGACGATGTTCAGGAAGGCGTACTTCTTGTAAGGCAGAGCGCCCCAGAAGCGGATGTGCTCTTCAATCAGCGGCGTGATGGCCGCCGCCACTTTTGCACCATCCCATTCAGCCTTGCCGAGATAGGTCCAGTAATGCTTGATACCGCCGACCGTGAATGCGGTCGTCAACACATCCACGCCGGCAAGAATCGGAGAATCGGCCAGCACGTCGTAGTCGGGCGCCACGTAATGATTCGGCTTCCCGTCGTTCGCCACATCGAGCGACGTCATCGAGCCGGTCCAGCCCGCCGGCAGTTCAAGGCGCACTTCCGCCGGCCGGTGCGCCGCTTCCACCAGCGTGATGTACGTCGATGGCCCGATGATGACGGCGCTCGTCTCGGTCACGCCGTTCGACAGATTGCTGCCGCGAGGCGCGCTGAGGGTGTACGACACATTGATCGTGGCGCGGCCGCCGGTCGCCACGACCCAGCGACTGCCGCTCGGCTTCTGCACCTCGAGTGCGGCGCCGTCGGGCGCGGTCGCCTTGAACGCGGTCACGCGATCGGCATAGTTCTGGATGCCGTAGAAGCCTGGCGACCAAATCGCCATCATCAACTCGACGGACTCGCGCCTGGCCGTTGGGACGGCGACGTCGACGGTGAACGTCTTCGACGCGGGCTCGGGAAATCGAATCGTGTAGACGAGAGGATCGAGCTTCTGCGCGCCGAGCCAGGACGTTGACGAGATGACGAACGCGAGGATCGCCATCGCCGTGGCGACGGTGACGCGCGTGTGCCAGCGTCGAGTGGTCATGATTCCTCCAGAGCCCTATCGGCCGGGACTCGCCTTGGAGACCGGGTCACGTTTGTCATGCACGCCGAATACGAGGCCGGTTCCAGGCTGAATCCAGATCGACTGTGCCGAGCCTTGCCGCCCCTGCGCCCGTACCGTGTGGCCCATCGCGCGCAACTTCGCGAGCACGTCCTCGGTGACTGCGTCGGCTTCGAGATCGAACCGGTCCGGCAGCCACTGATGATGCGATCGCGGCGCGTCCACGGCGTCGCGCCCGGTCATGCCCCAGGCCGTGACGTCGAGCACCACATTGAGGACCGTATTGATGATCGTCCGCCCGCCCGGAGACCCCGTGATCAGCACGACCTTGCCGTCCTTCGCGACGATCGTCGGCGTCATGGAACTGAGCATGCGCTTGCCCGGCGCGATGAGGTTGGCCGGAGTCCCGATGTCGCCCGTGAGATTCGTCGTGCCCGGCTTCTTGTTGAAGTCGCCCATCTCGTTGTTGAGCAGGATGCCGGTGCCGCGAATGACGACATGCGATCCGTAGCCGCCCTCCAGCGTGTACGTGTTGCTGACGGCCATACCGTCCTTGTCGATCACCGAAAAGTGCGTGGTGTCGTCCGGCTCGCCGGGCAGCTGGACGGTGATGATGTCCTTGCCCAGATCAACGCTCTTCGACGCCTGCGTTGGCGAGAACGTGGACCACACGTCCTTCGCGTGCGATTTGTTGGTGAGCTTCGCGACCGGCACCTGCACGAAATCCGGATCGCCCAGGAACCGGGCGCGGTCGAGAAACGCGCGGCGCATGGCTTCCGCCGTCGCATGGAGCGCCTCGGGAGTGCGCGGCTTGAGCTTCTGAATCTGCTGCGCTTCGAGCATATTCAGCATCTCGATCAGCGCCGTGCCACCGGAACTCGGCGGCGGCATCGAGATGATGTCGTAGCCCAGAAACGTGCCTTTCACGGGCGCGCGTTCCGCCGCTTTGTACGCCGCCAGATCGTCGCGCGCGATGAGGCCGCCGTTGGCGGCCATGTCGTCGGCGATGCGATCCGCGATCCACCCGGTATAGAAAGCGTCGGGGCTCTCTGCGATCGCGTTGAGACTGCGCGCCAGATCCGGTTGCATCAGGCGATCGCCCTCGGACCACTGCTCGCCGCCGGGCTTGCCGTACGCCGCAACCGACGCGGGAAAGCGGCTCATCGCGCCGCGGATCTCACCGTTCAGGCCGCGCGCCAGCGACGACGAGATCAGGAAACCGTTCGACGCAATCTCGACGGCGGGGAGGACCACGTCCTTCCACGGCAATTTGCCGAGCCGTCCATGTGCGAGCGCCATGCCGCGCACAGTGCCGGGCACGCCGGGCGCTAGATAGCCGGCGCTCGTCAGGCTGATGTCGATGTCGCCCTTGGCGTTCAGGTACATCGTCGGCGTCGATTTGAGCGGCGCCTTTTCGCGGTAGTCGAATGTCGTCGCCTTGCCGTCCGGCGTGCGCACCACCATGAAGCCGCCGCCGCCGATGTTGCCGGCGAACGGATACGTCACCGCGAGCGCGAACGCCGTGGCGACCGCAGCGTCCACGGCATTGCCGCCCTTCGTCAGGATCGCCGCGCCGATGTCCGACGCGACGTCGGAGGCGGAGACGACGACGCCGGCCGGCGCCTGGACGCCGAGATCGGAAGTGGGACCTGTTTGAGTACGGACCGGTGCCGCCAGGGCCAGGACCGCGGTAATGACGATGATGGGAAGTGGGCGCATGGTGTACGGCGCCAGATTACATCGGCGCGTCGTGGCCCGTCCCCCCTGTGCCAAAATGACCCGCCCCACTACGATCAGCGGTTCTCGGGCAACTGGCCAGTTTCTAGAAGGAGACCTGCATGGCGCGGATGAATACGGGAAGGCTGTTTCTCGGCGGACTCGCGGCCGGCGTGGTCGCAAACGGGCTCGATTACGTCATCAATACCGTGTTGATGAAGACCGAGGGGGCCGACATGGTGCAGCGGTTGAACCTGTCGCAGGACAAGGTCAACGCCTCGGCCATGACGTGGGTGGTCGTCGACTTCGTCTGGGGCCTGCTGCTGGTCTTCACCTACGCCGCGATGCGTCCGCGATTCGGCCCGGGGCCCAAGACCGCCGTCGTCAGCGGCGCGACGCTCTGGCTCGCCGTGTGTTCGATGTTTGCGGGCTTGTCCGCGATGGGCATCCAGACGGAACAGGCGTTCATCAAGAGCGCCGCGCTGACGTTGATCTCCACGCTTGCCGCGAGCCTCGTCGGCGCCGCGATCTACAAGGAGGACTAGTGGGGTCAGACTGGGGTCAGACTGGGGTCAGACACCACGCGACAGTCGCGCGGTGTGGTGTCTGACCCCAGTCTGACCCCAGTTCTACGGAACGGTCCAGCGGATGACCACGCCGTCGCTATCGCCGACGGCGTGGCGGAGCAGATCGACGAGCCCCGGATTGACGTGCGCGTGCTCGAGCGTCTCGATGCTCTGGGCGTCGACGAAATACTGCTGAGGTGAGTCTTCCTCGAGGTGAGCCGTCAGTTCCTGGAGTTCGTTTTCGGTCACCGAGCCAATCGCGATGCCTGTGGACGCATCCACGATCTGGATGACGGCCGCCGAACCGCTGTCTGCGCTGAACAACACGTCAGAATCCGAGACAGGCAGGTTCACGGCCGTCGGCGCGGTCTCGAGATCGGCGAGCAACTCGCGCGCCCGCGCGGCGACGTCGGGCGCGACCAGCAACTGGATGACGCGCGGCCGGTTCGTCGGCGGCATCGCCAGAGCCCAGCCCATGGTGTCGGCGCCCCGCGGGCCGTCTTTGATCAGATAGGTGATGCCCTCGCCCTGCAGCGCCAGTTCCGCCAGTGGCAGCCGGGCCGCATCGTCGGTCCTGAACACCGGCACCAGCGGCTCGTCGACGTCTGATTCCGCAGCGCGCTCCGTCGGCTCCATGTCGCTATTTTCCCATCAACAGCGCCAGCAGCGCCTTCTGCGTGTGCAGACGGTTTTCAGCCTGATCGAACACGACCGACGCGCTCGAGTCCATGACGCCGTCGGTCACTTCGAGGCCGCGATGGGCGGGCAGGCAATGCATGAACAGCGCGCCAGGGCCGGCGGCCGCCATGAGTGCGGCATTGACTTGATACGGCGCGAAGATGCGCGCGCGCGTGTCGGCCTCTTCCTCCTGGCCCATGGAGGCCCACGCGTCGGTGTAGACGGCGTCGGCGCCTTCGACCGCGGCGCGGACGTCATGCGTCACCTCAATCGTCGCGCCCAGGCGCGCGACGGCGCGCGCGGCGTTGACGGCAGAGGCCGGCAGTTCGTACCCCTCGGGCGACGCGATGCGGAAGTTGACGCCCAGCAGCGCGCAGGCCTGCGCCAGCGACACGGCGACGTTGTTGCCGTCCCCGACGAATGTCAGCGTGCGGCCGGCGAGATTGCCGAGGTGCTCGCGCAGCGTCAGCATGTCGGCCAGCGCCTGGCACGGGTGCTCCTGATCCGTGAGCGCGTTGATGACGTGCAGGCGCGGCGCCGCCTTCGCGAACTGGTCGAGGCGGTCCTGGGCGAACGTCCGCACGACGGCGCCATCGAGCCAGCGCTCGAGGTTGCGCGCCACGTCCTCGACGGATTCCCGGCCGCCGAACGCGACATCGGCCGGCGGCTCGATCACTTCGCCGCCCAGCTCCCGGATCGCGACCGTGAACGTCGTCCGTGTGCGGAGCGACGGCTTTTCGAACAGCAACGCGACATGTCGCCCTTCGAGCGGACGGAGACCCGTCCGGCCGGCGGCGCGGTCGTCCTTCATTTCAGACGCCAGGTCGAGGACGCGTTCAACCTCTTCGTGCGTGAGGTCGAGCACGGACAGGAAATCCTTGGCGCGGACGGGCACGCGCGTGCGTTCCGCCGCCGCGACGGGAAAACTCTCGGTGCGTTTCTTTCGGGCTTGAGGTCTCATGTTCGGTACTCCGCGTTGATCCGCACGTACTCGGCGCTGAAATCGCACGTCCACATCGTGGCGGCGTGCGGTCCCCCGGTGCCGAGATCAATCGACACCTCCACGTCTTTCGCCTGCATGACCGCCGCGGCCTCGCCGGCGCGCTCGTCGTGCGGCACGCCCTGGACGAACACCGCGACGGGACCGACGGACACCGACGCGCGATCGAGCACGAACGCCGCGCCCGATCGGCCTGCGGCCGCAATCAACCGGCCCCAGTTCGGATCGCCGCCGTGGATCGCCGTCTTGACCAGCGGCGAGTTCGCAATCGTCCTCGCCGCCAGCCAGGCATCGTCCGACGACGCGGCGCCGGTCACCTGCACGGTCACGAGTTTGGTCGCGCCCTCGCCGCCCCGGACGATTTCCCGCGCGAGGTGCGCGGACACTGCGCGCAGGCCCGCGATCAATCCCGGGTCATCGTCGCGTGCGATCTCGACGCCGGAGGCGCCGGACGCCAGTAGAAACACGCAGTCGTTCGTGGAGCACTCGCCGTCGACGGTGATGGCGTTGAACGTCTCGTCAGCGACGCGCCGAAGCGCACGCTGCAAAACATCCGGCGCCACGCGCGCGTCGGTCGTCAGAAACCCGAGCATGGTTGCCATCCGCGGCTCGATCATGCCCGAGCCTTTCGCGATGCCGCCGACCGCGAACGATCCGGCCGCGGTCTGCACCATCACGGCTTTCGACTTCGGAAACGGATCGGTCGTCATGATCGCGCGCATGGCCGCGTCACTGCCGGTCTGGCTGAGCGCGCGCGCCGCATCGGCGATGCCCTGCGTGACCTTGTCGAGCGCCAGCGGCACGCCGATGACGCCGGTTGACGAGACCAGCACCTGGTCAACGGCGCAACCCGCCGCTTCGGCCGCTCGCGCCGCCATGCCACGGGCGACTGCCAGCCCGGCTTCACCCGTACAGGCATTGGCACAGCCGCTGTTGACGACCACGGCACGTGCGACACCGCCCGATCGGGCCAGGTGCTCGCGCGAGACCACGACCGGTGCGGCGACCGCCTTGTTCGTGGTGAACACGGCGGCAACGGAGGCGGGCGCATCGGCCACGATCACCGCCAGGTCCAGTGGCGCCGACGCGTGAGCCGGGTTCCGCCGCTTGATCCCGCACGCGACACCTGCCGCGCGAAAGCCCTTCGGCGCCGTTACTCCGCCCTCAATGTCTCGAATCACCGCGGCTCCGCTCAGGCGACCCGGAATCGGCGAATCTTCGCCGGCGCCGCGAACTTCGAGACTTCGGTGAGCGACATCACCATCGCGTACTGTTCGCACCGCCGGAACAGCGGACAGCCGACGCAATCGGTCGCGATCTTGTCGGGCATCCACGTGTGCGGAACGATGGAGAAGTCCTGCCGCACGAAAAACCGCGCATCGTGCGTGAACGCGCACAGCTGATCGAAGCCGGACGCGATGGCGCGCCGCCGCAACTCGCCGACCAGGCGCGCGGCGAGGCCGACGCGCCGGAAATCTTCCTTCACGACGAGCGATCGCACCTCGGCCACGCGGGGGGACAGCGGCGCCAGTTCGGCGCAGGCCATGAGCGTGCCGTCCACGTCGCAGACGACGAAGCGTTCGGCGTGCTGCCGGATTTCGCCGATCTCGCGTGGCAACAGATGGCCTTCGAGCGCATGGGCGCTGACGAGCGCGTAGATCGCCTCAGCGTCGTCGGTGGTGGCGGTTCGCAGAATGAGGTCAGACATGGGCAATGGCATCGTCCAGAATGGCCAGGCCTTCGTCGATGTCCTGGTCAGTGATGACATAGGGCGGCAGCAACCGAATGACGGTCGACGCCGTGCGGTTCACGAGCAGGCCGCGATCGAGCGCGGCCGTGACGATCGGGGCCGCATCGGTGGCGAATTCGAGGCCGGCGATGAGCCCGGCGCCCCGCACCGCGACAATCGACGCGTGACGCGTCTTCAACGCCGCGAGTCCATCGAGCAAGCGCGCGGAGACGCGGCGAATCGACGCCTGCAGCCCTCGATCGAGCTCGTCGAGCACGACGAGCGCGGCCCGGCACGCCAGCAGATTGCCGCCATACGTCGTTCCGTGATCGCCGGCCGCAATCGTGTCGGCCACCGGCTGCGACAGCATCGCGACGCCGATCGGGACGCCGCCGCCCAGCGCTTTTCCCAGCGCGATGAGATCAGGCTTCAGCCCGATCTGCGGCGAGTAGAGGAATTCCCCGGTCCGGCCCGATCCGCTCTGGACTTCGTCCGCGATGAGCAGCGCGCCAGACCGGGCGCACGCCGCGGCGATCGCCGCCGCGGCTTCCTGCGAGATCGGACGCACGCCGCCTTCGCCCTGAACGGGCTCGACGATGACGGCGGCCGTCGTCGCGTCGATAAGGCTGTCCAGCTCGGACAGGTTGTCGATCGACGCAAACGACACGCCCGGAATGAGCGGCTCGAACGGCTCTCGGTAATGCGGTTCCCACGTCACCGACAACGACCCCATCGTCCGGCCGTGGAACGAGTGCCTGAACGCGACGAACCGCGTGCGCTGGTGATCGCCGCGCGAATGCCAGAAGCGCCGCGCAAACTTCAGGCAGGCCTCCACCGCTTCGGTGCCGCTGTTGCAGAAGAACGCCCGGTCCAGGCCGGTGAGCGCAGACAACCGCGCCGCCAGCTCGCCTTGCAGCGGATGGAAGTACAGATTGGACGTGTGCGACAGCGTCGACGCCTGATCGCCCAGCGCCTGGGCCAGCCCCGCGTGACCGTGGCCGAGCGACGCCACGCCAATGCCCGAAATAAAGTCGAGGTAGGCCCGGCCGTGTTCATCGAACAGGCGGCTGCCGCTCCCGCGCTCGAACACCACGGGCAAACGCTTGTAGTTCTGCAGGACGTAGCGCGATTCAATCGCCTTGACGTCCGTCGTGGTCGTCGTCACTGCTGTCCTCCTCGCGCCGCCGGCTGTGTCGTGCCGGCTGCGTTGGTGCCCTGGCCGCTGGTCAGCACGAGCGTCGTGCCCGGCGCCTCGTCGGTGCCGTGTTGCGCGTCGAAATGCCGTCCGTCTACGATGCGCACGTTCGCTACACCTTCGAGCAGCGCGGTGCGGCAGGCCTCGAGTTTGGCCACCATGCCGGCCGTGGCCGTGCCGCTGCCGATGGCGGCGTCGATGCCGGCTGCGTCGAGCAGCGCGATCGACTCGCCCTGCGCGTCGAGCACGCCTGCCGTGCCGCCGGCGATCACGAGCTCGGCATCACCCATCGCGGCGGCGATTCTGCACGCCATCACGTCGGCGTTCACGTTCAGTACCGTCGTCTCGGCCGCACCGTGCGCAGCCTCGCTGATGCCCAGGCTCGCGACAACGGGCACGTAGCCGTGCACGAGCAGCAGCTCGAGCAGTGACGGATCCGTTTCCGCGGGATCGCCGACGAAGCCGAGATCGACAATCGCGCCCGCCATCGATCGGTGCGCTGCCGTGCGTGTCGCGCGGCCGAGCCCCGCATCCACGCCGGTCAGGCCGACGGCCGGTACTCCGGCCGAGACGAGCGCCGCCACCAGTTCGGTGTTGGCGAGGCCGGCGAGTACTGACACGACCACGTCGAGCGTGGCGCGGTCGGTAATGCGCAGGCCATCGACCTTCCTGGGCGTGATGCCGCGGCGATCCAGTTCGGCGTCAATCGCGCGACCGCCGCCGTGAACGAGGACCAGTGGCCGGACGGCCGCGATCGCTGACGCCAACAACGCGATCCGCTCGCGATCGGCCGGCGTTTCAAGAAGCTCGCCGCCCAGTTTGAGGACCAGGGGGCCGCTCACAGCAAGCCCGTCCGTTCGTCGATGCCGCACGCGACGTTGAAATTCTGAAGAGCCTGTCCGGCGGCGCCCTTCACCAGGTTGTCGAGGCACGACACGACGACCAGCCGGCTCGATGCCTCGTCCATCCGCCAGCCGATGTCGCAGAAATTCGTCCACGCGACGTGCTTGATCTCCGGCAGCGCGTCGCCGGTGAGCCTCACGAACGGTTCGTTCTGGTACGCCGTGCGGTACGCGTCGGCGACCTGTTCGGCCGTGGTGCCCGGCACGACACGGACGTAGATCGTTTCGAGAATGCCGCGGTCGAGCGGCACCAGGTGCGGGACGAACGTGACCGTCGAGCCCAGTTCCTGTTCCATCTCCGCGACGTGCCGGTGGCCGAATACGCCGTAGGCCGAGACCGACCCGTGATTCTCGGAAAAATGCGTCCGATCGCTGGGCGCCCGGCCCGCGCCAGAAATACCGGACTTCGCATCGACGATGACGCCGGCTTTCAGGTCGAGCAGGCCGGCGCGGCCCAGCGGCATCAGCGAGAGGAGCGCGGCGGTCGGGTAACAACCCGGATTGGCGATGAGCCGGGCGTCCCGCACTTCTTCTTTGAAGAACTCCGTCAGGCCGTACGCGGCGCCGGCGGGGAGGGCCGCGGTCGCCGGATACCAGCGGCTGCGCGCGGCCGCATCCCGGATGCGAAACGCACCCGACAGGTCGATGACACGGACGCCGGCTTCCACGAGCGGCGGCGCCAGTTGCGCGGCGGCCTGCTCGGGAACGGCCAGGAACGTGACGTCGGTTTCCGAGGCCAGCCGTGCCGGGTTCAAGGGCTCGACCTGGCCGTCCCAGACCCGCGCCAGTCGCGGCAGCGGGCGGGCCGCTGACTCGGCCGACGAGGACATGGCCGTCGCCAGGCGCACTCCGGGATGGCGGGCGAGCAGGCCAATCAGCTCCTGACCTGCATATCCCGTTGCTCCCGCGATGCCGACACGTACCGGTGATGAATAAGTATTCACTTCGAAGACTGAATATACAGATTGCACATGCCCTCGTCAAGTGGCGCCAAGTACCGTCAACATTGGTCGAATATGTACTGGCGTCTATATTCAGTCGGTGTATAATGGCGATGCGTTTTGAATAAATATGAAGTCCTGGCGCCAGTCACAGATCCTCGATGTCATCGATCACGACGCGGTCGCCTCCCAGGAGGACCTGCGCCAGCGCCTGCGCCAGCGCGGGATCGACGCGACGCAAGCCACTATCTCCCGTGATCTCAAAGAGTTACGACTGGTCAAGCGCGCGGGCGATGGCGCGTATGTCCGGCCAGGAGCCGAGCAAACTCAGGCTGGCACCGATCAGGTCAGGCGTGCCGTCACCACGCTGATGCGGGGTCTGGAGCGGGTGGACGCGCTGCTCGTGATTCGCACCGACCGGGGTCAGGCCCAGGGCCTGGCCGAGTGGATCGATCGCGCGCGACTGAGTGAGGTGGCCGGCACGATTGGCGGCGACGACACCATCCTGCTCGTCTGCCGGGGGACCGCGGCGGCCGAGGCGCTCGAGCGACGGTTCTCGGACATGGCCAGAGGTAACTAACAGACACATGCGCATCGTCCTCGCATATTCAGGCGGACTCGAAACCTCGGTCGCGATTCCGTGGCTGGCGGAGAAGTACCGCGCGGAAATCGTCACCGTCACCATGGACATCGGCCAGGGCAAAGAGCTGGAGGACGTCCGCGACCGCGCCTTGGCGAGCGGTGCGTTGCGCGCGCACGTGCTCGATCTGCGCGAGGAGTTCGCGCGCGACTTCGTCCTGCCGGCCCTGCAGGCGGGCGCCGTTTACGAGGGCCGGTATCCGCTGGCGACGGCGCTCGGCCGGCCGCTGATCGCCAAGCAGCTCGTGCATCTGGCGCACGTCGAGGGCGCCACGGCGATCGCGCACGGCTCGACGGGACAGGGCAACGATCAGGTGCGGATGGACGTGTCGGCGCGTGCGCTCGACCCGGGCATCACGATCATCGGGCCGGCGCGCGAGTGGGGCTTGTCGCGCTCGGACGAGATCGGGTTCGCGCGCGAGCGGGGGATTCCGATCCCATCCACGATGGAAGGCCCGTTCAACATTGACGTGAACCTGTGGGGGCGATCGATCGCCGGCGGTGTGCTCGACGATCCGTGGGCCGAGGCGCCCGAGAGCATCTATCAGCTCACGAAATCCCCGCTCGAGGCGCCGGATACCCCCGCGATTGTCGACGTCGAATTCGAGCGCGGCGTGCCGACCAAGCTCAACGGCGTCGCATTAGGCCTGGTCGAGCTGATTCAGAGTCTCGAGACGATCGCCGGCGTGCATGGCGTCGGCCGCATCGACATGATCGAGAATCGCACCGCTGGCGCCAAGTCCCGTGAGATCTACGAGGCGCCCGCGGCGGTCGTATTACATACGGCGCATCGGGAACTCCAGGACTTCGTGACGCCGCGCGATCTCGAGCGGCTGACGTCCGAACTCGGCGTGCAGTATGCCGACCTGGTCTACAAGGGACAGTGGTTCACGGCCACGCGGCAGGCCATCGACGCGCTCGTGCGCCATGTGCAGGAGCGCGTGACGGGAATCATCCGGGTCCGGCTGTTCAAGGGCGAGTGCCGCGTCGTCGGCCGTCAGTCGCCGTTCGCCGACGTCCGGGCGGCCAATTCAGGCCAGGCGGCCGCCGCGATGCCCGCGAAGAAATAGCGTCGGCCAGCCGGGCTTTCCTCTATTATTCGGTGCCGGGAGGGTTCCATGCCCCGTGTCCGGCTGTCGCGCGCTCTTCTCACGCTGCTCCTGATCTCCGGCGCCGTCCTGGCGCCCTCTTCCTGGACTGGAATCGCCGCACAGGGCGATCTCTCGGCCTCCGGCAAGCAGCTCTACGATCAGATCAAGGCCTTCAAGCTCACGGGCGGGTCGGCCGAGGTCAGCGGGCTTGCGCTGAAACGCGATCGCGTGGAGATGACGTTCACCGGCACGTTCTACTTCGGCGCGGCCGCCGGTGACACGGTGACCGGCGCGGTGTTCATCGGCCAGGGCGGCATGCGCGCCGAGGCTCCTCCGACAGAGTTCGAGCGCGCGAACGTCCAGCGGTTGCTGAAGTCGGAGCTTGTCGATTCAGATTTCAAGACGGCCGTTCTGCGATTCAGCGACGACACGTTTGCCAAGCTGTCGCTGACGCGCAAAGAGGGCGGCGCTCCGCCCGCACAGGCGCAGAAACTCGCGGACGAAACGGAGGCCCGGCTCCTGCAGAACACGGGTGTGAACATTTCCGCCAGGCTCGCCACGTCGATGCTCAATCACGACACGCCCGGCGTGTTCGTCGCCGAGTTCGACGGCGGCCGCCGCGGCCGGTTCGTCTACGTTCTTGATCAGCAGGGCCGCATTCCGACGGCGGATCCCTTCGGCCTGGACGGCGGCGAAAAGGGCGTCATTTTTCAGTACAGCCCGAGTCCCGTGTACTTTTCCGAAGTGTGGATGGCGTTCTACGCCGAAGACGACTACGCGACGAAGGCCGTCAGCTATTCGGATGTGAACGATGCCATCGATATCAAAGGTTATCGCCTGAACCTCGACGTGCGCGGCGTGCCCCAGTTGGCCATGACCGGCAACATCGACGTCACGGTACGCAGGGCCGGCACCCGGGCCATCGCGTTCAAGATCGGCGAGTCGTTGAGCGAGAGCCAGAAACAACGGCTCGTCAATCAACTGCGCGTGAAACACATTCGCCTGGGAGACCAGGAGCTGGCTTGGGCGCAGGAAGATTGGGAGGGCGGCTTTACCGTCTTTCTGCCGAAGCCGGCACAGGCCGGCGACGCGCTCAGCATCGGTCTTGACCTGCAGGGATCGTATTTCCAGGTGCAGCCCTTCTTTGAAGGCTGCTTTTATCTCTTCGATAACTTCGGATGGTTCCCGCGGCATGGGTACCTGGATCGCGCCACCTTCGATCTGACATTCCAATATCGCAAGCGCGACAAGGTCGCGTCAGGTGGCACGCGCGTGAGCGACGATCCGGATCCGAAGGATCCGCAGGGCATGGTCGCGCACTACGTCCTGAATCATCCCGTCGCGCTCGCGACATTTGCCGTGGGCCCCTGGGAACGCAAGAGCAAATCGACCACGTTCGAAAACGGTGGACCGACGATCCCCGTCGAGTTCAACTCCGTGCCCGCGCGGGTGCTGAGCAAGACCACGATGGTGGCCGTCAACGATGACCTGATTCTGGGCGAGATGGACAACGCGGTCCGATACTTCGCCAATATTTTTGGTCCGTATCCGTACGAGTCATTCAGCGGGACCTTCACGCCATTCAATTTCGGCCAGAGTGCGGCCACTCTGCTGATGATTCCGCCGGCCACCGGCGGCCGCGAGAGCAACGTCTTCAATTTCTTCTCGCACGAAACTGCCCATCAGTGGTGGGGCCATGTGGTGCTGTGGAAGTCGTACCGGGACCAATGGCTGAGTGAAGGCTTTGCTGAGTACTCGTCGACGCTGTACGCGGCCAAACGCACCGCCGACGCCAACAAGACCGTCGGCGAGTTGATTCAGGATATGCGTCAGTCCCTCCTGGGCCCGCCTGGCACACTCGGCGGCGTGGGCAAGGGGCGGCTGAATGACATCGGTCCGATCGTCCTGGGCCGGCGGCTCCAAACGCTCAAGACCCTGGGCGCCTATCAGGCGCTGATCTATAGCAAGGGCGCGCTGGTCCTGCGCATGCTGCAGTTCCTGCTCAGCAATCCTGCGTCCGGTGACAACACCGAGTTCCTCGCGACGATGAAGGACTTTACGACCCAGTACCGCGAATCGTCCGCGAGCACAGAGGATTTCTGGAAGGTCGCCAACCTGCACTTCGCGCGCACGCCCATCGCGGGCAAGTTCCAACTCCAGAACCTGGACTGGTTCTTCAAGGAATGGGTCTATGGCACCGGCCTGCCGACGTATCAGTTGGAGTACGAGACGGTGGCGCAGCCGGACGGGTCGCTGATCCTGAAGGGCATCGTGAAACAACTGAACGTGGATCCGGACTTCCAGATGATTCTGCCGCTCGTGATGACGTTCGAGGGCAATCAGGAGGCGCGGACGTCGGTCCGCGCGCTTGGTCCCAGCTCGACGTTCGAACTGAAGGTGCCGCAGAAGCCGAAGAAGGTGGAACTCGATCCGTTCAACTGGGTGCTGTCGGAAAAGACGACGTCCCGCGGCAAGTAGGCGCCCGAGATCAGGAGGAGCCATGAAGCTGCGTCTGGTGCAGGGGTGCGCATGCCTCGCGATCCTGGTGATGGTGGCGTGTGCAGCACCGACGTCCGGATCGTCAGCCGATGACACGGCGCTTCGCGGAATGGGTGCGAAGTACGCCGACGCGTTCAACAAGGGCGACACCGCCGCCCTGGCCGCGATGGTCACCGACGACTACCAGGTCGTCGCGGCGGACGGAACCGAAGTCAAAGGCAAAGCGGCGTTTGAGGAAGCCGAGAAAAAATCCGCGACGGAACGCACCGGGCTCGGCATGAAGCTCGACGTCAAGACCACGTATGTGAAGTGGGCCGGAGCCGATCACGCCGCGATCGGCGGCACATGGACGATGGCCGGCGTTCCGCCCGGCATGGGCGGCGACAGAGGCGCCTGGTCCGGGCTGGCCGAGAAAGGCGCCGACGGTCAGTGGCGCCTGGCGACGGGATTGGTGGCGCAATACGTGCCACCGCCCGCAGCGCCGGCGCCGGCACCGGTGACGGAGCCAAAAGGCAAAGGCAAGTAGACGATTCCTCTGCACCCATGACCTGTCCAAACTGCCGCGCCGAGATGACCGGGCTGACGCTCATCGGTCGTCTGGGCCGGCCGGTGACGATCGATCTCTGTCATCCGTGCCAGGCATTCTGGTTCGACGGATTCGAGAGTCTGCAGCTGTCGCCTGCATCGGTCCGGGAGCTCTTCCGCACGATCGGCGAGCATTCGACCGCGCGCCCCGCGCCGCTCTCGACCACCGCACCGTGTCCGCGCTGCGGCCTCCGGCTGATGCCGACGTCCGATCAGCAGCGCACGACCCGGTTCGAGTACCAGCGGTGTCCGCAGGGGCATGGACGGCTGATTTCGTTGTTCAACTTCCTTCGTGAAAAGGATTTCGTCCGCCCGCTCTCCGCGGCGCAGATCGCCCACTTGCGCCGTAACCTTCAGACGGTGCACTGCTCGAATTGCGGCGCGCCCATTGATCTCGCGGCCGGCGCGAGTTGCGCGCATTGCGGTTCGCCGCTGTCGATGATTGACGTGCCGCAGGCCGAAGCGCTCTTCGCGACGCCCCAGGACTCCCAGGCGCCGGCTGCGACGGGCGTCGATCCGACGCTGCCGCTGGCGCTCGAGCGCGCGCGACGCGACGTCAGTGGGGCATTCGACGCGTTCGAACGGGAGCCGGGCTGGTTCGACCGGGCCGGCGAGGCGGGGTTGGTGGGCGCGGCGCTGAGTTCGATCTCGCGGTGGTTACGGACCTAGGAGCCCAACGACCCGCTATTCCTGAGCCATCACCGCGATCATCGCGACGATGATTAGCGCGACGATCACGAGCAGCGTGATCTTGATCCAGCTCCACGGCCGGCTGCCGGCGATGCGGCCGGTAACCCCGTTGACCAGCACCTGATAGCTGGTCGCGCCGTACGTATAGCTGAGCAGCCAGATCGGCGCCAGGATGTGCTTGAACGTCTGGTCGTGATAGTTCGGCTGCACGACCAGATCGCGGTACGTGTCGCCCGGTACCTGTGAGGCGCACAGTTCCCGGAGCTCCGCGTCCATCAACTGGCGCGCGTGCTCGGCGGCGGCGACGAGATCGATCTGATAGCGCTCAACGGTCCAGCCCGCCAGATAGCCGGCGTCGTACGCCACCAGTTCATTGGTGGGGAATGGCTCGATCTCGCGCAGTCGCGATCGCGTCACCCCCACCGACGCGCACACGAGTTCGTCGTCGAACGTATGGGAGACGTCGCCGGCAGCCGGCGTCCAGCGCACCTGCCGTACGGTGTTCTTGCCCACCTTGACCCAGTAGTAATGGCCGGCGTCGGCCGTCCAATGCGCGTCCACTTTGGCGTCGAACGTCCAGTAGGGCAGATAGAGGGCGCGCACCGTGTCGGTGAGCGCGCGCGACTTGAAGGTGTTGGGCGCGAGCCACTGGCGGCCGTACCACGCGCGAATCAACTCACGCGCGCGCGGTTCGGCAATCTTGAGCGGCAGCAGCGACTCCGGACGGAAGGCGTCCTTCACCTGCTCGTACGGCACGAGCGACGCCGATCCGCAGAACTCGCAGTTCTTGCCGACCTTGTCCGGGCTGAACACCGAAATGGCCTGGCAGCTCTGGCAGCGGACCGCGGTCTTCGGCGCCTGCCATCCGCGCGCGGCATCAGGAATGTTCCGCATCGCCGTGACGAGATCGTGTTCGACGATCGTCGTCGTGCCGCCGCGCTGCTCGAGCGTGGCCGGCGACTCGGTCCCGCAGAACGGGCAGATCAGCCGCTGCTTGGCGGGGTTCCAGTGCGCTTCGGCCCCGCACGCCGGGCAGTGATACTCGGCGCGCGCGGTGGCAGAGGCGACTTCAGAATCGGAAGGGCCGGCGTCAGTCACCAGTTATTTCAGGAAGTCCGACAGCGCCGATCGTGTGATGCGCCACTGCGTCCCGATGCGCTTGCCCTTGAGGTCGCCGGATTCGAGCGACGCGATCACGTCCGTCTCCGCAACGCCGAGTGCCTTGGCCGCGTCGGCCGGGCTCAGGGTTTCCGGCAAGCCCGTGGCCGGCGGCGCGCCGGCGGCCGGCGTCGTCTGCGACATGATCCCGCCGGGCTGGTTCACCATCTGCTGCGCCATGGCCATGCCGACGGCCATTTCGGCGCCAATGCTGCCGACGCCCGACCCACCCGACGCGAGTCCCTGAGCCATCTGATATTTCACGTAGTCGTTGAGGTTGCCGACGGCCGCCATGCTCGATCGCTTGTCGATGGCCGCTTCGACTTCGGCCGGCACCGACACGTTCTCGATCACGAACGTGGGCATCTCGAAGCCGTATTTCTCCCCAATCACCGGATTGATGATGGGCAGCAGCGCCGCGCCCAGTTCGCTGTAGCGTGTGGCGACGTCCAGCACGGGCACGTTGCTCTTGGCCAGCGCCTCGCTGAACACGCTCACGAGCCGCGAGCGCATCGTGTCGGCAAACTCGTCGAGCCTGAAGTGCTGGTCCGTGCCGGCCACTTCCTTCAGAAACTTTTTCGGGTCGATGATCCGGAAGTCATACGTGCCGAACGCCCGCACGCGCACGATCCCGAAGTCCTTGTCCCGCACCATGACCGGATTGGACGTGCCCCACTTGTTCCCAGTGAACAGCCGCGTGACGACGTAGTAGACGTCCGCCTTGAACGGGGACTCGAAGCCGTACTTCCAGCCCTTGAGCCGGGAGAGGACCGGGATGTTGTCCGTCGTCAGCGTGTGCTTGCCGGGCCCGAACGTGTCGCCGAACTCGCCGAGGTAGACGAACTGCGCGACCTGCGACTCGCGCACGATGAGCTGGGCGTTGCGCTTGATTTCCTTGTCCTCATCGGGAAACCGGAACGACAGCGTGTCCCGGGAATCGTCGGTCCACTCGATGATGTCGATGAACTGGCTGCGGATGAAGTCGGTCAGACCCACTGGCGCCTCCTGGAAACAGCTTAGAGTAGCAACGAATGGAGCCCGGGGTCTTCAGACCCCGGGTCTAAAGACCCGGGGCTCCATGGTTTCGTTACGCAGTTTTCCGAGCAGCTGTTCCGTCCGCTCCGCCGCGATGTCCCAGGAATATTCGCGGCTGACGTAGGCGCGGCCGGCCTCGCCGAGTCGGGCGCGCAGGTCGGGTTGTGCCAGGAGCAGTTTCAACATCGCCGAGAATTCGGCCAGGTCCCGATAATAGAGCCCGCCGCCGCTGCGCCGGCATTGGCCTTCGAGCACGCGACAGTGCGCATTGACGAGCACGGGGGAGCCCAGCGCCCAGGCTTCAAGCACCAGAATCGACAGACTCTCGTAGGCGCTGGGCATGAGCACGACCGCCGCGCCCGAAAGCAGCGCGGCCTTCTCGTCGTCGCTGACGTAGCCGACGTACCGGATCTTCGGATGACTGGGGATGTCGAGCACCTGATGGCCGGCCAGCACGAGCAGCGGCGCGTCCGGCCATTCCTCGACGAGCCACTGGTAATAGCGGAAGAGCGTGTCCACGCCCTTGTTCCGGTCGATGCGGCCGGCATACAGCACGTACGTCGGCGGCAGTTCAAACCGCGCGGCCGCTGCGGGCATCGCCACGGGCACCGTCAAGCCGCTGCCGATGATGGCGTCCGGCGTCGCGGCGACATTGGCGACGCCCGCAATGAGGTCGCGCTCTTCGGGCGTGAGGTACAGGAAACCGCGGGCAGACCTGAACACATCGGCGAACACCGGCAGGCGCACCGCCGGATCGTCCTCGGCGGTCGGCACCAGCACCGCGCGCCCTCGAGCGGCGGCCGCGCCCATGGCGGCCGTGTAGTACCGGAACGAATAGAGCACGACGAAATCGACATCCCGGCGGGATTCAATCGCGCGGATCAAAGCCGGACAGACTGGTCCGTTCTCGGCAATCCATCGCCGTTCATCATCGATGGTGTGATCCTCGTGAAACACGACGTCGGAGACCGAGGCGAATGTCCGCATGTCGCGTGGTTGCGTCACCGGATACCGCGTGACCTGCACACCGTCGACCTGGCTTGTGCCGGCGGGGTAGTCGTTCTGCCACGTGATGTAATCCCGCGCGCACGTCGTCAACACCTCGACCTCGTGGCGATCGCGCAGTGCGGTCACCAGTCCGCGGCAGTGCGCCTCGGCGCCGCCAGCGATGTCGGCGCCGTACCGTTGGATCACGAACGCGAGCTTCATTGCGGGCGCTTGAGCTCGTCGATCTGGTGCTGCAGTTTCCTGACTTCGAGCTCCAGCAGCATCGTGCGTCGCACGGAATCAAGGAGGAAGTGCCACAGCACCAGGTTGATCTGCGCCTGCCGGTTCAGGATGTGATCCGTGTACAGGCGGACGAATGGCCGGACCGCGTATTTGGCCCATCGCACCGCCGTTCCCGCGACGCCGGTCCGGGTCGTGCGAATCCAGTAACCGGTGTCGATGTTCCAGTCGTGGCTCTCGTGCTGCAAGCGCTCGCCAAGCTTCGGATCGATCCGCGCGTCTGCGACATACGCGCGCACGCGCTCGCGGAACAGCGCCTCGATGTCCTCGGGTGTGAACTCACCGCGCGCCCTACGCGCCTCGATCTCTTTCCTCACGCTGTCGACAATCGCTGTCACATCGGGCGCGGTCATGGGGAGAAGCTACCACGTGGACGAACCGGGGAGCCGGGGAGCCGGGGAAGGGAGAGCGGAGAAAGAAAGTTGTTCCCCTCGTTCCCTTCGTTCCCCGGTTCCCCAGTTCCCCGGCTCCCCGGTTATAGAATTCATCCAATGTCCACTCTCTGGTCCGGCCGCTTCGCCGGCGAACCCGATCGCGAGGTCTTCGAATACGGCAAGTCGCTGTCGGTCGATCGGCGTCTGGTGGAGGACGACATTACCGGGAGCATCGCCTGGGCCGAAGCGCTGGGCCGGGCTCGCGTGCTCAAGGACGCAGACGTACGGGCGATCGTGGGGGGATTGGAATCGATCCGCCATGACGTTCGCGCGACGCCCTCGCGGTTCGACGCGGCGACGGACGAGGACGTGCACAGCTTTGTCGAGCGCGAGCTGGTCGAGCGGATAGGCGACGCCGGCCGGCGCCTGCACACCGGCCGGTCACGGAACGAGCAGGTATCCGTCGATTTCCGTCTGTACCTCAGGCGCCGTATTCCCGAGGTTCAACGCGCCCTGGCGACGCTCGTCGACGCGCTCGCGCATCAGGCGACCACGGCCGCCTCGGCGACGATGCCGTCGTACACGCACCTGCGCCGGGCGCAGCCGGTACTCGTGGCGCACGTCTGGCTGGCGCACGCCACGGCGTTCCGGCGCGATGTCGATCGCCTCGACGCCGCGCGAGCCGAGGCGGACATCATGCCGCTGGGATCGGGCGCGATTGCGGGTACCGCCTATGACATCGACACGGCGTTCCTGGCAGACCGGCTCGGGTTCTCCCGGATCGCCGCCAACAGCATCGACGCGGCCGGGGACCGCGACTTCGTCGCGTCCTTCCTTTATGCGTGTTCGATGGCGATGGTGCATCTGAGCCGGCTGGCGGAGGACGTCATTCTCTTTTCCAGCGAGGAATTTGGCTTTTTCGAGATCGACGACAGCGTGTCGACCGGCTCGAGCCTGATGCCGCAGAAGAAAAATCCGGATCCCCTCGAGCTGGTGCGCGGCAAGTCGGGGAAGGCCATTGGCCTGCTGGTCGGCTGGCTGGCGACACTCAAGAGCCTGCCGATTGGCTACAACAAGGATATGCAGGAGGACAAAGCCGTCGCGTTCGAGGCGGAGGACATGGTCGTCGCCTGCGCGCGCACCACGGCCACGGTGGTGCGCACGCTGACGCTTCGTCCCGCCGTGACGCACGCGGCGGCGTCGGGTCTGCTCCTCGCGACGGAAGTCGCCGATTTCCTGGTCGCGAAGGGCCTACCGTTCAGGACCGCGCACGAAGTGACCGGCCGGATCGTGCGTGACCTCTACACGGCCGGCAAGGATTTCCGCGCGCTGTCGCTCGCCGAGTGGCGGCACTACAGTGAATTATTCGACGCCGGCATCGTCGAAGCCGTCACTCCCGAAGCGGCGGTCGCTGCGCGGCGCACGCCGCAATCGACCAATCCGGAGGCCGTGGCCCGGGCGCTGGCCGACGTCCGGCAGTGGCTGGCGAGCCGGTAGATCGCATGTTCATCGGCCATTTCGCCGTCGGATTCGGCGCCAAGCGCGCCGCACCGGCCGTTTCTCTGGGGACACTCATCCTCGGGTGCCAGCTCGCCGATCTCGTCTGGCCGACGCTCGTCCTGCTCGGCGTCGAACGACTTTCGATCGCTCCCGGTGACACGGTCGTGACCCCGCTTCGCTTCGACTCGTATCCGTACTCCCACAGCCTGGTCGCGCTCATCGTCTGGGCGGCCATCGTGGCGCTGATCTACCGCGCAATCCGCGGAGCGAACGGCCGCGTCTTGTTCGTGCTGGCGGCGGTCGTGCTGAGCCACTGGCTTCTCGATGTCATCACCCATCGCCCCGACATCCCGTTGATGCCCGGTGATGCCACGCGGCTCGGGCTCAATCTCTGGAGCTCGAGACCGGCGACAATGGCGATCGAGGGCGCGATGCTCGCGCTTGGCGTGTGGCTGTACGTCCGGACGACGCGCGCGCGAGATCGGACGGGGGAGTGGGCGTTGTGGGGACTGGTGGCGTTTCTGGCGATCGTCTACGTCGCCAACCTGTTCGGCCCCGCGCCGCCCAGCGCGATGGCGGTCGCCTGGTCCGCGCAGGCCATCTGGCTGCTGGTGTGCTGGGGTTACTGGATTGATCGCCATCGCGAGCTGAGGATTCGGGCGTGATGGACTTTGCGTTTCCCGACGATCTGGCCAAGGAAATCCTGGATCGCTGGGATTCATTCGCCTCGCGGCAGGCGCCACCGCTGCCGTCGCCCGAGGACTTGCGCCGCATTCTGTCGACGGCGTTTTTTGCGAGTCTGGAACGGGAGGAAGGCCGGCCGCTGCGCTTCGTGCTGTGCTGCGCGCCCGACGTCGAGGTCGTCCGCGACGGCTTTGGTGAGTCCGTCCCCGTCGTGCCGCTGGACGTGCCGCGTGCCCTGACGGTGGGGGCGATTCGTTCGCTCGCGCCCGCGGTGAGCCCGGTCGATGCCGCGATGCTGGTGCGCTTTCCTCGCGAAGGCGGCCGGACGAAGCACTGCGAGATCGCCGGAATCCTGCATGTCGGCGAAAATTTCGCGCGCGCGCGCAGCGGGCGCGCCTTCTACTACCGGCCCGCGCCGTACTCGCTGACGGTCGAGGTGCTCGACGCCGGCGAGTTGCACGTCTATCAAGGCGGCGCGCGCCTGATTTCGATGCAGGCCGGACGGCTGCACAACCTGATTGCCTACTCGGCCCTCGAGTTCCTGCCGATCAGCCACCTGCTGAGCAGCGGCGACCGGGAGTTGCGGAGCCGCATCGTCGCCCCGGGTCACGAGCCGATCCGCGAGACGTCCGATTTCGAATGGACGGCGCTGCTCAATACGATTCTCTGCATTGTCAACGGTGTCCGCGCGCATGGCCATGGCGGAACGGTGCTGCTCGTCGCGCCGGGCCGCGCCGACGCGCTGCCCGTGCGCACGAAGTTCGAGATCGGCGGCCAGGAATCCCTGCTGGCCGATCGCTTCGTCGACTTCCTCAACACCAGGCACGTGCTGGCCGAGGCGGGATGGCGCCAGAAAAAATCTGGCGCCGTGGCCACGGGCGAACAGGCGCTGCTCCATCTGCAGAACGCCGCGTTCGCCGCGGAAGAGGATTTGGTGGGCGCCGCCGAAGTCGTGGCGGGCCTGACGGCCGTCGACGGCGCGCTCGTGCTGACCGCGGATCTGCGGCCCGTCGGCTTCGGCGCGGAGATTGTGCTCGACGCCGCGGAACCTGTCATCGCCTACGAGGCCATGAGCCTGGCCCAGCCGTCAGAGACCTGGCCAACCGTCGATAGCGAGAGCTTCGGCATGCGTCACCGGTCCGCGCTGCGGTGCGTCGGCGTCGGCGACCAGGTCGCCGCCTTCGTCGTGTCGCAGGACGGTCAGGTCAGCCTGTTCTGGAAACAGGACGGCCGCGTCTTCATGAAGCGCAACGTCAACACAGCGAACCCGAACATGATTGGGGGATAGGTTGAAACTAACAACTGACAACTAACAACTAACAAGTGAGGAACCTACTTCGTCCCTACCTGTTAGTTGTTAGTTGCTAGTTGTTAGTTACACCGTCAACTCTCTCGTCAACCGATACCCAATCACCGCCCCGGCTGTCAGCAGCGCTGAGGCCAGCACGAACGGGGCGCCGGGAAAGTGCAGCCGGCCCAGTGGGCCGATCGCTGTCGCGAACGTCATGCTGAACAGCCCGGGACCGACGATGCCGGTGATGCCGGACACGCTGCTGAGTGCGCCCTGCAAGCGTCCCTGTTCGGTCGGTCCCACGCGGCGGGTCATCAGCCCCTGAGCCGATGGCCCGTACAGGCCCCACATCGACATGATCGGGATGCCCGCGGCGAACCACCAGCCCGTTGTTGCCAGACCGTAGAACGAGAACCCCACGGCGCCGAACACGAGCCCGGCCACAAGCGTGCGCCGCTCGCCGAAATACGCGACCAGTGGACCGACCAATGCGCCCTGCACAATTGCGAACGCCACGCCGACCCCCGTCAGCGCCAATCCCACATCCGCCGTCGTCCACCCGTACCGATAGCCGGTGTAGAGCACGAACACCGACGCGAGCGAGTGATGCGCGAGGTTGTAGAGGAAATGAACCGTAGCGAAACCCATCAACTGTGGATGAGAGCGGAGCAGGCGCAACGAGCCGAGCGGATTGGCGCGGGTCCACGAGAACGCGGCGCGCCGCTCGGGTGGCAGCGATTCCGGCAAGATGAAGAATCCGTACAGGCCGTTCGTCAGGCTCAATCCCGCCGCCACCCAGAAGGGCAGCCGTGGACTGAAGGAACTGAGCAGCCCGCCCATCGCGGGCCCGATGATGAAGCCGATCCCGAACGCGGCGCCCATCAAACCGAACGACTTGGCGCGCTTCTCAGGTGCTGCGATGTCCGCGACGTACGCGAACGCCGTGACGATGCTGGCCGACGTGATGCCGGAGATCAGGCGCCCGACGATGAGCCAGCCCACCGACGGCGCCAGGGCCATGAACACGTAGTCGAGCCCGAGGCCGAAGTTCGACAGCAGGATGACCGGGCGCCGGCCGAAATGATCCGACAGCGCGCCAAGGACTGGCGCGGCCAGGAACTGCATCGACGCCCACACGGTTCCGAACACGCCGATCAGCCGCGCCGCCGAGGCCGTGTCGCCGCCTTCGAATTGTTCGATGAGCTTCGGCAGTACCGGAATGATCATGCCGAGCGCCAGCATGTCGAGCATCACGGTGATGAAGATGAATGCCAACGCCGCGCGGCCGTGCGTCGAGGGCGGAGGTGGGGTCGGCTCGACGGACACGATACGTCGAAGCAACCTTAGCACACGGGGCCGAATCAGGCCGGAATCCGGCGGCAATTCACGCTACGATGTTTTTGGTGACGCCCGACGCGCGCACGACCTCGCTCTACGACATCGCCGCGACGACATCGGACGGGCATGAGACGCGGCTCGATCGGTTCCGCGGCCAGGTGCTGCTCATCGTCAATGTCGCAAGCCGGTGCGGATTCACTCCGCAGTATGCAGGGCTCGAGGCGTTGTACCAGCGTTATCGCGACCGCGGCTTTACGGTACTGGCGTTCCCCTGCAATCAGTTCGGGCGGCAGGAACCGGGGGAGAACGCCGACATCCAGCAGTTCTGCCACGACACCTACGCGATCACGTTTCCCCTGTTCGCCAAGATCGACGTGAACGGCCCGCGCGCGCATCCGCTCTATGTCTTTCTGAAATCGCAGCGGCCGGGCGTGCTTGGTTTGCGGGCCATTCGCTGGAACTTCACCAAGTTCCTGGTCAATCGACACGGCTCCGTCGTCGCGCGGCTTGGATCGTCGGCCACGCCCGGCTCGATGGAGCCGCGCATCACGGCGCTCCTGGACGCGTTGTGATGAAGGCGATTCTCGTCCATCACGCGGACGCGGTCGGGCCCGATGTGGATCCGCAGCGACCGCTGTCGTCACGTGGAGGCCTTCAGGCCGCGAAGTTGGCCGACGCACTCCGCGAGCGAGGCATTGCGCCGGCGGCCATCTGGCACAGCGGCAAGCTGCGATCGCGCCAGACGGCCGAAGCGTTCCTCCGGCACAGTCCGTTCGCCGACTTTCGCATGGTGCGCGGGTTGCGGCCGGACGATCCGCCCATCTGGATCACGGCGGATCTGGCCGCAGAAGACCGCGACATTCTGCTCGTGGGACACATGCCGAACATCGCGGCGCTGGCCCATTTGCTTGTGCCCGGTCCGGCCGCATTTCCTCTGCACGGGCTCGTCGGGGTCGAGCGCAAGGATGGCGGGGCCTGGTCGGAGTTTCTGCGGCTGGCGTCCTAGCGCCGGCGACCCTCAGCGTTCGATCGTGACGGCGCCCGTCAGCTTCAGCGTGAGCATCGAGCCCGCGGGGATGCGGACGTCCCGGTCCGGCGCACCGGCGACCGACGTACGATTGCGCGAGTTCGACGCGGTGCGGCTGGCGCCGCTGGACAGGAATGCGCTCAGCGCCGATCCGGCGCCGGTCGTCGCGGGCTCGCCCGCCGGTTCGCTTTCGCGAAACACCGTTTCCACCTGAATCGGCACTCGCCGATCGTCCTGCAGAATCAGCGCGGTGAACCGGATGCCGATGCGCCCGCGATCCGTGGGCTTCGTGCCGCGCTCGACAACCGCGACATGACCTTGTACGCGCGTACCGGTTACGAGCGCCGTTCGATCGTCGACCATGACGTCGCGGGCCACACGAGCCGTGACACGGTCGTTCACGCGCGCGGTTTCCGTCGTCAGGGGTCGATCGAGCCGAACGCCGATGACCGCGTCCTTCTTGATCGTGATCGCCTGGATCTGGTCGTTGAGTTGGACGGCCGCGGCGGGTTCGACGGTGGCGACGGGACCTGCCCCGACGGGCACGGTGCCAAGGCAGGTCGCCAGAACTGCCACGCCCAGGGTCAAGTGCCCCCTAGCCTTCACACGTTCATGAGGAGCAATCCGCGTGCCGTACCGCGGCCTCCCGTTTGCGGCGGCTCGCGGCCGAACTCGCGCCAGACGAGGCGTAGGGGGGACACGAACCGTCATCTGAACTGTGCAACTGCCGCACCTTGGCACCCTTGCACCGTTGCACCCTTGCACCTGTCGTACTCTGTCCCCATGCGGGTGATCGTCGTCGGCGCGGGGATTATCGGGGCCGCCGTCGCGGATGCGTTGGCGGCACGCGGCGCCACGGTCACCGTTCTCGACATGCGATCGCCGGGTCGGGGTGCGTCTCACGCGTCGGCAGGGGTGCTGGCGCCCTTCACCGAAGCGTCCGGTAAAACCGCGCTCTTTGAGCTGTGCGTCCGCAGCCTCGGTCTCTATGACGGGTTCCTCGCGTCGCTCGTCGCACGCAGCGGCCGTCAGGTCGAGCACGTCCGCAACGGCACGGTCGAAGTCGCGCTGTCCGCTGACGAGGCCGTGCACCTGCAAACCGCGCAATCGTGGCTCACCGACCACGCCATCGAGTGCCAGTGGCTCGAGCCGCCGGATCTGCGCATGTGGGAGCCGTCGGTCGCCTCGTCTGCGGTGGGCGGGCTCGTGATCCCGTCCCAGGGCTTCGTGAACGTTCCGGCGATGATCGGCGCGCTTGTCCAGAGCGCGAGGCTCGCGGGCGTGACGTTCATTTCACAGGCCGAAGCGATCGAGGTCGTGCCGTTCCGCGATCATGCCGAGGTGCGCGCGGGCGCCGAACGCTATTCCGCCGATCGCGTCGTGGTCGCGGCCGGCAGCTGGTCGAAGCGCGTGCGCATCGCGCACGTGCCGCCGCTGCCTGTCCATCCGATTCGCGGGCAACTCCTGCACCTGCGCTGGAATCGAGGGCCAATGCCGACGCGCGTGGTGTGGGGGCGCGATTGCTACACGGTGCCCTGGCACGACGGCACGCTGCTCGTCGGCGCGACGGTCGAAGACGTCGGGTTCGACGAGACCTCGACTGTCGACGGTGTCCGGGTCCTGACGACGGCGGTCGCGAACCTGATCCCGGATGCGCAGCACGCCGCAGTTGCTGACGTTCGCGTGGGCCTCAGGCCCGCGACGCCCGATGGTCTGCCGCTCATCGGCCCGCTCGCCGCCGCGCCAACGGTGACACTGGCGACGGGCCACTACCGTAACGGCATCCTGCTGACTCCGCTGACCGCGCAGCTCGTGGCGGACTCTGTCCTCGACGGCACTGTCGATCCACTGTTGACCGCCACGACACCAGACCGTTTCACCCGCCCCATTGCTCATGGAGCCCGCATATGAAAAAACTCACGCCTCGCAGCGCTCACGCACGCCTCAAGACCAGGCCGGGTTGGGCGGTGCAGGGCTCGGCCATTCAGAAGCTCTACACATTCAATTCCTTTCCGGACGCGATCACGTTCGTGACGCGGTTGGCCTTCGACGCGCAGGAAGCCGACCACCACCCGGACCTGCAGATCAGCTACCGCAAAGTGACGGTCACGTGGACCACGCATGACGCCGGAGGCCTGACCCCGAAGGACTTTGCGGGCGCGGAACAATCGGACATGATTGCGTCGCGAATGCTTCCGCGGGACAAAGGCTAGGCGTGCGCCTCAAGACCAGCTATTCCTCGCGGGAAGTCGCCGCGCTCACGGGTCTGACCGCACGACAGCTGCAGGGTTGGGACGCATCGCGGGTGTTTCTGTCGGCCATCGCTTCCAAGCGCACGAGTTCGGGTGGATTCACCGAGCGGCGGTACACGCCGGTGGACGTGCTCGAGCTCCTCGCGCTCGCCGATCTGCGCCGGCGTGGCTTCGCGCCAGCCACGCTCAAGCAGGTGATGGACACGTTGCGAGAATTCTTCCGGCGTCGTCTGTCCGAAACGCTCGATGACGCCGGTGAGATGCGGCTGCTCACCGACGGCAGGGGCCTGTTCCTGCGCACGACGCAGGGGCACATTTTCGATCTGCTGGTGGATCCCACGCAGCCGTTGATTACCGGTGACGGGCTGCCGCTCGAGCCGGTGTACGGCCGCGCAAAACGACGCAAGCGGGGAAAAAACAGGGGAGCGAGCCAGGCTCGCTTAACGGGACGACGCGCGCCGGTAGCGTGACCGGATCGCGATCGGCCGCAGACGCCGGTGAAGAGCCCGCACGAATGTTGGCGTGGCCGCGAGCAGCGTGAGGGCGATTACCAACTGGAGGCTAGTCAACGCTTACAGCTCACATCAGCTCGGGCCACGACAGTGTTATAGGCAAACGTCGATCCACGAAGTGCCCCCGTCCGTCGCCGCAGTTTGCGCCAGATTCCGTGGATTCAGACACGATCACGTTTTTCTCCCCTCTGCGCGCCGGCAGGATTTCAGGAGGGGCGTCGACTACAGTCACCCGATTGGCTGACTTTTGATTTGGAGCCTTGGACCCTAGCCCCCTGTCCCGTCGCGACCTCTTCGGCCTCTGGCTGTTCGCATTTGCGGCGTCAGCGGTGGTCGGCACGCACGGCATCCTTTATTGGGATGCGGGCGACTACGTCACGCTCGCGATCGAAGGCGGCCGCAGCGGGTTACTGCTCGGGCGCCCGCTGTTCCTCCTGGTTTCCCGCGCGATCGTTCACGCGGGCATCGATGCAGCATGGGCCGAGCCTGCGTTGCGGTGGTTCTGGACCGGCGTCGGTGCGGTCGCCGCGCCCGCGATGGCGGTGCTCGCGCTTCGGCTTGGTCTGGATCGGCGCGCGGCATGGCTGGCTGGCGCGATGATCGCGGTGTCGCCGTCGTTTGCGCACACGGCACACCAGGTCCTGACGGACGCGCCCGCGCTGGCGCTATCGATCGCCGCCCTGGCGACGGCGGCGAGCGGTCGCGCGCTGCTGAGCGGCGCCCTGCTGGGTGCGGCCATTCTCACGCGTGAGACGTCGGCCATCCATCTCGTCGCCGTGATCCTGCTTCTTGGCGTGCGCCAATCAGCGCGTGCCGTGCTGTCGACCGCGGTGGTGATCGCGGTGACGCTCTGGCTGTTTCCGCCAGCGGGTCTTGTCCACTGGATGACGGCGATGTCGCAGTCGGCCGGCGCCAGACCCGTGAGCCCACGAAGCGTCGGCCTGTCGCTGGTGTGGATACTTGCGGCCGGTCCGGTTCCTGTCGTCGCGGGGATCTTCGCGCTGGTCAGAACGTCCAACCGGCGGATCTTGTCCGTGGCCGTACCAGCCGCCGCCGCGGCCGTCGCGCTGCTGTTCTATCCGGACGGTTCGTTCAGTCCGCGCTACATGCTGGCGGCCGTGCCGGTCGCGTGTTTCGTTCCCGCCGCTCGGTGGCTGTCCTCGCGACGATGGCTGATCGTCATCGGGTTGGCGATTCCACTCGCGTTCGTTCCGGTGGTCACGCGCGCGTCGCGCGCCGCCGCGGCTCGTGGCGCGGTGATCCAGGATCGCGTCCAGATGTTGCCCGCACGATCGCTGGTGGTACCGGGACACTACTGCCCGCAGGCGCGGCTGGGCGCGGCAATTGCGAAGCGCGGCGACGTTGGCCTGATGTGTCCCGGTTGGGATTGGCCCGCCAATCCCGGCGGATCTCTCGATGCCGCGCGTGCGGAAGGCCGGCCTGTCGCGCTCGCTCTGGACGCCGGCGACTGGTGGGGCGCCGCGGAACGGACCAATTTCGATGGCGTCGCCGCATGGGCACACGGGCAACAGGGACGCGACGTGGCGGGTTTCTTTGTCGTCGGCCGATAAGACTCATCGCGCCGTCGTCAGCCGTATCCTGAGGGTTCATCGATGAAGTCAGCACTCATCAGCGTCGTTGTACTCAGCCTGTCGGGCACGCTCGCGTTCCAGGCCAACCGGGTCGCCCCCGCGCTGGTCAAGCCGTCGGACCTCGTGCTCAGCATCGAAGCGGTCGGCAGCATGCCAGGGCCGAGCAACGCGGCGTCGCCGGTCGTGGCCGGCAAAGATCTGCTGCTCGTCGACCAGGCTGGATCCATCTATCGTTGGGCTGGATCCTCACCGCAATCATTGCTGTCGCCACGGACGGCGCCGGCCGGCCTGAAGCTGCTCGGCCGCGAGAGCGTGCTCAGCGTCGCGGCGAATGAGGCCGGCACCGTGCTGTACGTCGTCTTCACCGCAAGCAGCGCCCCTCGCGGCGTGCCGTCGCGCAAATCGACCAGACCGGGCGCCGACGCGTGGCAGGTGTTCTACACGTTCGACTACGCCAATGGCGCGCTGTCGAATCCCAAGCCTTTTGCGGCGCTCGAAATGCGCAGCGACGGCCACACGGGCGGCGGGCTCGCGGCCCTCGCGGACGGATCGGTGCTGTTTGCGACAGGCGACAACGGCGACGCCGGCGAAGATGGCCGCACCTGGGCGCAGGATCCCACGAGCCACATCGGCAAGATCCTGCGAATCTATCCGGCCGATGGACGCATGACGGTCGTGGCGGTCGGTGTGCGCAATGTCCAGCGGCTGTCGATCGCGCCGCGCGAGGGCGAGGCGTGGCTCGACTTCGTCGACATGGGCGGCAGCGTCGCCGAAGAGTTCAACAGCGTGCGATTGACCGATCTGCTGCAGGACGGCCAGATGAAGAACTTCGGCTGGGGCAGGCACGCTGATGGCCGCGCGCGCGAAGGAACGTTCCATGTCGATGCGGGCGGCGCGGCGCAGCGGGCGATCGGCACCGACGAGCGGGGCTTCGTCCGCCCGATCGCCGAGTTCGGGCGCGAAGGCGCGGCGGAATTTGGCGCCTCGGGTCCGGTCAGCAGTGACGTATCGTTCCGGCGGATTTCGGCGCTGATGGCCGATCTGTCTGGCGGTGGCGTGTTCGCCATCACGGGGTCGCGCACCGCTCGCGGCCAGGACGTGTTTCGCGTGGGGCTGCGCGATTCGACCGCCAAAGCCGTGACGCTGAAGCAACTGGCTCGCGACGCGCGGCCGGATCCGCGGTTTTTCAACTTCCCCGACGGTTCGGCCGGCGTGCTGCTTGAACAGACCGGCGAGTTCTTTCGGCTGACGGAAGTACGTGAAGGCACCGGCGGCGCTTCAGGCTCAGTCGCGCGCGATGGCTTCCTCGATTCCAACGGCGTCCGTATTCACTATGTCGAGCAGGGCAGCGGACCCGCCGTCATTCTCATTCATGAACTCGACGGCGGGATTCGAACCTGGATCGAGTCGGGGATCTTTCAGGATCTGGCGCGCGATCACCGTGTCGTCGCGATCGACGCCCGGGGCCATGGCCTGAGCGACAAGCCTCACGAGCCGGCGGCCTACGGATCCGAGATGGCACGCGACCTGTCACGGCTGATGGACCATCTGTCGATTCCGCGCGCCCACATCGTCGGGTATTCAATGGGCGCGGAAGTGCTGACGATGCTGCTCGTGTCGGAGCCGGCGCGCGTCACCAGCGCGTCACTGATCGCCGGCGCGGGACGATTCCGCGCGAAGCCGACCGACGACCAGCACATGGAAGAAGAGGCGCTGGAGTTCGTCAATTTCGGCGTGAGCCCCAAGCTGTTTCTGGAACAAATGCCTGAAGGAACTCCCGACCCGACGACTGAGGAATTGAAGGCGGCGCACGCGGCCACGCTCGCCGATCCGGGCCGGGACACACAGGCGCTGGCGGCGTTTTCGCGGGCGCGCCCGGCACGGCGCGTGACAAGCCAGCAGATCGCGGCCGTTCGCGTGCCGACGATCGGCATTGCTGGCACCGCCGATCCCGATCTCGACGAACTGCGCGCGCTCGTGGCGCTCCGGCCCGACGTCACATTGATCACGGTCAAAGATGCGATGCACGCCGGTCGCACCGGTGTGTTGCGCCAGGCCGAATGTCTGGCGGCGCTCCGCACTTTTCTGGTGGCCCACGTCTCACGGCCCGCGGTGACGATTTCGCCGCATGCGGCCGATAAGCGATCGGGATGGAGAACCGGCGTCAATTCATCAGGTTGACCCAGCCCCTTGACGGCCACTATCGCGGCCAGTCCGGGGCGCTGTCCTGCCGAATCATGGACATCAGCTGGGGCGGGTGTTTCATCGAAACGCTGTCGACGCCATCCAGGGGCGAACAGACAGTCGTGACCGTTCCGGTCCGCGATACAAATATTGAAATCGACGGTTGCGTCGTGTACGTCGACCGCGGGATGGGCTTTGCTGTCAGGTTCGATCCCCTGACAGCCGCCAACGTGGAGGCGCTGAAGGAATTGTTGGGCGATCCGCCACCGTCGGTCGTGGCCGGAGCGAAGGCCGACTAGTCGATCGGAAAGACCTGTTCGAGGCCTTCAACCGGTCTCGGAATCACGTGCACGCCGACCAATTCGCCGACTTTCCTCGCAGCCGCGGCGCCTGCGTCCGTGGCGGCTTTCACACTCGCCACATCCCCGCGCACGATCGCCGTGACGAGGCCTGCGTCGACCTTCTGAAATCCGACGAACACGACATTGGCCGTCTTCACCATCGCATCGGCGGCTTCAGCCATGCCCACGAATCCCCGCGTTTCGACCATGCCGAGCGCTTCGCCGGGAAGGGATTTGGCCATTGACGGGACTTTAGCAGAAAACGAGGCCGGGACTCGTTTCCTGTTGGCTCGTGTGGAAACGAGTCCCGGCCTCGTTTTCAGAAGTTCTTGCCGCGGGCGCTGACAGGAATCCTGTCCACCATCGTCAGCCCGTCGGCCAGGACGAGTTCGTTGGCGAGGTTCGTGACGACGCAGGCGTGATTGGGGACGATGCGGACCCGGTCGCCCGTTCGCAGCGTGCAATTCGGCTGGACGCGGGCGACGGCATGTTCCTCTGACAGCCGTTCGATCACGATGGACGGCTGCGGCATGTCCGTTTCCAGATCCGGGTACACGAGCCCGTACCCGGTCGTCGTCCCGAAGCCGCGCGCCGCGTCCGATGTCAGGGTCTTGCTGCCGGCATCGAAGATCACGCGTGAGGCCACCGGACGGCTGACGACGGTCGCAATCACCGACATCGCGCATGCCGTCGCCTGCGTCGCGCCGAGGCCGACCTGCGTGCGGTCGTAAAACACGTAATTGCCGGGCCGCATTTCGGTGGCGCCTTTCTGCAGCGCGATGAATCGCGCCGTCGGCGTGGATCCGACGCTGAGTTCCGCAATCTCGACGCCGGCTTCCCGCGCCTTTGCGGCGAGGGTCCGCAGAATCTCGATTTCCTTATCCGCAATCTCGGCCAGTTCGTGCGCCGATCCGGCGCCGTAGCTGTGGCCGGCATGGCTGAGCAGGCCGCGCAGGGAGAGACCGCCAAGCTGGCTGACCGCCCTGATCGCCTCGACGGCATGCGGCGAATCCGGATCGATGCCGCACCGATGAAATCCGACGTCAACCTTGACCAGGACCGCCAGCTTCGCGCCGGCGCCGGCCATCGCGTCCGACCATTGGCGTGCGACGTCAACGTCATCGACGATGATCGAAAGCGTGACACCGCTGGACAGCAGGGCGCGCACGCGGGCGGCGTTGACGGGATTGACGGGGTAGGGGATCCGGATATCCGTGATCCCGGCTTCGGCGAAGACCTCGGCCTCGGCGAGCTTGGCGCAACAGATGCCAACGGCCCCGGCCTCGAGCTGCCACTGCGCGACCAGCGTGCTTTTGTGCGTCTTCGCGTGCGGCCGGAGCGCCACGCCCGCCGTCCGCGCCAGCGCCTGCATGGCGTCGATATTGGCTTTGACGCGCGCGCGATCGATGGTGACGAAGGGCGTCGGGATGGAGGACAGAGTCACGAAGCAGACAGTTTATTCCCTCTGCCCTACTTCTGACCTCTGACCTCTCACCTCTTACCTAATCCACCGTCAGGTCCTAATAAATCCCATAGGCTTCCCGTACTTGTGCCCCGGGAAGATCTGCGAGATGTCGCGCGCGCCGAGGTGGCTCGTGACGCATTCGGCGAAGACGTCGCGGAAGTCCGTGGTGATCGCGAGGTCGCGGCCCTCGTAGAGCTGGTCGGCCGCAAGGCCGGGCCATCGGCCGTAGATCTTGCCGCCTTTGACGTTGCCGCCCAGGATCAGCATGGCGTTGCCGTGCCCGTGATCCGTGCCGCGGTTGCCGTTCTCTTTGACCGTGCGTCCGAATTCCGACATGGTCACCAGCACCACGTCGGCCATCCGGTCGCCGAGGTCGCGCGCGAAGGCGGACAAGCCGGTGGCAAAGTCATCGAGCCGGTTGGCGATCTGGCCGGTCGATCCGCCCTCGTTGGCGTGGTGATCCCACTGGCCGAGTTCGGCGAAGGCCACTTCGAGACCGAGGTCGGCTTTGACGATCTGCGCGATCTGCCGCATCGCTTCGCCGAAGCCCGAGCGTGGATACTCGGCGCCGTTGGACGCCGCGTAGCCGGCGGGATTCGCGTCTTTCAGCATCTTGACCGCGTCGAACGCCTCGCGTCCGGTCGAGCCGAGCATCGCGTCGGCCGCGGCCGCGTACTGCGACGAAAACGCGTTGGTCATCATGTCGGTGTCCTGCCCGGCGCGCACGCCGAACTGGCCGAGCTGGCCGATGGCCAGCGCGGGCGCCGAGCCCTGCAGCGAGCGGGGCAGCGCCTGCGTCAACGCGACCGCGCGGAACGGCGACGAGCGCTCCGCGTGATCTTTCGCATGCAGGTAGCGGTTCATCCAGCCGTCGCGCGTGCCCTTGTTGCCGGGCGTGCCGCTTTCCATGTAGTCCTGCGCGTCGAAGTGCGAGCGCGTGTCATCGGGCGAGCCGCACGCGTGCACGATCGCGAGGTGCCCGTCCTTGAAGTGCGGGACCAGCGACGCCATGCTCGGGTGCAGCCCGAAGAACCCGTCCAGATCCAGCGCGCCGCCGGGCGCTCCCGGGGTCGGGATCGCGATCGACGGGCGGTTGCCGTAATACGCGCGCTCGCCGAAGGGCACCACCATGTTGAGGCCGTCAACGGCACCGCGCTGGAAGATCGCGATGAGGATCTTCTGGCGCGCCTGCGCGGCCTGCGCCGCGCGCGCGATAAAGACCGGTGTGAAGCCGAGACTGACGAGCGCCGCGCTGCCGTTCTTGAGGAAGATGCGTCGGGTCATCATGATTGTGATCTCCTGGCTGTCGGCGGCTAGCGCTTCTGGAATTCCGGCGACCCCAGCGTCAGCGCCACCACTTGCTGCGGCGTCGTCGCCTTGGCGATCACCTGGCGCGTCGCATCCGACGCGCCGGCGGCGAGCAGCGTCTCGATGGCGCGGGTAATGGACGCTTCGCTCGTATCCGGTGCCAGCGCCTGGATGTCGACCAGCAGCGGACCGCGCCCGGTCATGTTGAACTGGCGTTGCATCTGGTTCTGCAGCTGCTGCTGCTGTCCCTGGCCGTTGCCGGCGCCCTGAAGTTGCGCTGGTCTCACGGGCGGCCGTCCGGCCGCATCGGATGCTCCTGGCGGCGGATTCCCGCGCCCGCCGCGCCCGGGCGGCGGCGCCACGCCCTGTGGAATCCCCTGATTCACGAGCTGCTGTGCGAAGTTCATGCGCGCGAGCAGTGCGCCGGTATTCACCCACGCGTCGGCCGTCATGCTGTAACCGGTCGGCGGCTGCGCGCCGTACAGCGGCATGCCGAGCTGATTGAGCGCCTGCACCATCGGCTGCGCGTTGACGATATCCGCGTTGGTCGCGCGCACGGCGGAAATCACGAACTCGAGCGGCGTCTTCACCTTGGCCGCGTAGTACTTCGTGTCGAAGAACTCCGGCGACGTGACGATCAGGCGCGTGACTTCGCGGAGGTCGCCCTTCGTCTCCAGAAACCGTTTGGCCGCGCGGTCGACGAGCGCCGGCGGCGGCTCGTCAGCGACGAAGCGCTGCGCGAGCTTGAACGCGAGGTGATGCGCGGTCTGCGGATGCATCGCCAGCATGTCGAGCAGTTTCTCGCCCTCGCTCTCCCCGCCCGGCGAAAACTTCCGGCCCATGACGGTCTTGGCTTCGTTGTCATGGAACTGGGCATTGAACGTGAACGAGCCGCCCTGCTGCGGACGGTCAATCGTCCAGCCCGTCAGGATTTTTGCGACTTCGATGACGTCCTGCTGCGTGTAGCCGCCATCGACGCCGAGCGTGTGCAGTTCCATCAGCTCGCGGGCGTAGTTCTCGTTCAAGCCGCCCTGCCGTCGCTGCTGCTGCGGGTCGATCACATTCATGCGCGCCATGATCTGCTGGCGCTGTTCGGGTGTCAGGCGCGGATCGGCCAGCCGCTGCTGCAGATTGGGAAATTGCCCGGCGCGGCCGCGGCCCGTGAACGCCGGCGGATTCGGCGTGCGGCTCTGGAAGTTGTCGAGATAGAAGAGCATCGCCGGACTGTGCGCGGTCGCGCCCAGCATGTCGCGGAAATTGCCGAGCACGTACGGGCGAATCGCGTCGCGCTCGTATTCGGTCAGGTACTGCCGCACCTGGCCCTTGCCGATGAACACGTTGAAGTGGTTGAACCAGAAGTCGACCAGGACTTCCTGCAATTGCCGCTCGGAAATGGCGCCGCGCAGCACTTTGCCCTGCATGAGTTCCTGCGGCACCGACTGCGCCTTCTGCTGCAACATCCGCTGCTCGGGTGAGGGCGGTGCCTGCGCGGGCGGTTGGCCGGGCGGCGTGCCGGCGGGTGGTGGTCCCGGTGGCGGTGGTGGTTGACCACGACGGCCCGCGCTGGCCGGCGGCGCAGCCCCGGCCATCATGTTCGGATCAGACGCAGCCGCCGCGCGCGCCTGCGCCTGCTGTTGCTGGCGCCGCGCCTCATCAGCCGGATTGAAATAATTCTCCGCGAGTTCCGTCGTCGACATCTTCAACGTCGGAAATTCGCTCAGGCGCGTCTCCAGCGCCTTGTCCGCGATCTTCTCCGGATAGAGCTGCTGGTCGATGTACTTGGCGAGGCCCAGCTTCTGCACGCGCTCGATGTCGCCGGGCCTGGCGCCAAAACCGAGCCGATCCAGCACGTGGGCGACCGTACGCGCATCCGGCTTGGAGGGCACGGCGGTCTTCTGCGCCTGCATGAGCCCCGCGCCCAGCATGAGCACGGTGGCCAGCGCGGCGACCCGAATCCGGTAGCGGTCTATAGTGCGCATCATGATCCAATTAGACCTGTACTCAGACCAAAGGACACAGGCCTGAAGTGACACGTTTGTTACAGGCCGATCCGGCCCGGTTGGACGAGATCCTCGAAGGCACCTATGCCATTTGGGGAGAAGGACTTAGCCGATCCTCGTACGGTGCCTGGAATCGGGCGCAAATGGCCACGGAGTGGGGCCGGAAACACCTGCGCCGCATGGCCCTGATCGACGATGACACGCTGCTGGCCAGTGCCAAGCGCTACGACTTCACGGCCACGGTCGGCGGAGAGACGGTCGCCGTCCTCGGCATCGGCGCCGTGTTCACGCCGGACGCGCGTCGCGGCCACGGTCACGCGCGCACCCTGATCGATCTCATGGTGGACGATGCGTCCGCGCGCGGTTGCGCGTACGCGTTGCTCTTTTCCGAGATTGGCGCCGGGTACTACGAGCGCGCCGGATTCCAGGTGCTCCCGCGCACGCTCGTATCGATCGACGTCGCGCCTCCGCCCAACCGAGGCGCACCGGCGACGTTCGTGCGATCCGGAGAGGCGAGGGATCTTCCGTTCATCGCAGAGATCTCCGCGCGTTATCGCGACGGTGCCGGCTTTTCGCTCGATCGCCCGGCTGATCTAATCGCGTTCGGCGTGACCCGGCGGCGCCTGCTCGCCGGGCTCGGCCCTGTCGGCGTGCGCGATGTCGAATTCTTCGTCGCCGAAGAGGGCCATCGTCCGGTCGCATACGTCTTCCTGACCCGCAGTGCACGCGGCACTGTTCTTGAAGAATGCGGTGACAAGGATCCGAGTGGCGCGCGGATCGGTGCCATCCTTCAAGCGCTGGCTGCACGCGATCCGTCGACACCGGCATTACGTCTGCACGGCTGGCTGCCGTCGTCGATACGGCCGACGCAAGTGACTGTCACCGAAGGCCTTGCGGCAGCGGAAATCATGATGATCCGGCCACTTCGCGATGTGGCATCATCGACTCATAGGCTGACTCCAATCCTCTACTGGCAGACGGACGTTTTCTAGACGATTTGTTCTCTGCCGGTGACGCGGGGAATTGAAGGTGCAAGGGTGCAAGGGTGCCACGGTGCCAGGGTGCTGAGCCCACAGCACCCCGGCGCACCGTTGCACCCTTGCACCGTTGCACCCTTGCACCTTGACCGCCGATCTACACAATCCGTTTTTTGAGATCCTCGCGCACGACATTTCCCGCCAGCCAGCCTGGCAGTCCCGTCAGTCCGCCGCCGGGGTGCGTGCCCGCGCTGCCGAGGTAGAGGCCGCGAATCGGCGTGCGATAGCCAGCCCATCCGAGCAGTGGCCGCGCCGCCCACATCTGATCGAGCGTTGATTCGCCGTGAAAGATGTGCCCGCCCGGCAGGCCCCACTGCGTTTCCAGATCCTCGGGTGTCAGGATTTCCTGTGCCACGATTTGTTGCGCAATCGCCGGCGCGAGCGGTTCGAGAACACGCATGACGGCTGCACCAAGATCGTGGCGCGCCGCTGACCATGATTGGCTGCGAAGCGTTCTCGGCGCGAAATGCACGGCGATGGACATGACGTGCCCGCCCGCGGGCGCCAGCGACGAGTCGATCACGCTCGGAATCGCGATCTCGAGCCAGGGCTGCTCGGACATCGCACCGTACTTCGTCGCGTCGAACGCGCGCTCCAGATAATCGAGGTGCGGCGCGACGAGCAGGCGGCCGCCGAGCGGCACTCCGTCGCCGGCCAGGGCGCCAAACGCCGGCAAACCGCTCAGCGCCAGGTTCATCTTGGCCGTGACGCCGCGCGCACGAATGCGCCGGGCACGCGAGGCGAACGTCGGCGGCAAGTCGCCGGCCGGCACGAGTTCGGTCAGGATCTTTGTCGGACCGATGGCACCAATCACGGCCCTTGCCGAAAGGTGATCGCCGTTGGCGAGCACGACACCCGTGGCCCGGCCGTCGTCGGTCGTGATGTGCGTGACGCGGGCGTCGGTTCGTACGGACACGCCGGCTTCATTGGCGCGCACGGCGAGCGCCGCGGCCAGCGCGCCAGGTCCGCCCTTGACGGTGATGCCGCTGCCGACCGGAATGGGATCGCCAGCGGTGCGCCCCAGCAGCATCGCGCCAGTGCCGGCTGATCGCGGGCCCGCCGGATTGCCGAAAATCGCGTGCGCCGCGATCGCCGCGCGAAGTGTTTCGGTTTCAAACCACTCGCCCGTCAGGTCGGCCACCGACATCGGCATCCAGCGCGCGAGCCGCATCAGGTCGCGGCGGCCCAGCGTGCGCGCGTGCCGGCCCGTGGCCAGCAGCGTCCACCAGTCCCCGCGGGACAGGCCATCGACACCGGGCGGCGCGTGTCGATCGAGCCGGGCAATGAGGCCGTTGACCCGATGCAGCGTGCGTTTGAAGTCCGCCCAGCGCGCCGCGTCGCGCGACGACAGCGCGTGGATCGAGGCGGCGGTCAGGATGTCGTCGCGGTGGAAGGTGAGCGCCCGGCCGTCGTCGGTGAATGCGGTCAGCGACGGATCGGGTGTGAGGAACTCGAGGCCGGCCCGGTCGAGCTTGAGACCCTGCACCACTTCGCGGGCCACGGGCCCGAGCGCATGGCTCAATTGGGGGACGCGATAACCCGGCGCCAGTTCCGTCGTGGCAGCCGCGCCACCGACGACCGACCGCTGATCAAGCACGACAACCTGGAGCTTCTGCCTCGCGAGAAATGTTGCAGCGACCAGGCCGTTCAGGCCTCCGCCAATCACGATGACGTCCGTCATGGTTTGCCGGGGGACTTCGTCCCGCCGGACCCCCTGTCGCCGTCGCTTGTGGGGCCCCTGTGCCCCACGCCGCTCCGGCGGCTCACTCGCTGACGCTCGTTCGCACTCATGCGACGTTTGCCGGGGGACTTCGTCCCGCCCGCCTCCGCTGAAGCTCCGGCGAGGCTCGCCGAAGCGCCTGCGGCGCGCAGGCGGCCGGACCCCCTGTCGCCGTCGCTTGTGGGGCCCCTGTGCCCCACGCCGCTCCGGCGGCTCACTCGCTGACGCTCGTGTGCGCTCATGCGACGCGGTCTCCGAGAACGCGCATCGCCGCGTTGCGGCCGGGCGCTGCCATGATGCCGCCGCCGGGATGCGCGGCCGATCCGCAGAGGTACAGCCGTTTGATCGGTGTGCGATACCCGGCCCAGCCCGGCGCGGGGCGCAGGAAGAAGAGTTGTTCGAGCGACAGTTCGCCCTGAAAGATGTTGCCCTCCGACAGGCCGAACTCGCGTTCGATGTCGAGCGGCGTGAGCACCTGGCGGTGAAGAATCCGGTCGCGCAGGTTCGGCGCGAACTGGCTGATCGCGTCGATCACGGCATCGCCGAAGGCCTCGCGCTGCTGGTCCCAGTGCCCGTCCCGCAGCGCGTACGGCGCGTACTGGACGAAGCACGACATCACGTGTTTGCCCGGCGGCGCGACCGAAGGGTCGGTGAGGCTCGGGATGACGATGTCGACGTACGGGCGGCGCGAGAACGATCCGTATTTCGCGTCGTCGTACGCGCGCTCCATGTAATCGACGCTCGGCGAGATAGAGATGGCGCCGCGTAGATGCGGACCCGACCCCGGCAGCGCCGTGAAGTCCGGCAGGCCGTCCAGCGCCAGATTCACTTTCCCGGACGAGCCCCGGAATTTGTACCGGGAAATGTCCTCGACGAAGTCGCCGGGCAGATGATCGGCGCCGACCATCTTCATGAAGGTCAGGCGCGGGTCGACGCTCGAGAGCACCGCCGACGCAATGTGGTAATCGCCGTTCTCGAGCACGACGCCCGTGGCCTCGTGGTCTTTGACGAGGATGTGCTTGACCGGGGCATTGACACGAATCTCGGCGCCGAACGCCCGCGCCGCCGACGCGATCGCCTCGGACACGCGGCCGGTGCCGCCTTTCGACAGCCCCCACGATCGGAACGCGCCGTCGATATCGCCCATGTAATGGTGGAGCAGGACGTACGCCGTTCCCGGCGACCGCACGCCGAGAAACGTTCCGATGATCCCCGACGCCGCCATCGTGGCTTTCAGCACGTCGGTTTCGAACCACTGGTCGAGGAAATCAATCGCGCCCATCGTCAGCAGCTGAAGCTGGTTGTGCCGATCCAACTCGGGCAGGGCGCGGAAGCGATCCAGCAGGCCGCCGAGCGCGCGCAATTCGCCCATGCGCATCGAAAACGGATCGGGCGGTGTCATCGCCAGGATGTCTTTCGCGAAGCGGCCCATTTCGACCATCGCCCGGCCGTACTCGTCGTAGACCTCGGCGTCGGCGCGCGAGTGGCGGGAGATTTCCCGGAACGTCCGCGCGTGGTCATTCACGCGCCACAGGTAGTCGCCCGACGGCATCGGCGTAAAGGTGCCGTCGAGCGGCAGGATTTCCAGGCCGTGCCGCGCGAGGTTCAATTCGCGGATGATTTCGGGCCGCAGGAGCGACACGACATACGAGCAGACCGAGAACTTGAACCCCGGGAAGATCTCTTCCGTCACCGCCGCGCCGCCGACCAGATGGCGGCGCTCGAGCACGAGCACTTTGCGGCCGGCTTTCGCCAGATAGGCTGCGGCCGTCAGGCCGTTGTGGCCGGCGCCAATGATGATGGCGTCGTATTTCGCGGGCACGAGGGGATTGTAGTCGGGTACGACGGGTACAACAGGTACGACGGGCACGTGAGTACGGGCCTATACTCTGCCCGATGCCCGTCGGAACGCCGTTTCACGATCGTACATTTCCGCTGGCGGAAAGCCTCAGCTATCGCGACTGGGCCGGATACTACGCGCCCAGTTCGTACGAGCCGATCCACGATCACGAGTACAACGCGCTGCGCAACGGCGCAGGCCTCATCGACATCTCGCCGCTCTTCAAATACATCGTCTCCGGCCCGGATGCGGCCCGGCTCGTCAATCGCGTCATCACGCGGGAGGCGGAGCGACTCGAGCCAGGCCGCGTGATCTACACGCCCTGGTGCGACGAGCACGGCCGCGTGCTCGACGACGGCACGGTCACCCGGCTCGATGAACAGCGCTTTCGCTGGACGGCGGCCGAGCCGAACTTCCGCTGGCTCCGCGAGAACGCCACCGGCCTCGATGTGGCGGTCGAGGACGTATCAGAGGCCGTGGCGGCGCTGGCCCTGCAGGGGCCGACATCAGCCGCGGTCCTGCGGGCCGCGGCCGACGCCGACATCGATGGCCTCAAGTACTTTCACGTCACGCGCGGGTCGATCGCGCACCGGCCGGTGGAAATCTCACGCACCGGCTACACCGGCGATCTGGGCTACGAGATTTGGATGGCCCGGCATGACGCGCTGACGATATGGGACGCCATCATCAGGGCCGGTGGCGCGCACGCGCTGCGTCCGGTGGGACTGCTGGCCCTGGACGTCGCGCGAATCGAAGCCGGCCTGTTGCTCATCGACGTGGACTTTTTCAGCGCGCGACGGGCGCTGACGACTTCGCAGTACTACACGCCCTACGAGATGGGGCTCGATCGCCTGGTCGATCTGCTGAAGCCGGCGTTCATCGGACGCCGCGCGCTGGTCGATCAGCGGTCGGCGGGTGTTGCGCGCCGTATCGTCGGCCTCGCCGTGGAGTGGACCGACGTGGAGGCGCTGTATCAGGCCGTCGGACTGCCGCCACTTGGCGTGGCCACCGCGTCACGAGCGGCCGTGCCGGTCTTTGCCGGCAGCCGCCAGGTCGGCCGCATGACGTCTTCGACCTGGTCGCCGGTGCTGAAGCAGATGATCGGCATCGCGACCATCGACGCGCCGTTTGCCGGTGTCGGTTCACGAGTCGAAGTGGAGCACACGGTGGATGTCGTTCGTCACCGCGTGCGGGCCACGGTCGTCGAGATGCCGTTTTTCAATCCGCGGCGCAAGGTCGAAACGCCGCCGGCGTGACCTGACGTCCTGCTTCCGTCGATGCCCGCAACCCCTTCGTCCCGATCGACCGCGCGCGCGGCGCTGAACGCCCTGCTGGCGGGCGCGGCCACCGCGATTGCCCTCTACGCGGCCATGAAAGTCGTGCGTGTCTACGACCTCGGTCTCGGACCGTACGGAAAGTTCGCGATCAGCCTGACGCTCTTCTTTATGGGCGGAGCGATGGGCGGTGTGTCCGCCAGACGCTATGAGGCGAGCCTGCGGTCCGCGGTGATGGCCTTCGGCGCATTGCTGATTGGGGTCGCGGCCGGTGTCGTCGCCTGGAACGCCCTCGAAGACCATGTGTTCAGCTCGTTCAGTCCGGCGCTTTATCAGGATCGGAAACTGTTTCCCGTCGATGTGATGCTGATGTGGATGCTCGGATGGGCGCCGCTGCTCGCCGGGCTTGCGGCCGGAATGTTCTTCGGCGCGGGCCGCAGCCGGAAGTCTACGTGAGCGATTCCAGATCCCCAGCACCGATTCATCTCCGCCGCGAGTTGGGGAAGTGGGACCTCACCGCGCTCGGCGTGAACCAGGTGATCGGCGGCGCCGTGTTCGCGGTGCCGGCCACGCTGGCGGCATCGCTGGATGCGTGGAGTTGGCTGGCAATCGGCGTCGTTGGCCTGCTCGCGATGGCCGTCGCGCTGAACTTCGCCGAGGCCGGCAGCCGCTTTGACGGCACCGGCGGCCCGTATCTGTACACGCGCGCGGCGTTCGGCCGATTCGTCAGTTTCGAAGTCGGCTGGGTCGTGTGGCTGGTCCGTGTCACCAGCTGGGCGTCCGTCGTCAACGTGCTCGTCAGCGCGCTGGGGTTCTACTGGCCCTCGGTCACGACCGGTGTGGCGCGCCATGCCCTCATCACATCCGTGGCGTTGATCATCATGGCCGTGAACATCCGGGGCATCAGGCAGAGCTCCCTCGTCGTGAACGCGCTCACGATCGCCAAATTGACGCCGCTGGCCCTCTTCATCCTGCTTGGCTTGCCACATGTGTCCGTCGCGGCGTTGTGGCCCGACGCCGGACTGACGTGGCCGCAGATCTCGAAGACCGTGCTCGTGCTGATTTTCGCGTTTGGCGGGTACGAGGTGATTCCCGTGCCGGCCGGTGAGGCGCGCGATCCGCGCCGTGGCGTGCCGTTCGCGATGATCACGACGATTGCCATCGTCACGACGGTGCTCATGCTCGCGCAGATCGTGGCGCTGGGCACCTTGCCGGGCTTGGCGTCGTCAACGACACCGCTGGCGGATGCGGCGCTCGTATTCATCGGCGCCAGTGGCGCGCTGCTGATGACGGCCGGCGCGGCCGTGTCGGTCGCCGGCAACAACATGGGCGCGGCGCTCTCCGGATCGCGCAGCCTGTTCGCGCTCGCCGAACAGGGCGACATTCCGCGCGTCTTCGGCCACATTCACGCGAAATACCGGACGCCGGACGTCGCCATTGTCGCGACATGCCTCACCACGCTGGCCCTGGCGCTCACCGGTTCGTTCGCGCAACTGGCCGCCGTGAGCGCGATCGGGCGGCTCATCGTCTATTCCGGCACGTGCGCGTCCGTGCTCCGCCTGAGGCGGCAGGGCCCGGCGCCGTTTACGATTGCCGGAGGCCCGGTCGTGCCGGTTGTGGCGCTCGCGATTTGTGTAGCCATGCTGGCTGGCGCGACCGGAGATCAACTGCAGCGAGGCGGCCTGGCCCTGGTCGTCGGGGCCGTATTGTTTGTTATTGCCAGGAGGAACACGTGATCGGAAATCGCGACCGAACCATGCGGGCGGTTGGTTTCAGCCTCGCGCTCGCAGTATCGCTGGCCGTCCCCGTCGTTGCGTCCGCGCAGCAGACGGTGATCTTCGTGCGCCATGCGGAGCGCGCGGACGCGGGTGCGACGACCGGCGCCATGTCCGCCGCGCCAGCCGATCCGCTGCTGTCGGCGGCGGGTCAGGCGCGCGCCCAGAAACTGGCGACGATGCTCCGGGACGCGGGCATCAAGGCCATCTACGTGACCGAGTTTCATCGGACGCAGGACACGGCGAAGCCGCTCGCGTCGGTACTGCGCCTCGACGTCAAGACGGTCGCGGCCAAAGACACGGCGGTGCTGGTGGAGGCGATCAAATCCACCCATGCGAAGGACGTCGTTCTGGTCATCGGCCACTCGAATACAGTTCCGGACGCCATCAAAGCGTTGGGCGGCCCCGCGGTCACCATCAGGGACGATGAGTACGATGCAATCTTCGTGCTGAACCCCGCGACCGGCTCCCTCACGCTCATTCGATACTGACGGGTGAACATGCTTTTCTCTGGCCCGTCTGTCCGGTAACATCTGACCAGTGGCGTCCACCACATCGATCCATTCACCGGCCTCCGGCGCGAACGTCGCGACACTCGACCGCATGGTCGAGCATGCCGACGGGATCGATGGCGTGTGGGCGGACGATGTGCAGACGGGCGACTGGATCATGGTGCGCACCCGCAACTCGGTCTATTCGCTGGCGCCGCTGGGCCGGGGCCGCTTCCATGTGACCGGCGGCTGGTTCGCGTCGCGTGCCGCCGGCGAGCAGGACGTCCGCATCGCCGGATGCACCTGGGGAGGCGCCGCGATTCACACCCGCCTGGTGGCCGCGGTCGGCATGTTTCTCGAGTTCGACAACGGCGTCCGCACGACCAGGATCCAGGATGTCCGCCTGATCAAGGGCCGCGACGATCGCACGCACTGACCCCGGAGCCAGTCGTTGAAAATCTGTTTCGTTGGCGCCGGCGCGGTCGGCGGTTTCTACGGTGCGTTGCTCGCGCGCACCGGCCATGCGGTCAGCTTCATCGCCCGCGGCGTGCATCGTGACGCCATCGCGCAGCACGGTCTTCGCATCGTCGGCCCGTTGGGGGACTTCACCGTCAGGACGCCCGCGGAAAGCGATCCCGCCCGCATCGGGCCCGTCGATCTCGTCGTCCACACCGTCAAGACGTACGACAACGCGGCCGCCATTCCACTGATTCGGCCGCTGGTCGGGCCGGAGACAGCCGTGCTGTCGCTTCAGAACGGCGTGGACAGCGCGGAGGAAATCGCGGCCGTGGTCGGGGAGCGCGCGGTCCTCGGAGGATCGACCTACATCGCCACCGCCATCGACAGCCCGGGCGTGATCCGCCAGACCGGCACCCATCGTCGCGTCGTGCTGGGCGAATATTTCCATCCGTCTCAGGGCATCAGTCCCCGCGTTCAGGCCATCGCCGACGCCATGGTGGCGGCTGACATTCACGCCGAGGCGGTCGCCGACGCCAGGCACACGGTGTGGGAGAAATTCACGTATCTGGCGCCGTTCGCGGCCTTCACCGGCGCGGCCAGGCTGCCGATTGGGCCGCTGTGGTCGGACGACTACATTCAGCAGATGTTCCTGGATGCCGTCGAGGAAGTGGCCGCCGTGGCGCGGGCGCATGGCGTCAAGCTGCCGGCGGATCATCGATCGCGCATCTTCGAGTACGCGATCAAGTTGCCGCCCTCGACCCGGTCGTCGCTGCTGATCGATCTCTCGCAGGGCAAGCGGATCGAGGTCGAGGCGTTGCAGGGCAGTGTCGTCCGCCGGGCCGCGCGTGTCGGCGTGCCGACGCCGATCATGGCGGCGCTGTACGCGGTACTCAAGCCGCATGCAGACGGCACCCCGGTGACACCACCTTCTTAACCTTGGCTGCGGTACGATTCGCGCGTGCAGACCGCTGACCTCTATGCGCTGCTGGCGGGCGGCCTCGCGGGCTGCCTCGGCGCGCTCGTGGGTATCGGCGGCGGGGTGCTGCTGGTGCCCATCCTCAACTCCGTGATGGGATTGCCGTTCACCGAGGCCAAGGCGGTCAGCCTGGTTGCCGTCCTCGCGACATCGAGCAGCGCGGGGCTTTCGAACCGCCGGCTGCTGAACGCGCGGCTTGCGGTGCTCCTGCTGTTTTTCAGCGTCAGCGGATCCACCCTCGGCGCCGGGCTGCTGATGCGGTTCTCCGAGTCCACGTACCAACTCGTGTTCGGTCTGACGGCCGCCGTGATTGCCGCGGTCATGTTTGTCCGATTGAACAAACGCAACGTGCTGCCGGCCGACGCCGATCCAGGAATGCTCGGCGGGCAGTTTCATGATGACGACACGGGCCGGGATGTCGTGTATCGCGTGACCCGGGTGCCGCTGGCGGCGGCCGTGTCGTTTGCGGCCGGCGTCCTGACGTCGTTCATCGGCATCGGCGGCGGCATTCTGATCGTGCCGCTGCTCAACTCGTTGTGCGGCGTGCCGTTGCGCGTGGCGGCGGCCACGAGCGTGCTGATGATCGGCGTGACGGCCGTGCCCAGTCTGGCGGCGCACTGGGCGCACGGGTTTCTGGGCGACTTCCACGTCGCGGGCATGACGGCCGTGGGCGTACTGATGGGATTTCAGGTGGGACGAGGCATCAGCCCGCGCACGCAGGTCCGATCGCTCAAACTCATCATGGCCGGCATTCTGGTCGTCGTGGCGGTGAGGTATCTCGGATGGCGATGACGCCAAACGATCAGCCGGCCCGCGCCCGGTTCCGCGATCTCATCGGACGCGCGATGTTCCGGGCCGTCGTGATTGGCCTGTCGTCCGGGATCGCCTTGCGCGTGCTCGGCCAGCCGGTCTGGTCGGCGCGGATTCTGTCGTGGACGTTGGTGCTGCTGGTCCTGTTTCCGGTGGTCAATGTCAGCAGCGTCCTTTTCGACGAAGTCCGGCGAAAGGACTGGGGATTCGCGGTGATTGCGGCGACCGTCCTGGGACTGCTGGCCTACGGCCTCATCTCCCGCTTGCCATAACCAGGCAATTTCACGGGCTGGCACAGCTGAAACGAAAGATGCACCTTGGGGGGCCATGAGGCGCCATGGAGATCAGGCCTGGCGGCCGCCAAAGGCGGCCGGCGAACGGGAGGAACGGCTGCGAACACAAGAGCACGTTCACGTGAGTCCAGCTCTTGTGTTCGCAGCCGTTCCTCCCGTTTGCTACGCCCGGCAGAGCCGGGCTACCAGGCCCGTGATCACGTTCCTGTGCCGCTCACTCCATGGCTCTCCATGCCTCCAAGGTGAAACCTCGTCCGCAGTCGTATGCTTTGATTTTTAAAGCACTTTGACGGCACATTTCATGTCTGCCATACTGCGCTCGTGCCTGCCAGCGCGCCGCGTCCACGCGTGACGAGCCTCGGCGAACGCGCCGCGGATGATCTGGCGTTCATCCGCGATGCGATGGCGCGCACGGCGACGTTTACGGCGGTGCCCGGCGCCGGCGGCGCGTTGATGGGGGTCGTGGGCCTGATCGCTGCGGTCGTCGCCTTTCGCCAGCCGACGGCCGATCGCTGGCTCGCGGTGTGGCTGGTGGCCGCTGGTCTCGCGGCGGCGATCGGCGTGACGGCGATCGTGCGCAAGGCCAGGCGCGCGGGGCTGGCGCTGGACGGGCGGACGGCGCGCAACTTCACGCTGGCGCTGGTCGCGCCACTCGCGGCCGGCGCCGCGATCACCTACGCGCTCTGGTCGGCGGGGTTGTACTCCGCGATGCCGGGCGTGTGGCTGCTGCTCTATGGCACCGGCGTGCTCATCGGCGGCGTGTTCGCGGTGCGGGTCGTCCGCGTCACCGGCCTGCTCTTCATGATCTTCGGGTTCGCGGCGGTGGTGCTGCCGCAGTACGGCAACGTGTTTCTGGGTGCGGGGTTCGGCGCGCTCCAGGCGATCGGCGGCATATTCATTGCGAGGCGTCATGGCGGCTAGGGCAGCGGCACGATCGACATCCACTTCAGCGTCCTCGTCGCGGCGGATCGTCGCGCCCGAGCGGCACGCCACGCAACTCGATCGGTTGATTCACGATCGCATGCGACTCGGCATCCTGAGTGCGCTGGCAGCCGCCCCGTCGATGACGTTCACGGATTTGCGCACGGCCCTCGAGGCCACGGACGGCAACCTCAGTGTCCACGCGCGCAAACTCGAGGAGGCCGGGTACATCGGCTGCACGAAAGGGTTTGATGGCCGCACGCCACGGACCGAGTACCGGTTGACGACGACCGGACGGAAGGCGTTCGAAAAATACCTCGATCACATGGAGTCGTTGATCGCCGCCGCGAAGAAAGATCGCAGCCGGACCTGAAGGATTCCGCTGGAGCCCCGGGTCTTCAGACCCGGGGGCAGCCGGGGTCTAAAGACCCCGGGCTCCATCAAGAGCCGGCAGGGTCCATCTTGTACGCGTCCTTGGTCGGCCGCAGCGGGCGATCGAACCAGTACGGTCGGCGCGTGCCGTCCGGGCCGGGCGCCGGCCGGGTCTTGGCCATCCATTCCTTGTACAACTCGTGCGATCGGTTCGTGTCGACGCTGATGTCGCCGTAGCGATCGTCCGCAGCGGCCTTTTCGACCGTCACGCGCTGGTGCCAGCAGTGCATGCCGCTGACCGGATCCGGCTGGACCGGAAACGTGATGTTCTGGTGCACGCCGATCTCGCTCCACCAGATCCGCGAACTATCGGCATCGGCGCTCTTGAACGGCTGCGCGCCATGCACCTGCCGCATCTCATAGCGTCCGTCGGTGCTGGTGAGGCTCACCAGTGCCGTCGCGACCCGCGCGCCGCCCTGGTCTTCCTGCAGCCGCCATCGGCCGAGGTGGTGCGACATGCCGACGACGCCGGGCCGGATGCCCTCGGTGACCCAGGCGCGCGTCACGAAGTGACCGATGGCCGTCTTCACCTTGACGAGGTCGCCGTGCGCGATGCCGAGCCGGGCGGCGTCACCTGTGGCGATCCACAACGGGTTGTTGTGCGAGATCTCGTACAGCCACTTGACCGGCGATCGCGTGTGGATCAGCGTCGGCAGGCGGAAGTTCGGGAGCAGGTCGAACTCGTTCTTCGTCCGATCGAGATCGCGCCAATAGACATGGCCCGGCGCGTACCCCGGAATGGCATGCTCCGGCCAGCCCCACGACGCGAGCGTCGGCGAAAAGAACTCGAGCAGCCGTGACGGCGTGTTGAAGCCGGCGCGCCGGACGCCATCGACCGCCACGCCGGGCGCGCTGTCGTCCACCGCCTCCTCGTGCACTTTGCTGTACGCGATCTCGTCGACCTTGTACGCGCCGTATCGCCGCATGTACTGGAGCGGCGTCAGCCCCTCCTTGCCGGCGGCTTCGGGCAAGCCGGGCACCGAGTTCTCGAAGATCCAGCCGTAGTACTCGTCCGCCGTGATCTTCTCGCCCGGCCGGTACGGCGACTCGAAGAATTTCCGGATGCCGAGCGAGCCGTCCGGATCGATCCGCCACGAGAGCGCGATCCAGAACTCGCTCTCTTCCCAGACCTCGCCGGGGTTGGACTGATGCGTGAACTCGACCTTCTTGCCCTGCTTCTCCATCGCCACGCGCGTGACCGGCTGGCGGAACCCGAGCCATCGGCCCGCGTGCGTCTCCTGGCTCATGGTGTCGTGACGCTCGGTGCCGAGGCCCATCGGCAGCACGTAGTCCGCGAACCAGGCGGTTTCGCTCCAGATGGGCGTGAGTGCGACGTGCATCCCGATCTTCGATTCGTCGCGCAGCACCTCCATCCACGTGAACCCGTCGGGGTTCGTCCAGAGCGGGTTGTAGACGCGCGTGAAATAGGTGTCGAGTTTGCCGCGGCCTTCTTTCAGGAAGTGCGGCAGCAGGAAACTCATTTCGAAGAACGCGAGCGGGTATTCCTTCGGGAAGAGCAGCTCGTTCCAGTAATCAGGCGGCGGGGGCGGGTTCGGATGCTTCGGGACGAACTTGTTCGTCACGTGCAGATTCACGCCGCCGGGTTCGCCGATCGCGCCCATGAGGACGACGAGGAGATACAGGCACCGCGTGATCTGCCAGCCCCACAAATGCCCCGCCGCGGCCGCGCGCCAGCTGTGTGTCGCGAACGCCGTGCCGGCGGCTGCAATCGCCCCGGCCGCTTCGAAAATCTGGAGCGCGGGCACGCCGGTTTCCGCTTCGGCGTACTCGGGCGTGAACGCCGCGTACTCGTCCTTGAGGGCCGTTTCGAACGCATCGAACGTCCGCGGCAAGTCGGGCCGGCGCGCCTCGAGGTACGCCTCCCAGTTCACCCACCGCCGTACGAACTCCCGGTTGTATCGCCGCGTCGTCAGCAGAATCCGCGCGATCGCCAGCAGCAACGCGCCCTCGGTGCCGGGGTTCGCCGGCATCCACAGGTCAGCCTTGGCGGACGTGTTCGAGAGCCGTGGATCGATGACGATGAGCCGGGCGCCGTGCGATTTGCCTTCGATGATCCGCTGCGCGTGCGGGTTGAAGTAGTGGCCGGACTCCAGATGCGAGGACAGCAGCAGAATCGTCTTCGCATTGGCGTAGTCCGGCGACGGCCGATCGGCGCCCGTCCACACGAAATGTCCGAGCCGGGCGGACGCTGAGCAGACGTTCGTGTGGCTGTTGTGGCCGTCGAGTCCCCACGACTGCAGCACGCGATTGACGTAGCCGTCCTCGCCGGGACGCCCGACGTGATACATCAGCTCGCGCTTGCGGCCTTCGGTGATCGCGCGCCGGATGCGGCCGCCAAGATCGTCGAGCACCTGATCCCACGTCACGCGTGTCCATTCGCCGCCGCCGCGCGCCCCGGTCCGCTTGAGTGGATACAGCACGCGATCGGGATCCTCGAGCTGATTCGGCGTGACGACGCCTTTGGCGCACGTGCGGCCGCGGCTGCCCGGATGCACCGGATTGCCTTCGATCTTCCGGATCTCCAGCGTTTCCTTGTCGACGTACGCCAGGATGCCGCACGCCGATTCGCAGTTGAAGCAGATGCTCGGAATGATCCAGTAGTGCCGGCGTTCCTTCTTCGGCCAGCTCTTCGACTCGAAGTCGACGTAGTCGTCCCAGTCGGACGTGGGCGGATGTGAACGGAACTCGGTCATGAGTTCGGCACTGATTGTCCGGCGTCGACCCAGATGTATTCCCACGCGAAGCCGCCGGCCAGGGCAAAGGCCGCGGCCGGAATCGCGAACCCGACAGGCAGCGCAATCGACGGCGCCAGCATCATCCAGACGAGCACGATGGGCGCGGCACCGCCGAGGCCGATCGCGCCCAGCCAGAACAGCCAGGCGTACGGCCCGCGCCGGATCGCGCGCACGGCCAGTTCGTGGTTCCGGGTCGGGCTCGGCGTGAGCACGTTTTCGAGCAACAGGATCGACACGTGCACCGCGGCGCCGGCGGCCATCGCCAACGCCAGCAGCGCGATGGTTTGACCGGACGCGGGCACGAAGATGCCCGTCAGCAGCATGGCCGCGCTGCCTTCCGTCGCGGCCTGCGCGATCAGATCGATCGTGTTGTGCGCGCCCTGCCACAGGTCGCGCGCGAGCCCTTGCGCAAACAGGAACCCCGTGTAGGCGGTCGCCCCGAGCGCGAGCAGCAGCGCGACCGGCGCCAGCCACGACAGCAATCCCGTCCATCCAAACCAGGCCGCCAGCACCCAGAGCGTGGCCACGCTGCTGTGGCCCGCGAGCAGAAACGCACCGCGCGCAAGCCACGACGACCAGTTCGGCCGCGTCATGATTAGAAAGAACCGCTCCGGCCGCTCGAGGTCGACGATCAGCACGATGCTGGTCGCGATCGCAAAGAGGACCGACACGACCGGACCGCCGAGCACGACGAGCGGTGACCGGTCGCCCATCAGCCACAGGAGCGCGGACAGGAACATGGCGCCGGTCGAGATGCCCTTGAACAGGAGATACAGCGCCAGGTCGAAACCCCAGGCCTGCCGGTGCGGGGTGTCGTAGTCCACGCGGGGGTCGCCTGGGCGCATGGGATCGGGTTCCGGCGATCCGATCGGCCGCAGCTGGACCTGCCCTTCCTTGAACATGAACGGCCGGGTCGCGATTTCAGGGCGCATCGCCGCTTCGTCAGCGCCGAGATAAAAAATCTTCGGCCCCGTGCCTTTTTCCGGCTTGCGCACCATGAACGCTTCGCGCTGGACGATCTTCGAGACCTCGCTGGTCGGGTCATCGAGGTCGCCGAAGATCCGGCATTCCGTCGGGCACACGCTGACGCACGCCGGCTCGAGTTTGTTTTCGATGCGATTCGCGCAGAAATTGCACTTCTCGGCCGTGCGCGTGTTGGGATCGATGAAGAGCTGATCGTACGGGCACGCGGCCATGCACGCGCGGCAGCCGATGCAGTTGTCAGGGTGCAGGTCGACGATACCGTCCCGCCGCCGGAACAGCGCGCTCGTCGGACAGATGTTCATGCACGGCGCGTCCTCGCACTGATTGCAGAGGACCGGAAAGAACAGACGCTGCGTCTGCGGGAACGTTCCCTTCTCGACGGTCTTGACCCAGCACCGATTGACGCCAACGGGAATGTCGTGCTCCGACTTGCACGCGATGGTGCACGCGTGACAGCCGATGCACTTCCGCAGATCAATCGCGAATCCGTAATGAGGCAAGGCGCGTCAATGATACATGCGCGCCACCCGCGCGTTCAGTTCGGCCAGCGCCTCGGCATTGCCGGCCTCGTCGTGCAGCAGTTCGGCCAGCCTCGCGATGGCCAGTTGGTCCGGCCCGCCGGTCCAGGGCGGCACCGGCAGGGCCTCGACCAGTGACGTCGTCACATGGCCGCCCATCAACATGCGGACGACGGTGTCGAGGGTCGACGAATTGAACAGGCCGCAGAGAAACTGCTGGCGCAGGGGCTCGAGTGGCGTCCGCAGGCAGAACACGGTGTGCGTCGTCACGACGTCCGCCGGCACGATGGCGGCGATCAGGGCCAGCCGGTTGGCGGCGCCGGAGACGTCGCGGTACGCCAGGCGCGCCCGTCCGAAGCGCCGGTCCGCGAGCAGCGCGAGCGCTCGAGACGGGGTGATGCGGTGGGCGGGCCGCCTAAGGTCGACCGCAAACGGACCCAGGTGCTTGCCCTCGATGACGGGCAACCCTTCGGTCCCGAAATTCACGCGGTCCTCGGTCGCATTCAGTTCGCGGCCGAACTGAACGGCCCAGCCGGCGGCATAACCCAGGGCCGGAAAGGCGCGGGAGATTCGGTGGAGCCAGTCGAGATCGGCGGGCTTCCGCGCATCCGGAATGCGCAGTGCCGGTCCACCGACCGCCCGGATGGTGTCTGTCGACAGCCTGACGGGAAACGCCGATCGATCGCCCGCCTCGTCTTCGCCCGGAAGTTCGTCGAGATCCGCGAGACCGCGCACGCCGAATCGCGCGCGGATCTCGCGAGCAGGCGTGCCTGGACTGGCGACGACGACGACGAATCGCAGGCCGCGATGAATGGGGAAGATGCCGTCGGCGTTGTCCACGCCCACGAGCGAGTCCACCGCGCCGCCCCGGAGCAGACGCGCGCGTAGCGGCGTCGATCCGTCGTCGGACGCGAACCCCCACGGCAGGATGAGCCCGACCCGGCCGCCCGCGCGAACGATCGACAGCGATCGGTCGACGAAGGCCTGATACAGATTGAGATGGCCGCGGTCGCACGACGGATAGTGCCCGGATTGCCTGAGGAACGTCAGCGTCCGCCGATGGTCGTCGTCGCTGTCCCCGCCGGCGTCGCGGCGCAGGACCTCCCAGGGCGGGTTGCCGATGACCGCGTCGAAGCCGGGCCGTTCGCGCGGGCTGCCGTGCTCGCCGTAGAACACGTCCGCGAACTCCAGCGGCCAGTGAAAGAAGTGTCGTGCGGCGGCCGTCGTTCGCGCGGCCGCAATCCGTCTGCGGACGCGATCGATGCCAAGCGTGCGGTCGCCCCGGACGATCGCGTCAATGGTCGCGGCGGTCTCGGCCGGAGACGGCACCCCAAGGGGATCGGCGCCGGGCCAGAACCAGCGCGCGGTCCACAGATCACACGCCGTGCGCCACGGCGCGAGCGGCGACTCCTCGCCCGAAAGGGCCGCCCACAGGCGCTCGCGGACCCGAACGTCCGCGACCGTGTCGTCGGCGCGTTCCCGCAATTGTCGTAACGGCCGGGCGGCCTCCCGCATCGCACTGTCGAGGTCGATCGCGTTGAGCAGCAATCCCTTGTCCTGCTGCGCCTGTCGCGAATTCCGTGCGCCAACCCGCCAGAGATCGTCGGGTGACGTGCCAAGCAGTGAGTCGCCTGCACGGAGCCGGTGATCGAGAAACGTCAACGGTTTGTCGCGTGCGAGCGTCGTCAGCCAGAGGGACAGGCGGGCGAGTTGCACCGCCACCGGATTGCTGTCGACGCCTGCGAGGCAGCGCGCGGCAATCGTGCGGCGGATATTGGCGCGCTCGGTGTCATCGAGATCGGTCTCCGCGCAGCGGCCCTCATCGACGAGCGCCGTTTCATACGCGCGCGCCAGGAATCGGCACGCCGCCACCAGGAACGCGCCGCTGCCCATAGCGGGATCGACAACGCGCAGCGAGAGGATGTCGTCGGTCGTGGCGCCGCGCACGAGCGGTGACAACGTCCGCCGCACCACGAACTCCGCGAGCGGCTGGGGTGTGTAGAACGTGCCGGTTTCCTTTCGGCGGCGACTGTGCCGGCGCAGGCCGATCGATCGTCCGGCCGGTGGCCGCCCGTCGGGAAGCACGTCCGGATCGAGATCGAGGACGCGCTCGTACACCGCGCCGAGTTGTTCAACGCCGAGATCGGCGTACGAGATTTCCTCGCGGCCCGCCGGTCCGCGCCGCGTGCCGAGGGCCGCGATCGCGGCGGTCAGTGCCACATCCCGCCGCCGTGACGCGGGCGTGGCGACCCGTGACGACGCGCGTCCTTCGAGCGATGGCGCAGCCGCGCGCGCGAACAGCCGGCCGTTGAACGGCCGGACGATCAGGTCATTCGTGTCACAGCCGGATCGCGAGAGTCTCGTGATGGCCGCGAGTCCATCCCACAGTCCGACGACAGGCTCGGGTCCCGCGGCTTCGCGACACAGCGCGCCGAGGGCGTAGCCGGGGCCGTAGATCGGATGGCGGTGGGGAAGCAGGCCGCGCGATTCGGCAAAGAGCAGGAACAGCACGCGGTAGATCAGCGTGAGCGCTTCATCGAATCGCGAGACGTCGGACGCGCGGCGCCTGTCGAGCACGCCGCCGATGGCGACGATGGCCTGGACGACGCCGGCCTGCAGGTCGTGCCGAACCGCATCCTGGAAGTGATTCGCTCGCGACGTCAGCAGGTCGAGCAGCGTCGTGCTCTTGCCGTCGGCGGTCACGCCGCGATCGAACGCGCCGCCACGGCACAGCAGCCAGAGCGCCGCCAGGCTGGCATCGTGCAGCGCATCCGGCAGCGTGAAGTCGAGGTTGCGCCGGATGGCCTGGCCGCGGCCATCCACCAGCGTCAGGAAGGGCGGCGACAGCAACAGGCACCAGTCGGCGCCTGACTCGCGTGTCGCGTCAGTGATGAGCCGCCAGACCCGTGACGGACGCGAGGCCCACGGCAGCACCAGCAGCGCCACTGGCGTGCCGCGGTTCGTGCGCAGCCGCGCGGATGCGTGCCCGCGATCGAACATTGCATCGTGTGCGCGAAAACCGAGCAGCGCCGCCAGGGGCATCGCGGCGAGGTCGAAAATCGCGCGGATGCCCGTGGCCGGTCCGCAGGTCGATTCGACGCGCCGCCACCACGCATGCATGCGCCGGCGAAACTCGTCATCCGGGCCTGGCGGACCCGCAACGCCGATGCCTCCGGTGACGCTCGCGGCGAGAAATCGACTGGGAAACAACGTTCCGCTGACGCCCGGCAGCCACGTCATCGTCGTCTCAGGATGAGATCGATCACCGGCTCGCCTGCCCGGATTCCGGGGGGCAGGACTACGGTGCGTCTCGACGCGTTCGCGTCCAGCCGTTCCTGTTCCCGCCCGTGCGACTCCACGGCACGCGCCTCGCGCAGATCGAACAGTCCGGGTTGCACTTCACCCAACGCCAGTTCGTCGTGGACCGCGGCAAGAATTCCGCGCTCGCGCCTGGCGGTGGCGGCGTCGACCGTACGCGCGCGGCCATTCAGCTGCCGGATTCGACGCGCGACCGCCTGCACGGCTGCGGACTTAGCGGCATCCATCACGGGCAGGGTGATGCCCGCGCCGGCCGAGACGTCGTCGAGATCGATGGCGATCGGAACGATGCGTCGTTCCACCAATCGATCCAAGGCGTCGAGGAGCGGGACCGAACAGACGATGAGCCATGTTGCCGATTGCGGCATCAAGCTGGCGGCGACACGGCCGGTACAGGACACGGCGGTCGCCACGCCGGCCGTGGCGCGCCAGCATCCCGCGAGCGCGCGCCGTGTGCGCAGGGCCTTCGCGGCGCAACGCGCGGCACGCTCCCACCGCCGGCAGATGGCGATCGGCGGCGGCGCCGCCGCCGCATCGGGTATCGCGTCGTGACGGAGCAGCGTCGTGCGCACGTGTGCCTCAGACGGCATCGCGACGCCCAGGACGTCTGCCGACAGTGCGCGCCGGGCCGCGAGGACACGTCGCGACAGGTGTCGCAGCAACCCGCTCTCCATCTCGTGCCTGGCGATGAGCAGCGTCAGGTGCGTCGATCGATCCTGCGAGATCCGATCGACGCGACCGATCCGCTGCTCGAGCCTCGCAGGGTTCCACGGCAGTTCGAGGCTCACCACCCATCGCGCGCGCGATTGCAGATTCAGTCCCTGGCCTGCCACATCGGTGGCCAGAAGGATCGACGTCGTCCCATCCAGAAAATTCCGCAACTGCTGGCGTCGCAGCGTCTGATCCTGGCCACCGTGCAGGATGGAGGCCGGCCGGCTGAACATGAGCCGCTCCTCGATGGCTTCGAGGGAATCCCGAAACTCGGTGAACACGACCACCGGTTCCGGAGAGCGGTGAATCAGCGCGACGAGTCGCTCAACCTTCCGGTCATCGCCTGACGCCTCGTCGGCCAGCGCGCGAAGCCGGCGTAGCCACGAACGTTCCTGTGCCAGCGTCAGGCCGGAGCTTGCGGTCAGCCCCTCCCGCTCCTCGCGTTCGACGTCGTCCGTCTCAGGCTCGAACGTCAGCCGGGGCTGGATCCAATCGAGTCCGCTATCGCTGCTTCCGTCTCCGAGCCAGGCGAGGCGGCGCCCGATGGATTGCGACAGCGCCGACATGGTCGACAGAGCCCGCTTGCGGAAGACCGCGAGCAGCAGCAGCGCCTGATCCGCGCCGCGCGATCGTGTCGCGACGACGGCCTCGAATGCCTGCAATGCCGCAAGCGTCGCCGTCGCGCTCGCCGACAACGCGACGGGATGCCACCGCACGCGGCGTGGCGGCCTCGGCCCGAGCGAGTCACGTGTTCGCCGGAAGATCGTGAGGGCGCCGGCCTTCGCCGAGGGGTCCGCCTTCGCGCTCGCTGCGGCGGACAAGTCGGCGACCGAGCCCAGCGTCGCGAGCCTGGCAAACCGTGCGTCATCGCCGCTGTGCGGCGTGGCCGTCAGCAGAAAGAGACGCCGCGCCTTTCGCCCGACGTCGTGGCAGAGTTCGTAGCGATCTGAATCGCCGCATACCCCGTGGGCCTCGTCGATGACGACGAGGTCCCACGGATCGGGCGGCAGGCCGTCTCGCACGTGCGGCTGTTTCAGGAAGTCGGCTGACGTGATCCAGATTCCGGCGTGCCGCCACGGGTTGTCGCCAAAATGGCCGGCCTGGGCGATCGCGTCGAGCCTGTGCCGATCGAGCGGCTGGCACGCCAGTCCGAACCGCTGGTGGAGTTCGTCGGCCCACTGATCGCGAAGCGCCACCGGCGCCAGCACCAGGATTCGCGGCGATCCTTCCCGACGCACGATTTCGGCGATGGCCAGACCCGCCTGGATCGTCTTGCCCAGGCCCACCTCGTCAGCGATCAGGATTCTCGAGCGGCCCGCGAGCATCGCCATCGCCGGTTCGAGCTGGTGCGGCAGGATGTGCGCGTTGGCCGCGACGGCAGCCGACGGCAGCCGCGCGTCGTCGGCCTGCGCGACGAGATGGGCGAGCCGCGCGATCGCGCTCTGCGGCCGGACGCCTCGAATGCCGCCGCGTCCGCCAGACACGACACGGTCGAACGGGGACAGGAACGTCAGCCGACGATCGCGCGCGGCGACGTCGAGCCGGACGACGTGCCGATCGCGATGGGCGCGCTCGACGCGCCAGCGCCGCCTGCGGATCCAGACGACGTCGCCCGGCAGGGGAAGAGGGGAGTGCATTTTTTGCCATCCTCGCCGCGCAGGGATCGCAGAATTTGCAATATCAGGCCGTCAAATAGCCCGATTTCTGCCCGCGCGCCGGACAGACACCGCAAGGCCGGTGCCAACCGGCGGTCCGTCAGCGCGCGCGTCGGGTTTTTGGACGGCTGGCAGGTTTCGGTGCGGCAGACGGGGCGGACGCCGGGTACTGCGCGACAACGGTGGTTGTGATGCCGCCGCGCGCGCTGAAGGCGCCCGTGACCGTCATGCTGCGGGGCCGGCAGGCGGCGACGAGGTCGTCGAGGATGCGATTGGTGACCGCCTCGTAGAAGATGCCCTGGTTGCGAAAGCCGTTCAGGTAGTACTTCAGCGACTTGAGTTCCACGCAGGCGCGATCTGGTATGTACTGGATCCGGATCTCCCCGAAGTCCGGTTGGCCGGTCTTGGGGCAGACGGAGGTAAACTCGGGCGCGTGGATATCGATCTGGTAGTCACGCTCCGGTCGCGGGTTGGGAAAGGTTTCGAGAGGCACGCGGAGTATTGTAGAACCCGGGACCGGCGAACCGGAGAACCCCGAATCCGTTGACTTCGTTTCGGGCCGGGGACTACGATACGCCGGTTTTCAGGTCAGATGGCCGTTGGACTAGGCGCGCGCTGGTCCGCGACAGGTTAGGGATGCGCGCTCGAACTCAGGAGAACACACATGGCTGACGCCCGTCGCATGGGCAAGATGGAATTGTTCGCGCACTTTGCGGACAAGTTCGACATGAAGCGCACCCAGGTGCGTGACCTGTTCGAGGAACTGCTCCGGTTGTCGGAGAAGGAGCTCAAGCGCTCGGGCGAGTTCGTCATTCCCGGCGTGTGCAAGCTCGTCGTGCAGCGCCGAAAAGCGCGCGAGGGCCGCAACCCCGCCACCGGCGAGCCGATCAAGATTCCCGCCAAGACGGTCGTCAAGGCGCGCATCGCGAAAGCGCTCAAGGACGCCGTCCTGCCCCGCAAGTAGTCTCGAGGACGCTGCGCGTCCTTCGGGGTGCAAGGGTGCAACGGTGCAAGGGTGCCAGGGTGCTTGGCGCCGGTCAGCACCTTGGCACCCTTGCACTGTTGCACCCTAGCACCCTGCTCGCCGCCGCCGCAGTACACTTGTCCGGATGTCCCCCGCAGACACCGCCGCTTTTGATGTCGTCGTTATCGGTTCCGGCACGGGCGGCTACGTGGCCGCGATCCGTGCCGCGCAGCTTGGCCTGAAAACGGCCGTCGTCGAGCGCCAGGCGTCGCTCGGAGGCACCTGCCTCAACTGGGGCTGCATTCCGACGAAAGCGCTGCTCGAGCACGCGCACGCCCTGAAGATCGCGCAGGACGCCGCGCTCTGGGGCATCAGTTTCGGCGCCGGCGCCGGCCAGCCCACCATCGATCTGGCCCGCGTCAACGAACGCAAGAACAAGATCGTGACCGGGCTGACCAAGGGCGTCGAGTTTCTGTTCAAGAAACACAAGATTGAGTGGGTGAAAGGCACCGGCCGGCTGGCGGGAAAAGGCCGCGTCGAGGTGTCGGGTGAGGCCGGCGCCCGGTCGCTGACGGCCCGCGAGATCATCGTCGCCACCGGTTCAGCCGCGCGCAGTGTGCCGGGCATCACCATTGACCGTACCGCCATCATCACGAGCGATCAGGCGATTGGCCTCGACACCGTCCCGAAGTCGATCGCGATCATGGGCAGCGGTGCGGTCGGCGTCGAGTTCGCGTCGATCTTTCGACGCTTCGGCAGCGAGGTCACGGTGATCGAACTGCTGCCCCGCCTCGTGCCAAACGAGGACGAGGCCGTGTCCGCGGAATTGGAGAAGGCGTTCAAGAAGCGCGGCATCATCGTGAAGACCGGCACCAAGGTGACGTCGGCGACGGTCAAAGGCGGTCACGTCACGATTCAGATGCAGGATGGCGCGGGCAAGACGGAGACGCTGACGATCGAGAAGCTGCTCGTGGCCACTGGCCGCGGTCCGGTCACCGACGGCCTGGGAGCCGAAGACGTCGGCCTTACGCTCGATCGCGGCTACGTCGTCGTCGACAACCTCTTCCGGACAAACGTCGCCGGAATTTCCGCGATTGGCGATGTCATCACGATGGGCAAGGCCGCGCACCCGCAACTTGCGCACCTTTCGTCGGCCGAAGGCATCGTGCTGGCCGAACGCCTCGCCGGCAAGCCCGCGCAGCCGATCAACTACGATCAGGTTCCCGGCTGCACGTACTGCGAACCGGAGATCGGCAGCATCGGGCTCACTGAACGCGAAGCGAAGGAGCGCGGCTACGACGTGCGGGTCGGGACGTTCCCCTTCGGCGTGCTGGGCCGGGCGAAGATGGCCGGCGAGACCGAAGGCTTTGTGAAGATTGTCGCCGAGAAGAAGTATGACGAGATCCTTGGCGTGCACATGATTGGCTTGCGCGCCACGGAACTGGTGGCTGAGGCCGCAGTCGCGCTGCGCCTCGAATGCACGGTCGAAGAACTGATTCGCACGATTCACGCACATCCGACGATGTCCGAGGCCGTCGCCGAGGCCGCCCATGCGGCGCACGGCGCGGCGATTCACCTATGAGAACCCCGGAGGTCTCCCTTGGCCACTGACGTCGTCATGCCCCAGATGGGCGAGTCAATCGCGGAAGGTACCATCGTCCGCTGGATCAAGAAGATTGGCGATCCGATCGACAAGGACGAGCCGCTCTTCGAGATTTCGACGGACAAGGTCGACGCGGAGATCCCGTCGCCGGGCGCCGGCGTGCTGCTCGAGATCACGGTCAAGGAAGGCGAGACCGTGCCGGTCAACAGCGTGGTCGCGAGAATCGGGGCCAAGGGCGAGAGCACGGGAGCCGCGGCTCCGGCAGCTCCGACCGGTCACACCGCCTCCGCGCCGGCAACGACAGCTGTCGCCGGTCCTGACGGTGCGAGCACCGTCGCGCCCGCCATCGCCGATCCCCCCGCGGCTCGCCCCTCAGGCGGAGGAGCCCCCGCAGCACCCACAGGCCCCGTCACGCTCGACGATCTGCGTCGAACGCGGTCGTCGCCGCTGGTCCGCAATATCGCGAAGGAGCATGGCATCGACATCACGACGTTGAGCGGCACCGGTATTTCCGGCCGCGTGACGAAGAAAGACATCACCACCTTCATCGAGAGCGGCGGCGCCCACCTCCGCCAAGGCTCCGGTGGGCAAGCCGCGCCACATGGCTCTGCAGCGCGGGCGCCCGTCGCGCCCCCGCCGGCGTTCCAGCCCGGCGAGAACGTGCGGCTCGAGAAGATGGGCATCATGCGCAAGAAGATCGCCGATCACATGGTGATGAGCATTCACACATCACCGCACGTGTACTCGGCGTACGAAGTGGACTTCGGCCGCATCGACGAATTGCGCCGCAAGCGGAAGGCGGAATACGAAGCCGTCGGCACGAAACTCACGTACACGGGTTTCATCGCCAAGGCGACCGTCGACACGATTCGCCAGTTCCCGTTCTCGAACGCGTCGATCGACGGCGAAACGATCGTCTACAAGCGCGACATCAACCTCGGGATCGCGGTGGCGCTCGACAGCGGATTGCTCGTGCCCGTCATCCGCAACGCGGATGAAAAGAACCTGCTGGGGCTGTCGAAAGCGATTCAGGATCTCGCCCATCGCGCCCGCACCAAACAGCTGAAGCCCGAAGAGGTGCAGGGCGGCACGTTCACGATTACGAATCCCGGCATCTTCGGAGCGCTGTTCGGCTTGCCCATCATCAGCCAGCCGCAGGTCGCGATTCTGGGCGTCGGCAGCGTCGACAAACGCGTCGTCGTCGTCGACGACATGATCGCGATCCGGCCGATGTGTTACCTCACGCTGGGTTACGACCATCGGCTCATCGACGGCGCCGATGCCGGGCGGTTTCTGCTCGCGCTCAAGGAGCGCCTGCAGAACTTCGACGAGTCGTGGCTGTAACGAAGAGCGCAGCCGGGTCGATCGCGGCGGTGCCGCGCGCGTTCGACGTACGGCGGCTTGGCCGCGTCGATTATGGCGACGCCCTGACCCTGCAGGCCGAACTGGTCGAAGAACGGCGCCGCGGTGACATCGGCGACACCCTGATCCTGCTCGAACATCCCCCGGTGATTACGCTGGGCGTGAAAACCCGCGGCAAGCCGACCAACATCATCGCCTCACCTGAAACCCTTGCGGCCGAAGGCGTGTCGGTGTTCGAGACTGGACGCGGCGGCGACATCACCTATCACGGCCCCGGTCAGCTCGTCGGGTATCCCATTCTCGATCTCCGGCCCGACCGGTGCGACGTGCACCGTTACGTTCGCGACCTCGAACAGGCCCTGATGCTGGCGCTCCTCGAGTTCGGCATCGAGTCCCGCCGCGTGGACGGGCTCACTGGCGTGTGGGTCGGCGCGCCGGGCCGCGAAGAAAAGATCGCCGCCATCGGCGTGCGAATCAGCCGCTGGATTACCAGCCACGGCTTCGCGCTCAACGTCGCCACGGATCTCCGACATTTCCGCCTGATCGTGCCGTGCGGCATCGCCGATCGCGGCGTGACGTCGATCGAGCGCGTGCTCGGACGATCGGTCCCCATGCCAGACGTCGAAGACGCGGTTGTAAAAGCATTCGAGCGCGTCTTCGCTGGAACTGACGTCGAAACTAACAACTAGCAACTAACAACTAACAAGTGAAGAACGAAGGTTGAGCCTGCGTGGCCGTCGGCCAGCGGTTCTACCTGCTAGTTGTTAGTTGTTAGTTAGTTGTCAACCTCGTCACCGTCTCATTCCGCTCCTGCGGACTGAGTGCGGGAACGTGGCGGTGCAGGACACGGCCCTGCCCGAGGTCGACAGGCAGGAGGCCCGCGCGTCCGCGGACGCCAAGCTGGCCGTCGAGGATGGTGACCGCAGACAGTGATTGGCGTGCGCCGAAGAGCAGTGCTTCGATCACGCGTGCGGTTGGCGCGGCGATCGCCTGAGGACCAGGTGGCCAGAGACGCCCAAGCGACTGTGCCATCGCGAGCAGGCGGTGGGCTGGCACCACATCGGTCACGAGTTCGCCGCCAATGGTCGCCGCCGACCAGGCGACCGTCACCGACGGCGGCCGGCCTGTCACGCTGACGTTCGTGCCGGTGCGGCCGAGCTCGATGTTGACGAGCGAGGCGACCATCGGCTCGAGCGCCGAGGCCGCCGTGCCGACCATCCGGTCGCCGGGGACGTGCAACTCGCGTCGGGCAGTTTCCATCAACGGGAGTTGCGACGCACCAGCGAAGACGAAGGGCGCCGCGGCGCCAGCCCGCAGCAGTTGCGCGATTAGTTGCAGACCTCGATCGCCGTCCCACGGCCCCGCCGCCGTGTCGTCGGCCAGCACGATCGCATCAGCGCCGGCTGCCGAGAGTGGATCGGTCGCGCCCGCAAGACGCGTGTTCGACCCGTCGATTGGGCCTGACTGCATCAGATCGAGCGCCTTGCCCTGCGCCAGGCTACTGTTGACATCGATCAACAAAATGTCAGCGACCCGGCTTCGCTCCGCGAGCCGTTGTGCAATCGACGCGCCGACCGGTCCGGCGCCGAAAATGGCCACGCGCGGCATGGCTAATTGTAGGGGCTCCCGCCCCTCCGGCCGGGTGCGACGGCTGCGGCATTCTTCCCGTCTTTCGTGGTAGGTTCTTCTGTCCCACCCTTGGCAAGGCGCCTCACCTGCGCCGCGACGTTGCGCTACAGGAGTCCCCGATTCTTCACGAATTTGTCGCCCTCTATCGCGACGAAATCATCCGGCGCTGCCGTAGCAAGGTGGCGAGCCGCTCGATCCCGCTCCCGACGAGGGCTGAGATCGATCATGGCGTTCCCCTGTTCCTGAACCAACTCGTCGATGCGCTGCGTTCGGGCACCAAGTCATCGGCCGCCATCAATCGCAGTGCGACCCTTCATGGCCACGATCTCATGATGCAGGGATTCACCATCTCCCAGGTGGTCCGCGACTACGGCGACGTGTGTCAGTCGATCACGGAGCTGGCCATTGAAACGCAGGCGCCCATCGACGCGGACGACTTCCGGTTGCTCAATGCGTGCCTCGACGATGCCATTGCAGGCGCCTTGACGCAGTTTGGCCGTGAAGTGGCGCTGGTCAGGGCACAGACCGATGCCTTGCGTGAGCAGGAGCGGCTTGGATTCTTCGCACACGAGCTGCGCAACCTGCTGAATACCGCGATGCTGTCGTACAGCGTCATTAAGTCGGGGGCTGTCGGCATCGGGGGCAGCACAGGCACGATCATGCACCGCAGCCTGCAGGCCGCCAGCGATCTCGTTGCGCAGTCGCTCGCAGAACTCACGCTCACCGAGGGAACACCAGAGCGGAGGGCGATTCTCGTTGTGAACTTGGTGAACGAGCTGCTCGCATCGGCCATCCTGACAGCCGATGCCTCACAGATCGCGATCGTCGTCTCGCCCGTTTCTGACGACATCGCGGTCGAGGTCGATCCGATTGTGATCTCGTCCGCGCTCCTGAACTTGCTTCAAAACGCCGTGAAGTTCACGCGACCGAACTCGACGGTGACGGTCCGCGTCGAGGCAAGCGCAGACCGAGTCCGTATTGAGGTGCAGGACGAGTGCGGCGGCCTCCCAATGGGCAATGCGGAGGATCTCTTTCGGCCGTTTCAGCAGCGTGGCGAGAATCGATCCGGTGTCGGCCTCGGGCTGACCTTCAGCCGCCGGGCCGTCGAGGCCCACCGCGGCCATCTCGACGTGCAGGATCTTCCAGGGAGGGGCTGTGTCTTTACCGTTGACCTGCCGCGCGTGCCGGTCCCCGCACTCGCGTTCTAGTCAAACGGCGACACGAGCGACCGGGGTCAGACCCCGTTCGACCCCGACAGGATGACGCCGACGCGCCGGCCCGCCAAGTCGATCCCTGAGTGCAACAGTCCGCCAACCGCCGTCGCCGCCGCACCTTCGGCCACGATGCCCTCGCGCGCAATGAGCTCAGCCATCGCGGAGACAATCGCCGGTTCCGGCACCCGGATGACGCGATCGACCAGGTCGCGCACGATAAGGAACGTCTGGCTGTCGGGTTCCATGTTGCCCGCCAGCCCATCCGCGACCGTCGCATCTACTTCAACAGTCACCGGCCGACCGGCAGCCAGGGCTGCGGTAAAGACCGGCGATGCATCGGCCTCCGCGCCGACGATCGTGGCGCCGGCCGCGCTGTTCCGTGCCCAGATGGCCGTGCCCGACAACAGCCCGCCCCCGCCCAGCGGGACGACGAACAGATCGAGGTCTGGCTGGACAGCAAGCATTTCGAGCACGACCGTGCCCGCGCCCGCGATGACGTCGCGATGACTGTACGCGGAGATAAAGGTCACGCCATCGCGCGCCACTTCCTCGCGCGCCTGGCGTTCGGCTTCGTCATACGTCGGCGCCTCGATCGTGACGGCGCCGTACCGCCGCAGCGCGTCTTTCTTCGCCCGCGGCGCGGTTGCCGGAAGATGCACCCGCACCGCAATCCCCATTTCCGATCCCGCCTTGGCGAGCGCAAGGCCATGATTGCCGGCCGATGCCGTCGTCACGGCCGTGACGTGCGGCTGGGTTTCACGCAGGCGCGCGATGGCGTTGGTCGCGCCGCGGATCTTGAACGATCCGGTGACCTGCGCGGTTTCAAGCTTGAGCCAGACGTCAGCGCCGGTCAGGCCAGAAAGCCACGCTGATCGCACGAATGGCGTGGCCCTGACGTGCCCCGCAATCCGATCGGCGGCCTGCGCGATGTCGGCCGGCGTCGGCGCACCCGCGATCACGCCGGCGTCCATCCTGCCGCGGAGCTGACCATGGCAAGATGATAGCGGACATGTTGATCCGTACTGCGGCAGTGCCGCCCTTCCACAAGAACGGTTACGTCGTCGTGTGCGAGCGGACGCGAGAAGCCGTGATCATCGATCCGGGCGACGAGGTGGATGACCTCCTGGCCATGGCCTCGAGCGATCGCGCGAAGGTCAAACTCATTCTCCTCACGCATGCCCATCTCGATCATGTGACGGGCGTCACGCAGGCGAAGCAGGTGACTGGCGCGCCGATCTGGATCCATCGCGACGATCTGTTTCTCTACAACGGCGTCGTTGAGCAGGGCCGGATGTTCGGGCTGCGTGTCAGCCCGCAGCCCGCGATCGACAGTTTCTACAAGGCGGGTGAGCCGCTCGCGTTCGGCGACTGCGTGGTTGACGTGTACCACACGCCAGGTCACTCGCCGGGAGGTGTCTGCCTTGCCATCGGTGAATCGCGCGGCGCCGGCCGCGAACTGTTCGTGGGCGACACACTGTTTGCCGGATCGATCGGGCGCACAGATTTACCAGGCGGCGACCTGACGACGTTGCTCACGTCGATTCGGACCGAGCTATTTCAGTTTCCCGACGACTGCCGCGTGTTTTCGGGGCACGGTCCGGTGACGACGATTGGCGAAGAGAAACGGACGAATCCGTTCCTGAAGTAGGTTGCTGGAGCCCCGGGCTCCATGATGGTTAGCCGGGCAGGACGGTGAAGGCGACGCGGCCGATCGTCAGGATGTCGCCGGTCTGCAGCAGCCCACGTTCGACGCGCTCGCCATTGACGAGCGTGCCATTCGTGCTGCCCAGGTCTTCGACGCCCAGCCCATCCTGATTGCCGGCGTCCAGCCGGCAGTGCACGCGCGAGATCAGCGTCGCATCGACAATGAAATCCGCCGGCACCGCACGGCCGACCGTCTTGATCGTCCCGGCCGGCAGGCGCAGGACCAGTTCCGGGTCGTGGCTTTCGAGAATCCATCCAGGCATGGGCTATTTGAGCGACTGCTTCAGCCAGTCGACGATCGCGGACACCACGGATGCGGGAATGGTCTGCGCGGGCAGCGAATCGTATTCATCCGGCTCGCCGGTGTGCGCCTCGAGCAACAGGTGATTCACGCCGGGCACGATCACTTTCGCCGTGGCGGCAGGCGGCAGGTTTTTCCGCGCCGCCCGCAGGGCCGCGAGCCGGTCGGCATTCGACGGCAGGCTTTCGCGGTCGAGCGCACCGTGAAGAATGATCAGCGGTTGGTCGACTTTCTTCATGGCGACCGCCGGATCGAAGAGCAGCCATGTCTTGAACCAGACGGTATCGGCCTGGCGCCGCACGTCGGCGGGAATCATCTCCCAGCCCTTGCCGGTGATGACGGCGTCGATGACGCGTCGTTGCATGGCGACGCGCGCGTCACGCTCCGCCATGGTCGCCTTGAGGCGATTGAGCTGCTCCTGCTGCTGTTCGAGGACGGTTTCACGGCCGGTGATACCGGACGCGCCGATGAGTCCGATGGCGCCAATCTTCGAGCCCTGCCCGGCCGCCGTCATCGCGACCGCGCTGCCGTCATCGTGCGCGATCACGGCGATTCGCTTCGGATCGATCTCTCGGCGCTTGCCCAGCCAGGCCACGATGTTCATGACGTCTTCGGCGAGTTCCGTGATGCCCGCGTGTTCGGGCCGCCCGCCGCTCTGGCCGATGCCACGCTTGTCGTACCGCACCACGAAATAGCCCGCCTCGGCGAGCCGTCCCGCCAGCTGGCCGAAGATCGACACGCCGTAGTGCGTTTCATCGCGGTCCTGATTGCCCTGACCGCCCACCAGTACGATCGCCGGCATCTTCGACGGTCCCAGCTTCGGGATCGTCACCGTCGCGGCGATCGAGAAGCCTGACGCCGGAATGAAGACGTCCGTGTCGCCGGGATTTCGCACCCGCTCCTCGCGCGACATCACGCCGCTGATGTCCTCGCGGATCGCGACGAGCCCTGGTTCGTTCATCACGACTTTGGCGAGGCGGTTGCGCGCGTCGATGGACACGAGCACCGTCATCGGTCCGGATGCGCGGCTGAGCGCAAGCGTGTACTCGCGCAAATCCGTGGTCCCTTCGGGACTGACGATGCGCCTGGGTGTGATTTTCGTGACCGCGCCCGTGGTCTCGCCCTCAGGCACGACGTACACCGGGAACCGGCTGCCAATCTCGAACGACGGCAGCCGTGCGGCCAGGACTTCGTAGGCGGCGAAGTAGTTCGGCGGAAGGATGACCGCGCGGGGCGACACCTCGTGCGTGACGCTGCCTTTGTTCATGCCCTGGACGACGTCGCTGATGGCGGTGGTCAGCCCGAACGTCGTGCTGATCGCCAGCGTCTGGTTGCGCAGCGCGCCTTCGATCGTCAGCTTGCGGGGTTGCCAGTCGAGGCTGTACGCCATCTCGAACTTCGTCGTGACGACGTCGATCGGCGGGGCGATCTGTCCGTGCGCCGAGATCGTGAACGCCCCCTGGGCGCGAGTGACGGTGACGACCTCAGACCCGACGCGGACCCCGCGCATCGCCACAAAGAATCGCGACGTCGCATTCGGATCCGTCACCTGCGCGGAACCGATCGAGCCGGTGGCGGTGACGGCGATGCAGACGGCTGCAAGCGCCGTCAGGAGGCGACGGACCTGCGTCGTGCGCCGTCCGGGACTAAGATGGCCAGCAGTACCGTTCATGCACGACATCGCCACCCAGTATCGCATCATCGCCGACGGCGCCGGCTGGATCGAGCGGACCGATCGCGGCCGGCTTCGTTTCGATGGCGCGGATCGCATCGCATTCCTCCACGCACTCTTGACCAATGACATCGCGGCGCTGACCTCCGGTGGCGGTACCTACGCGCTGTACCTGACGCCGCAGGGCCGCATGATTGCCGATCTGCACGTCTACGTTCGCCCGGATCATGTGATCGCCGACGTGCCGGCGGCGGTCGCCGCGAACCTGGCCGGCGCGCTGGATGCGGCGATCTTCACTGAAGACGTGCGCGTGACCGACGTCTCCGGGGTGCTGAGGCAGATATCGGTCCTGGGCGGACAGGCGGCCAGTGTCCTCTCCGGCCTTGCCGCCACGCCGGAGACGGCACTGGAGCGCCTGCCCGCCTGGTCCCAGATCGCGTTCGACCACGGATTCGTGGCGAGGGCGGATGATTTTCTTGACGCCAGCTGGGATGTCCTGGCCGACGAGGCTGGCGTGCGCGAGGCGATCGCAGCGTTCGAGCGCGCCGGCGCTGTGCCGGTGAGCAGCGCGGTGGCCGACGCGATGCGCATCGAGGCCGGGCGACCACGCTTTGGCATCGACATGACGGAAGAAACGATTCCCCTCGAAGTCGGCCTGCTCGATCGCGCGATCAGTCAGACAAAGGGCTGCTACGTCGGCCAGGAAGTCATCATCCGCGTGCTGCACCGTGGCGCGGGGCGCGTGGCCAAGCGGCTTGTGCGGCTGACGGCCGAGTCGGCCGTTGAGAAAGACGCCCGCATCCTTGTCGATGGACGAGATGTGGGCCGCGTCACGAGCACGGCCTGGTCACCGCGTGCGAACAGCCCGATTGCGCTCGGTTATGTGGCGCGCGATGCCGCCGAGCCGGGCCGCGAGGTGGTCGTCTCAGGAGCCGGCCAGAGTACTCGCGCCACCATCAGCGGGCTGGCTGGTTGATCAGGATCGCGATCAGCTCATCGTCGGCCGGAGGCAACTGCAGCGTGCCGAGTTCGTGCCGCGCGACCCAGCGCATGGCCTGACCCAGCTGCGGCGTCGGGTCGCCGACGAGATCGCAGCGCCGGAAGTGAATCCGCACGGTTCGATCGGCATAGGCGTGTTCGGTCGTCAGAATTTCGTCGCCGACCACGGCCGATACATCCAGTTCTTCGCGCAACTCCCGAACGAGGCACGCTTCGTGGCTTTCGTCCGGCTCGCATTTGCCGCCGGGAAATTCCCAGTAGCCCTCGAGGTGGGTGTCCTTGAGGCGCCTGGTCAGCAGGAACCGGCCCTCGCGTTCGATCACGCCGGCCAGCACGACGACGGCTCGCCGCGCATCAACCACGGCGGCTCTCGATCGCATACGTTCGACAGCCCGCCTTCATCGGGCACGTGCGGCACGCGGGTTTCCGGGCGGAACAGACCGTCGCGCCGAAATCCATCAGGGCCTGATTGAAGTCGTACATGTGCCGGTGGGCCAGCACGGTTTCAGACACCGACCAGAGATGGCGTTTCATCGCGTGGCTCTTGGGATCGCCTTTCGCAATGAAGACGCGATAGAGGACGCGCGCGACGTTGGTGTCGAGGATCGCCGCCCGTTTGCCGAACGCGAAACTCATGACGGCGCCGGCCGTGTACGCGCCGATTCCCTTGAACGATCGCAGCGTGGCCTCGTCATCGGGCAGTCCGCCGTCGAAGCGGGCGATGGACTCGCGCGCGATCGCCTGCAGCCGGCGCGGCCGGATGTTGTAGCCGAGCGGATACCACGTCCGCACGACATCGCGATCATCAGCCGCGGCAAGCGACGCGAAGGTGGGGTAGCGGTCGAGCCATTCCGCGTACTTCGGCAGCACGCGGTCGACCTGCGTCTGTTGCAGCATGATTTCCGAGACCAGGACCCGGTACGGATCGCGCGTCTCGCGCCACGGCAGGTCGCGCCCATGGCGTGCGTACCAGGCAAGCAGTCGCCGCCTGAACCACTGGCGCCGGGCCGGATCAGGTTGAGGCGGGGCGTTCTTTCGGCGTCGACTGGTTCTCACCGGACGTAAGATTATGAGCGACGACGGCCGAATGCGCATTTATACGAAAACGGGCGACACCGGCGAGACGGGGCTCTTCGACGGCACACGGGTGTCGAAGGCCGATCCGCGCGTGCAGGCCTACGGCGACGTCGATGAACTGAGCGCGTGGCTGGGCGTGATCCGGGCCCACGGGGTCGGCCCGGATTTGGACGAGGTGCTGACGCAGATTCAGCGCGATCTCTTCGCCCTGGGTGCCGTCCTCGCCGACCCGGCGCACCGCATCGCGAAGCGCGTGGATAAGGCGCACCTGAATGCTGAAGACGTCACGCGCCTGGAGCGCGCGATCGACACATTCGAGGCAGAACTGCCGCCGCTGCGGCGTTTTATTCTGGCCGGCGGCTCGGGCGCCGGCGCCGCGCTGCATCTGTCACGCACCGTGTGCCGCCGCGCCGAGCGCGCCATCGTCACGCTCGATCTCGCCCCTGACGAGGCCGTTGCGATTACCTACATTAACCGGCTCTCTGATCTCTTGTTTGTCATGGCCAGACTGGTGAACCACCGGGCGGGCCTTCCAGAAACCGAGTGGTAACGGACGCGGCTTACGCGCGCTGTCTGCATCTGGCGCGACAGCACTACGAGAATTTTCCCGTGGCGTCGCGGCTGCTGCCGCAGTCGGCGCGGCCGCATGTCGCCGCGATCTATGCCTTCGCGCGCATCGCCGACGACTTCGCCGACGAGGGCACTCGCACGGCCACGGCCAGGCTGGCGCTGCTTGACGACTGGCGCGATCGGCTTCGCGCATCCGTCGTCGGCGAAACAGCGGCGGATCAGTCAGATGCGTCCGGCATATTCATCGCGCTCGGCGACACCATCCGGCGATTCGAACTCGATCCCCAACTCTTCGAAGACCTGCTGAGCGCCTTCCGGCAGGACGTGCATACCAGCCGCTATCAGACCTGGGACGAACTGCTCGACTATTGCCGCCGATCGGCAAACCCGGTTGGCCGCCTGGTCCTTCGCATCAACGGGTATCGCGAAGATCGCCTCGATCGCTGGTCCGACGCGGTCTGCACCGGCCTGCAACTCGTGAACTTCTGGCAGGACCTGGAGAAGGACCTGGCCAAGGGTCGGCTTTACGTGCCGATGGAAACGGTCCAGCGCGCCGGCGCGGACCTCGCGGACCTCGAGCGACGGCGGCTGACGGAGCCATGGGTGCGGGCGCTGACCGAGGCCGCCGAGCGCACCCGCGGCTTCTTCCGCGACGGCCGGCCGATCGCCGATGCGGTGCGCGGCCGCCTGGCGCTCGAATTGCGCGCCACGTGGCTGGGTGGCACACGGGTGCTCGATCGACTGGTCGCCTCACGATTCGACGTGTTCACGTCGCGTCCGTCGCTCGGCTGGTTCGACGCCGTCGTGATTGGCGCGCGCACGCTGGGCTGGTCGCGCGACCGGACTGTTGATCGATCGCCGCAGCGAGCCGCGCCATGACCCGCAAAACGAGCTTTTATTATTCGTTTCTTGTTTTGCCGGCCGCCGAACGGCGCGCGATCACGGCCGTGTTCGATTTTTGCCGGGCGGTGGACGACGCCGTGGATTTGGAACCGAATGCCGCGCGGGCCATCGTCGCACTGGAGACTTGGCGGCGCGAAGTCGCCCTGGTGTTCGAAGGCGGCGTGCCGGCAACCCCGCAGGGGCGGGCGTTACAGCCCTTCGTCGCGCCATTTCACCTGCCGCGCGCCCAGTTCGACGCCCTCATCGACGGAGTGGCGATGGACTCCACACCGCGCCGGTATGCGACCTTCGCCGAGCTCGAACCCTACTGCCACCGAGTGGCCTCGTCCGTCGGGCTGATGTGCGCAGAGATTTTCGGGTACCGCGAGCCGGGCGTACTCGACTACGCGCGAGAGCTCGGCGTCGCGCTGCAGCTCACCAACATCCTTCGCGATGTCGCGGTTGACCTCCTTCGCAACCACGTCTATCTGCCGCAGGACGAACTCGCCGCGTTTGGCTGCACCGAAAGCGACCTGCAACGCGAGGTTGAGCGCCCGACCGGCGCCGTTCAGTCGCCTCAGGTGCGGGAGTTGCTCCGATCGCAGGCGGCGCGCGCGCATCAATACTTCGGCCGAGCGGCCAGGGCCCTTCCACGCGCTGACGCCCGCCGTTTTGTGGCGGCCGAGATCATGCGCGCGATCTACTTCGATCTGCTGGCGCGTATCGAACAGGCAAACTTCGACGTGTTCAGCTCGGTGATTCGCGTGCCACGGCCGCGCCAGGCCTGGCTGGCGGTGGGCGTCTGGACGACGCTGCGCTGATGCCCGACGACGCCGTGATCAATCCGGAAGGCGTGCCGGATCGGGCCGACGTCGTCGTCATCGGCGCGGGGTTCGCCGGCCTGAGCGCGGCCGTGCGAATGGCCGCCGCCGGCCGGTCCGTCGTCGTGGTCGAGCAGGCGCCGCGGCTCGGCGGACGTGCGACCTCATTTATGGATCGCGAATCGGGCGAGCGTGTGGACAACGGTCAGCACGCGATCTTCGGTTGCTACCGCGAGACGTATCGTTTCCTTCGCGAGATCGGCGCGGCCGGCCTCGTACCGCTTCAATCGCGATTTACGTTGACGATGGCGGATGCCGACGCGCGGATCGCGACGCTGACGTGTCCGGACTGGCCCGCGCCGTGGCACCTGCTGGCGGGGTTGTTGCGATGGCGGGCGGTCGGACTGGGCGATCGGGCCGGTGCGCTCAGGCTGGCTCGCGTCCTGCTGCAAGTTCGCCGCGTCGGTCCGCGGGCTGTTGCCGAGCAGGTTCCGCCCGATCAGACCGTACAGGAGTGGCTGACCGCGCACGGCCAATCCCCGGCGTTGTGCGAGTGGCTCTGGAATCCACTCGCGATTGCCGCCTTGAATCAGCTGCCCGCGTCCGCGGCCGCGCGGCCGTTTGTGCGCGTGCTGGCCGAATTGTTCGCCCCCGATCGCGCGGCCGCCGCCATTGGCCTGCCGACCGTCGCACTTGAAGACCTGCTGGGGCCGCCGTCAGTCGCGTTCCTCCGCGCCCGCGGCGGAAGCGTGGTCATCAAATCGCAGGGCCGTATCGACCTCGACGACGCCGGCGCCGTCCGCGGTGTGTGGGCGGACGATCGGTTGATCGAAACGTCCGCGGCGATCAGCAGCGTGCCGTGGCATGCGATCGACCGGATCTTTCGCGACGGCCCGCCGGCCCCGATGGCTGAAATCGTCCGGCAGGCGCTCGCCCTGCCGTCGTCACCCATCGTGACCGTCAATCTCTGGTTCGATGGGCCGATCGCCGACGCGGCCGCCGTCCCATTTGTCGGCCTTGTGGGAAGCCCCATGCACTGGGTGTTCTACAAAGCCTCGATTCTTGGCGGCGGGGCCGAGCACGTGGCGGTCGTCGCAAGTGGCGCCGATCATCTGCTTCGACAGGGCAACGACGCACTGACGACGCTGGCGGCCGAGCACATGGCTCGCGCGCTGCCGGGCCTGCGCGCGCGTCGCGTCCGCCGATCGGTGGTCGTCCGTGAGCCTCGCGCGACGTTCTCGCTGGCTCCAGGCCTGCCGCCGCGTCCGCAGACCGTGACGCCGGTGCGCGGGCTCTTTCTCGCGGGCGATTGGACGGACACGGGACTGCCCGGCACGATCGAGGGCGCCGTCCAGAGCGGGCACGTCGCCGCGGAGGCGGTGCTGGCGAGGTGCTAGGGTGCAAAGGTGCAACGGTGCCAGGGTGCGAGAGTGCCAAGGTGCGCACTCTGGCATCAACCGCACCCTGGCACCTTGGCACTCCTGCACCTTTGCACCGAGGCCAACTTCACTATGATCGTCCCGTCCATGTCTTCCGTCGTCGTCCATTACGGCGAGCTCGCGCTGAAGGGCCGGAACCGGCCCTGGTTCACGTCGATGCTCGTCCGGACGATTGAGGCGGTGTTGGGTGGGCTGGACGTCCGCGACGTGCGGCCTCTGGTCGGCCGCATCGTCATACGCCTGGGTCCCCGCGGCGACGCCGAGTGGCCTGAGGTTCGCGAACGGTTGTCCAGGCTTCCGGGGATCGGCAATTTCGCCCGCGCGACGCACGTCCTCCCCGATCTGGACGCGATCGCCGCCGCCGTCGCGGCTGAGGCCGTGCATCATTCCGCGCGAAGTTTCCGCGTGACAGCGCGCCGCGCGGATAAGCGTTTCCCCATTCCGTCGCCAGACATTGAACGTGAAGTCGGTCGGCGCGTGCAGCAGGCGACCGGCTGGCCGGTCGATTTGGAAAAGCCCGACATGCACGTCCGGGTGGAAGTGCTCTCGTCGGATGCGTATTTTCATTTCTCGCGCGAGCCGGGTGTCGGGGGATTGCCGATCGGCACGAGTGGCAGCGTGATGGCGCTGGTCTCAGGCGGAATCGACTCGCCAGTGGCGGCGTGGCGGATGATTCGGCGCGGCTGCCGCGCGCACTTCGTGCACTTTCACAGTTATCCGATCCAGTCATCCACGTCACAGGAGAAGGTTCGCGAGGTCGTCCGGTTGCTGACGCGTTTTCAGCTGCGATCGCGATTGTTCCAGGTGCCGTTCGGCAGCATTCAACAGCAGGTGGTGGTGTCCGTGCCGCCGGCTCTCCGGGTCGTCGTCTATCGGCGGCTGATGATGCGGATCGCGGAGCGACTGGCGTTCCGCGTTCACGCGCATGCGCTGGTCACCGGCGACTCGGTCGGCCAGGTCGCGTCGCAGACGATCGACAATCTGGCCGCGATCGGCGAAGTCGTGACGCTGCCCGTGCTGCGGCCGCTCGTCGGGTTTCACAAGGAAGAGATCACGGCCGACGCACAACGGATCGGCACGTATGCGACCTCCGTGATTCCCGACGAGGATTGCTGCTCGCTGTTCACGCCGCGGTATCCGACCACGGGCGCGCGGCGCGGTGAAGCGGAAGTCGCGGAGGCGGATCTCGACGTGGCCGGCCTGGTCGCGCGCGCCGTGGACGCCGCGGCCTTGGAAGAATTCAGATTCCCGATGGTAAACTTGGCGCCGGCCGAGGCGGTTCACGTGGTGTCCCAGGGGCACCCCAACGAATCGTAGGGCGCGCAGGAGATCACCCATGACACTCACTCCCGGAAAACTCGCAGGCATGAAGGCTGTGTCCAACGACCGCGGCGTCATCGCGGCGGCGGCCATGGACCAGCGAGGCTCGTTGCAGAAGGCGCTCGCCAAGGACAAGGGCGGCGACGTCTCGAACGAGATGATGGAGGAGTTCAAAATTCTGGTGTCCGAGGTGCTGACCCCGCACGCCAGCGCGATCCTGCTCGATCCCGAATGGGGTCTGCCGGCCTCGCGACGTCGGGCGAAGAACGCCGGTCTGCTGATGGCGTACGAGAAGACCGGCTACGACAAGACCGGTCCCGGCCGGCTGCCTGACTTGCTCGACGACTGGTCCGTGCGCCGCCTGAAGGAAGCCGGGGCGGATTGCATCAAGATCCTGCTGTATTACACGCCGTTCGATTCCAAGGCGATCAACAACAAGAAACACGCGTGGGTCGAACGGCTCGGCGACGAATGCCGCGCCAATGACATCCCGTTCTTTCTGGAGTTCGTCGGCTACGACGAGGGCGCGGACGAGAAGGGCCTCGAGTACGCGCGCAAGAAGCCGGAGATCGTCACCGAGTCCATGGCCGAATTCACCAAGGACCGGTACGGCGTCGATGTGATGAAGGTGGAAGTGCCCGTGAACATGAAGTTCGTCGGGGGCGCCGCGTCATCGGGCGGCGGTCCGGCCGCCTACACCCGCGATGAGGCCAAGCAACTCTTTCTGGAATCGGCGAAAGTGGCGACCAAGCCGTTCATCTATTTGTCGGCCGGCGTGAGCAACGCCGAGTTCACCGAATCGCTCGCGCTGGCGGCCGAGTCCGGCGTGCGCTACTCAGGTGTGTTGTGCGGGCGCGCGACCTGGAAGGACGGCATCTCCGTTTACGGCAAGGACGGCGCCGCCGCATTCCGTAAATGGCTCGAAGGCCAGGGCGTCCAGAACATCAAGAACGTCAACACCGCCATCCAGAGCGCGGTGCCGTGGTACTCGTTCTACGGAGCCAAGAGCGCGGACGCGCTCGCGTAGGGTCAGACCGGGGTCAGACCGGGGTCAGACCAGGGTCAGACCGGGGTCAGACCCCGTGACCTATTTCTTGATGATTTCCGTGCCGCTCACCTGGCCCAGGCACGTCGTGCCTGAGTAGGGAATCCTGATCTGATTGTTCGCCTCGAGCGTGGCCGTGCCGGTGATCGCGATCGCGCACGCCGGGAACCCGGGCACCGAAGCCGTCGCGTTCGCCGACCAACTCAAGGTCCCGCCTGACAGCGTGCCGCTCGCCGAGCCGGACACCTGCATGTTCCCCATGCACGTCGCGCTGAACGTGCCCGATCCGGACGTGCCAGTAAAGCTCGTGACGGCCCACTGAAAGTTCACGCACGAGTCCGCCAGCGATCCCGTGATGCCCGGCAGCGACTGCGTCGTGGACCAGGTGCCGCCGAGCACCTGCGAGGCCGTCGGTGTCGGGCTCACCTTGGTCGCGAAGTCGAAACACGCCGAACTGGCGACGGCGGCGGCAGCAATCAACGCGATGGCAATTCGGGACATGACCTGCTCCCAAGGCTTGACGAGTAGCCCCACTATAATCGTCTTTCTATGGCAATTCTGAAAGTCGCCCGCATGGGCCACCCGATTCTTCGTGCAAAAGCCTTGCCGGTGCCGCCTGCGAAGATTGCCTCGCCCGGCGTACAACGTCTTATCGACAGCATGTTCGAAACCATGCGTGAGTACACAGGAATCGGATTGGCCGCGCCCCAGGTGCACGAGAGCCTCCGTATTTTCGTGGCCGGCGTCCGGGAGGGCGAGGTCGGCGAGGCGCTCAGCGACGATGAGAACATGCCGTTCATGGCGTTGATCAATCCGACCATCACGCTGCTGACCGAGCCGACGCACGAGGGATGGGAAGGCTGCCTGTCGATTCCAGACGTGCGCGGCCTGGTGCCTCGCGCCGCGGACGTGCGTGTCGAGGCGTACGATCGGGCGGGCAGGAAACTGGCGTTCAACGCGTCGGGACTGACCGCGCGTGTGATCCAGCATGAGAACGACCATCTCGACGGCGTCCTGTTCATGGACCGTATGCGGACGCTCAAGTCGCTCGCGTTCATGGAAGAATACCGGCGCTTCTGGACCGAGGACGCCGAATGACCCCGTCCGATCTCAGCCCCGACGAGCGCGCATCGGTCGCGCCGTTTTTCACCAATGCCGATCGGCCGGTCTTTGCGCTCGACAATCTTCCGGAGACCGTCAAGGGCGCGCTGTTCGCGCGGTACTCGCGATCGCCGAAGTCATTGCGCCGCCTGTTCCTCGACGAGTTCTACGAAGGCGCGGGCGGCGGTGCCGCGGCGTCCGGCGTGAAGATCGATCGCGCCGATCGGTTGTATCAGCGCGTCTTCAATGACTACGGCGACGACTCGGTGGCGCAGCTGGGCGGCGTGCATCTCGCGGTGGAGGACGCGTCCAATATCCTCACGAAGATCCTCGAGCGCGGCCGGTTGATGGCGTACCTCGAGCAGTCGACGCGCTACATTCCGTACACCGATCGCCGCGAAGGGCAGTGGCGGTACCTGGTGCCGGCCGAGCTCGACGGCCATCCCTTGCGCGACGCCTACCGGCGCGCGATGGACGAGACATTCGAGACCTACGCCAAGTGGATCGCGCCGATGCAGGCGTGGTTCGAGGCGAGGCATCCGAGAGCGGCGACAGACTCGGAGCCCGTCTATCGGGCCGCGATTCGCGCGAAGGCGCTCGACACGCTGCGCGGCCTGTTGCCGGCCGCGACCCAGTCGAACGTCGGCATCTACGGCACCGGACAGGCGTACGAATCACTGCTGTTGCGCATGCGCGCGCACCCGCTCGCCGAGGCGCGGCTGACCGCCGACGCGATGCTGGAGGAGCTGCGCAAGGTGATTCCGGCGTTTCTGACGCGCGTGGACCAGCCCGATCGCGGCGGCCGCTGGAGTCAGTACCTGGCCGACACGAGAGCCCGCATGGGCGAGCTGGCCGCCCGCGTTACGGCCGGGCACGATGGCGCGGCGGCCGAGGAAGTCTCGCTCGTGGACTTCGATCCGGACGGCGAAACCAAAGTCGTCGCGGCGGCACTCTATGCCTCGACGTCGTTGCCCGACGCCCAGTTGATGGAACTGGCGCGCCGCATGCCGGCGGCCGAACGCGAACAGGTTCTGCGCGCGTACGTGGGCGACCGCAGCAACCGGCGCCACAAGCCCGGCCGTGCGTTCGAGCGCACGAGCTATCGCTTCGACGTCCTCACTGATTACGGCGCGTTCAGGGATCTGCAGCGTCATCGGCTGCTCACCATCGACTGGCAGCGGCTGTCGCCCGACCATGGCTACACGCAGCCCGAGGCCATCGTCGAGGCCGGCGCGGATGCCGAGTGGCGCGCCGCGATGGAGCGATCGGCATCGCTGTTCGAATCACTGGCGAACGCCGGACTGGTGGAGGCTGCGCCGTATGCCGTGGCGATGGCATACCGCGTGCGCTTCGTCATGGACATGAACGCGCGCGAGGCGATGCACACCATCGAACTCCGCACCGCGCCGCAGGGCCATCCGGCTTATCGCCGCGTGTGCCAGCGGATGCACACGCTGATCGACGAGGTCGCGGGGCATCACGCCATCGCGCAGTCAATGCGGTTCGTCGATCACTCGACCGTCGAGCTCGAGCGGTTGCAGGAAGAACGGCGCCTCGAGGAGAAGCGCGCGCGGTTCGACGGCCAGACCGGAGTGAATCGCTAAATGGCGGAGCAGGGCAGCGGGCCGTGGCTGATTTGTCACCGGCTCCTCGTGCGGTTCAGCGATTGCGATCCGCTCGGCCACGTCAACAACGCCAGTTACTCCACGTATATCGAGCAGGCGCGGATCGTCCTGTGGCGGAAGCAGGCCGGCCTCGAGTTGCGCAGCGCGGCGCAGGCGGGCGGTCGTCGCGGGGAAGGCTTCATACTCGCGCGCACCGAGATCGACTTCAGGGCGCAGGCGCGCGACGGTGACCTGCTCGAGGTCCGCCTGGGGCTCGAGGGATTTGGCCGGACGAGCGCGACTTACCGCTACGAAATTGTGATGGCGGACACGGGCCGGCTGATCGCGGCGGCGAAGACCATCCAGGTCTGGTACGACTACGACGCGGGCAAGCCCGTGCCGCTCTCCGAGCACACAAAAGGACTGCTGTCACAGCCTGTAAGTGATTGATTAATAAGCTTGATCAGGCTCAATGTTTGACAGATTGTGAAAGAATTCACATAATTTCAGACGGTCGCTCCCGGCCCAACACCACGGTTGACGACCCACGCGGCTTTCCTTTCCCGGAACGCTGCCAGACCGCGCAAGTCCGTAACTCACCATCAGTCGTTCTGCACCACGGAATCTTCCTGAACTACCTGGGCCGGGAGCGAGTTTTTGGGGACGTACCTGTTTTCCACAGGCCCGTCTTCGAATGCTCCGGGCCTGTGGAAAACAGGTACGTCCCCATAATTACTCCATGTCTGGTCCTACGCTGATCCCTGCGGGCAATCCCGGCGCGATGACAGGGCGGGGCAATAACACCTGGCTCCTTGATGGCGCGGAACCGGCGCTGATTGACGCCGGCGTCGGGCAGATCGCGCATCTCGACGCGATCGCGTCCGCACTTGAAGGCCGCGCACTGGCTCGCGTCCTGATCACGCACGGACACGCCGATCACGCCAGCGGCGCGCCGGCGTTGCGATCGCGCTGGCCGCGCATCGACGTGTGTCAGTGGCCCTCGCGCCTGTCCGAAGGCCTGCAGGTCACGGCCGGTGACGAGACCCTCACCGTGATCCACACGCCCGGCCACGCGGCCGATCATGTCTGTTTCTGGCACGAGACCTCCCGCGATCTCTACGCCGGCGACATGCTGGTACTCGGATCGACCGTCATGATCCCCGCCGGCACCGGCGGCGGATTGCGCGCCTACCTCGCCTCTCTCGAACGCATTGCCGCCCTGGCGCCCGTCCGCGTGTTCCCCGGCCATGGGCCGGTCATCGACGACCCGCTGGCCCTGATCGCGGAGTACATCGATCACCGCCGGCTTCGCCACCGCCAGGTCGCCGCGTGCCTGGCCGACGGCCTTCACGATGCTGACGAAATTGTGACCCGGGTGTATCCGGACCTGGTGCCGGCCCTTCGGGCCGCCGCGCGCGCCACGGTCGAGGCGCACCTCGAGGCCGGGCCCGACCTGTTTCCCGTCGATTGAAAAGACCCCCGGCGTCCACGGACCCCCGGCCTCCTCTAAAATGAACTCCGGCCCCTGCGTGGACAACAGACCCCGCCCGCTCGTGAACGACCCTGGCGACGCGCTGCTCATTGACGTGCGGCCGGCTGAGGATTTTGCCCGGGGCCACATCCCCGGCGCCGTGCACCTCGATCTCTGGGGCGTCAGCCTGATCGACACGAGCGAAGCGCCGCTTCGCGCCTTCATGTGGATGATTGGCCATCTGTTTGGCCTGCGCGGCGTGTCGCCTGACCGCGCGGTTGTGGTCTACGAGCACGACTCCGGCATTCGCGCGGCGCGCGCCTACTGGTTTCTGGACTATCTGGGCCATCCCGACGCCGCGATCCTGGACGGCGGCTTCGCCGCCTGGGTCCGGGCCGGCCGCCCGGTGACGACCGACGTCGTGACCCCAGACCCGACCGACTGGGTGGGCCAGCCCGACTCGTCGAAACTTGCGACGTGGCGGGAGGTGCGCGATCAGCTGGGCGATCCGTCAACCGCGATCCTCGACACGCGCAGCGAGGCCGAGTTCTTCGGAGAAACCGTCCGCGCCAAGCGGGGCGGGTCGATCCCGGGTGCCGTGAATCTCGAGTGGAAACAGAATCTGATGCCGGACGGCCGGTTTAAATCTTCGCGCGATCTCAAGGCCATGTACGAGGCGACGGGCGTCACGTCCGATCGCAACGTCATCACGTATTGCCAGGGCGGTTATCGCGCGGCGCACGCGTACGTGGCCCTGCAACTCGCCGGCTTCGATCGCATCCGCAACTACACCGGCTCCTGGAAGGAATGGGGCGACCGCGAGGATCTGCCGCTCGAACGTCGATCGAGGCCGCACTGATGCTGGGCGAGACGGTCGGCAAATACCACATCCTCGATCGGATTGGCCGCGGCAGCATGGGCACGGTCTATCGCGCCGAGGACAAGAGCCTGCATCGCGACGTCGCGATCAAAGTGCTCAACGCTGATCTGAACGACCCGGCCGCCGGGCGCCGGTTTCGCGCCGAGGCGATCGCGGTCGCGCGGCTGAACCATCCCGGCATCGCCAAGGTCTACGATCTCTTCGAGCACGACGGACAGTGGCTGATGGCGATGGAGTTCGTCAAAGGCGAGACGCTCGAGAGTCTTGTGGGGCGCGGCGGCCTGTTGCCCGCGGACACGGCGGCCGATCTCACGTCGCAGGCGCTGATGGCCCTGGCGCACGCGCACGGCATGGGCGTCATCCATCGCGATCTCAAACCCGCCAATCTGATGGTGGCCGACGGTCGCATCAAGATCACCGACTTCGGCATTGCCCGCGTCGCCGGCACCGAGCATCTGACAAGCGCCGGGCTGCGGATGGGAACGCCGGCCTACATGGCGCCCGAACAGGTGCTCGGCCACGACATCGACGCCCGCACGGACATCTTCGCCATGGGCTGCGTGATGTTCTTCCTGGCCACGGGCACCTTGCCGTTCAAAGGCGACACGCCCATGGAAATGGTGCAGGCGCGGCTGCAAAGCGACGCGACGCCGATTCGCACGGTCCGCCATGAACTGCCGGCCTGGTTCGCCCAGATCGTCGAGTGCGCGCTGGCCCGCGATCCGGCCAGCCGCTTTCAGACCGCCGACGCGTTTCATCAGGTGATCGAGCGCGGCCTCGCCGGCCTGCCGCTCAATCTGCCGACGCCATCCAGCCTGATGGAAACGATGCTGCCTGGCTCGATGCCTGTGGCCAAACCCACGGCGGTTGTCCGCGACGAAGCGCCCGTGGCGCCGACGATGAAGACGCCAACGCTGGCAGGTGTCGCATCACCCGATCGCGGCGTTGAGAGATCGACGCCGGCGCCGGCCCCCGCGCAGCCCGCGTCGAAAAAAGCACTGTCGCCCGTCGTGCTGATCGCCGCGGCTGTGATCCTGCTCGGCGCGGCCGGGCTGGCGATCAAATACTTGTCGGGCTCGGCCAGCGCACCCGCGACGTCGTCTACGCCGACCCCGCCGGCGGCCACTTCGGTGCCGCCGTCTACTCAAGGCACGGACGCCCTCCAGCCGCAGACAACGCCCGCCGTGCCGCCCGCGACGCCGCCCGCGACGCCGCCCGCGACGCCGCCGGTGACGTCGCCCGTGGCGTCGCCGACCGCGACGGCCAACGCGACACCCACGGCCACGCCTCTGACGCCGACGCCCACATCGACACCGACACCCGGCGCGGCGGGTCGCGGCACAGACACGCCTGTGCCCTTCGACACGGTCAAACTGCTGAAGATCACCGGCAGCAAGGGAGACGATGTCGATGCGACGCTGACCGTAGGAGGAACGTCGATCGTCGTCACGCCGCGTCCGGGCGGCAGGCCGCTGGTCATGAACTACAAGGCGCTGGCGGCGGCGACGTTTGCCAAGGATCGATTTCCCAAAGCGGCGCCGAACCTGCCCGCTCCGCCGGCCGATCTCGACCTGTCCCGTAACGCGCTGCTGCGCCGGCCGGTGCGGAACTGGCTCACGCTCCAGTCAAAGACCGAGTTCCTGATTCTGGCGCTCGCGGATGCCGACGCCGAGCAGATTCTCCAGATGATCGAAACTCGCACCCGCCTCAAGATCGGTCGCTGATAAGATCCCTCTCTTGCCAGCATGCTGACGCTCCGCTACGACGATCACGGCGTCGAGAAGACGCACCGGCTCAAGGACGGCGTGTCGGTCGTCGGCCGGCTGCCGATCTGCGACATTATCCTGAACGATCCCAGCGTGTCGCGGCAGCATGCGACCGTGCGGGCCGAGGGCGGCCGCTGCTATGTGCAGGACAGCGGCAGCCGTTTTGGCACGTTCGTCAATGGTGCGCAGATTCTGGCCACTCAGGACGCGACGGAGATCAAATCCGGCGATGCCGTGAAATTCGGCGAGTTCCCCGTGACGGTCGAGCAGAACATTCCCGAGACGGAGCTGCTCTCCGAGGACCACCAGGTGTCGGAAGGGGTCGGCGCCATCGTGAAGGCCGCCGGATCGCCGGCCACCAGTCCGGTCGCGGCCGCCGACGCGCACCTGATCAAACTGCTCGCCGACATGGGCCGCACGCTCGTCAGCGCCCAGTCGCTGCCGGACATCCTCAATCGCGTCGTGGACATGGCCTTCGCCTCCGTCCCCGCCGAGCGCGTGTTCCTGTTGCTGCGCGAGTCGGCCGACGCGGCGCTCGAGGCGCGCGTCCTGCGCCAGCGCGACGGCACGGTGCCGACCAACGCGACCCTGAGCCGCGCCGTCGTGCGCAAGGTGATGCGCGATCGCCTGGCGATCCTGGCCCAGGACGCCACCACCGATCCGGGCCTGTCGGTGACTGACAGCATCCTGCGCTTCAACATCCGATCGTTCATGTGCGCGCCGCTGTGGAGCCAGGACGAAGTCGTCGGCGTCGTGTATGTCGACAGCCCGAAACGATCGCAGTTCGGCAGCGCCGATCTCGACATGCTGACGGCGCTGACCAACGCCGCCGCGATCGCGATCGAGCAGGAGCGCATCACGTCGCAGCTCTTCGAAGAGACGCGGCGGCGCGAGCGCCTGCAGCGGTACCACTCGCCGGCGGTCGTCAGCCGTATCGTGCACGGCGCGGACGCCGCCGACGGCGCGGCGCCGCTGGCGCAGGAACGCGACGTGACGGTGATGTTCTGCGACCTCGTCGGGTTCACGACGCTCTGCGAGCCCCTGTCCCCGGCCCAGGTGGCCTCGCTCCTGAACGTGTTCCTGACGCGCATGACCGATGTCGTGTTCGAACACGAGGGCACGCTGGACAAGTTCCTCGGCGACGCGCTGCTGGCCGTCTTCGGCGCGCCCTTCGACCAGCACGATCACCCCCTGAAGGCGGTCGAAGCGGCGATGGCCATGCGGCAGGCGCTCGCCAGCCTGAACCTCCAGCTCGATCAGAAGCTCGAGATGCGCATCGCCATCAGCACGGGCGTGGCCCTGACGGGCGATATCGGGTCGCCCCGCCGGCGCGAGTTCACGGTGCTGGGCGACGTCGTGAACACCGCGTCCCGAATCGAGGACGAAGTGGCCAAACCGGGCGAAATCGTGATTTCCGGCAGCACCTATGCGCGCATCAAGGGCCAGGTCCGCGTGCGGCCCCTGGCCAGCCGGACGCTGCGCGGGCGCATGACCTCGTCCGATTTTTACGCCGTAGAGGGTTGAGGGAATACGAGGCCGGGGCTCATTTTTTGTCGACGGATGTGAAAAAATGAGCCCCGGCCTCTTTGCATTAACATAAGGCTCCCGTGATCGGTCAGAACATCGGCAAGTACCGCGTACTCGACCGCATCGGCAAGGGCGGCATGGGTACGGTCTATCGCGCGATGGACGAGATGCTCCATCGCGACGTGGCCATCAAGGTCCTCAATGCCGAACTGAACGATCCGGAAGTCGCCAAGCGCTTCCGGGCCGAGGCGATTACGGTCGCCCGGCTCAGCCACCCCGGCATCGCCACCATCTACGAATTGTTCGAGCACGACGGCCAGTGGCTCATGGTGATGGAATTCGTGCGGGGCGAGACGCTCGAGAACATGGTCAGCCGCATGGGGCCGCTCTCCGCGCAGCGGTCCGCCGAACTGGTCATGCAGTCGCTGGCGGCCCTCGCGCACGCGCACAGCATGGGTGTCGTGCACCGCGATCTCAAGCCCGCGAATCTCATGATCACGGAAAACGGCGCCGTCAAAGTCATGGACTTCGGCATCGCGCGCGTCTCCGGCAGCGAGCACCTGACGAACGCCGGCTTCATGATGGGCACGCCGGCCTACATGGCGCCCGAGCAGGTGCGCGGCGGCGAAGTCGATGCGCGCGCCGACCTCTACGCGATGGGCGTCGTCTTCTATCGGCTCACGAGCGGCAAGCTTCCGTTCAAGGGCGATACGGCGTTCGCGATGGTGCAGTCGCAGGTCAACGAGCCGCCCACGCCGATCGGCACGATCCGCGCGGACCTGCCGTCGTGGGTCGATGAAGTCATCACGCGCGCGCTCGCGAAGGTCCCGGACCAGCGATTCCAGTCGGCCGCCGAGTTCCACGAAGCGCTGGCGCGCTGCATGGCCGGTCTCCCGATTTCGACGATGTATACGATGGCGGGCGAAACGATGATGACGCCATCGCGCATGAGTGCGAACCTGGCGTCCGGCGCCATCCCGAGCCGCGCCATGCCGACGCCATCGGCGTCCTATCCGCGGCCGCCCGTCGGGAATACGGCCGCGCAACAGGCGCCGCCGACCATGATCTCCGGTGCCGTGCAGCCGTTGCTGTCGGGCGAGGCGGATCTGACGGTCGCGGCGCCGTCCGGCGCCACGGCGCGGCCCGTAGAGCCCGTCGCACCCGCGAAGCCCGCGGCGCCCTCGCCGGTGGCGGCGAAGAAGCCGCTGCCGATCATGTGGATTGGTGTGGCGGCCCTGGTGTTGATTGGCGCCGCGGTCGCGTACTTTGCGACGCGAGGTCGCGGCCCGTCCGAGCCGACGCCTGACAACACGTCCGCGAAATCTGAGCCGAGCCCGACGCCTCCCGTGTCGGACGCCTTCAACGCCGCGGCTGCAACGCCGGCGGCGGGCGCCCCTGGCGCGACGTCAACGCCGACGCCCACACCGCTCGCCGCAGGCGGCGGCGTGCCGTCAAACTCGCTGACGTCGGGTCCAACGCCCACGGGCCAGCCAGGGCGTGCCACGGCCACTCCAGTGCCTGGCCGTGCGGGCTTGCCGGCGGCGACGACGACGCCGGTTCCGACCGCCGCAACGGCCGATCTGCCCGAAGCGTTCTCTGATACGAAGTTCTATCCGACGAGCGGCAAGCGCGACGCGCGCGACGCGGTGCTGCATTTCGGGAACGGCACGCTGGCGATCACCGTGAAGGGCAACAATCTGTCGCTCGCGAATGTCACGTACAAGCGGATCACGCGCGCGACGTACGTGCGCAGCCGCGATCCGCTGTGGGATCCGAGCCTGACCTCGCCGCCCAAGGACTTCGACGCCAGCTCAGGCGTTGGATCGCTGCTGAGCCGATCACCCAAGCACTGGCTCGTGCTGCAGGGCACGGATCACATTGAGGTGCTCCGGCTCGGAGACGGCAACTTCAAGCAGGTGATGGACGCGATCGAGTCGCGCCTGGGGATCAAGATCGATCGCAAATGAAAAACGAGGCCGGGCCTCATTTTCGCGAGGCTCGTGACGAAAATGAGACCCGGCCTCTTCGTCAGTAGATCAGCGTCGCGAGCGTCTTCTTCGCCACATCCGTCCACGGCAGTTTCGGGTCCAGGCTCAGCGCGAGCTTCAGGGCCTTGCCGGCTTTCGCGTCCTCGCCCTCTTTCGCGTAGGCCATGCCCAGGTGGAACTGGTAGATCGCGTTCTTCGGATCGGCCTCGGCGCTCAGGCGCAGCGCTGAGAGGGCTTGTCCCATCATGCCGCGCTTGTAAAAGATCCAGCCGAGGGTATCGTTGACTTCCGCCTGTTCGGGCAGGGCGGCCTTGGCCGCGACGGCCAGCTCGAGCGCGCGATCGAGATCCCCGTTCGATTCGACCAGCAACCAGGCCAGGTTGTTCGACGCGGCGCCGGTCTTCGGATCGATCCGCACGGCGGTCTCCCACCACCGTTTGGCCTCGTCGAGATTCTGCGCCTGATACGCGAGCAGGCCCAGCATCGTCGGGGCGCCGACCCATTTCTGGTCCAGGCGGTTCAGCGTGATGAACTCTTTCGTGGCTTCGGCGGTTCGGCCCTGCGAGACGTAGAGATCCGCCAGCAGGCCATAGGCCTGCGGATCGGATGCGTCGGCTTTGATCGCGCGGCGCAGCGCGTCCTCGGTTTTCGCGATCGCGCCGTCCACGTGATAGATCTTCGCCGCCAGCAGCAGCAGGCGCAGCGACTCCGGCGTTTTCGCGAGCTGCGTCTCGACGCGCGCCCGGGCGTCGCCCATCTGCTTGCTGAGGATGTCAATCGACACGAGGCCGGTGAGCGCGTCGATCGACGCCGGATTGAGTTCCAGCGCGCGCTGGTACTCCTGGCGCGCGCCTGCCGCGTTGCCGAGGTCCATGTGGTACGTCGCCATCGCGACGTGCACGTCGGGCGAGGTCGGATATTTCGCGACGAGCGCGCGCGCTTCGGCTTCCGCGCGGCCCATCTGCGTGCTCAGCATCACGAGAATCTTGAGGCGGATGAGCCTCGCCGGCAGGCTTTGCGGATGCTGCCTGACGGCGTCCTCGGCGAATCGCAACGCCGTGTCGAGTTCCCGCCGGCGCCGATGCAGATCGATCAGCTCCAGCTGGGCCGGCAGCAGGTTGGGATCCGCCTTGAGCGCGTCTGCAAACGCCAGGCGCGCGCCCTCGGCGTCGCGCAGTTCCAGATGCACGCGGCCGAGCGCGAGCGACGCCTCGGCCAGCCGGTAGTCCGCATTCACCGCCGCCCGCGCGGCGACCAGGGCCTCGGCCGGCCGATGGTCGGCCAGCAGGAGGCGCGCTTTCATCGACAGCGCCATCGCGTTCTGGGGCTGGCGCGCCAGCGCTTCGTCGATGGCGCCCTGCGCCTCATCGCGCTTGCCCATCATGAACAGGACCAGCGCGATGTCGCGTTTGGCCGCGACGAACTGCTTCTGGTCAAGGGCGATGTCGTTCAAGATCCGGAAGGCTTCGTCGGGGCGCCCAGTCGTCGCGTAATAGTTCGCCAGTTCGAACCGCACGGCGGGATCCGTGGACAAACGGGCATAGGTTTTCAAATACGGTTCCGCCAGGGCCGCGCGATCCGTTTCGACGTAGAACGCGGCCAGCGTGTGATGGGCGTTGGCGTTGTCCGGCCCGGCCTCGACCGCGCGCTTCAGCGCGGCTTCCGCGTCCGCGCGCCGTTCGACGGCCCGGTAGAAATTGCCGAGACCGACATAGGCATCAGCCGATCCGCCACTGATCGTGACGGCCTTCTGGAAGGTGAACTCGGACTCGGCCCGATCGCCATTGGCCAGTTCGAGCACGCCCAGGTTCGTATAGAGCGCGGTCCGTTCGGGGTCGATCGTGACGGCGCGCGTAAGCACGCCAATCGCGTCATCGAGATTCTTCAGTCCGCCGAGCGCATTGCCGAGCAGCACCAGCGCCGTGACGTTGTTGGGGTTCTGCTGAAGCACCACGCGGGCGCGGCTCTTGGCCTCGTTGAACAAACCGCCTTTGAGCAGCATGTGGCCGGCGCGGAGCTGCGCCTCCATGTCGTTGGGCAGGAGATCCGCGGCGGTGATGAACTCCGGGAATGCGAACCTCGTGTTTCCCGCGGCGAGATGCGCTTCGGCCAGCCGCATGCGCACGACGCCGTTCTTCGGCTCCTTGAGTGCGGCATGGCGGTACTCGATCGTGGCCTCGGCGTATTTCTGTTCCTGGAAGAACCGGTCCCCGCTCGCGAGGTACTGCTCAGCCGTTTTGGCGCAGGCAACGGTCAGCGCCAGGACGGCAAAGATGGCGAATTTGAAAGACTTCGGCATGGGCATGGACCTGTGCACACACAAACGCAGTCACCGGCAACGGATCGTCGGCGAGTCGCGAGTCGGATTGATCGGGAGGGCGCCGGACTCTCGTCCGGCGCCCAGAGAGGTGCTAGCGCGCCAGGCGGCGTCGGATCAGCAGGGCCGCGCCCGTTCCCAGCAGCAGGAGCGTCGTCGGCTCGGGCACGGCGCTCGTGCCCCCAGGGGTCAGCACATCGCCGTAGAGCTTCAGCGTCATGCCTTCGTTGTAGAAGTGGCAGTCCGGATCGAGCCCGAGCGCGAAAATGTCATCCGACAGGAACGCGTTCAACGAGGCCAGGTCGCTGGCGGAGAACGTGTAGGTGTAGTTGTAGGCGTTGATCGTGGCGCCGTTCGCGGGATTAATCGTCGTGCCGTTGGCGACCGCTGTCCAGCCTGCGGGCGTCGTCGAGGGGCCGGGCGACGTCGTCGGCAACTGACCTGGGCCTGCGAACGATCGAGACGTCAATTGGTCCGCCGTCGCCATGTCCCCGGAAGACACGAGCCAGCTCGGCTGGGTCGGTGCCGTGCTCGCGCCGGTCAGGAAATCGTTCTTGCTCGTGGCCAGCGTCGGCGTCGCCGATGTGTCATCGGTGAACTGCATCAAGCACCCCGTCGTGCCGATCTGCGTCGAGCAGGTCGTGCCGCCGAATGCGTTCTTGACCGTTCCGCCGTTGACCGACGTGCCGGGGAGGTAGGCGTTGTTCAGCAACCACAGATAGAGCACGTTGCCGCTCGTGTCCCAGTTGAACATCTTGCTGAAGGTCAGCGTGGCGCTCGTGATGTTCTTTCCGATCAGCGCCGTATCCTGAATCCGCCACGTATAGAGGGCGTGGTGGTCGAGGTCATTGATGTCCGCGGGGTTCGGCGTATAAGTGCCGAGAAGCGCCGCTGACGCGGTCGCGGGAATTGAGAGCGTCGATCCGAGAACGGTCAGTGCGATTGCAACGGTACGCCAATTTCGTAGTTTCACAATGTCCCCATGCCGGCCGCTATCGGCCACTTTGATTCACGTCACGGAGTGCAAGTTTGCTGCCCGATCGATGTTGTTCGAAATCAAGGATTTGGGGGTGGTCGGCGATCCGTTGTCTGACCATCGGCGGACTTTCGTCCAATCGGAGGCAGACGTCGGGAATCCCCGGCGTTCTGCTGTTCCGGCGGTCAGCTGGTCTTGGCGATGCTGGGCGGGTTCGACAGTCGCGCCGGCACGGCGCGGAACCGCTGAAACGGCAGGTGGCAGTCGTGCTTGCGCAGGAAGCTCAGGAAGCGTTTGTAGTCGTCGGCCGACATGTTGAACAACTGGACGAGCAGCCGGTAGTTGCCGTTGGTCGTCTCGAGGCCGATCTGGACGATCTTCCGCAGGTCCATGCGGGTGAGGTCGCGCGACATGAAGCTGGGATAGACCGCCGACCAGAATGACTCGCCCTGCTTGATCATGAGCGCGGCCAGTTCTTCGGCGCGGCCCGTTTGCGGCGCGAGCGGGTCGATCGGCTCGGCCACTGACGCTCCCGTCGGTCCCGGGCGCGCGCTGACGACTTCAGGCGGCAGGTCCGCGACTTTGATGAGGCGTCCCGACGCGCGCAGCACGATCCGCTCGACCACGTTCTTGAGCTCGCGGATATTGCCGGGCCAGCGGTAGCCCATCAGGGCGTCCATCGCCTCGGCGCTGATCTCCGTGGCCTGGACTTTGTGCGCCTGGCTGAAATTGTGGACGTAGTGGCTCACGAGCAACGGCACGTCTTCGATGCGCTCGCGCAGCGGCGGAATGCTGAAGCGGATGACGTTCAGCCGGAAGTACAGATCCTCGCGGAACGCGCCGAGGTTGATTTGCGCCTGCAAATCGCGATTCGTCGCGGTGATCAGGCGGACGTTCACGCGCGTGTGCGATCGGTCGGCGCCGACGCGCTGGATTTCACCGGACTCGAGGAACCGGAGCAGCACGACCTGCATGCGCGTGCTCATCTCGCCGACTTCGTCGAGGAACACGGTGCCGTTCGGCGCCATCTCCAGCAGACCCGGCTTGTCCCGATAGGCGCCGGTAAATGATCCGCGCACGTGACCGAACAACTCGGACTCGAGCAACGAGTCCGGCAGACCTGCGCAATTGAGCGTGACGAGTCCGGCGGCCGCGCGCGCGCTCTGATGATGAATGAGGCGCGACACCACTTCCTTGCCGACGCCGGTCTCTCCGGTGATCAGCACCTTGGCATCGGATTTTGAGGCCGACGCGATTTCTGCCTCCAGCGCCTGAATGGCCGGGCTCTTGCCGATGAGCCTGACTTCAGGTTGCCGGGTCGTGATCACTGCCAACTAAAAGTCTCCCGTTCTCGAACATTCGCGCGGGGCCGGCATAGTCCAGCCCAAAGACGCCTAGAGGCCCTGAAGAATGTCACGTATTAGACAGACTTCGCAAGGGCTAGGTTTGACCATCATCAACAACAATCTTGTAATCGATATGTGACGCAAGTCGATTGAGGACTATAAGTTACGGCGACGTTACTATCCAATACCACGAAGGTGGTGGTAGTCTTTGAGCTTCCTCAAGGCGGCAATTAGTCACCCATTAGTCTGACATTTTTCGTCGTTTATCCCATCCTCTACCACTCCTGTCAGAGGGCCCTGGGACCGACACTCCGCCTGAAATGGTCGTAATTGACTGTCTCAGTTGGGAATAGGTCTCGGTTCCAGATGACTGTCAACCGTGGGCATGACTTTGCAGTATCGGCAGCCAGACTTTTCTCTCGGTGAAACCAACGGAGAGGTATGAGGAATATCGGACCGGTACAGCTGATTGGAACGAGCCAGGCGATTACAGACCTGAAAGCTGAGGTCGAACGCGTGTCTTGTTCGGACGCCAAGGTGCTCATTACCGGCGAAAGCGGTTCGGGCAAGGAGGTCGTGGCTCGGGCCATTAATGAGGCCAGTACGCGGGCAAAGCTCTTTGTCCCCGTCAACTGCGCCGGCATTCCGGAGACCCTGCTCGAGTCCGAGTTGTTCGGGCACGTCAAGGGCAGCTTCACGGGCGCCTACCGCGACAAGCCCGGCAAGCTCGAGATGGCCGATCACGGCACCATCTTCCTGGACGAAATCGGCGAAATGACCCTGCGGATGCAGGGGCTGCTGCTGCGCTATCTGGAGACCGGCGAAATCCAGAAGGTCGGCGCGGAGCGGACGGTGCGGGCCACGGATGTGCGCGTGATGGCGGCGACAAACCGCAGCCTGCGCGAGCTGATCCAGCAGGGCCAGTTCCGTGAGGATCTCTTCTACCGCATCAACGTCATCCATATTGAAGTGCCGCCGCTCCGCGAGCGGCGCGAAGACATTCCCCAGCTCATCGAGTTCTTCCTGGCCCGGTTCACCGGCTCGCGCAGTACCGAGGCCGCCCTGGAAAGTGCCAGGGCCGAAGCCTCCTTCCTCGAAGGCGCTTCCTACCAGGCTGACCTGGCTCGGGTGCCCGGGATGGAGGAACTGGCCGAAGAGGCTCAGGGCCTCTACGCCGGGAACGGCTCCGGTAACGGTTATGGGGCCTCGAACGGCGAGGACGCCTCCCGAAATGGTAATGGGAGCGGAAACGGGAACGGATTTCGCAATACAAGCCCTGCCGCGAGCGGAATGGCCACGGGGAATGGCACCGCGAACGGCGTGAATAGCCACAGTCCTGTACGTGCCATCTCAAAAATGGCAATGGACGCGCTCTATGACTATGCCTGGCCTGGCAACGTCCGTCAGGTCGAGAACGTCGTCGAGCGCCTGGTCGTGACCGGACGCCGGGAGGTTGTGCTCCTGGAAGACCTGCCCCTCGAAATCCGGACCCCCATGACGGGCGGTCGTCAGGGCCGCGAGCGACGCCGGACGGTGGCCGACGAACTTTTCAAGAAACTGGTGGAGGAGCGGGGGTCGTTCTGGAACGTGGTGTACCCGCTCTACATGAACCGTGAGATCACGCGGGCGAACGTGCGGGACCTGGTGCACAAGGGACTCGAGGAGGCGCGGGGCAACTACAAGATCGTCCTGCGGCTCTTCAACATGGACACGGGCGACTACAAACGCTTCCTCAATTTCTTGAGGAAACACGAGTGTCAATTGCCCTTTAAAGAGTACCGGTAAGCGAGAGCGCGGAGTAGAGACATGACAAAGACGACTCGAATTCTCGGGGTGACGACGGCACTGGTGATGGCGGCGCTGGTCTGTTCCGCTGTGCCGTCCCTCGCGCAGATTACGCAGAAGCCGACCGGCACGAGCACGGCGAAGCCGACGCCGACCCCCCCGCCGCCGGTGGCGCCTTCCTACATCATCGGGACGGACGACATCCTGGCGGTGACGGTGTGGCGCGCGCCGGAAGTCAGCGGCGACGTCAAGGTTCGCCCGGACGGGAAAATTACGCTGTCCATGGGGAACGACATCCAGGCCTCCGGCCTGACGACCGAGCAGCTCAAGGGCGCGATCGTGACTGAACTCAAGCGGTTCTACAACGAACCGGATGTCTTCATTCAGGTCAAGGAGATCAGAAGCCGCATCGTGTACGTGATGGGTGAAGGCATCGCCAAGCCTGGTGCGTATCCGCTGACCGGGCCGATGACCGTCACGCAGTTGATCACGATCGCCGGCGGGCTCACGGAGTTCGCGCACAAGAAAGAAATGATGCTGATCAGCACCACGCTCCTCGACAGCAAGGGCCAGCCATTGTCCTGGAAGATCAACTTCGAAAAGATCGAAAAGGGCGTGGACGTCGCCAAGAACAACGTGCAGCTGCGTCCCGGCGACCAGCTCATCGTCCGGTAGCCACGTGAGCGGCCTGAAGCCTGAGCCTGAGGAATCACACTGTCGATGACTGTTCGCCTGATGACAATCGGAATGCTGAGCGCCGCTGCGCTGCTCGTGGCCACGCCAGTGTTCGCGCAGTTGCCGCCGGCGCGCGCGGCGCGGCCGGCGCGTACGCTGTTCGGACAGGTGAAGCCGGCGTCCGAGCGCCTGACGGTCGGTGCGTCGTTCGCCGGGGGGTACGACGACGACCTGACGGCGGTCATCCCGGGCGAGCCGCCGGTGCGTAGCGGTCAGTTTCTCTCCGCGGTGGCCAATGCGGGGTACACGATCGACAAAGAGAAGGTGCGCGGGGATCTGTCTTTCAGCGCAGGCGCCAGGTATTACGGAGACGGGAGTCCGCCGTTGACCACTTACAACGGTGGCGGCAGCGTGTCCGTCTCGCTCAGTAAGAACGCGTCGATGACGGGAACGATCCACACCGGTTCGTACCTCGACATTGCGTCAATTTTCGGTGGGGATGCGTACGGCAGCAATCCCTTCTCGTCATCCGTCCCGCTGGTGCCGATCGAGAGCGGAATCTATCCGGACGGGAATCCGTACGACAGCTTCCATGGGGGCATTCAGTTTGGCTATCAAGTGAATGCTCGGGTCAACGTTGGCGGCGGGTATTCGTACTACGCCAACAACGCCTTTACCAGTGCGAGCCATCTCTACGGCTCCCAGAGCGCCAGCGGCGCGATCACCGTCGACCTTGGCAAGGGATTTGGCCTTCGCGCGGGATACGGATACACCGACGGTGGGTTTGGCACCGCGGCGGGGGTGCCGACGTACTCCGGCCATTCGTTTGATGGTGGCCTGACGTACGGCCAGTCCCTGTCCGTGACCCGCCGTTCGACATTGTCATTCGCGACGTCCGTCTCCAGCGTCACGGACCAGACGCTTGAAGTCCGCGTCTTCGCCGGGGGAACCGCGTCGTTCACGTACGAGATTGGCCGCAGCTGGGACGCCGGCGTGCACTACAGCCGCGGCGTCAATTTCTACCAATTGCTGGCCCAGCCGACATTTTCCGACACGCTCACTGCCGGCATCGGTGGCGCCATCGGGCGCCGGATTCAGGTGTCGGGCACCGCCGGCGTGATCTTTGGAACCGTCGGCGTTGCCGGCGGATCGCCCGGCTACGACACCGCGAATGCCAGCGGGGGTATGCGGGTCGGATTGTCGCGACACATCGGCCTGAGCGTGAACTACGCGTACTACCGATATCAGTACGACAGCAGCGTCATTCTGCCGCCGGGTATGTCCAACAGCCGGGAAAACCAGGTCGTCAGGGTGTCGTTCGACGTGTGGGCGTCAGTTTACGAGCGCGCGAGGAGAGCCAATGCTACCCGGTAAGAAGTACACCCCAGAAGACATTCTCAAGATCCTCCGCCGGCGCTATTGGCTGATCCTCGTGCCGTGGGCCATTGTCGCGGCCGGCACCGCCGGCGTGGCGCGCAAGCTGCCGGACATGTACCGCTCTACGGCGCTGATTCAGGTGGTGCCGCCGCAGGTACCCGACACCATCATTCGTGCCGTCAGCAACGTCAGCTTCCAGGAGCGCTTGCAGGCGACCTCGCAGACGATCCTGAGCCGCACGCGGCTCGAGCGCGTCATCAACGACTTCAACCTGTACCAGAGCGAGCGCAAGCGCCAGGTCATGGAAGAAGTCGTGGACAACATGCGCAGGGACATCAAGATTCTACCGTCGGGAGGCGACTCGTTTACCGTCAGCTACTTCGGCCGCAATCCGGTGATCGTGATGAAAGTCGCGGAACGGCTGGCCGCCTACTTCAAGGACGAGAGCCAGGTGGACGGCCAGCGCCGTGCCGAAGGGACGAACGCGTTTATCGAGTCGCAGGTCGAAGAGAAGGAACGGGCGCTCAAGGCCGTCGAAGATCGGCTGACGCAGTACAAACTGCAGCACGCCGGCGAGTTGCCGACGCAGGTCAGCGCGAACCTGCAGGCCCTGACGACGATCGTGCAGAACCTCCATTCGATCGCCAACCAGTTGAGCGCCGACCAGAACACCAAGATGACGCTCGAGAGCAACATCCAGATGGCGGAGTCGCAGGCCGATCCCGGCGGACCGCTGCCGGCCGGTGCCGATGGCGCGCCGAGCACGGCCGCGCAGCAGCTCGCCAAGGCCAAGGCGACCCTTGCCGCGCTCGAATTGAACCGGACAGCCGAGAATCCGGTCATCAAACAGTTGAAGGAAGAGATCAAGAGCCTCGAGCGGGCGGCCGATGACGAGGCCCGAAGGGCCCCGGTAAGTTCGGCGGGGTTGACGCCGCAGGAGCAGGTGCGCCAGGCCCACTTGAAGCAGTGGCGCGATCAGCTGGAACAGGTCAACAAGAGCATCGCGGCCAACCAGGCGGAAGAGAAGAATCTTCGCGCGCAGGCGGGCAGCTACCAGGCCAAGGTGAATAACGTGCCGATCCGCGAGGCGGAGATGGTGGTGCTCAACCGCGACTACGAAACCCTGAACAACATCTATAAGGAGTTCGTCGCCAAGCGTGAGGCGTCCCAGGCGTCCGTCGATCTCGAGCGCCGGCAGATTGGCGAGCAGTTCACCCTGCTCGATCAGGCGCGCGTGCCGGAAAAGCCGTACAGCCCCGATCGGTCGTTGATCAACGTGGTCGGCATCGTCGCCGGCCTGGGTCTCGGCCTGGCGCTCGTCGCGCTGGTCGAATACCGCGATACCACGTTCAAGACCGACTACGAACTCGCGAGTGTGCTGTCGCTGCCGGTGCTCGCGGTGGTGCCGCTGATGCGCTCGGCCGCGGAAACCCGCGCGCTCTTCCGCCGGCGTCTGTTCCTGAATCTGGGGCTGGGTAGCACGGTCATGGTTTGCCTGGCCGTGCTCGCCTACGCAATCGTCCGTTGAGGAACTGATGTACGAAGAATTCTTCGGCCTCCGCGAGCGGCCCTTCGATCTGACGCCCAACCCGAAGTTCCTGGTGTTGACGGCGTCGCATCGCGAGGTCCTCCTCAATCTGGAGTACGGCATCGCCAGCCGGAAGGGCATCACGCTGCTGATTGGCGAAGCGGGCTCCGGCAAGACGACCGTGATCCGCGCGGCCATGGAGAAACAGCCGGTCAAGGTCCACTGCGTGCACCTGCATAACCCGACGCTGTCGCGTCCGGAGTTCAATGAGATGCTGGCGTCGCGGTTCGGGCTGTCCGACCAGGCGAGAGCCTCGAAGGGCGCCATGCTCGTCGAGCTGGAAGATCTGCTGATCGCGCGGCGCGACGCCGACGAGAAAACCGTGCTGATCGTCGACGAAGCGCAGAGCCTGCCGATGGAGCTGCTCGAAGAGATTCGGCTGCTCGCCAACATCGAAACGAACGACGAGAAGTTGCTGTCGGTGATTATCGCCGGCCAGCCGGAGCTGGCGGTGCGCCTGAACGATCGTGCGCTTCGCCAGTTCAAGCAGCGCGTGGCGTTGCGGTGCGAATTGAAGCCACTGACGTCACAGGAAACGGCGGCGTATGTCGTCGGCCGGATTCGCGCCGCCGGCGGCGTGGCCGCCGAGGTCTTTACGCGGCAGGCCGTCACCATGATGCACGAGCGCGCGCAGGGACTGCCGCGCACGATCAGCGTAATTGCCGACAACGCCCTGCTCGGTGGCTACGCGGCAGGGCAGCGTCCGGTCAGCGCGGAACTGGTCGCGGAGATCTGCCGGGATTTCGACATCGCCAAACCGACGCCCCAGGCCGAACTGCCGCCTCAATCAGTGATGGCGACGAGCACCCAGGTGGCGCCGATCGCGCCGGGCGACGCCGGACTATTCGACTCATTTGCGACGAAACGACGACGTTCCCTGTTTTTCTGGAACTGAGTTGCTTGGGAATTGACCGAAGCCCGATGGGTCTTCGGATGGCGTGACGCGAGACAGAGAGCAGGAGAGAGATCAATGGGCCGGTTGGATAACGCGATGCGTCGGGCGGCAGAAGAAGGCGCCGCGAAAGCGGCAGCGACTTCGGCAGACGATCGGGCGATCGTGGTCGACGACTTTCCGAGCGAGGAGCCGGAGCCGGTGCCCGTTCGGACGAACGGCCACACCGCCTACCCGGAATCCGCGCGACCGGATACGGGACTCGCACCCATCGAGTTGACTGTGCCGCCGCTGAACCCCGTGACGCCCGCCGCCGAACCGGTCGTCGCGACCGGCGCGTCGGGCTCTCCGGATGCCGTCATTCCGGTCGAAGAGGGGCGGACATCGCTGCTCCAGCATCTGGATTCGAAACTGGCGACGAAGACGGTCATCGACGAGACGATGATGCCCGCGTCGCGCGAGCAGTACCGGCGCCTCGCCGCGTCGCTGCATCAGGCGCAACGCGCCAACGGGTGCAAGGTGGTGATGGTGGCGAGCGCCCTGGCCGGCGAGGGCAAGACCCTGACGACGGCGAACCTGGCGTTGACGCTGAGCGAGTCGTATCGGCGAAACGTGCTCCTGATCGACGGCGATCTCCGGCGTCCGTCCCTGCACATCGTCTTTCAGGTGCCCGGCGCGCCTGGTCTGTCCGACGGCCTTGTGGCACCGGACGAGCCAAAACTGCCGCTTCACCGATTGACCCCGCGTTTGACGATTCTGCCGGCCGGTCACGCGACTTCGGATCCGATCGGGGCCGTGACCTCCGATCGCATGCGCCGGCTCGTCGAGGAGGCTCGCGAAGTGTTCGACTGGGTCATCATCGACACGCCGCCCATCGGCCTCCTGACGGATGCCTCGCTCGTGTCATCGATGGCCGACGGCGTCGTCCTGGTCGTCAAGGCGGAATCGACGTCCTATGAAATGGTGAACCGAGCGGTCGAGCTGCTCGGTCGTGACCGGCTCATGGGGGTCGTGCTGAACCGGGCGACCGAAATGCCGCACCGTTCGAGCTACGACTACTCGAAGTACTACTACAGCGGCGGTCAGCAGTTGCCGCCCGGGCGCGGATAGCATGCGCCGTTCCGCTCTGATCCGGACGCTCGCGACGATCGCGTTCGAGACCGCGCTGGTGTTTGCGCTGGTCGCGGTCGCGGCGTGGGTGCGCCTGGACCAGAAGGAGTGGGACCTCAGCCTCGAGCAGCACGGCGTGGCCAAGGCCCTTCTCGTCGTGTTCGTCACGCAGGCCTGCTTGTACTTTGCCGATCTCTACAGTTCGCGGCAGGGGGCCGACCGTCGCGATCTGTTCATCCGCATCATGCAGGCGCTCGGCGCCGCGTCCTTCATTCTGGCCGGCATCTACCTCTGGCTGCCGTACCTCGCGATCGGGCGAGGCGTCTTCCTGATCGCCGCGGTGCTCGTCATCATCGGCGTCGTCAGCTGGCGCCTGCTGATTGAACTGACGAACAAAGCCATGGGCCCGCGCGAGCGCCTGTTGCTTGTCGGGACGAGCCAGGCCGCCGTAGCCCTCGCCAAGGAACTGCACGAGCACCGCGTGGAACTGGGCGTGGAGATCGTCGGGTTCGTCGATCCCGATCCGTCGCGGGTCGGCGCGCCGGTGCTCAACCCCGGCGTCATCGGCACCGTGATGGACATTCCCACCATCGTCCACGATCGCCGTGTGGACCGCGTCGTCGTCAGCCTCGTCGATGCGCGCGGCAAGCTGCCGATGGACGAGTTGCTGCGCATGAAGCTGGACCGCGGCGTGACCTTCGATCACCTCCCGACGGTCTATGAGGAGTACACGGGCAAGATCGCCATTGAGAATCTGCGGCCGAGCTGGCTGATTTTTTCCGGCGGTTTCAAGAAGACGCGGGTGCTGCTGGCGGCGAAGCGCGTCCTTGATATCGTCGCGGCGGCCATCGGTTTGCTGCTGTTGTCGCCCATCCTGCTCATCGTCGGAGTCATGGTGCGCCTCACCTCAAAAGGGCCCGCGCTCTACCATCAGGAGCGGGTCGGACAGGCCGGCCGCGTGTTCACGGTCCATAAATTTCGATCGATGCGGCAGGACGCCGAGGCCGGAACGGGCGCCGTCTGGGCGACGGCGAAGGACTCGCGAGTCACGCCGATTGGCAATTTTCTGCGCCGCACGCGTCTCGACGAGGTGCCGCAACTCTGGAACGTGCTGGTCGGCGACATGGCCATGGTTGGCCCGCGTCCGGAGCGGCCGGAATTTGTCGGCCAGCTCACGGAGAAGATTCCGTTCTACGGTCTTCGCCACTCGGTGCGCCCGGGCGTCACCGGTTGGGCGCAGGTCCGCTACACCTACGGTGCGAGCGTCGAAGACTCGATGGAGAAGCTGCAGTACGACCTCTTCTACATCAAGCACATGACGATCGCTTTCGACCTGTTTGTCTTGTTCTCGACGGTCAAGACGGTCATTCTCCGCCGGGGCTCGCAATGAGCGGTGCCGGCACTGGCGCGTCAATCGTCAACGCGATGACGATTGATGTCGAAGACTTTTTTCAGGTCAGCGCGTTCGACGACGTCGTGCCGCGCGGCGCGTGGGAGTCGTATCCGAACCGGGTCGTCTCCAATACCCGCCGGCTGCTCCAGATCTTCGAGGAGCATGGCGTGACCGCGACGTTTTTCGTGCTCGCGTGGGTCGCCGACCGCCATCCAGGCCTGATCGCGGAAATCGCGGCGGGCGGACATGAAATCGCCTCGCATGGCTACGGCCATCAGCTCGTCTACAACCAGACGCCCGACGCCTTCCGCGAGGACGTGCGTCGCGCGAAAGGCATTCTGGAAGATCTCGCCGCGCGGCCGGTTCGGGGCTATCGCGCGCCGAGCTACTCGATCACGCGCCGATCGCTCTGGGCTTTGGACGTGCTGGTCGAGGAAGGCTACACGTACGACGCGAGCATCTTTCCAATCCGGCACGATCGGTACGGCATCCCCGGCGCGCCGCGACACGCCTACGCACTGCCGCGCGCAGGCGGCACGCTGACGGAGGCGCCGCCATCAACGGTGCGCATCGGTCCAGTGAATCTGCCGGTGGCGGGCGGCGGGTATTTCCGGCTGCTGCCGTATTGGTGGACGCGGTGGGGCATCGCGCGCATCAATCGTCGCGAGACCAAGCCGGCCATTTTCTATTTGCATCCGTGGGAAATCGATCCGGAGCAGCCGTGGCTCAAGGCCGGGTTCGTGAGCCGGTTCAGGCACTACCGGAACCTGCACAAGACCGAGCCCCGCTTGCGGCGGCTGCTGCGGGACTTCCGGTTCGGCCCGCTTGGAACGCTCCTCGATCAGGCCACGATCGTGCCGGTGGCCGGGTTCGCGTCGACGATTCCCGTCGTTGCAGGCGGCGCCTGATGCGGCCGTCCTTCTTCGCGCCTCTCGCCGAACCCGCGGCGATGCCGCCACGGTTGTTCATCATTGTCGACACCGAAGAGGAGTTCGACTGGTCGGCGCCGTTCGCACGAGAGAACGTCAGCGTCACCGCCATCCAGGAAGTCGGCCGGCTGCAGCAGATCGTTGAGCCCTACGGACTGAAGCCGACCTATGTCTGCGACTATCCGGTCGCCGCCACGCCGTCGTCGTCGGCGACGCTCGGCGAGGTCGCCAGCCGCGGCGGTTGTCGAATTGGCGCACATTTGCACCCGTGGGTAACCCCGCCGTTTGACGAGCCGCTGGTGCCCGCCATGAGCTTCGGGTGCAATCTTGGGTCGCCTATCGAGTCGGCCAAGATCGCTCACCTCCAGGAGGCCATCGTCCGAAATATGGGTGTGCAACCGCGGGTCTACAAAGCCGGCCGGTACGGGTTTGGCGAGACCACGGCCGGGATCCTCGAATCGGGCGGGTTCACGGTCGACACCAGCGTGATTCCGCACATGGACTTCACCGGCGAGCACGGTCCGTCATTTGCCGGATTCACCCCGCGCCCGGCGCGATTTGGGCAGTCGCGGCCACTGCTCGAGCTGCCATGCACGACCGGCTTCGTCGGCGCGGCGCGCACGATGGGGGAGACGCTGCACAAGGCGGCGTCGGCGCCGTGGCTGGAGCGGGCGCGCGCGGTCGGCATTCTGGCGCGCACGGGCCTCCTGAACCGCGTCATGCTGTCGCCGGAAGGCAATACACTCGACGAGATGCGCGCCCTGACACGCGCGCTGCATGCCGACGGCCTGCGGACATTCGCGATGACGTTTCACAGCCCCAGTCTCAAGCCCGGCTGCACGCGCTACGTGACCAGCGCCGCCGAGCGGGATCAGTTTTTATCGACGATCGATCGGTACTGCGATTTCTTCTTCTCCGAGTTCGGCGGTACTCCGACGACGGCAGAAGAACTCTACGAAGATTTCTTGGGAGAAACCGTGAAGCAGTAAAGCCGTGAAGCCTTGTTTTGGGTTTTCCCAAAAACAATTCTTCACTCCTTTACTCCTTCACGGTTTGTTTGCGGAAGGTTACTCAGATGAAGGTGTTAGGTATTTCGCCGCTGGACAAAGATTCGACCGTCACCATCGTGGAGGACGGCGTCATCCGGTATGCGGCTGCCGAAGAGCGCTTCACACGCGTGAAGCTGCAGGACGGCTTTCCGTGGCGCTCGCTCGAGGACGCGCTCGATCGGACGGGCACCAAGCCCGAGGAGATTGAGCGCGTCGTCTATCCGTTCCTCACGTTCGACGAGGAGACCCGGCTGTTCGAGCGGAATCTCGCCAAGGAGCGCCAGTTCCTGACGGAGACCGAAACCGGCGCCACGACCGAGGAGATGGACAAGGCGAGCGCCAAGGTGCCGCGTAACCGTCCGGCGGTCCCGGGCCTGGCCAATCCCAACGAGCGGCAGGAAAAGGGCTTGCTCAAGACGATGGCCTATCGCGTGCTGGCCAGCGAGGGTGTCGTCTCACGCAACGTCGCCAAGCGCGGATCCGAGCGCTGGGGCCGTGACGCGAGCAAGTTCCACTATCAGTGGCAGCAACAGCTCGAGGCGGGGCTCGCCGAAGTCGGGTTGGAAGGCAAACTCAAGCGGGTCGAGCATCACCTGAGCCACGCCGCCAACGCGTACTACACGAGTGGATTCGATTCCGCGTTGATCGTCACGCTCGACGGTTACGGTTCGGGCCTGGCCGGCAGCATCAACACCGGCCGCGACGGCAAGATCGAGCGCGTTCACGGCCTGGAGTTCCCGCATTCGCTGGGTACGTTCTACGAGACCGTGACCTCCGCCCTCGGGTTCACGCCGAGTCGTCATGAAGGCAAGATCGTCGGCCTGGCCGCGTACGGGGATCCGGAAATTCTCGGAGACATGCTCCGCCGCCGGTTCGTCCAGAGCAATGGCGGGTTCCGGATCGTCGAGACCAACAACGTCTACTTTTCGCGGCTGCTGGCGGCGCATTTTCCCAAGATCGACGTCGCGGCGGCCTACCAGCGCGTCCTCGAAGAAGTCGCCGTGGCCTACGTCGGCCAGTACGTCAAGAAGACCGGGCTCAAGAATCTCGTGCTCTCCGGCGGCGTCATCGCAAACGTGAAGCTCAATCAGCGGCTCCGGGAGATCGACGGCGTCGAGAGCATCTTCGTGCACCCGAACATGGGCGATGGCGGCTGCGGCACGGGCGCGGCGCTCGCCGAGTTCGCCGGCATGGAGGCCACGCGTCATCGGATCAAGGACGTGTACTTCGGCCCGTCCTACACGGCCGACGAGATCGTCGAGGCGCTCAAACGCGCGCAGCTGCTGTTCACCCACTACCAGCCCATCGAGCCGAAGATCGCCATGCTGATCGCGTCGGGGAAAGTCGTCGCGCGTTTCGACGGCCGCATGGAATACGGCCCGCGCGCCCTCGGCAACCGATCGATCCTCTATCACGCGAAGGAACCGGCCGTGAACCAGTGGTTGAACCAGCGGCTCGGCCGCACCGAGTTCATGCCATTCGCGCCGGCCACGCTCCACGAGCATCGCGAGGCCAACTACCTCCATATGGACGGCGCCGATTATGCGGCGCAGTTCATGACGCTGACGTTCGATTGCACCGAATCAATGAAGCGCGATTGTCCCGCGGCCGTCCACGTGGACGGTACGGCGCGGCCGCAACTGGTGACGGCTGAAGGCAATCCGAGCTTCCATCGAATCCTGACGGAGTACCACAAGCTCACCGGCATCTCGTCTCTGATCAACACGAGCTTCAACATGCACGAAGAGCCGATCGTCTGCTCGCCGGACGACGCCGTCCGGGCGTTTCTGCAGGGCAATCTCGACTACCTGGCGATCGGTGAATTCCTGGTGGAACATCCGAAAAGAGCGTGAAAGAGCGAACCACCACATGAAGGCGCGAAGAGCATGATGTTGGTTTTGGTAAATGCCTTTCTTGGCAAGACCCAATCCCACCTTCATTCCTTCATGCCTTCATGTCAGGTACTAGGCTCTTGTGAAAGCGCAGTGAGTGTCTGACGAATGAAAGTCCTGGGGATAACCGGTCGCAATCGTGACGCGGCCGCGGCTTTGGCCGTGGATGGCCGCGTTGTGTCCGCGGCAACAGAGGACAGCTTCGCCCGGGTGGCCCGTATCGGGTACGACCTGACGGGCGGATTTCCCTCTGGCGCCGTCAAGGCGTGTCTGGATGCGGCGGCACTCCAACTCAGTGACGTCGATGAAATTGTCGCGGTAGACGAGAGTGCCGCGGGCGTGCCCGCCGACTTGTCCGCCGAAGCCTTGGCGAAGGCGGAAGCCTTGGCGAAGGCGGGCCGCGCCGGCGCGACGCTTCGGACGATTGATGCGGTGGAAGCGGACGCCAACCAGGCCGCGATGAGCGCGCCGGATCTGGCGTTTGTGGTCGTCTGTTCCGCGCAGCCACCGGCGCTCGCGGTATTCGATCGCCGTGCGTCGGGCGCGCGCGGCAGGACGGACGTGCCAGGGGCTGCCGGCCTCGTGGACGGCGCCAGGGCGCTGTCCGAGGCGCTCGGCGTGGATCCCCACGATCCCTTTGCGTCGCTCGATCGCCTCAGTCTCGGCGCCGAACCGGAATTCCAGTCCGAGATCGCCACGGCGCTCCGCTGGAACGGCGACGCGCTCGAGTTACAGCCCGAGCAATTGCTGGCGGCCGCGCGCCGCGTCGCCGGCGAACACGCCGGCGGACTGTCGGACGCCCGATCGCTCAACGCTCGCGTCGGTCACGCGCGGCGAGCCATCGCTGCCAGCTTTACCGCCGAGCTTGCCGGGGTGGTCGCGCACGTCGCCGACCGCGCCCGCGGCACGCGCCCATCCGCTCCCATCGGCGTGGGCGGACCGGCCTTCGCCAATCCACGTTTCAACACCGAGTTGGAGCGGCTGCTCGGACGGAGCCCGTCCTTTGCCGCGGTGCCCGAGCCCTTTGGCCGCGCGCTTGGGGCCGCCGCCGGCGCCCAACCCGGCAGCGGGGACGGGAGCCTCGCACTCGGGCCCGCATTCTCGGAAGAAGAAATCAAGCGCACGCTCGACAACTGCCGGCTCGACTACGTCTACGAGCCTGACTGGTCCCGCCTGCTCTCGCGTGTATCGCGCATGCTGGCACAGGGGAAGGTCGTCGCCTGGTTCCAGGGCGCGATGGCGTTCGGACCGCGTGCGATGGGCACGCGCAGCATTTTGTGCGACCCCTCGAATCGGTACGCCCGCCAGAATCTCAACGAGTACTTGCGTCACGTGCCGCTCGATGAGCCGCTGCCGGTCGCCATGGCGCCGAGTCAGGCCGATCGCTGCCTGTCCACCGCCGCATCGTCGGCCCAGCGCGTGGTGGACGTGGAAGTCCGGCCAGAGTGTCGTGAGTCTCTGGCGGCAGCGCTGGACTGGCGGCAGGCGATCCGGCTGCACGGCGTCAGTGAAAAACACGCGCCTCGCCTGGTCGAGCTGCTCGAGCTGCACTACGCGAACACGGGTACGCCAGGCCTGATCGAAGCCAATCTGGCCGGACCCGGTGAGCCCGTGGCATGCACGCCACGCGACGCCGTCCGCACCGTCTACTCGTCGGCCATCGACGCCCTCGTCATCGGACGATTCCTGCTGATGAAGGATTACTGGCTGCTCAGGGCGTTGGATCAATGACGACGGGTACGTTGTCGACTGCGAACATGGTGCATCCTGTGACGGTTTCCGTCGCGTCCGAAGCCGATCGTGCGGCGTGGGATGCTTTTGTCGCGTCGCGACCTGAAGCCGCGGGCTACCACGAGTGGGCCTGGCGCGGAATCTTCGAACGCGCGTTTGGCCACGAGTGCATTTATCTTTGCGCCCGGGTAGATGGCGCGCTTGCCGGCGTTCTCCCGCTCGTCCTCATCAAGAGCTTCCTTTTCGGCAAAACGCTCACCTCGCTTCCTTTCGTCAACTTCGGCGGCGTGCTCGCCGAGTCCGATGATGTGGCTCGTCAGTTGGCAGACGAGGCCGCCCGCATCGCGACTGCACGCGGAGCCGGCCACGTGGAGCTCAGGCACCTCGGACAGCGCTTTCCCGACTGGCCCTGCAAACAGCACAAAGTGACAATGCGGCTGCCGCTCGAAACGGGGATGTGGGACCGGATCGACCGCAAGGCCAGGAACCAGGTCCGGAAGGCGGAGAAATCCGAGCTCACCGCGGTGCGCGGCGGCCGGGAGCTGCTGCCGGAGTTCTACACGGTGTTTGCCAGGAACATGCGGGATCTTGGCACGCCCGTCTACAGCCGGCAGCTGTTCGACGAAGTGCTGACCGCGTTTCCGGACAGAGCCAAACTCATCGTCGTGCGATTGAAGGAGACGCCGGTGGCGGCGGGCTTCACGTATCGCACGGGCGGCATGACCGAGATTCCGTGGGCGTCGTCCATCCGGGACTTCAACAGTCTGTGCCCGAATCATCTTCTGTACTGGCGCGCCATCGAGACCGCCGTGGCGGAAGGGTGCGACGTCTTCGACTTCGGCCGCTCGACTCCGGGCGAAGGCACATTCAAGTTCAAGGAACAGTGGAACGCGCAGCCGGTGCCGTTGCACTGGGAGTACTGGCTGCGCGGTGGCGGCGCGTTGCCCGATCAGGGACCGAAGAACCCGAAGTTTCGGCTCGCGATCGAGGGCTGGCGACGGCTGCCGCTCTGGCTGGCCAACACGGTCGGCCCGCACATTGTCAGTCGTATTCCGTAGGAGGCTGTAACGCGTGGCGACGATTCTCGGCATCTCGGCCTTCTACCATGACAGCGCGGCCTGTCTGGTTGTGGACGGCGTCATCGTGGCGGCGGCGCAGGAGGAGCGGTTCACGCGCAAGAAGCACGACCCGGCTTTCCCCAGCCATGCGATTCAGTACTGTCTCCGCGAGGCCGGACAAACGGCCGCGGATATCGATTACGTGGTGTTCTACGAGAAGCCGCTGAAGAAATTCGAGCGGCTCATCGAGACCTACCTGGCCTTCGCACCATCCGGCCTGAAGAGCTTCAGCATGGCGATTCCGGTCTGGCTGAAAGAGAAGGTCAGGCTGCCGAAGGTCATCCGCGAACATCTGGGTCCTGACGTCAAGGCGCCGATTGCGTTTACCGATCACCACGAGAGCCACGCGGCCAGCGCGTTCTTCCCCAGCCCGTTCGACGAGGCGGCCATTCTCACGCTCGATGGCGTCGGCGAGTGGAGCACGACCACGTTCGGTGTGGGCCGTGGGAACCGGATCGAACTCACGAAGCAGATCCAGTTTCCGCACTCGCTGGGACTGTTGTACTCCGCCGTCACGTACTGGTGCGGCTTCAAGGTCAACAGCGGCGAATACAAGCTGATGGGCCTCGCGCCCTACGGCAAACCGGTCTACAAGGATCTGATTACCAAGCACCTGATCGACCTGAAGCCTGACGGCAGCTTCTGGCTCGACATGCGGTACTTCAACTACTGCCAGGGTCTGACGATGACCAACAGCCGGTTTGATGGCCTGTTCGGCGGACCGCCGCGGAACCCCGAGTCGGCCATCGAACAAAAGCACATGGACATGGCGGCCAGCATCCAGGCGGTGACCGAGGATGCCATGCTGGCGATGGGACGCGAGATCCACCGGCAGACGGGTATGAAGCGGCTGGTTCTCGCCGGCGGCGTGGCGCTCAACTGTGTGGCCAATGGCCGCCTGCTGCGGGAAGGGCCGTTCGAAGATATCTGGATTCAGCCGGCCGCGGGCGACGCCGGCGGCGCGCTCGGCGCCGCGTTGTTCGCGTGGCACCAGCTGCTCGACAAGCCTCGCGCCACGGTGACGACCGATCGTCAATTCGGCAGCTACCTGGGACCCAGGTTTACGTCGTCTGCGATTTCAGGATTCCTCGACAGCGTCGGGGCGAAGTACCGACGGGCGGCAAACGAGACCGAGCTGCTGTCGCAGGTCGTCGATCTGCTGGACCAGGAAAAAATCGTCGGCTGGTTCCAGGGCCGCATGGAGTTCGGGCCGCGCGCGCTCGGGGCGCGCAGCATCATCGGCGATCCGCGCTCGCCGAAGATGCAGGCGAACATGAACCTGAAGATCAAGTTCCGCGAGAGCTTCCGGCCGTTTGCGCCGATCGTCCTGCGCGAGCGGGCCTCGGATTGGTTCCTGCTCGACCCGCGCCACGAGAGCCCCTACATGCTGCTGGTGGCGCCGGTCCTCGAGAAGCACCGCGTGCCCGTGACCGACGCGCAGCGCGAGACGATGAAGAACGATCCGGACTTGCGCAATCGCGTGAACATTCCGCGCTCGTCCATTCCGGCCGTGACGCATGTGGACTACAGCGCGCGGTTGCAGACGGTGGACGACGAGCGCAATCCGCGCCTCGCCGGCCTGCTGCGCGCCTTCGGCGACCGAACCGGCTGTCCCATCCTGGTGAACACGAGCTTCAACGTGCGCGGCGAGCCGATCGTGTGCACGCCGGAAGACGCCTACCGGTGCTTCCTCGGCACGGAGATGGACGTACTGGTCCTCGAGGACATCGTGTTGTTGAAGGAAGACGTGGCTGAGAAGCTCGATGCCGCGACGCGCGAGAAATATCTCGCCCAGTTCCAATTGGATTAATTTTATGCAGTGGTCTGACGTCACCAAGAGCGCCTCGCCCCGGATGCTCCGGCAGTTCGCCGGGTTGCTCATCGTGTTTGCCGGCGCCATTCTGATTTGGCGCGGCGTGCATGGGCAGTTAGGGCCGTGGACGATGGGGCTGGGCGGCGCCGCCATTGTGATCGGCGCCATCGGCGCCGTGTGGCCGGCCGTCGTCCGGCCGATTTACACGGGCTGGATGATCGCGGCGTTCCCGATCGGCTGGACGATATCCAAGGTCACGCTGGGGGCCCTGTTCTATCTTGTGTTCACGCCGGTGAGCCTGGTCTTTCGGTTGATGGGCCGGGACACGCTGGCGCTGCGCCGTCGCAGCGACGCGTCATACTGGATGCCCAAGGCGCAGTCGAAGTCCGGCGAAGAGTATCTGCGACAGTTCTAACGCGAATCGAGTGCCCGATCGGGAGTAACCATGAAGGATTTCAAGAGCGCCGCGACCGAACGCCAGAAGACAGGCATGATTTCAGAGTTCGTCTACTTCCTGAAGACGAGCAAGAAATGGTGGCTGCTTCCGATCATCGTCATTCTGGTCGGGTTCGGCGTGCTGGTGTTTCTCTCCAGTACCGCGGCCGCACCGTTCATTTACACGCTGTTCTAAGGTTCCTGACGTATGGCCAACCCTCGACGCTGGCTGTTCAAGCTGGCCCTGCTGGCGCTCTCGACGGGCGTCGCTGTTCTGTGCCTGGAAATCGGGCTGCGGCTGACCGGATTGGATCACCCGCTGGTCTGGCAGCCTGACCCGCGCGTGGGCTGGTGGCACATTCCAGGCGCCCAGGTGCACTGGACGTCGGAAGGCGACGGCCACGTGCGGATCAACAGTCTCGGCATGCGCGATGTCGAGCGCAGTACGGACAAGAAGCCCGGCGTCTTCAGAATTGCCGTGTTCGGCGACTCCATGACGGAAGGCGTTCAAGTCGATCTCGAGCAGACGTACACGCAACAGCTCGAGAAACTGCTGCAGGCGCGCGGGATGTCCGTCGAGGTGTTGAACTTCGGGATGAACGGGTATTCGCCCTTGTCCGGTTACTTGCTGTACGACAAGGTCGGAAAGAGCTTTCATCCCGATCTCGTCATTCATGCGGTGTTTACGGACAACGACATTCCCGACGGCGATCCCGCGCTCGCGGCAGGCCAGGTGGGTGCGCCGTTCGTGATTCCGGAGAATGGGGCCGATTTACGCGTCGACTATTCGAAACCTGAAGCCTCGTACCGCGATTACCACAGCCAGCCGATGTACACGATTCGGCGGTGGTCGGCCACCTATCGCGCCGTGAGCGCGTTCAGGTCCGGGTTGGCGGCGAACAAACGGGCGGCGGCTGGGGCCCCGCAATCACCGGGCGTGCCGAAACGGTTTCTGCTCTATGCCGATCCGCTGCCCGAGCAATGGGAGCGTGCGTGGCAGACCTACGCGCGCATTCTGGATGCGTTTGCGCGCGACGTCCGCGCCGCGGGGATTCCCTTCGTGCTCCTCAGCGTGCCCGCAGGCCAGGTCGTCAATGACGCGGCGTGGGCGCAGGTGCTGGCCGCCAACCCGCCCATGCAGGGCCTGAAGTGGTCGCTCAACGGTCCGGAACAGCGTCTGGAAAGCCTGGCGACCGAACGGAACGTCCCATTCATCCAGGCCTCGCCGGCCTTTCGTCTTCAGTCGGGCAAGGGCGAACCGCTGTTCTTCAACGGGATCGGCCATATGACGCCGTTCGGGCACACCACGATGGCCAAGGCTCTCGAAGACTTCCTCACGACTCACGGCCTTGTGCCCGCGGGTCGCGTATCCAAATGAACGTGCTTCGGTTTTCTTTCCAGCGACAGTGGGCGCTCGACGAGCAGAAACAGAACAGTCGACGCGACCAGTGACAGTCCGAACGCGACCGCTACCGCGATGGCGAACGCCGCCGGCCCCGCCTCGTCGGCCTTGATCAATCGCTGCGCCACCTGCGCGACGGCGTGAATCGCCAGCGCGTGGATCAGAAAATACGAGTAGCTCATGTTGCCGAGCCAGCGGAGCGGCGCCCACTCGAAAACGTCGCGCAGGCCACCGAGGCGCCGGAAACAATGCGCGCACAGGGCCGCCGACCCCATCGCAAGCGTGAACGCCTTCGCCAATTGCCACAGGGCCATCACTGGGACCGATTGTTCGTGGGTGGTCTGGACCCACATCCAGTAATAGACGGCTAACATGCCGATGAACGTGCTGCCGACTAGCGCGTCCCGCCATCGGGAGGCCGGAAGCGATCGGCTTCGAGAGACGATACCGATCCGCTCGTACAGGATGATGCCGGCGATGAACATGAGGAGCCTGGCGGAACCCCAGTAATCCGGATGGGACAGCGGACCTGAGACAAAGAGGACGCAGAAGAAAGCGGCCAGCCCCGCGAAGAAGAGAATGCGCTGGTGCGAGGACCAGCCCCGCATGCCCGTCGCGATCACGATGAGCGGGATGGACAGATAGAAGAACGCCTCGTAGCTCAGCGACCACGTCACGGTGATGATGGGCACGAACGGGAACAGCCCGGCCAGCAGCAGCAGATTCGCAGCAAGCAGTACGATTGTCTTCCACACGTCTGGCGGAAACTTGGATTGTTCCGGGAACAACGCCGACAGGGCGACATACACCAGCAGCATCGCGAGAAATGCCGGGTAGATCCGTTCGACGCGGCGCCGCCAGAAGCGCCCGATGGCAAAGCCTGGCTTGAGCGTGCTCGCGTAGATCAGGTAGCCGCTCAGGAGGAAGAAAATATCCACGCCGGCGTGCCCGATCTGGCCAATCGCGAACACGAGCCAGCGGCCCCACGAGTCCGCGCGCAGGAGAACGCTGAGGTTGTTGTCGGCGTGAACGGCAAAGACCAGAAGGACGGCCAGGCCACGAATGCCGGCCATGGCCGGTACCCGAATGGCCTCGTCCGGCAACTCGAACCAGCGCCGGAACAGCGTGCCAAGTCTCACGGACGATTCAGCAGCTGGTCGAGCCTTTCAAGTTGGGCGGGCCAGCTATATCGCTCGAGCACCAATTGCCGTGCCGCGCGTCCCATTGCGGTCCCTCGCACGGGGTCCAGGCTCAGCTCGACGCACGCCTTCACCCATTCCTGCGGCGTTTTGGCGCAGACCAGGTGCGTGCCTGGCACCGCGTCGATCCCCGCGAGAGCCCCTGGGGAGACGACCTGGGGTTTGGCCATCGACATGGCCTCCAACACCTTGTTCTGGATGCCGCGCGCAATCAGCAGCGGCGCCACGGCGACTTGCGCATGGGCCACGTAGGCCGCGACCGATTCGACCCGGCCGGTCACGACCACGCTCGGGTCGTCGCCCAGCCGGCGCACCTCGGCGCCGGGCTTGGAGCCGACGATGAGGAACTGGGCATTCGGCAGGGCCTTCTTGACGCCTGGAAAGACCTCGCGGGCAAACCACTTGACGGCCTCGATATTCGGCCGGTAGTCCATCGCGCCGGTGAAGACGAACGCATGACCGTTGCAGCGAAAGGGCGCGTCGAACGACCGGCCCGGATCGAACAGCTCCGTGTCCACGCCGTTGGGCAGCGTCACCACGCGTTCCTGATGGGAATGCAGCAGCGATCGGAACAGGTTCGCCTCGTCGTCTGACACAAAGGCCACGGCATCCGCGCGGCTCGTCAGGCGGAACTCCTGCTGGCGCACGCGACGCGCTTCGGCGCGCACGATCCATTTCATGAGGCCCCTGGCCCGCTCGGCGTAGGCCACGAACTTTTCCGAATCGACGTCGGCGAAATGCAGCACGCGCTTGGGGCCGGCGTTGTGCGTTCGCCGGAAACCGTCCACTGCGTACGTCGAGACATTGCTCGAGTGGGTGACGACCGCCACGGGCCGATGGTTCGACTCGACGGCGTCCAGCCATCGCTCGAGCGATCGGGATTTGAACAGCGCGAAGGAGATCGGCTGGCCCGCGAGCCAGAACGGCAGCGCCCGGATCCAGGGCCACGGCCTGATCCGGGTGCTGACGTGGAGGCCGGTGACCATCTTTTCCAGCTCGGCGACGTGAACGCGGTCCGCGGGGTCGTCGATGAAGGTGCCGACGAACACGCGATAGTCCCGGGCCAGATGGCGCACCATGTTGAACGTGGTGATCAATTCGCCCGTGACCGGCGCGTAGGGCAGCCGCTGGCAGATGAACACCAGCGCCGGCTTTTGATTTTCAGCTATGAGGGCTTCCATGGCCTGGAGAACGTCAGCTGCAGCCACGCGCAGGCATCAGCATGACTGCTGAGTATGACATCGGCGTGCGTGGATTTTGGCCCCTCGGGCGCAAATAGCGCGGTTTCGGCCAGGCCCGCCGCGCGGCCCGCTTCGATATCCGACTCCTGGTCGCCCAGGAGGACCGAGCGGCGAAGATCGAGGTGATGGTCCTGCGCCGCACGCAGGAGCATGCCCGGCGAGGGTTTACGGCACGAAATGGTTGCAGGGTCGCCCACGGCATCCGGATGATCCGGACAGAAATACACGTCTGTCAGCGCCGCGCCGGCGTGCGCAAATTCATCCTTCATCCACGCCGTCAGCCGGTGGAAGTCAGCTTCCGTGTACAGCCGTTTGGCGATGCCGGCCTGGTTCGTCACGACGACCACCGCCATGCCCAGGGAGTTCGCGGTTCGAACCGTATCGAAAATGCCCGGAAGCCAGACGAAGTCCCCGATGCGGAATACATGCCCGGTGTCACGATTGATGACTCCGTCGCGATCGAGGAATAACGCCGGCTGACCAGGCTCCCGGGGGTCAGAGACCATGCTCAACGGCCACGGGTCAATTCCCGGCCGTTCGGCCGTGAACGTGCTGTTCGATCAGCGCGCAGAAAATATGGCCGATCATGATGTGGCCCTCCTGGATTTTCTGCGTGTCCGGGTGCGGCACCGCGATCCAGTGGTCGGCCAGTTCGGCCATCGGCCCGCGGACCGGGCCCGTCATCGCGACGGTGACGATCGAGTTTTCACGCGCCACCTTCATGGCGTTCACGACATTCTTCGACCGGCCGGATGTCGACAACCCGACCAGCACGTCGCCGGCCCGGCCCAACCCCTCCACCTGCCGGCCGAATACGTGCTCGTAGCCGAAGTCGTTGCCGATCGCGGTCAATGCGGAGCTGTCAACGGTGAGCGCAAGCCCTGCCATCGCGCGCCGATCCAGGAGCAACTTCCCGACGAGTTCCGCGGCCAGGTGCTGGCTGTCTGCCGCGCTCCCGCCGTTGCCGCAGAACATGACCTTGCCGCCCGCCTGAATGGCCGCGGCGCCGGCCCGTCCGATCTCAGCAATCGTCGCCAGCAGCTGCTCATCGTCGAGCATGGCCTGGACAACGCCGGCCGCCTTCGTCAGTTCCCGGCGGATCAAATCCGGTCCGCTGGACGTCATGCGTCGATCCTCCACCCTTCGCTGCCGCGCTTCGTGAATGAACAGGTAATCACTTCGCCTTCCTCCTGTGCGAGGCGCCGCATCACATCGATGCGCGCCAGCGGATCGGTCATGAATGTGATGTAGCCCCCGCCACCGGCACCGGACACCTTGCCGGCGACCGCACCCGCGCCCATGGCGGCCTCGAACAGGTAGTTGATCCGATCATTCGAGATCGACGAGGCCGTTTCTTTCTTGGCCTGCCACGAGCGGTTCAGCACCGCGGCCAGCGTGCGGAAATCGCCCTTCAGCATGGCCTCCTTCATCGTGAAGGCATCCGCTTTGAGCTGGTGCATCGCCTGCATCGGTTTATTGGAATTCGAGACAAGGTTGCGCGTCTGCTCCGCAATGATCGCGGCCGACGACCGGGAGACGCCGGTGTGGAACAGGATGATCGACGCTTCGAGTTCGGACAGGATCCAGTTCTTGACCCGGAGCGGGTTGACGACCACCCGGTTGTGCTCGTAGAACTCGATGAAATTGAACCCGCCGAACGTCGCGGCGTATTGATCCTGCCGTCCGCCTTCCAAGCCCGCGTCAAGACGCTCGATCTCGAAGGCCAGCCGGGCGATGTCATATTCGCCGAGCGGAAGCCCGAGCAACTCCACGAACGCCTTGACCATGGCCACGACCATCGTCGACGACGAGCCCAGGCCCGATCCGGGCGGCGCTTCGCAGAACGTCGTCAGGCGGCACGGAAGGGGCGTACCGCCCCGGAATTCCATGACGATGCGTCGATACACGGCTCGATGGAGGACGGTTGGGCCCTCAATCGTGAGTCCGCTCGGGTCCGCGTCGATGGTTTCCTCGACGTTCGTGTCGCGGGCGATGAAGGTCGTCTGGGAGCCGGCTACCGGCTCGAGCGTCGCATACGCGTACAGGTCAATCGTGGCGTTGAGGACGGCGCCGCCGTGCTGGTCGCAGTAGGGCGAGAGATCGGTGCCTCCGCCAGCCAAGCCAAGGCGCAGCGGAGCGCGGGCGCGAATAAGCATAGGGGGGGATTATGAGGGCAAACGCGCCGGCCGATAACACTAACAATTATGTCAGTAAGGCCACGATCGGCTTCCGTCCTCGTCAGAAAGTCTGCCTGAGTCCGACTAATTTTTTGCGCCCCTGGTGGTGCATATCGAATGGCTAGCTGACTCGTCACATTCTCGACACGAATCCTTTTGGTGGCGTGTGAGAAGATCATCAACCCGGCGACCGCTTGCAACCTGGTGGAGCCCCGACACATTCAATGAATTCGAAACAAAGATCTGCGGCACTAATTCTGATCGGCCTGGCCCTTTGGCTGGGCACAGCCAGCGGCCAGCAACCAGATCCCGTTCCGCCGGCCGTGGCCGATGAACTCCTCATCAAGTTCCGTCCCGGGGTCTCGCAAGCGAGAAGGGACACCGCGCTCGCCGCCAGGGGATCGCAGTTGCTGCGTCGGTTCGAGACGCTGGATCTCCATCACGTTCGCGTGCAGCCGGGGCGAAGTCTCCAGTCAGCTATCGAGTCGCTGCAGGCGGATCCCGACGTGGAGTTTGTTCAACCGAACTACATCCGCCGCACCACAGCCGTTCCGCCTCCGAACGACCCGTTCTGGCTCGACAACACCTTGTGGGGGCTCCAGAAAATTCAGGCTCAGAACGCGTGGTCGAGCTTCGGCGCGGGAAACGGGAGCGTGGTGATCGCCAGCATCGATACCGGTGTGAATTATCTCCACGCCGATTTGGCCGCCAACATGTGGGTGAACCCGGGCGAAGTTGCGGGCAACGGCATCGATGACGACCAGGACGGCTACGTGGACGACGTCTACGGCATCAATGTCATTACGCATTCCGGCAATCCCATGGATAACCACGGCCATGGCACGCACACGGCCGGCACCATGGCGGGCGTCGGCAACAACGGCGTGGGCGTCGTCGGCGTGAACTGGAACGCGAAGATTCTGGGGTGCAAGTTTCTGAATGCTCAAGGCAGCGGCTCGGATGCCGGGGCGGTCGAGTGCCTGAATTACCTCGTCATGCTCAAGCAGCGTGGTGTGAACATCCGCGTCAGCAATAACAGCTGGGGCGGCACCAGGAGCGGATTTCCCTACGCCCTCAGTGACGCCATGGAGAAGGCCGGCGCTGCGGGGATTCTGAACGTCTGCGCCGCCGGCAACTACAACACCAATAATGATGTGGCTCCGTTTGACCCGGCCAGCCTTGGGCCGGCGAGTATCGTGTCGGTCGCCGCGTCCGACCAGGGCGATGGCCGCGCGTGGTTCAGCAATTACGGCACGTCGGTGCATTTGGCCGCGCCTGGCGTGTCGATTGTGAGCACCTGGGGCTCGAACTACACCACGCTCGACGGCACCAGCATGGCGGCGCCGCATGTGTCCGGCGTGGCGGCGCTCGTGGCCCAACTTCATCCGAGCTTTTCGCCCGCGATTATCAAGTCCCTGCTGATGCACACGGTTGATGTGCTGCCGCAGTGGGCCGGGCAGGTGGCCTGGGGCGGTCGCCTCAATGCGTTCAAGGCCGCGACCGAAGCTGCGGCCAATCCGCCGCCGACCGTGTCCCTCACGACTCCCGTGAATGCCGCGACATTCATGGCGCCCGCCGCAGTGACGCTCAGCGCCGTCGCCAGTGACGGCCAGTTTCCCGTGACGTCGGTCGCCTTCTACGCCAATGGCGCTCCGCTTGGCACAGTGACGACCAGCCCTTATACGGTGACCTGGCCGAACGTTGCGCCCGGGACGTATGTGCTGACGGCGGTGGCGACGGATTATCTGGGGGCGACGACGACGTCCGCGGCGGCGACGGTCACAGTGGCGGGGTCTGCGTCCGTGCCGCAGAGCCTGTTTACGACCCAGACGCCGGTGGTGCCGGGCTACGACGGCGGAGTGGCCTGGGAGTTGGGAACGCGGTTTGTGAGCGACGTGGCGGGCCAGGTGACGGCGGTGCGGTATTGGAAGTCGCCGAGCGACAACGGGTCGACGCATGTGGGTCGCCTCTGGACGGGCAACGGGCAGCCACTGGCGACCGTGACCTTTACCAACGAGACGGCGTCGGGGTGGCAGCAGCAGGCCCTAAGCACGCCGGTCGCAATCGTCGCGGGCG